>Ga0172379_10000097_pt1 | contig 224914 bp, 243 predicted proteins | sample GrowelOW334metaG_FD_119756 | JGI IMG/M metagenome (GOLD analysis project Ga0172379, IMG submission 119756) | Groundwater microbial communities from an aquifer near a municipal landfill in Southern Ontario, Canada - Groundwater well OW334 metaG | ecosystem: Environmental > Aquatic > Deep...
AATTAGAGCATAGCATGACCACTTTTTTTGTCAAGTTTTAAAAAATTTTAAAATTTGAGTTGAAAAAAATAACAGATTACTTAAATACCTTCACAGTAGAGATCAAAACTAATTAACTAAATTTTTCCAAATATTATTTTTCGCTTTTTTTCGAAAAGATAAAAATATATAGTATCTCTAAAATACCAAGGGTGTTTACAATAAGCAGAACTACAAACCATGGTTTTGAATTGTGCCTTGCGCTTTTCCAAAGAGCAATCCCCTTCCAAATAAGGCTCCAAATCATTAGAAAAATAAATAAAACATTTATCCAAACTAAAGATTGTGGACTAGCGTTTAAAAATAAATTTTCCATAATATACCTCTTGTTTACTAATTAGACTTTTCTTCTTCATCACTACCAGCGCAAGAATCCTTGCTTGGACAACAATGACAGCAGCAAGCGTTTTCATCTAATTCTTCTGTTTCCTCTGTTTCTTGGTCTTTTGTATCTTTTTCTTCTGACATAATTTTCCTTTCTACACTTGGATTATACTAGATTAATAAACTTTTGTCATCTTTGGACTCTTACCGGCAAAAGTGTTTTTTTCTTAACGATAAATAGAACCAATTCATAAAGGCCAAACATTGTTCCAACATAGAAAAGATCACCCAAAATAGTATTTCTAAAAAATGGCACTGCTAAAATGTAGCATTCAAGAAATCCTTGCCAAGTTTTAGTATACCAAGGTGTTGCTGCCCAAACAGCAAAATTAGTGATTACAAAAAACAAAATTGAACCAGCAAGAGTGGCCCCAAAAATATTGGAAAAATTCTTGTGATTTTTAAGCCATAAACCAATCAAACCAATTAGGAAAAAACTAAAATAAATCGAAATTGTTACTGGTAGTTCAGCAAAACCAATAAAATAATCTGAAACAAGCATTGCCAAAAGCGGTACAAGCAAAGCATATTTTTTATTTAAATAAACACCACCGAAAAGCCCTAAAGCGGCAATTGGCGCAAAATTAGGTAGATGAGGAATAAGTCTTAAAATTACTGCTGCGATGATAAAAAAGATAGCCACAATTCTCCTTAATAGTTTTTATTCAAATTTCCAAGTTGTAATATCATTTTCTGATATTAGTTGAGACGAAGCACCTACGCTTGAAAACTGATCATTGTAATAAAACATCCAATATTTATTATTTTGACCACCACATATTCCACCAATACAATCGATAAATGACCCTAAATCTCCATAATTTTGATAAGAAACTTGGAAATTATTTTCTTGCGATGCCCTAATAAGTAAAGTAAAGGCTGTATCATTATCTTTTATGCTAACTCGAAAATCGCCCAAATTCTGAATTTTAACTGTGGCTAATTTTCGAGGTGCTAAAGTTGGTGTAGGTATCGGAATCAAAGTTGGAATAGGCAATGCAGAAGACACTACCACAGATCCTGATTTAGATTTTGTAGCAGTTTTCGCTGTTGAAGTAGGAGACGGGGTAGTGGGCGTTGAAAAAATATTTGTATTTTCAACAACAGGTTGTGTGCTATTCCCCTGAGAAGTTTCCTGATTATTAGGAATTACTGTTGAATCAGACGATTTCCTTAATTCCTCACTCGAAGCCCCTTCTACCTTCGCTGCCGGTGAAGTATTAGATTCTTGCGATAATTTAGTAACCTTGCTACTTAAAATATCATTTTGCTTTTGTGCTTTAACTAAAGCTGCTCCGCCAAAAATTAATGTTAAAACAAAGATCATTATTACAGGTAACCAAGTAAAACGAAAAAAAAATTTCAACAGACCTCCTATTTTTAAAGTTTTTAAAAAAACCTTAGTTCGGTCACAAAAAGCAACAACCACTAAGGTTACGTTATCTTTCAACCGAAGATTCCCAACTTCCAAGTAGGTTTTCTGGCTTGTCCTGAGCGAACAAAGTAAGTCGAAGGACTTACCCTTAAAACACACGCTCAAGATTTACAGTAGCGGGACTGCTCCTGTTTTACACAGGATTGCCCTAACTTGTAAGTTTAAATTGTTTAGGTAATTTTAGATTATCACGAACTATTTTTCTGTCAATTGCAACTTTCTACTCTTGCCCAGATTTACTCTCTACCGAACTAGAAAATCCTCTCGCCATCGTCTCAATAAAATTTTTATCATCACCATTTTTGATACCAGATGTTTGAATATCCATTAGCTTTCGACGATCTTGATCAGCTAAAGCTTCTGCAAATTTATCGTAGTTATCTCTTGATAAATTACCCACCTCTTCAAGATGAACACGACTAGCTGCTGGGTCAAATAAATTTACAAACCACCAATAAGCCCCATCGGAAGATTTTTCTTCAGATTCTTCCTCAACTGGTCCGCCCTGTTGAAAACTAGCGTTAACTGCTTCATCCGAAAGTTCAGTTGGTGGTACTTCGCTTGGCATTTCGTTATTCATAATAAGTCCTTTCTTAATTAAAATAATTTAATTTTGACCAATTTGTTCAGAATTTTGACTTCGTGCCATATTACATAAAGCCGCTTTTTCAACTAAATCACCATGTTGGCGCAAAACAATGTCTGTCACTTTAGCTCGTGATTCTCCTTTCAAAGAAGAATAAATTTTTCCTTGAATTTTCTTAAAATGCTCTGAAACTTCTAATTCTACTTCCCGGAACTTCGCCCATTGAGCATTAATAGGTTTTTTCTCGACTTCACCAAGACTATTTAATCGTTCAACTGTTACGTAACCTTCTTTGTTGTAACCGCTAGGAAATGTTTCTTGAGCAAAATCACCCATTTCTGCCTCTAGAGCAGTGATTAGTTTTTGATCTCCACAAGCTCCACTAAGTTCTTTTTTGTAATTAGAAAGATCATCTTTAATAAATTTTTCTGTATCTTGTGGTAAATTAAGTTCTTGTCCAGAACGATAAATTAAATCACCCACCAAAGTATCCGCTTCTGGTAATCTTTCTTTATCTTCTATTATATAGCTACCCTCCGACTTCCTTATTACACCTGCTTGAAATTCACTTGCTAAAACAAGCGGTGATGTCATCTTAACGCCATTTTCATAACTTAAATATTCTCGAGCACCTGCCTCAGCTTCTTGAACAGAACCACCTAGCATTGAAAGCATTATTGCCGAGGGTAAAAGAAATTTTCCTCCAGGCATTTTCTGCAAGTATTCAGCCAACCTACCCATTATTCCAAGTTTATTTTCTTCCTCTAATACCTTGTCGGTTTGTTCTTGCCAATTAGATTCCTCTTCAGAAGGTCCTCCAAATTCTTTATTCATAAATATCTCCTTATCTTTAATTTAATCGAAATAGATTCTGTTTTCAACTAAGTGTTGACTTTTAGGTAATTTTAATCTAATATTTAGGCAACGACTATGCAAGGAGGACAGTATCTTGAAAACAATAGATAGAGAAACAGGTACCCCAACCAACAGAGTAGAAGAGAAGGAGCTACCAATAACAGTAGCAGACGATTTCGACAAGGTTGTAGCGAACGCCGAAAAGGTGGCGGATGTCATCGATAGACATCTGAACTTCGAGAGCAAACTTCAAGGCAGTGATTTGAATCCTGTTTCGCTTTGCCGAGAACAAAGAGTTGCTTTGACAACTGATTTGGACTCGGCAACACAACGGGGGTAACAAACCGTGAAGCTACTTTTTTCCAGAGACACAGAAGTTAGTCAAGATTGTGCCGACAAAACTATGTGCATTGTTCAACGATACTTTAACCGGTTTGAAGTTGAGCAAGCTAGAGATTTACCAGAAGAAGCTAAAATCAGACTAGCCAGAGACATTAAAGCATATCTTGACGGCGCTATGACTAACCCTCCTACCAAAAAAGAGTTGTCGGCTATCAAACGAAGTGACCGTCGCCGAAAAATGTCTGAACGACGCGGATACTGGGAAGACGTTGTTGACAATGTCAAACAGGCTTGTAGAAATTTTTTTGAGGTAATCGCGGATATCCGCCGAGACATCACCTATCGTCTTTTACTTCGTCGACGTCGACGCCAACGGACGAAATTTTAATCGACCACCCGCCCAAACCGGAAGTAACCACTTCCGGTTTTTTTAAAAATTTTTAGGAAGTTTATTTAAATTAGTCAGAATCAGTATCAGTTGAAAGTCGCGATAAGAGCACTATCCCAGTAACAAATAAAAGAATTCCATATACCAAGAAATATATCCCAAGTAACCACAACACTATCAGTGAGGTAAGAAGTGGGTATATTATCACTAGCACACCAAGAACAATGGTTAAAATTGACCCCAGAACATAAAGCCACCTTGCACCTGAATGTAATTTTTTATCAGTAAATACAACGAAAAGCTCGTTTAGACCTAAAACAAGTGCCCATAAGGCCATTAAACATACAAATGCAGTTATTGTAATACCGGGCCAAACAAAAACGAGAATACCAATTATTATTTCAAAAATACCCATCGGGATAAACGATAACCATTTTCCGTCTTTTCGAGCCCTTCCACCAATAATTATTGCCGAAGAACCATCAACAATAGCAAAAATCGGGAAAAAAGTTAATAAGATTACCAACGTTTGTTCAGGCCAAATTACCAAAATGATACCCAAAATAAGCGCTAACACGCCGCGTAAAATTAGTGCTGCCGGATTCATTTTCCCTCCTTATGTAATTTTAACTTTTTAATTCAATCCTATTATTTAACCCAAATCCTTAATGCATTCGACGGATTAAAACCTTCATATTCTGTTTGCACAATTTTACCCACAACCAAATCGGTTGGTTTAATACCATCAGTTATAATAGCACTGTCAGTTTTTTTAAAAGTAAGTGTTTTCTGAGACGAGGTTTCTAATATTATCACTTCCGACGGAGAAAAAGATACAACAGTTCCCAACGCTATAGCGGGTGTGTAACCAGTCTGTTTTTGATAGTCTGTTAAATTCTTCATATCGTAAGCATCTAAAGATAAAGGTTGTGCAGTATTGCTGCTAGCCGCAGAAGGACTACTTGTGGATGTTATGTCTTCGCCCGACCCCTTAAACCAATCATCTCTTTGTTTTTGAAGCTTTTCATTATCTTTTTTCGTTTCTATAGAATTATAAACAATAAAAAACACACCAACAGCTAAGAGAATACAAATAATTATTTTAACAAGGGTTGAAAATTTATTCTTAATTGCTAAATATAAAAATATTAATAAATCAATAAAAATATTAGCAGTAAACAACAAATAAGCAAGCCCAGATGGAGATTCACATGTCCCTTCAATGCCGCAATAACTCATATGTCCAATTATCGCACTAATTGCAAGCTGGATGATAATTAAAGGTATAAATTTTATAATGGTTATTGCTACCGAACTAGTCAATTTTTTATTAATCTTGCGTAAGATAAAAAATATTAAAAGTATGAACCCCACAGCGGTAATTAAAGGAAGTACTGATAATAAAAACACACTAATATTTTGATAATTTGTAGTTGAATTATTTATAAATATTTTATCAATAAATACACCTCTAATTATGTAATTAAAAAATTGGGTACTAACAAAAACTCCAGCGAAAAAACTTATTATAATCATCCAACCAGTATTTAACTTGTCACTATTTTGTATTGTATTATTTTTTTGAGAACCATTGTTTTCAGTCGTTGAGCGCGGTTGATTCATTTTTACTCCTTTAAAATATATGACTTTTTAAATTATTTTTTTGGTTCCCCTTACTGAAATTTAAGAGTATTTAATAAATGTTGATAAATTATATCCCCAGTTTTTTTAGACGGTGCGATTTCTTCCATTCCCTTAATGATATAAACATTACCATTAGCAAGAATGTATGTTAATAAATCTCCTGTATGAGTATAAGCTGTTTTGCTACCAATCGTAATCTTGGTATATTTGGTTAAATCGCTATCGGCGTGAGAAACGCTTACATCTTTAATCCAATCTTCTATCGTTGATCGTGTGACGCCAACTTCTGTTTGGATGCTATATGTAATTTTATTAGCAGCAAATTGAACTAAATCTTGTGTCTTAGAATCGCCTTCTCTTGTACTAGGGTATTTAATTGTCTCTTCTAGATCTTTTTCTAATCCTGTTACCGGATATTCAAAGCCATAATTGACTCTAGCATTTTTATAAGTTTTCCATTCCGAGCTTTGACTTGCTGTTGGGCTAGTTATAGTTTTTGCCACTTCTTTGCTTCCTTTGGCGTTCCAGTAGGTAAATCCTCCGCCCAAGATCACGACAGTAGCAAGCACGACCCAAAGCCAAGTTCGAACTTTAAATTCCTTTGTCATAATTTCTCCTCCTGAATAAATAATAATATACCGTTTACAAGACCGCTATCTAATTTAGAGTATACTACTTTTAACTTAAGAAAACAGCTTTTTACTGGTTTGAAGGCAATTTGGCTGATTTTCCATAAATAAGCTTTGACTTCCCGTCGCGATACCATTTTCCTTAATCGAAAAACAAAAAAAAGACGGCCTACCATTTTGCCGCTATATAAATATTTATCTTTTAAGATGAGAGAAGATAAATATATGAAAGTATGATAAGAAAATTACCAATAAAACCAAAAGTAATATTGGATGGACTAAAATTCTTTTTAATTGCGTTATACGAAAAGATCGATAAGGACAACATAAGACAGAAAGGAGAAATAATCATCATTAAACCTGAAATTACCATTAAGCCACTGCCATGCTCATTACTTGGAAGATTCGTTTTCATTAATAGGAGAACAATAATAGTTAATAAATTTATAATAAGGAATAACCATCCTAAACTAATTTTTTTATTCATAATTTCCCTCCATTAAAATTTAAATAAAAGCAAATATAAAAATAATAAAATGTTGGATTCTCCCGGGCAGGGATTCGAACCCCGACTACCAGGACCAAAACCTGGCGTCCTACCATTAGACGACCCGGGAATACATTTAGATAGTATCATTTTTCCCTTAATTTTTCAAGAATTCGCATATTAAAACAGCCCGTAAAATTTCAGGGCTGTTTTAACGGCTGCTAAATTTGAAAGTTTTTACATTTCAGGGCCACCAGGACCACCATGTCCACGACCACCACCTAGACCATAATCGCGCAATTTGCTCATATCAATACCATTTTCGCTCTCCCAAGTTTGCATTTCCTGTTGCTGCTTCTCACGCTTCTTCTGCATTTCTGTTTGTTTGTCCAAAATCTTTTGCTTTTGGTCAGCGGTAATGACACCGTCCGTCACCGCTTGATCCAATTTTTTGCTCATTTCTTCCTGTTTCTGAGCTTGTTTTTCCTGATTAATTTGACTAAATGCATCCGAGACCTTGCTTTCATCTATATTTAATTTAGAAGCAAGTTCGGAAGTCATTGACTGACGATTACCATTACCTTCAGCTTTAACGACACCAGTTGACCATAAGGTTGCTCCAGTTGCCGCAATACCCAATGCAATCGCCGGAATCAAAATCTTTTTATTTAACAATTTTCTCACCTCCTCTCTGAAATTTACTTCGACCAAATCTATCGTACTAATTAAGACTTAAAATTAGCTTAGAAAGGCAAGACCACCACAAATTCACTCCCTTTGCCAGGTTTACTAGTGGCCGAGATCACACCACTATGTAATTCAACAATTTGTTTAGCGATTGAAAGTCCTAGTCCATAGCCATCGACCTTTTCTTTTGAACGTGAACTATCAGCACGATAAAATCTATTAAAAATATATGGCAAATCGGAAGCTTTAATACCCATACCAGTATCTTTAATTTTTATTATGACGTGTTTTTTATCTTTTTTCATTGAAATAGAAATTTTATCTCCCTTAGAACTATATTTAATAGCGTTATCAAACAAAATAACGAATAATTCAATCAAACTCTGCTGATCGCCATTAACCAAAATATGCAAAAGATTATTCTCAAAATCAACCTCTTTTTTTTGAGCTAGTTTTTCAATTTTTTCAAAGGCCTCAATAATTATTTGATCAAGTTCAACTTTTTGAAAACTTTTTCTCAAATCTTCCTGCACCTGAGCCAATTTCAACAATGCTCCAGAAAGAGCTTCCAACTTACTAATTTCTTCCAGATTACTAAGCAAAAGTTTTTTAGCCGATAAAAGACCCAATTTTTTATCTCTTATGGCAACTTCAATCTCGCTCCGCATGGCTGCTAATGGTGTTCGAAGTTCATGGGAAGCATCAGCGGTAAATCGATTTTGCAACTCCATTGCCTCCTCAATTGGCCGCAAGGTTCTTTTAGCTAAAAAGTAGCTTACCGAGGCTGACAAAACAAAGATTATAAGATTAAAATAAATTAAATTTATTTGTAAGAGTTCATTGCTTTCGGTAATCTGTTTCTTCCTTAATTCTTCAATTTCGCGCATAGGTCCAGAATTTTTAAATAGATTTGATTGCTTATCAAATCCCCGACCAATCTCTTTAGTCGATATTTGATAAATAGTAAAACTAAAAATTACGCTAATTGTCATAACAATTAGAACGTAAAAAAGTGTTAATTTTAAATAAGCTAATTTAAAAGTCATTTTTCCACCACCATTCTATAACCAAATCCACGAACAGTTTCAATTAATGGTTTTTTATTAGGAAAAATTTTATCAATTTTTTGTCTTAAATAACCAATATAAACTTCAACTGTGTTGGGTAAAATATCGGCATCGTAATCCCAAACATGAGAAATAATATTATCTTTAGTCAAAATTCGTCCCGGATTTCTCATTAAATACTCTAACAAAGCAAATTCTTTATTAGATAAAATAATTTTTTCGAGCCCTCTTTTAACTTCAAAAGTTTCAGGATTTAAACTAAGATCACTAATTTTTAAAACTTTTGATAATGTTTTTACTGGACGACGAAGTAAAGCTCTTACTCTAGCTAATAATTCTTCAAAAGCAAATGGTTTAACTAAATAATCATCGGCACCGGCATTTAGCCCTTCAACTTTATCTGAAATTTTATCTTTAGCAGTCAAAATCAAAATAGGAACGTGTTTGCCTTCTTTTCTTAAACCAGAACAAATTTTTAGACCATCAATCTCCGGCAACATTCGATCGATAATAATTAGATCGTAATTTTCCGTTAAAGCAAAGCCTAGGCCATCTTTACCATTATAAGAAACATCGCAAGCAAAAGACTCCTGTTCAAGGCCTTTTTTGACCGCTCCGGCAATTTTGTGGTCGTCTTCAATAATTAAAATTCTCATTATGAGTATTTTATACCTAAATTACCTGAGAATCAACTGAGAATGGGTACAAAAAAAACCTTAAGCAATCGATAAGCCAGGTTTTGTTTTGACAGCATCTATCTAAGCGTCGGAACTCCTTGGACGTCAGGTCGAGTAAACCTTTGATGATGAATGGAGCCCATCCGACTTGCACTATGCAGGGTTTGCCCCGCGCTATGTCGCCATAGGCACGCGTGCGCTCTTACCGCACGATTTCAACCTTACCCTTCGACTCCACGCTTGCGCGTTTCGCTCAGGGCGGTATGTTTCTGTTGCACTTTCCCTAGGGTCACCCCCGGTCGTATTTAAACGACTACAACACTCTATAGTGCCTGGACTTTCCTCCCCGATTTAACATCGGGGTAACTGCCTCGATTACTTAAGGCAACCTAATTATACCTTAAAACTACAAAAAAGTCAATGTGTTTTACTTATATAAAGTTAATGGATCAATCCAGCCAGAAAGTTCTGACTCATTTTGAACATAACCTTTTAGATCAACTCTATTGTCTGATAAAATAGCAAAATGGAGATGTCTTCTTTCATTATCGGTTTCCGAGCTGTAACCTGTCCCCAAAACAGCAATTTGCTCTCCTTTTTTAAAACTTTGACCAACTTGAGGTAAACTTTCTGGTCGAAGATGACCATAAAGAGCCGTGTGATCTACGCCATCTAGCTTAAAATCAATTATTAATACTCCACCATATCCTGAAGCCGTTCTCGACAAAACAATTGCCCCATCAGCTAAAGCATAAACTGGCACATCGGTGTCAACATCTTGGTATTCAACATCGACACCGGTGTGAAATCCCGTAAATCGTTCCGGTGAAACAGGAGAATTTTCAGGAGTTATATAAATCCCAAATGGTTTTTTAGTAATCCTTTGCTTAAATTGAGCAATTGGTTCAGCGAAAGCTTGGGTAGTAATTGTAGTTGGAGCAGCTATTGGTGAAGAGTTCGTAGGTGTAATAGTTGGTGTATTTTGAATAATATTACTTTTATTATTTTTAATTTGACGATTTATAAAATAGGCCGAAACAATTAAAACAATTATTAAAATTGCTAGAAAAACAATCCAAACTTTATTTTTGTTTGTCATACTTTAATTTTACCCGACAAACCATTTCAAAACAAAGTTTTATCTACTTATTGGCTAGGTCGGATTTGAACATTTTTAGCAGCAATTGAACCATCTGAATTTGAAGTACCATCAGCACTAATATTTTGGCCTACGGCTAAATCTGAAGGTGTTCCTTTGTCTGATTTAGCAATCGTTGTTGAATCAGAAAGATAGATAACTTTTGTACTACCATCTTGAGTTTTAATTGTCATACTTTCATCATCTTTTGAAATAATGCTCCCGGAAATAAAATTACCACCATTTTTATTGTTACCATTACCTCCGCGAGCATCTATACCTCCAGGAGGCATCTGACCATTAAATCCCTTCTTTAAATGCGCTTGCTGATACCTCATTCCCCCATAAAAAGATCCACCGGAAGCGACAATTATTGCTACAATAGCAATAATCAAAAAGTTTTTTTTCATGTTCTTGTCCTTTCTAATTAATTTATTCATATCTTAACGCTTCAATTGGATTAAGGCTGGCTGCCCGACGAGCTGGGTAATAGCCAAAAATAATTCCTACTGCAGCCGACACACCAAAAGCCAACAAAATAGAATATAACGTCACCTGACCAGTTATGCCAACTACTTTACTAAGAATTAATGATGCCAGCCAACCTAAAATAATTCCGAAAATACCACCTAAAAATGTTAACATAATCGCTTCAAATAGAAATTGAGTAATAATATTTTTCTTTTTTGCACCAATAGCCTTTCTTAGACCAATCTCTCGAGTTCTTTCCGTAACAGTTATTAACATCATATTCATAATCCCTATTCCTCCAACTAAAAGAGAGATTCCAGCAATTCCCGCGAGCAAAGTTGTGAGGGTACTTGTAATACTAGAAGCAGCCGAAACTATATCATTTTGATTTATAATGCTAAAATCTGCTGACAAAGAATCGGAAATTTTATGCCTTGTTAAAAGTAAATTATTAACCTGAGTTTGAACTGATACCATCGAATCCTCATCTTGTGCAGCAACATTAATACTGGAAAGATACTTATTTCCAGAAAGATAACGCTGAGCAGTCGTAATTGGAATGTAAATCGCATCATCAGGACTATTAAACCCTGACCCACCTTTTGCCTTTGTTATCCCAACCACTTTAAAGTTCACTCCATTAATACGAATCGTTTTGCCAATAGCGTCGGCATTTTCACCGAATAAGTCATCTCTTGTTGTCGGACCAAGAATAGCTATTTTAGAAGTACTTTTAACTTGTTGTTCTGTGACAAAACTACCACTATCAATACTAATCGATCTAACAATTGAATAATCTGGCTCCGTTCCAACTACACTCGTGTTGGTATTTTTATCACCAGCGGTAACTTGATAACGCTTTGAGACATCGGCAGCAACACCTTTTATATTAGTAACTTCATCTTTAATAGCGTCGGCATCTGCTTGAACTAATGTTTGGGCGCTGCCTCTACCCGAACTAACACCTGAACTACGTTGAGCTCCCGGCTGAACTAATATTAAATTTGAACCAATCGACTGAATGCTTTCTTGAATTGAATTTTTCGCTCCTTGACCAAGAGAAATCAAAGCAATAACCGAAGCAATGCCGATAACAATACCTAAAATTGTAAGAAATGATCGAGCCTTATTACCAGAAATTGACCAGAAAATTTCTTTAGTTAAATCTTTTATACTCATCGAACAGTGTCCTTTTCAATTTGACCATCACGAATAGAAATAATGCGCTTGGCGTTTTGAGCAATATCATGTTCGTGAGTAATTAAAACAATTGTACGACCCTTTCTATTAAGTTGCTTAAAAGTATCCATAACAATTTGACTGGTTTTAGTATCAAGATTGCCGGTTGGTTCATCGGCTAAAATTAGGGTTGGGTTATTTACCATTGCTCGGGCAATTGCCACTCGTTGCATTTGACCGCCTGAAAGCTGATTGGAATATTTATTAAAATGAACCTCATCAAGACCAACATCTTTAAGAGCTTGTCTAGCTAGGTTCTCGCGTTTCTCGGCTGTGATATTGCTATAAATTAAAGGAAGACAGACATTACGCAGTACTGTTGCGCGAGGCAATAAATTAAATGCCTGAAAAACAAAACCTATTTTTGTTCGACGTAAATCAGCAAGCTGGTCATCATCTAATTTTGAGACGTCTTTACCATCAAGAAAATATTTTCCATTTGTCGGCGTATCAAGTGCTCCCAAAATATGCATTAAAGTTGATTTACCAGACCCAGAAGGACCAACAATAGCCGTAAATTCACCATCGCTAATTTTTAAAGACACATTATCTAAAACTGTCGTTGACATATCACCTGTTTGGTAAATTTTTGTAATTCCTTGGCATTCAATCATGTTATTTCTTTTCTAAATATTTACATAGTATTAGAGACCAGGTATACCAAGACTACCACCACCAGGGCCGCTACGATTACTAGACGACGATTTACTCGATGACGAACTGGAACTTTTTGCCGTATCTGTTGTAACCGTTTGGGTAATTACGGTATCGCCTTCGCTTAAACCGCTGGTAACTTCTATATCTGTATCGTTAGAAATACCAACTTCAACTGATTGCTCTGTTACTAAGCTATCTTTCATGATTTGAACATAATGCGTATTCCCGGAAGTTTTTACCGCTGAAGCAGAAATATACAAAACATTTTGTTTTACTTCTGTAACAATTTCCGCGCTAACATTCATTTGAGGTTTTACCTTTAAGTTAAGCTCATCAATACCAATTGTTACGTTATAAGTAATAACATTTTGACTATTTGTACCAGTTTGATTAATTTTTTCCACTTTCCCGGTTAAAGTCAAATCAGTAATTGCATCAAAAGTTAGAGTTGTTTTTTGACCTTTTTGGACTTTTGAAATATCGGCTTCATTAATAGCAACTGAAGCTTTTAAAGTGCTTAAATCGTCAATTACCATCGATGCGCTAGAAGACGATGAACTACTGCTTGCACTTGTTGAGGAAGATGTTGATGTTGACGTTGACGAAGTACTGCTGCTTGAAGAACCTCCTACAGTATCACCGTTTTTAATATTTAAAGTAGTTACCATACCAGAAATTGATGCTCTAACTGTACGTTTAGAGGCTTGCGTTTTTTCATTATTATAACTAGCAAGAGCAGCATCAACATTTAATTGTGCCGTATCGATAGCTGCCTGACTACTTACAAGTTGCTGCTGAGCAATTTCTTGATTTATTCCAGAGTTAGCCAGTGCCTGATTATAGGATGCTTGTGTATCAATATAATTTTGTCGAGCAGCTTTAAGGGCTATGCTAGCAATTTCCGCTTTTTCGTCAGCAATAGTAATTTCAGTAGTCGTAACACTTCCTGGGGTAGTATCGTCTTTTTCAATCAATTTATTATAATCGCTATTTGCTTGCAGTAACGATGTGTAAGCACTTTCCAATGATTGCTCTGCTTGCAAAAGCGATGACGCCGCTTTAGTAACTTCAGTATTTTGATTAGTTTGAGATAAATTTAATTGATTTTGAAGATACTGAGTTTGAGCGTTTTGTAATGACTGAACTGCTTGCGTATAACTTGCATAAGACTTGGTTAAGCTAATATCTGTTTCAGGACTTTCAATGTAAAAAAGAAATTGACCTTTTTCGACTTGATCGCCAACAGAAACTTTTAAATTAGATACTGTTCCAGAAACTGTCGGCTTAATACTCTCTTCTTGGTCAACTGTCATATTGCCACTTCCAGAAACTGAGCTAGTAATCATGCCTTTTTGAACTGTTTCTGTTTGGTATTGTGTCTTAGAACTAGAATTTTTTTTGTAATAATAGTATCCCCCACTAGTAATTAGGATAATAATAATGCCAATAATAAAATATTTTCTACGTCCAGAGAAAATAATTTTTAATTTTGGGCAGAAACTTTTAATCGAAGTAAAAACTTTTTTAAACATAAAAACCGTTCTTTCTAAAACAGTGTTGTTTTTTAACAACAATTTCTTAACTTTAGTCCCTGCCTTTTTGCTTCCCCTTCTTTCTCAAATTAAAAGATTAACCTGAGAATCTGCTTAAAAGAGAAGATCCTTACAAATTAAAATAGTTTATTGATATTTTTTAATTGGCTTATAAGATTTTCTGTGATGAGCGCTTGGACCTAATTTTTCCAAAACTCTTTGATGCAACTTTGTTCCATAACCTTTATGGAGCCGGAAACAATATCCTTTTATTTCTTCGTCTAACCGTATCATTAAATCGTCCCTATAAACTTTAGCAATAATCGAAGCCGCCGCAATTGAAACGCAAGTCATGTCGCCTTTTATCAAATAACGACAGCCCATTCGACTCGTCCCCACTCGCTCAGGGTAAAGTAGGGGAATAGTACCATCAATTAAAACAAAATCAACATCAATTTTTAAAGCCTCAATTGCCCGCCGAAACGCTAATTGGGTTGCTTTTGTTAATTTTAATTCATCAACTTCTTGGACAGTCACTTCTCCAACCCCCCAAATACAAGTTTTCTTTATTTTTTTCGCCAGTTTTTCTCTATCACCCGCTTTTAATAATTTGGAGTCGCGTAAACCATAATATCTTTTATCTAAAACGACGGCCGCTGCCACGAGTGGCCCTGCCCAGGCACCCCGTCCCACTTCATCAAGCCCACAAATAATTTCAAATCCTTCTTCTTTAAGGGCCGATTCGTGATCATTTTTAGGAATTCTAAGTCTCTTAGTTAGCTTTAATTTTGGACCTGGCTTTTTCATATTTTTATTGTAACAAAAAAAGGACGTTTAGTTTCAAACCAAACGTCCTTCAAGTTAGTTCAGGCTAGTCTTTTTTGCTTTTGACAACCTGAAGATCTTTAAACAGCGAGGTTAAATCCTTGACCTCCCGTCTAATCGATTTAAGACCGGTAATTGGCCGATCAATATAGATTCGCGCAAGTATTTGACCCTCCTCTGTTTGGAGGCTAATCAAATCAATCTCGCGATGACCGTTAGATAGACCAAGTTGCTCGTCTGACATACTTGCCACACAAGCGCAAGTGTTAGTTTGTCCTATCCCTACGGAATAGCAAATCGGGCACTTGCCAAGATCATCGTCAACCAACGCTTCAAAGTATTCTTGACAGAATGCCAGTTTTTCTTGGTATTCACGACTAGAACGAATATGTTCTTCGCAAAAATGCTGAAGATCAGCTATTCGATTAGGCGCTTCTTCCAAGAAACGATCATTGACATACTCACTCTTTAATCCTGATACAATCGTTGCTGCCATAACCTTCAGATCCCAAGCATCTTCCGGAACTTCTGGCAGAGTTGTTAGAAGCGTTTGTGCTACTTGATATCGTTTTTCTTGCACCTGACGAAACTTCGCTTCTTCTTCTCGTCGCCTCTCGAGATATTTAGCCTGTTCTTTATCAAGTCGTTCTCGTATTTCCTCCTGTTCCAGCAAAGTTAATCGTCTTCTCTCCATCAAACCTTTGATCTCTTCCGAGGTAAAGCTTCGATACCGATTGACGCCAGGAGAGCTAAAAAGATCACATTCTTCTGGTGACATTTCTCTCTCTTCGGAAGATCCTTGTTCAAGGATTCTACCTTCAAAAGTAACCTCCTCGTGAATACGAAGATTATTACTAAACAGTGAAGGTGAATACTTAGTAACCGTCTCCACTTTTTCTGGGAAGAACTCTTGTAGTTCATCCGGATTTACTGCCATACAAGAATGGGCATAAAGTTTAGTTGTTGTCTGCGCTTTGAAATACCAAAGTAATCGCGGCGAAGAAAAACCACTAAACGTCACCGAAGAGGGATGGATGTAAATATCTTCTAATTTTCCCATCAACGACTGATAATCATGACTCATACCTTGTATACAGATCTGATCAGGTCGCGCTTTGAGCAAAGCTCTTTTAAGCTTGCTAAAGCCATCTTTAGTCGAGTCGATTGGTAAACCCTGTTCAGAAGCAATCTGCAAAAGTTGTCCTCTGACATCCCTTGCTTCTTGCATCCTTTTAGGGTTCAACCCTTGGTCCTTAGCCCAATCCCAAGAAAAATTCGCTTCATGATATTCTTGCCAGAGCTTGAGATAAACTTCCGGATCAGATTTACAATCCCCAGTTACACTCAAATACTTCGGAATACCATCTTTTGATTTTTTTGGTATTGGTCGGGACTCTATCATTGCTAGGAATGTCGCCATTTCAACAACAGCGTCTTCCTTAGCTGCTTGAACCAGTAAGTGAGCCAATTCCGGTATTAACGGAAAATCAGCAATTTGTTGACCGTAGTCAGTTAAAGCCATCAACGAATCTAGGGCTCCAATACTAACCAGGGCTTTCTTTGCCGACTCGACCTGTTTAGAATCAGGTTTGTTTAGCAAAGGAAAGTTTTCAAAATCAGAGATGCCAACCGATGCCATAACCATTAAGGCTTGGCTTAAATTGGCTCGCTGAATAGCCGGGACATCGTAATCAGAGTGTTTATTATAGTCCTGCTTTGTAAAGCAATGGTAACAAACACCTGGTTGGACTCGCCCCGCTCGTCCAGCCCTTTGCATATCAGAGGCTTTACTAGTATCAATTAATTTAATATTAACAATACCAGTTACTGCATCGCAAAAGTCTTTCTTGACTTGACCGCTGTTAATTACCACCGTGACATCAGGAATTGTTAACGAAGTTTCAGCCACATTGGTAGCAAAAAACACTCTTTGGTGACTACTGGGATTGAGCATGTCTTCCAATTCTTCCAAAGGCATCTCACCGTAAGCCAACAAAGTTTGCACCGACGAATTAAGACGATCGAAGTGTTTTTTGGCTCTTTCGAGATCATCGATCCCTGCAAGAAAAACCAAAATATCACCTCTTTCGCCATCATCAATCAAACTCGCCGCTTTATTGGCAACAAACTCAGCCATTCCACAACGTTCCGCACCCCACCTTCCGTCGGAAAAACTGTTGTAAGGCGAGACTTCCTCAAAGATATGCTCGACCGGAAAAGTTCGACCATCGCATTCAATAACTGTGGCGGCATCAGTACCAAAGAAAGCCACTAAATCATCTGTGCGAATAGTCGCTGAACTAATTACCAATCTAAAATCAGGTCGTTTTGTCAAGGTAAGTTTTGCCAACCCTAGCAACATATCAATGTCGAGACTCCGCTCATGAAACTCGTCGAGCATCAAAACAGAGTACTTCTGGAAGTCAGGAGAGTTTTTGGCTTCCTGAAGAAAAATTCCTTCAGTTGCCAACTTAATCTTGGTTGAAAAACTCACCTGATCATCAAACCTGACCTGAAAACCCACCTCCTGACCAGTTTTTACACCTCTTTCAAAGGCAATTCTTCTGGCGCTAGAAGCGGCGGCCACCCTTCGAGGTTGAGATACACCGATCATACCTGATTCGGCGTATCCAGCTTCAAACAAGATCTGTGAAAGTTGGGTTGTCTTACCTGATCCTGTTTCAGCCGAAACGATTACTACCTGATACCTTTTTAGGGCATCTAGGAATGCCTGCTCGACACTCCAAATTGGAAGCATCCTGTTACCTGGAAGATTCATGAGTCTTCCTCCTTTGTAAGATTGAGCAGGTCTTTCGACCCGCTCTTATGGCGGGTCGCTATTTAATTTTCAAGATACAAAAACAATTTTTTATTATAGCACTTTTTATACCTAATGTCAAGGTAAGATTGACAAAAATAACTTTTAAATTTATTATAAAAAGTCACGCTTGAAATCAAAGCAAAGGAGTGAAAACAGTTATGGCAAAAATAGAAGGAATTAGAACTGTTTTGCTTAGTAGTCTTGGCATTTGTGAACACTGTCAAGAATTAATAACTATTTCCGATCTGCCAGCTGACGCCATGGACACTGATTGGCGCTGCCCAAAATGCAAAGGTATTTTAAACGGAGAATCCTTTGGTTATGAAGGTAAATCAAAACGGACCAAATGGGTCGGAAAAGATGGTAAATGGACCACTGACCAACCAGCTGAAAGTTTCTATCTTAAAAATTGGGAAGTAATTCCCAATATGCCCCCGCCACCATTTTTCTCCCGTTTATGACCCCCTTTTTCCCATTTCAACGGATGTTTAAACTAAAACATCCGTTTTTTTTAAAATAAAAAAACGGCAAGTGGTATTAGCACTTGCCCTAAAAAGAACAAAAAAATTAGTTTTCCCTATGTCTACCCAATTTCCGCCTTGGTTGCCTCGTAAGCCGTTCGGCCGCTTCTCGTAAAATTCCTCTTTCTCTAGTGTTAAGACGAATACGGTTTCTGGCCATTACTCGCAAAACATATCCTAAATCGTTATTAGACGTCTCTAATAACGGCCGACAGTATCTTGCCCTCATTACTAAGTTCACCTCCCCTTACAGAACTTTATAAAATCTCTTTGAGATACTTACCAGTGTAGGACTTGGCAACTTTCGCCACTTGCTCCGGTGTACCTTCAGCAACGATTTCACCACCACCTTCTCCACCTTCTGGACCTAAATCAATCACCCAGTCGGCTGATTTAATAACATCAGTGTTGTGTTCAATAACAACAACTGTATTGCCTTTATCTACTAATGCCTGCAAAACAGACAAAAGTCTTTTAATATCTTCGAAGTGAAGACCAGTTGTTGGCTCATCTAGAATATACAAAGTTCGACCAGTATCATGTCTGGCAAGTTCGGCCGCCAATTTGATACGTTGAGCCTCACCTCCGGATAAAGTATTTGCTGGCTGACCCAAATGCATATAACCCAAACCAACTGATTCTAAAACCTTTAACTTATCGCAAATATCCGGAAAATCTTTAAAGAATTCCAAAGCATCTTCAACCGTCATGGCCAAAACATCGGCGATTGTTTTACCACGATATGTAACTTCTAAAATTTCTGGGCTGTAACGTTTACCTTTACAATCTGGACAGGTCACATAAACATCTGGCAAAAAGTGCATTTCGATTTTTAGTACACCATCTCCTCGACAAGTCTCGCAACGACCACCACGAAGATTAAAAGAAAACTTTGAAGCGTCTAATTTCTTAGAAAGTGCTTCTGGTGTTGTCGCAAAAATATCTCGAATATGAGTGAATAAATTAGTATAAGTTGTTAAGTTAGATCGAGGTGTACGGCCAATCGGTGATTGATCAACTGAAATAACTTTATCTAAAAACTTAGTTCCAGAAATTGCCTTGTGCTTGCCAATCTCTGCCTTAGCTCGATGAAATTTAACCGACAAAAAGTTAGCTAAAATATCTAAAATTAAAGTTGACTTACCACTACCCGAAACACCCGTAACACAAACAAAGTTGTTTAAAGGAATGCGAGCATCAATATTTTTTAAGTTAAATTCTGAAGCACCCCTGACAATCAACTCTTCTTTTGTTTGTGGTCGTCTTTTTTTAGGAATTTCTATTTTCTTAGCCCCAGAAAGATACTGACCAGTTAGCGATTCGGGATTTTTCATTATTTGAGCTAACGTTCCTTCAGCGACAACTTTACCGCCATGATCACCTGCTCCTGGACCAATATCAATCACCCAATCAGCTTTTTCGATTGTCAAAGGATCGTGTTCGACAACAATGACTGAATTACCAGCCTTTTTCAAAACATCAAATGTTTTCAAAAGTTTTTCCTGATCACGAGGATGAAGACCAATTGACGGTTCGTCTAAAACGTAAATCACCCCCATTAAACCTGTTCCTAACTGAGTTGCAAGTCTTATACGTTGAGCCTCACCTCCAGCAAGAGTTGAAGCGCTTCTGTCTAATGTTAAATAGCCTAAACCAACATCGAGTAAAAATTTCAAACGCTCGGAGATGCTAGCAACAATTTTCGAAGCAATAAACTTCTCATTTTCGCTCAAATCACTTTGCATTAAATTCTTGTTAAAATATTCATGCAATTTTTCAATACTCATTGAAGCGATATCGATAATGTTTTTATCACCAATAGTAACATTTAAAACTTCTGAACGTAAACGCTTACCTTTACAATCAGGACAGATTTTTTCAACCATGTATTTCTCAATTTCGTTCTTTAAATAATCCGAATCAGTTTCTTTGTAACGTCGCTGCAAATTAGGGATAACTCCTTCAAACCCGTTGTCGAGATTTTTATCACCATACAAAACAACTTGGCGAATCTTTTTTGGTAATTCGCCAATGGGGGTGTCTAAAGAGAACTTATGGCGACGGGCAATCTCTGAAAGAACTTTATTGTACCAATTAATGTGTGATGTAATTCGAGACCAAGGCCTAATCGCTCCTTCAGCTAAAGTCAATCTGGGATTTGGTAAAACTAATTCTGGATCAATTTCATAACGACGACCTAAGCCCTGACAGGTAGGACAAGCACCTTGCGGAGAGTTAAATGAAAATATTTTAGGATGAAGTTCGTCAAGAGTTGTCTGGCATTTCGGACAGGTAAAATCTTTGGAATATTTTTTCTCTTTGTTCGAGTCGGCATCTTTAATAATCAAATTGCCATTGCCAAGTTTTAAAACCTTTTCAGCAATTTTAATAAGAACCAGTAAAGGTAAAATATTTAAATCTTGACTAGTTTCTTCAACTAAAGCTTCAATAGTGTGAGGCTTTGATTTGTCTAAATTTAAGAGTTGGGCTTCAACAATATCAACCAAAACACCATCAATTCGCACTTTAGTAATTTTTTGGTTTTTAAGCTGGCCGATTAGATATTTGTGTTCTCCTTTTTGATGTTTAACTTGAGGAGCAAAAAACATAAGATGTTTTAAGCCTTTGAATTCTTTTAAAATTTCCTGAACCATTTCTTCAGGCGACATTCGTTCAAACATTTTTCCACAAGTTGGACAATGCGGATGACCAATTCTGGCAAATAGAACTCTTAAATAATCGTAAATTTCTGTGACCGTACCAACTGTTGAGCGAGGATTTTGAGAAGCGCTTCTTTGATCAATAGAAATTGCTGGGGAAAGATTTTCAATCCAATCAAAATCTGGCTTTTCTAGATTGCCAAAAAACTGTCTTGCATAAGTCGAAAGAGATTCGACATAACGACGTTGTCCTTCAGCATAGATCGTATCAAAAGCCAAAGTTGATTTTCCGCTCCCGGAAAGACCGGTAATAACAACAATTTCATCCCGTGGGATTTCTAAATTAATATTTTTTAAATTGTGCTCACGAGCACCATGAATAATGATTTTATCTCTCATATAGCTCTCATTAAACTTATACTTTTGCTAGTATAGCAAAAAAAATTATTTTTGACAATACCCCTAAGTTAGAGGAACCACCATTTGACAACCGAGCAAAATTTCCTTAAATTTAAAACTAAGAACAATATTAAAAAAATAAAAGAAATGCACTTCGCGATTTTGCTGGTAGTCATAAAAACAAGAGCGGCTTGCCAGCCGTAGCTTTAGCGAAGGCTGGAGGTTTATATGTTAGGTGACAAACGCCCTACCACTTCAGGACAAGGAACAGTTGTTGGTGCCAATGTTAAATTAATCGGTACTCTTCAAGATGCTAACGATATTGTTATTCACGGCCGAATTGAAGGAGAAGTTATCTCCAATCAAGCCATTAACATTACTGAAACTGCTTATGTTAAAGGACCCGTTTCGGGAGAATTAGTAACAATTGCTGGAAAAGTTCGAGGATCAATTACGGCTACTGGCAAATTAGAAATTTTGCCAACTGGAAAAGTTTTTGGCTCAATTACCAGCAAAGATCTTTCTATTAAATCTGGAGCAATTTTTGTTGGCAAATGCACTATGCCAGAAGGCGAAAAAGAAGAAGCTTTAGATATAGAAGAAAACATTGCCGCTAAAGAAACCCACCCAACAGCCGAAAAAGCAACTTACGAAGTAGAGTAAAGAATTTGATCAATGTACTACTATATAATAGAGCCTTCAAAAGGAAAATTTATTCGTAACAACCAGGAAAAGATTAAGGACATTTTGGGAAATTTAGGAATTGCTGGCGAAACTGTCATGCCAAATTCCGCTCGAACAATCGAGGAGCTTACTCATCTTGGTGTTGTTAAAGGTTACTCGACAATTGTTGCTGTTGGCTCAGAATCACTAGTTAATAAAGTTATTACCGTTTTAGCAACTGAAGATTTAGCCAAAAATACTGTTCTTGGTGTTATTCCTGATGATTTTAATTCACCTCTTACAAAAAGAATTGGCGTCACCGATATTAATTCTGCTTGCCAAGCTTTAAAGTTGCGTAAATTAGAAACTGTCGATCTTGGTCTTATTGAGCCAAATAAATATTTTTTAACCGAAGCTGTTATTGAACCAATAAAACATAAGGAAATATTTTTCTCAATGGAAAAAATTAAAGGTAAATCTTTTGCCAAAAAAGTTATTATTAAGCCTGGTCTCGACATAACTTTATGTGATCCTTCGCTCGAAGGAGGAACTTCTAAAAAATTCTACCAATGGTTATTTAGTAAAAAAGAAAAGGATATTTATACCAGTAATTTTATAACTCGACGCATTAGATTCGAGTCTGAAAAAGATAATTTACCAATCAAAGTTTCCGACGAAATTGTTGCCAAAACACCGGCAACGTTCTCAAATCGCGGTCGGATCTTGAAAATTATTGTCGCACGTGATAGAATGAAACAAGAAAATAAATAAACAAGTTTATTTTAAGAGGAAGTAAAATCAAAGAGTTAAAAATTAATCAAGAAATTAGCGCCGACAAGGTTATGCTTATTGACCACGAGGGTAAACCTCAAGGAGTTGTAGGCTTAGACCAGGCATTGTATCTGGCTTATGAAAATGAGCTTGATTTGGTTCAAGTTGGCTCATCAAATCCCCCTGTAGTCAAAATTATGGATTATGGAAAATATCGTTATTCTCAAGAAAAACAAGAATCGAAACAAAAAGTTAAGTCTAAGGGACCAGAAATCAAAGAAGTTCGCTTGAGTTTAAAAATTAGTTCCCACGATCTGGATTTTAAAACTAAACAAGCCAAAAAATTCTTAAAAAATGGTGATAAAGTTAAAGTGACCGTCAAACTCATGGGAAGAGAAATGATGTTTGCCAGCCGTGTCAGAGAAATTTTGGAAAATTTCCGAGCGCAGGCAGAGGGTGAATTTGAAGGGTCAGTCGAAAAACTAGGTAATCGTTTTTCAGCAATCTTAAGAGGAAAAAATAATGAAGCAAAAAACAATTAAAACAGCCGCCAAAAGAGTTACAAAAACAAAAAGCGGTTTAATACAAAGAAGAACACTTTCAGCTCAACATTTAACTCAAGGAAAGTCAAAAAGAGCTTTGAAAGCAAGCGGCAGACCACAAACTGTTTCTTCGGCTGATGTCAAAAATATTAAAAGAATGGTCCCTTATATTTAAATTTTGTTAATGGAGTTATTATGCCTAGAGTAAAACGCGGTACAACCGTAAAAGCTAAACACAAAAAATTATTAAGCAATACTAAAGGTTTTCGTCATGGACGAAAAAATTTAGTAAAACTTGCCAGACAAGCTGATACCAAAGCTGGTCAATATGCTTACAGAGATCGTCGAACAAAAAAACGAGACTTTCGACGACTTTGGATTATTCAAATTAACGCTGCTTGTAAATTAAATGATATTAAATACAGTGTATTTATAAATGGCTTAAAAGCTAAAGAAATTGAACTCGATCGCAAAGTTCTTTCTCAAATTGCCCAGGAAAATCCAGATGAATTCAAGAAATTAGTAGAAAAAGTTAGAGCTTAAATCTTAAAAAAAACCCGGGAAATACAAAAATAGGTTACCAGAAGGTAGTCTATTTTTGTTTAAATTTCGAGTTCCAAGCCATCATAGGCCAAGGTGTATCTTTTATCACCAGTTGCTTGAACAAGCTTAACCATTTCCTTGTGAGATTTCCTATTATGACCATTATGAGAAAAGTAAATCTTTTTCAAATTCTTAAACGGTGTCGTAATAGCAATTATTTCCTTCGTTGCTAAATGACCACCAAATGAACGATCGAAAATTGAACCATCTAAAATAGCGACTTTAACTTCCTTAAGATATTTTAAAGCTAAATTTAAAGACACACTGTCTGGAATGTAAACTATTTTTTCAGCAATCTCTAAACCAACAGTGGGGACAACGTTGGAATGAGGTACTTTAAAAGCGAAAAAATCTACCCCCAAAAGCTTAAAATGCTGTCCTGGCTTCATTCTTATAATTCTCAAGTCTCTATTAACCTGTAAAAGATACTTTAGCCCACCAACATGATCACTGTGTTCGTGGGTAATAATAATTGAATCTAAATTTGTAATTTGCGTATTTGTTAATTGTTTTAAAATATCTGGACCAGCATCAATTAAAATTTTATCGTTAATTAAAATTGACGGTTGAAGTCTTTTATCTTTTTTATCCTTTGATTGGCACTGCAAACAATCGCAATCTTTCCTTGGAATAGATTGCCCGCTTGATGTGCCTAAAAATTTTATTTTGTAACTCTTTAACATTATTTTAGTGCTATCTCTTCCGAAACTTGCGTGACGCACAAGTAACACAAATACTAGCAGCCGGATAGGCTTTCAGACGACCTTGTTCGATTTTGTCACCACATTCGTCACACTTACCATACTTACCTTTTTCAATTTTTACTAAAGCTTGCTTAGTATCACGAATGAGGTTTTTAAAATTTTTTTGCAAACTTAAATTTTCTTGAAATTTTTCTAGCTCTTGCACATTTTCGTCTTCAGACCTACCGTACTCGGGAAATTGTTTAGTTAATTTATACTGTTCATTCAATCTTTCCAATTCTTTTGAAAGAATTTTTTTCTGTTTTATTATAAATAAACTATCCGAAATTTTTTCAAGCATCTTTTTCCCTTTCTCCGTTTAGTACGGAATTTTTTGACTTAGCTAGGAAATATTTAAAAATTAATATAATTAAAACAAAAATGAATAAACTTAAACTGGCTATTTGCCCGCCCCTTAGAAAATAAAAAATATTCTCTTCCCTTATAAAGTCGATTGCAAATCTACCTAAAGCATAACCACCTACCCCAACAAAGAAAATAAATCCATCACCAAATTTTTTAATAAAATTAAAATGAGATAAATATAATAATGCGCCTGCTAAAACAAAGACCCAGATCGCCTCAAAAAGACTAACTGGTATTTCGCCTTGAATTGCCAACCAACTGTCTGAAATTATTCCCGGAGTGTCGCCAGAGAGAAAACAACCTATTCGACCAAAACCCCAACCAAACAATAAACCAATTATTCCAACATCAAACCATTTTAAAATATTTTGTTTTCTACGTTTTAAAATCAACCAGGCTGCAAGAAATCCAAAAATAAGACCGCCAAAGGAAACTAAGCCACCATACCAAATAAAAAACATTTCATGCCAATTTTGAAATTGATAATAATACAAAACAACATAAGCAATTCTTGCACCAATAAGTCCAGCAAACAAAGAAAAAACTATCAAATCAAATAAAAACTTTGTTGGTAATTTTTCTCTCCGAGCAAGACCAAAAATAGTCAAGCCGCCTACTAAACAACCAATGGCGATCATTAAACCATGAGTGTAAAAATTTACTTGTCCAATACTAAAAAGAATCGGATACACCTGTTCCTCCTAGAATTTGTTTTAATATTGATTTCATCTTGATTATCGTCTTTCAGAGGGTAAATGTCAATTATAAAGTTGAAAGATTGTTAAATTTCATTTAGAATGCAAAAAAGAGATATTTTTGATGTGGGACAATTAGCTCAGCGGTAGAGCGCTTCGTTCACATCGAAGAAGTCGCTGGTTCGAATCCAGCATTGTCCACCACTTCGTCCCATTAAACGGGACTCAGTGTAAACTAAGTTTGCACTGCATATAATTTATTAAGTTTACATTGAGGAGTTTAGCGACGAAATGAAATATTTTATCATTGCTCTTATTAACAGTGTTTACGGCATCTTACTCTTAGCAACTCTAAGCCGCGAAACGGCTGGTTTCTATTTAGTTATTTTTATTGGATTGGTTTTGACAATTTTAGGTTTTATTGGTCTTGGCTTATGGTTTTGGAAAACAATTTGTAGTGGCAAAAGCTGTGATCAATCGACTGTTTTGAAAAATTGGTTTCAAGTTGCTAAAAGTATTGATGTCTTGTTGGTTATTGGCTTACTGTTTCGCAGTTTTGTTCTTCAACCATTTCTAGTTGAAGGTAATTCAATGGAACCAAACTATCATAATAAAGAATTTCTTCTCGTAGATAGAATTACTTACGAATTTCGTAAACCTAATCGAGGAGAAGTAATTATTTTTCGTTTTCCTAAAAATCCATCGGAAGATTACATTAAAAGAATTATCGGTTTACCCGGCGATAATATTAAAATTGAAAATAGTCAGGTTTTTATTAATAATGTCTTATCATCGGAAAACTATCTTTCGCCTGGCACACAAACCGACATTGACGCAAGCACTTCAAACAGTCTTAATACCACTCTAAAACAAGGTGAATATTTTGTTTTGGGTGATAACCGTAACGCTTCTTCCGATTCAAGAGAATGGGGCACTGTACCGGAAAAAAATATTATTGGTCGAACATGGTTTGTTGTCTTTCCTATTAAAAATTTTGGTAAAATTAATAATCCCCAGATTTCTTTTAATAACGATTTTATTTTGAGTTCTCTTGTAAACACAAAAAGCTTCATTAACTAATTCGCTCTTCTTGTTTTCTCTGTGATACAATAAAAATGAATTTTATCATGAAGGAATGTTATTTATACAAAACAGAGGGTGATTATATTCAATGTCAAACCTGTAGTCACCGTTGCAGAATCGCTCCTTTTAAAAGAGGTATTTGTGGTGTACGAGAAAATCAACATGGTAAACTCTATCTCTTAATTTACGGCCGCATTATTGCTGAGAACATTGATCCAATCGAAAAGAAGCCTCTTTACCACTTCATGCCAAAAACAAAAACACTCTCAATCGCTACTGTTGGTTGTAATTTTCGTTGTGCATGGTGTCAAAATTTCGATATTTCGCAATGCCCCAAAGATAACGCTAACCGCACAGAAATTACTAACAAAATAGGGGTTGAAATGGAACCCACTCAAATTGTTGAAGACGCTTTAAAAAATAAATGCCCATCAATTTCTTACACTTATACCGAACCAACAATTTTTTTAGAGCTTGCTCTTGATACAATGAAATTAGCTAAAAAAGAAGGGTTGAAAAATATTTGGGTTTCCAATGGCTATATGACCAAGGAAACTTTGGATCTAATTTCACCATATCTAGATGCTATCAATATCGATTTAAAAGGTTTTAATGAAGAAAAATATCAAAAATTTACTGGAGGCAAACTCCAACCTGTTCTAGAAAATATTGAAGAAATTTATAAACGAAAAATTCATCTGGAAGTTACAACTTTAATTGTTCCAGGAGTTAACGATGAGGAGCAAGAATTGCGACAAATCGCCAAATTTTTAGCAAAAATTTCTCCAGAAATTCCCTGGCATATTTCTCGTTTTTTCCCAAGCTTTAAAATGCCAAACGCTCCCCTAACACCAGCAGAAACTCTAAAACTTGCTGAAAAACTTGGCAAAGATGCCGGATTAAAGTATATTCACATTGGTAATATTTGATCACGTTACAAGGAGTTAAATGTCATTAAATTTCGCGGCTATTTCGCCTCATCCACCAATTATTATTCCTGGTGTTGGTAATAATGAAGATTTGCAACAAGCCGCTTTAACAGTCCAAGCAATGAAAAGAATGGCTTTTGCTTTTCAAAAAGCCGAAATCGATACCTTGATTATCATTTCACCTCACATGCTAATTTACCCTGATAAATTTAATATCTGTGGTATGAAAAAACTGTTTGGTTCTTTTGCTAATACTGGCGCTCCTGATATTATGGTTGAAGGAAACAACAATCTCGACTTAGCTTACGAAATCGACAAACATGGTAATTTAGAAGATATAAAAACACTTCTTTACAATAACGACGGTGAATTTTTTGAACTTGACCACGGAACTATGGTGCCTTTATTTTATTTAAATGCTCTCAAGGAATCTTCTTTTAAAATTATTCCTATTGCTTATTCTAATTTATCTCGAGCAGCCCATTTTTCTTTTGGCCAAATGATATACGAAATTATTAAAAATTATCCAGGCAGAGTAGGAGTTATCGCTTCCGGTGACCTTTCGCATCGTCTAAATCACGGCAATTATGAAGAAACAAAAGCTGGTGAAAATTTTGATAAAAAAATTGTCAGTGATTTGCAAGAAGGAAATGCCAAAGATTTGCTTTATTACGACGAAGAATTTGTTGAGCTTGCCGGTGAATGTGGCTACCGATCAATTTTAATTCTTTTAGGAATTCTTTCTGAGCTCAACTCAACACCAGAAATACTTTCTTATGAAGGCCCATTTGGTGTTGGCTACTTAGTCGCTAATTACAAATTTAATAATTAATAAAAAAATATGGATATTTATACAGAACTTGCTAAAAAAACAATTCAACAATATCTTAAAAACGAAAGCTTACCAGAAACAAAAGATTTACCAAAAGATCTTTTAAGTAAACGCGCTGGTTGCTTTGTTTCTTTGCACTCTAAAAAAGATAAGAGTCTTCGCGGCTGCATTGGAACAATTTTACCGGTTTATAAAAATTTGGCTGGTGAAATTATAAGCAATACTGTTGCCGCTTGTCACGATTCACGTTTTAAACCTGTTTCGGTAAAAGAAATTAACGATTTGGATATCCAAGTTGATATTCTATCAGAGCCAGAACATATACTTTCCCAAAAATCTCTCAATCCTAAAAAATACGGTGTTATTGTTAAAGCTAATGATGGCCGAACAGGATTGCTGCTACCAGATTTAGAAGAAATTAATGACGTTAGCTACCAAATTGCCGTTGCTCGCCAAAAAGCCGGCATTACCCCAGAAGAATTAGTGTATTTATATAGATTTACCGTCGAAAGACACAAGGGCAACTAATGCAAATTGCTCAAGTTGTTCCAAAAGCCAAAACTTTAAATACAGATGTTTTTGACTATTCTATCCCCCCCGAACTCTTACCCCAAATTCGACCAGGATTACTAGTCGAAATTCCTTTTCACGGACGAAAAATTGAAGGAATAATTATTAATTTAAAAAGATCTTCCCACATCCCTCGCCTTCTACCTATTATCTCCGTCATTGATCCCGAACCAGTTGTTGATAAAACCCATATTAGACTGGCAGAGTGGATGTCTAATTATTATTTAATTCCTTTAGGCAAAACCCTCTTTGAAAATATTGTCCCACCAGCTAAAAGAACAATTAAAAACCTTACTAAAGAAGAAAAACCATTAACAATTGCTAAGGTAGTTAAAAAAAATAAATATCAGAAAAGTCGTAAATATTTAATTGTGGCTGATTTCAATCACCGTTTAAAATTTTACTTGCAAGCTATTGAAAAGACCTTAGCTCAAAAAAAGCAAGTTCTAATTTTAATTCCAGACCTTGGAATGCTTCATTTCTTTACAAAATCATTACCACAAGCTAACTTGGGTTTTATCCATTCGCAAATGACTAAAACCCAAAGATGGTTAGAATGGGAAAAAATTCGACAAGGAAAAACCAAAATTATCATTGGTTCACAGTCAGCAATTTTTGCGCCAACAAATAATTTAGGCTTGATAATTATCGATCAAGAAGAAAATGAAACTTATAAAAATGACCGGTCACCTCGCTTTCATGTTGTTAATGTTGCTGAAGAACTATCTAAATTGACGGCCGTAACTTTAGTTATTGGTTCCCTAACGCCTAGGGTTGAAACTTATTTTAAAGCACTTAAAAATATCTATACTTTGAAAAAAATTGAAGAAAAACCCCGGTCAATTACTATTGTAGACATGAATAATCAGCATCAAGCCGTAAGTCTGCCCTTACAACAAAAAGTTGAAGAAAATTTAAAACTTAAGAAAAAAATTATTTTAGTTCTAAATCGAAAAGGCGAAGGTATAAAGTATGCTTGTCCAGACTGTCACTGGACAGCGACATGTGAAAAATGTGGAATGCCTTTAACGCCACAAGAGGATAGATTATTTTGTTTTAGATGCGAAAAAAGTGTTCTACCTCCTCAAAAATGCCCTAAATGCCAAAGCGTTCATCTTAAACCATTTGGTTTAGGTACTCGTAGATTAGAAAAAATCCTCAAAAATCTTTGGAACAAAGCAAGTATTGTTCGGATTGAAGATGAAAAACAATTCGAATTTAAAAAAAACCAATGGGATATTGCTATTGTTACTTCTTACGCTCTAAAATTTAACCTCCCACCAATCGGCTTGTCAGGAATTATTGATGCTGATCAAGGTTTTAATTTTCCAGACTTTCGGTCAGCCGAAAAAACCTTTCAAAATTTATATAAATTTTTAAAAATAGGCGGGGAGGGAATAATTCAAACGCATTCCCCAGATAACCCAACAATTTCTGCTCTCGCTAAATTAAGTTATGAAAATTTTTTTACTAACGAATTATCTGTAAGACAAACTTTTGATTTCCCGCCTTTTGTGCAACTTATTCGCCTACTTTACAAAAACGTTACCAAAGAAAATACCCAAAAAGAAACCGAAAGAGTCTCTAAATTACTTGAAAATATTGTTTCTATTCTTGGACCAACGCCAGCTTTTATTGAAAGGAAGCGAGGATATTACTGTTGGCAAATTTTGATTAAAATTCAGAGACAAAAGCAATTAGAAGAAATTAAAAACATTCTTACACTACTTCCACAAGGTTGGGTAGTTGATGTTGACCCCATTAATTTACTATAACGCAATCAGAATTGCGATATATCGCTGGAAAGCGTTATAGCACAACCGCATTGTGATATATCGCTGGAAAGCGTTATAATTATAGGTAGCATAAGAAAATAAAAATGAAACCTTCGGAGGGGAGGGATTAGTTTGCGTATTGGCATTTTTACTGAATGTTATCACCCGATTTTAAATGGCGTGGTTGTTTCTATTGATACTTTTAAAAGTGAACTAGAAAAGCGTGGCCATAAGTTTTTTATTTTCGCGCCTTCAAATAGTAAGTGCGAGGATAACCCTATTAATGTCTTTCGGTACCCAGCGCTTCCTTGGCCAAAAGACTATCCTTTAGCTTTCCCCTATCTAGCACCTTTACAACAAGCTCGAATTCAAGATTTAAGGCTAGATATTGTTCATACCCAACATATGTTTACTATGGGAAGATTAGGGTTAAGACTCTCTCGAAAATTAAATATTCCTATTGTTCACACTTACCACACTTTGATTTCCGAATATGTTCACTATGTTCCTCTTGTGCCCAAAAGCTTAACAAAGGCAGCTATCATCCATCTTACAAGGAATTACTGCAATAACTGCGATCAGATTGTTACTCCTTCACCTTCAATGCAAAAGATATTACGTTCTTATGGTGTCAAAAAACCAATTGAGGCCATTCCAACAGGAGTTTATTTAGAGAACCTTGCTGACCCTTACCATAAAGAGGTTTTGAAAACTAAATGGCAAATTCCAGAAAATAAAAAAATCCTTCTTTATGTTAGTCGAGTTGCTAAGGAAAAAAACCTTGATTTTCTTTTTCGAGTAATCAAAAAGTTGTCCGCAAAAAGGCAAGATTTCCACTTGTTAGTAGTAGGCGGTGGACCAGAACTTGAACACTATCAAAACTTAGTTAAGACTCAGGAATTGTCTTCTTATGTTACCTTCACTGGTATGCAAGAAAAAAAGAAAGCTAATCGATTTTTTGGCGCTGCAGATATTTTTGTTTTTCCTTCTATTACGGAAACACAGGGAATTGTCATCACTGAAGCAATGGCCGCTGGCATTCCTGCTGTTGCAATAAATAAAATGGGACCATCTGATATTATTAAAGACGGTGTTGATGGTTTCCTCACACCATTGAATGTTGAAACCTTTTCTGCTAGAATAGAATCTCTTTTAGAAAACAGTGATTTAAGAAAAACTTTCAGTCGCAACGCTAAAGAAAATGCGGAGAAATTTTCTGCCAAAGCATGCGCTGACAAAATGGAAAAACTTTATGAAAAAACAATTAGTTACCATTCCGAATAAGATACTTTCCGAGGTGACACAAAAAGTCACCTCTTTTGATAATAAAATTAAGACCCAAGTAGAATCAATGCGCTCTCTTTTAAAAACTCAGGACGGCGCAGGATTAGCTGCTAACCAAATTGGCGACAATAATCGCGTAATTGTTGTTGAGCTAGAAGACGAGAAAATAAAAAATTCTATTCCCTTCCAAGCCTTTATTAATCCGGAAATAGTTGAATGCTCCGAAGATAAAGACGATCTCGAAGAAGGATGTCTTTCTGTTCCTCAAATAGAACTACCGGTTGAAAGATCAACAAAAATTAAGATTCGTTTTCAAGATTTAGAAGGAAAAAAGAATAAATTAACTGCCAAAGATATTTTTGCTCGCATTCTTCAACACGAAATTGACCATTTAAATGGAATTATTTTTACCGAAAGGGTTAAAGAAAAATTTCTTGCAACGAATCCCAATTTAAAAAATATAAAAATTGCCTTTTTTGGCTCTGGTAACTTTGCCGCGACAATTTTAGAGGGGTTAATTTTATTAGGTCTTAAATTAGAAATTTTTACCGAAAGCGCTAAACCTTCCGGTCGTCATAAAGAAACAAAAACAACTCCAGTAGCGCAAATGGCGCAACGTTTTAGCAAAAAAGTAATTGAAGTTGACAATTTTTCAAATATTAAATCTAAAATTTCAGATCTCGATCTCTTGATTTGTACAGATTTCGGTCAAAAAATTCCCGTTGATATCTTAAAATTAGCAAAAATTACTGCCATTAACGTCCATCCTTCACTTTTACCAAAATATCGTGGACCAACACCAATTCAAACAGCAATTTTAGATGGTGCGAAAGAAACTGGCGTATCAATTATTAAAATGAGTGAAAAAATCGACGAAGGTGATATTTTAGCTCAAATTAAAACTGATATATCCGAAGATGACAATAGCCTAACTTTGTCCAATATGTTGGCCACTCTTTCTTTAAAACTAATTTTTGAAGCTCTACCCTTAATCGTTAATGACCAACTTCAAAAATTAGAACAAAATGAAAAAAAAGCAACTTTAACCAAAAAGTTTCAAAAAGCTGACGGAGAAATTGATTGGAATAAACAACCTGATCAAATTGAAAGACAAATTAGAGCTTTTTACCCTTGGCCAGGTTCTTATACATTCATAGGTGATCAAAGACTTATAATTCATAAGGCTCACATAACAGATGGCAAATTAGCCCTTGATATTGTTCAAGCAGAAGGCAAAAAACCTACAAAATGGTCTGATTTTCTACTCGGATTTCGCGGAGAAACACCTCAGTGGTTTGATAAAGTAAAATAATATATAATAGTAGTAGTTAAATCAGAATTATTATAATTTTGATTTGTTATTTTAATTTTTGATCTATTGTGAGGAGGGGTATGAACTTTATTTTTTGGAAAAAATCAAAGAGGACTAAAAAAGAAAAACCTGCCGCTGATCTATTATTACCAAAAGACAAGAAGGAAATTGAAAAGCTTGCAGAAATGAAGTCGAAACACCTTGAAAGCGTCGAGGAGCTTAATCGTAAAATTACTACCATAGAAAGCTCTACCGAGACACTTGTGCCTAAATTTGGTCGTCTTCATCATTTACTTAGAGAAAAAATTGGTTGGTATCGTAATTGGCACACAAAACCATATACTCACAGTGTTCACTGGTTGGTTTTATTACTTTATATTATCTCTCTTCCTATCGCCTATTTTTATCTTTCACCCTACGCATCAAGAACCAAAGCCATTACTTACGATTTTCCGAGATGGGAGCAAGTAAATCCAACCCCAACAGGCAATGACTTATTGAAGACCGCAGCTTGCTCTCAAGACGGTTCTGCTTGGACAGTTGGCGATGTTGGGACAATTTTTAGATCTTCTGCCACAGAAGACAATTGGGTCCGCCAATATACTAATACAGACAAGGATTTAAAAGATATTATTTGCATAGATCCAAGCAATATAATTGCAGTAGGTGCTTATGGCGATATTGTTCAATATAACGGTATTACTTGGACAACTAAAGCAAGTGGCACAACTAGTAATCTTTTTAATTTAGTTGCTCTTGATTCTACACATATTATTGCAATTGGAAACTCTGGCGCTATAACTGTTTCCACTGATGCTGGTCAAACTTGGGAAGTTAAAACAAGTAGCACAACTGACAATCTTAGAAATGCGGTTGCGTTTGATGCTACTCACACTCTTGCATTAGGAGTCTCTGGCCGTATTTTAATTTCTAATGATGCTGGTCAAACTTGGGAAGTTAAAACAAGTAGCACATCTGAAAATTTAAGAGGCGCAGCTATTCTTGATTCTACTCATGCAATTGCCGTAGGCGATAATGGAGCCATAACTGTTTCCACTGATATTGGTCAAACGTGGACGGCTAAAACAAGTGGAGATGGCAATCATTTTAACAGTGTGGTTGCTCTTGATTCCACTCATGCAATTGCCGTAAATTTTTTTGGAGGAATAGCTACCTCTTCTGATGCTGGACAGACATGGACACTTAAGACAAGTGGAACTGGCGATCATTTAATGAGTGTAACCGCCCTTGATTCTACCCATGCAATTACGGTTGGTGATCATGGGACTGTATCTATCTCTTCTGATGCTGGACAGACATGGACACTTAAGACAAGTGGAACAACTAGTCTTCTAAGAAACGTAGCTACTATTAGCTCCACTCGCGCGATTGCAGTAGGTGACTTTGGAGGCACGACTGTTTCTTCTAATGCTGGCCAAACATGGGTAACTAAGACAAGTGGCACAGTTGAAGAATTTTATGATGTTATCACCCTTGATTCCACTCATGCAATTGCGGTCGGAGTTGGTGGTTCTATTTTTCTCTCTTCTGATGCTGGTCAAACATGGACAGCTAAAACAAGTGGAGTTTCAGCTCACCTTACTAGTGTAACTACTTTTGATTCTACTCATTTGGTTGCCGTAGGTTTTCCTGGAGGTTCCAAGACTATTACTGTCTCTTCTGATGCTGGTCAAACATGGACAGCTAAAGAAACTGGGACTACCATTCTTGACGATGTAGCTGCTCTTAGTTCCGTTCGTGCTATCGCTGTTGGAATGACTAACGATGGACGTAGTGGCGCTGTCATGACTACCGCTGATGCTGGACAAACATGGACGACTAGGACAAGCGGAGCAACACAAACTCTTAAAGAGGTAGTTGCTCTTGATTCCACTCATGCAATTGCTGTTGGTAATTCTGGAACTATAATCGTCTCCACTAATGCAGGACAAACGTGGACAACTAAGGCAAGTGGAACAACACTGACTCTTCAGAAAGTAGTTGCTCTTGATTCCACTCATGCAATTGTGATCGGATCAAGTGGAACTATTATTGTCTCTTCTGATGCTGGTCAAACGTGGACAACTAAGGCAAGTGATACAACTAATCATTTAAATGGTATAACTGTTCTTGATTCCACTCATGCAATTGCAGCTGGAGCAAATGGAACCATAACTGTCTCAGCTGATGCTGGTCAAACGTGGACGACTAAGGCAAGTGATACAACTAATCATTTGTTTGACATAAACTCTTTTAACGGTAACTACGTAATTGCGGTAGGTGATCTAGGGGGAATAACTGTCTCTTCTGATGCTGGTCAGACATGGACAAGCAAAGGAAGCGGAACAATCAATTTATTGCGTACTGCATCCATTTTTGATGCCACCCATTCTACAGCAGTAGGTGATTTTGGTACCATTCTTCGTTATTATTCTCCTGCTAATGCGACTGCGACCAAACTTTTAATTAAGCTTCCCGGGCAATCTTTTGCTGATGGAGTAGGAGTAAGTGGTACACCTAACGCAGTTCAAGCAGGAGACCAAGTCACAGCAACTATTTACGCCGTTGATGCTAACAATAATTTAGACAAAGGCAACGCTTCTTATGCTAGTTTTACTACCACTGATCCAAATGATAGTAACCCAGCCACTATTCAGCTTACTCAAGACGGTACTTGTGTTCAAACCAATCGCCAACCAGGTGATCCAGAATGTGGCATTGGCACGGCTACTTTCCAATTTCATACAGCTGGCACTTGGACTATTAACACTAATGACGCTTATGGTGTTCTTTCTTCTATAACATCATCAAGCGTTACCATCAACCCAGGAGACCCAGCAAAATTAGTTGTTTCAGGACTGCCTTCATCCCTTAATGCCGGGGCAGTTTCGGGAGCAGTAACCGTTAAAATTACCGATACATACGGTAACGAAACAACAACTGGTTCTAGCACAACCATCAACCTTTCAACTACCAGTTCAAATGGAAAATTTGCTCAAAGTTCAAGTGGACCTTGGTCAGAAGAATCAAAAAATATTACCATTTCTGCTGGCAGCAGTTCAGCAACTTTTTACTATTATGATTTAAATGTTGGTACGCCAACTATTACAGCTTCAGAAACACCTTCTGCTGGTTGGGAAGACGATAGCGATATTTTAACTATTAATACTGGAGCAATTTCCCAATCATCTTTAACGGTTGATAAAAATTCACTTGCTGCTGGCGAAAGTTTAACCGCCACCGTTACTTTAAAAAACAACGAGGGCACAGTATTACCAAGCAAATCAGTCCAATTATTTTCTTCTCGCAATACCAGCGAAACAACGACTGATAGCATTTCCCCTTCCAGCGCAACTACCGATTCAAACGGTGTCGCAAGTTTTACCGTTAGCTCAACCTCTATTGGTGACTTTATTCTTTCTGCCTATGACCAATCTGACAATCTCTATGTTGCTCAAGAACAAGGTGTCAGTGTAAGTATTGGAAATTTAGGAAAAATTGTTGTTGAAAGTAGTGCTTCAGAAGTACAACCAGGTTCACCTTTTGAAGTTACCGCAACCACGTACGATAGCTACAACAATGTTAAAACAGATTTTACCGGCACACTTGAGTTTTCTTCATCCGACAGTTCAGTTAAATTTGTTGAAGCAAGCCACGCCCTTACTTCTAGTGAAAAAGGTAAATATACCCAATCTATTATTTTACAAGGAGAGGGTGAACAAAGCGTTCAAGTTACTGCTGACGGTATTTCCGGTATAGCCTATGTCACTGTCACACCATCAGCAACACCAGCCGCTATTACTTCCCCAACGCCATCAGCAACCACTTCAACAATAATTACCACTCCATCGCCAACGGAGACTACCGCAAAACCTTTATCAGCCATAGAAGCCTTACAAGAATCACCAACATTACAAAAAATCGCTCAAGCCTTAACACCTGTTACTGCTACTGTTGCCACCCTAGGAATCGTTCCTTTGTTGGTTCAAGCTTTTCCTCAAGGCTTTCAAGCATTAGCTTCACTATTTCCAGCAATTTTCACGGCTGCCGCCGTTAGACGCCGTCGCAAACCATGGGGCATTGTCTACGACTCCATAACCGGCAAACCAGTTGACTTAGCAGTTGTAAGAGTCTTTAACGAGTCAAACGATAAATTAGTTGCCACTAAAGTTACTGATCAAAACGGTCGTTTTAACTTTTTACTTGCCAGAGGCAAATATTACGTCACTGTTACAAAAGCCGGTTATATTTTCCCACCAAAAATTTCTAAACTTAAAGCCTACCAACTTTCAACCAGATTTGGTCCACAAAGTGATATCTATTTTGGTCAACCATTTGTTATTGGTGCTGACGATACTAATGTCAACTTGAATATTGGCCTTGATCACAAAACACGCAACCTTTCCTTAGCTAACAAAACCATAATCTGGGTAAAAAATGGTCTTGATTGGTTCTTGATCGGACTCTCTTACTTTGCGGTTCCATTAATGATATTGGGAGCGATTTTTGCCAGTCTTGCTGTTGTGGTTGCACCTTCCACTTTCCACCTAGTCCTATCAGGATTCTACGTTTTACTACTTATTGCTTATCTTATCGGTAGTCGAATCCAAGCTGCTCGCATTGGAACTGTTTTTGATTCAATTTCTAAAAAACCAATTGCTAAAGCAACTGTTTCGATTTTTGATAAAGAGTACAACGCTATTAGAGAAATTAAAACTACTGATCAAAATGGTCGTTTCGCCATTTTAGCCCAACGTGGACAATATTATTTAACCGTTCAAGCTAAAGGTTATAAATTCCCATCTAAAGAATTTTCTTACCAAAAGAAGGATAAGAAATTAGGTCATATCTATCTTGGCGAAACTATCAATAATAAAAAACCTGGTTTTGTTAGTGTTCATATTCCATTGGACAAAGAGGAAAAGAAATAAGAATACTAAAAACAAAAATACCCCTGCAAACGAAACTCTGCAGGGGTATTTTTTTATTCTTTAAAAGAAATTTTTTCTACAAAAGAGCATCAAGAAGACTATAACCTGTCATTTCTGGTGGTTGTTCAAGACTTAAGATATCTAAAACTGTCGGAGCAATATCTGCTAAAATCCCAACAGCTTTTTTTTCACTCTGCTGCAAAGGATTTTTTTTGTACTGTGGCCCAACCAAAATAAAAGGTACCGGCGAAACAGAATGTTCGGTGTCGATTTGGTTACTCTCTGAATTAAACATTCGTTCAGCATTACCATGATCGGCAGTAATTAGAAAAATTGTTTCAGGAAATTGACTAGTTAATCTGCCAAGTTCCTTGTCAACAGCCTCGACCGCTTTAATAGTTGCTTTCAAATTCCCTGTATGACCAACCATGTCCGTATTAGCAAAATTAATCATAATAAAATCGTATTGATTATTTTCAGATCTTTTAAAAATTTCATCGGTAACTTTAGAAGCTGACATTTCCGGGCGCAGATCGTATGTTGGCACCTTAGGCGATTGAATTACCGCCCACTCTTCTCCCGGATAAGGTACCGGACTACCACCATCAAAAAAATAAGTTGCGTGAGCATATTTTTCTGTTTCAGTTGCATGAAGCTGCTTTAAACCTTGAGCGCTAATAACTTTTGATAATGGATTTTCAATTTTTTCCGTTGGCAAAACAACTCGAATAGGTAAATTTTCTTCATATTCCACAATACTAGCAACTTGAACATTCTTTAACAGCTTTTTTTCTGGATATTTCTGCTGAGGCAACATAAAAGTTTCAACTAACTGCCTAATTCTTTCTGGCCGAAAATTGAAAAATATAATCGAATCCCCATCTTTAATTAAACCCTGCGGTTTTGTAGATATTTCGGATTGTTTGGGAAAAAGTCGATCAAATACCCCCTGCTCTTTTGGGAAATTGATAATTGCTGTTGGTTTAATAAATTCATCAGTTTCACCACGAGCATAAGCTCCTAAAATTGCTTCTCCTGCAGAATGAGCAGTTTCACCACGACCCAAAACCATACAATCGTAAGCCGCAAAAGTTCTTTCCCAATGACTATCACGATCCATAGAGTAATAACGACCAATTATACTAGCAATTCGCGTATTAAGACGGAGCGCTTGAATTCTAGATTCAAGTTTATTAATATACAAAAGAGCCGTTTTTATAGGAGTATCGCGACCATCGGTAAACATATGAATATACGAAGGTTGTTTAAAATGATGCTGTTTAAGCGTTTCTAATAAAGCAAAAAGGTGGTCAATGTGACTATGAACTCCGCCAGCACTCACTAACCCAACAAAATGAAGGCTAGTTTTATTTTTTTTAGCATAATTAATAGTATCAATCAAAACAGAGTTTTTGAAAAACATTCCTGAAGCAATAGCTTTTGATACACGAGGTAGATCCTGGTTGATAATACGACCCGACCCCAAACAAGTGTGACCTACTTCGGAACTACCAACATTACCCCACGGCAAACCAACTGGTTCACCCGCTGCCTCAATTAAAGCATGTGGATAATTTTGCCAGAGCCTATCAAAATTAGGCTTCTTAGCAAGAGCAATGGCATTTCCTTTAGTAATTTCACTATAACCCCAACCATCCATCACAACTAAAATAACTTTGGGTTGATACATAACCCTCCTGTTTTGATTATACCAAAAAAATCTTAAATCTAAAATCGTAATAACACTTAAGATTTTTAATAATTCGTTGACACAAAGCAAGCTAACTGCTATAATTAAGTCTAAAGGAATTAAATAATCTATGTTATCAATTAGACTTCGCCGTACAGGCAAAAAAAAGAAACCTTCGTACAGAATTGTTGTCACAGACAATCGTGCGCCTATTTATGGTAAATATTTAGAAATGATTGGTCATTATGACCCTTTTACTAAAGTAGTTGTTTTAGACAAAGAAAAAGCTTTGGAATGGATGAACAAAGGCGCTAAACCAAGCGATACAGTAGGAAAAATTCTCGAAGCTCAAGGCGTAAAACATAAAAGCATTGTCATTAAAAAGTTTAGAGCTGTTTCTAAAAAAGAACTTGAAGTCCAAAAAGCTCAAGATGAAGCCGAAAAAGAAAAAGAACGCCAAGAAAAAGAAGCCGCAAAAGAAGCTTTTGAACAACAGGTAGAAGCTGAAAAAGCTGAACAACCTTCTTCCGAAGAAAAACTTCAAGAAGCAGCTGAAGAATCTATCAAAGAAATAAAAGAAGAAGAATCTACTAAACCAGAAGAAAAACCTGAAAAAGCAGAGCCAGAAGACAAAGAGTAATTTCTTCTTGACACTTTGAAAATTTTGAATAGTTTTAGTAAAATTAAGTTGAAGGCAGAATTAAACGGTCGAAACTGCTTTTAAGAAAAAGAAAGAAAGATTTGGGAGTTTAAAATGGCTGAAGCAGATAAAGAGTTCGTCGATAACGTTGTCAAAGCAATCGTCGACCATCCAGACGATGTCAAAACCAAAAGATCAGTTGATGAAATGGGAGTTTTAATCGAACTTTCCGTTCACCCTGAAGATATGGGAAAAATCATCGGTAAAGAAGGTCGAACAGCTAAGTCTATTCGCACACTCCTTCGAGTTTTAGGGGCCAAAAACAATGCTCGCGTCAACCTTAAGATTATTGAACCAGAAGGTGGTCGTGAAGTAAAAGTCCCTGAAGACAAAGATGACAAGAATTCTAAAACACTCGAAGAAGGTCAAGTCACCGAAGTAGTCTAACGTTTAAAAAAAACAAAATTATAGGATCGCCACAGTCCTTTGTTTCGATTTTTATCGAAGTGCAGGAATGTGGCGATTCTTTTTAAGAAAAAGAAGCCATCATGATTTATAATGTCTTAACAACCCAAAACAATATTTACGACTCGTTTTTAAAAACTGGTCTTATTGCGCGTGGAATGAAGAAAAAAATCATCAATATCAATATTTTTAATCTTTATGATTTTGGCCTCGGCGCTCACAAAACAATTGATGACACACCATACGGTGGTGGCCCAGGAATGGTTTTACGTGTTGATATGATAGATAAAGCCATCACAAAAATAAGTGAAGGAAAGAAAAAGAAAAAAATAATATTATTAACTCCTCAAGGGAAAAAATTTAATTCACAAATAGCCAAAAAACTCGCTAAAGAAAAAGAACTCATTTTAATTGCTGGTCGTTTTGAAGGATATGATGAACGAATTAGAGAATTTGTTGACGAGGAAATTTCGATTGGTGACTATGTCTTAACTTCCGGAGATTTGCCAACCATGGTTTTAATTGATTCAATTTCTCGCCAAATTCCAAAATTTATAGAAAAATCCGAATCAATCCAAGAAGAATCTTTTGAAAAAAATTGTTTAGAATACCCCCAATACACCAGACCAGAAATATACAAAAATAAAAAAGTACCAACAATTTTACTTTCCGGAGATCATGAAAAAGTTAGAAAATGGCGTCAAAAAAAAGCTTTAGAAAAAACTCAAAAACGTCGGCCAGATTTAACCTTTTAGGATTTGACAAAAACAACAAGATACCATATAATATTAGTACAAGGAGTCAGATTTTGCCTAATTTAAGGGAAATTATCCAACAAATTCAAAGAGATCTTTCCTGTCCAATTTGCGGTAAAAATTACGAAATTGGCAAAATTAGACTTCGCGGACTTTTTGACCAAACACTTATTGTCCAAACAATTTGCAACAGTGGTCATATAACACTTTTCATGACAACTGTAAAAAAAGACCAAAAGAAAACTCCAATATCAACAAATAACATTATTGATCTTCATAAAAGTTTAGAAAATTTCAATGGAGATTTCCAAAAATTGTGGAAAAGCTAAAAAGGACAAAATGAAAAACATAATACTTAAAGCAGAATCACGCGAACTCTTGGGTAAAAAAGTTAAAACCTTACGAAACGACGGACAACTTCCGGTAGTTTTGTATGGTAGAAAATTCGAAGCCCTATCTTTAGTCATTAATGAAAAAGAATTTTTAAAAGTTCTCAAAGAAGCTGGTGAAGCAACAATTATTAATATTGAAATTCCTGGAAAAGAAACCGCCAAAGCGCTTATTAGGCATATTCAAAAAGATCCTGTAAGTGACCGGGTGATTCACGCTGATTTGTACAAAGTTGACATGTCACAAGAAATTGAAACAGAAATTCCCCTTGTTTACGAAGGTGTCTCCCCTGCTGTCGAAGAATTGGAAGGTAACTTTATTACCAACAAAGACACTATTAAGGTAAAATGTTTACCTGATAAATTGGTTTCGGAAATTAAAGTTGATATAACTTCACTAAAAACTTTTGAAGACTTGATCCACGTTAAAGACTTAAATATTCCCGAAGGAATTAAAGTTCTTGATGAAGAAGAAGATATTGTCGCTCAAGTGACAGCTCCTACTTCTGAGGAAGAATTGGAAGCAATGGATCAAGAAGCTGCTGTTGATACTGAAAAAGCACAAATTGAAAACATGGAAACTGAAGCGGAAAAAGAGAAGGCAGAAAAAGAAGCTGAAGGTGCTGAAGAAGAACAACCAGTCAAAGAACAAAAGAATGAAAAATAAATATTACATCCTTACGTTGGGATGCCAGATGAATATTTCTGACTCTCAAAGGATTGCTCAAAAATTAGAAGATCTTGGATACAAATCGGCTCCTGAAAAGGAAGCCGATTTGGTAATTGTTAACGCTTGCTCTGTTAGGCAATCGGCCGTTGATAGAATTTGGGGTAAAATTAAAAATTGGAAAAAACAAAATAAAAAGATTATGGTTACTGGCTGTGTGCTACCAACTGATGAAAAAATATTAAAAGAAAAAGAAATAGAAGTTTTCAATATTAACGATCTACCAAAAATAATAAAGAAGTCTGAGACTAAAGAATATTTTAACTTGAAAGCAAAACTAGACAGCAATATTGCTTACATTCCAATTATGACTGGTTGCGATAATTTTTGTTCTTATTGCGCTGTCCCCTACACTCGCGGCCGAGAGGTTTCTAGAAAAGATACTGATGTTCTATGTGATATTAAAGATGCCTTAGGTAGCGGCTTTAAAGATGTTATGTTGTTAGGACAAAATGTTAATTCGTATAAATACGATTTTGCAAAATTACTAAAAAAGGTAGATAAATTACCAAATGATTTTCAATTTACTTTTATGAGCTCTAACCCGCATGATATGACAGATGAAATTATTCAAACTTTTTCCGAACTTAAAAAATGGCCAAGAGAACTTCATTTGGCGATGCAGTCCGGCGATGACGAAATTTTAAAAAAGATGAATCGCAAATACACAAGCAGCCAATTTTTAAAATTAGTTGAAAAACTTAAATCTAAAATTCCAAATATTAAAATTACTACCGATATTATTGTTGGCTTTCCTAGCGAAACTAAAAAACAATTTGAAAATACTTATAAAATATGTAAAAAAATTGGCTTCCAGAAGGCCTATGTTGCTCAATATTCCCCTCGTACCGGTACAGTTGCCGCAAAATTAAAAAACGACGTTCTAAAAGACGAGAAAAAACGTCGTTGGCTAATTTTAGACCAATTAATTAACAAGTAACTTGTTTTTTTTTAGAACTCTTCGTATTTCACCTTATCGGGATAAAGAATCATAAAAGGATAACCAACATAATTTCTATTAATTTTGCCAACACCAATTTTCTTTAGAAATTCGATCATCTCTTCGGTAACTTTAGCCGGATCGGATTTTTTCGTTTTACTCTTAAATTCAATTTCTACAAAATCTCCTAAGCCCTTAACTTTATCGATAGCAATCTCATAACTTTTGTAATTAAAGGTTTTTCTTAACTTATCAACAGTGATTAACAATTTAAAATCTAAAGCAGAAAATATTTTATTCAAACTTTTAATATCACTTACATTTGTTTCAAACTCATCACAATAATGACTTTTGCCATTTTTATCGTAGTGCCAATTTTTATAAGTAATACTAAAATTACCATCAGAATCTCTTAATCTCAACCATTCTGCAATTGGTTTATTTTTAAGAAAATTGCGATGCTTTGGCGTAAAATATTTATCAACTTGCTTATTAGTACTTATAAATTTAGCTTCTTTTTCTAAAAAAACCAGAAGAGGTTTTATTTTTTCAACTTCAACTTGAATTTCAATTTCAATATCTTTAGGCATTAAATTCTTTTAAAAATTCTTCTATTTTTTGTGTCTTTAAATCCTTTGAACCACGAACACGGACAGTAATATTTTCGTCTTTTTCTTCTTTATCCCCTACAACAATAATATAAGGAATTTTTTGCATTTCTGTATCGCGGATTTTGCGACCAACCGATTCATTGCGCTCATCAATTTCTATTCGCACTTCTTTTAAACTTTCGGCAATCTTCTTTGCATAATCAAAATGTTTTTCTGAAACCGGCAAAATTATTGCTTGAACTGGCGAGAGCCAAACAGGCAAAGCACCGGCAGTAGACTCTATTAACACCGCCATAAATCTTTCGACTGATCCTAAAATTGCTCGATGAATAATTACTGGATGTTTTTTTTGACCATTCTCATCAATATAATTTGCGTCTAATCTTTCTGCCATTGAAAAATCTAATTGAATTGTTCCCATTTGCCACGAACGGCCAAGGGAATCTTTAACATGAAAATCAATTTTTGGACCATAAAAAGCACCATCACCCTTATTTTCGTTAAAATCAATCTTTTTTTCTTTCAAAGCTTTAACTAAACCATCTTCTGCTTTTTGCCATTGCTCATCAGTACCAATCGATTTTTCTGGTCTGGTCGAAAGTTCAACTTTAATGTCAGAAAACCCGTATCGGCTATAAGTCTCATGAATAAAATCTATTAACTTAATTAATTCTTCTTCAATTTGGTTTTCATTACAATAGATATGAGCATCATCAATCGTTAAGGCTCGTGTTCTAAGCAGTCCATTTACTTCACCAGGTTGTTCATAACGAAAAACTGTACCAACTTCAGAAAATTTAATTGGCAATTCTTTATAAGAACGCATTTCTTCGTTAAAAATCGCGATTGATCCTGGACAATTCATTGGTTTTAAACACCAATCAACTTTTTCTTCTTTCATTTCTTTTTCATTACCAGTAAAAAAAAGTTTTTCACGATAATTATCATAATGCCCAGAAGCCCTTAAAGTGTCTAAATGGATAACTGTTGGTGTTTTTAGGTCTTTGTAACCCTGTTTGGCTAGTCGCTTTTTTAAATCATTAACAATTAAATCAAAAAGCAAAGTACCTTTTGGCCACCAATAAACTGTGCCTGGCACTTTATGATTAAAACTAAAAAGCCCCAAGGATCTACCAAGTTCTTTATGATCTTGTTCCATTTTTTACCTCAAGGATATCTTACTACAGATTAACTATGAGTTCAATAAATTTAAACTTTAATTGAAAACTGACGGCAAAGTTTTAGAACTTCTGCTTTTATTTTGATTTTACTTTCTTTTCCGGAAAGAGCATTAAATATCAGCTCAGCAATTTTTTTCATTTCCTTTTCTTTCATGCCGCGAGTTGTCAACGCTGGTGTTCCGAGCCTAATACCAGAACCAACAAAAGGCTTTTCCGGATCAAATGGAATAGTATTCTTATTACAAATAATATTTACTTCTTCCAATATTTTTTGAGCATCTTTACCAGTCATTTTAATTGGTCTTAAATCAACCAACATTAAATGGTTATCGGTGCCGCCAGAAACTATTCGTAACCCGAATTTTTCTAAGCTTTCTGCTAAAATATTAGCATTTTTAACTATTTGGCTAGCATATTTTTTAAATTGTGGTTTTAAATTTTCACCAAAACAAACTGCCATCGCCCCAATCTGATTTTCGTGCGGCCCACCTTGCATCCCTGGAAAAACCGCTCGATCGATTTTTTTAGATAGCTCCTCACCGTCAGGCAAGACAATGTTTTTACAAATTATAATTGCTCCCCGCGGACCTCGTAAAGTCTTGTGGGTTGTTGCCATAACAACATCAGCGTAGGGGAATGGTGTCGGGTGAGCTCCACCAACAATTAGTCCAGCAACATGAGAGACGTCTGCCAAAAGATAAGCACCCACCTCCTTAGCGATAGCTCCAAACTTTTTAAAGTCAATAATACGTGAATAGGCTGTCGCCCCACAAACAATTAATTTTGGTTTTTCCTTTTTAGCGATCCTTAAAATTTCGTCATAATCTAGCATTTCTGTTTTTTTGTCCACACCATAAGAAATAAATTTGTAAGCAGTGCCTGAAAATCCAATTGGAAGACCATGAGTAATATGGCCGCCTTGATCCAACTTCATCCCCATGACTTTATCACCAAACTTTAGCATTGCAAAATAAATTTCCATATTAGCTGGCGAACCAGAATACGGTTGGACATTAGCGTGCCATTTATCGCTCGAGAGACCAAACATTTTTAAAGCTCTTTCTTTAGCAATGTCCTCTACTTGATCAATATTAACCTGCCCAGCATAATAACGCTTGTGCGAATAACCTTCAGAGTATTTATCAGTTAAAACCGAGCCTAAAGCCTCACGAACAGCTAGACTCGCGTAATTTTCTGACGGAATTAAATCTAAAGTTTCTTGTTCGTATTTTTCTTGGAGCTCAATTAATTTGGCAATTTTAGGATCTTTTTTCTTCAGGCTCATTTTGCCTTTCATTTAAAATTTTTTAATTTTTCTTCAAAGTCATCGTCGAGTTGTTTTTTCATTTCTTCATGCCAGGTCTCATCATACTTTGGTAGAAGCGAATTTATAATTGGACAATTTTTTTCTTCTAAACAAAATCCAGGAATATGACATTTAGTTGCCATAAGTTGCGAAATGTTATTAAACCCTTTTTTCTTTAATAGCTGCTTAATTTTTATCATTTCAATCCGAGAAATTTGTCTAAGTTGTGCTTCAGCTGTCGAACACGTGCGAAGTGGAAAATAACCAGAAATTAGATTAAACAAATTATATTCTTGAAATAAATCTATTCTTATACCACGCGGTATCATATAAAGAGCATCTGCAGCTGGAATTTTATATTTTTTAGTAAATTCAAAATAAATTTCAATTGATTCTGCTACTCTTTCTAAATATTCGTACAAAAATTCTTTATTAGCCCTAATTGGGTAAGGCAAAGTAAAAAATCGATCTATCATACTTAAATCTTTCTTTGACAATTTTCTTTGGCTAATTTTTGAATTATATTTTTTAAAAACTTGTTGGCAACGCTCCAAAGAATAATAAATTGAATCAGGCACCATTGGCACTGTTCGGTGACGCTTTTTTTCGCTCCAAACTCGCCAAGAAACCGAAGACAAAATTTTAAGTGATAAAACATTTTGCCAGTCACGCATAAATTGATGACGCATTTCTAAAATTTCTCGCCATTTTTTCTTCAAGTTTTTTGGATCCTTTATCATTTCTTTTTGCAATTTCACGATTTTTCCCGCTTCTTTTTCAAGATTTAACGACTTCGTAAAAGAAAAATCTGTAATTTTTGTCAGGTCTTTAGGTAAAGATTTCTGTTGTATTAAATCACGAACAATGTTTATTTTTTGCGGATCTTTAAAAATATTTGGGCTAGGATACACATTGCGTGCCGCTAATTCTCTTGATATATAAATCAAATCCAAACCCATTGTTTTAAGATATTTTTCAATTTTTTCTACAACCATTTTTCCCTCTTCCGGCATCCAATCTTTCTCTTGTTCAATTTCTTGTTTAAAAGCAATTATTGACTCAATTGGATAAGCAATAATACCTGTGCCATAAATACCATATTGCATAATCTTCGAAGCTTCATCTTTTTCAACACCATTTTCAAGTAATTTATTTAAAAAATTAATATTTTTTTCTGAAATTTCTTTATATTTTTCTTTAACCGCTTTATTTTGATCAATGCTTGTTGGGTAAACAATATCTTCAACAGTTGTATTCGTCCTTCGACCAGAAGCCATTAAAGAAGATGAAAAAACTGCTCCCGTCATCATTGAATCGATAAATTTAGAAGCCTCATACGAAAAACAAATCGCTGGCGTCGTTGCAATTGAAGCATGCCCTCTAAGCGACGATTTCTTAATAATTTTTTTAACTTTTTCGTCAATATTTTGACCTTTATCAATTGCTTCTTGATATAATTCTTTAACCGTTTTACCCTTAAAAGTCATTAGGGCAGAAAGCGCTACAATATCTTGGGGTTTAAGTGATCCAGTTTTATCTTGCAGAATCGGCGTAACTCCTAAAAATGTCATTTTTAAATCTTTTGTTTTGTAACTCATACTTGCCTTTCTTTTTTTTGAGAGCTTACTCGCCCGCTTTGCCATTGACCACGATAAAGATTTGTTTCGCCCGAAACTTCATAAAATAAAATATGAACAATCCGCGCCCCAAGTTCAATTTCCATCTCACAATTACCAGCATTGTAGAATAAAAACGAAAGTTCACCACAGTATCCCGGAGCAACATTTCCACCGGAAAGAACAATACCAGAACGATACAATGTACTACGAAGCCACATATTGGCCGTTAGGTTTTTTGGCATATTCACTTTTTCTAAAGTTGTTACAAGGTACGATTCGCCTGGTTTTATTATTATGGATTGTTTTTCACTTTTTTTATATTCATAAAGCAACTTTGAATTAGCCGAATCACGCTCTTCTAACCCCATAAAACCGCTCCCAGATATTTCATGGACCTTTCCTAAGCATAAATCAAAACCAGAACCTTCAGGATTTTTTAATTCTCGTTCACACAATCCTTCAACTAACTTTTTTTCTTTAACCAACTTCAATAGCTCGTCAACACCTAAAACCATTAATTTCCTTTCCTAAATTTTTCAATTATAATTCCCCGTTTTTCAGCTAGCTCCCTTGACTCCGGCTCAGCAGTAGTAGCTTTGCCGTCTGAACCGTCTAAAATTCTTAAATAATCATTTAAATAAATAATTTTTTTAACACCCAAATTATTTAATGCTTTCATACAGTCATAGCATGGAAAAACGGTAATATAGAGTGTTGAGCCACGCAACTGATTAACATCACCGGAATTAATAATAGCGTTAATTTCAGCATGAATACCATTACATCTTTTTATTTTACCAGTAATTGGATCGCCATGGACTTTAAGACAACCAACTTCATTGCAATGAACGTCTCCTCTCGTAGGACCATTGTAACCAATTGAAATTATTCGATGGAGATCATCAACAAAGATAGCCACCGCTTTAACATAAATACAGGAGATTCTATTAGTAGCTGTCACTGCAATATCCATAAAAAATTCATCCCACGATATTCGAGGTCGTTTCTTAAATTTTTTCGGAGGTTTTTTGTCCATATTTTTTGACTCCTTTTTTTCTGTCCTCATCTTAACAAAAACATTTCAAAAAAGTCAAAAAATCAGGTATAATTATGGTATGAAAATAATCGCCCAAAACAAAAAAGCTTATCACGAATACGAAATTCTAGAAAAATTCGAAGCCGGTTTAGTACTTAATGGTACAGAAATTAAATCAATTCGTAACGGCCGTGTGAATCTTTCGGGTACTTTTTGTCGTATTCAAAATAATGAACTCTGGGTTTTAAATTTGCATATTGCTAGCACATTAGAACCAGAACGTACTCGAAAATTATTAGTTCATAAAAGCGAGATCAAATCTTTAATCGGCAAAACCCAGCAAAAAGGACTCACTCTTATTCCGTTAAGTCTTTACATTAAAAAAGGTAAAGCTAAATTAGAAATTGCTTTAGTTCGTGGTAAAAAAATTCACGATCAGCGCGAAACAATTAAAAAACGTGACACAAAAAGACAAGTTCAAAGAGAACTAAGCGAATAAGAATTATTTAATAAATATAGCCCATAATTCGCGAGTAAGAAGCTGAAATAGTACGAGTTGAAATCACTCCAAAACCACGATAATTCATTTCGGTAATAGTAATTTGATCACCATCAACCCCATCAACCATACCGACATGACCAGTTTTACCGCCTTCAGTCGTCACAACGATTGAACCTACCTGTGGAGTGCTGCCAGTTGCGAAACCGAACCTCTGCGCCCCTGAAAGCCAAGCAATGGCATTACCAGACCAAGGAATATTTCTTCTTTGCGAAACATAATAAGTACAGTAGCCATAAGGGAAAGAATGGCTTTCTCCGGCCTCTATGGTAGCAATTTTGCTCGTAACTTTATTTACCTGTGTTGTTTTTACTTTTGTACTTGTTTTTACAACAACTTTTTCCTCTTTAGTAACGACCGTTTCTGCAACTAACGGTTTTGGTAAATAACCTTCTGAAACAAAAGAGATTTGAACATTATCCGACGTTGACGGTTCAAATACATCAGAAGAAAGGCTGTCAACAACGCCTCGGGCAATGTTTAAATTTGCTTCCATAGAATTAGCCGCTTGAGCTTTTGGAATACTCAAAACAAGACCTGAGTTTAGGCCCGCAACGAGAAAAAGGCTAAATGATAAATTTTTGATTAAAGGTGCAAAACAACGAGTATTTAGCCCGCCTTGACTTGGCGAGGCAGGTTTTTCATTTTTAAGATTTAAATTGATAAGGTTTTTTTTGTTTTTTTGTTGAAATAATTTCTGGTTAATAACTTTTACCAGAAGTCCCGGTTTTTCGGGTGTACAAATAATGAACCTCCATATTAAGAGAGTAATAACTGAATCCCGTCCTTTTTAATGTACCAAACAGTCAACTATTAACTCTGCGATCATGCTTTAAAGAATTTTAAAAAGGCGCTTTAAAGCACGACAATATCGATTTTACCATACTGGTTAAGTATGTCAAGGGTTATAATCACCCCTGTTAATCTTGGTATATCTTTTAACAACTCTGGACTGTGGATAACTTAAAAGCTGATTCCAACGCCTCAGGTCCTGAGGCGTTGGGCACAAATCAATGAATGGTTTAGATTGAATGGACAATATAATATCCCTTAAGTAATTAGCACCAATAGTTAGTCTTGACTTTTTTCCTATAATATGATACATTACTTTGTACTTGAATCTTTCTGCAAATCTGACACAGGAGGTTAAATATGTCTTATCGCGATGAAATACAGAAAAAGGTAGATTTGGGTATTGCTTCGACAGTGGCTATTTGGAAAATGGTCACCAGCCATTCCGACGAATATCAAACAAGCCTCGGTCTCAATCAAGCAGGCGTAAAAGAGCTTGAAAGACAAAAGAGTCACATCAGTATGTACCCGTCAATTGAAGACGAGCTTGCAAGCGCAATACTCAACATAGAGATTGATGGAGAACAGTTTGGCCTTGTTGTTAAGTATGTGTGTGGTTGTGAATACGGCGACACATGGAGAGAGTGCTTGATGGTTGGTTGTAAAAGCAACCCTTCTCTCAACCTAAGCGTTGGGTATGGGACAACTCTTGTTTTTGCCGTTTCAAAAGACTGGCACAAGAGAATAATTTCACATCTAACCGAAGCCGAAACTCCACCACCTCCGTGGTTTCCAAAGTAGTCAGCACGGTTTACGAACATTCCAATATTTAATGACCTTGGTTTCGCAACTAAGGTCATTTTTTTATACAAAAAAAACAGGCTTTTTGACCTGTTCTTTTAACAATGGTGGAGCTGGGGGAAATTGCATCCCCGTCCAAAAAAAGATCTAACAATCATTGACAAGTGTAAATTTTGCCTTTGTTTTCTTAATTTTACCTACTAAGACAACCTTGGTAAAAAGCAAGTTGATTTGTCATGCCCGATTCCAACCATTCAACTAACAATTGGGCGGACAGCGTTTAGCCTCGCGTTATGCTAAGGCTAGCGCAGGTGTATAAGCTGATTTGTTGCTTATTTTTTGCGACAAAATCTACGAGCTTATGTCGCCAGCTCGACTTGAAATTGTTTTTCTCTTTTCCTGTCGAATCTATACAGCCCCTTATTGACTAGTATTGTAAACTGTTTAGAAGCAAAAGTCAAGATAAGCTATTCTCTTGACTTTATGTCAACTTTTCTTTACAATTGTCTCGAGACAAGATGAAAATATATATCACTCATATTTCTAAAAAAATAAGAAATCTTCGCGAAGAAAAAAAACTTACCCAAGAAGAATTGGCGGAAAAATTAGGAATTTCCAGGCAATCAATTATTTCTGTTGAAAAAGGTAAATGTTTGCCATCGCTGCCTTTAGCCCTTAGAATGTCTGAACTTTTTAATTTAGCTTTCGACGAAATCTTCGGATCCCAAAATAACCATAAAGAAAAAGGAGTAAACATTATGCCACACTATCTATCACCCCTGTCACCTTTTGGCGACCTCGACCGAATCTTCGAAGACGAAGAAAACACGCCAACTTGGCCTGCACGCCGCGGTTTTTCATATCCGGCCATCAATATTAAACAAACTGCCAAAGATATTATTTTAACCGCTGATATTCCTGGCATTAAAGAAGATGAATTAGAAATTGAAGTAGGACGAGATTTTGTTAATATTTCCGGCGCACGTCAAGAAGAAGAAAAACAAGAAGAGGAAGGCTACTTTAGACAAGAAGTCCGCTATGGTTCATTTGCCCGACGTCTTTCGTTACCAATCGAAATTAGAACCGACAAAGCCGAGGCAACAATTAAAGATGGTATTTTAAAACTCGTAATGCCAAAATTAGAAATTGCCAAACCAAAGGTTACCAAAATCAAAATTAAGAAATCTTAAAAGCACTGGAAAATTTCATATTTTTTTGCTAAAATTAAGTTAAGATGAGACTTAAACCTTATATTATTGGTATTACCGGGGGAACTGCTTCAGGCAAAACTTTTGTCATTGAAGCTTTAAAAGACTATTTTGACGGAAAAATTTTAGTTATTTCCCAAGACCAATATTTTAAAGGCGAGAGCGCTAAACAGCTTGATCGTTGGGAAAGAGCTAATCTTGACCAACCAAAAGCTTTTGATAATGAATTATTAGAAAAACATTTAAAATTACTTTTATCAAAAAAAACGGTTTTAGCACCAGTTTATGATTTTGCTCGCCACAAACAAGCTAAAGCAAAAGTACCGCTTGAGCCAAAACCAGTTATCATTTTAGAAGGAATTTTAATTTTTAATAATCCTGAAATTCGCAATTTGATTGATTTAAAAATTTATCTAGAAGCCGATCCGGACATTCGTTTAGCCAGACGTTTACTCCGCGACATTGAAGAGCGCGGCGTTACAATTGAAAATCTTCGATCTTCAATTGAATGGTATGTTCAAAAAGTTAAACCAATGCACGACAAATATATTCACCCAATGAAACAATATGCCGATATGCGACTAGACACCAATAAAGGTTCACTAGAAGCAGCTAATACAGTTCAAGAAAGAGTTAAAGAAATCCTTAAAAAATACGAAGAAAAGTAAAATTACGGGCGGTTAGCTCAGTTGGCTAGAGCGTCTCATTGACGTTGAGAAGGTCACTGGTTCGAGTCCAGTACTGCCCACCATTAAAAATTACGCTTTCCATAAACCATGGACATTGCAATACTCACGAACAATTATATTATTAGCACTAATTGAAAATTCAGCCTCTGGGCTGTCTTTTGGTTTTAAATGTTTACGATAAATCTTACCATCGGCAATTATTTCAATCCATTGAATATAATGTTTTTCTTCCATTGGATGAGGTACTGAGCCAACGCTAACTTTAATTTTACCACCAACATTTTCAACCACTGGCACGTGTTTTTCCTTGCCTTCGTCTTCGGTTTTTTCAACTTGAAGTTTCATTGGTTGACCACAACAAACTAGTTCGCCACCACCAGCAAATAAAACTTCGACAATATTTCCACAAACATTGCATTTGTAAACCTGGTTTTGAGTAATCATTTTACCTCCTATTTTAATTATAGCACTCTACCCCTTGATCATTAAGACCAATTTCCCTGATCCGCACCCTAAATGAACAACACGTGCCTGCCAATGTTTAGCTGGCAAATAAACTTCTTTTAAAATTTTCTTTGATCCAAAAATAGAATTGATAAGATTTTTTAAAATTTTTGGAGATAAAAAACAAACGACCGTATTGGGCGTAATTTCCAAGCGTTGGATTCTAACACCAATTTTAGAATTTAATTTTGATAACAAATAAATAATTTTCGAAGCAAAACCAGATTGATTAACTAATTCCTCAATAAAAATCGCCCCGCCTGGACGAACAAGACGTTTTAATTCCTTAAGAGCAGTTTCTTGATTTTTTCTTGTTTTGGAAAAATTTTCACCAATTAAATGATGTAAAACATCACGAATAATTAAGCAATCAAACGATTGGTCAGGAAATTTTGAACTTAAAATAGACCCTTGATAAAATTTTATATCAGAAGAAACCTGATATTTTTTATAAGCATTGATGAGTTCTATGTTAGAAAGCTCCACTTTGAATTTCGCTAACTTTTTAATTTCTGAAAGTAATAGTCCTCCCCCACCGCCAAATTCACAAATTTTCAATAAATTTTTAGGGTTTTTCTTTTCAGCCCATTTTACTAAAAGTGAGATTATTGGCGAATTGGCGGCCGATTGATCGATTCTTGAATAATACTTCGCCTGTTCTTTAAAAAGCTTTTCGACAGTAGGATGTTGCATAATTACTCATCAGTTAATCTAAATTTCAACATTGAAATTGTTAACGTTACTGCAATCCATGCGAGAACAATAATAATATTCATTGGATTCGTAAACGGTGAAGCTGCTTCTATACCAATTTGGCGAATCATTCTAAGTAATGGCGCTAACGGTAAATATTGAACAATGCTGTACAACCATTTTGGTAATTGATCGATTGGAAAAAAGACACCAGCCAAAAACATCATTGGAATAGTAATTGCCACCGACATGCCTTGAGCAGCATCAGTTGATTTAGCAATCGAAGAAACCATAAAACCAATCGATTGAAAAAGTAAACCACCAAGCAGTGAAAATAAAAATATTAAACCAATATTACCGTAGATATGAGCGTGAAAAAAGTAAATACCAATAATTAAAATTAAACTAATTTGAAAAACATTTAAAACTAAACGTGAAAGAACTTCAGCCATTACAAATTTCCAAGTCCGAAGCGGTGTAGTTGTAATGCGTTTTAAAATTTTGTCTTCTCTATAATTTGCCATGGTAATAGCAATACCTTGAACAGAAGCATTCATTAGAGCAAGACCAATCAAACCCATTAAAACAAAATCAAAATATGTTAGGTCGCGATCATTATTTTTTTCCTCCACAACAGAAAAAATCGGTTGGGCACTAAGTGCTTGAAAATTAGCAATTGTTAGAAATTGATTAACAAAACCAATCACAATACCGTTTGTCTGGGCATTAGCAGGATCATCAATCACTTTAATTTCTTTAGGTGAGTTTGGCGCCATGTTACCAAAATTTTCTGGGACTACAACTATGGCGCTAATTTGAGCTTTTTTCAAAAGATCTTTAGCTTGAGACTCATCAACATCGGTTTTAATTTTAAATAATTCTGATTTTTCAGCTGTGGTTTGAAAACTTTTAGCTATTTGGGAATTAGAATTATTAATCAAAACAACTGTCCCGGCACTAGTTGTGCCACTACCAAAGAAAAATCCAAAAATAACTGTAAACATTAACGGAAAAACAAGACTCCAAAATAAAGCTTGTTTTCCTCGAACCATCATTTTTAAATTAGCAATAAATAGTTTAATCACTTTCACCTTCTTGGATTCTTTTACCAGTTAATTCAATAAATAAATCTTCTAGAGTGGCTCTACCAACAGTTAAGCTTTCTGGGTCTTTGGTTTGTAATAAACCAACCGCTTTGTTTAAAGCTTTTTGATTTTTAAGATTTAATTCGTAATGAGAAGTTTTTCCTGGTAATTTTGTAATATCACATTTTTCTAATTCGCAACTTTCAGTAAGTTTTTGAATAAATTCTAAATCATCTACTTCTAAAATAAATTCTATTTTATACGGATGCTTTGTTTGCTCAATTAATCTATGGGTTTTATCAAAAGCAATAATTTTTCCCTTATCCATGACTGCGACTCTGTCGCAAAGAATTTCTGCTTCTTCCATATAATGAGTCGTGAGAACTATGGTTTTGCCTTGCTTTTTAATTTCCGAAATAATGTCCCAAGTATGACGACGAGCCAAAGGGTCTAGTCCCGTTGTTGGTTCGTCTAAAAAGACAATATCTGGGTCATTAATTAAACTGGCTATAATTGAAAAACGTTGTTTTTGACCGCCAGAAAGATTTCTAACATATTGGTTAGCCTTGTTTTCCAAACCAACCATCTTGAAAAGTTTTTCTTTATCAGTACTTTTATCGTAAAAACTACCGAAAAGATCTAAAATTTCAGAAAGTTTTAAATGATCATAATAGGCAGAAGATTGAAGTTGAACACCGACTCTTTCTTTGATTTTTTGCCTATCTCTACGAGCATCAAATCCTAAAACTTCAATTGTCCCACCGGTTGGCTTTCGAAGCCCTTCAATCATCTCTAAAGTTGTTGTTTTGCCTGCACCGTTTTCGCCTAAAAGCCCGAAAACTTCATTTTTTTGAACCTCAAAAGAGACACCGTCGACCGCCATCAATTTATCATATTTTTTAGTTAAGTTTTTAACAATAATTACATTGTCCATTTTTCAAACCACAAAATTAAAAAGCTAGACTTTTCTACGCTAGCTTTTTTTAATATACATTGTTTTTTTTAATTCTTCAAGGACTCTTGAAGGTTTTTACCAGCTTTAAAATGAGGCAAAACTCTTTCAGGAATATCATGAGCTTGTTGAGTTTTAGGATTCAAAAAAGTCTGAGCTTTTCTCTTCTTTAAAGAAAAAGTCCCAAAACCAGCAATTGTCACTTTTTCACCAGAAATTAACCCTTCTTTAATAGAAGCGACAAAAGCATCAAAGATTCTTGTAGCCTCTTCTTCAGAGATTTCAGCACGTTGAGCTGTTTGAGTAATTAATTCACCTTTTTCCATAATTTTAATCCTTTAAAATTTCCGCGGAAAGCACCAACTTTACTATAGTTTTATTATAGCAAACTACAATAAATAATAACACGTTCCACCAAACCATATTTACCCTTGACAAATGCCTTGAAATAAGGTATAATATTTTAGTTGCCTTGGAATAGCTTAGCTTTCCTCAAGCGCAAGTTTGAGACAAGCTACATCTAACACAAGGAGTGTGTACATTGAAAAAAGCAGGTTTCCTCTCGGTAGTTCTGGTCGTTTTCTTGTCTCTCGTGGTGGCTTTTGCCGCCAACGCCGCACAGCTTTACAACGCTATCGACCTGGGTTTTAACCCCAGGGCCATCAACAACCAAGGGGTTGTCGGTGGCACCCGATTGGTGATTAATGATGATTCAAGCTTCTTTGAAGCCGTTACATGGAAGAAAGGTGTGATCACCTCTTTAGGCACTTTTGGCGGCGGAGCCGCCGGCGTCTGCGACATTAACGATCGAGGAACGCTCCTTATTAATGTCGACCCCGGTAACGGAGCCATGGGTGACTGGACTTATTTAGTCATCCAACCGAATGGCCAGCAAGACGAGATTAAGGGAATGGTTGGTGAAGATTATGTATATCTTCTTCGTCTGAACAACCTTAATCAGGCAGTTGGCTACTTAAGCTCGCGCACAGGAAGCCAAAAAGGTTTCATTTGGAGCCAACAGGCGCAAATAACCATCAAGATGGACGGCCGTTGTTGGCTCGAAGCCATTAACGATGCTGGTCAAGCAGTTGGTTATGGCAGCCAAGACATTTACAGTGCACCGTCACCGATGATTTGGACGAATAGCAGCATGTGGGCATTGGACACACCAAGTGGCACCGGCGGAGTTCACGACATCAACAACTCCGGCTGGAGCGTTGGTTCGTACGGTACCAGTGATTCCTCTGCTTTCCACCCCGCCTTCTGGACAGATGACGGATGCCTCCTCAAGTTGAAAGACTTGGGAGGATTACCGGGTTTCGCCGCAAAGATAAACAAAAGAGGCGAGATCATTGGTTTTCTTGATGGCAAGCCGGCAATATGGCAAACACCAAAAGCCAAGCCGATTTTCCTATCAGATGTCGTCAAGAATCTCAAGATTCTTGACACTATGGACATCAACGATTTAGGACAAATAATTACCGAGGCCGAAAGGCCTAACGGCACGCACGGGTACTTTTTACTCACGCGCCGTAATCGATAACTAGCATGTTTTCACAGTCCCCCGAGGATTTTATCTCGGGGGACTTTTTTTATTATATTTAAGAACCTTGAATAGTACGTTTTAGTTCTGACCATTCTAAAATCACAACTGACAAAGCAGCAGCAACTGGCACAGCTATAAACATCCCTAAAACCCCCATTATCTTAGCGCCTGAAAGTAACGCTAAAATAATAATTACTGGAGATAAACCCACGGCTTTACCCATAATCTTAGGCACTAAAAATTGACCTTCCAATTGCTGAATTAAAAGATAAGCAATTAAAACGAAAAGTCCCTTCCACGGTGAAATAGTTAAAGCAATTATCAAAGCCGGTATTAATCCTAACCACGGACCAATATAAGGCACGACTTCCACAAGACCACCCCAAACTGCTAGAGTTAACGCATAAGGAACACTTAAAAAGAACAAGGCAATTCCATCAGCGATAGCAATGATAAACATTAAAGCAACTTGTCCTCTAAGCCAACTACCCATTTTAGAACCAATTTTTCGAATAACATCAAAGATTTTTTCTTTGTGTTCCGAAGGTATAGTTTGATGTAAAAATTGTCTTAATGAATTTTGCTCTAGAAGAACATAAAAAGAAAGGACCAAAACTGTTACAACACCAACTATTCCAGCAATAAAACCAACTGTTGTTGTATAAAGCCCTGTACTAACTTGACCCAGTTGCGAAGAAAGATTCAATAAACTTTCTTGATAAGTAGGCAAAGTATTTTTTACAGAAGAGTAAAAAGGACCTAGTTTATTAACATAATAAGGTAAATTAACTGCTAATTGACCAATTTGATTAACAATTGGTGGAATAATTAAAAAACCAATTGCCGTTAAACCACCCAAAAAAATAATGCTTAAAAAAACTAAAGCCAAAAGCCTTGGAATATATTTAGCCATTCTATCTACTAATGGCCCCAGGGCAGCCACAATTACTAAAACAATAAAAAACAAAACAACAATTTCCCTAATGGCGTAAAAAAACCAGACAGCAAAAATAGCAATGATGATTTTAACAATTGTCAGAGTTGAAATTTCGAATTTAACTTTATTTTCCATATATCACCTCTCTTAAATAGTATCATATTACACATAAAAAGATAAATGGTGCCCTCGGCAGGAGTTGAACCTGTAACCTCTTCCTTAGGACGGAATCGCTCTATCCATTGAGCTACGAGGGCTTATCTCATATAGATTTTATCACATTTGTAAGATATAATAAAAAGGATTTCGGGGTGTAGCGCAGCCCGGTAGCGCGCATCGTTCGGGACGATGAGGTCGGAAGTTCGAATCTTCTCACCCCGACCAAGAGTGACAGTTTCAGGTTTTATATTCAAAATGCTCTTATAGCACGGATTAATTTCGGTGTTCAAATACCCGGGATAGTTCCAGACCAATCCTGATGGGAATATTGAACACAAGAGCATTCTCTTCTGTTGTAAGTCTGAATTTTGATAAGTATTCGCCAAGTTTTTGAACTTTTCGCGAATAAAAACTGTCACATCTTCAATATTATACTTTGTGATTAAATCGTCATCTTTCGCTATTTGGATTGTGGCGATTTTTTGTTCCAAAATCCTATTTTGTTCTTTGAATATGTCATCGGAATAAATACCAGCCAGATTTTTCTCAATTAAGGCCTGGCGGGTTTCATAGAGCTTTTTAAGCTCATCATCAGCCTGTTCTCGCCTTTTTTGTAGTGTTGCGACCCTGTGATAATAAGTTTTTCGCAGATAAGTTCCTGTTAACTCCAGAGCTTTATCAGTCATACTAACACTATCAAGAAGATTTGTTGTTGCTTCTTCTAATTCATCCATAGGCACAGAATGGCCTTTGCCACACCATTTTTGACAAAAGTAATAAGCATACCTCTGCATTTTTCCTTTGCTCCAGCCAGCCGTCAGAGATGACCCGCAACCGCTGCATTTAACAATTCGGCGTAGCGGAAAATCTTCGTTATCACGATTTTTCTTAGCGAATGGTTTGGCAATATTAACATTTCGTCCATCTAAAATGGCCTGTATACGATAGAATTGTTCTTCGGTCACCATTGGCGTATGCTGCCCCTGGACTTCTTGCTTATATTTTTTGGACACCAATTTTCCTGTATAGAACTTATTGCGGAACATTCGCTGGATTGTTTGCGCCTTAACCTTGAATTCTCTACCCGTTCGATACTTAACTTTTATACCCTTCTCATCCATGATCTTTGCCATCTCTCGTAGTGATTTGGTTCCCGTCGCCATAAGCTCCCATGCTTCTTTTAATTTATCGAAAGCCTTGGGGTCTTTGGTCACATAGCCGTTTTCATTTAAATAGCCCAACGGGGCCAAACTCGAAGGAAGCCCCGAAAGGAACCGAGCTCGCAATCCATTCTTGGCTCGTTCTCCTCGCACATCATTATCCATCTGGGCAAAACCAGCCAGCATCGTTTCAACAAACTTTTCAGTCGGACTATTGCCTGTTGGCTCCGAAGCTGAAATCAAACTAATCTCACTCTCGGCCAACTTTTTGCGAATTACCAAATAGTCAGCAGTTTGACGGGAAATACGATCTAGTCGATAGACTATGACCGCCCCGACTTCTTTCTTGTGTTTTCGGCAATATTCAAGCATTTGTAAAAGTACCGGACGACCAGAAATAGTTTTTGCCGATCGGCCTTCTTCGCGGAAAATCTGGTCGACCGTTAGCTTTCTTCTAGTGGCCTCTTTTGTGCAGATATCTTCCTGCGTTGCGAGAGAATAATTTTCAATTTGCTCTTCGCTAGAAACGCGAATATACATTACCGCATGTTCGGTTTTGTTCGGTTTTTGGCTAAAAAAAGATTGGTTCATTTATCCCTCCCTCAATAACTCTTCTAGAGTTAAACTATTAAATGTTTGTTTCTCGTACTCATCCAGCCAGCTATCCAATAGATATTGGAATTGAGTAATATAGACGGCTAACTCTTCATCCTGTATATCTTTAACTATTTCTCCCAAAACTGCCCGAGCTTTCTGCACTTTGTTTTCTTCCGGTGATTCAGGGAAGATGTAAAAAGAATTCTCCAAAGTCTTAAACTTTACCCCTTCCATTGGTTGTAGAACATTATTCATACGCCCTCCTAACTAGTATTATATACCTAGTATACTAGGTATATAATACTAGTGTCAAGAGAGTAATTAAACCTGTTGTTAGTAATTTATTGAACACCAAAAAGACTTTTCCACAGGTTAAAGTTTATAAAATGAAAATCAGCTTTGAGAATTTATGATTTGTTGCGGAGGGTTTGCGGGTGGATCGCCTGTTAAGAATACTCTCGGATTAACAGGTATCCCGAAGACTTTTATTTCGAAGTGTAAATGAGGGCCGGTTGACCAACCTGTATTGCCTCTAGCGCCTATAATAGTGCCAACTACAACCTCATCTCCCTCCTGCACTGCGATACTATCCAAATGAGCATAGATTGATGTTATATGATGTCCATTGTCGATTTCTACATGTTTGCCAAATCCCCAAGAAGTTTCTCCGGCATAAATAACTTTACCAGCCATAAAAGCGCCGACAGGGTCGCCGACTTCGTGATTTGGGCTGGCAATATCAATGCCGGTATGGAACGGGTCGTAGGGCAAAAAGACTTGCCCGAATTCAAGAGTAACCGGCCCGTTTATAGGCCACATAACAGAAGTTTCTACATGATCAATAATAGCTCCAGTGGCGGGGTCGTGAATATCCACCTGAGTCGTTTGAGGATCGTTTGATACCAGAACCCCTGAAACTGCGTCTATTCCGACTTGGGTTAACATAAATACCGCTATCACAGGCAGTAGACATACGGCTATGAGAGTTAAGAATATGATTTTAATCTCCTGCTTCATGGAGAAAGCAAGAGCGATGTATCGTATTGCAGTCACGTTCATTATTTCACCCTAGCTAATTCCGCTGGGTCAGTAGTAATAAGCGGATGCTCGTTTTCCGAGGCAGTTACTTTAACTGCGACATGGTGCTGGTCGGCGATTATTAAAGCTTCGCCCCGCTCGCAGGTCAATAAAAACTTTTGTTCATATTCGCTTAGCTTAAATTCCGAGGCCACTTTGTTGATTGTAGTGGTATCTTGCCTCATTAAGATTCTTAGGGCGCTTTGAGAAGCGATCGCTTGCCCATAGGCATTTTGTAGGAAATCATTTGCTTGCTGAGAGATGATAGACACTCCCAAGTAATACTTTCGAGCTCGTCTAACTAATCCGGCGATAAATCGGGCACTTTCTTCATGTTCAAGCAAAAGCCATGCTTCATCAATAATCAATAAGCGTTTTTGCATGAATGCTTTTACTTGGTTTTGGACGAATTGGGCGATGACCAAATGCATCAGCTGGCGAAGCGACTCGGGCAAATCTTTAGTATCGAAAACCACCAACCTATTATCCAGTTCCAAATTAGTCTGGGAATTAAATACTTCCGCTAATGAGCCGGTGGTGTATTTTTCCAATCTTCGGCAAAGCTTTGTCTGTTTCAACGATTTAAGTGTCATATAGAAATCGTATAGAAGAGGATAAATTTGAGTTTCTCTTTTCTTTGGTTTTTTAGATGACCAGCCGAACTTCTTATAAGTTTGTAATATTGCTTGGTCAACAACTGATTTTTCTTCGGCAGATAATCCCTCTGCCATTAGAGAAATTATTTCTGTTAAAGATTGAACATGGTCGGAAAAACTATCCGGCTCGGTGAAGGCATTGACTGATAGATCAAACGGATTTATTTTTTCATCAGAATGAACAGAGAGCTTAATATATGTGCCCTTGACCGATTCGGCTAATCTTCGATATTCCCGTTCAGGATCGATCACTAAAATTTTTGTGCCTTGCATTAAATGGCGCAGAATTTCCACTTTGGCGGTGTAGCTTTTGCCGGCTCCTGATTGGGCGAATAAAATACTGTTGGCATTAGGCAAAGCAAATCTGTCCACTATAACAAGAGAGTTATTTGAGCGGTTGATTCCATATAAAATGCCCGATTCCTGGACATATTCAGAGGAGATGAAAGGAAAAGTCATGGCTGCCGATGAACTGTCTAAGTTTCTCTTTTGAGCCAGTTGGTTATCTCCGCGAGGCAAGACCGACTGCAAACCCTCCAACTGCTGATACATTGCGGTTTTAGTATAAAATAGTCTGGTCGCCAATACTGTTTCGAGCAATTTCGTTACTTTGTCTAAGTCGATAAGATTGTCAGCTGCCAGGGCGATGTAGAGCGAAACTTGGAAGAGATTTTCCTGCCCTCGCTGGATTTTATCCCGCAGTTCGATGGCCGAGTCCAGCGGATCGGTCAGTTCGGAGCCGACAATTTTGCCATCCCTCTCCATCGCTCTTTTAGTGGAAATGAGTTCAGTGATTTTACGATTAAGTTTTGGCAGAGCTAAAGTGGCGTCGACCGGCTCGATATGATAGGAAATATCGACATTATGGTTGAAGTTAATTAAATGGTTAAGCCAGCCGCTAGAAGCGGTGTAGGGATAGCCCGAAACGAAAAGAGTTCTTAAATATCTTCCGTCAATCACGATATGATCGCTTTCTTCCTGAAGTCCAGAGTAAGTTATGAAATCCAACTGGTCTTGCTCGCCGAATTGAAAATTCAGCACTTTCTGCCTTTCGAGCTTTTTATCCTTCTTTTTGGGCTTGGTTTTTACTTTAGAAAAAATTTTGTTCATTTGTTTGCCTCGCTATTGCCTGAGCAAGCGGCTGAGTTTTGGCTTGATCGGGCTTATAAAAGCTATAAAATAGGTCTAATATCTCCAAGCCGGTGATTTGCCTTGCCGACATGCCGATTTTCTCCATGCCCTTGATGATTATCTCCTGCTCAAGAAGCAAATGCTCTTTGGCGATATAAAATTCACTGGCCGTCTTATTGTTATAGGGAATTACGACATAAAATTTTCTGGATAAAATCTTATTGCCGGAGATCAGTTTTCTAATGAATTTGCTGTAATTCTTCATTTGCTCCAAATAAATTTCTTCGGTTTCATCCGAGCAGGATTCCTGGATATTTTCCAAATACTTTTCGATATCCAACTCTCTAATGCGAATCAATATTTGCAATGGAATTGTTAAGGAGTTTAGGAATGATTGAAAATTGTCGATTAAAACATCCTGTTCTTCTTCGCTTTGCAATTCGAAGTTTAAGGACGACACCGACAAGATCGAACGATAACTGTTGTCTGACAGAACCAAGATATTGTCTCTGATTTCTTTTATTCCGATCTGGCTTCTGGCCGAGCCCTTATTCTTCGCTTGCTGCAACTGAAACATCAATGCCTCCTTTCTTGGCCAGGCCGAAGCGGAAATTAAGCGATGGGTTGCCCAGCAGCCTGTCGATTTTGACCTGGTCTTCTAGTGAAACAGCATATCTCAATTTTTTCTCTTGCTTTGTTTCTTTGACGACAGTTTTCTTCCTTTCTTCAGTGAAAGCGATAGCTTCTCCTGCTCGGCTGGCTAAATCATTTTTAGTAAAAATGTATATTCTCGGTCTTAGCTTGAAGCGAAGTAGAATAACCAGCCAATCTATTAGAATTTTCCCTTTAATTCGGATAGCCAAAGTGCCGAAAACCAGAAATTGCAGGCCGATTAGAATTAGTTTAATTAAACTGAAACGCGAACTCGGCGGGATTAAGACATAAACCGCTGTGCTTGTAATGAGAGGTATAACCAGCATAATAATTTGCGTAAATGTCAGATTGCCGGCGATTCGGTCTTCAACCGTTGTTATCTGTGCCGGTACGACTGTTGTTTTCATTTTACCCTCGCAGTCTGTTTAATTGTTTGATGAGTGGCAACTTTTGATACAGTATTGCCGCCTGGGCTTAAAACATTTAATATTTGTGAACCGAACTTTCTAAACATTCCGCTATTTTGCGATGTTAGAACCAACTGAATCATCGTCGAGCTGCTTTTGAGAAGCACTGAAAAGAGAGCAATTCCGACTAAAGCGGCGATAAACGGGTTGGAGCCCTCCTGGCCTGGAATAGTTAGAAAAGCTGAGGCCAGCTGAATTAACACGACATGAACGAATAAAGTAAATATCATCACCAAGTATGCTTTAGCGGCGCTTTCGGCAAAGCCGGTCGCCTTAGGAATGAGCCACAAAAGGCAAAGGATTGGTGAAATGACCGCTCCGAAAGCAAGAATCATCAATCGGCTAATGTAGAAGAGAAGAAGCACGACCGCCAGCACAATGAATATGACAAGGAATATCAGGGTAATGAGCGCAGTCGTTCCGCTTAATAATGCTGCAGGATCAAAAGCATTCAAAATCCACGCCTGTCCCAATCCGCCCGTCGCACCAAGCACAGCATGTATCAAAACTTGGCAGAGCTTGATAAACCAATCGATCAAGAAGATTGAGGTATTAGCTAGTAAGAAGGATAAGCCGATCTTCGGCAGAAGTTCCTTTAAGGACAGTTCTTCAAATCCGAATGAAGAAGCGCTCATAACATGGAATCCTAAAAGGGCGATTACCAGAACATAGAGCGAATCGGTTATTCCGACTATGATCAGCCAGAAATTAAATACCACTGAATTGGTTGCCAGTGTCGGCGTATTGGTTAAAAATCCCATAATGCCGTCCATTATTGGTTTAGTGGCTGATTGGACGATATTTTTCAAGAAACCTGAAACTGCATTTAGGAGAAGTTGAGCCAGCGAGCCATCAGCTTCGTCGGGTTGAATCGGACTTAGACTAATTGCTGTCGTGCTTGTTCCCGGACTTGGTTCTGTGAATGAACTGCTCAATATGGAAGTTAAGACACCGGCGGCTAGTATGATAACCAAACCGATCAGTGCTTTCTTGATCGTACTCTTAGCTTCCTGCAATGCAGCGGGGTTGCCGGTCGAGGTGATATAGATGTATCCGCCGCGAATGAGAAAGAATACCGCAGCCACTGACGCGACGATAATAATTCCTTCAAGCGACTGGTCGGCAAAATGCGCCACTTCGCTGTTTGAGGCAGCAAATGCCGAAGCGGGATAAAAGATAATTATTCCCGCCAATATCGATAGTGCAGAAATAATCTTTTTCATTTTTAACCGAATGCTTTCGCTGCAATGTCCGCGATGATGTTGCTTAAGACATAGGCGCCGATTGCTATCGCCAATCCTAGTGATGAGTAGATGATTGTCTTTTTCGACCTGTCTAAGTGTTCAGGATTTCCCGAACTTGTAATATATCCAATGCCGCCCATTACAAAAAAACCGGCTGCTAACAGGCCGGCTAATGTAACGAGGACTTGAATAATATTTCGAATAAAGTTTTCGACTCTGGCTACATCAGCCGAATCGGCAGCAAATGCTGGACTTATGCTTAGAAACACCAAAACAATAGACAATAGGAGGTATCGGAGACGACTCATACATTTCCTTTCTCCCTCCAAATAAAGAAGCTACCCGAGCTCCTTTTGTTAATTAATGATATATACTGTTCACCTCAATAATAACCATAAAAATATGCTTGTCAAGAGGGGGCTTAATTTTTCGCCAATGGTATGATAAGTTATGACAGATGTTTGACTTATTTTAATCTACATGTTAAACCTAAACTAAAGGAGGGCTAACAATCTTTTTTAAGGAAAAGGTATGTTATCCTACTATGACAAATTTTTTTCAATAAGTTCTTCTGATATTCTATCGTTTTTTAGTTTTCACACGCTTTCATACTTTGGACTTGTTCTCTTGAAAGATGCGGCTTACGCCGTTATTTTTTTAACCATTTTATGGCTTGCCATCACAGCGATTTTCAAGCTGATCGATTTAATCCACCAGTTAAGGCAAAAGTATATATATTTAGAAGTTACCCCTCCTTTAGTTACGGAAATTTCTTCCGTTTCAACTTCAGAGTTATTTAATCTTGTCGCTGGGCTATTAAATCAGCGCAGTTGGTATGACAAAGTAATACTTAAGCGATCATCTTTTTCTTTTGAAATCGTTTCAACTAAAGAAAAAGGGATTAGGTATATACTTCAAGCTCCAGAAAGCATTGCTCAGGTAATTGAAAAGAATATGCGCGCGTACATTCCGGGAATTAAAATTCAGGAAGCATCGGACTACTTGCCCGAAAATATTGCTTTGAATCGCAGAATCACCGAATACAAACTGGCCAAGCATTTTTCACTCCCCATCAACGAACAGTCCGACCTCAAAAAGCACGATCCGCTGGCATATCTTGCAGGTAATATGACGCAGTTAAAGACCGATGAGCTTATGGCAATGCAAATTGTTATTCGACCGTTGGGAAGCAATAATAGGCGTAATGCGACTAAAGCGAAAATGGTAAAACAAAATGAAAGCAAGACGGAAGTCATGCTTCTGTATTTTGTTCTAGCGATAGAATCCATTGTCAGAATTGTTATAATACCCCTCCTTTTCTTAGCCGAATTGGTGGGAGGAAATTCTTCCGATCCGCTGCCTCGAAACAGCAAGAAAATATCGGCGAAGGATTTAGAGCCGGACGAAATAGTAAAAGCCAAACTTAGCCAGCCGTTATTTGAAGGAACAATTAGAACTTTACTTATCGCCGAACCTAAGAATTTATCTATTCGGGATAAAGGTTTGCGGGCATCGTTTGCCAGCTTTATGCACGCTTCCGGACAGGCTTTGCATGTTAAAAAGAGATTCAAATTTATTGAAAAGTTAAAACTTTGGCAATTCAAAAACCGTTTGAGTGGAACGCCCGCTATTCTCTCATCCTCGGAAGTGAGCGCCCTTTACCACTTTCCGTTTTCCGGCAATAACCAGACTGAAGATTTAATAAGAGTTCGGAGCAAGGAATTGCCTGCCCCGCTAGTATTAAAAAATAACAACGATTTAGATGTGGTATTCGGGAAAAATCACTACGGTAATATTACAACCGATGTGGGGCTTACAGACGAAGACAGATCCCGCCATGTTTACTCGATCGGGCAGACCGGTTCGGGAAAATCAACCATTATCTATCATATGGCAAGCGACGATATTAAAAAAGGACGGGGTTTGGCAGTCATTGATCCTCACGGCGATTTAGCTGAAGGATTACTCGATACGGTGCCAAAAGAACGAGCAGGCGACCTGATATATTTTAATCCTCGCGATATTAAGTTTCCTGTCGGAATCAACCTTTTGGAATTGGATGAAAGCTTGGAAGAAGACGAGCTGGAGTTGGAAAAAGAACTTGTCTGTGAGAGCGTCATCTCGATGTTTCGAAGGGTATTCTTTAAGGACGAAGACGCGAACGCCCACAGAATTGAGTATATATTGCGAAACACCATACACACTGCTTTTGTCGTTCCCGACAGAACCATTTTTACCGTTTATCATATTTTAAACGACCAGAATGTTCGAAGGCAGGCTATAAGGAATCTGAAAAACGAAGATTTGATTAATTTTTGGAAAAACGAATTCGGCAAAGCCGGCGACTACCAGCATGTCAAAATGATTGGCGGTATAACAGCCAAAGTCGGACGATTTCTTTTCTCCGCTACCGCCAGACGGATATTGGAACAGCCTAAATCAACTATTAGTTTTGACGATATATTGGATAATCAGAAAATTATCATTTGCAATCTGGCGGAAGGCAAGCTCGGCGAAGACACCTCTCAGTTATTGGGGGCAACGGTTCTTGCTAAAATCCAACAAGCTGCCGTAAGAAGAGCGAGAGTTGAAAGCGCCAGCCGGAAACCTTTTTACTTATTCGTTGATGAATTCCAAAACTTTGCCGACAAATCATTTACCAAGTTCTTATCCGGCGGACGAAAGTTCGGATTGAGAATTACCATCGCGGAGCAATCAACTGCTCAGCAAGATAATAGAAATATTACTAATGTCGTTTTGGCTAATACCGGAACAGTAATTTGCTTTAGAACCGCTAGCCCCGTAGATGAAGAATTGATGCTCTCGCAATTTGCCCCGCAAGTAGTCCAAGGCGATATAGGCAACCTACCCCGCTACCGCTTCTATATGAAAATGGCGGCAGTCGAACCGCAGGAACCAATGTCCGGCGAAACGATACCGATCACAACGCCAAAGGATCCGGCAAAGGTGAAAAGATTAATTGAAGCGTCGAGAAAAAATTATGCCATCGAATACGTCAAACCGACGAAAAAAGAAATGCCGGCTGAACAACCAAAACCCTCGACTAAAGCTAGCCCTAAGAAAACGAGCGAATCCGCTCCCGCCGGCCTGAATTCTTATAAGTAAATTCTGTGTACACCTATGTACACAGAATTTGACCGAATTTAAGATTAAAAAGATAAAAAATCACTACCCATATATTTTATATATATACTACACGCACTAATTGCTTTAAACTTATGAAAATATTATCACCACAATTGAATCTATCCAAACGACAAACCGACATTCTTATTCTTCTCTATCGCTTTCGCTTCCTAAATCGTCAACACATACAAAACTCACTCAACCACAAATACCGCAGCCGCATCTTATCCTGGCTTAACGAACTAACTAACCAAAACTACGTCAAACAATACTACGACAAAACAATCGCATCGTCTCCGTCTGTCTATTCGCTTGATTCAAAGGGGAGAAAATATTTAAAGAATTTAAAGGAGGGAAATATTAAGCAGGTGCTATTAGATCGGGTATGGCGCGAGGCAAAATACTCTTCAAAGTTCAGAGAACATTGTTTATCTTTAGCAGATATTTATATTTCCTTGCTTGGCATAACAGATAAAAACAAATCCACCCTTCATTTTTATACCAAGACAGATTTGCATGGAACGGAACATTTCATTGCTCCGGCTCCTGACGCTCATTTCGCTATTGAGGAAGTGAATGGACAAGTCGTCCGTTACTTTCTGGATATCTTAGACGATATTCCGCCAGCAGCTCATCGCAGGCGGGTAGCGCAGTATTTTAAGTATTTTGCCTCCGGCGAATGGCAGGACAACACAGACAAGCCGTTTCCTGAAATTATTCTTATCTGCCCAAACACAAGGACAAAAGGTCATTTATTCTATTACATCCGTAAGAAACTCTCGGGAGAGCCTGATATTTGTTTTTATCTCACAGCCAAAGAACTCGTCGACAGGAAGGGTTTGAATGGAGAAACATTGCAGAAGGTTGCTGAGGAAGCGTAATATTATTTTTTTCTGGTGAGACTCTCAACGAGCATTAGGGGAATTGGAGTTAAAAAGAATACAACAAGCCCTTCTAAATATTCTTTATCAACTATTATTAGTTCATACATAACTGGCAAAATAAATATCAAATATCCAAAGAAAGTTTTTTTGTAAATTACAAAGAAATGTTTTTTAAATAAGGAGTAGAAGGATAACGATAATAAAGCCAAAGAAAATAATACATATATAGAATAATAAATATCTCTTGAATACAAATCGCTTGGTTTCATTCCGTATGTAAATTCAATTGAAATGAGTACTAATGCAACAAGAAGATGAAGTGCGATCAAACACAAATATAGAGACCAAATTATTTTATCTTTAAGACTGAATTTCATGAGGTAATTATATCACAATCCACAAAAAAGGCCTGAGAATCTCATGGACTCCCAGGCCTAATTCTCAATACTCATCCGCTAGCATCACCGTCATTATTCTTCTGCAACTTCCAGTTAGCGGATCTTCCCAAGCTTGCAATTCCTGATCGTAGTAGTCGATCTTCCAGAATACCTTGTCGCCGTGCCAATCAAGCCTGCCAAAGTCGTGCTCGCCCCAAGGATCATTGTTTTCATTGAAAACGTTGAACTCTTTGATTGCTTGAAGCAAACCGGGCAAGTCCTTAACACTCTGAACCCCGCATGTTAGAGTAACTCCAAACCCGCTTCTTCTAAATTGATCGTTTAAGATAGCAACCTGCGAACGAGTATCTTCCATTTGTCTAGTAACCATACAACCTCCTCTTCCAATTAAATTAAGGACGAGCAGGTCGACCTTCCCGCCCATCTGTAAAGAGGCAAAGAACAAATAGGCTGGCTGGGTCAAGGTGGAGCACCCAACGAGATGAACGACCTTGAGGCAGACAGTCTATTTGTTCTACAAGATGGGAAGACTGGGCGGGAGGGAAGAAGTTTAGTATTGTTAAATGGTTCAATTTGTAATATAAAAAACTCAGGAACACAAAGGGGGTATAACAAGATGGCAGAACAAGTTTGTTCTGATAAGTGCACATCAAAGGATAAAGTTCTGGAAATCGTAAGGCAGACAGTCAGCAAAGGCATTGGGCTAGTTAGGCTCCAGCTTTTAACCCTAGAGGTTTACGAGTTTACCATCGAGGAGGAGAGTAAAGACAAAGAGAATAGAAAGGGTGAAGCCGGCTACAATATCTTTCTGACTCTTGCCGAAAAAATAATTGATCGGGGCGGTTTTCATTCACCTCGAAGCGTCCAAGTTGTTTACGAATTGGTCATTTTCGTAAAACATGGTGATATCGAAGATAGCAAGGAACAACTCAAGAGTAGTTTGATCGCACAGCGGGAAATAGCCAAGTCGGATGCGATTACTTGGGGAGGGAGAGCCTAGAGCCTTTCCCTAAACTCATATTCAGATAAAAGGAGGCAGAATCAATTGAAAAAAAGAGTTGCGGTAGTTACAGGGGCAGGACAAGGCATCGGAAAAGCGATTGCTTTTGCTCTTGCCAAGGAAGAAGGCATGATTGTCGTAGTCGTTGATTATAACGAGACGATTGCAAAAGAGGCTGCTCTGGAAATACGAGCATCTGGAGGCAACGCTACTGATCTGCGATGTGATGTCGGCAACCCTATCGAGGTGAGCTCTATTGCAGATATATGGCAGAACCAAGGGATTGATATTCTGGTTAACTGTGCCGGCATTACAAGAGACAAGCTGTCTGTGCGAATGACAGATAGCGAGTGGAGTGATGTCATTAGAACCAACCTCGATGGTACCTTCTACTGTTCCAGGACGGTTGCCAATGTGATGCTTAAGTCCCGGAGGGGCGGGTGCATTGTAAATATTGCCAGTGTGATGGGTATCACGGGTAATGTAGGCCAGGCGAACTATGCCTCATCCAAAGGCGGAGTGATCGCTTTGACCAAGACAATGGCAAAGGAATATGCCTCACGTAATATTCGAGTCAATGCAGTTGCACCTGGCTTCATCGCAACAGCGATGACTGAGTCCTTGCCTGAGGTAAAGAGGATTGAAATCGAGAAGGCAATTCCAATGGGCCGGCACGGTAAACCGGAAGAAGTAGCTGAGGTGGTCAAGTTCCTCTGCTCCGATGCAGCCAGTTACATAACCGGCGAAGTAATCAAGATTGATGGCGGCCTGGCAATCTAGCAGGCGCGATAATAACAAAATCATCTTCCCCGCAGGCGCTATTGCTTGCGGGGCTATTTTTTGTGTTCCCACACATTATATTCAATGGGATGACTGGCAGGGGAAGATTTAAAAACTCGTGGTTAATGCATGTTGACTAATTCAGTGCCTCTGTTAAAATAGCACTGGACAAAAAAAGGGGGTGAATGACTAATGTCCAATATTTCCTATCATGTGGGCCACATGGCAAGAAGTGTTCGATTGATGTTTGGCTGCAATCCTGTATTGCCGGAAGGTATGGAGATAGAAACAGGCAGTTTTCCTGAGCCTGCTGTCTACTTAGATCCATCGGGAGATGGCAGTTGTGTGCCAGGCATGAAGATTAAACTGAAGTGGTCAATCTCTCTGGGAGAATCTACCCAGGTGGATCTTCTTGACCTGAAAGATGAATGGCTAGTCGTACCGGTTGATAGCGTCAAGCTAACTGGTCACTGTGGTTTCACTGTAAAATCAAATGATCTGCCTAGAGGGGAAACAAGAAAGCTAACGGAAAAGAGGGGCTGGACGAATCGTGCAGATATCTTCCTGAGCGCTATCAGGGTTCTTTCTGAGCACCATACAGCGGTTCCCGGAGACAGAACGCCGATCACGGAAGATTCTGATCTGGGGAATGACCTCGGGATGGATCAAATTGACTTTATGGCCATAGTCGTTGAACTAGAAGATGTCTTCGAGATTGAAATTCCCGATGATGCTTTCCCTGTATCACAGGCAGAAGAACTTGTGAAGCTTGAGGAACGTGATGACGGATCGACAAAGCTCGTCGGTCCTGATCTGATGGGTCCTGGATTAACAGTCGGACTGATTGTCGATTATATAGAACGGAAGTTGTTCTTGTAATCGCCGCACACCATCGTTGCAGTTTCCTATATTCTCGGCCCGTGGGCATTCGCTCGCGGGTTTTCTTTTTGCAATTTTGTTCTATAAGATGGGAAGACTGGGCGGGAGGACATCACTTGAAAGAACCAAACTGCCGATTGTTTTTATTGCTAAACTTTTGTATCCTATAAGTAATGAATGAATTCGGGCAATCAATTTTTATCGAGCCAAAGCCACAAGATAGCATGGGATCTGCAGAAAGCTATCAAGCTTTGGATGCGGAAAATGGCCAGGAGGGAGAACGAGCTTTCACCGCAGAGGAATTAAGAGAAATTGATTCTAAGAGAAAAATTTTAACTTCACTGGCATATTTTATTGGTAAAGATTTCCAAATGCCGGTGGAACTTAATAAGCCAGGAGGTGGATGGCACTGGGACTTTAAGGAAAATGTTGTCAGAGTTGATCCAAAAGATCTATTAGATAAGCCTATGGATTATCTCCGTTTTGTTATTTCTCACGAAGGCGGTCATCGCAGAATTTCTCGTACAGAATTCATACCTTTAGAGACATGGCGACAGCCTGGATTTTCTTTTATGATGAATGCAATCGAGGATCCAAGAGACAATAATTTTGTAGCAGAAAATTACCCCAAATTTAGAGAGCAAATGAATTTGGCTTATGAAATGGATCTAGATTGGGAAAATAAGTCGAAAGAAAAAGCCGAGTCTAAACTTGGCTACCAGCCAAGATTTATGCAAGCCGGGTTTGAATATATTAAACAATGGTTTCACGAACAAAAAGGCACTGAGGCAGTAATTGATGAATCCTTACCAGATGAAGTTAAAGATGTCGTCGCTAAAACTTTAGAATCGGCTCGTGCTTCATGGTGGACATATCCGTCTCGTCAGGAAGCCGATGAAGATGAAGAACTTATAAAAAGATATGCAGAATCTTCCTACAAAATTAGCTTAGAAAATATATGGCCGGAATTCCAAAAATTAATTGAAAAAGACATTGAAGACCAAAAAACTCAGGAATTATTAGATGACATGCAAAAAGAAAAAGGTGAGGATGGAAGTACTGATTTGCCACAAGAATTGAAAGAACAACTTTCTCCCGAAGAACAACAAGAGCTAAAGGATGCAATAGATAAGGCAATTGAAGAAACAAAGCAACAAGGAAAGGGAGAAGCCCAAGAGGGAAAACCAAGTGAAGGAGAAGGAGAACCAGGAGAAGAGCCGAGCCAAGGAGGTAAACCAATCGATCTAGGCTCTTTGTCTCCCGAACTAAAACAAAAAATAAAAGATTTTATTGACTCTCTTCCCAAAGACAAGAAACAGGAATTAAAAGAAAGAGCTCAAAAATCTATAGCTGAATTCGAAAAAGACCTCGATAAAGAAATCGAAGGAAAAATGTCAGATAACCCCGACAATAGAGAAGAAGGGAAAACAGCAAAAGCAGAGCCGTCCAAGCCTACGGAGCAGCCACAAGAACCAGAAACTCCAACACAAACGACTTCTCCAGAATTGGAAAAATATCGTGAGATGATTGCCGAGACTCTTAAAAAAGATGAGAATACTTACGAGGAAAATAGACGAGAGGTACTGTCTATTATCGATAGTCTTGAAAGCGATCTCCGAGAAATATTTGTCACTCGACGTATGCATGCTTGGAAGGGCGGATATAAATCTGGAAAACGGATCGATATTAAAAGGAGAATTCAAGAAAAAGCCAAAGAGGTTTCAGCGATGGAAAGCCGAGCTTGGGAAAAGCGCGAGATGCCAAGCGAAAAGGATTATGCTATTAGTCTCTTGATTGATTTGTCGGGTTCGATGCGTGGAGAAAAGATAAAAGAGACTTTTAAAGCCACGATTGTTCTTGCAGAAGTCTTAAATAGGCTTTCAATTCAAACGGAAATCTTAGGATTTAATGACCGAGTTTATGAGTACCAAAAATTTGGAGAGAATATTTCTCGAGAAATTAGAGAGAATATGGGAGGAATGCTCCAGGAGGTTTATGATACTAGCGGTACCGGGAAAGCTCAGTGGAATGATGACGGTTGGGCTCTAACACAAGCTTCAGAAAGATTGGCTAAACAAAAAGCTGTTGAGAAGTTCTTGATCGTTATGTCGGATGGAGCACCGGAAGAATCATCTATGCATCCTCGATCTGAATACGATTTAAGCAAAGTGACAGAGAAGGTATTGAAAGAAACAGACCAAAAACTTATAGGTTTAGGAATTGGTTATGGTACAAAGCATGTTGAACATTATTATCCGAACAGTTTGGCTGATGTTAGCTTAGAAGAAATGGCTGGTAAACTGGCCGATCTGATCCGTGAGGCTATTGCTAACTACGATAAATTCTAATACAATTTAAACATATGGAAAGCAAAAAATTTCATCAATTTATCAAAGATTCTCAAGGCCAAAAGGAGCTTTCTTTAGCGTTGGCAAAATCAGACGAAGAGTTTATTAAGTTTCATGCTTTTCTAACAGAAGGTGGATATATCGGATCGGATGATATTTACACTGTCTTATCGCACCTTGAAAGACATAAAAAAGTCTATTTAGTTATCAATAATACAAGCGCAAAGGTCCTTTACGATTTTGCCACGCAATACCCCACCGGACAAGTAAATCTTTTAAATCCCAAAACCATGGAAAACAAAAGTTTCACTCCTGACTATAAAAATCATTCGCTAATTTTACTTACAACATCAGAATACTTAAAACACATTGTCAAGCATGATTTAGATTTTATAAATATAGTTGGAATGGTATATAAAAGTTAAAGGTAATTTATGCCTAATTCACCAGAATTTAGTTTTGCCAATATAGCTGAAGGAGGATCGGGAGGAAAAGAGCCGGTTCAACTCCAAGAAGACCCAAAAACAGAGCTGCCCAAAGCTCCGATTTTGGAAGACGAAGATTCTATATCGTATCTTGGAGTTAAGCTAGAGAAATCCCATGTCTCCAGTGCTTTCGTGCCGGAAAGAGAAAAATACACCGACTATATCAATGATAAATTTTCACTTGAATTGCAACAAAAAATTGCGGTCTCGATGCTTCAGGGTGATCCGATACTTATTGAGGGCGGAACAAGTATTGGAAAAACTACCACTGTTAGAAAGATGTGCGCCGAGTTGGGATATGAAGTGCATTACGCAAACCTAAACGGCGCGACTGATGTTGAAGATTTGATGGGCAGATATATCCCCAATCCTCACAAGACCAATCCCGAGGATCCTGAATATGTTTTTGCTGACGGCAAGGTTACTTCGGGGCTTCGCAAAGAAGAAGGGAAAAAGAAAATCATCATTTTAGATGAGTTCAATGCTTCAGCTCCAAATATCTTGATTCGTCTTCATGAAGTAATAGATGCACTAGAGCGGGGCGGCGAAGTTGTTTTATCCGAGGATGCTTCAGAAGTTGTGCATGTTAGTCATGAAGATACAAAGATAATTGCTCTTACAAATCCTCCAGGAAAGGGTTATTTTGGCAGAGAACCTCTTGATCCTGCGCAGTTACGAAGATGGGTTTACCAAAAGGAAGTTACTGAACTACCGGATAGCACATTTGCTTTTTCAACAGAGGCTTTGTTTGGCATTGGCAGTAGAACTGAAGAAATTCCTGATAGTCTTTATTTAGATTCACCCGATCAAGCTATTTCACGCGAACAACTAGCAGAAATCTCTGGAATGAAAGAGATACTAGACAAGTATCAGGAATTTCACAAAGCAGCAAAGGAACTCATTAAACAGAGAATGGTTGCTGCAGACCAGCCCCAGCCGTTTACTTTTGACGACAGAATGGAACCACACAGAATTAGTCGGTTTGTTGCACGTTTTTATAATGGCGATATCAACGAAACTTTTCAAAGAGGCCTACGATATTATTATGTTAATAAGCTAGAAAATTCAGAGGACAGACAAAAACTTGAGGAATTGATTAGTCATGTCTCGTGTACCCCTGCCGTAGACTCTAGAAGACGGGCTATCGGCGAACCTGAAACAAAGACTCCGGAAAGCGCACTAAAAACAAGAGCTGAAAAAGAGATCGAAGATATAATGTCCAGTTCTGAAATACCAGATTCAGTTAAGGCGGCACTTGCCGGAAAAGAGACGCCACTATCCAGCGAGATATTAGAACAAATGAAGGAAGCTAAAGAGATTTTTGGGAATGATTTTCTTGGTCCAGAGGAAGTCAAAGCCGCTTTCTTGGATCAAGTGGAGATCTCTGAAGTTCCATCGATTCCATTCTCGAAAGAAGAGCTTGAAAAAGCTCGCGAGCTGGAGCAAATGCTTATCTTACGAGTTGATAAAGCCAAGGATGGTTCAGACCTCACTATGGAAAAAATTCATGGCCTTCTTAATGGCAAAATCAAAGATGAGGCAAAAGTTTTATACAGCGTCGATTGGTATAAAGATGAAGAATTCTATAAAAAAGATAAGCCGGAAGTTACTTGGGCGCTTGTCTCCAAAGAAGCTGTGCCGGATTCCTCTGATAAAAATTATCTTGAACAAACTGAAACATTAGCCAACTATTTAAGAAACGAAGTGTTTAAAACATTGATAATGCCAGCCAAATACGGTGAAGCCCTCAGGGAATTCGAAAAGGAAAAAGCTTCAATTGCCAGGATTGTTGAAAGCGACAAAGAATCAGAATGGAAAGAGGCAGCTCGCAAGCTTGAGGCATTGAAGCTTAATCAACTTACTCGGCAATCCCCAACCGAAGCGCTATATGATTTAATAGTTCGCTATCAGCAGACAGGCGAGAGATTGATGGAAAATATGTATACTTGGACTAAGCGCCGTGATTCCGGTGGCGGCCTGGTCTGTGTTGGCCGCTTCGAGTCCGTTGGTGTCCGCGTCGGCGGGGGCAGGCCTGGCGATTGGAGTGGCATTCTTGGCGTTTCTTTCTCCCGCAGTCTATGAGCCTTTGAACTTTGGTATTTGAGACTTTGATTCCGCCGAAGGCGGTCGACATAAAAAATTTTATACAATTAAAGGCAAAAAATATGAGTGAATTTGGTCCATCACCACAATCAGAAGAAGAAAAAGAAGAACAAGGTGTTTCTCTAGCAAAGGAAATAGCTGATCTTAGAAGTGGTGCCCAAACAGATGAAGATTATGAAAATATTTTGCGTAAAACCAAAGTGCTAAAAGAACTGTTTGGGATTTCTTCATGGGATACTGCTTCAGATGAAACTAAATTATCAGGCGAAATAGCTGAACAAATTGAAAGAGCTAAAGAAATATTAGGAAGTGATGTTTTTGGGCCAGATGCAGTAAAAGAAGCCTTTGGCACTGCAATTGAATTAGGCAGTATTCCCTCGATTCCATTTTCAGTAAATGAACTTGAAAGAGCAAAAGAACTCGGCCAGATGCTCATTTTGAGAGCCGGCAAATTGTCTGATGGAAGCAAACTAAATATGAAAAAGATCGGTGAAATTTTGGGTGGTAAAGTTAAAGATGAGGGTAAGGTTTTTTATAATCCCGATTGGTACAAAGATGAAAAATTTTTTACAGACGATGCTGTTGAAACCGGTTGGGCATTGGTCTCTAAAGGGTTAGTATCTGATTCTGTCAATAAAAACTATTTTGAACAAACCGGACTCTTAATCGATCAACTTAATCAGTCTTTTAATGGTGCTGAAAACTTACCAGAAGAGTATGTTGAGGCAGTGAAAGAATATGCTTTTGCTATGGACGAGATCGCGGAATTAATTGATACTGATTGGCAAAAAGCGGCTGAGAAATTAGAAGGCCTGGAGATTAATCAATTATTACGTCAATCTCCATCCGAAGCGCTATATGACTTAATTCTCTATTTTCAAAACACAGGGAAAAGATTGCTTGGCGATAAATATACTTGGACTAAGCGCCGTAATTCCGATGGCCGCCTGGTCTATGTTGGCTACTTCGAGTCCGCTGGTGTCAGCGTCGGCAGGTACAGGCCTGGCTATTCGCGTGGCGATCTTGGCGTTTCTTTCTCCCGCAGTCGTTGAGTCTTTGAGCCTTGAACTCTGAAACTTTGATTCCGCCGAAGGCGGTCGGTATTTTTTTGTGCTCTTGGATTGCTAAAACTCGGTTGCTATGTTACTATTGATTTCGGGCTTATGAAGTTAAGTTCAAGGATTTAACTCGCCTATTAATAGACTGCTTACACTTTTCTGGCCCCTTATTTGTTATTTTCTAAACTATGTATTATGTTTATGTTTTAAAAAGCCAGAAAGACAAGCGCCTTCACATCGGTTACACAAATGACTTACGCCGTTGTATGGAAGCGCATCGTGATGGCAAAATTGCTGCTACAAAAGATAGAATGCCGCTTGAGCTAGTTTATTACGAAGCGTACAAGTCGGTCACTGACGCGAGAAAAAGAGAGAAGGATTTGAAATTATTCGGCAGTTCTTATTCTCGTCTCAAAAGAAAAATTAATAATAGCATCAAAGACAAGATTAAAACTAGTGAAGATACTAAATAAGGGGCACATACTTATACAAGCGATTGTCTTTCGCCGGTGATTTGGTTTTAGAGCGAATTACAAAGCTAGTGCATTGATGGAAAAGTGTAAAGAAACGCCGTAATTCCGATGGCAACCTGGTCTATGTTGGCAACTTCAAGTCCGATGGTGTCAACGTCAACAGGAACAGGCCTGACAATTCGAATGACAATCTTGGCGTTTCTTTCTCCCGAAGTCTAAAAACAAAAAGGGCTGTCTTGCTAAGAGGACGACCCTTTTTGCTCTATATGTTCTAATTTTTTGTAGTTTTTATCCAGCCACCAAGCATTTTACCGATCTCAATTAAAGGCTCGGAAAGTCGTAAAAATTTTTTGTTATCAATTGCCTTGATATCAAGCAATGCCTTAATTAAAGTTTGCAATATTTTAAGTTTTGTATCGACGGATTGTAAAACGGCGAGACGATTTTGCCCGTATTTTGCGTTTGCTTCATACAGCATTTCTAAAATATTTAAAGCTGTATTTTCGCATTTGGCCCCAATTGTATACCTATCCTTCTTAGGAATAGTCTCAATAGTGCTGTATAAACACAAGTAAAATTGGTAGGTTTTATGGATAATCGCGATATCGCTGAAAGTAGTGTCATTTTGCATCAGAACCTCTATGATCAAATAATATCTAAAGAAAATTTATTAATATCTTGGCAGGAATTCAAATTAGGCAAGGGTAGTAAATGCGATGTTCAAGTGTTTGAGCATGATTTAGCTGAAAATTTATTTTCTCTTCATAATGATTTGAAAAATAAAACATATCGACACGGACATTATACCTCATTTTATATTCATGATCCAAAATTAAGACACATTCATAAGTCTAGCGTCAGAGATCGAGTTTTACATCATGCGGTAATGAGAATGATCGAACCAATATTTGAGAAAAATTTTATTTTTGATTCATATTCTAGCCGAGAAGGCAAAGGCACCCATAAAGCTGTTTTAAGATTAAAAGAGTTCACATGGAAACTCTCCAAAAACAATACTAAAATAGTCTGGGCATTAAAATGCGATGTTAGAAAATTTTTTGATTCAGTCGATCATCAAATCATTTTTGAGCTTATAAAAAAGAAAGTTTCCGACCCCGATACTTTGTGGCTGCTAAAAAACATCATTGATAGCTACCCTATGCGTCTCGATTTGCGCCGCAAATCGAGAGAGAGAGAGAGAGAGAGAGAGAGAGAGAGAGAGAGCCTAAGGCTCCGCCTTCGGCCGCGGAACTCCTCTTGGTAATTTAACAAGTCAGTTGTTCTCAAATATATATCTCAATCCGCTCGATCAGTTTATTAAAAGAGACCTTAAAGAAAAATATTACATTCGCTATGCTGATGATTTTGTGATTTTGAGTTGTGATCGGGATCATTTAGAGAATCTTATCCCAATATTAAGGTCATTTCTTACTGATGATCTTAAGCTAGAATTGCACCCAGATAAGATTATCTTGCAAAAATGGAGCCAAGGAATCGACTTTCTAGGATATGTAATTTTTCCATACCATACTGTGCTACGAACAAAAACGAAACAAAGAATGATGAGAAAAATAAGGAATAATTGCTATCTTTTGAAAGAAGGCCGTATGTCTAGAGAGGCTTTTAATCAAGCTCTGCAATCATATATAGGAATTTTGAAACATTGCCGCTCTCACGTGTTACGCGATAAGATTGAAACCATCGTTAAAGAAGTCTGAGTACATGATTTAATATTATCGGTCTCTTATAGTAATAAATGTTTAGTGAAGTTGGTTAATTTTCCCCAAAAATCAATTTCATGCATTTGTCATGTTCTTCCTCATAAGTTTTTTCATCAAGAAAATCATTGTCTCTTAAATACGTCAGAGCGTTTGGAAATATTGCTTGTAATCCTTTGCGGGTGTCTGCTTTTGGATATTTTCTGATTAAAACTTCTATGCGTTCAGATAAATTCTTCTCGCGCGATAACGGCGATCGCTCAAAAAATAATTGTTCAAATAAAAAAGATTCGGGAAATTTTTTACTATTCGCTCCGAGTATTTTTTCTTTCCATTGATTCAATTGTTGTTGGTCTAATTGTGGTATTTCTTTCATAGTTTCTTTTCATTTATAGTCCAATTAATTAAATCGGGCAATACAAAAATTTTTGCAAACTGTTTGTTCTTTGAATCAAAATCACCCCTCTTTCTTATTTTAATACGGAAAGTATAATTACCAATAGACCAAGTGATTAATGTTATTGCTGTTTATTATTGTTGAATAAATTCTACAATAATGTTAAAAAATTAACAAAGGATATAATGCGGAAAGATTCTGTTAATAACCTGAAAAATAAAAGAGAGCATATAAGCAAACGACTCCGTTTTAAAATTTTTGAACGAGATCAATTTAAGTGTGTTTATTGTGGTAGTGGCATCGAAATGGGTTTAACTCTTCACATTGACCATATAATTCCTGTTTCTAAAGGCGGAACTAATGAGGAAGCCAATTTAGTCACAGCCTGCGACCAATGTAATCTTGGTAAAGGAGCAAAAATAATTGGAGCGGATAAAATTCCTAACATTAAAGAAGTAAATGAAGCGCTAACAAAAGAAATTAAACTGAATACAGAGCGAAGGGAACAACTTAAACAATATTATCATTATAAAGAAAAACTCCAGAATATAAAGAATCCAGAACAAGATGCGTTCAATGATATTTTAAAGAGAAGGCTTGGCTACTCCTTAACTTCTGTCGAGTTTAAACAATTTAAAAGGCTGCATGATAAATGTGGCTTGGATCTTGTCATTGAAGGAATTGGAATTGTTGCCGAGAAAGACAGAGACTGGGCATCTTCCGAGCAGAAGCACAGATACCTCTGTGGAGTTTTATATAATTTATTTCGCGAGAAAACTGATCCGCTCTACAATCCTGAAAGAGAGGTTAAATATTATTATCTTAATCACAAAAATAACAGCGGCAGCGTATATTATGTGGATTGGAAAATTAAGCCATATATCCAGAAACTAGAGCTTCCTAAGATAAAAGAGTTAATAGACGACACATTTTCAGAAGGGAGAGATGGCTATTTTAGGTACTTTATTGAACAGTGTAAGGATGCTCTCTTGTTAATTGAAGAAGAGAAGAAAGCTAAGGAATTTTATCTAACTCATCCAAATAAAATCCAGGATGATATTTATAACAGTGATAAAATTAGGTATTTTATTGAGATTTTAGGATTAGATCGTGTGTTGGAATTAATGGGACAGGCCCTAAAGGATTATGAAACCCCGGAAGTCAGAAATCATATTCAAGTCAACCATGATGGCAAGCCCTTTAATTACTTAATGGAAACGTGCGAGATATTTGAATGGGATGAGATAGAAAAGAAAAATGGCAGAGTCGGAATCCCATTCTAAATAAATTGCTTTATTATATTCATTATTATTCTAATGCCCTTCAACCCTAATATCATAATCCTGAAGTTTAAAATAAACCACCATCCTAGCACAGGCAAAACAAAACCAGTGAAAAATGCCCGTACTTTCAGCTTACTGCATTGCTTAGAGTTGACAACAAGGCTTCGATGCATTCGCTCGTATTTGTCTTTATAACCTTCAGCGAGCTTTTTGTTTGCGCCAAGGTAAGCCATTACTTCCTTAGCTGCTTTCTCGTCGAAAGTCCTTCTCATCATTTCCCGACTGTTTCTCTGCGAAAGGATATTTAAGCTCCCTTCCCAAAGTATTTTTCGATCAATGATCGCCACCTTTTCATGAATCGACCCTTGGAGATAGAAAATGCAGGCTCCCATCTCCTCATAATCTTTTAAAGCGCATTGGATTTCTGCTCTCATAAAATACTCGTGCTCTTCGATCGGTCTGGTGAATATAAAGACTGCGATATTTCTTCGTCTAAGCTTATTGAGCGTATCGCTGAAAAAATCTGAACGAAATTTTGAGATGAAAGGGCTGTAAATAATGAGTTCTTTTTCGGCATTCAGCATATCTTTGATGAATGATCGGTAAAATGTCTTTTCATTATATAAAGAGATGGCGGTTTTTGATTTTTCTTTTCCTCTTTGCTGTTCGGCCTGGATCATAGCGTCTCTATGCTTTAAGTAATCTTTGAACGATGGGTTTTTGTACATATTCCTCCTTACATTGTGGTTATTTTATTGTTTGTGTTATACTCGGTTTATGAATGAACAAGAAACAAAAGACATATTTATCAATCCATTTTATGCAATTAATATCTCGCCATCCCTTTTGACAGAGCATGAACCGATGGTTTCTAAAGAAAAGTGGGTCAAAGTGAACGCTAAATTGATTGATGAACTTGGTAAAGAAGAATGGCTTAAGCAGTTGCTTTCAGTTTTAGAATCCGGATCTGTTAAATAGCTTCGTTGTACTGGTATTTTGTCGCAATGAGATTGATTTTAATTGTATTAAAGGGTTTTATTAACCGAGAATAGGAGAAGTGTAATGAAATACATTTTAGTCACTACGACACTTGGCTTCAAAGGAGACGCTGACATGTTAGCGCAAACCGTTATGGAAAAGAAATTGGGTACTTGTTGTCAAATCGACAAGGTTGAAAGTTCTTATCTATCGAAAGGAAAAATCGAGAACAAAGGGGCTGGTGAAGTTAGGATGAGCATCATAACAAAAGCAAATCTGTACAAAGAGTTGGAAACTCTTATTATAAATGACAATGTGAACGAAATTCCAGAAATAATAGCCGTGCCAATTATTGATGGCTCTACTCAATATCTAAATTGTATAGAAAGCGAACTTAAATAGTATCATTCGGCATAAAGTTATTTACCACTAGATCAAGTTTCAGTTCTATAATCCGGCTCTGAAAAACAACTTCTCTCTTAAATACTGGTATTTTGACTTAAAATCTGTTATATTTTTGTCATGAATCATGATGCTGATAAAATTCTTAAGGATTTAGGTGAAAACCTGAGGACACAGAGGGAAAAGTCTCACTTAACTCAGTCTGAAGTTGCAACTAGAGCGGGCATAGATGTAAATTACTATGCTCGGATTGAACGAGGGTTGGGAAACCCCTCTTATGTTAAATTGCACAGTATCATGAAAGCCCTGAAGATGGCGTCGCTAAAAGTACAGTAGTTATTCTACTGTTTGATATACTTTCATAATCTGGTCAACCCAGCTTAAAAGGTGTTCAAAATAACTTGCATCAGGGCGACCAAATATAATCATTAAAATATAGTAAGAGGAGGAAAGATGAAAAAAGAGTTTAGTGCTCAAGAAGCCAAAGAAATTGGCGGACAATTAGGAATTGATTGGAGCAAATTTAACATCGAACAATTTAGAATGGGTCTCGATGTTGAATTAGAACATGGCTTAGTCGATCCTCACACTAATGTTACTAACGACGACCCAATAATGACTGGCAAGATTGCTCTCGCCCATTTAAATGAGTTTGCTGATTATTATACCAGACTTAGCAAAATGGAAAAAGAAGCCGAAGCAAAATAGCTCGAATTACTTCGCAAATTCAATTGCCCTAGTCTCACGGATAACATTGACTTTAATTGTTCCAGGATATTGAAGATCTTCTTCAATTTTTTTAGCAATATCTTTAGAAAGTTTAATCGCTGTTAAATCATCGATCTCTTCTGGCTTAACAATAATTCTTACTTCTCTACCAGCTTGAATCGCGTAAGATTTTTCCACACCAGAAAATGAATTGGCAATATTTTCTAATTCAGTTAGACGTTTAACATAGCTCTCTAATGTTTCTCTTCTAGCGCCAGGCCTTGAAGATGAGATTGCATCAGCGGCTTTAACGATAATTGCCTCAACACTCTTTGGTTCAATATCATCATGATGAGAAGCAATTGCGTCGCAAATACCTTCAGAAATACCATATTTTTTACAAATATCAACACTAATGTGATGATGCGCACCAGGAACTTCATGGTCAACCGCTTTACCAATGTCATGCAAAAGCGAAGCTTTTTTAGCTAAATTAACATCAGCTCCTAATTCCGAAGCCAGCATGCTCGCGATAAAGGCTGATTCAATTGAATGTTGTAAAACATTTTGACCATACGATGTTCGAAATTTCAATCGGCCCAAAATTTTTAATAAGTCTGGATGAAGACCAGCAACACCAACTTCGTACGCCGCCTGTTCTCCAGCTTCTTTTATTTCCTGACCAATTTCTTCTTTAGCTTTTTTAACCACTTCTTCGATTCTTGTAGGATGAATGCGACCATCGGCAATTAATTTCTCTAAAGCCACTTTGGCAACATGACGACGAATCGGATCAAAAGCAGAAATTACTACTGTATCAGGCGTATCATCAATAATTAAATCTGTACCAGTTTCCTTTTCAAAAATTTGAATATTACGGCCTTCACGACCAATAATTCTTCCCTTCATTTCATCAGATGGTAAGCTAACGGCCGTCGTAGTAGTTTCAACCGTGTGATCAGAAGACAACCTTTGAATCACAGTTGAAAGTATTTCGCGAGCAGCTGCTTGAGCTTCTTCTCTCGCAATTTCTTTTTGTTCTTTAATTTTCCTAATTAAATCTTCTTTGTATTCTTTTTCAATCTGATCAAGAAGAATTTTTAAAGCATCGTCTTTACTAAGCTTGGTGATCTTTTCCAAAGCTTTTCGTTGGTGATCTTTAATCTCAGCAATTTCTTGTTTAATTTTTTCGATTTCTTTTTCCTTAGTAACAATGTTGTTTTTTTCTGTTTCTAGTGATTCTAATCGCTTATCAAACATTTCCTCGCGACGGCGAAGATTTTTTTCTAGATCTTGTAAATCCCTACGAGCTCTTTCTTCTTCTTTTTTTGCTTCTTCCTTAATCTTTAAAGCTTCGTCTTTAGCCTTAAGTAGTAGTTCTTTTTGTTTTTGTTCCTGACTTTCGTATTTCTTTCGAGCAATAAAAATTCTTGCCGTATAACCAATCGCTCCCCCACCGACTACGGCAGCAGCCAAATAAATAATTAAATTGTACATTGTAATATTTCTCCATAAACTATTCTGCGACTTGTCGCAGAATATCTCTGCGAGCAAGTTTGTATTAATATCTCCATTTGATATTTTAGCAAATTTTCTGCCTAAAAGTCAATTTTTAAAAACTAGCATTGTTTTTTGACCGTCTTCGATAGTTTCTGGATTACCTGTCCAATCATGAATAGCGTTATATAAAATTTTTTCATTATATCTATAATGATCACCGTTTCTTGTGCCAACATCTTGGACAATAATTGTATCGCTGTCATAACCAATAGCAACCACCATGTGATAAACAGGACCAGGACTACGAAAGTTAGGATTACCTAAAAGCCTACCAGCAGTAGGAATAATTACTGGATAGCCATTAACAATTTCTTTTTTAACATCTTCGATTGTAATGTCATTTTTAATTTCAAAGTTTTGGTCTCCATAAAAACTTTTCGCTAAACTACCGGTTTCTTTAACTGTTAAATCTTTATGGCTTCCCCAATTTTCTATTTCCCAATTAACCATTTTCTGAATTTGGTCCTCCATTTCTTGCACTGAGACATCTTTATTATTTAGGTAATAATGAGTTAAAATTAAAGACGCCTCTTCGCAAGCTTCATCATGCAACTCATCCCAATTAGCATCAGGTGCTTGAGATTGAAAAGGAAAATTTTCAATTAAATAAGAATTGGGAGTCTGTGTTGACGTTGGTGTTGGTAAAGCACTTGAAGGAAGCGAAGCCGAAGGTGACGAACTTATTTTGACTGTCAGTGTTGAAGCAGGAGTCACATTAGAAAGATTTTTAGAATACTTAACATTTACAAAAGCACCAATTGCCAAAACTATTACGAACGAAAATAATAAATAGAAAAATCTTTTATTCATAAGCGTATTTTACCAAGAAACTGAAATTTATGGAATAGCGATTGACAAACACGTAAAAAAAGGGTAAAATCTATAGGTTGTATTAAAAATTAAAAAACATAAAGAAAAAGATAAACAAAAGAAAATGGAAATTAGAAACATTGCCATTATCGCTCACGTTGATCATGGCAAGACCACCTTAGTTGATGGTCTTTTAAAACAATCTAAAACTTTTAGAGAAAACGAAGCGGAAATGTCGCAAGATTTGATAATGGACTCAAATGCTCAAGAACGCGAACGGGGCATTACTATTTTGGCGAAAAACACGGCCATTAATTACAAGGATGTCAAAATAAACATTATCGATACCCCAGGCCACGCTGATTTTGGCGGTGAAGTGGAAAGAACTTTGAATATGGCTGACGGCGCCCTTCTTTTGATTGATGCTCAAGAAGGACCAATGCCGCAAACAAAATTTGTTTTGAAAAAAGCTTTGGAAATTGGTCTAAAACCAATTGTAGTCATTAATAAAATTGACAAAAAAGATGCTCACATTCAAGATACTATTAATAAGACTTGTGATTTATTTTTAGATTTGGCTACCGAAGATTTCCATCTAGATTTCCCCATTTATTTTTGTATTAGCCGCGAAGGCAAAGCTTGGTCAGAAATGCCTAATGATACCTCAAAACCAGCCGATTTAACCCCAATTTTTGAGGCGATTTTAAAATATGTTCCCGCTCCTCAAGTCGAAGAAAACAAACCATTTCAAATGCAAATCAGCACTTTAGATTGGGATAGTTTCAAAGGAAAATATATTATTGGCCGCATTAAAAGAGGCACGGCTAAAGTAGGTTTAAATATTGCGATTTTAAACGAAGACGGAATTAAAGAAACCGGCCGAATTGAAAATATTTACACTAATCAAGGACTTAAAAAAATTGAAATCGTGCAAGCTCAAGCCGGCGACATTGTTTCCCTTACCGGTTTTAGTAAAGCCGGTATTGGCGATACTGCTAGCGATATTCAAAGTCCTGAAGCACTCCCATCTATGGCTATTGAAGAGCCAACTTTAAAAATTGCAGTGTCTGCCAATACTTCACCTTTCGCCGGCAAAGAAGGCAAATTTGTTACTAGCCGACAAATTTTAGAAAGAATCAAAAAAGAACTCCAAACAAATGTTTCTCTTAGACTTGAAGAAAGAGATAGCGAATTTATTTTATCTGGTCGTGGCGAACTTCATCTTTCTGTTTTTGTTGAAACTTTAAGACGAGAAGATTACGAACTACAAGTTAGCAAACCCCAAGTTATTACCAAAGTTATTGATGGTGTCCTTTCGGAACCAATTGAAGAATTAACTGTTGATGTCGATGAAGATAAAGTTGGCGCCGTTAACTCGGAGGTTGGCCGCCGCAAAGGAATTTTAATCCATCAAGAAGAAAATAATGACAAAACTGCCAGACTGGTTTTTGAAATCAGTACCCGCGGACTTTTGGGACTGCGAAACCAACTTTTGACCTTAACTAAAGGAACTGCTGTTATGAACTCTATTTTCTTACGCTTCGAACCAATCGGCACCCCAATTCCTAAATTGCGAAATGGAGTCTTGATTGCTTCAGAAACCGGTAAGGCCTTAACATATGGTTTAGATATTGCTCAAGGTCGCGGCATCACTTTTATTCATCCTCAAACCGAGGTTTATAAAGGCATGATTATTGGCTTAAATCAGCGCAATGAAGATATCGAAATTAATGTAACTAAAGAAAAAAAACAAACCAATGTGCGCGCGTCTAACTCTGACTTTTCCACCATTTTAACTCCTCCGACTATTTTTAGTTTGGAACAATGTTTAGACTTTTTAGAAGACGATGAGCTTTTAGAACTCACACCAAAAAATTTACGACTTCGAAAAAAGATTTTAGACCCAAACTTGCGCGCAAGAACAAAAAAGTAATACAATTAAAAATATGCAAAAGACTTTTGTTTTATTAATCCTAATATTAGTTTTTATTGTTTTTAGCGGATACATGTATAAAAGTAGCTCCCCAAAAGATTCGGGAGTTGATAATCAAAAAAAGGAGATTAAATCCATGGGCAATCTAAAATTTCCTGGTATTTTACCAGACGAAAAAATTAAAAATAAAAAAGCTGTTCTAAAAACAGATCAAGGTACAGTCGAAATAATTCTTTTTGCCGATAAGGCACCAAAAACAGTCAGCAATTTTATTTATTTAAGCGAAAATAAATTCTATGACGGTTTAACTTTTCATCGAGTAGTACCCGGCTTTGTCGCTCAAGGCGGCGATCCTACTGGTACTGGTAGCGGCGGACCAGGTTATCAATTTGAAGATGAAGAAGTTAAAGATAATTACAAAACCGGTACAGTCGCTATGGCTAACTCCGGTTCTGACACTAATGGTTCTCAATTTTTCATTTGCCTCGAAGATCAACCAGACTTACCAAAACTTTACAATCTCTTTGGCCAAGTAACCACCGACATGGACATTGTCAAAAAGATTCAAATTGGCACCAAAATCGAATCAATTACAATCGAAAATCAATAATTATTATATTAGAACTCTTTTATAGATTCGTTACCAGCTGGATCGGTGGCAACGATTTTTATTTGTGTTACACCAGCCGGAATCGAAACAGAATGTTGGCTTAAATAATTTTTTTTCATTACACCAAAAGATACTAAAAGACTCTCACTGCAAACACTTCCACCAACATACTCAACACAACCATAGGTTACTTCCGGTGAACCACTTTCAGAGGTAAAATTATCCCAACTAATATTAATTTGACTACCACTTAAAATTTGTTTTGCATTGGTAATTTTTGGTTTTTCTGTATCTTCAGCTGTTTGCCTCGGAACAATATATAGCGGATCACCGATTATTACCCATCGCCATTTTAATCGCGAAGTTGCCATATAAACACTTTCGGCTAAATTGAAATGGCCATTTAAAAAATAGTCATAAAGAGCTGTCGGTTGAGGTATTAAATTAGCAAACGGTTCAGCAACAACCCCCCAAGTAGCGGTTACGTCGGCAGCTAAATTATTTGGCACTACTAAAGCGTCGTTTGTGTCACGAATAGTTCTAACAGCTGTTCCTGACCGAAAATTCATTGGTACAGCTCCAGGCGGCCAAGGACCCCAAACATTTTTATAATAATTTCCTTCTGGCCAACCACCAGAATAAACATGCCACAAAGGATTATTACCCCCAGTAACGTTAGAATCGCGAATACATTCATAACCAGCAGTTTCGATTGGTCCACAAAGTGTGTTTGCGGCATCATTTAAATATGCTTGACCAGCCATATAACCTTTACCAATATTTGGTCCCATATACCTACCAGCATAAATTGCCTTATCCACTAAACCTTTGGCAATTTTCTCCGAAGGACCATCTAAACGCATTACCAAATAAGTGCCATGACTCGAATCAAAATGTTCACCGGCTTTATGAGTGCCATTCGTGTAAGTGTTATAAAAAGTCTTATTATATGGATTTAATACCCCAGAATACCAAAGAGACTGCTTGTCATACATATCAGAAAGATAGCTATCAACACTAAAGGTTGAACCGTAAGTGTCTTTGTGAGCCGTATCAGTTACTTTATATGGTACACCATAAGTCGTTACGATATATAAAACTACATTTTTTAGCCCTCGTTCGTCCAAAAAACTTTTAATAGGATCGCGAATTTGGGTTACATAATCATCATACGAAATAGTTTCACCTGTCGTTGTCCTAATATGAATAATTTGACCAGAACTAATACCCCGTCTTTTTTGATAATAAGTCCCCACCTCTTGAGAGATAGAGCTATTATCATTAACAACAATTGCTAAATTACCACCCGATGAAGTTAAAATAAAAATTTCACCATCTTCTAATGTTGATTTTAAAATAAAATAACTACCATCGCTTTGATAGCGATAATAATTATTTCCTGCAGGGTCAACCGGAGCTGATCCTTGCAAACCATATTGTGTCAAATCTTGATAAAAACAAGAAGTGTCATTAACATTCTCAACTTTCTTGTCACGATTGCTACAATTACTATCACTGCTACTTTCAGGGTATTTATTCTGATTAATAAAATACGCCTCCAAAACATGCGAAAGCTGATTAAGCTCTGTTTTTCTTCTAACATCTCTAGCTTTGCCTTTTGCACTTTGTACAGAGACCAATATAATACCAGCTAATATGCCAATAATAGCAATCACAACCAGTAATTCAATAAGAGTAAAAGAAGACCTTTTTCTCAGTTTCCCTCCTGATTGGTTTAAATTAATTCGACATATTTATCATATCTTAAATTACCAGCCACCACCACCGCCTCCACCACCGCCTCCGCCGGAAAAACCACCGCCACCAGAACCAGAACTCGATGGTGAGGAAGCAAGTGTTGAAGCCATTGAAGATGATAAGCTATTTATATTAGAGCTAAAAGTGTCAGCATTAAAAGATGTCATTGCTACACCCGTGTACCAATAAGGATGATAATTGTTAAAGTAATCTTTACCATAAATCAATTTCATTTTTTCTGCCCAAAGTTTAGTAATTCCAAAAACAATTGCATAAGGTAAAAACCTTTCGAAAATATTTTCTTTTTCGTTAAATTGCTGACGATATTTTTCAGCTGTTTCCATATAAAGTTTAAACCCTTTAATTTGTCGCAAAAGTTCGGCACTTTCTTTTGTGCGCTGACGAAGTAAAAAAGCAAAAATGAAAATAATTATTGCTGACAAAAAGAAACTTAGAAATAATTGCCAAGCAAGAACAGCTAAAGAAAAAGATAAACCAAAAAATCCACTTGCAAGAATAATAAAACCAAATAAAAACCATTTATTTCGTCGCTGAACAAGCTTTTTTTCTGCCAGCGGATCAACAACCGCTTTTGAAATGGCTGGAATATCTTGATAAAACTTATTTTTTAAATCGGACATTAAAATTTCGCTTTTTCCACCAAATAACTTATCCAACAAAACTGTTTCTGAAACCGAAATTTTAGCAGTTACACTACTTAGTTTTATTAATTTATAGTCAGCCGAACCAAAAACTCCTTTTTTTTCAATTTCTTCAATTTTAATTATTTTATTAACGGCTAAATTAACAATTGCCGCTGAAATAAACTGGGGCTTAATTGCGCCATCAGTCAAAACCGCTCCTAACTCCATTGGTGATAATTTTGAAGGTATGTCAAACTCAGGAACAATTGTTGGATTAATTTTTGGATCACGACCGTATTTTTTCCAAAGCAAAATACAAATTATAAAAACTATTATTGGTAATAAAAAGGCAAAATAATAGCCGTATTGCTCTAAAAAGCCTGGCACATAAGGTGTAAAGACACCTTTCACAGATGTAACTGAAACTGTTATTCCTTGGCCGGGTTTTAAAATCTCTGTCGAAATAAATTCTAAGGTGTTTTTATCTACCCAATTGTAATTTGCCAATGTTCTATCCTTCGAACCAAAATTACCAGCGTAATAAGAAACTTGACTCGAATCTTTATTGACACCATCAGGGAATTTTATTTGAGCCGAAAATTTATCAATATCAAGTTGCCAAAAATTACCATTTAAATTCCAATAGAATTCATCAAAATTTGAATTATTAAAACGAATCACATTTTGAACTTTGTATTTTATTTTATAATAATTAATACCTTTAACTGTTTTATTAGGATCACCAATTTTCCAAGTAATTGTATGATCTGAATAGCTTTTAATAGTTTCGTATTTCAAAGGTACATTGTTAAAATCAGTAATACTTACAAGTTCAACAGGAGTTTTAATTACTTCGCTACCAGAAGACTTAGTCTGAGTCGGTAAAATTCTAAAAATCCCATGCTTACCAGACAAGTTACCGCAGTCAGCTGTAATTTTTTCTGTAATCAAAACTGAGGAATCTTTATTCACAACAATTTCTGACTGAAAATCTTTAATATACCAGTCTGTAATTGTTGACGTTTCGCGAGCAAAAACAGATGGCACAGCCGCAAAAGTTAAAACTATTAAAAATAAAACGGCTCTAAAAAAATATTTAATCACATAATCCCCTTTCTCTACATTAATAGTAGCAAACTTTATAATTCAGAACAATTTAAAAAATCCCCGGGAAAAATCTCGGGGAATAGTTTCGATTTGGGTTACAACAACTTAACGTCTTTTTAGAACAAACCCAAGTCCAGCAATGCCAGCTATCAAGGAAAGAAGACTGGCCGGTTCGGGCACGCAAGGACATACACCAGGAATACAGCTGGTTCGCAAATCCATGATTTCAATATGACCACCACCTGAAAGAAGTGTTGAAAAGTCAAACGCTTCACCTTCGGGTTGCGGACAAATGTAGCCTCTGAAACCATAGTGCCAATCCTGACCACACGTCTCCCATGAAACATTGCAAAAACCATCGATAGTCCCACCCGGAACTGTACCATAGGCTTCAGCAATTTCTACCCAATCGGTAGTAGGAATCATTGTCGCATCAGGGTCAAACGTTCCACCAGATATCCACAATTCGATGCTAAAGACCTTGTACCAATCTGGCCCCATATAGCCATTTAGCAACGAAAGGGTGCTGGTGTTTGGATTCCATGAATATGGCCACGTAAGCGGGGCAACACTCATAGAACCTCCCGGCTCTCCACAGAGCTGGATAATATACTCATCCAAGGGCTGAAAAGTGAAAGCCCCTTGGGAGCTGCCGCAAATAGCAAGCAGCAAGAGGATCGAGAGAAACAGAGTCATCCACGCACGCATTTGTTTTTCCTCCAGAATTCAACGTTAACAAGGCAGAGAAGCGACTATATAACACGCTTCGGCGCGATTGTTATGTATTTGCCTACGGCGGGGATGCTTAAGGAATTAAAGTACACAACAAACTGAAATCGGTTACATTATATACCCAACATAGTTAAGAGTCAAGGTATTTACACCTTTTTATTTTGATTTATAAAATCTTCGTATGCTTTTCTATCACCATACTCTAAAAAATCTTTATGGTGTTCGGGCTCAATAAAATTATCGCCTGCTTTATGCTTAATTCCACACCAATATTTTTCAGTATCACCAGCAATTTTTACTGAATAAGCAGCAACACCATTAGCGTAACCACAATACGTACACCATAATTTATCCCAAAAATTTAAATACGAAAGTTTCTGACGATCAATTCTTATATAATTACTCCATTTATTTATTGAAATACCATAAAGAGGAAAAGCGATTCGATGATATATTTCCATAGTAATATCCAAAAAAATTATTGGAATTGCCATACCTAAAATAAACGGACAAGATAGTAAATACCTTAACTTCCTATAAGGAATTTTGGCTATTTTATTTTTCATATCAATAATTTATCTTATCTAATTTTAATAATCAACCCATTTTTGTTATTTCAAAATAAACTAGCAACTTGCTGTTGTTAGTTTTCTGATATATAATCCTTTTATATTCCTTGACTGCACCTAGATAACTAAATAAACATGGGGAGGTAAAGATAAACATGGTTGATGAGAATACCGAACTGGCTGAGAAATACTATCAAACCAGACTTAAAAAATATCGTGACGAATTAATTTTATCTAATTTAGATTTGGTACGATCAATTGCTTATCGCTTCAAAGGATCTGACGAACCTTTGGAAGACCTTGTACAAGAAGGGATTATTGGTTTAGCTAAGGCTATTGACAGATTTAATCCGACAAATGGCGCAAAATTTAATACTTACGCAACTCATTATATAATCGGCGGGATAAAACATTACCTGCGCGATAAAGTCAAGATAATCAGGATTCCAGCCTGGCTTCAAGAAAAGCAAGCAAAAATTGCCAAGAATAAGGAAAACATACAATCACAGTTGCTTGATCGAGAAGTCACTACTGAAGACGTTATTAAAGCTTACCCGGACGAAGAAGATGCAATTTACCAAGCCGAACAAGTCTATCGCAATATTTGTCACCCTTGTTCCCTAAACGAGTTAATGGAAGATAATGGTAAAAGCAAAATAGAATTCGAAGAACTAATAAGCATGGTGGCACTTGACATAGACACGATAGGAGAAAATGATTTGGTTTGTGAAATCATCGCCGAGCTGAAACCAATTTATCAAACAATCATAAACCTTCTTGCTCAAGATTGTAAAAAAACTGAAATAGCTAAATATTTACATGTTTCAGACAATTATATTCACCATATCCTTCAACAACTCACTAAATCAGCTATTCGAAAAGCTTTAGAAAAAATCATTGCCGTTCAAGCTGTTCGCGCCAAGAAAGGATTACCTCCGAGTGAATTCGACAGCATTTTTCGACTTGAACTACTGGAACTCCTTAAAACATAACCAAATCATATACACATCTTAATAACCGCTTTAATGCTAGAGCGGTTTTTTTAATTAATTATTTTTTGATATAATTACCTTGAGAGGGATAATATCGTGAGTAGCATATTAACACGTTTTGTTTATGGTGCAATAATTCTAGTAGTTATAATAGGATCAATTTTTTATTTTTTAAATCGTAAAAAAATTACTTCTCAAGCCGACCAAACTCTTTCCAAAACTTACGCTACTTTAACTGATGAGGAAAAAAATAGTCTTTTATCAGCCAGTGCCGATGTAACTAAGCTTAAGGACAAACTTTCGGCTTTAGAAATTACCATTAGTAAATCGGCTCAAACCACAACTCCAGCTGGGCAAACAACAACTATTTTACAACCAGTAGCTAATGCTTTAGAAGGTTTAGGAGCACTAAATATTAGTAATGACTCTATTTCACTCGCCCTTTCAGACGGTAGCTTAGCTCAAAGTGATTCAGGCTTATCGGTTTCTGGAAGCTATGATGATAATTTTTTAAGAGTCGATACAAATTTTGATGGTGATGTAAGTGGAACCTACGACACATTGGTAATTTCTGAAAGTTACGATGATAGTTTTTTGAAAATCGGCACCAGTTTTGATGGTGATGTGGAAGGAAATTACAACACTTTAGAAATTGTTGACGGATCAATCATTAACGCGGACATTAGTAACACGGCAGCAATTTCTTGGACTAAAATTAGCAAAACCGGTGCTCTTTTAACCGATTTTGGTGGTGATCATGGCGATTTAGCAGGTTTAGGTAACGATGATCACGTAATTTATGCTCTACTTGCCGGAAGGGCTGGCGGGCAAACCTTAAATGGTGGTACAGCCGCAAATGATGACTTAACCTTTGACTCGACAACAAATGGAACTAAGGGATACATACTTATAAACCCAACTGGTGGTAATGTGGGGATTGGTACTGATACACCCACTGGGACACTTCATATTAAAGCTGATTCAGATGATCAACAATTAATTATCCAATTAGATGCAGCTCAAACGGTTAACAGCTTTGAAATTTATAAATCTGATGGTACAACTAGATTAGTATCTTTTGAAGATGATGGCACATTAGTTTTTGAAAATGATGCGGTAGTTTATGATGATTTACAACAACCAGGCCTTTTAGTCAGAACAAATGCTTCGGCTCCGGATTTAGTCACATTTGGACCAGTGGTTACTAATCTTATCATTTATGGTTTTGATGGAACTGCTACCCTTGAACAAGTTTATTTTAATGTTCAACTTCCTCATTCCTACAAACTCGGAACGGATCTTTACCCACATATTCACTGGTCACCAACCGATACTTCAGCCGGAAATGTTGTTTGGAAGCTAGAATATAGCTGGGCGGATGTAAACGGTACTTTTGCAGCGCCAACAACAATAGCGACAACTCCCCAAGCTACTGGCGGAACCGCTTGGGCACATAATGTAGTATCGTTTCCAACAATTAGTGGCACTGGAGTTGATATTTCAAGAATTTTAGTTTGTCGTCTGTATCGCGATCCGGCTGATGCTGGCGACACTTACACTCATGACGCTGCTCTTTTAAATTTTGATTTCCATTTTGAAAAAGATACTTTAGGTTCTAGAGAACTATGGATAAAATAAATTACCCCAAAGGAGTTATCATAATGAAAAGACGATGGTTTAAATTAATTTTTATCAGTTTAATCACACTACTTTTTGTCGGTGGCATAACTGGATCAATTTATTATTATATTCAGTACAAAAACGTCAAAAATGAACAAGTCAATAAAGAAAAAGAAATTAAAAAATTAGTTACTCAAGTTGGAAAATTAATCTTACTACCTCAAGATGAATCACCGACAGTTGCTACAGTCATTGATAAAGACAAATTAAAAAACGAGGCATTTTTTCAAAAATCAGAAAACCAAGATAAAGTTTTGATTTATACAAAATGGCAAAAAGCGATACTTTATAGACCGTCAATTAATTTAATTATTAATGTTGCCCCAATTAATAGTATTGAAACCGATGAAGGTACAAAAGAGGAATAGTTTATTAGGCTAAGGAGGAAGGCATCCCCCTCTAATTTTAGAACGTAAATACTTTAAAAGGTCTCGATGAAATGAATAAAAAAATAACACCACTTGTCCGCGCTGCGCTAAAGCTTACGGCAAGAACTACGTAGTAATATTCGCAAAAGTAGATTAATTATTTACAGTATTGACTTATTGGCCTAAATTTGATAAGATATCCAGGTAAGATAAATTGTTCTATGGATTTCCAAATAATTAATTTTTATTTTGATGTTCTGTACAGCAATACATCCGTTAAAATAAACTTAATTATTTTGTGTTTTTTTTAAAAACACAAAGGAAAGACAACATGTACAACAAAACTCGAAATTTCCGCGGTGGAACAACTTTTCGACCTTCTCAAAATTATGGTCGTCGAAGAAATTTTTCAGGAAACCAATCTACGGAAAAAATTGATATCTCAAGATTTATTAAGAAAGCAACTGAAAACAATGGCACAGAAAAAGAAGTAATAAAAAATTCTTTTGCTGATTTTAAATTTGTTCCAGAAATAGAGAAAAACTTAAAAGTAAAAAGCTATACTATTCCAACTCCTGTTCAAGACCAAACAATCGGACATATTTTAGAAGGTCGCGATATTATTGGACTCGCCAGCACCGGCACGGGTAAAACCGGGGCGTTTTTACTACCAATGATTAATAAGACTTTTAAAGATAGAAGCCAAAAAGTTTTAATTATTGCCCCTACTCGTGAGTTAGCTTTTCAAATTGCTAATGAATTTCATTCATTTTCTTTCGAAATGAAGATTTTTTCCGCTCTTTGCGTTGGTGGAATGCCAATATATAAACAAATTGCTAATTTGAAACGCCAACCACAATTTGTTATTGGCACACCTGGAAGACTAAAAGATCTACACAAACGTAATTTAATTAATTATAGTCAATTTCAAAATATTATCCTTGACGAAGTTGATAGAATGCTTGATATGGGTTTTGTTAATGAAATCCGTGAGATTTTAGAACAATTTCCAAAAGTTAGACAATCATTATTTTTTTCGGCAACAATGCCACCAAAAATTCGAACTCTAACCGAAGAATTTTTACAAAACCCGATAACAGTATCTCTTAACATTGGCCAAACGGCCTGTAATGTTGATCAGGATATTGTCAGAGCGAGTGAAAGCGAAAAATTCGACAAGCTTCGAGAGATTTTATCTCAAAGTAACTTTGAAAAAGTTTTGATTTTCAGTGAAACCAAAAGAGGCGTTGAAAAGTTAACAACAAATTTAATAAGTAAGGGTTTTAAAGCTGAGTCTATCCATGGTGATAAACGCCAAGGACAAAGACAACGAGCACTAAATCAATTTAAAAACAATGAAGTCACTATTTTAGTCGCAACTGATGTCGCCGCTCGTGGTCTTGATATCAAAGATATCTCTCATGTAATCAATTACACCATTCCTCAGACATACAATGATTACATTCATCGAATTGGTCGAACTGGCCGAGCAAACAGCAAAGGTGCTGCACTAACTTTTGTTTAATTACAACTTAATATTGTCACTAATATAGAAAAACAGGCCTAAAATATTATTTTTTCAATATCCCAAGTCTGTTTTTTTATAATATTTATAAATATAGTATAATCATATTGCTTAAATCTAGAACTAGAAATAGGAGAGCAGAAATGGAAAAAGTTTTAGGTAAGAAGGTTGAAGAGCTGAAAAAAACTATTAACGATTCTCCTGATAACTTCAGTTTGTATAAAAAAGCATTAATTTGCTTAATTGATAATTCGGACAAATTAAGTAAAAATGTCTGCATTTTCACCAATGATAGTGAAGTAATCAGAAAGTTCGTAGCTGCACATTCAGGAATGTATGTATCACAGCATAATCCAAATGGCCTTGAAGCATATTTGCGATCGGAAAATCTTACTGGCAGATTTGAATGTGAAATGGCTTTTGGTGGTCGCGAAGGTCGTCTCTATTGGAGTGTAAGCGGTAAACCGTTATCATGCCCTTACAAATTTGTCTCTTTTGCAGGCAACGACAACAAATAAAATCTATCTCGAACTTACTAAAAACCCTCCGAGAAATCGGAGGATTTTGATTTCCCGGCACCAACAGAATTAATACTTTTTTGTAAAACTTTTTCCATCCGGCGTTTTGCATTGTTCGGGATAGGTTTCTATTACTGGATACAATTTGGCACACTCTTCAAAATTTGTTACCGGCGCCGAGCCGGAAGGATTACCATGTTTTACCCAATTACCATTTTCATCTTTAATCCAAGTATCTTCACTACCACGTAAACAAATCAGAAGTGCGAAAAACACAATAAAAAATACGATGCCAATAATTATTTTTTTGGATTTTTTAGATTTAATTCCTTCTTCCACTCTATACCTTTTTTATGCGATATCTAATGACCGTCTTTTGGTTTTTTGCATCTGGTGATGTAAGGTACTCTTCTTCGTGATCACCAGCAATTTTATAACCTTGTTCTTTAATAAAATCGTGAAGTTTTTTTATTGTTGGTTCTTCTTCAGAGTATGGCCCTAAATGTAAAATCTCAGCATATTCACCACCTTGCCAAACAACAATTTTGACTGGAATTTTTGGATCTTTTTGAATTATATCCTTTTCAGTTACATAGTTCGGCACCACTACACCCCAAATACCAGTCCATTTATCTTTTGGTTTTAAGTGAGCATCTGGCCAAAGAGCAGATAATTTCCCAAGTTCCATTTTTATTCCCTTTGGTTTATAAACTTTCATTTTGGCATAGTAAGCCGCGCCATATAAAGCTTTCATAAAAGGTTCTGTTACTTTATTTGGATCACCAATCGAGGTAACCGTGAGCACTTTTCGATCATTTAATTTTGTTATTTCCGGTATAAACGCTTTCATAACATTCTCCTTATGATAAATGCTTTTAAATTTAATTGATATAATTTTTCTTTAATAGTCCCATCTAAGTAGTTAAATTGGTCTTAAAAAATCAAGTGGGAGATCGCATATCTTGTCCACGGACAAGATAGATATAGATCCTATGCCCCGGAGGCCATCCTCAAAGGGTCCCTTAGTAAAAAATGTTAGCCCAATTTAAAAACTCGATGAGACTACTTTTATTATAACAAAATTATTGGCTTTCTAAAGTAAGAAAAATTAATTAAGTTAACAAAAAAAATACCAGAGAGTATTGATTTTAAGGCCAGAATAGCTTACGATGTTTCTATAAAATGATCAGACTAACATCTGGTCTTTTTTTGAACACTATAATTTTTACAGTTAAGAAAGGGGTGAGAACAATAGGACGAACAGCTGTGTTAATCAAACCTGCAGGAATGGACGCGGAGGGTCGTTTAGAAGAGATCAACGGGATGATAATGCGAACATGTCGGAGAAATCACCTTAGAATCGTTTGGGTGGCCGACGTCACGCTTACTCATGAAGATGCTCTCGAATTCTACGGCGTACATGAAGGAAAATGGTTCCAATTGCCAATGTCAGAACAAATCGAAGGACATTGTCTTCGCGCCTTCGAGATAGAGGGTAAATTCGCGCCAAGAATTATGCGGCGGCTAATTGGCCCAACTAATCCGGTTGTGGCAGCAATAAAGGCGCCGGGTACCATTCGCGGTCAGTTCGCCGAAGGTGATATGGTTGCGTTTGCCAAGCAAAAGAAAGTAGTGGATAACTGTATCCACGGCTCAAAAAACAGCCAAGAGGCAATTCGTGAAATCGAAATCCTTAAGCGATCACGGATTCGACCACAGTAAAACTACACACAAGTAACCATTGGTTCGTAGACATCTCTAGTCTACGAACTTTTTTTTAATTAAGACGAATAGCTTTTTTTGGCAGTCAATCGTGGACAATACCATTGGCTACAAACTAAGTCGAATAGTTCAGACTATTATAATTAATTATGGAGAAAAAATTTATATTCCAAATTTAATTTCACCCCAAAATTAAATTAAATAAATAACCTGTAAATATAATTCCAAGTCCCACAATAACCGCAAAGATTAAAACTAGCTTTGGCTTCATCACTTTTTTAAGAATTAAAAATTCAGGTAACGACAAACCAGTGATAGCCATCATAAAGGCAAGTGCTGTGCCTACTGCTACACCTTTTTCTGTAAGTGCACTAATAAGAGGAATAACGCCAGCTGCATTAGAATATAGTGGAATACCGATAAGCGTAGCCAAAGGAACTGCATACCACTTATCACTTCCTGCATAACGAGCCAAAAAGTCAGTTGGAACATAACCGTGAATGAACGCTCCGATAGCAATACCAACTAAGATATATGGATATACTTTCTTTATAATGTCTAAAGTGTAAAATTTAGCATATTTGGCACGTTCTCTAAGAGTTTTCTCTTGTTCATTGAGTTTCGTGCTGATTTTATGCTCATAGACAAATTTTTCAACCAAACTTTCCACTTTGAGTTTGCCAATAATTAAGCCTGAGATAATAGCGATTAAAAGACCACTTGCGATATAAATTAGGGCAATTTTTAAGCCAAACATACCAGCGAGCAAGACCAATGCGACTTCATTTATCATCGGTGAAGCAATGAGAAAAGAAAAAGTTATTCCAAGTGGAATGCCAGCTTCAACAAAACCCAAAAACAACGGAATGGCACTGCAAGTGCAAAACGGAGTTACTATTCCTAACAAAGATGCTAAAATATTTCCAGTAAATTGATGCTTACGAGATAAAATACTTCTTATTCTTTCAGGTGATAAATAAGTTCTGATAAAGCTAACGATAAAAATAATAACAACTAATAAAATTAAAATTTTGATTGTGTCAAAAATAAAGAAATTTATCGCTTCAGCAAGTAAAGTGCTGTGTCCAATTTTTAAAACATTAAAAGTAAGCCAGTCAGCAAATAATTTTACAGGATAAAAAATATCCATCTAACTCTCCTTTATACTGCTTTTTATCACTTTTTTAATTTCTTCCAGTTTTGGAATAGAACCTACAATCACTGGCTTTTCATTAATTGCCAAAACGGGCATTCTCATCCATCCAGTTTCGATAATTTTTTGGATATCAACAATATATTCAACTTCGGAATCGATTTTGAGGTCTTTTGCAGCCTGTTTTGTCAACTCATAAAGAGTTTTACACGAACAACATCCTGAACCAAATACCTGAATCTTCATTTTACTCCTCCTGTTATTTTTATGAGTTTGTTAAGTTGTGAATCCATTAGTTTTTTATTAAGTTTATAAAATATTTTTTGACCATCTCGACGGTCAAATAACACTTTGTTATCTTTAAGAACTTTAAGATGGTGAGATATTAAATTTTGAGGCAAATCAAATTCCTTTTGGATTTCACAAACACATCTTTCACCATTTTTAAGAAAGACTATAATTCTAAACCTGTTATCGTCTGCAATCGCTTTTAAAAACTCTAAGCTATTATTCATAATATCAATTTATATTGATATATCTATCTTATTGAGAAACTAATATTTTGTCAAATAAAAATAGGTTACACCCCAACAGGATTAAAACATATATTTTCTTTGAAAATTCCGCGAAAGGTGTAACTTCCCTATTTTCTTCTGTAATAATATTTTCTAAATTTTACTAACAAGTTTGGCAGCGCCGACGGGAGTTATGAACAGCTCGGAAACCCACGGTTTTCCAACCCCTCTTGAGTTTGAATTTCATATCGTCACCAATAACGTCACGTCATTATTGACTTTTAAAGAGAAGGGTGTTACAAATAGTTTATCAAAAGGGGGAATAAAGATGTCAGAAAAAAGTATCCGAGATATTACTGAAGAATGGCTTGCTACCCAACCCCGCAGAGACGAGATTGATTTGAAGGGATACCTCGTACTAGTGTTTGGGATTAAAGATGACGATGGGAAAGAAATTAGCTGTGACACAGCAATCGATATAATAACTAATGACTCCGAGCTGCGTCAATCTGCAATATCAAGCTTTAGACAGTATCTACTGAAAGCCGGAGTAGTGACATCCCAGGAATATCCTTTTGGAAAAGGGCAGGATAGCTATCCTTTGTATACCAACACAAATAACTTAAGAGTCTAGACTTATGTCCAACAGCCCGCTGCTCGCGGGCTTTTTTTAATACAAAAAAAACAGGATTTCAACCTGTTATTTTTGCTGGCAGCGCCGACGGGAGTTACGAACAGCTCGGAAACCCACGGTTTTCCGACGTCCGAGAAGTATCTCGGACTGCCTTCCTCTACGGGAAACCTCTGGTTTCCCGACCCCTTCCTGGTTCGAATCCCAACTATTAGAACTGAAAAAGAGAGGCAATCATAAATGATTATCTCTCTTTTTCAGCGCCGACGGGATTCGAACCCGTGATCTTCTGCATGAAAAGCAGATATCCTAGGCCTCTAGACGACGGCGCCACAAACACACCGATAAATGTACTAATAGCACCAGCTAAAAACAAAATTTCGATGGCGCTCTCGGCCGCGGAAATTTCTGACGAAATTATAGGCCTCTAGCCCGCTAACCGCGGGTCCACGTCTAGTGGAACGACGGCGCCACAAAAATATCATATCATAAAAATACACTCTTGTCCAGAATGAATAACATGGCAACAAAAATGTTATAATGTTTATGTATATAAAAATATAAAGGAGGAAAATGAAAAAATTTATTTGGACTATTGGCCTTTTGTTAATTTTATTGCCAATCACAAGCTTTGCTGCCAACCAAGACACAGGACAAAACAATGGACAAACTAGCCAACCATCATCTAGCCCCTCATCAACTCAAAATCAAAACACAACTCAAACCAATAACCCCGAAACTGGCGTGATGACACAAGAACAAACAAATACCCAACTCCAAAGTGAACTGCAAGAAAGTATGCCAAGTTATAGCCCTAAGGGCCAATTTAGCCAAGAACGAATGAGCCAAATCTCTCTAACGTTAGAAAGTATGGTCATGCTTTCTAACCGATTAGAAAATTCAAATATAAAAGAACAAATTAACTCAATCGCCCACAACCAAGCAAATTCAGAAGACATGGTCAACCAATCATTAGATAAAGCAGAATCCAGAAGTAAAGTTGCTAAATTCTTTGTTGGACCAAATTACAAAGAATTAAAAAATGTAAAACAAGAGATAGAACAAAATCGTTTAAGAATCGAAGAACTTAATCGTATTATGTCACAAATAACCAATCAAACAGATAAAACCGAGCTACAAAATCAAATTCAAATACTTGAAATACAAAATACCAGTCTAGAGGAAGAATTAGATATTGATATTCAAGGCTTTTCTCTATTTGGATGGCTTTCGAAATCAATAAATAAATATTAAACCGCTAATTAATTTGCATCAAAGTTTCATCCAATATTAATCTGTTATAATAAATTTATGATAGCTCTTTTAGCTAAAATTTTACCTTTGCAATTAGCAGCAACTTTAAGTCCGGGCATTTTTGCCTTAACAATTATTTTATTTACTAAAAAAAATCATGCCATTGGTCGCGTCCTAGCGCTCTTACTGGGCTCTATTTTTGTAGCCATCTTTTTAGGTTTTTTAGGCTTAAAAACAGGTCAAAGCATTACTGCTTTTAGCACTCACGGTAAAATATCTGTTATCATTGATTTTGCTTTAGCAATTTTATTTCTCTATTTTGGTATTAAAGGACTAGTAAAACCAGATCGAGAAAAAAAAGAATCTCTCGGAGAAAATCCTGCTAGACAGCTTGGTAAATGGTTTATTGTCGGTTTAATTATAAGTATTACTAATTTTGACGCTGTTTTACTAAATTTTGCTGCCGCTAAAGAAATTGGCGCATCAGGAATTATTTTATTCGATAAAATTATTTTACTTTTTGTTGGTATCTTATTTTTTGTTTTACCCATTTTAATACCACTTTTTTTCTACCTAATCTTACCGTCACTCGCCCAAAAGGTTTTAACACCAATTAATAAATTTTTAGTAAAATTTGGTCGCCTACTGGTTTCAATAATCTTTATTATATTTGCTATTTACTTAATCTACAAAGGATTAAAATAATAGAATAACCTTAGCAAGGAGAAAATAAATGGAAGAAAAAACAACTGATAAAACTCCCGAAAAACCCAAAAAATCTAAATGGTTACTTTGGACTTGTGGATCTTGCGGTTGCCTGGTAATTATCATTATGGTCGCTTTATTTTCCCTTAGATCATTTACCGGTTTTAATATAGGAAAATTTTTTGATAACAGTCAAAACAATGGTTCTAATTTAGATGAAGAAGACAAAGAGATGACCAAATCGGAACTTATTGATTATTTCGTAGGAGAAACCACTGTTTATCCAGGTTTTGATAAATCAATAAAAGTAATGAAATGGGAGAAACCTGTTGTAACTATTTCAGTCGCTGACACACCGCCAGAAGGAGGTATTAAAGCTATTGACGATTTTATAAATAAATTTAATAACAATAGCACAAAAACAAAGCTACAACGCATCGAAAGTGACGGAGATATTAAAATTTATTTTCAAGTTTCAACTGATGGTGCCGCTGGTCGTTCTGGACCAAGTTCGGGGGCAGATTATATTATTGACCATGCAAATATTAAGCTTTCGGAAGAAGCAGCCATGTTCGATCAATCTTTAAGTTCAGTTCTGTCACATGAAATATTTCACGCACTTGGTTTCACTGGTCACTATCAAGGTAGTGCTTGCCGATTAATGTCACCAACAGTATGTGGTTCTCGTTTAACGATTAATGAAGAAAGATTAATCCAAATGCTTTATAGTACCGATATGCCAGACGGTATTAACGAATCCGAGATTAGATCTTTTTTACAAAACTGGAGTCCAAATAATTAAAAACTATATATTCTCTTTTCGTTAACACCTTAATATGGTATAATTTAAAACGAAATGATATTTCTAATTATTTTAGCAACAATTTTTAGCACTTTTTTGGGAGGCTTATTTGCTATTCGTTTTCGCGATAAGCTTCATCTAATTTTAGGATTCAGTGCTGGCGCAGTTATTGGTGTCGCCCTTTTTGATTTATTGCCAGAATCAATGGAAATGGCGACACAGGCCTATGATGCTAAATTAGTTACTTTATTTATTGCAATTGGATTCGTCGCTTATATGATTTTTGATCGATTTTTGTCACTTCATTGTCATGGCGAAAATGAATGCGGGAATCCGAATCACCGCGGAAAACTTGGTGCGGCCACTTTATCGATTCATAGTTTACTTGATGGATTAGGAATCGGTTTGGCTTTTAAAGTTTCACCGGCTGTTGGCTGGGTTGTTGCCGCCGCTGTTTTGACACACGATTTTTCTGATGGCATTAATACTGTTAATATGATTTTAAAAAACCATGGCGGGCATCGCCAAGCATTAAAATGGTTAATAACGGATGCTTTAGCTCCTGCCGCAGGTATCGCTCTAACACTTTTTTTTACCGTTTCCGAACCAGTTTTAGGTCTTATCTTGGCAGTATTTACCGGTCTATTTCTTTACCTTAGTGCCAGTGATTTAATTCCCGAAAGCCACCATCATCACCCAACTGCTTGGACTACGCTTATGACTATTTTGGGAATCACGGTTCTTTATTTAGTAATTAATTTTGCTGGACTATAATTAAAAATTACGGCCAAACAGCACGAACACCAGTAATGTCACCCAAACCAAGGGTGTCTTTTTTTAATTCACTTCTACTTGCGTAGCCATACATTGTTAAGTCCTTAGAACCAGAATCGTACAAATCTCCCAAACCCATCCAATGTCCAAATTCATGAGTGGCAATATCTCTCAAATCAAAAGCACCTTTCTTACCATTACAATCATTTTGTCCATTGTAACCAGTATAAGCCCACGAGTAACGACGATTAAAAATCGTATCAGCATCTTTTAGTCGACCGTGACCGTCTGTCCAAATATAGGTAACTGCAACATAAGATGCTGGCAAATTGCGCCAAAAAATTGCGTTTTGACCATCGTCAGCAGGATTTGCAACAGAAGTCTCGCCTGCATTGTGAAAAAGAATTCCACCACCAGCACCTTGAAGATTAGAAAATGATAAATCGATAGAAGCTTCTGCCATTTGGCGAGAAACACCTACCGGCAAAGTATTAAAATTTACTCTGTAATCCGTAATGCCGCTTTGTAATTTCCAACCACCCCAACCAAAATGATTAACTTGATCATTAGTTGTGCGAGTACAAACTTTGGGAATTGAATTATATTGAATAAGTACATGCGGCGTTCCAATTTCTTTCATGGTCTCTTTTTCAATTTCAACGCTAGAAGCACCTGTTTTAATCGGAAAAACAATTACAGTTACAATTAACAAAATCAGTCCTAACCCCCAAAAAATACTTTTTTTCAAAAACCCTCCTTAAATAAATCTCTTTTGTATAAGCATAGCTAATTTAAAAGAAAGTTTCAATTTCATTTTCCTCCAATCTATTACGGATAAATGTCTCCCCTAAATAAATATTTGCCATTAAAAATCATTGGCAGAGGTGTTTTGTCATCGGGATTTGGACCAGGTCGATATGCCATCAAGTGCAAATGCGGGAAATCGGAAGCACCGCTATTGCCAATCAAGCCAATCTGCTGATCAACAGTGACAATATCACCCACTTTCACCAAAATTGAATCTTTTTTGAAGTGAACTAGCATCACATTAAATTGACCACAATCAATGAGGATGCGGTTTGCTTCAATTTCATTGCCTCTTGTGCCAATTGGCATGTCGGGGAAACCATCGATAACTTTTTCAACATTACCATTACAAGGACTATAAACTGGCGTGCCAAAAGTTGGGTTAGATTCCAACCCGGATTGGCGAAATTTAAAGAAATCACTCAGTTTTACCTGTTTGGCAATATCAAGAGCATATTTTTCAGGCGGCTGAGTGTGAGTACTCCCATTTGGCCCGGATTGAATTGCTTGAAACGAGCCATCTTTCAAAGGAAATTCCAAACTCACAGCACCATCTGGTACTTTCATTGATTTACGCTTTTCAATCTTGAAAACATAATAAGCACCGCAGATAACTGCCAATACCAAAACAATAAAAAGTACTTTTTTCATATTTTCCTTTCAAGGAAAATTCCGCGACAAGCAATCTTGTCTATAATTTCGTCAGAAATTTCCGCGACAAGCAATCTTGTCTATAATTATATTTTAACACAAAAAAGGTTATACTATAAACGAGTTAATCTTATTGTTAGCATGGATGTAGAATAAAATGATAGTAATAATAAAGGAGGATTTTATGACAAAGTGGACCTTTGTTTCCAAATTAAGGTTAATTGTTGCGGGGATAATCTCGGTTCTTTTAGTATTTTACGCTTTTAATTTTGTGCCGCGAAATATTAACACTATCGCAAACAGAACTTTGGGAATAAAAATTTTTGATTATATATTAAATTTTGTTATTTTCTTCGTGGTTATCTATCTTGTTTCCTGTTTGCTTACCTATATTTACCAAAAACTGTTCACGCACTCAAAATAATCAAGACTTAGACCTCTTAGGGGACGGTTCTCTTTTTAAGGTAAAATTTCGCTTTTTCGCTAATCACCCCCACACTCATGGGGTGTTGATTTTTGATCTAAAATCTGCTAACTTAATGAGGATTAGCACGACTCTTTGTTTTTTCTTAACATAAAAAAAGAGGTGTTGTTCTTGAAAATCATGACACTTACAAAAAACGATCGCGACAAGATCGTTGAAGAAGCTTACAAGTTTTTGAATACACCTTATTGTCTTTGTGGTGATGGTAAAAATACTTTTAATTGCAGTCAATTCATAGTTTCCGTCATTAAGAATGCATTAAATGTAGATTTACCAGCAAAAGTTGATTGGCTCTATCTTGTTTCATCAATTGTAAAACCTGAAAATCTCCAAGCAGGAGATTTGGTTTTCTTTTGCCGTCAACCAAGACCTACGGGGAGAATCGCCACCCATGTTGCAATATTTGTTGGTGACAAAAAAATTATCCATGCCCGTCAACGAGCAGGCAAAGTGGTAATAGAAGCAATAGAAGATTTTTCAGAAACGCTCATCACGTCTAAAGATCCCAATGAGTTGCATCAATGGTTGGAAGAAATTATATCTCTAACAAGGTCATGAAAAATTCATGACCTTTTATTTAAAATAAATTTTTAATAATTATAAAAAAACCAGACAAACTGGTGCATTTTCATTAACTTTCAAAAAGAGGGCCTGGCGGGTCACTATTTTAAAAATGTTAAGAGATGATCAATACTGGAAGGTGCTAAAGCCAAAGCTAGATTCTATTCAAGTTTTTGGAAAATAAGATCTTCCTGCAAGTACAGTAATTTCCAAGATGACAAAGAGCAAGTGTTGAAGCGGTAAAATTGATAGGCGTATTTATGTCATCTAATTTGCCAAAACCAATCGTTATATGAGGATTAAAATTATTAAAACTCGACTTTTTAGCATAATTTTTAATCCAGCAAAGGGTAATTTCTTCGACGGCTGGTGGAGAAAAAACTGTATTTATTGAAATATCGTATAATAGAAATGGTTTTAACTTTGTCATAACTATTTCGTGCAGTGATTGTAGTTCTGGCGCTTTCTTTATTATAAATTCTGAAACGATTTCTTTAGACGGAATTGTGTTGTCGTGATAAGTATCAGCTATTAGTTCAAATGTATGAAATTTAGAAGCAATGTCTTGTAGCGTTTTCGTAACTTTTTGTAAATCACTTTCTTTAATTCCTCCCATTGCTAAAGAAATGTGTGGCAAGCAGTTTTCTTTATTTAATATAATTTTGCCACTAAATTTCTTAAATTGTCGCCTACTTATTCCAACAGCTTGATTGGTCATAGAATTATCTGGAAGCAACACAACGTCAATTGCAATTTTTGACATATGGTTTCTGTTTCTAAAATTATTTTTTCTTGAGTTATAACTATTTAGCTATACTAAAAAATCGCCGGAAAAGCGATATTTTTAATTATGTAATTATATAAATTTACACTTTAGGATATTAAAGGGCCTGGTGAGGATCGAACTCACGACAAATTGCTTAAGAGGCAATCGCTCTACCACTGAGCTACAGGCCCTGGCGCCCCTGGAGGGAATCGAACCCCCAACCTTGACGTTAGAACCGTCCTGCTCTGTCCGTTGAGCTACAGGGGCCAAAACTAGTTTGATTATAAGCGAAGCTTGTAAGCTAGACTTAATAATCTAATTATAACAGATTTAAAAGCATTTTTAAAGAGTTTGTATTCATCTTTTCTGGTCTATGTTACGATAAATATATGGCTGCTAGAAAAATTATTTTATAAATTTAAGTTGTAATATCTCGTCTGGTAAAAATAACGAGTCCTAAAATAAAAAATACTATCGATACACCCAAAAAAACCACATAAGACCAGTGGTCTATTTGGTTATGAATTAAAGCCTTACCAGGATTAAAATAATAGAAAAACGAAACATATTTCAAATCTGCCAAACTCTCTTTAATTACTGACAAAATATTTAAAACATACATTAAAACCAAAAGTCCGCCAGTTATAAAGAAAACTTTACCTTTATCCGAAAAAATTGCCGACATTACAAAGGCAACACTAAAAACACTTAGGCCAAACATAAAACCTAAAAGAGCAATTGTCGCAAAATTATTTGCCTTAAAAGTAATATTATAAGCATCAGCGAGCGGAATAGCTGAAAAAATAGTGAAAACCACAAAAACTGCTAGCATTGCTAGCCCTGCCAGATACCTACCAATGAATAATTTTGCTCTAGAAATAGGTTGTGAAAGTAAAATTTCAATTGTTCCAGTCTCAATTTCATTGGCAATACTTCCCCCGGCAAAACTAACTAACATAAAAATAAGCATTATCGGCCACATGAGAGAGAATTGTTCAGTTGACAAATATCCTTCCAGGGTTGTAAAAGATTTAATTTCAAAATTAAAAGCCTTTAAAAATGATTCTGGATAATTCTTGATTAATTGTTCTAAACTAGCTGATTGATCTTTAAAAGACGGGAATAAAGCAATATACATCCAAAGTAAAGCAATGCCTGAAATAATATAAATAAGCGTGACGACTCTTCTGTCTCTAATTGTTCGCCAAAAAATTGTCCACATTTTTACTCCAATTTTGGTACCGCTAACAGGTCTTCATCGTTACTTTTTTCTAAACTAGTGGAAACATTGATTCCAGAATGATTATAGGCCTCCGGCCGCGGAAATTTCTGACCGGAATTATAAAACTCTAAGAAAATTTCTTCCAAACTAGCGTGAGAAATCTCCAATTCTTTAATATTATAATTGGCCAATTTTCTAACCAAAGGGTTAATATCACCCTTAACTCCTAGTTCCAAGCCATTTGGCAACTCTTTTTGAATTTGCACGCCATCAAAAACAAAATCTTGTCGCACAAGCGGGCTATTGAAATAAACTCTTACCGTGTGCATTCTTTTGTCTTTTAGTTCTTGAATGCTCTCAATCGTTAATAATTTGCCATCTTTAATAATACCTACTCGATCACAAAGACGATCAACTTCAGCCATGTTATGAGAAGACATAAAAACAGTTGTACCTTTTTTCTGAGACTCTTCTAAAATTTCATAAATTTTATTTTGCAAAAGTGGGTCTAAACCAACTGTTGGTTCATCCATAATAATTAGCTCCGGTTCAAACATTAAAGATAAAATGAGACCTAATTTTTGTTTATTACCAGAAGAAAGAGATTTAAACTTGATCTTCGGATTTAAATTTAAATCAGCAACAAGCTTTTGGGCAATAGATTTTTTTCCTCTAAGACCTTCTAAGAAATTAATATGTTCTTCACCAGTCCAACCACCATAAAGCCTAACATCTCCAGAAAGATAGCCAAGTTTTTCTTTAATCCCAATTTGGCCATTGTTCGCATTTAATCCGAGTAATTTAACACTGCCTACAGTCGGGCGTAAAAAATCCATTAGACAACGAATTGTTGTGGTTTTTCCGGCCCCATTTGGACCTAAAAATCCAAAAATCTCACCTTTTTCGACCGAAAAAGAAATATCGTCAACTGCCCGAACTTTGTTAAAATATTTTTTTAAATTTTGTACTTCAATTACATTCATTGTTAAATCTTTTTCCTCTCGATGTATTTTACCATCTCGATCCAAGCTGTGGCAATAATTGCTACGGAAAATACCGCTAACCAATGACCAAATTTTAACGGTACAGTTTCAAGTAAACGATTAAAAAATGGTACATAAATAGCAATCGCAATCAGCAAAAACCCATAGATTACACCAAAAATTAAATAAATATTATCAAAAAGATCACGTAAAGCAAAGATTGATCTTTTTAAATTTTTAAACGAAAAAATGTAGACAAGACTAACTGAACCAACTGTGGCGAAAGCAATTGTTCTAGCTAATTCAAGATTATTAGTTTGTTTTTCAAAATACCAAAAAAGTCCAAGAGCCAATATGCCAATAACAAAACTCACTGAAAAAATTAAAACTTTCATTGAAGGACTCAAAATGCTTTCTTTTTGGATTTCTTGTGGTGTTCTTTCCATAATACCTTCTTCTTTTGGTTCAAAACCTAGCAAGATGTCTGGTGGACCATCACAAATTAAGTGAACCCATAAAATTTGAACAATTAATAAAGGTGTTTGAAAACCCAGAATCATTGCCCCAAAAATTAAAACTATTTCCGCAAAAGAATTCGATAAAACATAACCCACGACTTTTTTAATGTTTGATAAAATTAACCTACCTTCTTCGCAAGCAGCAATGATCGTTTTAAAATTACTGTCTAAAAGAATTAAGTCACTAGCTTCTTTGGAAACATCTGTCGCATTATTAACCGTTACGCCAATATTAGCTTTTTTCAAAGCAGGCGCGTCGTTAACACCGTCACCAGTCATGGCTACTATCTCGCCTTTTTCCTGTAAAACTTGAACAATTTTTAATTTTTGATGTGGCAAAACTCGACTGAATAAAACTATTTTGTCGATTCGATTTTTCAATTCCTCATCAGACATTTTTTCCAAATCATCACCTTCTAAAATATTTTCGTCACTCAAATTAAAGCCTAATGCCGTTGCCACCTTTTCGGCAGTTTTTCGATAATCACCAGTAATAATTTTAATCTTTATACCTGCTTTTTGTGCATAAGCAATTGCTTCTTTTGCCTCAGGCCTAACAGGATCCTGAATACCAACCAATCCCAACCAAATAAAATTCTTTTTATCAAAACCATCTTCTTCCTTATAAGCCAACCCTAAGATTCTCAAGCCCTCACTCGCCCATAGGTCAATTTTTTTCATAATCTTTTCTTGATCTTTGTTATTAAGATTACAAAAAGAAATAATTTTTTCCGGTGCGCCCATGAGATGAGAGATTTTCTTTCCATCGACATAATTAACACTCATTGAATATTTTTTTTCACTATCAAATGGCTCTTCGTCAATTTTTTCATATTTATCATATATTTCTTGTGGATTAAATTTATTTGCTTGCTTTACATAATCCCAAAGGGCAATTTCTAAATTTGTTTTTTGTTCATTATCAAGAGTCATTACCAACAAGCTTTTGTCCAAATCAGAACTATCAAGTTTGACCACTTTCATATTGCCTTCTGTTAAAGTGCCTGTTTTATCGGTACAAATAACCGAAGTAGAACCTAAAGTTTCAATTGATAAAAGTTTTCTAACCAATCCGTTTCTTTTTAAAATTTTTCTCATCCCTAAAGCTAGGATTACTGTTAAAGCAATTGGTAAAGCCTCAGGCATTGCCGCAATCGATAAAATAATAGCGACTTTCAAAGTTTCCCAAATATTATTACCATAAAAAACACCAACCAAAAAAATAAGAAGACAAACAATCAAAATTATCGCTGCTAAACCATTAATAAAAGAACCGAGTCTTTTTTGTAGAGGTGTTTCAGTTTCTTCAATATCCCCAAGACTTTGGCCAATTTTACCCATTTCAGTCAATTTACCAATTTTTTCAATCTTCATTATCCCCTTGCCTGAAACAATCGTTGTCCCCATAAATAAATTTGGACTACCAATTTCAAATTTCGGTATTGCTTCTTCTTCACCGGTTATAATTGATTCATTAACTAAAATTTTATTGCCATCGACTAGAGCACCATCTGCCGGTACTCGATCACCGGCATTTAAAATAACGTAATCGCCAGGTACTAATTCCTGAGCATCGACTGTATATCTTTTACCATCGCGAACCACTAAAGCTTCTGGTTTGAGTATTTTTTGCAATGCCTGCAAAGTTCTATGAGCACTGTATTCCTGATAAAATCCCATTAAAACATTTACTATCAAAACTGACAGCGCTAAACCACCATCAATTTTTTCACCTAATAAAAATGACGCTAAAGCAACCAATAGTAAAATATAAATCATTGGTGATTTAAGCTGAGCCCAAAGTATTGTAGCCCAAGAAATTTCTTTTTTAGCCGAAAGAATATTTTTGCCAAATTGACGATGTAAATTCAAAACTTCTTCCGAAGAAAGACCATTAATTTTCTTCATTGCAATTACCTCCTTTTTTTGATTCAAACGAATTAGAACAATTACTATTATATAACAATCTTACTAAATTGAGGCTATTAGTTTTTTATTTTCGTCTTTTTTTAAAAGTCTCTATCCACATCAAAATAAGACCGCGATATTTTTTAGGCAAATATCGTAAAAATAATTGATCAACAAGACCAAGACCACCTAGAAGGAATATTCCCCAAAAGAAAAAAGGCCAACCAGGCAAAACTGGCAAAACTATACCTAGTACACCAATTGATATTAAAAAAACAGCAAAAATACGCTGCCAAAAATGAAATTTTTTAAGTTTTAATTTGTCTAACACGATTTTTATTAATAAATCTAATTAGGAGTGGTCGACACGAATCGAACGTGTCTATTTCCTGTAACCACATGGGGCGACCAAGCGGAGTCGAACCGCTGACAGCAGGACCACAACCTGCAGTTTTGCCGCTAAACTATGGCCGCCATATTCTTTCGTTGTTTTAATTTTACCAAAATTGTCGCTTCTTCTCAAGACCTATAACTTATTTCCTTGATTAAACAAATAATTCTCAGTTTCCAAAACAACTTTTACCATAACTTTAATTGCCTCGACCGGATAATCACCAACAGCCGTTTCGTTAGAAAGCATAACAGCATCAGTCCCATCATAAACAGCATTGGCAATATCGGAAATTTCTGCACGAGTTGGAAAAGGCACTTTAGTCATTGTTGAAAGCATATGGGTTGCTGTTACGACCGGTTTTTCGGCATAATTACATCTTTTAATAATCTGTTTTTGCAAAACCGGTAATTTTTCAATTGGCAACTCTACCCCTAAATCACCACGAGCGACCATAATTCCATCAGAAGCTTGAATAATTGCGTTTATATTTTCAATTGCGTGAGCACGTTCAATTTTACACATTACTTTCGCTTTTGATTTGCCAATAATCTGTTTTAATTCCTTAACGTCATCTTCCGTTTGAACAAAAGAAATCGCAATCCAATCAGGAGTTTGTGTCAAAATAAATTCTAGATCTTTTCTATCCTTGTCGGTCAAAGAATTAGTTGTGGTTTTAGTTAAAGGCAAATTAACACCCTTTTTTGGATAAATATCGCCACCACATAAAACTTTGCAGTGAATTTTGTGATTAACAACTTTTGTTACTGAAAGCTCAATCGAGCCATCATCAATAAGGATAATATCCCCTACGTTTACATCGGAATGCACATAAGGATCCATAATTACTAACTCATTTGGTTCAATATCCTGACAAGCAGAGCTTGTTAAAATTACTTTTTGACCATCTTTAACTTTTCTTGGAGGATTAGCAAAATCGGCAATTCTAATTTTTGGACCTTGTAGGTCACAAAGAATTTGAACTTTTTTCTTAAGTTTTTTAGCCCATTTGCGAATTAACTTAATTCTTTTTCCATGATTTTCATGGCTATCATGAGAAAAATTAAGTCGTGCGACATCCATACCATTTAAAATTAATTCACGAATTTTTTCTTCACTTTCGGTTTTTGGTCCAATTGTACAAATAATTTTTGTTCTCAATGTTGCCTTTCTTAAAACAATTAAAAAATCAGCTTTTTGCTGAAATCATCAACTTAATATTTTGGTGCGCCCGGAGGGATTCGAACCCCCGACCTCTTCGTCCGAAGCGAAGCGCTCTAATCCACTGAGCTACGGGCGCGAACATAACAAGCGACCGTAACTTTAGAAAACAAAGACCTACGGACGTATTATTATGGAGCGGGTAAGGGGAATCGGACCCCTGTATCAAGTTTGGAAAACTCGCGCACTACCATTGTGCTATACCCGCAAAATGATTTAAAAATTAACTTTTTTATCTTGAATTAATTGCTTAAGTTTTTTCTTAGAACATTTTTGGCATCTATATTCGGGTGTTTTATCATCAGTCCGATTATATCCTCCTGGGCCAACTACCAACCTTCTTACTAAATCCGTCTTTCCGCAATCGTAACATTTACCTTTTTTTAATATTTCCCAACTTTCAACTGTTTTTGATTTGAAAATAAATCGATCAACCCAAAAAAATATACATCCACCAATTAAATTTGCTACCATTGCAGCAATCCAGTCTTCTTTTGTCCCCCATATTGTTGGGGAATGCTTGAAAAATGCCACAACAGGAGCGAGTATAATAGTTGACAGCTGCCAACGAAAAAGATAAAGAATAAATTTTATCATAATGCTCTGTTTTAATTGGTCGGGGAGACAGGATTCGAACCTGCGACCTCATCGTCCCAAACGACGCGCGCTACCAAGCTGCGCCACTCCCCGATATTTAAATGTCCCTACCAATATTATACATTATACTAGAACTTAGGTCATCGGTCAACCTGAAAAAAATAAACTAAAACTTTAGCAACCTGTTGAAAAGAATGATACAATATATGTATATGTTAACGGAGGGAACTTGAGAATTCCAAAAAGAAAACAACTTCAAACTGTTATTATTTTGTTTTTTGCCCTTATCACTACCGGATTAATTTTTTTCGGATTTTTTAAATTTGTCTACAAAGCCGAAGAATTAAATAATGGTGAAGCTTATATTACTAATTTAACTAATAATGGAGATAATGTTGCTTACCAAGGCTCGACTAAAGAAAATCCACAAATTCCTAAATATAATAAATTTGAACTTACTTTTGATATTAATTGGTACCACAATAGGGATTTTACCAACCCTCAAGCTAAATACGATCCAATTATTGAAGGAACGGCTAACCCTTATTGGCCATACGACCAAACTCCCGCCGCTAATACAGTTAGCCATCCTAACGCCGTACCAGATGGCATCGGCGTTTCAGTAGATGGTTTATTTTTACCTTCCAGCCAAACAGATTGGAGTAAAGCAACTGTTCAACCAGGATTTTATTACCAAGATTTTGAAAAACAAGATTATTTAAAAGATAAAAACCAGGACTGGATTTACCCAAAAGGAAGTCCAGTTTGGAAAATAAGATATTCACCAAAAGATCTAGGTCAATACCAATACAAAATCCGAGTTACTGACAAAACTGGTCAAATTCACTACACACCTCAAGCAAACACTTTAACAGCCATAGACTCATCCAACCCTGGTTTTGTTCAAGTATCAAAAACTGATTCTAGATATTTCGAAACTAGTAATGGCCAAAATCTAAACTTAATTGGTATATCCGATCCTGGTATCAATTCAACTTACGATATTGAAAAAAATCTTGCTCAAATTAATGAGATGGGGATAAATCTAATTCGACCTTGGTGGCAAGGATCTAGTTTTCGTCCAATTCTTTTTGGTATTAGCGGTCAAGGCGGAGTTCCGGACTGGGGTTTCACTTTAAATGCTAATCAAATAGGTTCAGGTAATAATCAGACTATGCCTGGGGAAATCTTTTCTTACAAAATGACAAAAAGTTATCCAAGTGCTCGAACAGGTGTCCCTATTAAAACTAACACCAACTATAGATTATCAGCCTGGGTAAAAACAACTGGTGTTACCGGAACCGGCACTTATGGTGCTTCATTATACCCATATCCACCAAAAACTGGCGGCAGTCAACCTGTTTACAGATCAGAATATGTAACAGGTGACACAGATTGGAAACAGTTAGTCGTTGATTTCACATCAGACGCAACATCTAAAAACATCGATATTAACCTCAACTTAGCCAATATAGTTACTGGGGAAGCGTATTTTACAAAATTATCTTTAAAAGAAAATTTAGGTAATGATAAATTTGGCGGAGAAATAATAAACCGACCAAATATAAATGTCCAAAATTACATATCTTTGCAACACGCTTGGTATGCAGATTATTTAGTAGAAGAAGCCGCAAAAAATAACATTTACATGAAAGTAGTGGCTGAAGAAAAACAAGATATGGTTTTTTCTCGCATCGGTGCCGACGGAACCGCTGCGTCACCTAGCGACGACAATGTTTACGCTTCATCAACAAGTGCCAACAGAGTTTACCAAACATACTATTGGCGATATTTAACAGCCAGGTATTCATATTCAACCACTATTCATTCTTGGGAACTTTTCAACGAAGGTAATCCTTATAGTGGAGGCCACCGTGACGACACACTTGCTCTAGGTTCTTATATAAGCCAATATGACCCAAACAAACACTTAACATCAACTTCTAACTGGCATTCGTATCCTATTTCTCTTTGGGACAAGATCGAAACAAGCTATGGCGATCTTCATCGCTATATAGGTTCGGGTGCTTATAGTGATCGATATATACTTTGGCCTGGTTGGGATGGTGCGTGGTACGATCCACCAAAAATTAGTGCTCTAAAAGAAAATTATTCATTTGACGAAACAATAGCTCATTCTGGCCATAATTCGTTAAAAATTACTATTCCACCAGCAACTAAAGATGGTAGTGTTAAAGATTCTGGTTTATTTGTCCAAATTGGTGTTAAACCTAAACATCAATATGAAATTAGTTGGTGGACTAAAGCCGAAAACATTAAACAAGCTGGTGGAGTCTGTGAACCAACATCTCCTTTTGTCAGCGTTTATTACAGTGGTGAACAAACAATGTGGGACGGTTGGCCAAGCTGGAATGTTACTGGAGGAAACCCGTGTGGCAAATGGAAAATTCCCGATGGTACTTACGATTGGCAAAAAATTACCACTCAACAATTTACCATTCCCGAAACTGGACGTGACACTAAATTACCTCCTCGTTACCTTGGTATTTCTTTTAATTATTATACAAAAACTAGTGTACCAGAAGGAATTGCTTGGTTTGACGATCTTCAAGTTAAAGATATAACCACAGGTGAAGTATATAATTATAACGGTGGATTTGAAAATATAACTCACGAAGAAGATGACGTTGTTGCTGCCCATCAATCATATTCACAAATTATTAAAAGTTTTGATATGGGTAAGCCTTCAATTAGAGGTGAGGTTGGCTTTCAAAATCCAAGACCAGAACTATCTAATCCATACAAAGGCTATACTAGCGGACAAGTTTTTGATCGTCTAAGGGTCGATGACACCCAAGGCGTTTGGTGGCGTAAGTGGACATGGGCTAATTTAGACTCTGGCGGTTTGACAGAAATTTTATGGGATTCCATGAGTTTATTAATGAATAGGAATTATAAATTCGCTAAAGCTTACCAAAATTTCATGTCTGATATTAGTCTCTCGAATGGAAAGTACAAGGACTTAAACGCCTCAACCTCTGATTCCAAATTAAGAGTTTTAGGTCAAAAAGAATTAGCTGATGGCATAATTGACAAAGCTCACCTTTGGATAGACAACGCTCCGTATACTTGGAAAAATGTTGTCGACGCATCAGCTGGTAGTAGCCAGCTTGCTTCACCAATTTCTGGCAATATCACTATTTCTGACGCACAACCATCTAAAACTTATCTTCTTCAGTGGTGGAGCACTTCAACAATCGATAATCCTTCAACTTCCGATATTAACGAACAAATTGTCATTGATAACACTTACCCAACATTAATAAATAGTGACGAACAAGGAAAACTTACAATCCCTATTAATAATTTGCAATCAGATATTGCTTTAAAAATTACTATCGAAAAAACTAAAACGATCCCGCCAGAACCCAGCCCCACACCTACCTCCACCCCTGTAGATAAAACCACTAGTACACCCACACCGACTACTTCCTTGCAAGAAGTAACTCCTACACCAACCTCAATAACGCCAACACCTTCATCTACTGAAGAAAATAATACAAACATTGATAACAATATTCCAAGCACTGAGGCTCCGTCTCAAATAACTGAAAATGGTCAGCCAACACCAATTAGCGACACTACCAATAACAATATCCCTGAACCCGATTCTTCCACTAAAATATTTTCTAGCCCTAGCAGTCAGCCATTACCACAAGAAAGTAGCGTAAGCAAAACAGAAAGTCCTAAACCCACCCTTATTCAAGGAGTTTCATCTCGACTAAAATGGCTTATTGCCATTATCAGTTCCATTATTATTGGTAGCTTTTGGGCAACCATCTTTATTTTAGAAAAAAAGAGATCTAAAAAAACACAAGACTAAAAAGTTAATTGAGCTCAAATATAAATAACCCCGGCGTAATTTGTTCAAATGGATATTTTTTAAGCCACGAGTAAGAACCGGACTCAAAATAGGTTGCTGAAATAACTACTGGGCCTTTAATATTTTTATTTTCCGAATATAGAGGTTCGAAATTAATTCCATAATGCTCTAAAGCCTTATCACCATCCCAAGGATAAACCAAATAAACTTTTTCTATTTTGTTATCGCCAAGATATTTCTTTAATCGATAAATATCTTGACCCCAGTCTAAATTAGAGTCAGTTAAAATCTTGTAACCATTTTTTTGTCCACCGGCAAATTCATTAAAATAAGCTAAATAATTTGGAAAGCTTATCAAAGCTGAAATAAAATACCAAGCAATAAGACACAGAAAAACAATTGAAAAAACTTTTGTTTTGATATTTACTTTCTTTAATTTCGAAATATCAAATAAGTTGATTGACTTAGAAATGAAAACGAACAGAAATGGAAAAATTGGCAAAATATGACGAATACCCAAATCAGCCTTAGAAAACATTGCAAAAACAAGGAACATAATTGGCGGTAAAATTAGTAAAACTTCGTCAAATAACTCTTTGGCCCGAATTTTTTTCCAAAATATAATTGTAAATATTAGAAAGAAAAATATTGGAATCGGTGTTTTGTAAAAGATCGTTACCGGGAAATAATACCACCATCCATTATTAGATAACTGGCCAAAAAGATAAGAACTATGACCCACGGCCGCATGACGAAAAACTAAATATATACCTTTATAAAATTCAGCTGGAAAAAATAAAACTCTAGCTTTATCCAAAAAATCAGTTAAAGAAGATGTTAATTGAAAGTTCCCCCAAAAATATTCGCCAATAAAACCTGGCGGAACTAAAGTTGGTGTTTTAATTGAAAAACCATAGCTTGCCCAAATTACAACAAAAGATATTAACAATGCCCCCATAAAACCAATGAAATATTTTAATAAAAATTTACTTTTTTGTTTTTCGAAAATTAAAGCTCTAATTAAAAATAATAAAAACAATATTGGCAAAACAATCAATCCGGTAAATTTTGAAGACAATATTAATCCCAAAGAAAGACCACTAAAAAATAAATTTAAAAAGTTTGGTTTTTTTAAGAAATTTCCCCAAAGATAAACTGTTAAAAACATAAAAAATGTCAAACCCAAATCAGTATTAATTAAACGGCCGTGCGCTAAGATATTTGGAAAAAATAAAATAAGAAAAGCAGCAAAAATACCTGACTTCATTCCATATAATTTCTTTGCCCACAAAAAACCTGCAAAGCCTAAAAGAAGAGTCAGCATCACAAAAGGTAGTCTTCCCCAAAATAAAAGTTTTGTTGGATCGTTACCTAAAGAATAAAAGAAGTTTTCACTTAAAACTCTGGCTTCATACCATGAATCATAGTAAAAATTTCCTGCCTCATTCCATAAGCTACCTAAAGGAATCTCCAAGTTCTTGAAAGCTAATAACGGTAAGGCAGATATTTCTTTGAGTAGTGGCGGGTGCTCTGTATCAAGTCGAAAATCCCCTTTCGTCAAATAAGTGTAGCCAGCAAACAAATGAATGGCTTCGTCAGTTGTTTGAGAGTCCTTAAAACAAGAAAAAATCATTAATAAAAAAGCAATTGTGAAAATAGCTACAAGAACAATTTTTTGCCAAAAATTTCTTTTCATTTTTATTTTGATTTAATGAGTTGAAACAGCTTTTTTTTCTGTTACATAAAAAGTCATATATTTACCAAACATAAAACGCGTCTGAGCATCGATTGCCGGAAAAGAACTAAATAACATTGCTGTAAAAGGAATCAGAACCCATTGATAAATCATGCTTAAAAAATGATGGCGACGATAGCCACGAGGCATTGGTGGCAAAAGAAGGATTGAAATTGTCATTGATGTTAGAAGACCTATCCATGTTAACCCCAATAAGACTCTAATAACCGTTGGTAAATTTTGAGCCAAAACCGTGTCTTGGAAACCAGGACCAAAAAGAAGAGGTAACCAAGCAATCACAGCGATATAAATTGAAGAAGTTGCTAGAGAATAATTAGCTTCAAACATTCGATAAATTTTTATTAACCTATCGTTTAAAGGGATATTTTTGGCTTTAATTGATTTCTCTACTACGTAAGGAAAATGTTCAACTCCATAATACCAACGTTTCTTTTGTAGATATTGATTTTTAAAAGTCTGCCAAAAACCGTCCGCCAAAACAGCATCCATATAAACCGGTACAAAAATTGGTACAACTTCATGATCACCATCAAACTTAAAATAAGCTCGCCAAAATTGACGAGAATCTTCATTAACAACTGTTGTGTCCCAAAAATCAATTTCCACCAAAGTCTTTAAACTCATAGAATGGGTTGAGAAATTGATTAGCCGCCAAGGTCGCGTTGCTTCAATTAGTTGCCAAAAAGAATTACCAAAAGCAATGATTCTGGAAAAGCCTGGCGCTTGCCAAATATTATTCGAATAAAGCGGTATTGGTTGAAAGCTGCGATGTTCCCTATTTGGGTTTGTGGCATATTGGTAAGTAAGACAAGGAAAATATTTTTTGTGAAGTCTTGAGTCAGCATCACAAGTCGTGACCAAAACGTCTTCAAGAGGTATATTTTTACTTTCAACAAACTTTTGTAAAGATTTAGCCGCCCATTTAACGTTGGCACCTTTTGCCTTAACTTCACCGGGAATATCAGGATGAATAGTTACTAAAAACTTAAAAAATTTAGATCCGAATTTTTCTTTTAAAATCTGGGCGTTTTTTTCAGCTCTTTCTAAATCGCGTTTTTCGGTCGCCAAAACAACAATAATTCTTTCTCTTGGATAATCAGAATCTAAAATTGACTCAAAAGAAGGAATTAAAATATCAACGTCTTCTTTATAAGTAGCAAAAATGACCGCCTGATATATTTTTTTGTAATCCAAATTAATATTATCTTTTGGAATATTTTTGCATCGCTCCCACCAATCAACTCTTAATGCTTTTTTTAGACCACGATAACCAGAAACAAGATGATAACCCATTAAAATTGACTTATACAACCAATATAAATCAAAGGTTAAAACAAAAGTTGCTACTGCGGCTGGCCAAAAAAACGAGAAGAAAATTGGCAAAATAAGTGAAGCCCAAGTGACTGCACCAGGAAGAATTTCTAAAAATCTAGTAAGTTTTGTTCTTTTCATTTCGTCGCTAACGCTCCTTAATGTAAACTTTTTAGTTTAAATTTAAAAAACTACCGTCAAATATCGAATTAATATTAACATTAAAACTTGGGTAAAAAATCCAACAGAAATTAAGAAATAACTTGCCATTTTCTCCCTTTCCCACAGGAAATTACCCAAAATAAGATTTAAGAAGATTAAACCAGAAGAAAAAATAAAAGGAAGAGGATTTTGTTTAATCTTAACTTCGAAAATATACCATAAAATGGCATTCAAAATCAAGGATATTGAGACAATTATAATAACTGGCAATGTTTTCCAAAAAGAATTGAAAACAAAATCTTTTAAAATATTTAATAGAATTGATAATATTTTTTTCATATTTATTTTTTGTTGGAGCCGGAGGCGGGATTCGAACCCGCGACTTGCTATTTACGAAACAGCTACTCTACCCCTGAGTTACTCCGGCAAAAATACAGATAAGCGGGTAACGGGAATCGGACCCGTATATCATCCTTGGGAAGGATGCATTTTGCCACTAAACTATACCCGCATCAGCCTTAATTTTAACAAATTACCCCTTAAAATGAAATAGGAGTTTGTGAAAAAATTATTTAATTTTGAGAACGAATTTTCTAGGTCTTCTTGCGAGTATATTTTAGAATGAAAAGTATTAAAATTATAATTCCACCAAATAAAATACCATAAGCCACCCACAAATTTAACATTTTTGTTTCTAAATTTACATCCGAATCACCTTTGACATCAAAAGGCTGTGTTCGACTACTTAAATATCCGGGAGATTGATAAGTTAAACGATATTTTCCTTCTGGAAGTTGTAAATTATAGGAACCATCAATTATTGGTGCTTCACTCTGCTTATACCAAGCCGAACCATCATTTTTATAGGCAATCACATTACCATTTAATAAAGATTTTGATCCACCATCAACACTGCCTAAAACTTGAGGTTTTGTTTCGTTCACTTGAAAATCACTAGTATCAATATTTACACCAGCAACTTCTTTTGGTGTGAATTCGCTTTTAGGCTGATCTGCTTCGGCTAAATAGTAATTATCCAATTGACAGAAAATTGGTCTTGAGCCAAAACTTAAAGTTGTGTCACCATTATTCCAAGCCATAATTACTGATCCTGAAACATCGTGACCATCTAAATCATAACAACGCATTCCTGAAGCATTAACGTGAAAACCAGTAATTTGATTACCATTTGGGTTCCAGGCTGCCGCTACTCCGCCACCAGCATCGTTAAAAATATAAAACTTAGATTCATTATCTAAATCAAACCATTGAGAAATTCTTTTTGTCCCTAAAAATTCAATTGTTTTCTTATAGTAGTTATAAGCTGGTTTAGCGGCAAAGTTATTACGCATTAAACCATAACTGTTACCCGATTCGTCACGAAGATTATAAGGCATAATTTTGCCAACTTCATTAATAGTTCTTGCCAAAATCACTGCCCTAGAAATTACTTGCCCTTGAGCTTCTTCACCAACCTTACCTGATTCCCAACCAAATTCCGTTAACCAAATTTCTTTACCCCCACCACGAGGAATCATAATATTATAAACAAGTTTCGAAAGTTCATCACGCAATTTATTATTTGGATCTGATTCCGGACCAACTCCAGGATAATAATGAACAGAAATCGCATCTAAATGCTCCCAACCGCCATCATTTAAATAACGGGAAATATAATCACCATCAATATAGGTTGTGCCCCCACTGCCAACACGAGCACTGGGATCAATCGATTTTATTGTATCGTAAGCCGCTACCAAAACTTCTCGATATTCTTCTGGATTAGGGCTAGGTTTCCACATTGCGTTAGGTTCATTCCAAATTTCCCAATCTTTAACGTAGCCGCCATAACGCCTGACGAGTACAGCAATATAAGCTTTCCAGTCATTAATATTTGGTTTGTAAAACTGAGCATCTGTTCCAGCTGCTGGATTAGACGAACCCCATAACGAAGAATAAGCAATCATCCCTAGGACTTTAACATTGTTTCGCCTGTAGGTTGCCACCGCTTGGTCAGCATTCGCTAAATCATAACGACCACGACGAGGATTAAGAGTTTGCCAATTAAATTCCTCTCTCGCCCACTCCGCTCCCATAGCTTTAACTTTTTGAGAAGCTAAGTTACGTTGAGCCGGCATTACTCGGATAATAAATAAGGTATTACTACCATAATACCCATACGCTGTTGAAAAAATTAATAAATTCGAAAGAAGAAAAAAGACTAGTAAGAGTTCAATAAGAATATTTTTAGTTTTTTTACGCATTTCCACCTCCTTGTATTCTGTTTACAGCATAAAACATAATTAGAACTTTTACAACCTGTTGAAATCAAGCCCAAATATTGATATAATAACTTAAGCATTAGGGCCCGTAGCGTAGCGGTTTAACGCGCCTCCCTGTCACGGAGGAGATCGCCGGTTCGAATCCGGTCGGGCCCGCCATTCCAAACGAAGAAGCCGTAAAGCTTCTTTTTTGGTATCATTTAAACCAGTTGTTACCCCTGCTAACACTGGTTCCAACCTTTTATATTTGGCTTCTACCGCTGGATAACGATTAATGATGGGAATCAGCCATTCATTAGGTTTAATATCCAATAATCCGTCTTTTAGCACAAAGTTCCAACCTAAAGCTGAGAAGATCTCTTTCTTTTGCTGAATATCCCCTATTTCAAAGGCTTTCAAGGCATATGTTACAAAATCAAAGAATCTCTCCCCTAACTCCATCCATTTCTCTGCTCTGTGGTCAGTATCCTTAAGTTCTTCCTGTAATTTAGCTTTTTTTGCTATCAATTCCTGTTTATTTTGAATATATTCGTCGTCATCTATTAATGATCGCAATTTCATTTTAAGTAGGTTATCGAGTTCAGTCTGAGTATTATTGATAGCTTTTTGTTGTGATTGATAGATCTTATTTCGATCACCAATTTCTTGATTGCTCCGACGATTCACAACCGATAGTGCCCAATCTCGAAAAACTGGCATTATTTTTATCCTACTAATCTCTCTTTCAATTTGTGTTTCGAGATTATCCTTGGTTATATACCCTTGCGAACACCATTTTTTCTTATGAGTGCAATGATAATAAGTAAAACTCTTCAATCGATTAGTACTTTTTATAAGTTTTGTTTTCATCTCGGCAGTGATTAGACAACCACACTCACCGCAACGGATCTGACCAGTAAAAGGAAAATAGTGCGTTTTGGGTCTTGGTTTGCCTTTTCTACCAAGTAATATTTGCACTTGATCAAATTCATCAAGAGTTACCATCGCTTCATGCTTCCCGGGATATTCTACCCCTTTATGTAAGATTACGCCTGAATAAAAGGGGTTGGTAAACATTGCATAGATTGAACTCCGTGCCAAAGGACCACCGCCCCTTTTTCGCCTTTTTAAAGTAGTAAAACCCCACTGGTTGTTAGCTATATCAAGAATTATTGGTGGGGTGTAGTTGCCTGTCAGCATTAAATCCCACATTTTTCTAACTAAATCAAATCTTTTCGGATCTTTTATGATTGTATGTTCTGCAGTTTCAATATTTACAAAATTTAAATAACCATTGGGTGCTTCTGAAGGCAACCAACCCATACTTAGCTTCTTCTCTAGTCCTCTTTTAACATCAGTTCCGAGTTTAGCTGAATAATATTGGCCTTGCGAGAGTACCATTTGCAACATCAAAATACCAGACGCATCATTAATAAAACTATATGAACCGAATTTTAGATCTTTTATAACGCCAGTTCTTAAGGCATAAGTAATATTGGCAGCGTCTATCTCGTTTCTTGAAAGCCTATCGGGATGCCAAGAGATTATTCCATGAGCTTCGCCTTTTTCGATTCTTTCCATCATTTTTTGAAATAAAGGCCGATTATATGGCTTGAAAGCACTATGACTTTCTTCGAAATAGTCAACTATCGTCAACTCACCAAAGTATTCTTTGATTTTATCTTTTTGAGCGGGGATAGAAAGGGCTTGTCGCTCTTCACCTTCGCTGGATTTTCTCAAATAAGCAAAATATTTAATCTTTTCCATATTCATACCTCCTTCGGAGGGTATATTACACCTGTTACATCTTAAATATCAAGGTTTCAATTCTTTTCGCCTCTTTTGAACCGTTTTATATTCTTCAATAGTCATGGGCTTATAAATAATTTCAAACAAACGAACCAGTTTCGTACCCCGTTCTCTTGCATCTTCTTGGCTAATTTCTTTACCAAACTGTTGCCGATAAATCGCCTGAAATTGTGTTATTTCGTCGTCTGTTAAAAACATTGTCGTTAATACCCATTAATTTTTGATAACTTATCTTTTGTGTTTTCTGTTTTTCCATAGCCTCGACTTTTACCAAATGTTTTAAGATAATAAATTATTGATCTCGCGTCTCCAGCTTTGATAGCATTGATTAAATAGTATTCTGCTATATCCAAAGTAGTTTCACGCACCTCTACCAGTAAATCTTCCAAATGATATCTTTTTATAGCCCGATAGACGCTTTTCCTCGAAACACCCAGTCCGTTAGCAACATGAGTAATCAAACCTAATTTGTTTTTTATTGCTATTTCTAGCAGTTCTTTCTTAATTCTTCCCATTTCATACCTTCAAATTGCGTGACCTTTGTGGACTTTACACCTTATCGCTTATTAATAATTTGAATATTTTTACCTACATTCCTTGCCATTTTCCCGTTATCGCCCACCATTTGTGCTACATTTTGATCAATTTTTATATCATTTTGTTAACATTCCGGCTTTATGAAGACACCGTAGATAGCTATATATAAATAACTTGTTAGAAGATAACTAGATTAGCTACTAACTAACTTAGCTATTAGATAGATTAGATAATAGCTATATAGCTATGGCTTTATATCATCTAAATTAATATCTTCATCCTCTATGGAGTTTTTCCTTTTTTCATATTCCTCAAGAGTCAGTCTAGCAAGTTTATCTTCTAAAACTGAATCTAATATTTTTATTGGTGCAACCCATGCTTGACCACACTTGAATTTAGGCACTTGCACCCAAAGACCACCATTTTTGCTAATTGAAACTCGCCCCCATTTCAATTCAGCTTTTTCAAAAATCCAAACAACCCTTGCTAAAGTGTTCCCCTTATTAACTAAATCGATTTCAATCGAGGTTAATTCACCCAAATTCAGTTCCATCTACATCTCCATTCTATTTTTCGCTAAATATCCTATCTTTTAAGTCTTGAACTTTGTTAACATAGGATTTCACTTTTGTTATCGCTTGATTCTGCCAATAAGCGTTTGTGAGTTCGTTGAGATCCTTAGTTTCTTTAAAAACGAACCAAAATTTATGCCCATCGTTGTCCATTCGAATTAAGTTTTGGTTTTCGTTTAGAAGAAATGCACACAGGTAGAGATCCTTTAGTTTGATTTCGTTCATTTTTGATCCTTTCTACATATCATCTTTGATATAATAATTTTTAGGTTTAATACTTTTTAGGTTCAACATCATCGGTAGAAAATACAGAAGCCCTAAATCTTTGAGGAATCGGCTTGCCAAAGAAAACCGACTTTGGACGAATCTCATAAAAAGGGCATTTGGGCATTTGACAATCCCAACCTCCGCCATGACGATTTTGACCTTCGCAATCAAAACATTTGAACTCAATTCGTTCATGAAAATCATTAATTTTTGATTGCAATTCTTTTATTTTTTTGCTTTGAAGTTTGCTCATATGATTTCAGTAGGGATATACGACGAATTCTTGTCAAGACCCTGCGACATAAAAAAGAGACCTGTAAATTTACAAATCTCTTTTCTAATTTATTTTTTCGTCGTATTTTTCTTGTTAAGGCATTTTTAGCATAAACTCATAGCCTTTGCTCGAACGATCAAAATTAGACAACTCAATATAACCATCCCAATCTTTCGGGACTATTTTTTTCCAATTACCTTTAGTATCATCAATCCATTTTACATAAACTGTTTTCTCGAACAACTTGAATATCATTTTCACAACATCCTCTCGTGTAAAACTCGCTTTGAGCCATTTACCTTCTCTAACACCCTCTCGTTTTAATAACGCGACGATAGCTCTCATAAAATGATAGCAATCTGTCCCTCTTGTATTGGATGGCGAGAAATTTATTGCCTTTGGATCACCACCTGGCACTTTTAATTTAAATGTTAAATCATCAAACCAAAAATCTCTTTCATCTTCAGGATTACAATCTTTCCTTTTAGTAATTAATTTGTAATAGTTTTCAAAAGCCGATTCGTCAATTATCTCAACTGTAGCATTAGCAAAGTTGTTAGAATTAGGAAGTCTTTTTATAAAACCTTTTTCGCATAAATAGTTAATAATTTCCAGTGTGTCGCCTACTCCGCATATGTCATCTACGGAAAATGGTACAAATGATAAAGTTCGACTACCATCCAAAGTAATTTCACTTTTTATCTTTCGTATGATGTTAATTACTGCATTTGTTTTATATTCTCTGTTCGCCAAAAAAGGATCATCCATATCAATCTCCATCTCTGCCAATCATAACACGAAAAACTTGAAATTTTACTCTGGGTGGCATAGAATTAAACTATAAATTAGAATTAGCACATTATTAAACCGCCTAAACCCGTAAGGGCATGGCAACCAAAAATCCTACAGTGATATAAACGGTCTTTCGACCGCACTTATTCACTGTAGGTTCATACCCGAAAGGGTGTGGGACAGTTCCGAAAGGAATTGTCGTGGTTCGAAAGACCATTTTTGTATTTAAAAAAAGGGAAATAATCATGAGTGAAAATAAAGATTCAAATAAAGTCTATGGTGATGATTCAAATTGGTGGTGCAGTTGTATCATAGGAGTTGTTGGAATAATTATAAGCCTATATATTTTGCGTTGGATAGTACATTTTTTAATTTATTGAGAAGTGGATCATGCTTAAAAAAATATCTATTTCCTTATTAACCATCGTTATCTTATTAACAACTGGATTTTTTATTTATCGCCATTTTGATAATAAAAAGGTTGAGGGCATTCAAGATGCGAACTCAAAAATTATCGGAATCCCAATAGAATCAAAAAATAAACCCAGCCCTCTCAAGAGTTCGAGCCAAAGCCCTAATCAAAACAATTTAGTTTCTGAAAATAAAAATCAAAATAATACCTCAAATTCCACACCGTCCTCTACTGCATCAGAGACTAATGATTCTGACAATGATTTTACAGTTCCAAACTACCCAATACCGAGTTATAGCGATGACTATACAAATTCTTTAATTAATCGAGCCCAAGAAGAAGCTCAAAAATCACATGAGTCCCTACAAAAAGCCGAAGATTGCTTTGCTTTTCAAGCGCAAAAAGATGCCGAATTTCTTCCACTTAAGCAAGCCATTAGTGAACTTTGGAACCAATACTACAATGCAGACAAGATTGTTGCTGAAAGAACACGAGGCACGGATGTTAATGAGTCGCAAAGACTTCGATTAGTTGAAGCAGAAAAACAAAAAATAAAAGCCGACATAGATCAATTCCAAGCTGAATATAACAGACTATATTCAAATTACGGAGAATGCAATTATTAATTCTTAATTGAAAAAGGAAATGGCAAATAAAAATAAAGATTTCAAATGTCTTTGTGAAAATCCAGATTGTGCTAAATGCCTTTCTATCAATTGTCTTGATGATAATTGTAAAGTTCATACACAAGAGAAAAAAGAAGCATTTGCAAAGCGGTGGGAAAGAACTCATGACAATAATATTTATTCTGAAGCAAAAGATCTATCAATTAAAAAAGGTTATGCCAGTCCGGCCTTATTCAAAAGAACACTGCACATTGACTATGCCCTAGCGACCAACTTGTTAGATCTACTAGAAAATGAAGGACTAATCGAACCAGCCGATGGAGCTAAACCCAGAAAGGTTATCGATCCATCTAAACCACGCATAAAGTATACAAATGAGGAGTTGTTCGATAAAGCTAAACATTTAGTTCGTAAAAAAAGATTTGCGGACGCCTCAATACTTAAAGAGACATTCCATATAGGTTATGCCAGAGCAACATTGTTATTAGAAGAACTCGAAGAAAAAGGCATTATTAATCCGGCAGACGGAGCAAAACCAAGAAAAATCATAAAATAAACTCTTTCATTAAATATAAATAGATTACCCGGTGCTAATCTCAACATATTCGCCACCTGTTTGCCATTGTGTGCCAATCTGTACCCTCTTACACACACCAAACCATATCTTACTCCTGTTTACCAACCTTTCAACAGGTGATACAATTGAATTAGATAAATACTGTCTGATTGAAAAATTTTTAAAGAAAAATTTAAAAAGAGGTAATAATGAGTTGGCTTAGAAGAACAATAATTGATGACGCAAAAGATTTTGAAACACAATTACAAACCGTTAAAATAATTCTTTTTAAAAAAGCTGAAAATTATTTTGAGTCAAAAATCGATGACAAGGAATTAGCTGGTGTAGCTATAGGAAAAGTTGTTTGCTATTTAACGGGTGAAGATTTAGACGCAAACACACCAGAAGCAACTGAATTTACGATAGAAGAAGGAATAAAAATCAAAAATGATATTCCAGGACTTGCCGATGGGTTTATGAAATCAGACAAGATTATTAGAGAACTGACGGTTTATACCCTTCGAATGAGATCTGTAATAGTGGGATATATTTTTAAAAGTAAGGGATTAGATTTTTTTGATAGTCAAGAATTTGAACGAATGAATGAGGTTCTACAAAAATATGGAGCAGAATTTCCAGAAGAAGTCAGTCCAAAATTCTATGCTGAAATCGTGAATAGAGAAATGAAAAAAGATATGGAAATAAATAACAAAACTTGAGGTCAAAATGAGTAATCAAATGAGTTTAGAACTAGCCGATGCTATCAGGATGGATTGGGGAAAGTTTTTAGAATTAACGAACGGAACATTAATGGGTATATTTATGTCAACAATTCCACAAAGTTTTTTACCATACCCAAAAGAAACCATCAAAGAAGCCATGGGTATAATAATTAAACATTGTTCGGATAGCGGAGATAGCAAGACGGTAGAATTGTGTCAAACAACTTTAGCTTTTCTGGAATTTTATGTTAGCGACGAAGAAGCAATTAAAAAGGCAAGTAAATTTTTTAATGATAAAAATTATTTAGAAGCAGTCTTACCACGCTTGGCGGAAACACAAAGAAAGCAATTTGAATATTTACAAAACAAACTTAATTAGGATATTGTAATGAAAAGTTTTACTGAAGTTTTGTTAAACGCAAATAATTTAGAAGAGGAAATAAATCAGGCGTTTGCATTTTTAGGTGAATCCAATTTGCAAGTTATTGCAGAATACAGTTGTCCTTTGTGTAATAATTCGCAACTCAAAATTAGTGGTGATGGTAACTTTATATGCTGTAGTAATATTTATTGTAATTTTAGGAGAGAAATCTGATGGGTTGGGCAATTTTCATTGGAATAATTGTGTTGATAGCAATAATTGGGTATTGGCAGGACTTATCAAAGGACAGAGAAGCTGCTAATAAAAAGTTAGAACAGCTAAGCAATAAAATTGCTAATTTATTTTTAGCTAAAGATGAAATAAAATCTTTATACGAGGAATCCTGTCAAAAAGAGACTGATGTAAAAAAATTGATTCAACAGCGTTCTCAGGGGTTTCCATTGCTAGGAGAAGTTTTTGCCGAATATTTTAAATTAAAAGACGATACCATTAGCACTATCTTAGAAACAAAGAAACGACCCGCTTTCAGGGCCGCAGAAATGGTTAAGGAATCGAATAAAGAAAAGAGAGAATTAGCAAAAAACCTTAAAATTGCCGAGTATAAATTAAAAAATTATGAGCTTATTGCACCATTTCTTGCAGAAATCGATGAGGAATTACCGTCGAACAAGGATGAATCTCCAGTAAGTGAAGATAATTGGATGGTTGAGGATTACACAGAAGAAGAAACACAGGATATGACAACAAGATTTTTAACTAAAGAGGAGTATCACGGGCTGTCGGCTTCAGATAGAAACCAATTAGCATTGGACAGATATTGGAGCAGTCGAAAAAGAAGTAAATGGTTGATTGGAAAAATGTATGAAAGATATATCGGCTTCCTTTACGAACAAAAGGGCTATCAGGTAGAATACTTTGGTATTAAAGAAAGATACGAGGATTTAGGCAGAGATTTAATTGCGAAAAAAGGAAAAGAAATACATATTGTTCAATGTAAAAATTGGTCCAAATATAAAACCATTTACGAGAATCATATTTTTCAGCTTTTTGGAACAACTTTCGAATACAGCGAAAGAAACAAAGTAAAAGCAAAATCCGTATTCTTTACCACCACAAAGCTTTCAGAAATTGCTAATGAAATGTGTATTAAGTTAGGCATGGAAGTAATACAAAACTTCCCATTAGAAATATATCCATCCATTAAATGTAATATTTCTCGTAAGACAGAAGAGAAAATTTACCATCTTCCCTTTGACCAACAGTATGATCACACGACCATTGAAGAAGAAAGACTTGAGAAATATGTTACAACAGTTGAAGAAGCAGAAAAACTAGGTTTTCGCAGAGCTTTTAGGTGGCATGGCTCAAAAGAATAATATGAAAAAAGAAAATACTTTTTTCAAAAATAGATTAATCGTTCTCTACCCATTCCATTTTATTAATTACACACCAGATGGGAAACACTTAACAGGGTCTAAATTTCGAAGCTTGAAAATCAGGCATTTGCCATATCACCCCAACACAAAAAAAACGGAAAAACCTAATAAAATTCTAAAAGCCTTTTTCGATGATTTGTTTAGAAAGTTTTATTTTATTGATGGATTCAATGGGGTAGGATATTCGATCCACCGTTATCAAGACGGAAAAGCAGACGACACCATGGTAAAAATTAAAGAAGACATTGAATTGCTATATTACATTTTCGAAAGAAGCAACCACAAGATCAATACGAAGTTTCCAAAATTTTATTTAATAAAAGACATAAATTATTATAAAGAAACAGCAAGATTTGGCTGCTCATTTTACGAGGATTACATTGATCCGTCTGTTAATAGTTACATTACCTTTTACAATAATGAAATAGACAAAAATTACCTTACTTATTTTAAGACGAAAGCTGGCAATCTTTATCAACCATCGATAGACAAGGAATGGGAAAAGTTTTTTTCTAAAAAACAAATCCTGCCTGAAATATTTTGGGGTATTTATTGGTACAACAAAGCTAAAGACGAGACAAGAGACAAGATCGAAAAAATTGTTTACTTAGTAATTGCGCTAGAAAATATACTAGACCTCTCATATCAGAATACTGATGAATTTGCGTTGAAAATCAAAAATGAGCTTGAACTAAATAGCAATGACAATAGGGTATGTGTTTTCTGTAGTTTTATAAGACAAGCGCACAAATCAAGGTGTGGAATCGTGCACGGTATCGAAAACACAGAGGAACTAAAACTCAGAGCAGAATGGGGTAAGGAAAAGTACTTTAACTTAGACTTTTACCTCTCAGAATCTTTTAAGATAATTATTGATAAAAAGATTTCTGGTCAACCAATTCCGGACTTCAGGAAAAATATATTACTAGAAAGAATATACCCCAACAAAGCAAAATTGGATGATTTTTGGAAGATAGCTAAGAAAAAGAAACAAATACAAGACGATATAACTATGGCGTTCAGATCACTACGCGATTTCAAACAATACGATGACATTGGAATAGACAAAAACTTGGTTAGCAAAGTTATTCAATATATAAATTTGTATTCAAAAAGTGTATTTAACCGCGAAATTAGAGTTGAAGCTATAAATAATTTAATACAGGACAAAAGCGCATGGCAAGACATAAGAAACCTAATTACAGAATTAGAAAAACAAAACGGTGGTTTGCTATCTCAAAAAACAATAGAAGCTTATATGGCGATGGACGGATTAATAGATTTTTTAAATTTTTTATGCAATTATATAATGCATAAAAATATTGAGCTGATGAACAAAAGTTTAAAACTCTACTAAAGTACCAAAAGACGATCTCTTTAAAAATTCCTAAAACAAAACCCCGATTTCTCGGGGTGTTATTGTAAGTTCGAAAAGAGCTCGTTATTTTTGCCTTCGGCGGAAGACAAGAAGACCTACAGCTCCGCCATAGAGAGCGAGGATACTTGAAGGCTCGGGAACGGGTGTATAATGCCACATTATTGCTTCAGCCCGAAGGTGTTGTTCATTATAGGCACGGCCTACAACCCATATTTCTGAGTTTAACACATATACATCATTTGCATATATTTCTGTATACACGCCCGAAGGAAGGTATTGGTTCAGGTCTACCCAACTATCAGCCGTACCATGCCATAGACTTGCTCGGCGGCCATTCATATCTGTCCACCCAACTTGATAACCGCCAGAAACACCCATTGCATAGGAAGCATAGGCTCCCACTGGGTTCAAATCAACCCAACTCGCTGCGGTTCCGTACCACAAGCTGGCATGTTGATGATAGGCATCTATTGCCGCATAGCCTACCTGCTGACCATCGGCAATGTCAACAGCTTGAGAATCGTTCACTCCAACAGGATTCAGATCAACCCAGCTTGTAGCCGTTCCATTCCAGATGCTGGCATGCATAATTGGATATTCTCTAACCCAACCTACTTGCTGACTCCCACTTGTTGCATTTGCACATGATGTATTCCAACCAACTGGATGCAGGTCCGACCAACTTGTTGCTGTCCCATTCCAGAGCCCCGCGTGTTCTTTACTGTTAAATGTAGCATCACCAACTTGCTGATTACCATAGATGCCTCGGGCCTCAGACCATGTCGACCCAAGGGGGTTCAAATCAACCCAACTCGCTGCGGTTCCGTACCACAAGCTGGCATGTGCTGCAAAGTTAACCTTTGCCCAACCAACTTGTTTGTTATCAGAAATATCATTAGCACAAGACTGGCTTGCTACAACAGGGTGAATATCAACTGAACTTTCTGCGGAACCACTCCAGAGTAAGGCGTGTCCATAGTCAGGTCCAGTTACTTCACCTACCTGTTGATTTGCCGATACACCCGAAGCAAATGACTCTTGGTATCCTAAAGGATATGGATGTAAGTTTGTTACGGTCCATTCAGCACTAGCCGGTGCGATTACCAGCAGAGTCAACATCAGTATAGCAGTTGCAAGTTTCATCTCTTTCCTCCATTGTGTCGAGTTGTTCAGGAACATTCCCCCAAACTGCCCATAATATACCATAAAAGAACCGAAAAATCAATGGATTAGATCGAAAATATGAATTTATAGCACAAATGAGTTATAATTAAGATGAGTTTAAAAGGTGGGAGAAAGTTTTGGGATGTAGATCAGCCCCCTGTGATTCATTATCGCAGTTCCAACATCGTCCACTATACACCGCCAATTTATTAATTTAAAGTTGTGTATATGATCAAGTTATTTGTTACCGGTGGTACAATTGATTGTGAAAAAATTGACGCTAATAATCAGTATAGTTTTGGCAAGACCTCTGTTCCAAGAATGTTAGAGCAAGGCAAATGCACTCTCAAAATCGAATATGATATTCTAATGATGAAAGATTCGCTTTTCATGACCAATGATGATAGGAATATAATTCTGAAAAACTGCGAAAGTTGCAAAGTGCAGCAAATAATTATCACGCATGGTACCGATACGATAGTCAAGACAGCGAAATTATTAGGCAAGAATATCAAAAATAAAACAATTGTTCTCTTGGGCGCAATGGTTCCTCACGACCAGGAAAAATCTGATGCGCTATTTAATCTTGGATGCGCGATCACGGCAGTGCAATCTTTACCTAATGGCGTTTATATTACCATGAACGGAAAAATTTTTACCTGGGACAATGTAATAAAAAATAAAGCCCTAGGATTATTTGAAACCTTAGAAAAGAAATAAAAGTTCAAGACCAACGTGTCCCGCCAATTTGCCGCGGAAGGCAAAATCTCCCCACATAGTGTGGATAAGTCACCAAACTTCGGATGGTGATTTTTTTATTTACTTAAAACCCGCTCAATAAATCATCAAGCGGGTAAAAATAACCAAACTAATTAACAGGTTGAGACTTAACCAGATTTGCTACAAAGACATCTCTGTCCCTTGCATCTGGTGGAGATGTAAGGGTGATAACCCCGTAAACAGCCAATTTTATCATACCTGATATTTTTGTTTTTGATTCAAACCAACCAGAAATTGCATAACCCTCTCTTGGATAGTCTCCCAATCCTGGTCCAATATCACCAACTTGAATACTAAAGCCACCATTAATTACTTCGGCCGGTGGTTGGTAATATTGATGAGCAAGATGAACATATTTCTTATTTCCAACCTTCGTTACTTCAAGTTCTTTTGCTGTCATCACATCGTTAGAGAAATTCCTTGTAATAAGATAAGTCCCTAGTTCTGGATCAATTCCTGTTTGATGTGGTTGCGGCATAATCCATGATCCAGTTTCTTGATCACCGCCACCACCACAACCAACACACAAAATCACTATCGAAAAAAATATAACAACTATTAAATTCCGTTTCATCCTTTTTTCCTCCTTCGAGTTGTTCAAGTGCTTCCGCAAGATTGTGGAATGCAAACTTGCCAATAATATACCATACAAGAGAGTATTTATCAATGCGCAGCCAGTTTCGGAATATAAATATGCCCGCCAAGTCAATCAATAGCTTACAAGGCTATTTTTTGTTATTAAAAAAGGTGATAAATTATATTTTATCACCTTGTACTAATGCGGATTATGCTAATTGAGGAGCAATCTCAACCAATTTATTGAAAATTTCCGGATTCACAAACCTAACAACTGTTTTTGGGATATTAACTAAGTACTCCGGTTCAAGGTTACAAAGTCTGTCTAACAATAAACCAAAAGCCTTAATAGCGACTTCTCCAGTTGGAACATTGCTGCCTTCTGACGGACGACAAGATTCCAAAAATTCACAAATAATCCCGCGCGCTTTGCCACTCACAATCCCAGGATCAACCTTGCTCAAATTGCGATAACCCTGGACACAAGCAATTGCCAGTCCAGCTGATCTTGGCCAACTTCTCATCATCCAAAAAGCATGGCAAATCGTAAATTCTGACTCGTTAAATAAGTCGGCAAGATCAAACGATAACACGTAACACCTTTTGCCAATTACTTTCGCAATTTTCTCTTCAGTTATAATTCCATCACTCGTCGACAAATCAAGCTTGGCAAGCATCTTTTCGTGTCTTTTGCAGGCACCAATTTTAACTTGAACACGATCCGGTTCACGCTCTCTGTAATCAAGCCAAGCCCCACGCCTAAACATTGCCACAACTCTTTCTCCCGCTTCTCTGCATTGAACAAAGGCAGCAATATTAGACATAGGCTTTATCCTACCACCCCTACAACCACAAACGAAACAACCAGGAGTCATATCAACTCCAATACCTCGACTGTTAAAAAACTCTCCTCCATTTTCCGGTTGCTTGTCAGGATTGCCATGAGCAGTAACACCTCTACGAGGATGATCTTGAAGTTCCGGATAAACAATGTCCTCTTGACCAATGACACCTACTCCATAAGGTGATTTTTGTATACCTTCGGTCAAAACAACATAATTCTGCTGGCATTCAGCACATTTCATTATTGCTGCACCACAACCAGAGACATGACAGTAACTCGAACGAAAACCGCAATACGGACATCCCCACTGGTTTCTTTCTTCACAAGAAATCGCAATAACTTTTTGTTCCATACTAATTCCCCCTTCTGAAGAATTCTGTGATTTACTTTAACACAAAACCATACCTTAGTCAACCAATTTCAAGCAATAGATAGCTTCAAAAGTTATTTTTTGGTATATTAGCATCGTGTTATATGAAAAAAGAAAATATTAAACAATTTTTTCCAACTGCAAAATTAATTGTTAAAAAAGCTAATAAAACAGAAGTCCAAGAAGGTTGGCTTATTTTTGAAAAAGAGAAATGGCAAATTAAAAATGGTATTGTTTATACACCTATTAAATCAAAAATAGCTCAAGCTGAACAAAAAGCTATTTTTGAAATTGACGAAAAACCAGAACTTGGCGGCAGTGGTAAAAATGTTGCCAAAAAAGATTATTTTAACGCTCTTGATAGTTTACCCATACCAAATAACAATTTTCTTTTTTTTCGCCCCGGTTCTTTTCAAAACATTTCTTTTGCCGAAAAAGATTTTCAAAAATTTTTAAAATTTTTGGGCGCTTTTAAACGTAAACTTACTATCTTAGAAATCGGCGCCGATTCCGGCTGGGCATCGTGGCAAATAGCTAAAAAGGACCACCGAATCTTCAGTTTAGATATTAATCATCATCTAGAATTACGTTCGCATTGGTTAGAAAAGCAAGTTTATTTTGACTGTGTTCAAGCAGACATGCATCAGCTGCCATTTGATACAGAAACTTTTGATTTTGTTTTTGCCTTTGAAGCGATTCATCATAGTTATGATTTAAAAAAAGCCGCTTCAGAAATTTTTCGTGTCTTAAAACCAAATGGCCAATTTATATTTTTACGAGAACCAATGAAAGGAAAATTTGCTAAAGATAGATTTGGCAAATCTCAAAAAGAACTAGGTGTCTCAGAGAATCTTTATGCCACCAAAAAATGGCTAGATACTTTCAGAAAAGCAGGTTTTGGAAATTTAAAAATCGAGTCTTCTGATTTTTCTTACCAAAAAATTTGGCTAAAGGTTTCTTTAAAACAAAAAGTTAAATTTTTACTTATCTCTTTTAAAAAAGTACTCTTAAAAAATATACCAATTTTAAAAGAATTTTTTATTTCGAACTATAATTTTTCCGGGACTAAAAAATCAATCTAGCCCTAATCCTGACTTGAAACGATCTAAAATAGTGTATTTTTTTAAAATTTTAAAATCTGCTACATAAACAACTTCGCATTTACTGTCCTCTCTTATTGTACTTGTCTGCCGACTGCCCATGTTGTTGCCATCGCTGTCTGTTACTTTGTAATCTACCAAATAGCCCTTAAAATAAACCTGATCTCCATTTTTAGCTTTTCTCATAAGATTATTAAGATCGTCACTGGCTGGAATCAGGTGATTATTAGACATCTCGTCAGCTTGAAATTTATTATAGTCGGTTGATTTGGCGCTGCTCTTGAAATTAGCATAACAAGTCCAATCACCGTGAGTAAATTTCATTTTTTCGTAAATTCCTATATCTAAATCTTGACCCCACATTGTACAAATATCTTTTGTGTTGTAAGGATCGTTTTTATGACTAATATCAATCCACGAGTCACTATGATGATAAGAAAGCACCATTCCATACAGCTCATAACTATATTTTGGAGTTAGTTCGTAAGAAAAACCTTGATACTGTAATACAAATGGGCTCTCTGCTACTTTTACTTGCTCTGGAGAATTTAAAACTTCTGGTAAAACTTCTTGTCTTGTGGGATATTTTGAACCTCGAAAAAATATGATTAGAACAAAAGTTGCTATTATTAAAGCAATTATAAATAACGTTTTCTTCATTTAAAGAATTTATTTAACGAAAATGTAGATCTTTGTTTCTTTTTGAATATTATCAAGCCAGTTGTTGTAAGATTGATCAATTTTACCCTTTTTGTCCTCAATTTTGCCAATCTCGTAACCAACTTGGGTTTTTATTGGCCCAAAAATTTCACCGATTTTCGCCTTAAAGGCTGCTTCTTCGAACTCAGGCACCTGTTTGTTGTCAATCACCAAGTTACCTCTTGCTAACCAACCTAAGCCACCCCAATTATCACGAGTTTTAATATCTTCCGAATAAGTTTTTGCTAGCTGATCCCATGGTTCGTTATTTTTAGCTTTTGTTGCCACTTCGTTTGCTCGTTTTTCATCTTTAACTAAAATATGTAAAACCTTCACCTGAGCGATTAGCTGATCTTGAATCTTTTCTTTAATTACCTGTTGTTTGATTAAAACCTTGAATTCGTCTTCAGACATATCGTACAAGTCTCGTAAAGTTTTCTGAACGTTTGCCAATCCGCCGCTTTGGTCAACAATTTTTTGGAAAGCATCATCAACATCACGAGATGTTACCCTAATACCATTTTTCGAAGCCTCCCATTCCAAAAGACGATTCTCGATTAGCTGATTCATTATTTGAGCTCGCAACTCCTCTTCCGAAGGGTATGGTTGCTTCGTTTTCTCAGAAAATCTTTTTATATAAGAAAGCTGTTGATAGTACTCTTTCGCCCAAATAATATTGCCGCCGACAAAAGCTGCTGGCATTGGATAAATTTTTGTCGAAATTACTACTTTAGAACTTTCTGAGTGTTTAGAATAAACTTCCCTAGCAAAATACACCCCAAAACCAATATAAGTTAAAACCAAAAGCCAAAGTATAAAAGTTACCACCCAACGAAATTGCCATCTTGGTTTTAACCGATAGATCAAATTAACAAAAAAGTCTTTTATTTTAAGCCTTGCCCCAGAAAAATTTATCTTCATAAAACCCTCTCTTAATAACCAAAAAACATATTGAAAACCAGAACTGCTCCTAAGATAAATAAACTAATTAAAATGAAAACTATTACTTTCTTTGAGTTTAACACATTATTTACATACAAGTAAAACGTTCTACAAATAATATAAAAAATTATCACAATAACTAAACTTTTTATCTTGGGATCAACTGGCCAGAATGACATTGTTAAAAATATTTCCATAACAATTAAGCCAATTGTTACCAAATAAAGCCACAGGAGATCTTTATTTAAATCCTTAATGATTTTTCGAAAATGTAGCCAAAGAGTAAAAGTAATTAGCGTTAAACCAAAAACTGCAAGAAGAATTAAAGAAAGAGGAACTGCTAACCCATAACGAATATTATAAAGATCGTACAAACCAAGATAAAGAATTACAAGTACAAGAATTTCCGACGACCCACGAATCGTCGCAAAACCCATAACGCAGAGTGCTATAACTAAAACTTTTAAAATTATCGATGTTTCAAAATAAAAAAAACAAAAAATAACAAGGATGGTCAAAAAAAGTGCTAAAAATTTCCAGAGATGAAGATTTAGGAATTTCATAATTTACCTTAGATAATCTTGGCCCACAATGACTTGAATATCAATACCTGTGATACTGCCCTCCTTGGTATCAACACTCCCCTTAAGATTATCAGCAATTTCTTGAGCAAATGTTTTATATTTTCCACCAGAATAGTCATAAACCATTGTTTTGTTTGTTTTTGTTCTCGCATCACCAATTTTTGTTACATTATAACCATAACTTTCCAAATATTGAGCTGCTGTTGAAGCAGTTCCACTTGTATCCGTACCATTTAGAACTTCAATTTTAATTGCCGACCTATTGGTTGTTGCTTCCTCATTAAATAAATTCTTAGCCAGAAATTGTAAATCTTGAAATTTATCAATACCCTTACGTGGATAAATATAATACCCTCGTGAATCTTGCGAGGAAGTTAACGGTCCGTCAGCCGATGTATCCAAAACCTTACTTATAATATTAGTCATATCAATAGTTTTCGTTGTATTCCAAAGAGCATAAATTTCCTCAACGCTCATATTTGTTTTAACATGATCGCCTAAAATATTAAAAATCTCTGTTACTTTTTTTGGATTAGCTAAAATATTTAAGGTCAGAATTTTTTCTTTAACGGCTGCCATGACTTGTTGTTGGCGACGCGAACGATCGAAATCAGAAGTAGTTTCCCGCGAACGAGCATATTTTAAAGCCAATGCCCCATCTAAATGATGTTGGCCTGTAGAAATTTTAAAAGGTGAATAATCAATCATGTTATCAGCTGGATAATAAGGATCTGAAAGATCTTTTTCTACATAAACATCAATTCCGCCAATTGTGTCAATTAACTTTTTGAAACCTTCAAAATCAAGACTAATATAATAGTGAACCGGCACGCCAAAAACGTTTTCAACTGTTTTTGAAGAAAGTTGACCACCACTACCAGCAGTTTCTTTATTTTTCTCACCATCAGCATGAGCTTCATTAATTTTGGCATGGCCAAACCCAGGAATTGGCACCCAAAGATCGCGCGGAATATTCATCAAACCCATTTCGTTGTCTTTATAATTAACAGAAGTTAAAATCATTGTGTCGGAAAGAGTTCCACCAGGATGACTTTTACCTCCCATACCTAAAAGCAAAATATTGGTTCGACCATCACTTTGACCTTTAATTGCTGTATTATTGCTGCCTAAAAACGAAAAAAGTGATGATTTATTACTACTGTCAGCGGTAATATTTTTAATTGCCTTATTAGCCGAAACTCCTACCCAAATACCGATTCCTAAAATAATTAAAATAATGCCTAAAATAAAAAATTTAAGAGTTTTTTTTACTCGACCATGCGATACCTTAACTTCGCGTGGTTGATGAGGAACTGGTCGTACTTTTCTTTTAAACATAAAAATTCTTTCTAAAATTAAAAAATACTCCTTGTTTGGACTTAATAATAGTATATCAAATTTACAAAATCAGCAAAAGACTTAAGAGTAAAAGGGGAGTACTATTTTAGAAAATTTATTTTGACGGTTTTTGGAAATTTTAGTCAAAACTTTATCCTGCTCACCATCTTTAAACCCGAAAATTGGGATGTCTAATGTCCAGGCAAGAGTATTGGCCACCGTTACCCCCACTCTTACTCCCGTAAAAGAACCTGGGCCACAATTTACTAAAATTGCTTTCAAATTTTGCAAAGTTAAATTTTCTTTATCTAGTATTTCTTTTATTGTTACTAACAAATCAGCCGACTGATCCTCGGTAGGAAATTCGAAACACTTCTCCTTTTTCCCACCAAAAAGTGCCAAATAAATTTTTTCACGATTAGCTGTGTCAAGCTTTAAAATCATAATTCAACTATTTCTCTAGTATTTTCACTAATATGCTTAAATTTAATATAAATAGTGTTTTCTGGTAAAATTTCCTTAATTCTTTCTGCCCATTCAATCACCATTACGACATTATCAGCAGCCAAATAATCTTCGATTCCCACAGATTTAATATCATCGATAGATTCGGCTCGATAGGCATCAATATGAACAAAATCTATCTTTTTGTCCTTAATCTTTCCATGATACTTTTTTAAAATCACAAAAGTTGGCGAAGTAATACCTTCGTTAACTCTCAGCTCTTCAGCTAAACCTTTGACAAAAGTTGTTTTTCCGCAGCCTAAATCACCAATCAAACCAATTACCTCTCCCCCCTTTAGCTTTTTGGCAAATTCTTTCGCGTATTCAATTGTACTTTCAAAATTTTTTGTAATCATTGGATTTGTAAATATTGTATCATTTATCCGAGAATTTAAAAAGGGCCAAGAGCATAACACTCTCGGCCACAAACCGATTTCTAAACAAGAACAAGTCTACCCTCTTCTTTCCAGAGAGGATACTCGAACTTGGACTCATTCGCCTTTTCCCAAACATCGAGATTGGCTTCGACCTCCGATAATTCCGCAAGTCTGATTTTATCTTGCGAAGCAAGCTTCAACTCAATGTTTTGCATAGACACGCCGGGATGATAGTCCGAGAGCAGCAAAACCTCATACATATCAACATACGAAGTACTCTCGCGAACTACGAAGGCAAGTTCGCCTTCGACTTCTCCATCGGAATCGTTAACAACAATAATCTCACGCGGTTTGAACTTCCCCATCATGGTAATCCCTCCCTGAATTATCGTTTAGAACGACTAGTTATAGTAGCACATTTTAAAGAAAAAATCAAGGGTTTTTATGTCTCGTCATCACCAAAATTTCTACCAACTTGCCCATTAGCACTAAGTCGCCAAATTTTAATTAATAATACTATCAGAAAAACACCGATTAGACCAACTAAGGCCTTAATTATCTCAACCCAAAAAGGTGACTGATAGCCTTCAATCTGTGTGTTTTGACTTTCAATATTATTAGAACTGTTTGAAGCTATTTGTTTTGTTGGCGCTCGAACTTTAGCAGTTGTTGCTGCAGCTTTAACCGTACTTACCGCTGAAGATTTTGCGGTAGATTTTTTAGTAGTTGATACTTCACTTTCTGTATCTTCTTCTTTTTTAGCTTTAATAAGTTTAATGTCTTCTTGTTTTTGAGGAAGAATTCTAAAAACATTACGATAACAATTTACAATCCCCGTCACCTCAAAAATATCACCACTGTGCATTTCCGGTTTATCGATACCTGTTGCCGCTTGAATGTAAACCTTCGCCTTTCCCGAACCGTCATCTAAATAAAAAGTGTTGCCGGAAGTTTCTACTACCGTACCAGTAATTTTAACTAGATGGTTTTCGTAATCTTTAATTGTGCCTGTCTTAATTTCTTCTGGGATCGAATTTACGGGAATATCTTCTTCGGTGTCGTTATCATTATCTGATTCCTCTTCAACAACTGGCGCTAAAATAATATTTTCTAATTCTGGAGTGATTTTAGTTGTCCATTGCCAAACGCCGACAGAATTTCTAGCAAAACTCCAGCCTTTATCACCATCAACAAATACTGGTGTTTCGTATAGAATTTCTCCGTCTGGTTTCACCAAACGAACACCATCAGCATCGTTATTCAAGGTTATCCCACTTTTAGATTTTAAAATTGCAAGATAGCCAAAAGCCGAAATAACTAAATCTTGATCAATTTTGTATTGGCAAATACTACCTTTCAAATCTTCCAACACCCAATCTTTTAAATTTACATCTTCGGCTGAATTATTATAAAGTTCAATCCATTCTTCACCAGTTGTTGAATCAGGATAAAATTCGTTAATAATAATTGAGCTAGAGTAGCTTGGTGGTAAAATTTCAAAAGAAAAAACCTCTGATCTAATCTCGCCTAAAATATTACTAGCTATCACCTTCCAATAATAAATCCCTGGCTCTAGGTTATTGGCCGCAAACTCCCCTTTTAGTAAATTCTTTTCATCAAAAATATAATCGTTAAAATCATTTTCTTTCGATAAAATAAACTCATATTTTACATTTAATTGAATTTCCCAATTAAAATCTAAATTATCTGTATTAGCAATTTGCGACGCATCTTTAGGACTTAAAAGAGTAGGCGAAAGAGGAATGGTTAAGTTAGCAACTGAATTTTTTTCACCCGGCGTACCACCAGAAATATCTGAAGGTAACCAATTATCATCAGATGATTTTTGTGAATCAATTCGTTCCCAAGAAATATTGTCAGCAGAATCAGTATTCCAAGAAAACTCTTCTTGATAAGTTCCGTCAGCATTTTTTAAAACAACCATATCTGAACTATTAGCCAGGGATATTGAAATCTGATTGACCAATACTGTTACATTGGGCCATTGGATTTTAAAAGCATCAGCATCTCTGGCTAGGATTAAATATTTACCAGAATCTAAAAGTAACGAATCTACTGATATTATTTTTCCATCAAAAGTCCAATTCTTAAGATCAATTGAAACATCACCTGCATTATAAAGTTCAACCCATTCCAATTCGGTTTCTGGTGTTGGTGCATTAGCCATCACCTCATTAATAACAACGTCCGCATCTGCCGCCTGAGTTTTTTGAGTTCCTAAAATAAATACCAAAAATCCAAAAAGAATAAAGATTAAATATTTTGCTTTCCCCATTCCTTTTTAAGTCCTTTTATGAACAAATTAAGTGCCCATAATAAGTTCTAAGTCCCCCACCATGATCAATAATAACTAAATGTCCATAACCACCAGAAATACCATTAAAAATAATTAATCCTGTTCCTGTTGCATGGACTGAAGCACCATAACCATCAGTTGAGACCAAATCAATACCTGTATGCGGTCCACCATTATAAGCTCCCGCTTGAGCATAATCAGTCCATCCAAATTCCTGAGAAACTCGAACATGAGCCATTGGCCAAGATAAAGTAGTCCCTAAATAATCACGAGGATTTACAGTCGCCCCATTTCTTCTAACCTCAAAGTGAAGATGAGCACCGGTTGAAAAACCCGCCCCACAAGTCCCAGGCACTCCTCCCTCACGACCGATAACTTCTCCACGAACTGTATAGTTATTATTTTTCTTCTTTTTGCTAGCAACGACTTTAGTATTCACATTGGCCGCTTTAGCATTTACAGCTGCTTGTTTTCCCCCAGAAAAAGATTTAGCGGTCGAAGTTTTAGAAACAGACTTAGATTTCTTAACTTGAGTATTTGTCTTTTCAGCTACCGCCTGTTTTTTAATTAGAGTAGTTTTATCAATAGCTAAAGCACTTTCATAGCTGAAAAAGCTAAAGACAAAGGTTAAAATGAAAATAAATTTTACTAAATATGAAAAATAACGGATAGCTCCTCCTTAAAATTACTTTAGGTCTATTTGACCACCGCGACTTAAATCATCTTTAGAAACTTCACCTTCTTGGACATCTTCTTTTTCTTGTTTTTGATCTTTTTCCAATAATTGCTGATAAGCTGTTTTTTCTTTTAATTCTTCTTCTGTTAAATTTTTAACCAATGGCAAATTTGTTTCCCCTATTTTTTCTTGGGCCTGTCTACCATCGCTATGCTCAGGCGTCAGCAGGCGGGCTTTTTCTTCTGATTTAATTTTTCCTGGAGACAACACTCCCTCACCTTCCGAAAGCTGACCATGACGACCTTCAGTTTCAATTATTTCATCATGAATTTCCATAATTTTCGAAGAAATTTCTTGTGGATTTGGCACTGATTGTAAAAGAAATGTCTCTCGCTCACCAGCCGTTTCCACCAAAACATCACCATAAGCAAAAAGGGTAGGTAAAAATCCTTTAATATTCGACGAAACATCCTGAACTCGAAGTAACGAAAGTTGGGAAATTTTTCGACCAAAAAAACCAACTTGAGTAATTTCAATAATCTCCGCTTTAGTAATAATATAAGCATTACAATAAAATGATATCCATGAAATAAAAATAAAAGTAGCAATAATCAAATAATAGGCCGAAAAAATTAGAACAATAAAATTAAAAGCTAATCCTTGAAAAACTTTGCTCTCAAAATTAAGAATACAAACAATTGCAATAATAATTAGGGGGACAATTAATAAAAATAAAGCCAGCAGAAATTGGCCTAAAAAAGCTATCCAGTGTCGTCTGGTAAAAATAACAATCTCGTCTTCTTTTTCTGACCCTGGTACCGGAAAATGATATTCACTCATTTTAAACCTTTAAAATCTTAATATTTGACTTAAGCTCTTCGACCAGTCAAGTTGGCTTATAAATAACATGGAAACAGAAATAATTACAAATAGAACAATAAGATAAATCAAAATCATCAGGCCAACAGCGTCGCCCTTAAAACGTAAAATCACTAATCGATAAAGCCCGTAAATATTGAAAGCAATGTAAACAAAAAGGAAAATGAACCAAATTATTAAAAATATATACATATTTTTACAAAATTATCCTGCAAAATTTTAAAGGAAAATGTACATAATAAAAACTTAAAATTTAATTAAAAATTAATATATAAACCGTGCCGATGCTGCCAAATCGGACCCAACATGCATTTCCGAATAGCTAATTGGTGACCAATTATATTGTGATACTTCAAAAGTTCCATCAGAATTTACTGCTTCAACAATTGCAACATGGCCATATCGTCCAAAAATACCACCAGCTGGCCAAGAAACAATTGCCCCAACACGCGGAGTTGAACTAACATTGTAACCTTGATCAGACGCCAAAGCTGGCCAATTCCACGCGCTACCAGAACCAACACGTGTGTTATACCAAGATTTACCTAGCTTATCATTCCAATACCAAGCTGCATAAGAAGTACATTGGCGATAACAAAATGCCCACGGATCACGTGAATAAGCACAACCAGTATCAGATTCGCTAGCAAAAGGATAATCAGTATAACCACCCCTATAATTTCCCTGTGATCGTCGTAAAGCATAAATTTCTGCCGAAACCTCATCTCTTTCTGCTGTAGATTGATTTAATAAAGTCTGTGTTTTGGATTTATCAGCCGTCATTTGATCTAAAAGACGTTTTTTCTCATTTTGTTGAATATCCAAGTTTCTACTTTTATTGACAAGTGTGGTTTTTTGATCTTCCAAATCTTTTTTTTCTTTCTCCAACTGGTTTCTTTCACTTTCCAGCTGTGCTTTCAATTGAGTAATTGTATTAATAGTTGTTTCGATTTGATACTCTAAGGATTCGATGTATTGAGCCCTGTCAACAACCTCTGAAATAGAGTTAGAACCAACAATTATTTCTACTGTCGATTGTTGAGGTGTTTCGTATATAACCCTCATCGCTTCAAAGAGATTACCTTTTTGAACATCTAATTCCGATTGCCTCTCTTCTATTTGTTTTGTTGTTTCGTTAATTTTTTTGCTAGTCAGATCAATTTGGTTAGTAGCAGCATTAATCTCCTGCTGAGCTAATTGAATCTGTGATTCCAAACTATTAACCATATCTTGTGTAGTAGTAATTGTTTTCTTTTGAGCATTTAATTGATTTTTCTGATCGTTAATTTGTTTATTTAATTCTTTTTGTCGTCTTTGCAATTCTTCAAGACTTTGAGCTCGAGCAACACCAATACCACCCATTTGAAAAACGAGAACAAAAATCATGCTTATTAAAATTAAAAGGCGTATTTTTTTCATCTTTATACCTTCAAATACTTTCTAATGCTAAACATTGAACAGCCAATACCAATAACGATACCTACCAAAAATTGAATTAAAATAATGTAAAAAATGTGACTTGTGAAAAATGACTTCAAGTTCTCCGTTACACCTGCTCCTAAATACTGAGTTACCAGTGGCGCAATAACAACATAAATCCCTATTACCATTAAAACAAGGGCTAGAACACTTGCGATCACCCCGTAGAGAGAACCTTCGACAACAAACGGTACTTTAATAAATTTATCCGACGCTCCTACTAATCGCATAATTTCAATTTCGTCTTTTCTGGTAAAAATTGCTAATCTAATAGTATTTAAAATCACCAAAACGGATACAATGATGAAAAGACTCGAGAAAAGCCAACCTATTTTTTTGACAAATGAAGTAATTGCCAGAAGTTTATCAATAATCGCCTTATTTTCTTCGTAAGAAATTTTGTGAATTATTAAACTGAAATCATCAGTAGAAAGATAATCATTAATATTATTTAATTCTGAAGGATTAGTTGATTTAATTGCCAATGACCTAGGCAAAGGATTTTCCGTCGAACTAACCAACTCTTTAATCCGTTGATTTTTTTGTTGCTCTTGCCAGATTCCTAACGCTTCTTCTTTAGAAATATATTTAACCTCGCTAACATCGGCCCGGGAAGCTAATTGTTGCTGAAGATTGGCAATTTCTTCAGTTGTGGCAGTATCTTTAAAATAAACCGTAATATCCATTTTGGATTTAATGCGATCAGTTGTTTTGTTAATTACCAAAGTCATAACTACGAAAGTAGAAATAATTAATAAAGTTAAGGTCATTACCAAAGTAGAGGCCAGCGATAACCACCTATTTCGCCAAAAATTAGTTAATCCTAATTTTGTAATTCTTTTTATTGGTATCCAGTTCATATTACGTATCCCCCCTTCATCTGATCAGAAACAATTTTGCCACCTTTAAGTAAAATTACTCGGCGTTTAAGACGATCGACAATTGCTTTATTGTGCGTCGCTAAAATAACGATTGTTCCTCGCTTATTAATCCTTTCAAGCAATTCAATAATTTCCCAGGCATTAATAGGGTCTAGATTACCAGTTGGCTCATCAGCAATTAATATTTTTGGGGAGTGAACTAGAGCGCGAGCGATACTAACACGTTGCCTTTCACCGCCAGAAATTTCGCCTGGAAGCTTATCTTTGCACTTCAACATACCAACTAAATCTAAAATCCTGGGGACTTTATCGTGAATTTCTTCTGGGTATGCTTCACAAACCTCTAGGGCAAAAGCAACATTTTCATAAACAGTTTTTTGAGGTAATAGTTTAAAATCTTGAAAAACTACACCAACTTTACGTCTAAAATATGGTAGTTCAGAGGGCTTTAATTGAACAATATTACGATTAGCAATTAAAATTTTACCTGTTGAAGGTCTTTCCTCACAGATCAAAAGTTTGATTAAGGTAGATTTCCCTGCTCCAGATTGACCAACAATCGAAACAAATTCACCTTTACCAATATGAATATTTATGTTATCTAAAGCTTTAGGAGACTTAGCACCTTCAAGGTTGTAAGATTTAGAAACACCAATAAGCTCAATCAAAAGCACTCCTTCATCTTCAGCTTACCAAAGTTTAATCATTCTACCAAGCCCTTATCTTTTACTCCAACTAATAAGCGACTTAGTATCTAGAGTATTTATTATATCATTTTTTTCAAGCCACCCACGACGGGCAACTGCTACGCCAAAGCGAATCAAATCAAGATGATTTTTCTGGTGAGAATCAGTATTAACAGCAAATTTGACTCCATAAGCTTTTGCTTCTTGACAAAGAGTGTCTTTTAAATCTAACCTATTAGGGAAGGATGATATTTCTAAGGCAGTTTTTTTACTTACACAAGCTTGGAAAACTTTTTGCCAGTCAACTTCGTACGGTTCACGTTGACCAATAATTCTTCCTGACGGATGACCAATAATATCTACATGTGGATGACCAATAGCCTTAATAAGCCTTTTTGTCATTGTGTCTTTATCTTGATAAAAACTTGTATGAATTGAGGCAGTTACAACATCTAACCTTTCCAACATCCAGTCTTTAATGTCCAAATCGCCATCAGCTTTAATGTTAACCTCGACTGAAGAAAGAATTTTTATTTTTGGATATTTTTTTTGAACTTTATCAATTTCTTTTTGACGTTGCTCTAAACGTTTTTCATTAAGACCGTTGGCAATACCCAAACCGACCGTGTGATCAGAAACAACAATATATTTATAGCCTAAATTTTGACCAAACTTAGCAATTTCTTCAATACTCATAGTTCCGTCTGACCAATTCGAATGAACATGTAAATCACCTTTTATATCTTTTAACTCAACTAAATTCGGTAGTTTGTGTTTTAAAGCGGCTTCAATTTCTCCACGATTTTCTCGTAATTCCGGCGGGATTAAATCCATTTTTAAAAATCCATAAAAATCTGCTTCAAGAGAAAACTTATGTTGTTTTTTTCCAACTTTAATTCCGTGCTCTGAAAGACTTTTGCCAACAGTTTGAGCATAAGTTCTAAGAGCAACATTGTGTTCCTTAGAGCCGGTAAAATGCTGCAAAAGTGAGCCATATTCGTTTTCTGGAACAATTTCTAAATCAATTTGCACACCACCTTCATGAATAATGGTTGATTTGGCCGCACCCTTAGTAATTACTTGACTGACGGCCGTGAGTTTAGTAAATTTATCTATCACTTTTTGCGGTTGAGTAGAGGTTGCCACAATATCGATATCACCAATTGTTTCTTTCATTCTGCGAAGTGATCCAACAAAATCGACTTTACCTGCTTCTGGCATTTTCTTTACGACTTCTACCATGCTTTCTGCGATTGGCAACGCTTCTGTTATAAGCATTCGACCAGTTAAGCGCTCTAAAATATTGATTCCACGAAGAATATTTGCGGCGGTTTTTTCTTTAAAAATTTTTGGATCCACACCCTTTTTAAGCTTTTTTTCTAAATCTTTAATATTTTTTGCTTTAAGTTCTTTGGCAATTTTAATAGCTACTTTCGGACCAACACCGGGAATTTGTAAAAATTCTACTTCCGAAACTGGAACATTTTTTTTGACTTCTTCTAGATATTTCAACTTACCAGTTTTTAATAATTCTTCAATTTTTTCAGCAATCGATTCACCGACTCCCGGAACATTATTAAGAGCTTTTAAGCCACCTTTTTTATAAACTTCTGACATTTCCTCTGCATAATTTTCGATTGTTTGAGCAACTCTTTCGTAGGCAATCACCCGAAAACGATCATTGGCATTACCAAGCTCCAAAATTTCGCCAACTTGATATAAAATTTTAGCAATTTCTTTGTTAGTCATAATACTAATCCACAACTTACAAACAACAATCTACAACTAGTAGTTGTTAGTTATCTCTTTATACATTTCTATATTGTCAGAATATTTATCTTTTCGATAAAGACCATTTGGCAAATTGCCATATTCTTTAAATCCAAGCTTTTGATAGAGTTTTTTGGCAATTTCGTTATCAGAAAAAACACGCAAAATGGCAATTTTTATTCCCATTTCTTTTGATTTTTCTAAAACATATTCCAATAAAAATCTACCAAGGCCATCTCGACGAAAGTCTTCATCGACCATTAAACCAACTGTGCCAACGTGCCAATCACGCGTACCGCCACGATTAACATCTGAACTGCCGATAATTTTACCGTCAAAAACTGCTAAACAAGCAAAACTTCTACCAGCTTTCATATTTAAAATGGTATTTTTAATCCAATTTTCTTCTTCGGTATAAGTTTTTGGTTTGCCAGTTAAAGACAAAAATGTGTCTTCTTTAGTCAAACGATTAATAAATTCTAACAATTCTGAGGTCTTTTCAAGTGTTGGTAAATAAATTTCGATTTCTTTACCACTATGGCTCGTAAATTTTGAAATTGGTTTCATTTTTTTCCTAAAGCTAGTGTGATTAATTTTGTTAATAAATCCTTGTAACAAATACCGCTTTCTTCCATCAGTTTAGGATATACCGATGTTTTTGTAAAACCAGGGATAGTATTTATTTCATTAAGATATATTTTTCCAGAATTTTTATCTAAAAAACAATCAACCCTTGCCATTCCACAACAACCTAATGCCCTATAAGCCATTTTAGCTAAACCCTGAATTTCTTGAATCTTAATCTTTGAAATTTCAGCTGGTACTACTAATTCCATCAAACCAGATTTGTACTTGGCATTATAATTATAAAATTCTTCTTTTGGAATAATTTCACCAGGCATAGAGATAGTTAGATCTTCGTTTCCTAAAATTGAAACTTCAATTTCACGAATATTTTCTAAAACTTCTTCAATAATCACTCTGCTATCATATTTAAACGCTTCTTCAATCGCTTTTTTTAATTCAAATTTTTTCTTCACTTTAGTTATACCAATACTCGAACCAGTGTTAGCTGGTTTTACAAAAACTGGTAATTTAATTTCTTGCATAATTCGTGAAGGATTTTTCTGCCATTGAAAATAATTAAAAAATTTAAAAGAGGGGACTGGTAATTTAAAATTTTGAAAAATTTGTTTAGAAGCGATTTTATCAAGAGCCAAAGCAGAGGCTTCAATACCAGAACCTACATATGGCTTTTGCAAAACCTCGCAAAATCCCTGAATCGAACCATCCTCTCCCCCAACGCCATGCAAACAAGGAAAAACAACATCAGCTGACAAAATTTTTTGTAAAGAAAATCTTCCTTTTTTAGATATTTCAACTGGGATAATAGTAAATTTATTTTTATCTAAATTTCCTATTACCGACTTAGCTGAATCACAAGAAACTTCATGTTCAGCAGAAATTCCTCCGTATAAAATAGCTACTTTAATTTTTTTCATTATTTTTTTGCTGATTTTTTGGGAATTCTGTGCCCTGCCACGCGAGCCTTAGAAATACTAATTGCCGCTTCCTGACTCTCGGCGGCTTTTTTGGTTGGATGTGTACCTAGTACTCGACTGCTCTCTTTGGAAAGCAAGACCCATTTCTTCCCCCGTTTCTTGATCATTTTAAGTCCCCTTTTACATTAATTTATTTGATAACTCGACAAAATACCATCAAAGACATGTGCCGCATATTCATCATAATCAGAATAAGCTATTTCCATTTGTAAATTATAAAAATTATCACCTTTTAATGCTGTTACTTGATCAACTAAAGTTAATACACCGCTCATAGAATTTACATATGTCCACTGTCTTTCTCCGGCCGGGACTCCACCCAAAATCGCATCTTCTTTCAAAATATTTTTAGCGTTTTCTGGAGCTTCCGCTTCTTTAAACAAATTTTCTTGGGCCCAATCAAGATATCCTGTTAAATCTTGTGACAAAACATTTGCCGATCCATAAGCTCTAATTGTCATTACCGGATCACTTGTAGTCAAAGTAGCCCCATCACTGTTTTGAGACTCTTGTTTAGAAAAATTCGGAGGATATTTTAAAGAAAAACCAAATCTTGAATTTTGATAAGGCAACCAACCCTCTGTTATATAAGAACTGCCAATTGACAAAGATTCCACGGGAATAGGTGTTTTTGTCTGAGTTTTTACTTTATAAAATTTATAGATAGCAATAATTCCACCGACAATGAAAAATCCCAAAACCACAAAAATAATAATTAATATTATTTTCTGATGATTTTTTTTAGCCATTTTTTTCTCCTTAAATATATTATACAGGAAAAACGCTTAAAATTATCGATTTAGAACTGTCACGGCAATTTGAAGATAAGTTGCAAAAGAAACCCATACTAGATATGGAATTTGTAAATAAAAAACCCATTTATACCTGGACCATGTTAAAATCATTGTAATAATAATAGTTACTAAAACAATCAAAATATCAATTGTCGCTAAAGTATAATTTTTCAGACCAAACTGAAAATAAGTATAAGTAAAATTAGCAATTAAATTAATGATAAACGGAATCGTTAGCTTCCAAGCAATTTTTCCTTTTTTGGCCTCATAAAAAATAAAGCCATAAGAAATGGCGATTAAAACATAAAGGATCGGCCAAACAATTCCAAACAAATACGCTGGTGGTGAAAGTGGTGGCTTTTGATAATCCAGATATTGATTGTAGGTATCCATGTTTCCCTCCTTGTTATAATTTATAGTTTTTTAAAAAATTTTTGACTGGAAGAAATAATGGTGATGGCAAATGATTTAACTTAAACCATCCGAACTCAGTACATTTATCTAATTCGCATATTTTTGGTTTACCAGACTTTATTTTAGCACTCATAGCAACTGTAATGTAATGATTATCACGAGAAATATCATTGGTTACACCCATTAATTGGATATCTTTGATCGCAACACCCACTTCCTCTTTCGTTTCTCTTTTAGCACACTTTTCAAAAGTTTCATTGTATTCGAGATGACCACCTGGCGGACACCATGTTCCCTCACCATGAGATCCTTTTCTTTTCATTAACAATAATTCTTTTTTATTATTTAAAATATAGACACCTACACCAACTTTTGGTCTATCCAATTTTTCTTTTTTCATGGTCTACCACGATTTGTTTATACTTTTTAAATATAATCTACTACACAAAGAGCCTTTTTGAGCAGCTTCTATCAAATCGTTTGCCATACCCCACTTCCATTTTGAATATTGCGTTACACCAGATACATTCTGAGGAACACTTGGAGTCCCATTTGCAATTTTCGCTTCAAATTCCTTCATGTGTAAAATATATTGACCTCGTTCAAGCTCCCCTTCACCAACTAGACCAATAACTTCGACTTTTACTCCTAATTTATCCATGGCCGCACGAATAACAGCATCTTCAAAAATTTCGCCTTCATTAAGAGAGCCTGCTGGCAGACCCCAAACATTTGGTAAAAGATCATCGTCTGGTGGACGCTGCACGATAAGAAATTTATCATAATTAGAGTTATAAATAACAAAAGCTACGGAATGTTTAGTTGGTTTCATATTTTACTCTCCCTTTCCTATGTTCCGTAACATTTTTTATACATTTTCTTTAAATCCGTTAAAAAATTCTTTTTGACCAGTGCCAACAACTTTTACTTTGTCACCTTCCACTACTATTGCTTGAGTATCGTATAATGCCACAACTGGTAATTTAGTTTTTTTAACACCATATTCAATAGAATCATGATATTTTTCCCTATTGTAATGAGCGGTAATTATAAACGGAATTAAGTTTAGAGCTTCTAAATTCTTAAGTCCAACAATATTTCTATCAGCATGCTTCCATCCCGCAGCTTCGATGGTTGGACAAACAACGTAGCTACCAGCACTTGCAGCAATATAAATTTTACCCTGATCAAGTAAGTCAGGTAAAATTTTATCTAAACCGCTTTTTCGAATAACATCTAGAAGATAGAAAGTATTACCACCATTAACAAAAATTACATCGCAATCGATAAATTTTTCTTTTATTGAATTCCTATTTTCTTTTTTTAAATCAATTTCTCTAATTTTCATCCCCATCGCTTTTAATTGGTCTGTCGATTCTTTAACGTATGATTTATTTTCTTGCGGATCAGCTGCATTTGGAATGTGAGCAATTAGAATATCTTCTGGTTTTTTTGACAAAAAGTTTAACAGCTCATTTTTAAGCGTTTTGTCTGACAACGAGGTTCTAAAAGACGATGCTAAAAATAATTTTTTCATATTATTTCCCATGACATTTTTTATACTTTTTACCACTTCCACAAGGACAAGGATCGTTACGACCAACGTGTGGATAAGAAGATGATGATTGTTGACTCCCTGAACCACTAGATTTTGTCCTAACTGTTACCTCAACTCCTTTATTATTTGATGATTGTGGAGCTGTTTGCTGTTCAATTGCTGGCACGCTTTGTGTCACCATAGGCTTTACTACATTTTCAAAAGTTCCGGCTGCCATTGTTTCATCTGCTCCGTGCATTTGTAAATTACGCATTGGCTCAGCAGTTATTTTTTGAACAGGGGCGGGTTGGATTTCTGCTTTAAGCAGAATTTCCACTACCTGAGAATTAATAGTTCCTAAAAGTCTTTGATATAAATGGTACGCCTCAGCTTTATATTCCACCAACGGATCGCGTTGACCATAACCACGAAGACCTATTCCTTCACGAAGTAAATCCATAGCATTTAAATGCTCGATCCACATTGTATCAATGCTTCGCAAATAAACCATTCTTTCAATTTGACTCATGATCCGTTCGCCATGTTTGTTATATTTTTCTTGATATTTCGCCTTCGTTTCATCGTCCATTAAATTTACAACTTCATCATGGACATTTTTACCTTCCAAAATACTACGACGCAGGCCGTAAATTGCCTGACGATGTTTGTTAGCAACATCATCGTATTCAACTAAATGTTTTCGAATATCAAAGTTATGACCTTCAACTTTTTTCTGAGCTGATTCAATTGAACGAGAAATCAAACCATGTTCAATTGGCATGTCGTCAGGTAAATTGATTCTGTCCATTACGGCTTTCATTCTTTCGCCACCAAAAACTCGCATCAAATCGTCTTCCATTGAAACGTAGAACTGTGAAGAACCTGAATCACCTTGACGACCAGCACGTCCACGAAGCTGATTGTCAATTCGACGAGCCTCATGTCTCTCAGTGCCCAAAACATGCAAACCACCAGCTTCAACAACTTTTTTGTATTCTTTTTCATCAAATGGTGTGCCACCCAAAATAATGTCTACCCCACGACCAGCCATGTTTGTTGACACCGTTACTGCCCCAAAACGTCCTGCTTGAGCAATTATTTTTGCTTCTCTTTCGTGATGCTTAGCGTTTAAAACTTCGTGTTTGGTTCCTACACGTTTAAGCATTTTTGAAAGTTTTTCCGATTTTTCAATAGAAATCGTTCCCACTAACACTGGTTGACCTTTTTTTGAACGCTCCTCAATATCGTGACAAACAGCCAAAAATTTAGCTTCTTCGCTTTTATAAATCTGATCTTGCTGATCTTTACGAATCATTGGTTTGTTGGTCGGAACAATAACAACATCGAGTTTATAAATTTTGAAAAACTCTTCGGCTTCCGTTTCGGCTGTACCCGTCATGCCAGCTAATTTGCTGTAAAGACGAAATAAATTTTGAAAAGAAATTGTTGCTAGAGTGTCTGATTCACGTTGAATTTCTACACTTTCTTTAGCTTCAATTGCTTGATGTAGCCCTTCAGAATAACGACGACCAGGCATTAAACGTCCTGTAAATTCATCAACAATTATAACTTCGCCATCTTTAACAACATAATCTTTATCTTTTTTGTATAAAGCATGGGCAATTAAAGCTTCTTCCAAATGATGAACTAATTGAATAGATTTAGCGTCATAAACATTTTCTAAGCCCAACATTTTCTCAACTCTTTTCATGCCTTCGTCAGTTAGAGTGACAGCTCTCATTTTTTCATCGATTGTAAAATCTTGAACTTCTTTTAGTTGCGGTACAAGTAGAGCAAATTTTTTATAGAGCGCACCCGATTCTTCTGCTGGTGCGGAAATGATTAAAGGAGTGCGAGCCTCATCAATTAAAATTGAGTCGACTTCATCAACAATCGCAAAATTTAATTCTCTTTGTGCCATCTGCTCTAAACTTTGGACCATGTTATCACGTAAGTAGTCAAAACCAAATTCGTTATTAGTCCCATAAGTAATATCTGCCGCGTAAGCCTCCTTACGAGAAACTGGTTGCAAATTAGCATATTCAATTGAAACCGGATCGACATCACGCTTGTGCGGAGTAAAAATAAAAGACGCCTCGTGATTAATAACGGCTGTTGTTATACCTAATTTATCGCAAATTGAACCCATCCAAGCAGCGTCTCTTCGCGCCAAATAGTCGTTAACCGTAATTAAATGAGCGCCTTTACCTTCAAGAGCATTTAAATATAGCGGAAAAACGGCTGTTAAGGTTTTTCCTTCACCAGTTTTCATTTCAGCAATTTTTCCTTGATGAAGAACAACCCCACCGATCAATTGAGTATCAAAGGCTCGTTGGTTAATTGTCCGTTTAGCGGCTTCTCTTACTACCGCAAACGCTTCCGGCAAAATATCATCTAAAGTTTCTTCTTTTACTAAACGCTGTCTAAACTCTTGAGTTTTGTTTTTAAGTTCCGTGTCGGTTAGTTTTTGTAAATCTTCCTCAAATCCATTAATTTTTTCAATTATAGGCTTAAGCTTTTCAACCTCTCCCTCATTTGAACCAAACATTTTATTTAAAAATCCTAGCATTTATGTGCCTTTCTTGATTAGATTATATCAGTTTTAAGAGTATTAGGCTACTCTTCCTCAGTATTTAGTTCTTTTTCAAGCCAATATTTATTAGGAAAACGAGAACCGATCTTAACTTGTTCTTTGTATTTTAAGATTTGATGTTCTAAACGCTCTTGGGCTAGATCAACTGAACCCATAAAATCTGACGATCGCTCACAAATAAAAATAGGGTTTTTGAGTCCTGGTAGAGAAAGGGTAATTTTAACAACTTTATCAATACCACCCTTAAGACCATTTTCATCTTCGAAAACCACTTCACACTTTGCTGGTTCTTGAACTAATGGCTCGTATTTTTTAACTTTCTCAATTACATAAGATTTAAGCTCAGAAGGAATTTTGATTTTTTGACCCCTAACAATAATTTTCATTATACCTCTTTTGTATTTGTTATTTTGTCAAAGCCACAATATTTTTGTAAAGCTTCTGGAATCTTAATCGAACCATCTTCTTGCTGATTATTTTCCAAAATTGCAATTAACATTCGGCCAATTGCCACTGCTGTACCATTTAGAGTATGAGCAAATTCAGTTTTATCACCATCTTTATATTTAATTTTTAATCTTCGTGCTTGAAAATCGGTACAGTTGCTTGAAGAATGAGTTTCCCTAAAACATTCTTGACCCGGCATCCAAATTTCGACGTCAACGGTTTTTGATGATGGAAGCCCCAAATCACCAGAACAAACTTCTACTAACCTATAAGGTAAATTTAATCCAGAAACAATTTTCTCCTCTAAAGAAATAATTAATTCATGTTCTTTCTTGGAATCTTCTTTCTTACAAAAAGAAAACATTTCTAATTTATCAAATTGATGAGCCCGCAAGATTCCTTTAACATCTTTGCCATAACTACCAGCCTCACGTCTTAAACAAGTCGAAAAACCAACAAATCTTTGTGGTAATTTTTGAATAACTTCTCCAGCAAAATAAGGTAGAATTGATTGTTCGGAAGTACCAATTACAACTAAAGAATCGTCTTTTGTATGATAAGCATCGTCATTGATAGCTTCGAAATGACCCGAACCCCACGCCATTTCCTCACGAATTAAAACTGGTGGAATGATTGGCTGAAAACCTTCTTGCTTTACAACGTCTAAAACATATTTTATTAAAGCAAACTCGAGTTCAACGGCTTGATTTTTAAGATAATAAAAACGATTACCAGAGACTTTAACCGCTCTTTCAACATCAATAATATCCAAAGCCTTGCCAAGCTCAAAATGATCTTTGCCAGTCTTTAGCTTTATCTCGCCCACTTCTTTTATAACTTTATTGTCATTTTCATCTTTTCCTTCTGGAACGTCATCTTGCGAAATATTTGGTAATTTAACAGCTTCAAGTTTAAAATTTTCTTCCACTTCTTGCAATTGCGGTTCCAAATCTTTAATCATCTGCTTTATTTCAATTGCCCGGTCATTTTTCCCAGTTAATTTATTTTGTTCGGACCGCAATGTTTCGATTCTTTTTAAAACATCTTTTCTTTCTTCGTCGAGGGCTAGTAATTTTCCCAAATCAAATTCACCTTTTCTTTTCGCCAAGGCATTTTTTACTTCTTCCAAATTTTCTCTTACATATTTTATATCAAGCATTTTTTCCTCATCTTTCAAAATTATCATACCATTTTCAAGACAAAAGAAAAGAGGCAATTTAAAAAATAGGCCCGGGATTTGACCCGAGCCTAGAATTATTAGTTACTATTTACCTCACATAGGAAAACCTGAACCACCAATAACGTATCTTGGTTAGCGTATCGGTTGGTAAGGGCTCATATATTTTGTCTATCTGGTCAGCTACCCTGACCAATTCTTCTTCGCTAAAAGTTTGCTTGATTATCTTTCTTCTCTCGCAATCAGAAATTGTTCCTAAACCTCTTATTGGCCACCCAGAAACCAACGAGGGTGCCCTTTTATCAACCTTTAATTCGCGACACAGTTTTTTTGCAATCATAATACCTTGATAAAAAGTAAGTGAACTAAGCAGTCTATAGCCATAGATCGGTTTCATCTACTTACCTTCTACCAAAAAGGTCAAATCTTCTGCCAAGCTTTCTTTTTGTTCAGGACAAAGAGAACCAACTGATATTTCTCTGCCTTGCAAGGAAGCCTCAAATTGACAATGCTTAGTGATTGCAGCAATAACATCAATACCTTTTTTAACCTTCTTCTGCCATTCTTCAGGAGAAACAACCGGAACTTCTATCTCCTCGGTCGTTCTTTCTTCAACTGTATCCAAAGCCTTCTGTTCCTTAACTGCTTCCATTTAGGTTACCTCCCTTTTTGCTGTTCATGTTTGCCCAAGTTGTCAAACTGCTAACAATTAAGAAGAAACTTCTTAACCCGATAGTTTAGTTTTGCAAAAAAACCTTTTGTTGGCACAGGTTTATACATCTCCTGCATCAGATCAACGGCTCTGACAAGCTCCTCTTCCGAAAAAGTTTTCTTAATTAAATCTTCCATTTCTAAGCCATAAGGCGAAGCATGTACCATGAAAGCTAAGGGCAAAAATCTTTGTTCAACTGATAATTCGTTATACACTCGCTGAGCAGCCGAACATCCATAAATCATAATTGAGTCAGCAAGTAACCTGTTATTCGAATAAATCGGTTTCATCTCACTTACCTCCCATCACATAATCAAGATCGCTCACTAAACTCTCTTTTTGATCCAAACAAAAAGTTTTTACACTTAAAGTTTTGCCTTGAAGTTTACTTTCAAATCGAATGTGCTGGGCTATAGTCGCAATTATCTGAACCCCTAACTCAACCTTACGCTGCCGTTCTTCCCGTGAATCAACCTGTTGCAATTTACTCCACCTCCTCAGGTTTTCTTGATTACCGTCATTATTTTAAAATAATACTCCAAAACAATTAAAAAATCAAGCCCGAAAGCCTGATTTTTACACTTTTTTAGTAAATATGAAGAATTATTCTTGAGCCTCTTCCAATCTTTCTAAAACAAACTCTTTGTCTAAACTTGCCAAAAGCCAGCCAGCTTGAGGACCAGAGTCTTTTCCTAAAAACGTTAAATATATACTAGAAAATGCATCACGAGGAACAATTTTCATTTCGTTTTTTATATTATGGATTTCTTTATGCAAATCTTCACCAGAAAAGCCTTTTGTTTTTATAGCACCAAAGATTTTTTTCAAAAATTCCTTTTGCTGAGCAGATATTTTCTTCGCTTCTTCTGGCAACTTTTCTTGAATTGTGAATTTATAATTTTCAGGAGCGAATTTTTCCAGCCATCTTTTAGCAACAATTATTCTATTTTCAATTTCTTGTTTCTCAACTTCGGTTAACGCTTCGCCTTTTTCAAGTTTTGCATATTCAAAAACATCAACTCTGGGCATTTGAAGCATATAAGCAATCTTTGAAAATCGAAGTAAATATTTTGGTTGACCTGCCCTGAGCATAGTCGAAGGGTCTTTCTTTTGATCAATTTCCGTATAGTGAGACGCTCGACTTAAATCTAATTTTGGATCTTCGGTTAGTGCCATCTGAGCTCTGTCAAATTCATCATAAAGTAACGGGATTGTCTCACCTTCAGGTTGAAAATCAATTGCTCGCTTAAAACGAGTGCGAACAAATAAAAATCTTAAAATATTACCTGGCAAGAAATCTGCCATATCTTTAGCTGTCACTCCCAAACCTTTCGAGGAAGACATTTTTGCCCCACCGATTAAAATGTGTTCGTAACGGATATCGTAAGGAGGAGTTTTTTTGAAAATTTCACGATAAATTTTATCTGCAATATCACGAGAGCCACCAGCAGCAAAATGGTCTTTGCCTTCACCTTCAATATCAGTTTTTGTAACATGCCATTTCGAAGGCCATTCCACCTTCCACGGTAATTTACCATTGCCATCAAAAGGAGAAATTTTACCTTTATGCCCACAACCCTTAGCCCAAGAAACTAAATTTTCCTCACACGTAAACTCAACTTCTTTTCCATCCCAACCGGTTACTTTAGTAGTACCAATCTTGCCGCACTTAGGGCAAATTACTTGAAAAGGATACCAATCATCACCTTTATTTGAACCGGAAATTTCAAGATAAATTTTTCTAATTTCTGTTGCGCTATCTAAAATAATTTTAATTGAATCGTTAAATACCCCTTCTTTGTAAAGTTTGGAGGTAAAAACTATTTTTGGTTTAATGCCAAGATAACTTAAAACCTCTTCAAATTCATCCCCATATTGCTTAGCAAAAGTTTCATGAATACCGTCAGGTGCAGGAATATTACACAAGGGTTTACCCATATATTGTAACCAACTTTCATCTAAATAGCTTGGTAAGCCGTCCATTGGATCAAAATCATCAAAACCCCATTGAAATTCAGCAATTTTACCATTTTCGACTAAGCCTCGTCTTACTAAATCGTGAACAATTACTCCACGAAGAGAACCCACATGAGCGTGGCCAGAGGTTGTCATCCAATCCGTTACCAGATAAGAATCTTTTGGAATTTTTTTAATAATATCTTCGACTATTTCATCTACCCAAAACATAAGTCTCCTTAGATAGCCAAGATAATCAAGTTAATTAAGATGATCTGTTAACTTAACCATTCGATTATCTCAGTTATCCACATTCACCATATCAAAAAAACGATCCCTAATCAATCCTGAAGAAAAGAAATCGTTTTTTTTATAATGTATTTAGTTATTTAACTTCGATGATTTCACAGTTCATTTTGCCATTAGGGGTTAGAATTTCAACTTTTTCACCTTTACTTTTATCCATCAATGAATGACCGATAGGCGAGTCAACAGAAATTCTACCACTTGCTGGATCTGATTCCGAAGCGCCAACAATTGTAAATTCTAAAGTTTCGCCATCTATTTTTAAAGTCACGGTTGTGCCAAGCTCTACTTTATCAGTACTATTTCTGACCGTTATCTTGGCACGGCGAATCATTTCCTCTAACTCTAAAATTCTACCTTCAACAAAAGATTGCTCATTTTTAGCATCTTCGTATTCACTGTTTTCGCTTAAATCTCCAAATTCACGAGCAGTTTTTATTCTTTCGGAAATCTGTTGCCGACGTGACTTAAGCTTTTGAAGCTCTTGTTTAATTTTCTCGTAACCCTGGGCTGTAAGGAGAATCTGATCTTGCATAATATCCTTTTTTAAAATTAATTTGATATTTTCTAATCTATTTTAGAATAGTTTTAAAAAACTGTCAACCCTTGTGCCATCTTATGATAAATTTAGCTAACGACTAAAATACCAATTGAGAATATCATACACCACTGGACCGGCAGCTGCATAGCCTTCGCCTCCTTCTTCGACCAAAGTGACGATCACAATTTGAGGGTCATTATATGGAGCAAAGGCTGTCATCCAAGCATGAGTTTTCCCTTCAACACCAAATTGGGCTGTTCCTGTCTTAGCGGCTGCCGCTACCGGTAGACTGTTCAAACGTTGGGCAGAACCACCAGTAACCGCTTGACGCATGCCTTCACGAACAACTTGTAAATTAGCATCATCAATTAGTTTATCTGCTTTTACTTCTTTTTTAAAGTCTTTTACAACTTGGCCATTTTGATCAGTAATTTTAGAAACTATTTGCGGTTTTAATAGTTCGCCACCATTAACAATCGCTGATGTTGCCACTGCCATTTCTAACGGAGTGATCAAAAAGTCGCCTTGACCAATACCTAAATGATAAGTATCACCTAAATACCACATCTCTTTTTTCGTTTTTTCTTTCCACTGCGGACTAGGAACATTACCTTTGGCTTCGCTTGGCAAATCAATACCGGTTTTGTCCTGAAAACCAAATTTGACTAAATAATCGTCAAGTTTTTCAACTCCTAAGCCTTTGATTTTATCCCAACCACCAGCAATAGAATAGAAAAAAACATTACAACTTTCAGCAATAGCTTTACGGATATCTACTAAACCATGATTTTTCCAATCAGGATATACCCAACTACCAACTTTAATTTCGCCCGGATCATTAATAGTTGTTCTTTCAGTAATTATGCCCTCTTGCAAACCAACAGCCGCAACAATTGGCTTAATAATCGAACCGGATGGATAAGTCCCAGAAATTGCTCGATTAAACATTGGTTTAGAAGGATCACTAATTAATTTCGCATATTCTTCATTAATATCCCGGGAAGTAAAAATATTATTATCGAAAGTCGGATAGCTTACCATGCCTAATATTTGACCAGTTTTTGGATTAATAGCGATGGCTGACCCACCAGGTGATTCAACAGATTTTACCTCCGCTGACAAAGTTTCCATCATTTTTTCTTCTAATTCAGCATCGACACTCAAAGTTAAATTATTACCAGGTAGTGGGCTAGTAGAAGAAAGTTGTCTTTGTTGACGACCGTGGGAGTCAACTTCTATTTCTAACAATCCTGGATTACCCCTTAAATATTTTTCATAGAACGATTCCAGACCATCTCGACCAATTTCGTAAGAAAGCTTATAGCTAAGGTTTTCTTTCAAATCTTTTTCAGTAACTTTACTTATATAACCAATTATCGGCCCCAAACCAGCAATAGTCGAATATTCCCGAATTGGTTTTTTAGCAATTATAACTCCTGGCAAATTAATTGTTTTATATTCCAGAATCATTGCCGTGTCACGATCAATATTTTCTTTTAATATAATTGGTTCATAACTTAAAAAACCTTTTTGCGTTACTTTGTCTTTTATTTCATCTTCTGGGATTTGAGTGATCGAAGATAATTTTTGATAAATCTCTGCCCGTTCTTCTGTTTTTTTAGGAAAATCTAAAGGATAAATTTCTAAATTAAAAGAGGCTTTGTTTTGAGCTAAAATTTTTCCACCAGAATCATAAATCAAACCTCGCGGAGCACTAACTTCACGAATTCTAGTACGGTTACCTTCGGCTAAATTTTTATTAAAACTACCTTGAGCAATTTGCAATCGTAATAATTGCGCAAGAAGTACTCCAAACGCTAAAAAACAAAAAAGATAAGGAAACCATAAAGATTTTTTCTTTTCTTGAAAGATTTCTCCACCAGTAGCATCTTTATCAAAATGCTCATATTCTAAAATATTAGTCCGCAAATTTCTTTGTGTTTTATCACCTGGTAAATGTTGGTCATCATATAAATCAAAAATTGACATTTTTACTAAATTTAATTTCCTCTTTCTTTATAAATTTATCTAAAAGAAAATAAACCACTAAGCTCCATAAACTATTTATAACTCCATCTAAAATTATTTGCCAACCAGGAAGCGTATGAGTAATTAAGCAAATCACTAAATCAATAAAAATAAAAATTCCTAAAATTATAAAAGAAATTAAAATCGGATTAAGGGCTGGTGTATTTTTCAGGATAACAAAATTTAAAAAAAGTAAAATAATAATTAAAATAAAAGTATAAAAACCAAAACGAAATGGCGATGTTAAATCCAAAAAGAATCCTCCAAGCACTGCCACAAGAAAACTATCAGATGAAAAACCTCTTAAAAGCAAAACAATACTAACAACAAAAATTATATTAGGCACAAAAGAAAAAATAGAAAATTTACTGATCAAAGACAATTGTAAAAGCACTAAAAATAAAATAGCAAAAATTTTAATTAAATTTTTCTTCATTGCTCTACCACAAAGACAAATTCCAAAAAATAAATTTGAATAGGTGACTTAACAGTAACTTTTTGAAATATTTCTCCTTCACGAGAAACAATATCGTCAGTGGTTCCTACCATTATTCCCATAGGAATATCACCGCCAAGACCAGAAGTGACTACTTGCTCGCCATTTTTAATAGGAACATTTAATGGCACATCCTCAATCGCAAGACCGCTCAATCCACCCCTTAATAAACCTGTGCCTCGTGAATCTTGCAAAACAACGGGCACTAATGAATTGTTATCAGTAATAAGGATCACTTCGGAAGATGTACTAGAAACCGATTTTACCGTTCCAACCAAAAAACCCTGCGAAACAACTGCCTGATTTTGTTTTATACCATCATTTGTTCCACGATCAATAGTAATTGTCCTTAAATAACCAGACATTGAACGACCAATAATATTTGATGGTATTAACTTTAAATCGCCTTTAGTATTTAAAAAACCCATTTCTTTTTTCAAAACTTCATTTTCATGCTGAACTTCCTTTAAAATTGCTAATTGACTTTGGAGTTCTAAGTTTTCTTTAATTAATTTTTGATTTTCATTACCCAAAGAACCTAAACTACCAATAGTTTTAAAAAACATCGTTACTTTATCAACAGAGTAGTTAGAAACAATTGAAAACGGTTTCAAAACTTGAAAAAAAATATTTCTAGGAGTTGATAGTGCCCCTGTTGGAGCAATAAAAAATCCGATAATCAATAACACAATTGCAATAATTAAAATTCTGAATTTTTTCATACTTTCCTAACGATTAAATTGGGTTGGTAACAAAACACCTTTCAAATTTTCTAAGTCTTCCAAAACTAAACCAGTTCCTCTAACCACGGAGGTCAAAGGATCGTTGGCAATATGAACCCTTGTTTGAGTTGTCTGTTTTATTAATTGATCGAGACCTTTAAGCAGAGCACCGCCACCACACAAAACAATCCCTTTTTCCATAATATCAGCAATTAGCTCAGGAGGTGTTTCTTCCATAGTTACACGAATTGCATCAACAATTTGAGTGACTGATTTTTTCAAAGCCCCTCTTATTTGTTCGGCGTCAACAGTAATTTCCTTTGGTAATCCAGTTACAAGATCTCTGCCACGCATTGGCATTTGAGCATTTTCCTTAAGTTCTGTTGCTGAGCCAATTGTAACTTTAATTTCTTCCGCCGTTCTTTCGCCCAAAAGCAAATTCAACTTATCACGAGCAAAAAGAATAATATCTTGATTCATTTCATCGCCAGCAATCCGAAGACTTCTTGAAGCAACAATTCCACCCAAGGAAATCACTGCTACTTCCGTTGTTCCACCACCGATGTCTACTACCATATTACCGTTAGCTTCCTGAATTGGTAGTCGAGCACCAATAGCCGCTGCAACTGGTTCTTCGATCAAAAAAACTTGTCTGGCACCAGCATTTAAAGCTGCTTCCTCAACCGCTCGACGCTCAACTTCTGTTACACCATAAGGAATACCGATAACTACTCGTGGGCGAGGAAATAAAGAGAACTTTTCGCGATGAACTTTATCAATAAAATATTTAAGCATTTGTTCAGTAACTTCAAAATCTGAAACAACACCATCAACCAAAGGCCTAATAGCAACAATATGAGCGGGGGTTCTGCCAACCATTTTTCTTGCTTCATTGCCAATCGCTAAAATTTGTTTTGACTTTTGATTAATAGCTACCACCGAAGGCTCATTAATAACAATCCCTTTACCACCAACATAAACTAAAGTGTTAGCTGTTCCTAAGTCAATCCCAATATCGTGAGAAAATAATCCCCAAAAACGATCTAAAATTTGCATATACTTTTCATCCCTTTGTTTTTTTTGCCTAAAAAAAGGCGACCTAAATAAAAGTCCCTCTCCTTACTTGTAACTTAACTGTTTTTTCGAAAATTCACAAGCCTCTACGCGCTCCAAGTCTTGACTTTTCCCAGAAAACCATTATAATTTAGATGAATTTAAATGCTAATTCAACAACCGAAAAGGAGGTCGTTGAAATGCTTGTCTTAGCGAGAAAAGTCGGCCAGTCCATTGTCATCGGTGAAGGTGATAACGAGGCAGAGATACTGGTTATTGAAATTAGGGGCGACCAAATACGACTAGGGATTAATGCCCGAAGAAACATCCCAGTCCACCGCAAGGAACTACTCGAACAAATCAAGGCAGAAAAAAATGCACAATCAGCCACAACAAATGAATAAAGTTTTTACCACCCACCGAGTCTATTACGACTCGGTTTTTTTAATCCGACTGTTTTAATCTTTCTTCGTGCTCCTGTAGAGTAGTGGAGAAAACCGCATGACCATCACTTTTATGGAAAAAGAATATGTAACCATTTTTTTCTGGATGCAAAACTGCCTCAATTGACTTTAATCCCGGATTACAAATTGGCCCAGGAGGTAAACCAAAATTTAAGTAAGTATTATAAGGAGAATCAACGTTTCTATAATCCGACAGGGTAATTTTATTCCAACTGCCTTTTGCGTATTGGATTGTCGGATCGGCTTCCAACTTCATATTTTTTTCTAAACGATTTAAATAAACACCAGCAATCTTGGGTCTATCCTCATCAAATTTTGCTTCACGCTCAATAATTGATGCTAAAATAAGATTATCACGAGACACTTTTAGCTCAACAGTTTTTTTATTAAAATTGTCCATCAAATTTTTCCGTATTTCTTCTGCATTAGTATCGGGCAAAAATCGATAGGTGTCTGGAAATAAATATCCTTCATCAGCTGAAGCAATTTGAGTCAAAGCTCCTTTCTCAATCATTTGCTTTTCGGCTAAATATTCATCAATTTGAGTTACGCGCCAACCCTCAGGAATAGTCACAAGATCTTCAGACGTTTCACCAGATGCTAAAATTCCTAAAATCTCTTTCATACTTTTCGAAGGTGAAAGACTATAAACCCCCACTTGAATTAATTCAGCTTTTAATTTAGCATATACTGAAAAAATTAATGCTGATTTTACAAGTCCTTGATCTTGAAGATTCTGAGCAATTTGATTAGTACTTTGACCAGAACGAACAATGAAATCTCGAGATTCACCGCTACCTTTACGATTTACTGCCCAATAAAAACAGGTCCCTAACGACAAAACACAAGCCACAAAAACAACGGTAATAATAACAAAAATCTTTTTACACATTATCCCTCATTTAAATATTGTTCTAAAATATATTTCGCCGAGAGCTTGTCAATTTCTTCTTTGTAACGTTTTTCTCTTGGATCTAATTTTTGATTCCCTAACTGTCTTTCTGCCTCTTTAGAAGTAAGAGTTTCGTCAACAAAATCAATTTCTAAATCTAGTTTTTTTGCCAGTTCAATGGCAAATTTACGAACTTTATCCGCTTGAATGTTGCTTTTTGATTTAGGCAGCCCTACAACAATTTTTGAAACATTTTCTCCGTGACAAATTTTACCAATTTCATGTATTGCTTCTTCGAGACTGTCGTTATTAACAACGCCATAAGAAGTTATTAAACTACCTTCGGAAATCGCTACACCAATTCTCTTTTGGCCAAAATCTAAACCTAACAATTTTTTCATTGACTCACCTCCGGCAATATTGTTGGAGAAATTCCCAAACTAGGTGTTGGACTAGTGATTGGTTCAGGCTCTAGATAGTCAAGCGAAACTTTCAAATTACGTTTATAGTTAGGGATTCTTTTTATTGGCCACCATGATGGAAAATAAATTATTTCCGAACCGGTTATGCCATCAATACCACCTAAATAACCTTCGGCATCCAAACGGTTTTTGCCAAGCAAATTATCTTTGACTTGTTCTGTATCAATTTTAACAGAAACTTTAGCTGAGACTCTTGTGTCCAAGCTCAAAACATTTTTATCATAATTTTTTTCTTTAATTTGCGGTGAAATAGTATCATTTGGTCCTAAAGAAATCATTTTAGTTGAAGGAATTTGTTTTTCTAAAATTTGCAAAACAAATTCATCAAAACCATTTCTCCGAAAAGCCATTTCTCTTAAACGCTCTTTTATTTTCAAAGTAAACTCTTGAGCCTCTGAATCAACTTTAGCTGTAGAATTTTCTTCAACAACATCTATTTGAATAGCACTATCTAAAACTTCTAAATCTTTTGCTTGACTGGCCATTTCTTTTTTTAACTCGTCTGTTAATTCTTTGGTTAACTTTTCTTTTGCTTTGTCATAATCCTCTTGTGAAACAACTTGAGCGACCTTCGTAAAACCTCCTGTTAAATCTTTAGCTGACTGACCGTAAATAAATTCTTGCTGGCTTGCCGCAAGACCTATAATTGTAAAACGACCAGCCTTAACATTATACTCATCACCCGCTTCTTCTGCTTCGATCTCGGCGCTAACCGTTCCAGCAACCGCTTTACCGTTCTGGACACCAGCCCCCGGAACCGTAACATTATTTTTAAAGACAAATGTTTTTGACGATGATGAAAGTTTTGTACCAGCTGGAAAATTATGATTACTATTATCCAAATTATTGTAAACCGTAATTGTTCCGTTAGCCTTACCACCTAAATTTTTCGTACCAGTAGTCGTAAACTTTTCTTCTTTTTCTTTATTTAAATCAATTAGTAGCCCTGAAAAAGTTTTACTTTCTAAGTTCGCGGATTCGATCCCGGAGACTTGAACGTCAACATTTTTTTCAAAATTTTCTGCACTAACTTTTAATTTGACATTAACTTTTGGCAAAATTAAAAAGGCACCAATTAAAATTAAAAGAAGAACAAGACTTGCCATTGGAATAAGAATTTTTTTAAGATTTCCTAAACTTGCTTCTTTTTTTATTTTTGGCGGTCGCCAAGCAGTAGTAGTTTCTGTTTTAATTTTTGGTCTGGGTCGATTATCACTTTTTTCCTGAAAGTGATGAACGTGAACACCTTTTGGTTTTAATTCTTGAGCAGGTATTTTTGGTGTATCATCTATCTCAATCACCTCTTCTTGGTTTATTGCTGGCGGCGCTGGCTGATATATTGGTTGCTGATTTCTAACTGACTCGAACACTTGCAACCCAACTTTTGAAGCTAGGTTTCTACCAATTTTGTCAGAAGTAATGAGAGCAATTTCTTTACCCAAATTTTTAGCTTCTTTTAAAAGCAATCTCAAATTAACAACACTTTGAAGTAAGGTTGCTTGTCTGGGTACAACTAAACCAATCTTAGCAACTTTTGATTGCTTAATTTTATCGATTACAGAGGTAATTTCTTCATCTGGTTCTAAATAAAATATTTCGTCCATAATTTACTCTCTTAAACTTGAAACAATTCGGTTTAAAACATTATCCACAACTGCTTCTTCACCAACAAGGTCAATAGCCAAATTAGCTAAACTCATTGGTGTAATATCCCAAGGATTTTTAAGTTCTTTGGTCATATCGGCGATATTTTCGACATCTGACGGTTTAATAAAATGAACTGATGGTTTACGAGAAAAAGGTAAATTTTTGTTCCACTCCGCCTTATTCAAAACCTCTTCGATATCAGGCAACATTGTTCCTCCACCACAAAGAAGAATTCTTGAAGGCAATAAATCGAGTGTTGAAAACTCCTCTAAGGTTAATTCTACACCTGAAAGCCAGACCTGACAATCAGTTTTTAAAGCATTTTTAACAAATTGCATGTCTTCTGCAGGTAATTCTTTTTTTGAATATTTTATTTTCTTTTCCTCTGCCTCTTCAAAAGAACAACCAAAAACTTGAGCAATTCTTTTAGTAAAAGACCTGCCCCCTAAAGCAAACATTTTTGTACCCTCAACACCGCCAGAACTAACAACAGCAATGTCTGTTGTTCCACCACCAATATCAATAAAAATTGCGCTAAATTCGGCTGATTCTTTTGGCCCAACCGACCTTGCTAACGCATAAGGATCAGCAACAATTGAAAGCAAATCTAAACCTAACTCGGCAGCAATTGTCTGCAAAGCTCCCAAATGAACAATGGGGGCGAAAGCATTAAAAACACCAACTTGAAGTTCGCGACCTTGAAAGCCTAAAGGATTAGTAACTTTGTAGCCATCGATTTTCACATCAACAATAGCGGCATTCACAAGTTTAACATCAACTTCAGCATGACCTGTCTCCCACGCCAAAATTTGGCGTGCCCTGTCGAAAGAACGTCGTTGAATACGAGAAATTATATCTTTGAGTTCTTCTAAAGTTATACCTTGCTTAGGATTGGGACGAGTGTATTTAATAGTTGTTGTATTACCTTTAACAAGTTCCCCAGCAATTCCCATGATTACTTGTGTTGGCATAATTTTTGCCATTTCCGCCGCTCTCTCAAGAGCTTTTTGACAATTTTTAACTACACCGCCAATATCAGTTACCGTTCCACCTTGCATGTCTGAGAGTCGCTGTTTTTGACGACCCGTGCCTACCACCATGCCCTTACCATCTTCAACTTTAAAAATAAGACATTTAGCAAATTCTGTACCAATATCTAAGGCAACTGCAAATCTATTTTCAATTTTTTTTGTTCCTAAGAAATCAAATAACCCCACCTTTAACCTCGTCTAATATAAACTTTTTGAAATAATACCTGTTTTTTGTTATTAGTTAACGTCAATACAGCAAAAATACGGATCTCTAAATCCCTACATAAATAGTATACCGCAATTTCGGACAAGATACCAAAAACCGCCTCGCAAAAGACAGTTTTTTTAAAAATCCTTGATTTTAGTTCTCCCTCTCCTCCATACTTTTTTCAAAATCTTCGGTAGGATTTGCTAAATTAAGTTCGTAAAGCCGAACAGTATCTACATATCGATCACCGGAAACAACAGCAGCTGGTTCTTCGCGTCCCATAGTTGTAATTGTTGTAAAATGATCAATTTCACCACTCACAACCTCACCGTTTTTTTTCACAAACACTGGATCGCCAATATTATAACCTGCTAATTCAAATACCTCAGCAGAAATACGTTTTTTATTCTCGAAGTCTGATTCTAATTTCTCCTGTTTTAAGCTTGCAGCTCGCCAATCCTCTTGTGACAATACTTCACTTGGTCCTTGCTCTGGTCCCATTTTGCCTCCTCAAATTTTTTAATTTCACCATTGTCTTATACAGTATATTATTCCAAAATTGCTTTAATACGACGTACGCCAGCAGAAGAAGATTCCTCTTTAATAATTTTAAAATGACCTAAAACACCTGTGGATTTTACGTGCGGCCCACCACAAAGCTCAATACTAAAATCATTTATCTTATAAACTTTAACAGTATCGCCATATTTCGATGGATCAAAAGAAATCTTGGCAATTTTTAAGGCTTCTTCTTTTGGCATTTCTTGCATCTCAACTGGCAAATCTTTTTGAATTTTTTCGTTTACCAAATTTTCGATTTTTTTAATTTGTTCGTCGGTTAGTTTTCCTGGAAAATTAAAATCAAAACGTAATCTTTCAGCAGTAATGTTTGAACCTTTTTGATAAATATCCGGCCCTAAAATTTGGCGTAGGGAAGCGAGTAATAGGTGAGTGGCGGTATGATATTTTGTCTCCATCTCTCCCCCACCTACCAGGCCACCTTTAAACATTCCAGCGGATGCAGTCCGCGAAAGTTCTTGATGTTCTTTAAAAGCTTTTTCGAAATCCTCACTGCTGACGTTAATTCCATTTTCTTTAGCCAACTCAATCGTCATTTCCCATGGAAAACCATAAGTTTGATAAAGATCGAATGCCACTTTACCAGTTAAATTTTCTTTTTGTTTTTCAAATTCTTTAAGACCATTTAATAGTGTATTTCTGAACTTTATTTCTTCTTTCTCTAACTCTTCTAAAATCATCTCAACATTAAATTGATATACACCTTCATAAGCCTTAAAAATTTCTTCGGCAATTTTTTCAATAAAATTTTTGGTTATGTCAACTTGAGTCGCTTTCACGATTGCTCGACGAATTAAACGACGGACAACATAGCCAGCATCTTTATTAGATGGCAAAATTCCATCGTTTATAGCAAAAGTAGCCGCTTTAATATGATCAACAATAATACGAAATTCAACAGTAAAATCGTCATATTTTTTACCAGAGATTTTTTCCAATTCTTTAACAAGAGGCAAAAATAAATCTGTTTTATAATTTTCGTCTTTTTCTTGTAACACTGCTAACAATCTTTCGAAACCCATTCCTGTGTCTACACCTTTAGTCTCCAAATCTTGCCAACAATCACCCTTCCACACCATTTCATTAAAAACTAAGTTCCAAACTTCTACGTTATCAATATAGAATTCTACCGTTGGACCACCAGGAGAATTTTCCGTGCCCAGTGACCAAAAATTATCTTCGCCCTGTGGTTCTATTCTTTTTAGTCCTTGAATGTTATTTAAAATTTCTTTTGATTCAAGATCGGGACCTATCGTGATTGCAATACCTTTGTCCGCTTTATCGAAATAAGTGGCATGAATACGATCTTTTGATATCCCCAAAACTTCTGTTAAAAATTCCCAAGCAAATTCAATTGCTCCTTTTTTAAAATATGAATTTTGTTTTGCCGGATAACCAAAACTAAAATTACCCAACATCTCTAAAAAAGTATGGTGAGTTTTGTCACCCACTTCTTCAATATCACCAGTACGAATACATTTTTGAATCGTAACTACACAACTAGCTGGCGCTTCATTAGGAATCGCATAAAATTTCTTAAATTGCTGCATACCAGCGGTCGTAAATAAAACCGATGAATCATTTTCCGGAATCAAAGAAGCAGATGGGATTAATTTATGCCCACGTTCAACAAAAAACTTAATAAATTTTTCGCGTAATTGTTTTGAGTCCAAATATTTAGAATCCATGAAAATTATCTTCCTAAAATCAACTGCTTAACGAAATCGCCTAAATTAGAAAAACCAATCGATACCGGATTTTTCTTTTCTGATTGACTTTGCGAGTACCAGGAACCATAAACTTTATCATACATAGTTTCTGTATTTTTAACTTTTTCAATAAAGAAATTTGTTTCTGCCGGTAACCCCATCTCGCCATCTTTAAATTTATCCGCTCGGCCAACACCAGCATTATAAGCCGCGCAAATTAAATCGGTGTTACCACTATATTTATCAGACAAACCTTTTAAATACCATGTGCCGTATTTAATTGAAGTATTAGGATCCGTTAAATCGCCTGTTTTTTCACCCATCTCTTCGGCAATTGAATCAGCCGTTCCAGGCATAATCTGCATTAAACCAACTGCCCCTACAGACGAAACTGATTTAGGATTGAAACGACTTTCAGTATAAATAACAGCGGCGACAAAATTTGGCCTAAGACCTCTTTCTTCGGAGTATTTTTTAATTGCATCTTGATAATCTAAAGGATATAAAAGTTCACCCCAAACACTAGGAAAGAAAAAATAAAAAGTTGCTATTAAAACAACTGTCACGACACTGGCAATAATAAATTTTGCTAGTCTTCTCATTTACACCTCAAGATTATTGTAACAAGAAAATGTTTTTAAAACCATTGGTGCCCGAGGCGAGAGTCGAACTCGCATGAAGTTTTACCCTCAATGGATTTTAAGTCCATCGTGTCTACCATTCCACCACCCGGGCATATTTTAATTTTACCTCAAAACTGATTTTATCTCAAGATGTTTACTTCAAAATAATCTCCCACTGTGTATCATGTAATTTTAACTCGGCTTCGATTGTAAACCCAGCGGCTTTTTTATGGCCTCCGCCGCCAAAAAGTTTAGCAATTTTTCCAATATCTACATTATCTTTTTCAGTACGAAGTGAGGCTCGAATATTTCCTTCTGGTGTTTCAAAAAATAAAATCGCCGCTTTTGAATCGGGAATCGAATTCATCAAATTAACTACACCGGCTAAATCATAATAAGTTGCGCCGCAATCATCTAAATCTTGATGGGTAATAACTGAGGAAACAATTTCTAAATCTTGATTTTTGTGAAGTCTGGAAAGTGTAACACCCCAAAGCCTCAAAGCAGCAATACTTTTATTAAGAGCAACATTCTTAGTGATTGTTTTCAATTTTGCTCCATAAGACAAAAGTTCACCAGCAATTTCCAAAGTTTTTGGGCTAGTATTTGAATGCTTGAAACCACCTGTATCAGTATAAATTCCTGTCAAAATTGCCGTAGCAATATCACGATTGATTTTAATTGGTAATTGTTTGAGCAACCCCCAAACAATCTCGGAAGCCGAAGAAGCACTCTGGTCAACAATATTAATATTCGCAATCTTCCATAAATCATTTTTTGGATGATGATCAATATTAATAAAATTTTTAAAAGTTTGGGCAAACTTTTTTAAACGCTCTGGAAAACCAGTTCGTCTTAAATCACCACAATCAATAACAATAATTACTTCATAATCACCAAACAAAACATCTTTTTGAATTTTATCAATTTCCGGCAAAAATAAAAAAGGCTTCGGAACTTCATTAATACAAACCATCGAAACCTTCTTACCAAGACTCTTTAAACCCATATAACAAGCAACTGTTGCCGCAAGAGTATCACCGTCTGGTTCAACATGCACCATTAACAGAAACTTCTCAAAGTTCTTAATTTTAGAGTTAAATTTATCAATTAACATGATGGAAGGGACCTAAATTATGCCGAAGGATTGAGAATAATAACTTTTCTCTCTTCAGAAGGCAGGTCATTAAGAATAAATTTAAACTGATCTTGCCCCTCTGCTTTCATCCCTTCCTCTTTAGTGAAACTTTCTAAATCTTTTTCGTACATTGGAATCACTACTTTTGGATCAATTTGATTAATAACCTCCAAAGCTTGCTTTGTTTCCGTAAATTCACCACCACCAATACCAATTAACAAAACATCGATACTGTTTAGTTTTTCCAATTCACTATCAGATAAAACCTTGGCTTTCTTAATCCAACCAACCATCATTTTTTCTGAAAAAATTTCCATCGTCCCGTCAATAACTTCCATTTGCACCCCCCCAGCTTCATATTCGCCAGGGGTAGTAATTTCAAGATCACCTAACAAAATCTCTTGACCAATTTTAACAATTTTATTTCTAGTTTTAATAACAAAGTTATCTTTGCCTTGCCAGCTAATTATCATTTATCTCCTTTTTTTGTTTTTGTGCTAACTGACGAACTTTTTTTAGTAGCTTTTTTAGCAGTTTTTTTTGGTTTTTCTTCTACCGCGTCTTCTTTTTTACTTTCTTTTTTTGAAACTTTTTTTTCGTCAACAGCTTTTAATGAAAGGCTTAGTTTATGCAGTTCTGGTTCAACTGACATAATTTTGAATTTATAAGACTTGCCTTCTTCAACAACTTTTCTTGGATCGGTAATTTTTTCACCCAATTCGGAAATGTGAACCAAACCATCAACTTCACCTAATTTAACAAAAGCTCCAAAAGGTGTAATTTTAGTTACAACTGCCGAAACATTATCGCCAACCTTACAAGACGAAGCTAGTTTCAACCAAGGATCCGGTTGAAGGCGTTTGAGCGAAAGAGATAATCTATTGTCTTCCTTAGAAATAACTTTGACAGTAATTTTTTCACCAACGTTAAACTTACTTTTCAAGTCATCAATGTGTTCCCAAGAGGCTTCCGAAATATGAACCAAACCTTCAATCTCATCTGAATCGAAAGTAATTTTAACGAATAAACCAAAATCAACAATACCAGTTATCTCACCTTCAAAATCTTGACCAACTTCAATACTCTTCATTTTTTCAAATTGAGCAGTATCTCCCGCGGCTTTTTCTGAAAAAATTAACTTACCAGAATTAGGTTCAAAACTTAATACTTTAACTTGCAATGTTTGACCAACTAAAGATTTGAGGCGATTTAAAATTTCATCACGATTACCAGAAGCGACTTTAGGGTAATGAGAGGTTGCTAGTTGCGAAACCGGCAAGAAACCTTCGTAGTCACCAAATTGGCAAAGTAATCCGCCTTTATTAGCATCTAATACTTTAATTGGCAATGCTTCGCCGGACTCTAGTTTTTCATTAAGAATTTTCGAAACTCTTTCTTTGTCGGCGCGCTTAAGTGATAAAATCACGTAGCCGTCATCATTTTCAATTGTTAAAACATAAGCGAGAATTTTGTCACCAACCTTAAGATCACCAACTTCTGGTGAAAATTCTTGTTCTGGAATAATCCCCAAATTCAAACCACTTACATCAACAATAACTTTGTTCTTCAAAATTTGCATAATTTTGACTTCCGTCAATTCACCATTACGAATAGGCACTAAGCTACTTCCGAGCGAGGTAGCTAAATCTTTCATACTTTCAGTTTTTTTCATTTTTTCCTTTATGCCACTCCTTAAATACTTTTAATTTATAACCCTAAATTTTTCTTAGGGCAGGCCCTTCAATTATATTCAGGGTAAATATTTTTCAAAATTTTTCTTTTTTTCGTATTCTTTAATTTTTTTCGGTAAAATCATAAATCGATACCAAATAATAGTTATTGCCCAAATCACCATCGCTGCCATCGATACGAAAAAGATGAACCTGCTACCAATATAAGAAATTTCTTCGTAGCGAAAAAAAAGCAAGAATAACCCTAGAAAACCAGTAAACAATGATAAATTAATAACTTTGGTGTATAAATTTTTGTAAATTTTATCTATGTTTTTAGCCTTAATAATTAAGGTAAAACCTACAAGAATAAATACAACAAAAATAATCGCTAAATATTTATACAAACCATCTGAAGTTGGTGTTGCTTCGAAAAGATAATTCTTTTGAATTAATTTCCCAAAATCAATTTGATTAAAGAAGGCAATATTCATTTCGTTTGATACTCCTTAATCTAAAACTGAGTAAAACGAGGTGCCGGATCGCAGAATCGAACTGCGTACACGTTGATTTTCAGTCAACTGCTCTAACCAATGAGCTAATCCGGCTAAATTATGTTTTAAGAAATACGAAATAAGAACCAAGGTCAGACTTAAATCCTTATCTCTTATCTCATGTTTCTAATATATTTATTTTTGTTAGGAGGTTTATATTTTTAGACAAGTTCATATTATCATAAATAAAATGATTAAGCAATAATTTCCTAGTATAATAAAGTTATGAAAAAAAATTGGTTATATTTTTTAGTTTTTTTGAGTCTTGGGATTTTTATCGGAATAGAATCTTCCGTGAAACCCAGTCAAAATTCAAAAACCAACATCGCACCTACTCCCGCTATTATGCCAGCAACAACATCTCTGACAAAAACTCAAGAAACCGAAATGACTTTTACCTTTGCTGGCGATGCTATGTTTGGTCGAGCGGTTTATAACCAATTTGGCAATGATCTCACAAAGGCTTTTAGGAATTTAGACAAAAGTCTGTTTAATAGTGATATCAATATCTTAAATTTAGAAGGTCCAATTGTTGAAGAAAAATTTATCCCCGACACAACACCAGATAACTTAGTTATGAAATTTCCACCATCAACTAAAGATGCCTTGGGATGGTTAAATATTAATGCCATAAGCCTTGGCAATAATCATACTTTGGACCAAGGAAACACAGCTTTAGATTTCACTAAAAAAACACTTGCCAATGCTAAAATCACATCCATTGGTGACCAACAAAATAAAAATGAAATTGTTAAAGTTTTTGAAAAAGAAGATCTTAAAATTGCTATTTTAGCTATTAATTTTTTAACAAATACACCAGACTTGGAAGAAGAAATTAAAAAACAAAAAAATGATAATGCTTTTGTGATTATTTTTCCTCATTGGGGCAACGAATATCAATCAACTCATAACAAAACGCAGGAAAAACTTGCTCGTAATTGGATTGACGAAGGAGCCGACTTAATTATTGGTTCACACCCTCACGTCGTTCAGGATGCTGAAATTTACAAAGAAAAACCAATTTTTTATTCTCTTGGTAATTTTCTTTTTGACCAAACTTTTTCCAAAGAAACTCAAAGAAGCCTTGTGATTAAAGGTAAAATTAAGGGTAATAAATTAACTTTAGAACTAATTCCTCTCGGAAGCTTACATCTTAGACTGTATGTTTTAGAAGATAATGAAAAAGAACAAATTATAAAAATTTTTGAAAAAACATTTAAAAATCAAATAAATAATAGTTTAATCGAACTTAATATTAATTAGCTCTCAAAACTTTTGTTTTAATTTTTTTGATAATTAGAATGCTCAAAAATCCGTAACCGACACCAAATAAAATCCCTGCCAAGATATCGGTTGGATAGTGCATACCATTATGCATTCTAGAAAATGCCATTAAAAACAAAAATAATCCTGCAAAAATATAGACAAACCATTTTCGATAAAAATAAACGTATAAGGTTAAAAGACTGGCAGTGATTGCCATATGCCCCGAAGGAAACGAAGAGTCAACCCAAAGCTCACCAGAAGAAATAATACCATTAGGATAAGCAATATAAGGACGGTCACGAAAAATAAAGCTTGCTAAAGTCGGCTTAATCACAATATCATTTAAAACAAAATAAATAATCAGAATTAAAATTGTTCCTAAAAAAATCCATTTACCATTTTTGCGATCCCATATTAAAGCAGTCAATGCTAATAAAAGCCAAAAAGCAATCAAAAAAGGAATCCAACTAATATAGAACGAAAAATTGTCGATAATTGTTCCTGAACCAAGATGATTAAAAAAATGGGTAATATTATAATCCATTTCGTCGTTAAAAAACTCCTCAATATAAACTTTTTAAAAAAGTGGGCGGTGAAGGATTCGAACCTACGACATCTTCGATGTAAACGAAGCGCTCTACCGCTGAGCTAACCGCCCATTATGCCGAGAACAGGACTTGAACCTGCACGGGCTTGCGCCCACATCCACCTCAAGGATGCGCGTATACCAATTCCGCCATCTCGGCTTGTACCACAATTATATGGGAAAATTCATAAAAAATCAACTTAAAAAGAAAAGTCCCGGTATTATAACCGGGACGTAAAAGTTAGTTCAAGCGATTATCCGATGGTTTCTAAGACACACCTACCTTGTTCCTGAGGAATTTCAAATGGATATTCCCCTGTAAAACAGGCAGGACAAAAATGTTCGTCCGGAATAGCTTCTAGATATTTCTCTTTATTAATTGCCGAGATTACTCCTGGAAGCGAGAGATAACCTAAAGAATCAGCGCCAATTTCTTGAGCTATTTCTTCAATAGATTTGTGAGAAGCAATCAACTCAGAACTATATTGGGTATCAATCCCCATAAGACATCTGTGCCTATATGGCGGAGAAGTAATTCTCACGTGAACCTCTAAAGCCCCTGCTTCTCTTATCAGCCTAACTGTTTGCTTAGTCGTTGTCCCTCGAACAATTGAATCTTCCAAAACAACAACTTTTTTCTTAAGCACCTCTCTGGGAAGAACTTGAAGTTTAGCCCGAACACCAATTGTTCGCAAATGTTGATCTGGTTGGATAAAAGTCCGACCAACATAGCGGTTCTTAATAAAAACATCTCTGACTTCTAAACCAGATGCTTCCGCATAACCTTTAGCTGCTGGTGTACCAGTATCTGGCACGCCACCAACCACCCAATCATGAGGATTACCGATCTCTACTGGATGTTCACGAAAAAGTTCTTCTCCCATGTGTCTACGAGCAGTTTGCAACAAACGATCATACAAAATACTGCCAGGACTAGCAAAGTAGATAAACTCGAAAATACAAAGTCTTTTAGAAATCTTGGGCAAAAGTTGGGAAACTTGATATTTACCATTACTGAAAGTTACTATTTCGCCTGGTTGCAAATCAAAATCCCACTGCGCTCCCAAGGCATCTAAAGCACATGTTTCAGAGGCCAAAATAAATTGGCCACCACCATTTAGAATACCCACACTCAAAGGTCTAATTCCCCAAGGATCACGAATGCCAATTAAGTTTCTACCAACAACAATCACTAATGAATAAGCCCCAACTATTTCACTTAAAGCTTTTTTGATAGCTTCTTGAAAGGTTGCTGACTTACGAGAATAATATGAAACTAAAAGAGCAATTAGCTCACTGTCAGACGTCCCACGAGGAGTAATACCTAAACTTGAAAGTTTGCTTTTAAGACTCAAAGGATCAAGCAAATTACCATTGTGGGCTAAAGCGAATTCACCAAATTTACTGTTAACTTTGATGGGCTGAAAATTTTGCTTAGTATTTCCACCGGTATTAGAATATCTTGTGTGACCAATGGCCACGAAAGCTGAGTGATCTCTGTCGCCAGTCAGCCGCCAAAGTTGATTTTCAGTAAACCGATCAACTCGACCTGCCTGACGTTCAAGTCTTATCTGTTTGCCACAAGAAGTAGCAATCCCTGCCGATTCTTGGCCTCTGTGCTGTAAAGCCAAAATGCCAAAGTAAGTCAAACGAGCGACATTTTCGCCCGGTGCATGGATCCCAAAAACTCCGCACGACTCTTGAGGCATGTCCTCTTCCTCCTTGAGATAAATTAAAAAAGGCGCCCTTTGACTAAAGTCTTAGGTGCTCCCTTGCTTAAAATACCACAAAAAACACAAATGTCAATGGCGCAAATATTTTAAAAGCCCCGGCATAATACCAGGGCGTAAAAGTTAAAGTTACCACGAATGTGTTTTGCAAACATGATCAACAGCGATATCAAGCATAGTTGGTGTATATTGAGAAACTTCTAAAATTGATTTTCTTACATCTTTTGAAAGAGCCTGAAAAGCCTTTCTGGCATCAATAAAACGAGTTGATCTAATGCAGCTAACAGAACGTGACATATTTTCAGGGTAAGCTAATCCGCAAAAACAATCTGACCACCTCTTAGCAAAAGTACTTTCGCAGTAAGATCTATCTGGTGGACAATAATGTCTAGAGGGAAACAAGTCTCTTAACATAGCTAGTAAAAAAGATCTATTAAGTTTTGTTGTCTTAAAATTTTCTAAAACACTTTCAGAAAGGACTTCCCAAACAAAACATTCTAAGTTACCACCCCAATCATAATGTTCTGGACGAACAGGAATTATGTATTTTCCGCTCAAAGACGCAATAATACTACCAGCCATAACAAAGGCTGCCCATTCACTAAGCGTTGGACATTGACGATTGCTAATCCCGTAGCAAACAAGAGACTGCTCGCAATTATAATCAAAGTCCCAATTATTATGCCTTTGGTCAAAAGTGACCGATTCTTCAAGCCAGTCCGGTAATGGCTCACGCTTAAGTTTATCGGGCAACATAAAAAAATCCAATTTGGCAAAGCTACCCATTACTGTCCTCCTAACCATTTTTAAAATGTACAAAAAAATCAAGTTATAAACCTGACTTCTTTCTGTGACCAAATTATATTAAATTTTAATAATTAGCAAGAACAAATGGTGGGCGGAAGAGGAGTCGAACCTCCATGATCTTGCGATCACTGACTCCTGAAGCCAGCGCGTCTACCATTCCGCCATCCGCCCAAATTATGTTATTATTTCTTTACCCTTTTGGTATTTAAATACCACGTGGAAACATTTAAGAAACGATCTGATTCAAAAGAACCGACAATTTTTTCAATACCCTTAACATTTTTGGAAATTTGATAATAGAGAATATCTTGAGAAACTTCAAAAGCCGGAATTTCTTGATCTAGGATTTGTTGAAACTGGTTGTAATCATCCTCCCTCTTTTTGAAATCGAATTCCTGTCGCGCTTCTTCTAACAATTTATCACCTTTAGTATTTTTAAAATTAGAAAGATTTTTACCATCTTCTTTAATTTGCGATGAATGCCAAAAAGGATAAGGATCTGGATCTTCACCGTAATCTAAACCGTAAAGCAAAACATCGTAATCGCGTTTAGGAATAGTGGTTTTTTGTAAAGTAACATTATCTTTAATATCCAAATTTACTTTTATACCATTTTTGCTCCATTTATCGGCAATGCCTTTGGCAATTTCAACATTTTTTTGATTATCAGAAGTTACAAGTCTTAACTCCAAAGCCTTACCAGGATTGGAGTTTTCTTTTAAAGCTTTTCGCACATTAATATCTTGTAAATTTTTATTCGAAAGGTTAAAGAAAACCACAAGTTGACGAGGCAATTTTATTTCTAATTTTCTAAATCCAGAAATAGTTGGCGTATCGGCAGTTAAAGCAAAACCATCAATTTCACCACGTTTAGCAGCTTTCAATAAACTGTCCTGGTCTGGATATAATTTAATAATTATTTTATCAATATAAGGACGATTAGCGTAATAATCATCTCGGGCAGAAAGTTCGATATCATTTTTATTTTCTTTAGTGATTCGATAAGGACCGTAAGGAAAAATAGGTTCAGTTGAAGTATAAAGAAACGGACTAAAAGGTTGCTTAAAATTAAACTGAATAGTTGCAGGATCGGGTGTAGAGATTTCAATATCAGGCCATTGATTACTGCTAGTAATTTGGTTTGCTAAATCTTCTGAATTAAATTGAGGCTTAAGATGAAAAACATAAGATTTACCGCCATCATTAATGTCCCATTTTTCTGCCATATCACCAACAATATTTTTTTGTAAATCATATTTGGTTAAACCAGCGTTGAGTAAACGAGCCAAATGTTTATCCAAATCTTTACTTTCGCCAACAATTCCTTCACGAAAAACTCCTCCGTTCTCAGGAATAGCTTGCGTTGAAGAAATCCAACGGTTAACACCAATGATGCCGATGAATGCTAAAATTAAAATTGAGAGTCCAAGTAGAATTATTTTTTCAAATTTATTAAAAACACGGGGTAAAAATTTCAAAGATAAAGCCGTTTTTTTGAAAGGATATGATTTTATTTGGAAAATATTTTTTTTGAGCTTTAAAAATATAGATTTTAAAAATTTCATAATGAGTGCTTAATTAAATTAAACCAGAAGATTAACAATAGCCATAATTACAAAAAGAAGGGCTAATGTAATTGTTAGGTAAAACAAAAATTTTTCAATACCTCGTCTGGAACGATAAACTTCTCCAGCACCACCAAAAGCTCCGCCTAAAGACGTACCACGATGCTGTAAAAGAATAGAGACAATCAGCAAAACTGCTAGGACGATTTGAATAATTAAAAGTGTTTTTTGCATATTTTTTTCTCTTTACGTTTTAGCTAATTACTTAGCCAAAACTAATGGAGGCCTGGGCGAGATTTGCACTCGCGCATATCGGTTTTGCAGACCGATGCCTTACTGCTTGGCTACCAGGCCACCTCATTTTGCTCGGTGTAAACTTTTACTTAATACAAGTTAAAGTTTAAAAACTTGCACCGAATGAAATAAGGTGGAGCGGGAGACGGGAATTGAACCCGCTGCCTTCTCCTTGGCAAGGAGACGTTCTACCGATGAACTACTCCCGCAAAACTTACTTAATAATACCAAAGAAGAATCCTCTTGTAAAGGCGATATTCCTTAAGTATAATGACCTTAAGAAAAAAAGTTTATATTTTATATTGAGGAGCGTTAGTAATTAAATGAGCAAAAAAGATAAATCTAAATTTAGAAAACGAATTAAAGCGCAAATTTCAAAAGAAATATCACAAACACAACCAAACCCAGTTGCTCCACAAATCAAAAAATCTTCACAACCTCAAACTGCTGTTTTGTCTGATAAAATGTCTTCGACTACACCAGAAGCTTCTATTGCTACTAAAAATGAGGCCTTAGACTATACCAAAAAAGATCTCAAAAAATCAGCTATTATTATTGGTTCAATGATTATTTTACTTGTTGCTTTATCAATCGTTGACAACAAAACCGGCATTCTTTTAAGAGCGGGTAATCAAATCTTCAAAGTTCTCCATATCGGTAGTTAATACATATTTTGTTCTTTTGGTCGATATTGTAAGGCTTCTGCAATATGTGAAGTTTTAATATTAGGACTATTTTCTAAATCGGCAATTGTTCGAGAAACTTTCAAAACACGAGTATATTGTCGTACCGACAAATGAAATTGATTAACCGCTGAAGCTAAAAGTTTTTTTGATACTTCGTCAAGTCCGCAATATTTTTTTAATTCTCTTGCGGTCATTTCAGCATTAATTTTTTTCAATCTTTTTTGCTGAATGTTTCGTGCTTTTTCAACTCTTTTTTTAATATCCAGCGAACCTTCACCAATACTTTCGTCAGATATTTTTTCGTACTTTAGTCGAGGAACTTCAATATGAATATCGATTCTGTCAAGTAATGGCCCTGAAACTCTTTTTTGATAACGCATAATTTGTTGAGGCGTACAAATACAGGATTTAACGGTATCACCTAAATAACCACACGGACAAGGATTTTGCGCGGCAACCAGTATAAACTTAGCCGGAAACTGCAACGATCCTTGAGCACGCGATACGGTTACAATTCCATCTTCAAGTGGTTGACGTAAAGCCTCCAAAACTGATCTCGGAAATTCAGGAAACTCATCCATAAATAAAACACCGCGATGAGCTAAAGTAATTTCGCCCGGCCGTGGATAAGTCCCACCACCAACTAAAGCAACTGAGGAAGTTGTGTGATGTGGCGCCCGAAATGGACGTAAACCAACTAAAGGTTGATCGGGTGGCAAAAGTCCTGCAACTGAATAAATTTTGGTCACTTCTAAAACTTCTTCGTCGATCATTGAAGGAAGAATTGATGGCATGCTCCGCGCTAAAAGGGTTTTTCCAGCACCAGGGCTCCCTGAAAAAATTACATTGTGACCACCAGCGGCAGCAATTTCTAAAGCCCTTTTTGCTTGTTCTTGGCCCTTGATGTAAGCAAAATCATTTTCACTTTTTTCCTGCGTCTGGATTTTAAATTTTTTGTAGTAGCGAGCCAAAGATTTTTCTTTTTTAAAATAAAAAATTAAATCTTTTAAATTAGCCACTGGCCGAATAATAATATTTTTAACAATCGCAGCTTCGTCGCGATTAATTTCCGGCAAAATAATTTCTTTAAAACTTTTTGACAGACTGCTAGCAATCGCCAAAACACCATTAACATGACGCAAATTGCCATTAAGCGCTAGCTCACCAACAAACAAAAGATTTTGCTCTATCGGTAAAATAAGTTCCGAAGCAGCCAAAATTCCTAAAGCAATCGCCAGATCGTAAGCTGGACCTTCTTTCTTAATATCAGCCGGTGCCAAATTAACAGTAATCCGTTTCATCGGAAACTCAACACCAGAATTCCTAATCGCTGAACGAACTCGCTCTTTAGATTCCTCAATCGCTTTATCAGGTAAACCAACAATCGTAAAAGAAGGAAGTCCATTGGAAATATCAACTTCAACCTCAACCGGATATGCATCAAGTCCGACAACTGCTGCTGAAAAAACTTTAGCTAAACCCATAAATTAGTCCTTTTATTTATCATATCATAAAAAATTTATCTACCCAGAATCTTTGTCGCATAAAGAGTCTATTTTTGATATATTACATAGTAAGGAGTGGATTATCAAAAAGAATTTTTCTTATTTAATTTTTCCATCAATTATTCTATTTCTTTTAATTTACATGTCAATTACTGGTGGTATTGTTGGGTTTTCCAGTTCTTTATTAATCCTCGCTACTACCATAGTTTTTATATTTTTTGGCTGGCTAATTATTAGATTCTGGGCAAAACCAAAAAGAAAAATTACTAAATTTTTTAAATTCGTTTTATTAGGACTCTTGTGCATAATAATACTTTTCAATCTTATATATGGCGGCATCTATCTTTATCGCTTCTCATCTGATCACGGAAAAATAACTTCTGATGATAAATATTTAGTAATCATGGTTGCTGATGGAGCAAGTTTGATTCAGGCTAAAGAATTATTCATGAAAGGGTTGGACGACCAATCAAGCTACTTAACAAGCATTAATAAAGCTTTTCCAAATATTTCTAAATATTTTATTCAAAATGGCTCTTTTACTGCTAACGGTGTATCTGTTTGGCCATCATCAAGTATTCCTGCCCATACTGGCATTGTTACTGGATCTTACCCACGGAACACGGGCGTAATGGGACAACGTCAATTTGATCCAGTCGAAAGACGTCACACATCTTATATCGGTTTGGGAATACTTCAACACCAGGCAATTTTGTCAAAAAGTATTAAAACTTTATGTGAATATTTCCCCGAAGTAAGATCTGTTGATGTGTTGCAAATTGCCAACCGCGGCTGTTCTTTATATATCCCAGGTACACCTCATGACGAACAAGTGATAAAAAGGACCGAACAGATTGTTAACGCAACCGATTATTTAAGTAAATATTCTAAAAAAGATGAAATTCCTAAAATTATTATTATGACTTTACCAGACATCGATCACCAAACCCATAACAGTGCTTTAAATGACGAAAAATCTATCGATTTATATTTAAAAACAGACCAATACGTAGGTAAGATTTTTGAACTTTATAAAGAAAAGGGTATTTTTGACAAAACTCTTTTCGTTTTAGCTTCTGATCACGGTATGGGAGAAGTTAAAAACCACATTACGTTAGACAATATTGTTAACGACATGCGTTTTAATACTTTTAAATCACTTAAATGGTCTGTAATCCCAGCCTGGGGTAGCTTCGAAGCAAACTTTTATGTTGGCACAAAAGCAAAATTTGATAATAATTATAATTCAGTTTCTCTTTGGGGAGGAAATAGTGACGGTCTCTTATATATTAAGGGTCAAGAAAAAGACAATTATGGGAAAATAATTAAAGAAAGTTGGGATATTAGAACCACTGACGAGATGTTGGAAAATTATAATGTTGGAGGCACAAATATCAATGTTATCGAAAAAATAATTGAATATTCACCAGGTATCGGATTGGTTTTAACCAATCCACAAGAAAATGTTTTCAATATCTATAGCAGCCTAGGACAAGGACAAATACTTGAAAGAAAAGATGGAGACAAAATTGAATTTCAATATTCAGTCATCAAGGGAAATGATCCATTAGGATATACTAAAAATAATATTATTAACAATTTTATCAAAAGTAAATCTTGGCTTTCTGATCAAGAATGGCTTCAACTTACTTATCTCGAACATTATCCAGATGCCCTAAGACGAATTTCTTATTCCTTTGAAAATCAAAATTCAGCTACTATGCACCTTGTAGCAGCTGATGGCTGGGATTTCACACCCTATTACGTAGCCAAGGATGTTTTGGTCGGAAGTCATGGAAGCCTTAACAGTCAACAATCATTAGTCCCAATCATGTTTTACGGACCAGGTATAAAAAATAGTGAAATGCCTTACGCACGGACTGTTGATATTTTACCAACAATATTAAAATACTTCGACATCTCCACAAGTGTCGATGGCAAACCTTTACCAATATTCTCTGATAAAAATAAAAATGAACAAACTATAGATTCTGGAATATCTTCGATACTAAATCCAAATATTCAAGATGATAAGTATTTTTACGCCTTAGAAGATATTTACGCTTCTTATGATAAAAGAATAATAAAAATCAATAAACAAAGTTCAGAAAAAGAAATTGTTACTAATAGTATTAAAGAAAGTTTGCCGGAATTAAACGAAAAAGTTAATGTAACCTTAAGGCTTGATGGTATTGAAAATAATAATTTAATTTTAAAAAAGATATATGTTGCTGAAAATAAAGAAGGAAAAACGTATTTATTCAATATTAATGAAAGAAGGTTTTCAAAATGAAAAAAATATTAATCGTGTCATTGAAAGCTGGGGCTGGGCATCTGAAAGCTGCTCAGGCTATTGAAAAGGCAATAAAATTGCAATGTTCTGATTTAGAGGTTAAAAATATCGATCTTTTAGACTATGCCAGTATTCTATCAAAAGAATTTTACGGTAATTGGTATTTAGACATCGCTAACAAGGTTCCTGAATTTTACGCTTGGCTTTATAACAAACTCGATTCATCATCAACAAGAGTTAGACTTCTTTCTGATAGAATGAATACACAAAAATTTCAAAAATTTGTCGGAGACTATAACCCAGATTTAGTCATCTGTACACACTTCGTACCAGCAAACTTACTAACTTTTTGGAGAAAACAATATCAACTAAAATTTAAAATAGTCTTGACTTTAACAGATTACGAAGCTCATAAACTTTGGGTTGATAATCAAGTTGATATGTACACAGTAGCTACAGAGTACGTTGAAGAACAGTTTGTAGAGTTTGGTGCCGATAAAAACAAAATTAAAGTAACAGGAATTCCTATTGATATTAAATTTTTAAGTAAAATTGAGAAAGAAGAAGTTAGAAAAAAATTAGGACTTGAAAATAAATTTACAATATCGATATTTGCTGGAGCATTTGGTGTTGGATCTTTACAAGAAATATTTGCCAAAATTACTAAAATAGAAAACGATTTCCAAATAATTGCTATTGCCGGCAAAAACAAACAACTTTATAAAGAATTTCAAAATCTTGCTCAAAAATCAACTAAAAAAATTATGATCCGTGGATTTGCTGATAATATGGAAGAAATAATGGCTGCTAGCGATGTCGCTGTCTCAAAAGCAGGTGGTTTAACAGTCTCTGAGTGTTTGGCTACTAATTTACCATTAATAATCACGCACCCCTTCCCAGGTCAAGAAGAAGCAAATACCCGCTACTTACTTAATAATCAAGCAGCATTTGTGGCTGATAAGCCAGGAGAGGTAATTAATATTTTTGAAAAAGTTTTAAAAAATCCAGTCACATTAAAACAAATGAAACAGAATATCGAAAAAATATCCAAACCAAACGCAGCCTTAGATATTGTAAAATTAATAAAAAAATTTATAGAACCATAAATTTATATAATATTTTATATTAAAATTATTTTTTCAAAAATTTTTCGATTAATTTTTCCGCCTCTTCGTACTCTCGAACCCATTTAATATCTTTATTCTTCCCAAACCAAGTCTCTTGTCGACGAATATAAGCATGCGTGTTAGTCTTTATTTTTGCAATCGCTTCTTTTAATTCTATTCTGCCTTGCAAATAATCAATAATTTCTTTATATCCAATTGTGTTAAGTGTAGATAAATCAGGGCGATATTTTTTTAGAAGTTCTCTTACTTCTTCAACTAATCCATCTTTGATCATCTGGTCAATTCGCGCGTCAACTTTCGAGTACAGTGCTTCCCGATTAGTTTCAATGCCAACAATTAAAGTTTCAAATGATGGTTTTTTCTTTTTCTGCAATTTACTAAACGGCGTTTGAGCAAGAATCGAAACCTCTAAAGCACGAATTAGGCGACGCTTATTTTTTGAATCAATTGTTTTCGCTGTCTTTGGATCAAGTTCTTGTAATTTTTGATATAATTCACTCTCTTTTAATTTTTCTAATTTTTCTCGTAACTTTAAGCTCTCTTCTTGCAAATTAGGAATCACGTAACCATATAAAACTGCATATAAGTAAAGACCGGTGCCACCAACTAAAACTGGTAAAGATTTCATATTTAAATATTGTTCAATTAAATCATTAGCTAGACGTTGATAATCCCAAACCGTAAAATGTTGGATTGGTGAAATTATGTCAATTAAATCTTGACGAAAACTTTTATCTTTACCAGTTCCAATATCAAGACCTTTATAAATTTGCCGAGAATCAGCAGAAATTATTTTCGCATTAAATTTCTTAGCAATTTTTTTTGCCCAAACGGTTTTGCCAGAACCAGTTGGTCCAACAATAGCAATAACTTTTTTATTCATTTTATTTTAAAATTTTTCTTTTTATAAATTTATACGTCTCTTCAACAACTAGCAAGATTATACCAACCAAAATGATTCTTGGCCAGACAATGATTGGTAAATAACTGGTTCCAAGATAATGTTGAAAGAATCCACAATATGTCATTAACACAATCAGGATTAATGAAGAACAAACTGAAAAAATTAAATACAAATTTTTCCAAAATGGATAATAAAAGATTGAGACATTGGGGCAACGTGATAAAAATATATTAAAAGCTTGGCAAATGACCAATGTTGCTAAAGACGCCGTTGTTGCTGCTGCATAACTACCAGTTAGTTTATTTGTAAACGAAAAAGACCAAACCGCGCCAATACCCATTACTAAACCAATCAACACTAAACGCAAAAACGAATCACCGGTCAAAAGTTGGGTTTCTTTAGAACGAGGCTTTGTTTGCATAACATTCCCCTCTGCAGGTTCGGCAATAAGAGCCATTGAAGGAAGTATATCGGTACCCAAATCAACACTTAAAATCTGAATGGCAGTAATTGGCAAAGGTAACCCAAACAAGATTCCTACAACAACAGTTGAAAGTTCACCAAAATTTGAAGAAAAAATATAAAATAAAAATTTTTTAATATTGTCAAAAATCATTCGACCCTCTTTAACTGCCTGAACAATAGTCGCAAAATTGTCATCAATTAAAATCATGTCAGCCGCTTCTCTTGAAACATCCGTGCCAATTTTACCCATAGCAATACCGATATCAGCTCGTTTTAATGCTGGCGCATCATTAACGCCATCGCCAGTAACAGCAACAATTTCTCCCATTTTCATTAAATTATCAACTATTCGATATTTTTGTTCTGGCAAGATTCTGGCAAAAATTGTTTTTTCACGTAAAATACTACGAAGCTCGATATCAGACATTTTCTCTAAAACAGTACCTTCTACCACTTCGTTATCAAAATTATCTTTTTTAATAATTCCTACCATTTGGCCAATAGATCTAGCCGTAACGGCATTATCACCAGTAACCATTAAAACTTTAATACCACCTTCTTGGCATTGTTGAATTGCCTGAGCAACTTCTGGCCGCGGAGGATCAAAAATTGCTACTAATCCTAAAAAAGTTTTATTGTACGCCAACCCCAAAACTCTAAAACCTTGTAAAGCAAGTTCCTTAAACTTTTTTAAAATTTTTTCTTTTTCTTGTTCGCTTAACTGACATTTTTTTATTATTATTTCCGGTGCTCCCTTTAAAAGTTCGAAATTTTTCTCACCATCAAAAAAATTTACACTCATAAATCTTCTTTTTGCATTAAAAGGAGTTTCCGTCACTTTGTGATATTTTTTTCTTAAATCTTCAATATCAACTTTATTTTTTGCCCAATCTAGTAACGCTATTTCCGTTTGGTCGCCAAATTCACCATGTAAGTTGATTTGAGCATTATTACACAAAACACATACTTCGTTAATTAATCTTTCCTTTTCTCGACTATCAATTTTTAAATCTAAATCAGACCAGACTTCCCTTACTTTCATTTGACCAGTTGTGATTGTGCCTGTTTTATCAGAACAAATTATTGTTACCGAACCTAAAGTTTCCACTGAAACCAAATTTCTTACCAATGCTTTACGATCAGCTAAATCTTTTGCGCCTAAAGACAAGGCAACCGAGATTGTTGCCGGCAATCCTTCTGGGACTAAAGCAGCCGCTACTGCTACCGAAAAAATTAAAGCATCAAGTATATCGTGACCAACAAAATATTTGTAAATAATTAGCCCGATCATTACAAACACAGCAATCAGGGCTATTTTTTTAGCCATCTTTCGTGTTTTATCTTGTAGCGGCGAAAGGGTTTTGTCGATTTCGGTTGTTTTTTTAGCAATTTGGCCAAATTCTGTTTTCATTCCAGTACCAGTAACAACCCCTATTCCTTCGCCAGATGCAATAACTGTCCCCATAAAAAGGCAATTTTCCACTTCAATCAAAGATAAATGATCATCTAAATAATCTCTGACCATTTTATTTTGAGGATTTGCTTCACCTGTTAGTGCTTGATCATTAGTTCTTAAATCATACGATTCGATTAAACGAATATCAGCCGGAACTTTATCACCTTCGCCAATCATCACAATATCACCAGGCACAAGATAAGAAGAGGGAATTTGTAAATCTTGATTATCACGCTTAACTTTTACGTAAGACGGAAGAAATTCTGTTAAAGCCCGTAAAATTTTCTCGGCCTTGAATTCTTGCGTAAAACCAATCAAAGCGTTAAGCAGAACAATCATTGAAATTGCTACGCCGTTGCGAGTATCTCCTAAAACAAAAGAAAGCAAAGCCGCAAAAATAAGTAAGAGTACTAACAAATCCGCTAGTTGATCAAAAAATATTTGAAAATAGGGAAGTGGTGTTTTCCTAAGTAGAGTATTGCTACCAAATTTTAAAATTCTTTTCTGGGCCTCGAAAGCACTTAAACCAGTTTTTTCTGCTTCCAGGTTCTTCAATATCTTTTCAGCTGTCCCCTGCCAAGGCTTTAGAACCGTCTCCACTCTCCTCCTTTTGAGAACCTTCGTGTTTGTTCTTGATGATTTCTTGCAAACGAAAAACTGAACGACCAGATTTTTTTTGCTCTTTTTTATATTTTTCTTTTTTCTTTAGATCTTCTTCAATTCTATCTAAATCATTTTCCATAATTTTGGTGCCCGGGAGAGGACTTGAACCTCCACGCCCTTTCGGACATTAGCTCCTAAAGCTAACGTGTATACCATTTCACCACCCGGGCTCATTCCCCCACTGTTATCAAATCTTTTAGCTGCTCAAAACTTTTATCGCCTATTCCTTTAATATTTTTTAATTCTTCAATTGTCTTAAAACCACCATTTTCTTCACGATAAGAAATTATATCGGTTGCACGAGCCGGCCCAATGCTAGGTAATGAATCCAGTTTTTCAGCAGTAGCTGTGTTTATGTTAATTTTATCACTTTGATTGTCAGACGCTATAGTCACACCAGCAACCATTTGAGATTGTTGGCTTAATTGTCCGCGCAATAATTCATTTTGATTTTTAAGCTCAGCAATTTCTCGATTTTCTTGCACAACTTTCTCACCTTTAGCCTTATCCCACCAAATAATACTTATCCCACCTAAAATTAAAACTAAAAGAACTATACTAATTAGCCACCGATTACGATAAAGAAAATCGTCAAACATGATAATAATTTATTCCAAATGTCTTTCCATTTCGAATTCAGCTAATTTCTCTTTTAATTTCGGATATTTTTCAATGTCTTCTGCAACAATTTTTTCCGCGGACGACCTTACCTTCTTGATTAAAATTGTATCTGAAAGTGAGGCCATTTTCAAGTCGGGAAGACCAGATTGCCGAATACCCGCCAATTCACCTGGTCCACGCATTTGCAAATCAATTTCTGCTAATTCAAAACCGTTATGGCACTGCTCCATTGCACTAAGACGTTTTTTAGCAATTTCTGACCAACTTTCAGAAAACAAAAAACAATAAGATTGAAATTTACTTCTACCAACCCGACCACGAAACTGATGGAGTTGAGCCAAACCAAATCTTTCTGCACTTTCAATCATCATAACTGTCGCATTAGGTACATCAATGCCAACTTCCACCACAGCTGTTGAAACTAAAATATCTAATTTTTTATCATGAAACTTTTTCATTATTTCATCTTTTTCTTTCGACTTTAGCTTGCCATGCAAAAGACCAATTTTAAATTCTGGAAAAATATTTTCGGAAAGTTTTTTATGCTCTTCAATGACTGATTTTCTATCAGTTTCAAATAAATTTATTCTATTAGAATCTTTAGTTTCAATGATTGGACAAACAACAAAAGCTTGGTAGCCTTTTCTAATTTGGTCGTGGATAAAATCATAAGCTTTTTGACGATCTTTTGGCTCAACAACCTTTGTAATAACTTTTTTTCGCCCCGTTGGCATTTGAGAAATTATTGATAAATCCAAATCGCCGTACAGGCAAAGAGCTAAAGTTCTAGGAATAGGGGTGGCTGTCATCGAGAGAAGGTGGGGAATCAATTTGCCTTTTCGAAGGTGTGCCCGTTGTTTGACCCCAAAGCGATGCTGTTCATCAACAATAATTAAAGCCAGATTTGGAACTTGAACGTTTTTTTGTAATAAAGCATGAGTGCCAATTACTAAGTCGTCTTTTTCTAAGTTAGCTATTTTATTAGCGGCTGTCATCAAACCGACTTTTATCTTATAAGGTACGAGTAATTTTGAAACATTTTTGTAATGTTGGTTGGCTAAAATTTCCGTCGGGGCAAGCCAAACAGATTGATATTTATTTTTCGCGGCTACCATTGCCGCCATAGCGGCTACAACCGTTTTGCCAGAACCAACATCACCTTCAAGCAAACGATTCATTGGCCTATTTTTACCTAAATCTTTAATAATTTCCCAAGCAGATTTTCTCTGAGCATCAGTTAGCCTAAACGGCAATTTTTTAACAAAATCTTTTAATAATTTTTCATCAAAAAGTAGAGCAGTCGCTTTACTTTTTGACAGTTCTTTTTTATTAACAAGCATTCTTAAAGCAATCAGGAATAGTTCATCAAAACCAAGTCTTTTTTTAGCGGTTTCAACATCGGAAGTTTTTTTTGGAAAATGAATTTTATTAATCGCTTCACTTAAACCAACTAAATTTTCTTGTTTTAATATTTTTTCAGGTAGGTATTCTTCAATTGATTCCACTGACACCTCGGAGGTGTCAGTGGTTAAAATAGATTTAACTAATTTTCGTAAATATTTACTCGTTACTCCTTCTGTTTCACTATAAACTGGTAAAATAATTGGTTCTTTTTCATACTGTGAAATATTTAAAGTTTTCTTTCTATTTTTAAAATCCCAATTAACTTTACCGGAAAATAACCATTCGTCTCCGGGTTTTAAAATTTTTATTAAAAAAGGTTGGTTAAACCAAACAGCCTTGATACTGCCAGAATCATCAACCAATTCTGCCTCAATAATACTCAACCAACGTTTGCTAGTATATGATTGTTTTATTTGAAATATTTTCGCTTTGATGATTACATTTTCACCAATTCGCAAACTCCTAATTGGGATTGGCGCAGAAAAATTGTCATAACGCCAAGGATAATAAAAAAGAAGGTCACGGACAGTTTCTATCCCTAACCTCTTTAACTTTTCGACCATCTTTGGTCCTACACCGGAAAGATCTTGGATTGGCGATTCGAGATTAGTCATCAACAACCTTTATGCCAATTTTATTGAAACTTTTTTTCATTTTATTGTAAACCTCTGGTATAAACTGACTATTATCTTCTCTCCCTTTACCCTGAGAAAAACAAAAAGTAACCAAAATTCTTAAATGCAACATTGCTGTATAGAGATCGAATTTCTCTCTATTAAAATCACCATATCCAGCCAAAAACTCTTTTTTTAAATTTTCGAAAGTAGCAATATCTCCATATCTTTTTAACATAATTTCTAATTGATTTATAAAACTGGCAACATCATATTCCCGATCCAAAAGGCAAACTGTTCCAAAATCTAAAATAAAAATTTTATGATCAAAGAAAATTAAATTAGCCGGCTGATAATCTCCATGGCAGATGTCATCAGATTTTTGTTGGTAGATTTTTTCTTTCAATGGCGCGACAATTTCGTTAAGAGATTTTGCTAAATTTGGATAAAATTTAAATAAAGCCCAGCCTTCAAAATCCTTATAATTCAAGAAATTACCAGCATCCCACAATTCAAAATCTGGTTTAGGTAAAGTATGAAACTTTTTTAACGCTTTAGCAGCAAAACGGATTTTTTTATCTAAAAGGTCTTTATTTTTCAAATCAAATATCAAGGTTTCGCCCGGTAGACTCTCGTAAAAAAATAAATTATACTCCTTAAAAAAAGCCAACGGTTTAGGGACTAAAATTTCATCATTGTTAAACCCATGATTATAGATAAAAGATAATATTTTAAATTCTTTTTCTTTTGGAAGATCTAAAGAAGCAGAAGCACGGATGTCTTTTACTTGATCACCAACTTTTATTTTGTAAAATACATTATAAGCACGATTGTTATAAGTATAAGCACGTTCTAATTCCAAAACCTCTAAAAAAGAATCTTCCCCAAAAAGATCTTTTACGTTAGTTGATAAAAATGACTGGATGTCACTTTTATTTAATAAAAATTCTAAGTCTTTATTCATTCATTTTTTTGTTCTAGTTTTTTTAAATATTCTTTATGATTTTTAATAGCTTTTTTATACAACCAAATATACTTCTTGGCTGATTTTTTCCATGAAAAATCTTTTTTCATACAATTTATTTGCATTTTACGCCAATGTTCTTTCTGATTATAATAAGTCTCAACTGCTCGACCAATTGCTTTTAGAAAATCTTTCTTTTCGTAATTTTTAAACACAAAACCAGTTTTCCCGTCTCTGACAGTGTCAGCCAACCCACCTGTTTTTCTAACAATTGGAATAGTACCAAAACGCATGGCAATAATTTGCGACAAACCACACGGCTCAAAACGCGAAGGCATTAATATCATATCCGCTCCGGCATAAATTGTTTGAGCAAAATTAGTATCAAATTTTTCGGCGGCTATTTCTTCTGGATGTTTTTTTTCTGCTTTAATAAATACTTTTTCGATATTTTTCCAACCCGAACCCAAAACAATAAATTGTCCGCCCATATCCAAAAGATCTTTTAAAACATCTTCAATTAAATCAAGACCTTTTTGTCCTGTTAGCCTAGAAACCACACATACAAGAGGCAGATCAGCCGATTGGGTTAGTCCAAGTTTTTTTTGCAAAAATAGTTTATTTTCAACTTTTTTATCCAGACTCTCAATCCAATATTTAACCGGTGTGTCTTCATTTGTTCTTGGATCAAAATCATGATAATCCATACCATTTAGTATGCCAGTAAAGTGATCCTTATTAACTTGTAAAAGTTTTTGCAATCCTGCCCCATACTTTTTAGTTAAAATTTCCTTTGCATAAGTTACGCTCACCGTATTAATCATGTCTGCGTTCATAATCGCTTCGGCTGTTAAATTTATTTCATTCTTTTTTAATAATTTGTTTGTTGGTCTAAAATCTTTTCTCTTAAGACCTAGCTTTTTAGCAACATTTATTTTGCCTATTGGTTGGGTAGCTAAATTATGAATAGTTTCTACTGACGAAATATCTCTTAAAAATGGGTCGTCTTTATAAATAGTTCTTATCCACTTCGACATCAACGATTCAAAACCATCATGATAATGAATAACATCGGGATGCCAATCGAAAGCCTTCAAAAGTTGGATAGCAACTTTTGAAATAAAAACATATAAGAAATAAGGTATCTCATCATAAGTTTCACCAATATCATTTAGGACTACCCCATTAGGATAAATACTCTTTGGACACTCAATTAAATAAACTGGTATATACGTGTCTGGCAAACAAGTTTTCCAAACAGAAATTTTTACCCATTTTTTATTATCGGGCATCTTTACTTTCATGTCCTTAATGATTAATTCTGCACAATATTTTTCAAGATCAATTGTTTCGTATTTAGCCATAACGATTCTGATATCAACAGGATATGTTTCTGCTAAAGCTTTTGGTAAATAACCAACAATGTCACCTAAGCCACCAGCCTTAGCCAAAGGAGTGAGCTCAGTTGTCACGTGAAGTATTTTTAACCTTTTTTGGTAACGTATTTTTGGCATTTTCTCCTCCTTTTTAATATCCTGTTAAATGTTTCTTTCGCCAATTCCAATCAGTAAAAATAATCGAATCTAAACTCGAATATTTTAGATCCCACCCTAAAAGTTTTTTAGCTTTTTCGGCTGATGCTACCGATACTTCAATATCACCTTCACGTTTCTCAATGTTTTTAGTCGGAATTTCTTGACCAATAATTATGCTTGCTTTATTAACAATTTCTTTAATAGAAAAACCTGTCTCAGATCCTAAATTAAAAATCTCGCCAGTACATTCACTTATTTTTTTTAATGCTAAAATATGAGCCTGGGTAATATCTTCAACGTGAACAAAATCACGAATTGCTGTACCATCTTTTGTATTATAATCATCCCCAAAGACTTTTAAAGTTTCTTGTTGCCCTAAGGCAACTTTCATAATATTTTCAATCAAATCCTGACTTTGAAGATGGGATTTTCCTAAAAATCCCTCCTGATCAGAACCACCAACATTAAAATATCTTAAAACTATATATTGTAAATTTTCAACTTTAGTTAAATATTTTTCAAAGTCTAATTTAGTTTGACCGTATGGACTCGTGGGATTGGTAGGATGATTTTCATCAATAGGAGTGTACTGGGGGCCACCATAAACAGCCGCTGATGAAGAAAAAATAAATTTACTGATTCCCGCTTCCGTCATGGCCTCAATTAAGTTAACGCTATTAAGATAATTCTCTTGATGATATAACTCTGGATTTTTAACTGATTCGGCAGCATCGATCTTGGCAGATAAATGCATTACCACATCGATATTTTTACTTTTCAAAACTTCTGTTAGCGTTTCAATATCCGCTAAATCACCTTTAATAAACTCGAACTCACCATAATTATCTTTAATTATTTCTGCGGCTTGAATAAAACCAGTTGATAAATTATCAAAAACCACCACTTCGTAATTTTCTTTAAGCAAATTTTTAATCAAATGACTGCCGATATAACCAGCGCCACCGGTCACAAATATCTTCATTTCACTTCTTTATTAACAAACCTATCATCCTGCCAAAGTTTACGACCATCCGGGCTTAATATATTTTCCGCAATTTCTGGAAGAGCATATTTTTTAGCATCATCAATATCAATAATAGGAATATTATTTTTTATTCTCGTCTTCATGATAAAATCGTGCATCTTATCAAAATTTTTAATACTAACGCTCCCTGGATTACGACGATAATTAACTAAAATTTCTTCAGTGTAACAAAATTTTCCACCAGCATTAAAAATCCTTAAAAACATATCGTAATCTTCAGATAAACTAAATTCCGGATCATAACCACCAACTTCTAAACATTTTGATCGCCTAAAAGCGGTTCCTGCACCAGTCATGAAGTTAAACATCTGAAAAAGGTTAGGGTTAAAAGGTTGAAAAGTTGTTGTCCAACGCTTTTCTTCCTCGGCAATAAAATATTCTAGATTACAATAAAAAGCGTCACCTTGATTTTCGGTCATTATTTCATAAGTCACCCGAGCACGTTGAGGCCGATTAATATCGTCTCCATCAGCAGTGAGCATGATGTCACTTTTAGCATTTTTAATGGCTAAGTTCCTAGCATGACAAATTCCTGTCTCACCTTCAGGAAGTTCAAAATAAAATATCCTATCGTCTTTGAAAGATTTAACCACTTCTTCAATTGGTTCATCACTATGATCATTAACAATCAATGCTTCCCAATCTGGCATGTCTTGGTCTAAAAAAGATTGAATTGTTTCTTTTAATTCGTTTGATCGATTTTTAACACCGGTAATAAAACTTACTTTAGGGGTCATTGAACAATCCTCCAATAGCAATTAATAAATAATTTTATTATAATTTGATAGAGATATTGATTCGTTCTACTTAATTTCAATGTAACATACAATTCGTAAAGGATAAAGATGAATAAACCAAGCATTTCTATCATAATGCCAGCTAAAAATCGAGAAATTGAGATAAAAGATACGATCAACTCGATTATTAACCAAACTTTCAAAGATTGGGAATTAATTGTTATCGATGACCATAGTACCGACAAAACAGCGGAAATTATTAAAAATTATAAAAATCCAAAAATAAAATATTACTATCTATTAAACGGTACTGGTCCTGGTGCCGCTCGAGATTTTGGTATTAAAAAAGCTCAAGCTGAAATAATAGTCTTAGCTGACTCGGACGACATAAACTATCCTTATCGACTTGAAAAAACTTACCAAACTTTCAAAAAAAACCCTGAGATTAATATGGTTTATAGCCCAATAGAACGCTTGGAAATTAATGGTCAAAAAACCCTCAGACCAAGCCAAGAGTTCGATCCAGAGTTACTTTGGTGTTATAACTATATTTCCCAACCAACAGTATCATTTAAAAAACAGGCTTACTTGCAAGTTGACGGCTATGACTTTGCTTTAAGAACTTCTGAAGACTATGACCTTTGGCTACAATTTTTAGAAAAAAATTGTAAATTCAAACTTATCAACGAACCGCTTGTCTCACAAAAGATTCATGAAAAAAGCACGCTTTTGCAAACCGAACTTTTGAAACGCAAGAAAAACTTAGCCTATGTGAGAAAAAAACATTCACTCAAAACTCCGGATTTTGAAAATGTTAAAAAATTAGTACAAAATAAAGATTTACTAGAACTCATTTCCGCACCTGGGGCAATCGATTTTTGGTTTAAGTAATTTGAGCTAAAATTTTTTCATATACTTTTTCGTATCTTTCGACCATTAATTTAGCTGAAAAATTATCTTCAACATATTTACGACAATAGTTCCTGTCAATTTGATCTATTTTTTTGACAGCCTCTGCCATACCATTAACATCGTCTGGCTTTACCAAAAAACCAACTTTGCCATCAACAATCGCTTCCGATGTTGCCCCTATGTCAGAGCCGATAACAGGTGTTCCACAAGCCATTGATTCTAGCATTGTCATGCCAAAGGCCTCAACATGCTGAATCGGAAAGAGAAATGCTTTAGCGTTTTTATAAAGTTTCACCTTTTGTTCAAACGAAATTGGTCCAAAAGAATCAATCGGACCAATAAATTCTATTTTCTCAGATAAGTGTGGTTTGATTTCACGATCAAAAAAGTCAGCAGATTCAACATTACCAGCAATCTTTAGTTTCATTCCTAGTTTTTCAGCAACTTTTATTGCCGTTGTCACACCTTTAGGATCGGTTTTTTTACCATCAACTTCCACAAACTCTTTAATGCGACCAAAAAATAACAAGTAATCTTCTGGTGAATCATTAAAATTAAATTCCTCAACCTCTATACCGTTATAAACAACATCTTTAAAATTAACGCTTGGTGCGCTTTCTTTTTGAAATTCAGAGACAGCCATAAAATTTACTTCTGGATGAGCTTCAAAATTTTCAATTAATTCTGGCCACATATAAAGATGTGGTGTTACGACTATTGGTGGTTTTAAAAGTTTAGTATAGGTAATCGGTAAAACTTCTGGATAAAGATGACTGTGAATAATATCAAATTCTTCATCTCTTTTAATTAGCTCATCCATCATGCGACAAAGATAAATTATATGTTGGTAAAAAGGGTTTTCCGCTTCCTTCATTTTGTAAATTGAAGTTGGTGAAATTTTAATTAAGTCTCCAGAAACGTTCGAGTCACCTGTACCAAAAACCGTTACTTTGTGGCCTTTTTCAACAAGACCTTTGGCTAAATCATAAACAATTCTTGGTCTTGAGCCACGAGAATCAATTTCAGCCGCTCTTGTAAGTGGTGCTAATAAAGCAATTTTCATTTTGCTCCTTTAAAATTATTCTAACCAAGAAAGCAACTTATCCAGTTCTGCTTTTTCTTGCTGTTTTTTAATTACATGCTTAAGAGCTTGGCGATAAGAATCACGCATTGCTCCAGCCGCCTTTTCCCAAGTAAATCTTTCTTCAATTAATTTGCGACAACGCTTACCCATTGCTAACCTTAACTTATCGTTATTTATAATTTTATTAACTTTTTCAGCAATTTCTTTCGGGCTACGTGGTCTAACTAAAAAGCCTGTTTTACCATCTTTGATAACATTGGGAATTCCGCCAATCCGAGACGCAACCACGGGAGTTTTAGCCGCCATCGCTTCTAAAATAACAAAGCCTAAAGCCTCCCTTACGGTTGAGGGTACAACCACAACATCAGCCCGAGTATAAAATTCTCGCAGTTCCTTAACATAATCTTTGCCAAAATATCCCAAAAAATGAACGTTTTCAATTTTCAGTTCTTTCGCTAGCTCTTCTAATTCTTTTTGATAATCACCACCACCAAGAACATAAACTTCGGCTTGAATATTTTTAGCGGCTCGAATTAGAAATTCAATACCTTTTTCTTTATCTAATCGGCCAACAAAAATCACTAATTTTTTATCTTTCAAATGATATTTTTTATTAACAATTGTTATTTGTCTATCAAGTGGATACAAGCCTAAATCCACACCGGGAAATACTGTTCTAGTTTTTCTTCGAAAGGTTTCCCCAAAAAGAGAATAAAATCTATTTTTAGTATCAAAACTATTTGGGAAAATTCGACTTGCTCTTGTAAGCGAATGCTTTGTTAATAATTTTAATCTGCGATCAACCAAAGCTGTGTTTAAATCTGGTCCATGAACACTAACAACAAAAGGAATGTTATACATTATTTTTATATAATCAGCCACCCAAACCAAAAAAGAAACATGTTGAACATGAATAATGTCCGGTTTAAAATCCTCAACAGCCTTTACTGTCTCTTCCAAATACGGCAATAAATATTTCGTAAATTCCAAGCTTGTCATTTCAGAATATTTTTTTGCCATTGGGTAGTCCGGATGATTGTGAAAAACACCTGGGAATGGAGTTTTTACATTAAAAATTTTGACTTTAGATAATTTGTGATCGTCGGGACAGACAATCGCTACCTTGTCTTTTTTAACTAATTCTTCTGCTAATTTTCTAACATAAGTGCCACTTCCCGAACCCCATAGTGGCGCTCTGTGTAATATTAATATTTTCATAGTTTTCCCTTTACTCTTCTTCCCAATCCTTTGGTGGCATTTTTCTTTCAATACCTTCAAGTGCTTGGCGGATTTCACCTTCGTCTGCCGCATCAATGTCCTCGATACCATGTTGCCTTAAAACTTCTTGGACATTTTCTTCAGCACTCAAAATATTTTTCAATTGTTCTGGATTCTTAATAAATTTTACATTTGGCAACCAATATTCCGGAATCTCGTCTAAACCACGGCTCCAACGTTTTTCACCCTTTTCGTAATCTAGTAAAGATGTACCTAATCTTACTTCAGCAATTTTTTGCCTCTCTTCATCTAAATCCTTCAAAACTTCTTGGCGATAAATTTGATTTTTTTCATGGCCAAAATAATTATCAGCTATTTTTTGATAACGTTCGTCAATTACAGAAACAACTGGTTCCACACCTACACCCTTACCGCTTGCTCCCAACTTATTGGCCAATTTAACAATTCGGTCAATATGGAAATTGTTTGAAAGCAAAGCCGTATTTTGATATTTACCTCGATTTGCTTCTAAAAAATTAATTGTGTAAGCAAAATTTTCAATCGTATTGGTAGCCTTATCTTCTAAAAGAACATGTGGTTCGGTATTTTGCCATCGAGCTTCAATTTCGTTTGCTACTTCGTCATCACTTCTGCCTTCTTTTTTAAGATCTCTTGTCCACCAATTTTCTAGCTTATGATGAAAATAGTCTTTCATTAATTGCGCTTCGGAAGCATTGATTCCTTCTTTTTGTTTAACAGTTCCTCCAGTTAAAATTACATCCCCAACCTGGCCATCCATAAACAATTTTGCTGCTGCCATAGTTCTTAATTTTGCTCCCAAAGGTAATCGCCAACTTTTTTCTGGCTTTCCGATTATTTCTTTTCCCATTGCTTGTTTTTCTAAATCTTGATCAGAAACAATACCAAAACCAAAAACCACCAAAGCATCAATTGGTTTTTTAGTTTCCTGTTCAATTGATTTTTCATATTCTAAAGCTGCTTGTTTTTCTTCTTCTGATTTAAATTGTTCTGATTCAAAATTTTCCATTTAAACCTTCTTTAAAAATTGAGCTGCTAATTCTGGGGAAACAACATCAATAACAATTCCTGAGCCCATCTCATAACCACCGAATTTTGAAACTCTCGGAGCAATTTCTAAATGCCAGTGGTAGTAATCATCAAGATGATCTTTTTTAGTTGGGCTAGTATGAACCCACCAGTTAAGTGGCGGGGACTTTAATGATCCATTTAATTTCGAAAGGCATTCATAAGCTATTCTACCCATATTTTCAAGTTCTCCTTGAGAAATATTTTCAAAAAATGGTGAATGTTTTTTAGGCAAAACCCAAATTTCGAAAGGAAATCGCGATGCAAAAAAAGTAAAAGCAATGAAATCTTCATTTTCACTAACCACACGACAATTTTGATTTTTTTCTTCTTCAATCATAGCACAAAAAACACACTTACCCTTATCAAGAAAAAACTTTTTTGAACCAGCTAATTCATCCTCAATCAAATTAGGAATAATTGAGGAAGCAAAAAACTGTGAATGTGGATGCTCAATTGAAGCCGCCGCTTCCGGTCCCAAGTTATGAATCGGCATAGCGTATTCAATCACTGGATTCTTTTTCCAAAACAAATACCTATCTTTGTAAACACCGAATAGCTCTGTCAATGGTTCCCACCCACCTTCATAAACCTCTGTTTCGTGATCTTTAAAAATAATCACTTCATGGCCACCAACTGATTTAGTTGAAAAATAAAAATCATCACTTTCATTAATTACTTCTTCATCACCATCATTAAAAGCTGGATATTTGTTTGGAATAACGTAAATATGATCTGTTTCGGCATCCTTGATAGAAAATTGATAAGCACTTTTAGGATTGGACAAACAAAATGGACATTCTCCGTCCATATGTCTTTTAGGTGCCGACGCCATTACAAAATCTTCTGGACGTTTTGCCCGCTCAGGGGCAATGACTACCCATTTACCAGTAATAATATTTTGCCTTAATTTTGCCATAATTCCTCCCTGCAAAATTCCGCGACAAGCGTAAGCTTGTCTATATTTTGTCTAAGTTTTGCCATTTCGCTCCTTTTATAAAATTTGTTTTAAGCTTTTAAGTTATTTTCTATATATTTATGATAATGAGCCATAGCAATCGCTAAAGCATCAGCGGCATCATCGAAACCATCTTTTTTACCAGAACTAACATTTCTAACAGGATTTAAAGCTTTTTTAACTTCTTCTAAAACTTGCTTTTTATCCGATCTTCCGTAGCCAGTAACCGCCATCTTAACCTGTATAGGTGTATATTCAAATGTTTGAAGGGCTAATCCCTTTTTGGCACAAGCCAGCAGTATTACACCTCTAGCCTCAGATATTTTCATAACCGTTTTTTGATTATTAAACATAAACAATAATTCAATAGCAATCTGATCTGGCTGAAAGCGTTCTATTAAGTTTATTATATCATTAAAGATTATATTCAATCTCTCTGCGTCAGTTTTGAGTTTATCTGTTTCATTACAACCATGAGCAACCCAAGAAAACGAACCATCTTCATCAGAAACATCAATTACGCCGTAACCACAACGAGCCGTACCCGGATCAATTCCTAAAATTCGCAAATCAACCTCCTTAAATTAACAAAACTTTGAGAAAATATTAAAGTTCTGCTACATGGTCTTTCGTATCGAAATTAGCATAAACTGCTGTTACATCATCTAAAGTTTCAAGTGCTTCCATTATTGATAAAATTTTTTGCGCTTCCGTTTCAGAAACTATAATTAAATTCTTTGGTTCCCAAGTTAAAGATGCTTCTTGAATATTAACAAATTCTCCCTCTAAAGCACGCTTAACTTTTTCTAGTTCTTGTGGCTGCGTATAAACTGCTAAAACATCTCCTTGCTCTTCTAAGTCTCTGGCGCCAGCATCAATAACCTTTAATTCTAAATCTTCATGATTTTGGTCAGCTAGATTAATAAGAAGCTTGCCCATTCGATCGAATTGATAAGTAATTGCTCCTGAACTAGCAAGTTTTGCTCCTGCTTTTACTAAAACATTTTTTATTTCTGAATTAGTACGATTATGATTATCGGTAACAGCTTCGATCACGAGACCTGTGTTTGCCGGCCCAATAGCTCCATATAAAACCTCTTCAACTTTTGAATCCCCAATCTCGCCAGCACCACGTTTAATTGCCCGTTCAATTGTTTCCTTTGGCATATTGGCTGAGCGCGCTTTTTCAACTGCCATTTTTAAAGTGAAGTTAGAGCTTGGGTCACCACCACTACGAGCGGCTAAAATTATAGCATTTGTGAGTTTCGAAAAAGCTGCTCCACGCTTAACATCGGCAGCACCTTTCTGACGCTTTATCTGTGACCATTTACTATGTCCTGACATAATACCTCTTGCTCAATATAACCTTAAACGCATTTTTTTTCAACCTTAATTTGACTTTTTTGTTTTCTATCCATAATATCTAATCATCACATACTGGAGAAAAAAATGTGCTACTTTAAAAAATTAATCGCGCTTTTTTCGCATTTTTCAAAAAAGAAAAAAATACCAATTGACAGTTTTGGTAAATCTAAAGCAAACTTATATTTAACTGTTGAAACTGTACCACCTAATAAATATAGTAATTATCTCCTAACAGGATTTATGGGGGAAAGATTGTCACCCAAAGAAGGCAAAAAAATTGCCGAAGAATTCATGATCCAACACCTTATCGGTGAAAAACATGTTACCGAAAAAGGATATTTATTGGATGGTTTTTTAAAAGACCTTCCAACAATTAAAGCGTATATCATTTTTGAACCTTCAACCATCCAACAACTTCTAAATCTCTGTGAGCAGTATCGCAATTATAAATCAGAAAAAAATATCGAACTAGCCCATGTTGCCCCAGAATTAGGCTTACCCGATCAACCATACGGATTGCCAGAAGATTCTATCTTGTGGGATAAAAAAAGACAAGCTTTTTATTTACAATGGTGTAGAAAATTATTTCATCATCAACAAAAGCTTAAAAATCCCCATTTATCAACCAAGCTATTAAACCTAGAACTATTTCGTCAACAATTAGACGATATGGGTACCTGGAGATTCTAAGTCTATCAAGACCGAGCTAATCGGTCTTTTTAATAATTTTTAATCGAGTACCCTTTGCCGTCCGAAGAAATTTCAATTGTGCCATTTTGATCAGTTCGATAAATTCTCACACCATACTGATTTAGGATATTAATCACACTAGAAGTTGGATGACCATAGGTATTATCTTTTCCAACTGAAATAACAGCAACCGCAGGTTGCACAACTTTCAAGAAATCTTCTGTCAAGCCATTATTACTACCATGATGAGCTACTTTTAAAATGGTCGAAAAAATATTTTGATCTAATATTTTTTGCTGAATTTCTTTTTCAGCATCACCAGTAAAAAGAACTGAAAACTCTTTGTATTCCAATCGATTTACAATTGAAGCATTATTTAGATTGTCTAAATTTTTATTTTCAATAGGGGAGAGTGGATACAAAATTTTTATTTTTACGTCACCAAAACTTTTTTCATCACCCACTTTAACAATTTTGTCTGAGATTTTTTTATCCAAAATTTCATTTTGCCACGTGCTATAAGAACCGGAAGGGTACTCTACTCCAGTCTCCCAAACCTCATCTACTTTATATCTTTTCAAAACTTCTACCAAACCATTAATGTGATCGGCATGCGGATGAGTAAGGATCACTAAATTAATTTCACGATCACCAAAATCCATTACTTTTCCTAAACCATCTAAAACACTATTATTGGGACCGCCATCAATTAAAATGTCTTCGCCGGATGGTGTTTTAATATACCCTGCATCACCTTGACCAACATCCAAAAAATAAACTTTCAGATTTCCTGTGGCCTGTGAATTTGAAAATAGGCCAACACTTAAAACAATAATCGCAATTACTATTAATGAAAAGATAAACTGAAGACTACGTTTTTGCTGATTCATCAAATCTCCTTTGTCGGTTTTTATAAAACCATAAACCAATTAACCCATAAAATAACGCCATCCACCACCAACCATGTAATTTTAATTCAAGACTTGCCCAAGAAATTTTCGAAAAAGTCTCTACCACCACTATTATATATTTAAGAAAAAGCCAACCAGCATACCCAACAATTTGACCAAAATTCATCCAAATAAAACCACTTATACCAATTAAAAAAACAAAAAGCATCGCCGTTGGGATAAGCCATAAAATTAGAATATTAACAATTGGGGAAATAAGACTCACGCGACCAAAATAATAAATTAAAATCGGTAAAACCATTATTTGAGCAGCTAAAGTTTCTGTTAAAATTAATTTCAAAGTATCTGGCAACCACTTAATGATTTTTAAATTTCTTAATACTGGCGAAAGATAAACAAGACCGATAAAAGCCAGAAAACTAAGTTGAAAAGAAATATCAAATTTTAACATGTACGGATTTAAAAGAAGCATTAAAGATGCCACTAATAAAAGTAAAATGAATAAATTAACTCTCCTTCCCTCATATTGCCCCCAAACAATTAAAGAAGCAATTAAACCCGCTCTTACAACTGAAGCTGCCGCACCAGTCATAATAACAAACATTAGGATAAGACTAACCGAACCCCAAAATTTTAGTTTTCTCGAAATTATTCCTAAAATCAAACCTAGGTAAATAATCATAATTGTCACGTTAAAACCTGAGACAGCAATAACATGAGTTGTGCCAGTTCGATTAAAATCGGACATCAAAGAGTCTGGTATATTTCTTTTAGAACCCAAAATCAAACCAGCAGCAAAAGAAGCGTATGGTTCTGACAAAGTTTTATTTAAAATTTCCTCAAATCTATCACGAATCTGATAGATTGTCTTTTTAAAAATGTTGCCGGAATTATTTATTTTTACAATTTCTACTGGATTGTAAATTACACCCAAAATTCCTTGATGAAATTGGTAATCATTAGGTTCTTTTAAAATCCCTTTAATTTTAAGATTGTCGCCGTATTGATACTCTGGATAACGATTAGCAACAACTTGAATTTTAGAATTTTGATAAATAACCGTATAACGTGAATTATTGCTTAAAAAATCCGGGTGACTGACAATTTGCCCCTCGAATAATATTTCCTGACTAAATGGAAGTGTAATTTCTCTTTGCCAATTATCCCAAATGCGAAAATAGCCGAAACCAAGCAAGAAACCCAAAAACGAAATTAAAACCAACCGCCAAAAAAAATTGGTCCAAAAAACTATAAGAACAATTAGTAAACCAACAAAAATGCCAGCTAACCACCAAATATCAATTTTTACCAAATCACTTAAAAATGCTCCTATAATAAATAGTAAAAGAAAACCAATTACAAACATTGAACGACTGACAGAATTAATTTTAAATTTGTTAAAGAGTTGATTAAACATTAATTTAATTATATAATATTTTCTGATATGACTAAAAAAATTAAAAAAGACGAGACAAATAACAAGATTCTTGAACTTGAAAAACAAATTCAAGAATTAAAAATTGGTTGGCAAAGAACCCAGGCCGATTTTGATAATTACCAAAAAAGAATTGAGTCTGAAAAATTAGAGAACTTAGCTTATACTAAAGCCGAGTTCATGACTAAATTAACACCAGTTTTAGATAATTTTTATCGCGCTTTTGCGCAAATTAAAAAAGATGATCAGATAAGTAACGGTTTTAGACAAATTCAAAAACAGCTCGAAGATATTTTGAAAGAAGAAGGTTTAGAAAAAATTCCCGCAAATTCTGGTGATAAATTTGACCCTAATTTTCACGAAGCCATTTCCTATGAGGAAAATAGTCAAGTAAAAGACACTATTATAGATACCTACGAATCCGGCTGGCAATTCGAAAATAAAGTTCTCAAACCCGCTAAAGTACGAGTTTCAAAGGGAAAGTAAAATTAATCTCTTGACAAAATGTAAAGCAAACTTTACAATTATTTTAGAGTAAAAAATATTATAGAAAGGAAATAATTATGTCAAAGATTATTGGCATCGACCTTGGAACTACTAATAGTGTTGTCGCCTGTATTGAGGGCGGCAAACCAAAAGTTATACCTACGGCTGAAGGAAGCAATTTATGTCCTTCAATTGTTGCTCAAAATAAAAATGATGAAAGATTGGTTGGACAATTTGCAAAAAGGCAAGCAACTACCAATCCTGAAAATACAATTTTTTCCGTAAAACGTCTTATTGGCCGACGTTTCGAAGAGGAAGAAATTCAAAAAGATCTCAAACTTATGCCTTACAAGATTGCTAAATCTGGCGATGGAGTAAAAGTTGTTATGGTGGACAAAGAATATTCCCCTCAAGAAATTTCTGCTTTTATTCTCCAAAAATTAAAAACTGATGCAGAAAGTTATTTAGGCGAAAAAGTCACTGAAGCTGTTATCACCGTACCGGCTTATTTTAATGATTCTCAAAGGCAAGCAACTAAAGACGCTGGTAAAATTGCCGGGTTAGAAGTTAAAAGAATTATCAATGAGCCAACTGCTTCGTCACTTGCCTACGGACTTGATAAGAAAAAAGAAGGTTACGTAGCTATTTATGACTTTGGTGGAGGAACTTTCGACATTACAATTTTAGAAATCGGTGAAGGTGTTTTTGAAGTTAAATCAACCGGTGGAGACACTCATTTGGGTGGAGACGACCTTGACCACTGTATAAGCGACTGGATTTTGAAAGAATTCGAAAAGCAAGAAGGTATTGATCTTAAAAATGACCCGTTGGCTTTACAAAGAATTAAAGAAGCTGCTGAAAAAGCTAAATGCGAACTTTCTTCGTCAGCCGAAACAGAAATTAATTTACCATTTATCACAGCTTCAAGCGCTGGTCCAAAACATTTAGTTTTAAAAATTACTCGCGCAAAGCTAGAGGATCTAACCAGAGATTTAATCGAAAGAACTGTTCCTTTATGTGAACAAGTAATTAGCGATGCTAAAGTGGATGTTAAAGATATTACTGAAGTAATTTTAGTTGGTGGACAAACTCGCATGCCTTTGATCTACGAAACTGTTAAAAAGATATTCAGCAAAGAACCATCAAAAGGCGTTAACCCGGATGAATGCGTCGCTCTAGGTGCCGCTATTCAAGCTGGTGTTTTAGGCGGCGAAGTAAAGGATCTTTTACTTTTAGACGTCACACCTTTGACCTTGGGTCTTGAAACCTTGGGAAGTGTTATGACACCACTAATTGAAAGAAATACAACTGTGCCAACTTCTAAATCACAAGTATTTTCAACAGCTGCTGATAACCAAACCTCTGTAGAAATTCATATTTTGCAGGGCGAAAGACCAATGGCTGCCGATAACCGCACCCTAGGTCGTTTTATGCTTGACGGTATTCCCCCAGCCCCACGAGGCGTCCCTCAGGTAGAAGTTACCTTTGATATTGATGCTAATGGTATTTTAAATGTCAAAGCTCAAGACAAAGGCACCAATAAAGAACAAAAAATCACCATTACTTCATCTTCGGGACTTTCCAAAGAAGAAATTGCCAAAATGGAGCAAGAAGCTAAAGCGCATGAGCAGGAAGATAAAAAGAAAAAAGATTTAATCGAAGCTAAAAATATCGCTGAAAGTCTAACCTATACTGCTGAAAAAGCCTTAAAAGATGCTGGCGACAAAGTTCCAGAAGAATTAAAGAAAGAAATTGAAGAAAAAATTGCTAATCTAAAAGAAGCAGCAAAAACTGATGAATTAGAAAAAATTCAAAAAGCAACCGAGGATTTAAATCAAGTTATTCAAAAAATCGGCGAAGCAATGTACAAAAAGCCAACTGACGATTCGAAGCAGACAACTGATAGCGATAAAAAAACTGAAGGCGAAGAGCCGAAAGAAGAAGATAAAAAATCCGAAGAACAACCAGAAGAAAACAAATAAGTTTACAGGTATCTAACGGAATGTCCAAACTCTAATGTCAGATTTAGACATTGATTAATTGGACATTTTGTTAGATATTAAGACTTAGACATTATGACTAAAGATTATTATAAAATTTTAGGTGTCTTAAAAAATGCTTCGCAAGACGAGATTAAGAAGTCTTATAGAAAATTAGCGCACCAGTATCATCCTGATAAAAATAAAGACCATGCCGATGGTGAACGCTTTAAGGAAATAAACGAAGCTTACCAAATACTTTCTGATCCCAAAAAAAGAACTCAATATGATCAGTTTGGAACAACCGATAATAGTGGTTTTGGCAGTGGTGCCAATTACCAAGATTTTAGCGGCTTTTCCAGAGACGGTGGATTTGGTTTTAGTGGCGGTCTAGGTGATATTTTTGAAGATTTTTTCGGGGGGGTTTTCTCTCAAGTGCAAACAGAAGTAGAAATTAATTTTACCTCTGCTATCTTAGGTGACACCTTAATCTTACAAACATCACAAGGTGAAAAAATCACCTTCAATATTCCCCCTGGTACTCAAAACGGTCAAACTTTTCGTTTTCCAGGGCACGGAATGCCAACTAAAAGAGGTCGGGGCGATCTATTAGTCACTGTTAGAATCAGACTTCCAAGAAGATTTTCCAGACAGCAAAAAGAATTATTAGAACAATTAAAAAACTCTGGACTTTAAAAGTTGTTGTTGACAGGAATTTTTTGTTATATAATAAATGTAAGCTAGAGAAAGGTAGGGGAAATGCCGACTCCATCTTGGGATTTGGCGATAGTTGTGTTTTTTCTTATTGGTATCGCCTTTGGTTATATTCTACAAAGAGAAAAAATTGTCGCCACTCTTTTAAGTGTCTATGTTGCCCTGGTTGTTACCCAGGTATTTTCTGGTAATGTTTTAGAATTTTTTCAAGGTAATAAAACCGTCGGAACAATTTGGATTCAATCAGGTTCTTCACCTTTTACAGTCAGGGTCTTAATTTTTATGGCAGTAATTATGTTGCTTTCGGCTAAAGGTGGTATTTCAGGAGGTAAATCAAAAGGTATTTTTTCACCAATTGAAATTATTATTTTTTCATTTTTTACAACAGCTTTAATTCTTTCATCAATCTTCTACTTTATGCCAATAGAATCACGCGATTCTTTTATGGCTGCTTCCAAAATGGCTAATTTTGTCATTAAAAACTATGTCTGGTGGGTAATTATACCAGTCGTAGCAATGATCGGTTTAGGATTTTTCCGTAAAGGTTCGAGTTCAGACTAAACTAATTATGAATTTATAATTCTTCCAAAGCTTTTTTTAAAACATCTGTTGAAAAATTAGAACAAATCATTTTTTCGGCAGGTATTCCTCCCAAAAAATCAGCCACATCTTGGTTGGTTATTTTTTTTGCTTCTTCAAGAGTTTTACCTTTAATTATCTCTGTTAAAGCCGATGTTGAAGCAAGGCACGCACCACAACCAAAAGCTTTAAATTTAATGTCAGCAATTTTGTTATCTTGAATTTTTAAATAAAGTTTTACAACATCGCCACAAACCGGATTACCACCTTGAGCAACCGCATCAGCGTCTTTAATTTCACCCATATTACGCGGGTTAGAAAAATAATCAATAACTTTTTTGTTATACATAATGTTTTTATCTTATCAAAGAAACTTAAAACTTAAAACTCAAAGAGATAATTTTTTAAACTTTTTTCTTTAAATTTTTAGCTAAAATAAATCCTACCGATGGCAATAAGAACTCTCTTAATAATGGTATTTTTGTCACAAAATGCATTCGGCCTAAAATATCAACTGTCTTTAAAATTAGGAAATTTGCTTGCCTAATGAATTTTTGAGTACTAGTAAAAGTCATTGGCCAAATACCAAGAGCATTTATAGAATCTGCTTTAATATTTGAAAGAAAAATTGAATTTCGAAGATGTCTGGCAACTTTAAAAGGAAAGTACTGAAATGGTTTAATATTTTGACCAGAAAGAGGGCTATACCAAGGTGGGATCATTACATAGGCAATGCCATCTTTTTTTAAAACTCTATGCATTTCCTGAAAAACTTTAGGTTTATTTTTTACTGGAATATGTTGAATTACTCCACGCAAAAGAACAATATCAAAAGCACTGTCTTTAAACGGTAATTTGTCTGCACTACCAATAACAGTTTTCCAAACGAAATCACCAATTGTTGGTTTAGCCGGTTCTAAATTAACTGTTTGGCATTTTTCCTTTTCAGCTAAGATTTTACAAAATTCACCTCGTTCACCACCAATATCTAAAACTTTTTTACCTTGCAAATCAACAAATTCATTTAATTCTTTTATTAAAACTTCTGCCAGATACTCTCTGGATTCATAAAAACCACGATTCCCCCGCAAAGCAAATTTAAATAAAATAAAATAATGTTTTAAAATATTCATAGACGATCATAATAACAGATAGGACATATTTTAGGCAACTAGTTACTTGATTTTAAGCCACATATTTGATATATTTTTAGATAGTTTTGAAAAAACAATAAGTCTTTGAGCAAAAAAAAGGAACCTGAAAAAATAAAAACAAATGGAGGTATTAAGTGGAAAAAGAACAGGACTTTTGTGATGAAACTAATCACGATCTTGAATCTGAAAAAAATACCGAAACCAACAAATCAAGATTGTACGAAGAGATGTTTAATGGGGAACCTGATGCTATTTTTGTTTTAAACGGAGAGGTTGTTAAAAAACCAAATAACATTCGAAGACCCTTCCAGTCCACTTCTTTTGCATCAAGTGATAATTTTGGCATGCTTGGTGGGAAAGCAAGAGTAATCGCTGCCGCTGAAGTTGGAAAATATTTTTCTCATACCAAAATCGTTGCTACTTCTCATTCCTTAAATCCTGAGAGATCTAAAGAACCAACCCTGGCACAAGTAATGGCAAATGAATTAGAACATTACGGCATTCCCGAAAACCAAATTGTCCTTGAAGAAAAATCAACCAGCACCCTTACTACAATAGTTGAAATGATCAAATTAGCTAAAGAAAACAATTGGGTTCATTTAGGAATTATCAGTAACGATTATCATTTACCTAGAGTCCAAGCTATGTATAAACATATTCAAGAGTTGATAAATGACGATGACGCACTAAAGGAAGCATTGCAATTCTGCCATCAAAACGATTTATCAATAAGCTTTATTGCCGCCGAAGATATTTTACCCCACAAAAGCACTCATTATATTGAATTAATTCGTCAAGTCCAACAAAGTCAGGAATACCTAAAAAGAATAGAGTCCGAAAAAATAGGTTTAGAAAAAATAGAAGGACACGCCTATCTAAAGGATATGCATACGCCTGAAGAAAAAGACCCAAAATAAACTACCTCGTTAGCCAAGCTGACGAGGTATTCCTACGGAAAAGTTTGTTTCCAAACAGGTTTTCGTCCCCGTAGCAAGCTACAGGGTATTCAACACCAAAAAACCCTAGGATTGTCTCTAGGGTTTTTATAATATTGGAACAATTTATTTGAACGGCTCTTGAATTATCTTTTTGGCTTCATCAACACCTTTTCTTACCGCTTCGCCACCCTCTTCGGTAATATCACCGGCAGCCTTTTCCGCTTCAGTGACCACGTTAGCAACACCACCTTCGGTGGCAGCAGTAGTAACCAAAACTGCGCTAACAGCCCCAACAACAACATCCTTGACCAACCCAGTGGCGTCCTTGCCAGTTTCTTTGGCAATTTCGAAAGAAATGTGAACCAAGTCACCAACTGTTGCCGCACCTTCCTTAATAATGTCATGACTAGCAGAAACGACAGTTTTACCGGCTTCCCCGGTGCCAGAGATAACCTCTAGCAATGTTTTTTTGATGTCCATTGACCCTCCTTTTATTTATTATTTAATACTTTTTAATTGAAAGCTAAAAATTACCAGCATTAAACCAGCAACCAAAGCATATATTCCAACCAACCAAATAAGCAAGACAATACTAATAAGAGGCATCGATAACATTATTACACCTAAAATAATCGAAAGGATTCCAGTAAATATTACCAACCATTTACCAATGGCTTCCCATGGCGCAGCAAGACCAACAAAAAATTCTAGAATACCTGTTAGAATTGCCCAAATGGCTATTAGGTAGACAAAAACTACCGCTGTTAAAACTGGCCAACTAAAGACCGTAATCGCAACAACGATACCAATAATACCCTCCAACAAAAGTAACCACCATTTTCGATGATTGGCAATCGCTTTAATAGCCGCAAAAATGGCAAAAATACCATCAAGAAGTGCATACACCCCGAAAAAGATAACAATTAGTTCTAAAGTAAACCCGGTCCAAAAAAGAGCCAAAAAAGCAAAAATAATTGCCACAATTCCTCTAATAAGGACTATCCACCAATAGTTGGATAAGTTTTTTGTCCCCATAACGCCTCCCTTTCTATTTATAGTATAACAAAAAATATACTATATTTATATTAAGTCGAAGCTTATAAAGCTTTAAAAAAATAATTAATTATTTTAGAAAGTATATTTCAAAACCGTAAAACCCATGAATAAGGACTACTAATAAAAGTACCCACCAAACAAGCTTTCTGTGAACCCAAAAAGGAAGTTTTAAAATACGAGTACCAATTGAAATTTGTAACAACAAAAGAAGAAGAGCTAAAAGTCCTAACCAAATATGCAAAGGTTTTGAAAAAATTATTGGATCAGCTAAAATCATTGGACTATTATTTTTCCTTTCATTTGAGGATGAAGACTACAGTAATAATTAAAAGTTCCCGTTGAATCAAAAGTGTGTTTGTAAGTATCCCCTGGTTTCATATCACCACTTTGAAAATTCTCAAAAGTAATGTTGTGATTAGCACTATCGTCATTTTTAAAGGTAACTTCAACATCTTTCGCGATTGTGATTTCTGAAGGATTAAAAGAAAAATTTTCAATTAAAATAGAATTTGGCTGCCCTAGAGTTTGAGCCACTGAAGGCGTATTTGTTGAAGGCGTGTTTGAAGAGTAATTTTTTTTATAGATATATTTGTAACCCAAAAAACCAAGAATAACTAAAATAACAATCACCAAGATAATGATACCTATTTTTTTCATACGGTCCTCCTTTTATTATAATTTTATTTTGCTTTACCATTTTCACAAAAGTAAAGATCGTTTAATTGATATTCGCTAGCAACTGGGCACTCACCACAAAGACAACCTTGTTTTTCTACAGTACAATCTGTTTTTCCTATTGAACAAAATAGTTTTTGGTTTTTCATACATTCATTATGAGTTGGGCAATTTGGACAAATACAATTTGCATTATTTTCCGGATTATTTGGAACTTCCATAATTTAATTTCCCTCCTTTTTCAATTTAATTTTATACAAACTACCACTAAATAAATCTGTAAAATAAAGACCGTCTTTACCAAAAGCTAAACCACAAGGGCTATTTGGACCAACGCCTGTATATTTAACAAATTCGTCATACGAAACAATACCCGAATTATCTTCATTGATCTTGATTTTAACAATTTTCTTACCTTTAATCACTTTGCCTTTCGCATTAGGAGTGCCAAAAAGCGAAATAAATAGTTCGTCATAATAATCTTCTGGAAATTGACTATCTTGCATAAAAGCGATTGCTGTTGGTGCTTGAGTAAAATTCCACCAAAAAAGCGAATTCTGACGCAACGATTCTGGCCAACCATAGTTTTTACCTGGCTCAACTTTAGCAATACGATCGTTACTTGCTGGACCATTGTCAGAAACATATAAAGCTTGGTCGCTTTTTCGCCACGTTGCCCCAAAAGGATTACGAAAACCCTTGGCATAAATTAGACTTTCAGGATTTGGATTATCAGAGGGGACAGACCCATCAAAATTCATTCTAAGAATTTTCCCCCGCAAATCATTATCGTCTTGAGCCACTTTCGAATCAATCATGCCGTCACCTAAATTAACATAAAGTTTCTCGTCAAAGCCGATCGATAAAGCTTGAATTTGATGAGCCGCATGAACTGATGGAATATTGTCGATTACGGTTACCTGTGATTTCATTCTCAAACCATCTTCACTTGAAGTTCTAATTATCTTGGCCTTAGTTTCTCCATTATCTTCATAAATCATGGACAAAAATAAATCACCGCTTTCTGGTTCAACGACAATTCCAATCAAACCAGATTCGCCTGAACCGGGAAATTTATAATCTGGTTTAAAATTGAGTAAATCGCTAGCATAAGTATGAACTGTAAAATCACGAGTAATAACTTTAACCTGACCATAAAGTTGACTAACATACAAAAAAGGATCTTGAGCATTTTGGCCAGGACCAGGAACAAAAGCAATATTGACTGGTAGTTCCAAACCGGTTGCAACTTTTTCTAATTCGAAACCCGGAAACACCCACCAATCTTTAATTGTATCTTCTGCTATTTTCATTTCTATAATTATTTTTGCCGACCCAAATTAACATCTGAATAACTTCTTAAATCGAGCAAAAAGCCAACCAAAATCAAAAGCCATCCCCAAACATTATATTGACCCAATGAATAAACTACTAAAACATAAAACAAAGTTGTAAATGGTAAAAAGATCAAACCCAAAATTGGTAAAACTACGCTGCTATTAAAAACCTTATTAACAAGCGGGGTAAAAATCCATAATAAGACGAGAGCTAAACGCGGAGCAAAGGCACCGATAATCGCAAATAAACAAGGCATTTTTTCTCCTTTATTTTAATTATATCATAACCAAATTATTTTTAATCTTGACAATTTGGCTAACGAGACAGTTTATTAAAATTACCCAGACTTATTAAGTTCTGGGTAAAAAATTGTTTTAGTAAGTTACCTTATTTAATTAGCGGCGACTTCGGACGAAAGCTTGGAAGGATCAAAACCGTCAATCGTTATAAGACCAAAGTCCGCCATTTGATCTGCCACAGGTCCCGTAACCCCAAGCGACTCCGGTACAATAACTTTCCAAAAACCTAAAACTTCTCCAAGAGCAAATAATCTGAAAGCTGCTCCTTGATCACCTAGAACAGCACCGGCACTTATGTAAGAAGGGCCACTTTCCAATTTTGGTATATCTGCTCCCCATGCCTTCGCAGGCCAATTTTTCAAGATTTCAAGAAGTTCACTCCTAAACTTCTTGGCTTTTGCCTTGTCAACACCTACGACAATCAAATGGCAATCAACTCTTTTGATCCAAGAGTTTTCAGCCACTTCGGATTCATGCGGCATAGCATAAATGCTCACAGTACCACCCGGCAACTGATCACCTTCCTTGAAACTTTTGACGGCTTCAATAAGTTCAGGTGTCCCTTCAATTTCTTCACCCTTACGAAGCTGGATGGTTGTCTCTGCGAGAATTTCATGCAATCGGTTAACATCCATTTCCTTAGCACTCATCACGTTCCTCCTATTGCAGAATAGAACAATAATACCACAAAACTTCACCTGCGTCAACAGAAGAACCTCTTGAATTTTTTCGCAATTTAAGGTAGAATAAATTTGTTATGGGCCTGTAGCTCAGTGGTAGAGCGTCACCCTTTTAAGGTGAGCGTCGTGGGTTCGATCCCCACCAGGCCCTAAAATGAAAATACACCCAAGATGGGTGTTATTTTTATTTTAAAGTGTGGGCGGAAGAACCCACAATGATAAACTCACGGATAATATATAACTAAATATACTTGGATAACATCAGGATAAAATATAACTAAAATAGTGCGAATGGAGACGACGGGCA
>Ga0172379_10000098_pt1 | contig 224480 bp, 231 predicted proteins | sample GrowelOW334metaG_FD_119756 | JGI IMG/M metagenome (GOLD analysis project Ga0172379, IMG submission 119756) | Groundwater microbial communities from an aquifer near a municipal landfill in Southern Ontario, Canada - Groundwater well OW334 metaG | ecosystem: Environmental > Aquatic > Deep...
CCCGCTTGCGTAAATGGCTGAGCCTGCAAGCACCATGAGCATTGAGATTGAGGGGACTGTGCCGGTCACCCCTGAGCACAGTTCGCGCAATGCGACGTGCAGGCTGGAGGTGGGGTTTGCGGTTTCAACTGCAACCGTGGAAAATACTATGGATGAGAATGATAATAGGAGGATGAAGGGCAGGAAATGGAAAATACGGCTGTGCCACCTGCGCATGAGGGGGATTGCAAGTCAAGGAATATAAAATGAACTATGGTTATGAAAGTCAGTTGCGTCCGACGGAATTGATGGCGATTTGATGGCGATTTGCGATAGGTATGGAAAAGCCACGGAGGAAAAGTGGCAGAAGTGGTGGGAGGAGAAGGGCACCTACCTGTTCGATGAGAACGACGAGGCTAAGCCCGTGTATTCCATCGACACGCCCCCGCCATTCACTTCCGGCGACCTGCACATGGGGCACGTGCTTTCATATTCATATTTTGATTTCCTTGCAAGATACAAGCGCATGCGTGGCTTCAATGTCTATTACCCGCAGGGGTGGGACTGCCAGGGATTCCCCACAGAAGTGAAAGTCGAGGCGAAATACGGCAGGCAAGGGCCGGCAGAATTCCGCAGGCTTTGCGTGGAGTGGACAGGGCAGTGCATAGACAGGATGCGCGCGCAGATGAAGTCACTTGGCTTTTCAGCGGACTGGAGATACGAATACAGGACAATGGACCCGTCCTACCACAAGAGGGTGCAGCTCTCGCTCCTCATGATGCACAAGAGCGGATTGATTTACCGCTCCGAGCATCCGGTTTTCTGGTGCACGAATTGCTGCTCCGCGCTTGCGAAGACCGACACCGAGGACATCGAGAGGCAGACGGAGATACATACCATCAATTTCGAGCTTGAGGGAAAGCCGCTGCAAATCGCGACCACGCGCCCGGAGCTCATGCACGCGTGCGTAGCCGTTGCTTACAATCCGAAAGACGAGAGGTACAACAAGCTTGGCAAGGACGCGAAAGTGACAACCGCGCTTGGCAAGGTTGTGCCCCTCATCGCCGATGCCGATGTTGACAAGGAGTTCGGCTCGGGCGTGGTGATGATTTGCACGTTCGGCGACAAGCAGGACATTGTCTGGATGTACAAGCACAAGCTCCCGATAATCCGCGCAATGGACGAGCGCGGGAAACTTTTGAACGCCGGCGAGTTCACGGGCTTGAAAGTCGCGGAAGCGCGCGCGAAGCTGCTTGAAAAATTCAAGGCTGAGGGCAGGCTCGTGAAAAGCGACAAGCTCTCGCAGGTCGTGAAAGTGCACGACAGGTGCAAGAAGCCCGTGGAGTTCCTGCTTTCAATGCAGTGGTTCGCAAAAATCACCGGGAAATCCGAGGAGATAATTGAAAACGCGAAGAAAATCAAGTGGACTCCGGACTTCGGAATACAATATCTCATAGACTGGGCGAACTTTGTCGAATGGGACTGGGTGATTTCGCGCCAGAGGGTGTTCGGAACGCCCATTCCGTTCTGGATTGACAAGAAAACGGGTGAAGCCATCCCCGCCGATGAAAGCGAGCTTCCGTTCGACGCGACGAAAACGCCTACGAAAATGGGCAAGAACGGAAACGAGCTTACTGCGGAAACTTCCACCTGCGACTGCTGGGTGGATTCCTCGATTACCCCGCTTTCGATTGCGAGATGGCCCGAGGACAAGAAAATGTTCGCGAAAGTCTATCCCGCGTCGCTCCGCCCGCAGGGAGTGGAAATCGTGCGCACGTGGGCATTCTATACAATATATAGGTGCGCGGAGCTTACTGGCAAGCCGCCATTCAAGGAGATATTGCTGAACGGGAACGTGCTTGCGCCCGACGGGAAGAAGATGTCAAAGTCGCTGGGCAACATAATCGCGCCGGACAAATTGATTGACGATTACTCTGCTGATGCCGTCAGGCAGTGGTCCGCGCTTTCAGGCGCCATGGCAAAGGACCGCCCATTCTCCTACCAGGACATACAATATTCCAAGAGCTTCATAACGAAAGTGGTGAATGCCACGAAACTCGTCGAGAAATCTACCGAGGGGTACGACGGCGGCAGCGTTCCGAAAGAAAAGCTCCGCCTTGTGGACAGTTGGATTCTCTCGCGGCTGGCGAAATTGCGCGCGACTGCGACCGAGGGATTCGAAACCTCGCAGTTCCACCACGCGACAAAAGCCGTGCAGGATTTCTTCTGGCACGAGTATTGCGATTTCTACCTTGAATACGTGAAGCACAGGCTCTACCAGCCGGAAATCTACGGCGAGGAGAGTAAGCGCGCGGCGCAATACACGCTCAGGCGCGTGCTTCTGGAGTGCGCACAGCTTCTCGCACCGATAACTGCGCACATGTCCGAGGAAATATGGCAGTCGTTCTACCCCGGAAAGAGCGTGCACCTGTCCGAGTGGCCCGCCCTTCACGCGGAAGAGATTGACGAGGAGGCGGAAAAGCGCACGCTGTTTTTGAATGAAATAGCCGCCAAGGCGAGGCAGTTCAAGGCGGACCGCAAGCAGCCGCTCAACGCGGAGATTGCCTCGGCGAAAATTTCGTGCGAATTCCCGCTTGCGGAAATGGAGGAGGAAATCCGCGCGACTGCGAAAGTAAAGGTTATTAACCAAGCCATCGGAGATAGGATTGTGGAATTTTCCTGAAGAGGGTTTGTTGTGGCGAAGAAGAAAACATCTGGAAGGAAAGTGAAGGCAGCGGCAAGGCAGAAGCGCCAGCCGGCAAGGAAGCAAAAAAAGGCGCAGAGGCGCCCTGCTTACCTGAAAAGCGCGGCTGAGACATTCGAGCTGCCGGTTTCGGCATTTTCAAAAGAAAAGCCGAAGGGCGAGGCGGCCGCCCTCGACCACCCGAATTCCGCCCCGCTTGACGTGCATCCGATTCCGAAGGACGGCAAAAAAGCCGCGCAGGAGAACGGCATGCCGCACCTTGCGACATCCGTCCTTGCGGCAGGCACAATCGCGGTGCTGACATTCATATTCTTCCAGTTTTTCATGAAGTACGAGTTTCTCTACGCATTCGCGGTGTCGGTTCCGGTCTTCGCGGCATTCGCAATCGCGATAAACAGCATGCTTGAGGAGAGAAGTTCCTGACGCGCAAAATCCGCCAGCCGCCCCAATACTTATAAACCATTCCCTCCTTATCAGACAGCTTCGGCTGGAGCGGCGTCTGCAATATCCGAAGGATTTGCAGAGACAGTTGCGCTTGCGCAACTGGATGCCGTGCAATGATGCCTTTGGGCATCTTTTGTCCAAGATTCCAGCCTCTTGGAAACAGGCAGACGTGAATAGGAAGATGGTATTCCTAGGTTAGGAGGTCAGATAATGGCAAGAATGCACTCGAAGAAAAGGGGCAAATCAGGCTCGAAGCGCCCGGGAGTGAAAGTATCCCCGGAGTGGACCGAGTACGCCCCGCACGAAGTCGAAGAGCTCATTATGAAAATGGGCAAGGAGACGAAAGGCCCGGCGGAAATCGGGATGATCCTGCGCGACACCTACGGCATCGCATCCACGCAGGTCCTGTGCGGCAAGCCGATAAGCAAAATCCTCACGGACGGCGGGATAAAAATCACCTACCCCGAGGACCTCCTCAACCTCATCAAGCGCGCGGTCAACATGCGCGAGCACCTCAGGACCAACCGCTCGGACAGGCACAACCGCACCAAGCTCATACACGTCGAGTCGAAAATCGGCAGGCTTGTCAAATACTACACGAAGAACGGGCGCATTCCGGCTGACTGGAAGTACGACCCTGAGACCGCGCAGCTGCTGGTCAAGTAAATTGGCGATGTGATAATATGGTTGAAAAGAAAGCTAAAGTCGTTGACAAGTGGAAGATGAAGAGCTGGTACTCGATAATCGCCCCTGATTACTTCGAGGGCAGGGAAATCGGGCAGCTCGTCTCCTCCGACGAGGCGAACCTCGCCAACCGCGTGATGAAAATCGGGCTCGGCGACATGACGGGCAGCTTCTCGCAGCAGACCGCCTACACCAGCCTGTTTTTCAGGGTGAAGGAGATCAAGGGCAAGAGCGCGCACGTGGCATTCATCGGGCACGAGCTTGTGCCGGGATATGTCCGCACGCTCGCCCGCAGGCGCCGCTCGGTCATGAACCAGATTGACGACGTTGTCACCAAGGACGGCGTGCCCGTGCGCATCAAGATAATCTGCGTGTCTGGCGTGAAGGTCAGCGAAGGCGTGCGCGCGGACGTGAGGAAGGCGATATCCGTTACAGTCAAGGCGCTTGCCAAGCAGACGGACTTCCCGACGCTTGCGCAGGAAATGATTTTCGGCAAGCTCTCCGCCAAGGTGTTCAACGCGGTGAAGAAAATCGGCCCGCTCAAGAGGATTGAAGTCCGCAAGAGCGAGGTAATCGAGAACTTCGCGAAGGACTAGGCAGCATTTCTTCTTTTATTTATTTTTTTCTTTTCCTCAGCGGAGCTGCCGGTTCAGTCAAGGGCAAAATCAGCGCCGGACACAGCTTTCCGTTGCCCGGGCTGCTTGCTTTTGAGAGATTCGGCGGCAAGCCCTGCCGACCGCGAAAAAGTGCGTATCACGTCGTCCCTGAAATCGGAGAGGCGGATTTGGTTGAACATCGAGCCAATGAACGTGGAAACCAGCGCGGATATGAAAAACGCCTTGCCCACGGACCACGAGTCAAAGGAAAATTCCGGGAAAGCCAGAGAACCCGAAGCGGCCGTCGCGCCGATGGAATAGCATACTTTTGTGAAGCAGTCCGGCGCCATTGAATCGCCTTTTTCTTTCAGGAGGTTGAAAACTTCCTTGGCGGCGGCGCCGAATACTGCCCTGTTTTGCGCAAGCGCCCTGCCTTCGGCGCCCATTTTTGAAAAAAGCCGGCTGCACGCCTTTTCCGACGCAAGAAGGAGGATTTTCTCGTTTTTGGGGGTCTGGCCCCTGAAATAAGCGGTTGATTTGTCGGCAAGCCCTGCCGCGCGCCACATGCTGATTGGCCTGAACACTTCCATCCCACCCGTTGTTTTGGTGGAATAAACGTGTTTTAAAGCTTCGCGCGGGGCGGGGAAAAATCAGACAACGAACTCCATCCCGTCTTTTGCCGCGATTGTTTTCACGCCGGATGCCTTTGAGATTTTTTCCGCCTCAGCCTCGGGGCCGGCGTGCAGGAGTTTCATGCCCATGTGCGTGATTATCGCAAGCGCGGGCTTTGCCTCGGAGAGGAGCTTTGCCGTCACGGCGGAATGCATGTGCCCTTTCAGGTTGTCGGGCGTGGCTTTGATGTTGTTGACAATCAGGATTCCGCATCCAGCGTAATGCCCTGCAATCCCTTCGAAATATTCCGTATCTGATGTGTAGCCGATGCGCTTGCCGCCCATCTCAAGGACAAAACCGAAGCCGGTTGTGTCTTCATGGCGCACGGGCACGGGGATGATGCGGCAGGATGCATTGCCGATTTTCACGCCAATCGCAACGCCCGGTTCTGCGACGGCGTAGCTTTCAAGCTTGTTGAGATGGTAATTCGTTACCCCCTTGTCGCCGTTTTCATCGCCGATTATCACGCTTTTCGAGGCAATGAGCCGGCCTTTTTTCTTGAGGGCGTATTCGCTCATCGCTTCAATCATCAGGCCCGCGTCATTCACATGGTCGATGTGGTTGTGGGTCACTATGAGAAGCTGCACATCCGCCGCCTTCTGCCCGTATTTGTTCCCAAAAATAAGCGCGCCCGGGCCGGGGTCGACGTGGATTTTGATCGGGCCGTTTATGCGGAATCCGCCGGTGGAACGTTCCTGCGAGAGCAGGTTCACCCGCCCGCCGCCTGTCCCGAGAAATACGATTTGCATTTTTGCACCGGATTAATTTTTGGCAAACAGAATAAGAATGGCGAGGATGGAAACAAGCGCGGCTGATAGGCAGGGCATCGGGCGGCTTGCCGGAATGGAAGGAGAGCCGTCGGATTGCGCGCCCGCCTCCTGCGGACTGTCCGGCGAGGGAACGCCATTCTGAGCTGCCTGCTGTATCGCGTTCCAGACGTCGGACGCCTTGGCAGGCGTTTTCCCTGCCCGCGGGTCGATTTTCACGGACACTACCTTGTGCGAAAGATACGGCGAATTGAGGGCAAGCGGGCACTCGTAGGTGTAGCGGGAGTCGAGATATTCAGGCGCGGTTATTTTCCACGTAATTGTGGCGTTCTTGCCCGGCTCGAGGATGACGTACTGGCTGCTGTTTTCCACATTCACCTGCGATTCGCCAGTGCAGGACAGGAGTGTTGCCTGCATCACGCGGTAGTCCTTGCCAAGGATGGTCATGGAAACAGTGGTTGTCCCGTTCATGGGTATTGACGCGTCGGAAATCGTGAGCGAATAGCCACCGTCCGCTTCTTCCGAGAGGAGCTGGAGCGTTTGTATGTTGTGCGCCAATGCGCCGCCCTTGCCGCCGGAATCCCATTTGATTTTCGAATATTGGGATGACACTGATGCCGAAAGCGTCGCGTCGGTTGAAAGCTCGGAGTATTTGCCCGCCTCGATATGAAGCGCGTCAAGAGAGCCCGCCTCGAACCACGTGGGGTCCACGGGCACCCACTCGCCGACGTATGCCTCTGCCCACGCATGCCCCATCCACCCTTGGAAGCGGTCGCTGTAGGAGTATCCGTTCACGTATCTTGCGGGGATGCCGCTCGCGCGCGCAAGCGCGATGAAAAGCGTGGAATACTCGACGCAGACGCCGCGGCGGTTCTCAAGCACAAAGCGCGCGTCTTTTTGCTGCCCGACATAGCTTGCGTCATATACCATCTGCCTGTTCACGAACATGGCGAGCTTCGCGATTTTCTCAAACGGCGTTTTCGCCCCCGCTGTTGCCTCCTGCGCGGTTTTCCGGATTTCGGGGTCCGATGATTGCGTGCGAGCGGTGGATTGCAGGTATTTCGCATATTCTGCGGGCACGGTGAATGTTGCTGGGAGAGTGGGAGTGGTCCTTGCGGACGTCTGCACCGCGACCTGCCGCGAATAGAAGAAATAGTCGTTCGGGCCTGTTGCGGAAATGGGCAGGTAGGAATTGCCCTCGGAATCCGTTTTCGGCTCCTGCGAGGGCTGCACCTGCTGGTATTGCGTTGATGATGGGATGGAAAGATTGATTGATAATTTGTAGAACACGCCGGGGCTTACCCGCACCGAGCCGTTTTCCTCGAGAAGCACGCTTGACGAGGTTGCAAGCGCGGGCACAATCTCCTGCGGATAGATGATGGGCAGGAGGAAAAGCATCGCGGCTGCGAAGGCGGCTAATCGGCGATTTTTCACGGGATTGCGTACGATACGGTTTTATTTAATCCTTTTTACACCCTCAAGCGGTGCGAAGATGGAATTGACGCTTGACGGAAGGAAGGCAAAGGCGAATGGCGCGACAGTGGGCGAGCTTGTCGCCTCGCTTGGATTGAACGGCGAGGAAGTGCTTGTGAAAGTGAATGGCAAACTCGCCGCGAACGGCGCGAAGGTTTCCTCGAAGGATGTTGTGAAAATAATGCGAGTAATCTTTGGTGGATGAATGATGAAAGCGCCCTTGTCTCCTCCAGTAAAATGCACAAAATGCGGAAAGCCCGCGGCAATTTCGCTTCGCTACATGAACGCGGACTTGTGCCAGTCGCACTTCGTGAAAATGTTCGAGGACAGGGTGAAGCGCACTGTCAGGCAGTTTCGCATGCTCAAGAAAGGGGACAAGGTGGCTGTGGGGCTTTCCGGCGGGAAGGATTCGTGCGTGATGCTCCACATGCTGCACAAGATTTCCAAGTCGCTGCCCTTTGAGCTGTTCGCGATTACCATTGATGAAGGGATTGCGGGATACAGGAATGCGACGCTTGATGTTGCGAAGAGGGAGTGCAAGAAACTCGGAGTCCCGCTTACAGTCGTGAGTTTTCACAAGGAATTCGGAAGCACGCTTGACAAGCTGCTCAGGAAGAAAGGGCAGGAGCGCTCATGCTCATTTTGCGGCGTGATGAGAAGGTATGCGCTGAACAAATACGCGCGGAAGCTCGGTGCGACAAAAATTGCGATTGGGCACAACTCCGACGATGTGGCGCAGACCGTTTTCATGAATTTCATGAGAAACGAGCCTGAGAGGCTCGGAAGGTTCGGCCCCCTTGCCGGCGCGGTTGAGGATGAGGCGTTTGTTCTTAGGATAAAACCCCTCTTCACTACGCCTGAACGGGATGTCGCGGCATACGCGATGATGAAGGGGGTTGAAATAGAATTTTCGGAATGCCCCTATGCCAAATTTGCGTTCAGGCAGCAAGTAAGGCAGATGCTGAATGCCATGGAGGAGAAATACCCCGGCACGAAACTGCGCGTTGTGAAAGCTTTTCTTTCGCAAAACCAGCTCATGCTTGACGGCGCCAGATACAGGATAGAAAAGGCGGGAAAAACGAGAGAAAAAAGAGACGTGAACAAGTGCGCCTCCTGCGGCGAGCCATCCTCGGGAAAAATCTGCAACCTGTGCGCAATCCTTGAGAGAAGCTAATTCTTGGACACTGGAAGCTGATGATCTATCAGCTCGCGGCGCACGAACAGGAGTTCGTAGGACACTGAGTTGTACTTTTGAGAAACCGCCCATTCGGGGTGTTTTTCATTCACAATCGGAATTGTGCGATTGCTCAAGACCACATCCGCGATTATTTGATAGTGGGTGTAGTTGTTGTTTTTTGCCAGGCCTTTCCAAAGCGAGAGAGGGCGGAATTCGCCTGCGGCAATATTGCCCGGCCATGCCACGATGAATTTCTGGCCTTTTTTCAGCAATACGTCCAAGCCGTCCATCAGCGGGTGCGTTGCACGGTAGACTTGCCTGTTGAACGTGCCCCATTGGACGAATTTATCCTTCACTTTTTCGAACTTGCCGTGTTCCTTTTTGTGCCCGTTTGAGCCGTTGGTGCTTATGTACGGCATGTCGGTTATGGGCAAAAAGTGCAATTTCGTCTCCTTCACGCCGTTTTTCGGGTAGCCGAAATAGGGACGGAGAGTATGCGTTACGTGCTGCTTGGGGAGATCTCTGAGCATATGGCTTGACATAGACACACCTGTTATGACAAGTGTGTATAAGTGTATATAAAGGTTGCCTACTCCTGCGTTTACGCGAGGAACTTCTTCTTCTCGATTTTCTCGCGCAAATAGTCTCCCACGAAACTCAGGCGGGGACCTTGCAATGCGTCCTGCTCAATCTTCTTCTTTGTCTTGAGCACGGTTTTCAGCTCCTCCACCCAGTCCTTGTGGCGCTGAATCCACTCGTAGGAAAGCATTTCCTCGGCGCGCTTGATGTCCACTTCCTTCGCGTTTATCGTTAGCTGCCCGAGGAACTCGTAGTCCTTGATGTCGCGCATGGTCACGCCCACGAATCTCGCTTCCGGCGTGGCGATGTCGTTGCCGAGATAGGCGAGGTTCATGCTGCCTGTCTTTATCGCCCAGTAGATGTACCATCCCCAAGCGTCGCAGTCGGTGAAGCAGTAGACTGGGAGTTTCTTGGAAGCAAGGCGGCGGATGAGGCGGCGGCATCCTCTTGATGCCTGCCCTTTGGGCGTGATAAGTATGCAATTTTCCTTTTTCCAGAACTTGTCCTCGTTCAATCTCTGCCACATGGCGTCCTTTTCGACTACGAGGACATAATCCGCGTCAACATCCACGAAATCCATGCCGTTGTCCACGTCCGAGGGAATCATCCAGCCGGACCTGCCCTGCTTGGAGCAATCTATGATGTCCTCGCCGCCGCCGAACTTGTCCTTGAGGACAAGCGGCCCCGCGACCACGCCTTTCCTGTCGGTATTGAGGTTGAGGTCCTCGCGCTTCACGTGCAGCGCCACTTCCAAGTCCTCCACAAGCGGGTTGGATTCGGACTGCTCGGAAAAGAGTTCCTCGTCGAGGTTTTCGCCGAGCGAGAATTTGAGCTGGTAGAACAGACCTCTGATTGACGTGTGCGCGTCCTCTTTCAGGAATTTCTTGCATTTCGAGGCGATTGCCACGGTCTGCATGAACTTGCGCGCCTGCCCCACATTCACGAACTTGCGCTCCTCCATCTTGTCCCCGAGGCGGAGGTATCCCACGCCCTGGTCGTAGACGATATTGCCCTTGCTGCGAAGCGCTGTCGAGAATGTCGGAGTCGTCTCGTCATCGACCTGCTGCAGCATGTCCAAGCCGAGGTTTTCGAGTTTTTTCACGACTTCCAAGTCTTTTTCTTTTGCAGAACCCATAATCATCACACGCTTGTTTGCCTTTGGCTTTTCCTTGCTGCCCGCCATTGCAACCACTATTCATCAATATTCTCTTCTTCCTCTATCTTTCCGTTGCCGTTCCCGTTGCTTGTTTCGTCGTCCTCTCCATCCTCGATCTGCCCGGAGTATTTCGTTTCAATCAGGTGTATGAGCTTTTTCTCAAGCTCGGCAGACTTTCCCTTGCCCGCAAGCTCCGGAAGGTCCTTTGAGAGCTGGGTGACGTAGCGGAGGATTGCCTTCTTCCGCTCTACCCTGTCGCGCTCGCGGTTGAGCCCTGAGAGGTAGCGCTGCAGGTCGCGGGCGGCTTCCATTATCGCGTTCTTTATCTCCTGCGTGATTTCCTCCTCGTTTGAAATCGCCTGCTTGCCCGCGGAGGTGTAGGGAACGTAGACCGAGGAGATGTTCACGAAAATGCTGATGGGTTCCTCCTCGAAATTCTTGAGCTTGTAGCGCTTCCAGTCAATTTCCTTCACTGCTTCCATTATGGCGCAGCCGGAGTTGTCGAAGAGAAGCGGTGCGCGGTTGGCATAGCGGATTACTTCGGACGAGAACGTGTTGCCAGCCTGCTTTCCTGCGCCGCCGCCGTATGCGATTGCCGCCTCCACCATGAACGGGATTCCGCCCTTGAATATCTTGGGCGAGCGCTCGGTGACGACCACGAATTTCGGGGCGAGTATGTTGTTGAGCGACTTTTCGATTTGCTCCTTGCCAATCGGCTTCACGGAATCGGTGGATGGGGCGATCCACTTGATTTTTTCCTCGTTGTGTATCGCCTTGATGAGCTTCTCGGCTTCCACCCATTGGAGTTCCGCGGGCTTCTTGTTGAAGTCAAGGTCAGGAACGAGCAGTTTCAGCTCGTCCACCTTGCCGGCTGAGACGCGGGCGAAGCGCTCCTGAAGGAAAGAGGAGACGCGGATGCATTCGCGCTCGCGGTGCGCGAAATCAATCAGGTCGTTTGTTGAGATTCCCATGGGGTGCGGCTGCACAACCACCGGCTTTTCAGGTATCTTGTCCGACGAGCGGGGGAATACCGCCTTTTCGCCGTCGGGCGCGAGAAGCGTGATTGTGAGGTGCGGGTTGGAAAGCGCCGTTCTGCGCACGTATTCCCACGCGCCGAAGCTGGACTTGTCATATTTCACGTCCGCGACTTCGGCTTCAATCCGCAAGCCGCTCCCGAAGTCGCCTTCGTCCTCCACCGGATTGGTGATAAGGGGGCTGTTGGACTTGAGGTCAACCGAGATTTCGCACGTTATGCGCCTGTGGTCGTAGCGGCTGACGACCTTGATTGGCTTGCCGGTCGTTATCTGCGCATACATGGTGCAGCCCGACGCGCCGATTCCCTGCTGCCCGCGCTGCTGCGCGTAGCGGTGGAATTTCGTGCCCGCGAGCATCTGCCCGAGCGCCTTTCCGAGGTGCTTTTTTGGTATGCCCGGCCCGTTGTCCTCGGCGATTATCTTGTATTTGCCTGCGTCGCGGTCAAGCTCTTCTATGCTTACCGTGATGTCCGGCAGTATGCCTCCCTCCTCGCACGCGTCAAGCGAGTTGGTGACGTATTCGTGGACTATCGTCGTAAGCGAGCGGGTTTTGCCCGAAAATCCGAGCATCTGCTGGTTTTTCTTGAAGAATTCCGCAACCGAGTGCTCCTTGAACTCCGAAAAGATTTTTTCTGTCGTGCTAGCCATTGAATAACACCTTGCAAATGTGACGATGTCTTGCTGGTCGCTGAAAGGAAAACGGGATTAGAATTAATAAACGGTTTGGTTCACTGCGGCAATTTCACGACGGCAGGGGGCGCCGGGCGCAATTTCAGAAGAGTTTCTTCACTTCTTCCTGCTTTATCTTGCGCCTGCACTTTTCAAGGTAGGCGTAAACGTTCGCGTGCGGGGAGCCCTCGATTATCCTGAAGATGGCGGTTGTCGCGAAGTCGAGGGTTTCGAGCTTGGAGATGACGCCGACCGTGTGCCCCCAGATTGCGACTTCCGCGCCGACTTCCTCGCGGATGATTTCCTTTGCCCTGCCCTTCTCGCCGATTACCCTGCCGGTTATGCGGTGTATCGCCTTGGGCGAGTCCGCGTGGTCGCGCAGGTCTATGAGCCGGAAGCCGAATTCGTCGGAGAGGAGCTTGAGCGCGATTGCGGGCTCAAACCCCCTGCCGATTGCCTTGATTATGTCCTTTCCTATGAACTCGTCAATCGGCTCGCCCTCGATTGAGACCTCGCCGTCGGGGTCCACGTTGATTGAGACTTTCATCCTCGTCTCAAGGTAGTCCTTGGTCTCGCCCCCCTTTCCGAGGATTGCGCTCACGCGCTCGGTTGGAATTTTGATAATCTGCATTAGCTCACTTGTTGATTGGGATATGGGGCATCATTTTATAAAATACATGAAGTCGGCGGGGGTTTGGGTGCCACAAGTCCGGGGGGTTTGGGCGGTGTCGCGAACAGAACCTCGGGTTCTGTTGCGCAGCAGAACGGTGCGCCGTTCTGCTCGCGGACTAAGGGGGGCGGAGCCCCCCTTGGGCTGTCAATTACATAAAGTCAGCCAAACCCTTCTGCTTGTCGACCTCTTCCGTGAATACCGAGTCTATGTCCTTCTTTATCAGCTGAACCCTCTGCTTCATGTATGCGGGAAGGTGGTAGCGCTCAATCAGGGCGAGCGAATGGTCGAGGTATTTCGTTATCCCGCCCTTGTGTATAGTGAGAAGCAATTTGCCCCCGCAGTTGTTGCACTTGCCGGACAAGGGCACGCGGCGGTATTTGCGCTTGCAGTCAAGGCAGCGGAATTCCTGCTGCGAGAAGGAACGGAGGTTTCCGTAGAGGTCGGGAAGGAAGTGGTGCAGAAGCAGCCGCTCCGCCGCGTCCGTGGCATTCACCGCGCGGATTTTGTCCTGCAATGCCATCTGCGAGGCGATTTTCTCCCCCATGTCCTTGAATTCGAGGTAGGTGCTCGCGTGCGGGCCCACTGAAATGTCCGTTGTTGCGTGGGTGTAGGAAAGCGACTGGTGCTGAAGCGGCGTCCCGAGCTTTTTCTTCACGTTGTCCAGGTCGATTTCGGACGGCGAGCCGAACCGCTCGGTCAGGTCGTAGAATTCCTGCGTGTATGATTCGCAGGTTTCCATGACATGCACTTCGTCGTCTATCTCCTCTGGGTTGATTTCCGTGGAAAGCACGAGCGGCGCGTCCATCGTCCCGCCCCTGCTCGCGGGAAGGAAGAAGCGGGAGAAGTTCAGCAAGCCGTCCATGAGAAGGATGACCGCGTCCTCGTCCCCGTCCGCGTTCCTGCGCTTGGCGCAGTGGAAATAGGGGTGCGCGAACCCGACGTGCGCGCCGGTGAAGCCCACCACGCGGGCGAGCACGCCTGCGGAGGTGTGGGGCGAAAGCCCGATTACCATCTGCCCGAGCATGTCCCGCTCGGTCTTGAGGTTGTAAAACGCGGGAAGCCCGTAGAGTTTTATGAGAAGGTCGTCTATGAAGCCGGCGACCGCGAACATGTATTCCGCGCCGGCTTTGGCAAGTATGATGTCCTGAGGGAGAAGGGCGAGTATCTGCTCCGGCTTTTCAAGGGGCTTCCCGCGGATGTCCTTCAGGTAGCCAAGCTTCCTCATTTCCTCCACGGTGGTGCCGACTTCGAGGGGGGTGAATTGCGTGAGGGGGATGTCCGTGGCGTCGAAGCGGCAGGTGCCGTCGCGGAAAACGCATACCTTGTGCTTGGCGCGAAGCATCCCCTTTTCGATGGCTTCGGGTATCTTGGCTGCGGAGAACAGCCCGTCCACCCCCTTGACGTCGCTCATTTCCGAGAGGGAAATCCCGCATCGCTCCGCCGCGCGCTCGTAGAGCTTTATCAGGTCAACCGAGCGCTTTTCCCAGTATTCGGTCTTGCCGTTGCAGTTGGGGCAGGTTTCCTTCTTCGTCGCCCTGCCGCACTTGTGGCACACGCGCTCAAGGATTGCGTGCCCGCCGCAGAAGCAGCCCGTGGAATGCGTGGTGTTCCCGCACACGCGGCAGCGCATCCTCGCGATTTCAACGTCTATCCCCTTGCCCTCGCGCTCGGAGCGCGCCTTCAGCTTGTTGTATACGCGGGAAATCGAGGCGTTCTTGTCCACCGCGAAGCCCACGGGGAAAAGCACGTTCACGCTCTTTGCCATCTTGCGCTCGCGCGCCTTTTCAGGGCGCCCCATGCGCGAGCCGATGTATGTCGGCGCCTTTGCCATTATTTTCATTCCCGAAATCGCAGTGAGCAAATCGAGGATGGGTTTTTTTTCGTCAAAGAGCGCCTCGAATTTTTCGGAAGTTATCCTCTTGTCAACCATTATGCCGAGTGTTTTCAGAAGCGCATAGGCGTGCTCGCCTTGTATCCTGATTTTCCCCTTGTCAACGTTGTGCGGGAGGCAAAGCTCCTCAAGCACTGCTTTTGCCGGCGCGGACTCAAGCTCAAAGTCCTCGAGCTTCATTATGCCGTAGTTGGGCTTGCCGCTCTTGAGCCACAATGCAAGCTCGCGCAATTGCTCGTGGGTTATGTCGTGCCAGAAATATGTGTAATCGGGGTGCAGGGGAATCCCGTGCCTCCGGCAAAGCGAGACGGCCTCGCCCGCGCTCATGGCGCGTTCCGCGTTTTGCACGCCCGCCTTTTTCGCCTCAAGCGCGTAGCGCTCGATGCACCACGCCGCCGGAAGGAGCGGGTGGTTGGACTTGATGAAGTCGCCGGCGGAAACAAGTATGTCCCCGAGGAAAAGTATCTTGTCAACTTCCGGGCGCAGCCTGTCCGCCTCCTCGACAGAATTCACATAAACGACTGAGCCGTCCCTGAGTTTCACTATGGGCCCGTGGATGGTGTCGCAGGGGGTGATGACAGTGGATTTGCCCGGGCGCTCGATTTTCATCTGCGTGCCGACGGCGATGAACGAATCGAGGACGACCATGCTCGCGGGATGCACCGCCTTGCCCATGATGCCCGTGGCGCGCGTCCGGCCGTAGCGCAATCTCCACCCCCCCTTTGCGGACGGGTAGGCGAATATCGCCCTGCCTGCCACGGATTCGTCGATGAAGCGGAAGTCGGGCTTGGGCTGGTAGACCCCGCCGTCCTTGCGCGAGACTTTCATCACCACTTCAAGCCAGCTCCAGTCGAGCTTGATTTTGCGGGTGTATTTACTCACCTTCGCGGCTTTCTGGGCAATGCCCTCGCAGATGACAAGCGCGATTCCGCTCCGCACGCGGTTGGACGCGACGCCGGGCGTGTCGCGGTGCACGGACACTTCGTCCTCCTCGGTCGGGTCCCCGTCTATGCAGACCGGGCAGGAGCGCACGATGTGACGGATGTCGTCGTCCGATGGCTTGTATTGCAGGTGCGCGGAGCGCGTGCCGTAAACCGTGATTTCCTCCACGTAGCGCTCGAGCATGCTGTCCGTGGGGCGGAAGTCACCTACGGAAAGTTCGCGACGGGCGACGTCGGAAAGCACCACTGCGAGCGCAGCCACCGTGCCTCCTGCGGAGCGGATGGGCCCCGCAAAATAAATGGCGAGGTAATCGCTGCCGTCGGGGTTCTGCCTGATTTGGAAGTCCGAAATGCCCTCCGTCGGCGCGACCAGCACGCCTTCGGTGAGTATGCCCACCCCTGTGCGGACCGCCTGCTCGATTAACGTGCGCTTGTCGCCCTGAATCACTTCGCCGCGCACGATTTTCTGCACCACCATGTGCGCGATTATTTCGCGGCTGTGCCCTTCGTGCTCAAGCGCGCGGATGATTGCCGTTATCCCCGGCGGGCCGACAATCCCCTCCACGCGGGCGGCGACGTCGGAGGCGGGCTTTATCTCAACAACTAACGAGGGGTCGAACTTCCTGCCGCGCGCCTCCTCGGCAATCGCATAGGCATGGTCAAGATTGGATTTGAGCATGGAAAGGTACGCCTTCATTTCACTGTCCGTTGCCTTGTCGTCCATGGAATCAGCCCTGCTTTATCGCCTGCGGCGGCACTTGCGCGGATGCGCCGGAGTCCCCGAGGAAGCTTATGTGGTTGAGCTTGCCAGTCTTGCCTTCGAGGATGGGCACCAGTCCGGGCGTGGGCACGTGCCCCATGCGCACCTGGAAGTCCGTGCGGTCCTGGAAAGTGCCGCTGTTGAGAAGCATTGTGCCGCGGTACATCATCCAGCCGTTCTTGTGCACGTGCCCCACGTGCACGATGTCCGGCTCCTCGTCAATCACAAGGTAATCGTGCGCTTCCGGGACGATGAGGCTGTCGCCGTAAATCGGGGACAGGTGCCTTCTTTTGATTAGTTCGAGCATCGCCTCTTCGGGTTTCGAGTAGGACAGCCCGCTCATGGAGCTGATAAGCGAGTCAAGCGATGTCCCGTGGTAAAGCAGGTGCTTGAGCCCCTCGATTTCGATGTTTGAGGGGTTGCCCACGCGCACCACTTCGGATTTCATCAGGTCGAATGGGATGCACGGCTGCGGCTCCGCCCTGCGGACAGCATCATGGTTTCCGGGGGCGACAAAAATCGTGATATAGTCCGGGATGCCCTCGATTGCCTTGTCAAACATTTCGTATTGCTTGTAGATGTCCTTTACTGCCAGCTCCTTTTCCTGCTCGGGGTAAATCCCGATTCCGTCCACCACGTCGCCGCAGACCACGATGTATTTGACTTTCCCAGCGAGGTCCTGCCTGCCTTCCGCGCCGTTTATCCAGCTGACAAAGCGCATGAACTCCTTTTCGAGGAATTTCTTGCTGCCGAAATGCAGGTCTGAAAGATACGCGATTGCCACGTCGTTCTCGGTTTTCTTCTGCTCCTTTGCGAAGGGGATTTCCGGCCACGTGACTCCGTCCGCGATGAAAAGCTCGTCAAGATTCCTGCCGTCAATCGCCACTATGTCGTCGTGCAGCATGCGCGCGGTTGCCTTGAACGCGTCGGCCTTGTCCTGAGGCACCACCACCTTTGCCGTGCCCTCCTCGTCCTCGACGTCGAGGAGGAAGTTGCCCTTTTTCGTGGTGCGCTTCTCGGTAATCATGACTATGATGCGGACTTTCACGCCGTTGTGCTCCTTGAGCTTGTTCGTGGTGATTATGGGATTCGGCGTAATCCTCGTGCGCAGGATTTTTGAGATGCGCTCGAAGCGGTTGCGGAAGTGCCCCACGAAATCCTCGAGCTTGCCAGTGCAGTTGGATTTGCCGGTGATGTCCGACTGCCCGATAATCTTGAATTTCGGGGAAGATTCCTTTGCGAGGGGCTTGAAGGAGGGCGAGCGCAGCACGATTGCCTGCTGGGGGATTTTTTCCTCCGCAACTATGAACTCGCCAATCATCTCGCGCGTCACGAAAGGGGTTTCTGAGGAGAGGATTTTCTGCAGCAGGGATTCGGTGATTTCGTTTTCCTCAAGATAGGAGTATGCCTCGGGCGTGAGGCGTATGCCCTTTTCGAAAAACTGCTTCATGTCCGCTTTCACATGACCACTTGACTCGCAACTTGCGCCTAATTCGGCGTTGCGGCTTGCTCAGAAGCCCCCAAGCGCGCACCACGCGCCCGGGGAATTGCGGGGCTTGCGCCCCCTCATTCTGCCTGTCCTGTGCTTATCCTGTCTTCGTTGATTCCAGTGCCGAGAGAATTGCCCAAATCTGCGTGCGGGCGTGCATCGGCATGTTTATGTCCTCGCTCACCGCCTCTATCGAATATACGGCGGCGGAAACGCGCGTTGAGAGCTCGTCCTGCCCCTTGAGCCGCTCCTTCGCTTCCGAAAGCGCGCGGCGGATGTTTTTCGGCACGGACGTGTCCGCGGAAACGTTGTCGATGAGCTCGAGGATTTCGAGGACTTCCTGTTCCACCATGTTTTCACAACCACTAATAAAGTGACGATTACCTTAGAAGCTGCCGTATTAGGTCGGTAAAGTTTAAATGGAAATCGAAAACCACGCTGGTATTTTGCGCGCATTGGCAGGTTTTGCGAAAGTCCCATTTGCAACAAAATATTTTCAGGCGAAGGGACAAAAAAACAAGATATAAGGGGCGCGAATGGAGTTAGATTTGGCATTAGGGCGGCGAAATGGATAAAAGCGAGGAAAAGCGAGCCGAATTAAGCCAAAACCGATATTAAGGCATCTAAATGGCAAAAAACAGATATTACGGCTCTGTTTTTTGAAAACAACGTTTATAGTGCCTTGTTTTAAGCCAAAAGCGATTATAAGCGGGTTTATTTTTTCAAAAAAGGAAAAGCTTAAAAATAGTAAATAAATGAATAAAAACGCTTTTCCCCACCGGGGAGAACGGGAGGACAATATCAATATGTTTGGACCGCATCTGACCATGGACATGTATGGGTGCAACAAGAAAAAGCTCAAGGAAGTCAATTTTGTTTACAGTTTCTTAGATGAACTGCCCGCGCTGATAGAGATGACGAAGATTATGCCGCCGTATACGTTCTCGTATAACGGCTTGAAGCCCGAGGACTGGGGGGTTTCGGGCATCGTGCTGATTGCCGAGTCGCACATCAGCATACACACCTTCCCGGAGAAGAACTACGCTTCGGTCGACATTTTCTCCTGCAAGGAGTTCGATGTCGAGCGCGCGTCGGACATAATCGCGTCCAAGTTCGAGGCGAAGACCTACGAGCGCAACTTCCTCATGAGAGGAAGGCACTTCCCCAAGGACATCATGCGCAACAGGCAGATGATGGAGATGGAGCGCGAGAGGGAAACGTCCACTGCGAAGGAAGAGAAAGAGTAGCTTCTTTTTCATTTCATTTTTTGTTTTAGTTTTTATTTTTTCTTCTTAGCTGAAGCTGGAGAACAATGGAGGAGGAAAACCTGCCTGCCGGTCACTTGCCCGGGCAGTCCGAGTCGCACTTGTTGACCGCCTCGAAATAGCGGGACATGACATCCGCCCCGTAGCTGTTGCCCGGGTCTTCCAAGGGGTCGTTGTCCCTCAGGTATTTGATGTAGTGCTGCTGCCCTGCGCAGCCGTTGCGCTGGGAAAGGAAGCTTTGGAATTTCGCCTCGGATAATCCCTGCGCGCCGTAGTATGTGTTGGACGCGAGGTAATACGCCGCCCATGATTTCTCGGAGGAGTTCATCCCGTGCTCGCATGCCGAGAGCTCGTCCCAGTGGCTGTTGATGAAGTTTGTGGCGGCGGAGAGGTATTGCGCAAACTTGTTCGCTCCGCAGCAGATGCTCATGCCCGCGTTGAACGGGTTGTATGCCGCGCCGCCGCAGGCGGGCACGGTGCCGGGCATGTCTATGCACTGCGCAAGCCCCATGCCGCACGGCTTCTGTCCCGACGGGCACTCCTCGGGGCAGTTCTCCGGCGCGATTCCTGCATCAGCGCACACCTGCGCCACGGTCTTGTAAGAGCCGTCTGCCGCGTTGTAGTTGCAGTTGTAGTTTGTCAGGTTCACGCACGCCCTTGCGGACGCGTTGAAGCCGGATTCCTGCTCGATTATCGCGCGGAAGTAGGTGGAGCTGAAGTCAAGGTCGTCCGCGTAATTCTCGATTTGCGGAAACGGAACGCAGTGCGCCGAGTCGAAGCCCTTGCCAGTATTGTCGTATATGCCCGGCTTCGGGTTTTTCGAGCCGGAGATGCACACCTCCCCGCACGTGATGTTGTCCACCTTTGGCATGGGCAATACCTCGCTTGTCTTGAGCCCCTGCTCGGTGTTCACCTGCGTCGAAATCTGCGTGTAGATTTTCCAGTTCTGGAACATGTCGCAGACAAAGCCCTTGCCGTTCTGCGAGAACATTATGGGATTGCGGTAGCGGTCGGTCGCCACGAACTGGCACAGGTCCGCCCATGTGTTCATTTCAGGGTGCTTCTGCCCCCCGTCCGAAGAGATTATGCCGTAATCGCAGCCCTCGCCCTCTGCGCAGGGAAGCGGGCCCGTGCGGTCGGCGTATTCGTAGAAGCTCATGCCGATTACGCCGGATGAAACAAGCCCGGGTATTGCAGCGAATGCCTTCTGGTAGAAATCGTGGACCGTCTGGTTGGAGAAGTAGCAGCTCCCGTCGCTGTTGTTGCCCTCGCTCGCCCCGGCGTAAAGCCAGATTGTCGGTTTGGAGTGGTTGGAAAGCACGAAGCGCGAAAATGCGATGTTGGAGGCGAGTATGCGCGCCGGGTCGCAGTATTGGTAGTCGTTGGCAAGGAAGCCGAAGCCCACGATGTCGGTCATGCTCGACAGGTTCCTGCCCCCGTAAAGCGTGGGGTCGGAAAGTATCTCGTTGACGGCATAGGAGTCGCCTGAGCGCACGCCCAGCACAGACAGGCAGCCCGGGCAGTTCTGCTTTATCTGGACAATCTGCTGCTTCACGTTGGACATCGCGGAGAGGTCGCTTGAGTTGAAGTTGATTTCCGTGACAATCAGCGATGGATAAGCGTCGTTGTCGTGAAGCGAGCGGGCGAACGTGCCCATCCACGAGGGGCTGATTGCGCTGCCGTTCGTGTAATACATGTAGACAGGGAGCACGTTGCGCTCGAGCCAGCATGCCGCCCGCGCGGGGTTCTGCGTGCGGGGGGTGGCGCCCTGCGCAGGGGATTTCATCCACTTGGTCGCCATCTGAAGCGAGAAGTTGCAGTACGGGAACGCGCTTGCCGTCGAGGCGAAGGAGGGGCCGTGCCCTATCATGAATGCGCGCGGCTGGTCGTCCCCGTCGCTTTCCAGAAGCTCGGTGAACGTGGTCATGTTGCACGCGTCGAAGCGGCATTCCCCTCCCTTGAGGTCCGCGTCGAACCAGCTTCCGAGGAACGAGAGAACGTTGTACCAGTGGGTGTCGTTCTTGCACACCATGCAAAAGCACGGCTTTTCCACATTGAGAGGCGCGCAGATGTTGTCAGGCGTGAGGTTCACAGACTGGTTTGTGATGCCCATTTTCTCAAGGTTCGAAATCGTGTCGCCGGTGCGGTAATCATAAAGCACGCAGCCCGCCGATAATACGGCAAGCGCGAGAAGCGCAATCAGGAGAAGGCGGGGTTGTTTGGAAATTGCCATCCGGAATCACTCTGCCATGTTTCATCAGCATGCGGTTAATAAAAAAGCACCGTGGCGCCCGCGGGCGTTGCGGCGGCACCTGCCTGAAGGCGCGTCGTGCCCCGCGCCCCCCTTGCCTTCGGCCAGCCCGGCTGATGGGCGTGCCTACAGCTGCTCGGAGAGGAGCTGCATGCGCATGTATTCGCGCATGTTGCGCCTGTGCTCGTCGCTTTGCAGCGCGAGTATGTCGTTTCTGTGCGTGAAGTTGTCCCAGATACGGTCCTTCGCGCGCTGGGCGGCGTTCCTGCTGCCGCCCGCCATGGCAAGCTCGTTGTAGCCCGCGTACTTGAAGTTCAGGTTTTCCTGCAGGACGCCGTATCCGGTGGAGCCGTCGCCGATGCCGAAGCGCGCGAGATGGTCGCTTATCCTTGCTTCCTCGCCGGCGTCATGCCAGTGGCTGGACGCGACCTGAGCGTGCCTTGAGCGCAGGGACATGAATCTCCCTCCGTAGAACGATGGGACCAGCGTGGAGAGCATCCCGATTATCGGCTCCACTCCGTCGTACATCATGGCATAGCCCTGCATTTTCAGGACAGACATCGCCGCAGGGGTTTCCATGCGGAACACGTCGCGGTATGCGTCGCGGTGGGTGTCGTAGGACTTCGAGCGCGAGTATATGTCGGTGTTCTCGTCGTAATTGTTGTAGTAGTAGCCGTTCTTGAGCATGTTAAGCGAAGCCGCCTGCGGAACCTTGCCGTAAGTCGTGCCCCAGTGCTCGAAGTAATTGACCGTGGTCGTGGAGGTCCGCTTGGACATCCAGGGACCGTATTCCGTCATGCCCGGGATGACCTGCTGCCACGTGTTGACGTGGTCCACTATGAACAGGTTCATCGGCCTTGCGCGCGACCCGTCTATGTTGAAGTAGTGCCCGCCGCCCTCCCACGTGATTGTGGATTCCTGCCTGTCGTCCTCCATCTTTATAGTGCCGAAGGGCTTGAGCCAGCGCTCGTATTTCTCAAGCTCCGCGATTGCAGATGGGTCGTTGGTCGCGGACACCTTGTCCTGCGCGATTACGTAGGGTTTGATGAGGTCCTTTACCTTGAGGGGCTTGTCATGCTCCTTGTCCACGGAGGCAGGATCGGTGACAAATTCCCCAGTGGGGGTGACATACACCCTGTCCTCTCCGTCCTTCACGACCTTGTCTCCGTGCGTGCCGACGTATGCGTTCCACCTGTCCATGAGCCGGTTTTGGGAGCGAAGCTGCGTGTCTCCGAACGTGTGCGCGCTTTCCACGCCCACTGTGTCGAGCTTGTTCGCCAATCCCGAGCGCTCAAGCGTCACCGTGCCGTCCTGCGCAACATTCACCTTTCCTCCCTTGCGGAGCGCGGCCATTGCGACGCCCGCGCCGGAATAGTCGCTCAGCATCTGCGTGGAGGCGGACATGACGTCATTCACGCCGCGCTTGAGCCCGAAGAAGCTCAAGAACTGGAACTGGGGCTTGCCCCATTCTGTTTCAAGCTCGGTGCGCTGCAGGTAGGACGACAGCCCCAGCATCTTGCGGTAGGAGTGCGATGCGAAGGGGAGAAGCGCGGTGTGCACCCACAACGAGAATGCCATGGGGAGGACCATCTGCTGCTCGTAAAGCGAGGTCGCCCACCAGCGCTGGTTTTCGTAGATGCCCTGCCCGGTGTTCATGTTCATCTTTTCGAAAGCGTCGGCGCCCCTCCTGCCGCCGCGGTTGTAAGACGCGTCCCTCATTGCTGACGACTCTATCGACATGCCGAACCCGAGTATGTAGGACTGCTCGTACTTGAAGTCCTTGAGCGGGGAGAGCATGGTGAGCATGCTCCTGCCGCTGCCGTAATACGTGTTGTCGTGGCTGCCTATAGTGCCGATTACCGCGGCTGTGAAGTCCGCGTGCTCCTTCTTCGACGCCTTGAACTGCGCATCGAACTGCTTCTGGCTCGCCTTCGCGTAAGCTGCGAGCGTCTTGTATTCCGCGTCCGTGATGACGCCCGCGCCCTGCATCTTCTTGAGCGCGTCGGCTGTGATTTTCGCGCCGTAAGATACGGATTGCAGCTCGCTTGAGGTCTTGTCTATGTTCGCGACTATGCGCTTGTAGAAGTCAGCAGACTTGTCGGTCGCGGCAAGCGCGGCGACCGCGTTCCTGAGCGTGTCCGCCACGCCGGGCTTGGCTTGCTCTATCCGGTCCAGCACCCGCCTGAACTCCGAGATGTTCTGGTCTTCGGCATGCCCCTCGAAGAACTTGTTCGCGTCCAGCCGCTTTGCGCCTACGTCCACCCAGTTTTCGGACATCTTGCCCTGCCGCTCAAGAGCCTGCCTTGCCCTCGTCTGCGCGGCGTACCATGACCTGAAGCGGACGGTGTCGTCGTAAAACGTGTCGTAGACCATCTCGCCTGCCTTGGACATCACGTTCTGGTAGGCGCGCATCTTGGCAGGCGCGTGGTATTTCACGTAGTCCGCGGCATTCACGAAGTGCATCAGCGGCTTGCCGTCCACGGTGTTGCCGCCGCCCCCTTCCACGCCCACGCCCGCGATTATCTTCGCGAGGTTGCTTCTCTGGTTGATGTTCGCCTTGGACGCCTCGAAGAGCTGCTGTACCGAGCGGACCTCGTGGGGGTTGACGCGCACGAAATCCGCCTCGCCCGCCGCGTCCTTGTTCCTGTTTTTCGCGGCGACGATGCCCAGCACCTCGCTTCCGAAATCCGACACGTGCAGGCTGGAAAGAAGCGCGCCGTAATCGCGCATGTCCTCCTTGCCGCCCTTGACAATCACCCCGCGCGCCTTGCCATCCCAGTAGCGGTTGAGCTGCTCCTTGTTGTATTCCATGACAGGCACCACGCCCATGTTGTCCGCAGTCTGTATGAATGCCATGCCACGCTTGGCGTCCATGAACAGGAAACCCCTGCCCTTCATGGCAAGCGACGCCACCGCGTCGTAATCCTCGATATTCCCGCCGGCGTTCTTCTTCGCCGCCGCCACCTGGTCCGCGAACTTCTTGTCGTAGAAGCGCGATTCCTTGTCCACGAGGTTCTTGTACATCGCGCGCTGCATGGCATAGGACTGCAGCGTGTGGTCGAGCTGGCTGTCGAAAGCGCCGAGCATGCTACCAGCGGCGTTGAGCCCGAGGTTCTTGGAAATCGCGAACTCCGCGCCGCGATTCATGGCGCGGGAGACGTAAAGCAGGGTTTCTATGTGCTGCGACGACTCGCCTTGGTACTGGTTGTAAAGCATTGCCTTGCGCGAGGCGGCGTATTCCACCTGCCATTCGAGCTTCAATTCCTTGCTGAATTCGGCCCTCGTGCCGGAGAGGCTGCGCGGAGTGAGCCATCCGGACGCCCCGCCGTACATGAGGTCGCCGGAGCGCAGTATCTCGCCGCCCCACTTGGAGAGCGTGTTCTCGGTCTTCTGCATCATTTTCACGAAAACGAAGTCCGTGTATGAGCTATTCTCAATCGCCTTGTCGCTGACGCCGAGGATTTTCTTCACTGCGTTTATCTCGTGGCGGGTGGTGCTGAGTTTCGCGCCCCTGCCCTCAAGCAGGCTCATGCGCTCAAGCAGCGCGTTGTCAAGCGCAGCGTGCGGCACGCCGGCTTTCAGCTGCTGCCCGAGCCCCAGGTGCTCGCAGACTTTTTCGTACTGCGCGGTCCCGTGGATTGCATTGAGCCTGTCGCGGATGGATTGGCGGTTGGCGGCTATCGCGATAAGCGTGTTTTCTATGAGCTTGCGTTGTTCTGCATGCTCCGCGCTCGTGCCGTCAAGTCGGAGTATGTCCGCCATCTGCTTTGCGAGGCGGGAAACATTCGCAGTGCCTTTCGCGGCTTCGGCTTCAAACGCCCTTGTCAATTCCTCGGAAAGCTGCGTGCGCTTTATGCCCTTCTTGAAGAGAAGCTCGAAGTCGCTGATGCTCTTTATCTCGTCGAACTTCGTGTCCTTGGAGTCGAGGTGCAGTTTCTCGCAGATTTGCCTGAAGTGGTATGCCAGAACCGAGCCCGCCGGGTCTGCCGCGACGGATATTTCGGCAAGCGAGTCGCCCATGCCGGATTTCACCGCGACCATGCGGCTCAGCGACTGCAGCTCGGTTTTCAGTTGCGACAGCGCGCCACCGTTCACCCTGCGCCCGTCGGCGTCTATTTCACGGTTCAATTCCGCGACTATCGCCGCCTGCAATTTCCTGCCGATATTCTCGTTGAACAGCGCCTCCGCGCTGTCGCCCTTTGCAAGTTCCCGTCCGTCGCCGATGTTGAGCAGGAACCTCGCCCCTTTTGCATTCAGGGCGTCCTTCACCGCTTCGCATGAGCCGAGCTGCTCGTCAAGCGTCCTTTTGAGGCGGGAAGCCGCGGCATCGCGGACAGAGCCGTCGTTGTAGTATTTCTCGAAGTCATCCGCGGACATGTCCCCCTGCAGCTTCTTGCCCATGCCCTTGGAGGATATCCACGCAAGGCGGGCGCGCACTTCCGATGGGTCCATGTGAAGCTCCCTCGCGATTTTGTCCGCGCTGTCCCCCTTGCCCGCGCGCTTGGCGATTTGGACGTCGTGCTGGTGGACCGCGTCAAGCGCTTCACGGGTCATATCACCAAGCTTCCCCTTGTCGAACACGTCGTAGCGCCCGAACTTGAGCAGCCCCTCGCGCATCTTCATGAGCCCGAATTTTTCGCGAAGCGTCTTCTCGATTGCCTCCAGCCGGTCAAGCTGCTGCTTCATTGCCGGGTCGTACATGCCCTTTGCCTTGGCAAGCTCGCCGAAAAGCACGTGGAGGTCGGAATCCTTGTGCTGCGCGTATGCGCTCAATGTCTCGATGTGCGCCTTGAGCTTCGCCTTTTCCTGCGCGGTGAAGCCCTGGAGCCCGGGGATTTCGCCGAGCGCGGCGGCGAGCTTCTTTTTCGCCTCAAGCGCGTTGCCCGCGTGGTCCAGCGAGTGCTGCTCGTAATGCGAATTCAGTTCGTTGATAAGCTGGCTTATTTTCATGAATTCCGCGGCTTTCCTCTTTTCCTCCGCGGTCTTCGGCTTGTCGAGCCGGTTGAGAAGCTCGGTCGTTTCCGCGTCCGGGTTCATCAGCCCGTTGAGAAGGTGCGGGGACATGCCCATCATTTCCGCGACGTCCCACGCGTACTTGTTCTCCTCGTTGCGCAGATGCCCGATGCGTTTCGTAAGCACGCTGTGATTCTCGACGTATTTCTGGTAGTCCCAGCCGTACATCCACTTCGCCATCTTGCCCAGGCCGCTTCCTTCCATGAATTTTTCGAATGCCTTGCCGGCAACGCGGCTCTTGCGTTCGCCTGATTCCGCGTCCTCCTTTGTAAGCACCTTTGATGCGAGGTGCCCGACCATTTTCCTGCGCGTGCCGCGAATCCATCCTTTTGCCGAGCGGTATTGCGCGACGGAATCCACAATCTTGCGCGGCACTGCGACAAATCCCACCATGGGCAGCGACAGCAGCACCTTGGGGAGCGGGAGCTTGAGGAACTTCGCCTCCATGCTGTCTATGCCCTCGGTAAGCTTCTGCTGCTTGGCGTTGAGCCACTTGTTGAGGCGGCCCCCGTATGGCGACCTCGCGGTCTGCATTACGCGCATAGCAACTTCGGAGGTGTAGAATACCTGGAAGTCCGCCTGCGCCTTCTCGAAATACTTGCGCATCATCCTGTTCTTCTCCGAGTTGTCCAGCCCGTACTTCCGGAACTTCTGGAGAAGCTCCGCGCGGTGGATGTCCAGCATGTTCTCAAGCTCGGCCTCGGACTTGCCCTTGTTGATGCTCTCGCCCAGCTTTTTTTGGAGTTCCTTGAAAAACTGCTTCGCCTCCTTTTTCGCCTCCTTGGAATCCATCCCGTTCTTGCGCGCGGTTTTCATGAGCAGCTTCTCGACGTTCTTCTGCGCTTTTTTCTTGGACTGGATATACCTTGCGGCGGCGGTGCGGACGCTCATCGCGGTGGAGCCGGCATTCACCCTGCCCTGCTTCGTCTTGGGAAGGCGGGGGGTGGTGAGGTCGAAAAGCGAGAGGGGGTCCCTGCCGCCGTAATACATTGAGGACACCAGAAGCCCCGCGATTATTATCGCTGGGAAGCAGAAGGGCAGGTTTGCGGGCGAGGAAAGCGAGGACATGAGCGCTGGCCCGAGCGCGGAAATCGCCCCGCCATTTGCAGGGCAGATAAGGAAATCCTCGTTGGAGGGCTTGAAGTACTTGTCGCCTTGGGAGCCGCCCCTGAAAACCACGGCTGCCATGCCGCAGCTGCCCCTGCTGTCAATCGCCCGAAACGCGCTCCCGTTATAGTAATGGGTGATGGTGCAGTTCGCGTAGCCGCCGCCGCTGGCATTCACCGGCGCGCAGGACTGCGACGAGCCGTCGGACGAGACGTTCTTCCCCTCGAAAAAGAAGTAAAGCGAGGCGTTCGCAAGCGGAACCGCGTTGTAGCTTATTGACTGGGTGGTGGTTTCCTTGTTGGGATTGGGCGGCTCGGCCGCGGCGTTCAGGTCCGGCTTGCTGTAGTAGCTGAGATTGAGGTATATTATCTTGACAATAACGGTATTGTTTTCGGTCGACTTGACGGTGATTTTTGTCTGGAACGCCATGCTGGTTGCCGGGCCTTCCGCGTGCATGACCACAGATAGGAGCAAAAACGCCATGATTAGAGCGTGAACACCCACCCTCGCGACCATGCAATTATTCCCCTGTTGAGGCTTAAAAATCTGCCTATGCCGCCATCGCAAAAACCGGCGGGAAAATAGCGCAATCCGCCCCGCGCACGTCGAATTCAGATTTATAAACTTATATCGGGATAGAATTGCAAGACGATAATGGGTGGCCCAAGCATGTCGTATCTTCTTCAGCTCGCCTCCGGAGAGTTCTTTGCCGCGCCGCTGGTGGTGGCAGGCTTCGCCTTCTCAATCGCGTTGGTTGCCCTCTCATACATGGCGTCCGAATTCCTGTCCATGCCGAGCCTGAAGGCGTTCTCAAAGCTCGAGCTGCGCGAAATCGGCGTCACCGCGGTGATAATAGCGATACTCGTGGGGCTGGCGCTGCCCGGCGGCCCGTACGACCAGATGGCAAAGAGCCTCGCGCTCCCCTCGCCCGCGCAGGCGGCTGACCCGCACGCGGTTCCGGACAAGGTCTGCCAGGAGTGGCTCAGCCGGCATGAAAGCATGCCAGGGCTGAACGACTCCTACAACTCCGGCACCGGATTTTACAACAGCGGCAATTACGCGTTTTCGCAGGCAGGGTATTTCATAGGGTGCAGGACCACCTTCAGCCAAATCGTCAATCTCATGTCGTTCGGGGCTGTGAGCGCAGTCGGGCTGGGAGGAGAAATGAATGGCGTGTTGATGCCCGAACTGATGGGCTTTTACAGGCAGTTCATGATGTATGAAATGCTCACCGGGCTGGCATCCACCTTTTCAATCGGGATTGAGCTGCCCGAAATGATGCTTGCCGCGTTCAAGATAGATGTCCACGTGCAGGGGCTGCTCCCGTTCATATTCCTCGGGCCCATAAACGAGGCGCACACGCTGCTTGTGGACATGATAGGCATGCTCGTGTCTGCGACCGCCGGGCAGAACATGCTTCTGACGTTTATCGAAATCAACGTCCCGGCAATCGTGCTGCCGCTGGGAATAGCCATGAGGGCGTTCCCGTTCGCAAGGAAAACCGGCTCCACAATCATCGCGTTTTGCTTCTGCGCATATTTCATCTACCCCCTCTCCATACTGGTGAACGAGAGGATTTACGATTCCGTGTCGCACACGGATTGCGGGAGCAGCGGCTTATTGGAGGACGGGAAAGACTGCGTGACCGACGCGCAGTGCTGTTCGGACAACTGCATCAGAAGCTCGTATGAATCCGCAATAGGCATCACTGTCCCGGTAGTAGGGGGGAAAACCTGCCGCCCCAAGCTCGGAGACTTCACCAAGTTCGCCTCGACATACGCAATATGCAGGCAGACAATGGAAGACATGACGCAGGAGGACCGCGACCGCGTCACCGAAATATTGCAGAACGACACCATAAAGGACCTCAAATACCAGGAGGAGGTCGCAAAGCACAACAACCTGGTTTCCAAATCGACGAAGGCTGCGGAGAGGATAAAGGAGATAGAGGAGGAGCAGAAGAGGCTGACCGAGCTTCGCAAGCAGCGCGAGGCGGACGGCATAAACTCCGTATTCATCACCCCCAGCGCGGCAATGAGCTTGACCAAGAGCTTCGAGATGTACGTGTCCGAGGCGGGAAGGCTTCTTGTGCTGCACTCGATATTCATAGTGGTCGAGATACTGCTGACACTGACACTCATGAAGGACATCGCCCTGATGATAGGCGGAGAGCCTAAGCTTCTGGGGATAAGCAAGCTGGTCTGATGCTGTTGCAAATAACGCCCCCCGTTGTAACGAACGTCGCGTACTGCGTGTCGCCACAGGCGGTGCTGGAGCTCGCGTTCCAGATAATGGGCATTTCATTCGCGCTCATGATTGCGATGCTTTCGCTCTTCTGGATGGCTTCGCAGTTCTTCAGGCGCGCGGAATACGAAGGGCTTGTTTCGATTGAAACCCACCAGCTCATAGTCTCGGCAATACTGCTCGCAACCGTGTTCGGCGCCACGATTTTCTCCTGCCAGCTGTCGGTTGCGTTCGCTGGCGACGACCCCTTTGTCATAGGCACGTCCTACCTCAGCCACATAAGCAACAACATCGCGCTCAAGGCGGTATTGTCCCTTGAGGCGACAAAGGCTTTCTCGCAGTACTGGGGCTCAATGAGCTTCCGCTGGGGGCTGACCGTGTGGGGCGTGGCGACTCCCGCGTTCCCGTCATTCATCATAATTGAAAGGGTTGTGGATTTCATTCTCATGCTGATAACGCCGTTCGTGGCGAGCCTGATGGTGCAGCAAGTCATTCTGGAAGTGATAAAGGGGACGGCAGTGGCGTTCATACTGCCGGCTGGCGTGGTGCTGCGCATGTTCCCGCCAACGCGGAACGCCGGCTCTTTCCTGATGGCGACCGCAATCGGCTTCCAGATACTCTACCCATATACCTATGTGATGCACAGGCAGATTGTTTACGAGCTTGAGAAAAACGCGGGGCTGGACACGGTGATGGAAAACCTCTTCAACGAGGAAAATCTCGACGAGGGGCTCTGGCCGTGGGCGGTGTTCTCGCAGGGCTTCTTCGACATCAAGACCATGCTTCTGCACCCGGTAGACGCGCTGGGCTTCCTGCTTTTGCAGGCGCTTTTCCTGCCCGCGCTTTCAATCACGCTGACAGTGTCGTTCATAAAAGGGTTGTCGAAGTTCATGAGCCAGAAACTGAATTGAGAATTTGATGATTGGTGAAAGGTGCGGATGATGGACAAGGGAAGCACGGCAAAACTGGGGGTTCTCCTTTCCTTAGTTGCCGTGCTGTCCGGCTGCGCTGGCGTGCCGCAGAGCGGCGCCACGTGGAGCGCCGAGGGCTGGGACTGGATGATGCTCGGCGGCATCGCGCTTGCCGCCATGGCGTCCCTCCTCGCGCTGTCATACATGGCTGCGGTTTTCATGAATGATGAGCAGATGCTCGCGTGGACCAAAAGGGAGGTCGGGCAGCTCGCGTATTCCGCGTTCATATTCGCATGCGTGATTGCGCTTTCCGCAAGCGCGGACGGGTGGCTCAAGTTGCTGAGCCTTGCCTCCCCCTCGCCGGTGTGGCAGGACTACGTGAATGCCGTGGTCTGCTGCAACCCCCTCACGCAGTCCTGCGTGGTGTCGCCCGCGCTTGCGGGCAACCGCCCATGCCACATCGCGCTTGCGCAGGACTACCTGCAGATATTGTTTGAAAGCGGGAGGACGATGGCGGATGGGATACTCGGGAACTATTACGTGCCTGCGATGCTCTCGCAGATTTCGATTTCAATCTCCTCGCCCGTGATGCTTGACTTGCTCAGCTTCAACTTCAAGCCCTTCCCGGCGCGCACTATAGACATGCAATTCTACGGGGTGCTATTCGACCTGACGTTCAAAACAATGGTGTTCATCAGGGTGCAGCAGATTTTCCTCGACTTCATGTGGGGCGCGATAGTGCCGGTCATGCTCGGCATAGGGCTCGCCCTCCGCGCGTTCCACTTTTCGAGGAAAATGGGCGGCATGCTAATCGCGCTTGGCATGTCAATCTACATAGTCATGCCCATGTTCTACGTGCTGTTAAGCGGCATACTGTTCGGGTTCGTGCCGGACTGGGGGCACCCGCAATTCGGGGTGAGCTTCGACCCGAACAGCCTTCCCGTCCAGCCGCCCATGAACATCAGCACCGCGCCTATGAAGCAGAGCGAAATACTGGGCACAGGGCAGACGTTCATGAATTTGTGCGGCACGGCGAAACCGGAGGAACTGGAAGAGCAGGGCGGGCTTGTTGACTTCCTGTGGAACATAATCAAGATTCTTTGGAACAGCACGCTCAACGTGGTGGGGAACATCGTCGCGCCAGCCGGGCAGCTGGGCGACGACCCGGAGACTGCCGCGCGCTTCGCTGCGGACGGCCCGGTCTCAAGCCTTGCCATGCTCATGGTCTTCACGGTCATCACCCCGTTTTTGGGGCTGATGACAATGCTCGCATCGTTCAAGTATTTCTCGCCCCTCATCGGCGGGGATGTTGAGCTGTCGCTTCTTTCGAGGCTGATATGATGGCGGTCACCAAAACAAAAATCGCCGTTGCGCTCTTCCTGCTGTTGACAATGGTAAGCGTCGCCCACTCCGGCATTTTCACCGACATCGGGACATTGTTCGGGAATTCCAAGACGCTTGAGTGCACTGTCACCGAGTCCCCGCTGGTCTGGATAGTGCTTGCGTGGATTTCGCTCGTTCTGGGCGTGTTTTTGAACGCAATCGTCACCATGCTCGGCGGCGTTTTGGGCGGGCAGAAATACAACCAGTTCCTCAAGGGCGGGCTCTGGGGCATAGTGGAAACCGCCGCCATACTCGCCATTTTCTCGGGCGCTTTTGCCGGCCTGCAGGAATACGGGACCGCGAACCTCGACACCGCCAGGGCGTATTCCACGGTAATCAGAAACACGGTGATATTTGACTTCACGCTCATGATGGCGGGCAGCACCGCGCTCTCGTTCATATCAAGGCAGGCGCCCAACGTCCGCATATCCGCGTTCAAGGCGTTCCCGCTTGGCTTCCAGTTCGCGCCCATGTTCCGCCCGCTGTTCGACGGGCTGGGGACGATGGTGCAGATGCTCGCGGCCGCGATTGCCGAGTGGGTGGCGCACGAATTCGTGCTGTGCTTCATCAAGACGAGCATGCTCTCGCTTCTCCTGCCAATAGGCATATTCCTGCGCGCGTTCGGGTTCAAAGGGGCAGGCAACGCGCTTATGGGGCTGGCAATCGCGCTTTACTTCATCTACCCCTTCCTGATGATACAGGTCGGCGAGATGCTGAACAACTATTTCGCGCGGACGAACGAGCCTTGGGACCCGCTGGAAAGCTGGCCGTCATGCGCGGGCGCGGCCCCGATTTGCTGCACTACGACGAGCGGCAGCGTGATACCCGCGAACACAAGCGCGCTTTTCATCAAGAACGGGCCGAACTGGGAGAGCGACCTGAACCAGCGGCTGGATGCAATCGAGGTCGGAAGGGGGGACATATTCCTCTCGATTGACAAGCGCGTGCCGGTTGTCGGGACAGGGACGTTCTGCACCTACAACACCGGGATTTCGCGCTCGTATGGCAGCCTGCTTGACGGGCTTGGCGTGCTTGGCTTCTGGACGCTGCCGATAGGCGCGGGGCTTGTAGGGCTTGCCAACCTCGCCATACTCAAGTGGGTGAATCTGAGCTGGGTGGCGTTCTCGCTTGCGCCACTCATGATTGCGTTCCTGCTGAATTCGGCATATGACATCGTGTTCTTCGTTTTCATCGTGAGCATAGTCCTGCCGCTGATGATGGTGTTCATAACGATTACCATGGCAAAGGAAATCGCGAAAGTTCTCGGGACCGAGATAGACTTGAGCGCGCTTGAGAAGCTGATATGATATCCGCAGGATGATTGGAAGGTTTTGCAATGGTTTCGATGGCCGAGGAAGTGTGCGCCCCGATACTGGGGAACCCGCAGGGAGTGGTGGCTGGGTTCGGCATACTCGGCGACAACTGGGTGGTACTCACCTTCCTCGCGCTTTTCTGCTCCCTTCTTTCGCTCGCAGTACTTTACATGGTGGCGAACTTCCTGCGCAACCAGACGCTCCTTGCATGGATAAAGTTCGAGCTTTTCCAGATACTGGGAACCGCGACGGTATTCGCATTCGCCATACTCTGGGCGTCCGGCATGTGCACGTTCGACATGGGCTTCTTGAACGACCAGTACCTGCACAGGAACATGTACGATATCGTGGATGAATATTTCTCCTTCCTGCGAGGAGTGGGCAACGTGCTTTTCGGGTACATGATGTACATGTCCAAGATAATCACGCTTCTGCAAAAGGTTACCTATTTCTCAAGCCCGCTCGGGCTTGGAATGACCGACAATCCGCTTGACTCCATGGGGCAGCTCAATTCCATACTCTTCTTCGCCGTGGGCGGCTACATCACATCATACATGATGCTGGACTTGCAGTTCAAGATAATGGAATACATGGCGTTCGCCACCATGCACTACCTCTTCCCGTTCGGGGTTTTCTTCAGGGCTTTTGAGCCCACTCGCGGGTTCGGCGGCGCTCTCATCGGGCTGTCGCTGTCATTTTTCCTGTTCTATCCCATGCTGGTCGTGTTCAACCATTATATCATATACAACAGCCTGGAGGAGTCCAGGACCGACCTTGAAGCCGAGATGGGCAATGCAAACGCGCACGTGGTGAACGGAGAGGTGCCGGACGAGCAGGCGCTCAAGAACTCCATAGACGACCTCGCAAACGTGATGAACGTGCAGAAGATGACCGAGGGCATGGGCTCGGCGACCGTGTTCCTGTTCAAGCCCCTTGCACTCTACCTCATAGCCGCCGTGGCGCTGCCGGTAATAAACTTCGTGGTGCTTGTTGAATTGACAAAAGGGCTCACCTCCTTCCTCGGCGACGAGGTCGACATCACCAACCTGACAAGGATGATTTGATGGATATGGCGCACGCATTTTCGGAAGGGAAGGCCGGCGCAAGCGCAGCAAGGATGATTTGATGGACGTCAACGTGTCATTTCCGCTCGGATGGGAAAGCCTGTGCGTAATCTGCGCGCTCATAGGATTCTTCATGGCAGTATTGGTCCACATGGCGGCAAAGGCGATGGGCTTGCAGAACCTCGACATGTGGGCGAAGTCCGAATACATGCAGGCAGGCGCGAGCTTCCTGATAATCCTCCTTGCGATAGGCATGGTGCAGGCAGGCGGCAGGATTGCCACGGAAATCACCTCGAAGCTCGCTGAGGCGAGCGACAATGTCGAGCTTCTCGGCGCGGCTGCAAACCCCGTGAATATCGGGGACCCGGTGCGCATCGCCAAGGCATATCTCACCGAAGGGCCGCTGAAATGCGAGGTAAACATGTACAAGTGGGCAAGGAGGCTCAACACCTGGGCTGAATTCTGGAACGGGATAAGCATAAGCGTGGGCAATGTGGAGGGCACGGGCGGAGGGTTCTTCTACGCAGGAAGGGTGAGCGTCACCCACTACGCCGCGCAGAGCATCACCTACCTCGCGCTGTTCCACTACATACAATACCATATGCTGAACTTCTCGCAGTACGTGATGCTCCAGATTTTCCTTCCAATCGGCATAATACTGAGGACATTCGCGCCAACGCGCGGCACGGGCGGGTTCATGATTGCATTCGCGCTGGGTTTCGCGTTCGTGTTCCCAATAAGCTATCTTTTCATAGTGGCGATGATGCCTTCCACCGCGATTGCCTGCAGCCAGATAGGCGTGCAGGCGGATTACATCTCAAACGCGGGGAAGGCGGGGTTTGCCGAGGAATTCCTTGTGGACGACCCCTGCCCGAACAACGCGGGCGCGACAGTCATGAACATGATGAAGTCCGAGGGGGACACCACCATGCAAAGCGAGCTTACCCGCCTCCAGCGCTCGGTCGGGCAGCTGTATTTGCAGGCAGTGTTCTACCCAATGGTCTGCCTCATAGTCACGTTCACGTTCATCAGGCAGACATCCTCGCTGTTCGGCGCGGACCTTGCGGAAATAGGCAGGGGCTTGATAAAAATCATATAAGCGGCAGCCAATGCCGCCCGAATCCCCCACTATATAGTATATAGCAGGGCGGCAGGGGGAAATAACGGGCTGGCGTTGGCAAAAAGTGTCTGCTTTAAAAATCATTCAGCATTAACTACCGATTCGTGGGAGATTCGCATGTCGTTTGAAATACCCAACCCGTACAAGGGGAATTACAAGCTCCTTATCATAATCCCGCTGCTTTTGGTGGCGGTTTCGCTGTTTTTCATCCCAAGCATAAAGAAGGGGGTGGACTTCAAGGGCGGCACGCTCGTCACCATGCAGTCGGACGTGCCTGCGGACACGCAAAAGCTGGCGGAAGCGCTGGAAGCGAACGGATTCTCCGTTTCCTCGGCAAAATCCCTCCAGAACCCCAAGGGATACGAGATAGAAGTCGAAATTGAACGGGACGAGAACCTCACGCGCACGGACGAGCTCAAGAGCGAATTTTTCAACACTGTCGAGGAGGTCTCGCGCCTTGAAGCCGACGCCTCGACCGCCAACAACTCAAGCTCGGAAGCGCAGGTGAAATATGCAGACGCCAAGGCGAAAATAGACGTCATTTCAAACGGCATTTTCGCAATCGCGGGCATGCCGCAGGACGCGGAAAAAGCGAACAGCACCAACGCGCTCAAGGCGAGCGTGAATGGCGCATACAGGAAGATAATAGACGGCAACTCCGAGCGGCTCTCCGCGGTGCTGTCCAAGGAAGTGCCATATGAGAGCGCAAGTTTCAACGAAGTGTCGGCGTCCCTTTCGGCGAAATTCCTCGAAAAGGCGCTCAACGTCGTCATGTACTCCACCATACTCGTCTGCATAGTGGTTTTCCTGATTTTCAGAAGCATTGTCCCGAGCGCGGCGGTCATCGTGGGCGCAGTGTGCGACATAATAATCGCGCTTGGCGCAATGGGGATGTTCGGGATCCCGCTCACCCTCGCGTCCTTCGCGGCGCTTTTGATGCTCGTGGGCTTCTCGCTTGACACCGACGTCCTGCTTACAATGCGCGTGATTAAGCGCAAGGAGGGCGACGCGAGGACACGCGCATATGAGGCGATGAAGACCGGAATGACAATGAGCATGGCTCTCCTGCTTTCCTTCATTTGCCTGTTCATACTCGCATCACTGACGCACATCAACACGTATTACGAGATTTCAGCCGTGGCAATCGCGGGGCTTGTGGGCGACCTGTTCGCAACATGGCTCCTCAACGCGATAATCGTGCTGAACTACGCGGAGAAGCATGGGCACTCCGGCGAATCCGAGAGGGGCATAATCGCCTCGCTGTTCTCCAATTAGGGATTTTTATGATTTCAATAAACGAGCTTGTGAGGGGGGCGAAAAGCCGCGAGGTCATCGCAGTCTTCGCGTTCACGCTTTTCGCGTGCCTGCTGATGTACCTTGACAAGCCGATGGGCATCCCGATTTACATAGTCTCCATATTGCTTGTCGGCATCGCGTCGGTGTTTTTGCACAAGGACAGCCTGCGCGTAGCCGCGCTCCTTGCAATCGTGTTCCTGTCGGCGTTTTCCATCTGGTCCAACGGCGTCAAGTTCGGGATTGACTTTTCGGGAGGAGTGAGGATACCCATCCTTCTTGAGAAGTCCGTGGATTCCGTGACAATGGAGGAGATGGTCACCACCATCAAGACGCGCGCGGCGTCCTTCGGGCTTACCGAAGTGAAGGTCCGCCCCATCGGCGACTCGGAAATCTACGTGGAGCTTCCGCAGAGCAACCCCAAGCTCGTGAAGGACGTCGAGGACATCCTCTCCCAGCAGGGCATATACAACGGCATAGTGGACGGGAAAGTCGCGATAAGCGGGGATGAGATATATTCCGGCTCGATTTACCGCGTGCCCTCGCAATACCTGCAGGGCGCGGACTGGGGAGTCAGCTTCACCGTGACGCAGGCGGGCGCAAGCAACTTCGCGAAAGTGGCGAAGGGCAAGGCGAACTATCCGCTTTACATGTTCCTCGACCGCCCGCAGAACGCGATAATAATACTCAACGAAAGCGAGCTCATGTCCGACGCGAAGAAGCAGGGCGTGCCCATGTCCAAGTCAAAGGCGCTCGACCTTGCAACCTCTGCGATGAGGATGGCGGGCGACGACATACCGGTTTATCTCGAAGAGGACCTCGCGAAGAATTTCACGCTTGTCCCCAGGGACAACATGACCAAGGCGATTGTCAACAACGCAAGCCCGCTTGCCGAAAAGCTCGCGCAGGCGGGATTCGTGGTGGTCGGGAAGGCATCCGAGGACATGACGCCCCAATACGTGGTGTCCCCCTCCTCGCCCGCGTCGGACGCGGTGACGACGTGGAAAGCGGTCGGGCTCCTCTCGTCCCCGCGCCTCGTGGCGTCGGTAACGGAAGGCGTGCCCAATTACGCTTACACGATAAACGGCCCTGCGCAGGGCGATACCTCGACTGCCAAGCTGCTTGACGCGCAGAAGAAGGAGCGCGAACTCGAGTCGCTTCTCAAGGGAGGCGCGCTTCCGGTGCACATAACAATCGGCTCGAAGACAATCGTGCCCGCCCCGCTCGGCGAGGAGTTCCTGCGCCTGTCGCTTATCGGCGTGGCATTCGCGCTGGTTACGATTTCGCTCATGGTGGCAATCCGCTACAGGCACCTCAACATAGTCGTGCCCATGATGTTCATCAGCTTCTCGGAAATCCTGATACTGCTTGCGATATTGGGCGCATTCACAATCGACCTCGCCGGAATGGCGGGAATCCTCGCCGCAATCGGCGTGTCCGTGGACGCGCAGATTGTCGTGACGGACGAGCTTCTCAAGAAGGAGGAGGAGACCAAGAAGAGGATTGACAAGGCGTTCGCAATCATCACCACATCGGTAATGGTCGCCGTGGTCGCCATGCTGCCCCTGCTGCTTCTTTCCGGGCTTGTGGAAATCATCGGCTTTGCGACATCGACGGTGCTGGGCTCGCTCCTCGGACTGTTCATCTCGCGCCCGGCATACGGCGCCATCGCTGAGAGGATGTTCGAGAACAGCTAGTTTCGTTCAGGGCTTTTTCTTTTTTCTTCCTTCTTTTCCCCATTCTCTTTTCTTCTGCTGCAAAAACGAGTAGAGCGAGTTGAGCATGGGCACGATGTAGAAGGGAAGCACGACGCCGACGATTGCGCCTGTTATTTCGCGCAGAAGGTTGCTGCTCTCGCGCAAGCCGATTAGCTGCGTGCCCCCGTCAAGCGCGATTGGCACGGCTGCCGTGGCGATAATCCACTTGTTGGGCCAGCCCTCACCCTCGATTTTCTGGACAAAGGGCAGGATGAGCAGCCCGAGAAACATGGCGAGGTAGATGCCCATGTCGCGGGCGCAGACCGGGAATTTGTAGCCGGTTTCAGCGCCCCGCGTGATTGTTGTCGCGTGGGTGGATGAGAAAGAATCGGATTCCATGCAGTCTGCGATTGAAAGTTTGCCGTCGTTGGATTTGAAAAGGCATAGCGAGCGGGAAGTGAGCTGGTGGCACGTCGGCGCGAATGCGGTGTAGAGAAGGTCGCCTGTTCCCTTGTTGGCAAAAGCCGCGAAAGGCGTGAGGAAAATCAGCCCGTTGAGAAGCAGAAGCGCCACGAGGGCGAGGAGATAGGGAATCTTTGAGCCTGCCATGATGGGGTTGGCATGCCGCAGTCTTTTAAACATAATTCGCCGGAATTCCTCTAACGCGGGGCCGTAGCTCAGCTTGGATAGAGCGGCACTCTCCTACGACCCTTTTGCTCGCTCCAGATGGGGACGCTCGCAAAAGCGTCGACGGAAAAGCAAAAGGAGAAGGAAAGCGGTCTTTCATCCGTGATTGTGCGGAGAAAGGTGAAGGTCGTGAGTTCAAATCTCACCGGTCCCGTTGTTTTTTTCAAAAACCCTTAGAAGAGTTTTTAACTTTCATCCCCGAAGTGTTGCCATGGTTTCACGCTTAGCAGAATTGTTCGTCGAGGCGGTCAAGAACACCGCGCAGGGCGAAATCGCCATCCTTTATTCAGGGGGGCTCGACAGCACGGCGATTGCGACCGTGGCAAAGCAGTTCACCACAAAGCCGCTCCTTGTTACTGCCGGAATCGAAGGCAGCCAGGATTTGGAAGCCGCGCGCAAAATCGCGAAAGAGCTTGACCTGCCGCACAAGGAAGTCGTGCTTACAGAGGAGGAAATCGTCAAGGTCTACAAGAAATGCTACAAGATAAGGAAAGGCGACCTTCTGAAAGTCGAGCTGATGGTTCCCGTCTTCTCGTGCTGCCGCGAAGCCGCGCGCGCGGGCAAGTGGAAAATACTCTCCGGCTCGGGCGCGGAGGAGCTTTTCATCGGCTATGACAGGTATTTCAAATACAAGGGCAAGAATCTGGAGAACCTTCTTCTCAAGGAGATACAGAAGCTCCCTACCGGCGACTGCGAGGCGCAGGAGCTTGTCGCGAAGAACTTCGGCATCCGCGCCACATTCCCGTTCCTCTACCAGCCTTTTGTCGCCGAAGTCCTTGCGCAGCCCCTTTCTGAGAGGCTGGGCACGCTTGAGCACAAGAAGCCGCTTCTCCGCAAAATCGCGTCCGAGCTTGGCGTTCCGCAGGATGCCATTGACCGCAAGAAAAAAGCCATGCAATACGGAAGCGGCGTGCACAAGATACTCCTCAAGAGGATAAAGGAAATCGAGGAGGAGCTCCAAATTAAGGAGGAGCTGCGGCAGAGGAAGCGCGAGCAGATGGCGAACGCTTCCTTCAGGAGAAAGAAGCGCGAAGGGCAGCACTGAGGATTGCTTCTTTTTGCAGGCAAAAACAGCCCCGTTACTTCTTCTTGCCGGCGATGAACAGGTGCTCCAGGTCGTATGGGGAAAGCTCGATTTGGTCGCTTACCTCGATTTCGGGACCCATCTGCGTGACGAACTCCTCGAAAACCTTCCTCGGCTGGCGCGTGACGTCTATTGACTGCGACTTTATGGCAATCATGCCCCAGCCGCCGTCTTTCAGGAACATGCGGCTGTTTTTCAGGAAAATGTCCGCCTGGTCGGGCTGCGCGACGTCCTGGTAGATGACGTCCACCTTGTCGGAGATCATCTCGGCGTATTCCTGCGGCTGGCGCGCGTCCCCCATTATGGGGAGCATGTTGCCGTGCCGCTCGCAGACGGTAATCAGGTCGCGCATGGAGCGCTGTGCGAATTCCACGCAATACACTCCGCCGTCCTTGCCGACTATGTCGGAGACGTGCGAGGGAGTGGTGCCTGTGGATGCGCCAAGATAAAGGACGATTGAACCGGGCTTGATGGGCATTTCCTTCAGGCCCTTGTGTATCGCCGCCGCGAGCTTGCTTCTGTACAAATCCCACAGGCGGTATTCCACGCCGGCTTCCATCTCAAGTTTTTCGCCGTAGACGCGGTAGCCGGGGACGGAATTTATGGTGGCGAGCCTGCGGTTGAGAAGATACACGCCGGGGAATTTTCCTTCAATCATATGAACACGCCTTGGAATTTTAAAAATAAAAACGGGCTCGGTCCATAGGGGGCAACCTCTAACACTCTATCCCCCTAAGGATTCACCCCTATCATGCAACACACGCCATTGAAATAAAAAAACGGGCTCGGGGGGATTTGAACCCCCGGCTTTCTGGTTTCTTCAGCCATGCATCTGCTACAAACAATTTCGTAGGAGTGTTAAAAGCCAGACACTCTAGGCCAAGCTGAGTTACGAGCCCGCTATTGTTGGGATTTCGTGTTTCATAACCTTTTAATAGTTATAGTGAGAGTTATGGAACGAGCTTTTTCAGGTTTGCATAAGCCAGTGGGGGTGCTATTGTGAAGAATATCATGTGGTTCTCGGAAATCAGGAAAGGCAACCTCGCCGAAGTCGGCGGGAAGGGCGCGAATCTCGGCGAGATGTCCGCAGTCGGGCTTCCCGTGCCGCAGGGGTTCGTGGTGACCGCCGGCGCGTATTTCTACTTCATAAAGCAGAACAAGATAGAGGCGGCGATAAAGGAGATGACCGAGGACCTGAACGAGGAGAAAAACGACCAACTCACCCGCGCATCCGAAGTCATCAAGGGCAGGATACTCGGCGGGGAAATACCGTCCGACCTGAGGAACGAAATACTCGCCGCATACAAGAATATGATAAAGGACGGGCGCGAGCCGTTCGTGGCTGTCCGCTCGTCGGCAACGGCTGAAGACCTGCCCGAGGCGAGTTTCGCCGGGCAGCAGTCCACGTTCCTGAACATCAGGGGCGCGGAGGACTGCGTGCAGGCGGTCAAGGAGTGCTGGGCGTCGCTTTTCGAGCCGCGCTCCATTTACTACAGGACAACGAACCACTTCGACCACATGAAAGTCGGGCTCGCAGCCGTGGTGCAGACCATGGTGCAGTCCGAAAAGGCGGGAGTCATGTTCACGATAGACCCCGTGAGCCAGGACAGGAACAAAATCGCAATCGAGGGCGCATACGGGCTCGGCGAAATCGTGGTGTCAGGCTCGGTTACGCCCGACCGCTACATCGTGGACAAGAATTCGCTCACTATTGACCTGAAGGACGTGGCGAAGCAGACGTGGATGATTACGAAGGTGGAAGACCACAACGAGAACGTCAACATAAAGGAAGAGATGCAGGAGAGGCAGAAAATCACGGACCAGCAGGTAATAGAGCTTGCGAAGCTCGGCAAGAGAATCGAGCAGCACTACGGCAGGCCGCAGGACATAGAATGGGCGGTTGCCGAGGGGAATCTTTACATTGTCCAGTCGCGCCCGATAACCACGCTGCGCCCCGAAGTGATGAAGGGCTCGGTGGAGGCGCTCGCTGCGGGGAAGCAATCCGCAAGCCAGCCGGCGCAGCAGCAGGAGCAGCCGAAGATGATTGCAGAGCAGAAGCCGGCGATGGCGCTTGGCGGAACGGTTGAAAAGAAAACAGGAGGGGAGAAGATGGCAGGAGGCGAAACAAAAGCGGACACAGTTCTCGTGCGCGGGCTTGCGTCTTCACCCGGGATAGGGAAGGGCAAGGTCTGCATACTTTCAAGCCCCAAGGAAATGGGCAAGGTGCAGAAGGGCGACGTGCTTGTCACCGAGATGACCACGCCTGACTTCGTGCCTGCCATGAAAAAGTCGTGCGCAATAGTCACCAACTCCGGCGGGATGACCTGCCACGCGGCAATCGTTTCCCGCGAGATGGGGATACCCTGCATTGTCGGCACGAAGAACGCCACGACCGTCCTCAAGGACGGGCAGTTCGTGACAGTGGATGCCACGCGCGGCATGGTTTACGACGGCGACATCGCTTCACTTGGCAAGACCGAGACGCACGCCGACTCGCTGCAGCCCGGCGCGGTCACAGCATCCCCGACTTCGTTATCCGTGCCAGTCACCGGAACGAAGATTTACGTCAACCTCGCGGAAGTGGACCTCGCGGAAAAGGTTTCCAAGCTTCCCTGCGACGGCGTGGGATTGCTTCGCGCGGAATTCATGATTGGAGACATCGGCGAGCACCCGAAGAAAATGCTCAAGGAGAACCGCGGGCAGGAATTCATCGACAAGCTCGCGGAGAAGCTGCGCGTTTTCGCAACCGCGTTCTACCCCCGCCCGGTCGTCTACCGCGCGACTGACTTCAAGACGAACGAATACCGCAACCTGAAGGGCGGAGAGGAATTCGAGCCGCAGGAGGCGAACCCCATGATGGGCTACCGCGGATGCGCGAGGTACATCATGGAGCCCGAAGTCTTCGCGCTTGAACTGAAGGCGATAAAGAAGGTGCGCGAGGAATACGGGATGAAGAACCTCTGGCTCATGCTCCCGTTCGTGAGGAGAATCGGCGAAATCCGCGCAATCAAGGAAATGCTCAAGGAACACGGAATACACCGCACGCGCGACTTCAAGCTGTGGATAATGGTGGAAGTGCCCTCGACTGTCTTCCTGATTGACGACTTCTGCAAGGAAGGCATAGACGGCGTGTCAATCGGCACCAACGACCTCACCCAGCTCATACTGGGCATAGACCGCGACAACTCGACGCTTGCCGAAGGGTTCGACGAGCGCAACCACGCGGTGCTTCGCGCGCTTGAAACTGTCATCAAGTCCTGCGCGGAGAACCACGTGACTTGCTCGCTTTGCGGGCAGGCTCCGTCCGTGTACCCCGACTTTGCCGAGAAGCTGGTGGAGTTCGGGATAACCTCCATGTCCGTAAATCCGGACGCGGTGGAGAGGACGAGGCGCGTGGTCGCGTCAGCCGAGATGAAGGTCCTCCTCAAGAGGCTCTCCCAGCTCACTGGCGAGGCGAAATCCGAGCAGAAAAGCTCGCTTGAGGACTGAGCGCATGCGCACCGCACTGTTGATATTGCTTTCGCTCATAGTTCCAGCTTTGCTGCTGGGCTGTGCAGGAGGCGTGCAGCCGCAGGGGAACGATACCAATAATACAACTGGAGGAGACATCATGAAAAACCAGACAAACGGCACGCTTGTTGTTGCGAAAGGCGACACCGTGCAGGTGGACTACATAGGGAAACTCGAGAACGGCACGGTATTCGACACGAGCATCGCAGCCGAGGCGAAAAAGGCGGGCTTGCCCCTTCGCGAGAAATACGACCTGCTTGAATTCCAGGTCGGCGCTGGGCAGATGATAAAGGGATTCGACTCCGGCGTCCTTGGCATGAAGGAGGGCGAGGAGAAAATCGTCACAATCCCGCCCGCAGAGGCATACGGAAACAGGGACGAAGCAGCAGTCATTTCAATCCCGGTTGACCGCATAGGCAACTCGGAAAACATCAAGGTAGGAGTGGAGCTTCAGGCGCAGAACGGCGCTGTCGGCAAGGTCGTTGCAATTGAGAACGGCACGGCGAAAATCGACTTCAACCACGAGCTTGCGGGCAAGACGCTCACCTTCACCATAAGGATGGCGAAGATAATCAAGAGGTAAGGGCTGGTTGCGGTGCGGATAATTCTCCAGTTTCCCGAGGGGCTGAAAACAAAGGCGCTGGAGGAAGCCGCAAAGCGCGAGTCCGGGGGGCACGAAGTGTTCGTGGCGTGCGCCCCGTGCTACGGGGCGTGCGACTTATGCCTTGACGAAGCAAGGCACGTGAAGGCGGAAAAGCTTATTCACTACGGGCACGCCGAATTCATGGTAGTGAAAAGCGACATTGAGATTGAGTATCGCCCCTACTTTTTGGATGTGGACTGGAAGGTTGTCGGAAAAGTGCTTGCGAAAACCGGAAAGCTCCTGAAGGACGCAGGCGCGAAGAGTGTGGCGCTTACTTTCCCTGTGCAGCACCTTGAGAACTCCAAGAGAGTGAAAAAAGAGCTTGAAGCCCTTGGTTTCACCGTTGTTTTGGGAATGGGCGGCAAGCACATCAGGCACGCCGGGCAGGTTTTGGGCTGCGATTCCGAGTCTGTTGCGAACGCAGGCAGCGTGGATGCCGTTGTCTATTTCGGAGGAGGAAAATTCCACCCCACAGGCATTCCGTCTGGAAAGCCGATTATCTGCGCTGACCCGCACCTCGGGGATGCGTATGACATAACAGGCGAGATACTCCGCGTGGAAAAAAAGAGGAAGGGCTCTCTTCTTGCGGCGTCGCAGGCAAAGAAGTTCGGGATACTTGTTTCCACGAAAAATGGGCAAATCAACATGACGGGCGCGCGGCTTGCCAAGAAGCTTCTCGAAAAGAAAGGCAGGAAGGCGATGCTTCTTGTTGCAAATGAATTGGCTCCGATTTCGCTTGCGAACTTCATGACATTCGACGCTTACATCAACACGGCATGCCCGCGCATAAACGACGATACCGAGGCATACGGCAAGCCGATTGTGAATGTGGCGGACATGAAGCGGCTGCTTGAATTGATGGTCTAGCCCCGCAAGGCAAACTGGGAATCAGAGCCGTTTTCTCTTGAGCATGCGCCTTCTCGGAAGCAGCTTCCCGCCGTCGGGCGAGAGGATAATTGAGAGTTCGCCCGAGCGCTCGAGATACGCCTTTTTCACGTGCGAGATATCCTCCAAGCCGCGCTCGGCAAGCATTTCCTCCAAGTCCTCGGCTGAAACGTCCTCGTAGTCGAGGTTTTTTTCGTTTATTTTCCCGTTTTCAATGAGAAGCGTGCGCTTGCCCTCGATGATGAACGCTATCTGGGGGTTCTTTTCGGTCAATTTGCCAAGCAGAATCTGGAGAAGCACTATTGTGCCGACGGCAAGCATGGCTATTTCAATCGGCACGACGTCCTGCGGATAGACCAGAACGTCGCCTACAGCGGAACCGAGCGCGATTATGATTATCAGGTCAGCGGGAGATAGGCTCGCGATTCTCCTCTTGCCGGCTATGCGGAGCATCACTATCGTGAAAACATACATGGCGACTATGCGCATGAATTGGGGGAATAGGCGTTCAAGTTCCATGGCAAATGGATGGACTGCTATCTATTTATTGCTTCTTTTGCACTTGAAAGCCGGTGTGGAAAAGGGGTGCGTTTATGTCGATAATCATAGGTCTTACTGGCGAAAACTGCGCGGGCAAGGGGACTGTTGCGGATTACCTTGTGAAAAAGGGCTTCTACTACTACTCGCTTTCGGACGTGATAAGGGAGGAGCTTGCCAACGAGGGCAAGGAAATTTCCCGCGAGGCGCTTATTGCCAAGGGCAACGAGCTTCGCAGAAATTTCGGATCTGACGTGCTTGCGAAAAGGACGATTGGCAAGCTGCAGGACGACAGGAATTACGTCATTGATTCGATTCGGAATCCCGCCGAGGCAAAGGCGCTTCTTGCGACGGGAAAAATGACGCTCATTTACGTCACCGCAACGCCTGAAAGAAGGTTTGAGCGGATGAAAGCACGCAGGCGCGAGGGAGACCCCCGCTCAATTGACTCCTTCAAGCTGATTGACAAGGTGGAGTTGACCTCCAAGGACGAATTCGGGCAGAATCTGTCCGAAGTGTTTGCTCTTGCCACGAAGAAAATCGTGAACGAGGCGGAATTCCGCGAGCTTTACGAAGTCGTGGACGCGACTTTGGGCGAGCTTTCCGCGGAATTCGTGTCCAAGCGCCCGAACTGGGACGAATACTTCATGAACATCGCGAAAGTTGTGGCGAGCAGGAGCAACTGCGTGAAAAGGCACGTTGCCGCAGTGATTGTAAAGGACAAGCGGATTATTTCCACAGGTTACAACGGCACTCCTCGCGGCATCAGGAATTGCGATGAAGGCGGCTGCCCGCGCTGCAATTCGTTTACCGATTCAGGCACCAAGCTGGACGAGTGCGTGTGCTCGCACGGAGAGGAAAACGCAATCGTTCAGGCATCCTACCACGGAATTTCAATCAAGGACGCGACGATTTACACGACCTTCTCTCCCTGCCTGATGTGCACGAAGATGATAATCAACTCGGGCATGAAGGAAGTCGTCTACAACTCGGCATACCCGATGGGGGAAATGCCCCTCCGCCTTCTGAAGGAAGCGGGAATAATCGTCAGGCAAATAAAACTGGAAAAAGAATAGAAAGAGATTACTATGACCACACTAGAATTACTTAAGTAGAAGTTTGTGGTAATTTTATTCTATTATGAATCTCAAACAGTAATAACCACAAAGTGTCCCAAGCAATAGTAAAAAGGAAGAATTTTACTAAGAGACTCCACCATTCTGGTTTTGCGATTGTGGCAACTAGGGACATAGCTACACCGGTTGGTCTGCCTGAAGAAGCCTGCCAGATCAGATCTTTTTTTGAGGCAAACGCAGTAATGTTGTAGGTGGTTTTGTCGTCTTTTCTGATAGGAGTACAGACTTTTTCTTTGTAACTCACATTGAGAATTTTTTTCTCTCCACTTATACTTAGATTGACAATTTGATAATTAACAACGGGTGAAGCGTAATTCTCAAAGCAGAGATAGTACCAGTCGAACTCGAACGGCGTATTAAATATTTGTCTGATGACTTCTTCCAATGAAGGAGGGGGACTTGTTAAAACAAGATAAGTTCCGCTTTGTAATTCTGCTTGAGTAGCCCAGACATATCCATCCCCAGACACGTCCATATTCGAATTAGCAGTTAAAGTGAACCGCGAATCTCCCTCAAACTTTCTAGGAACTTCGTATGTTGACGGGAACAACCAAAAAGCGATAATAAGGGGAATTATTACAAACAAAAAAATCATGCGCCATGAATATCTTTTTTGAAAATTTGTAATCTGTTGCTTGAGGGCATTTAGCATTTCTGCTATGGCATTCCAATTCATTGCATCAATTTAACTTACACCTGCACAGTTTTTAGTCTTTCGCAATCTTGTCGCCCAGTCTTTCGCCCTTTCGATTTTGCAGCCGTAAAATGAAAAAAATAAGAAAAGAGCTAAGTAGCCGCCATCATGCTTGACATGGCGATGCCTTCCTGCAAAACCATGCGCCCGCAATCGGGCTGCCCGATTGCCCCGATTTCATGGGGCAGGAAAGGGACAAGGGGCTGCTTGAAATCCGCAAGCTGCGCGAGGTAGCCCTGAATCTCGAAGAGCCACATCTCAAGCTCCAGAAGGATTCCCTCGATTTCCATCGGTTCTACTTCCATTTTTCCCACCCTCCCACACGAGTCTTTTATCGCGGGAGAGGTATTTAATCATATTTCCAAAAATATGGTTTATTTGCTCAATTTTAGGGTAGTTTTATAGATATTGTGGAATAAACACTCCATATTGGTGGTTCCATGGCGGGAAAGCTCGACGAAAAGGACTTTGCGATAATAGACGAATTGAAGAAGGATTCCAAGCTGTCCGAGCAGAAGATTGCGAAGAGGACGGGAATCCCCATGACCACGGTGCACAACCGAATCGTGAATTTGCGGAAAGAGGGCGTCATCGAGGGGTTCACAATCCGCCTGAATTACGCGAAGATTGGCAAGCCGATAACCGCGTTCGCGCTCCTCAAGGCGACAAACCAGGCGGACCAGAAAAAACTGCTGGAGCAGATATCGAAAATACCGGACGTTTACGAAGCTGCGATGGTCACCGGCGAATTCGACATCATATTCAAGGCAAGGGCGGGAAGCATGGACGAATTGAAGAATATCATCGTGGGCAACCTGAGGAAGCAGAAAAACGTCGGCGAAACTGAGACGATGGTGTGCTACGAGCTGGTTGAGAAACCCTGAGCTATTCAGCCCTTTGCCAGCTTCTTTGCCCAAGCTTGCGCCTTTTCCATTTCACCCTCAACAAGCGGTCCTTCTTTTCCCTTTACAAGAAAGCCTATTGCCTCGGCGCCTGCCACCGGCTTTCCGCCAAGAGCCTGAAGCTTGGAAAGGGCGCGGGGAGCGGCGTGCCCGAAGATGCCGACTGCGAGGCGCGTGAAGAAGCTCGGGCTGTCTTTTGTTATCCATGTGTCAAATGAAGCCACGCGGATTCCTGAAAGCGAGCCCTTGGGAAGGCTTTCGGAGAATTTCTGCATCGCAGGCGAGGGCATGCCGCCGTGCGTGGGCGTGCCGGTTATGAGAAGGTCGAGCCCCTTGATTGACGAGGAAGAGGCGAAACTGACGTGTATGGAGTCGCAGGCGAGTTCCTTGCCGATGGCTTTTGCAATCTTTTCGGTATTTCCGTAAACCGAGTCGTAAATGATCAGTGCTTTCATGCCGACACCTGACAGGACGGATTATTTTACGAGCGTGCCGCCGTGCGGCTTGCCGTCAATCGCCTTTCTCACATCAAGAAGGTTCCTGCCGTGGACAAAATGCGCCTCGATTTTGCTCCTTGCGATGAGCTTGCAGGCGAGGAAGTCGAATACGAAGTGCGTGCCAGCTTTTCGCAGGTCGTTTTTGCCCGCGAGGTCTATCAGTTGCGCGTAGCTCATCTTGTGGAATTTCTTCGCGTTGTGGTTGCGCACCGGGTTGTCCGAGTAAATGCCGTCGATGTTTGAAAGATTGAGGAGGCGCTTGCTGCCGAGGCACTCGGCAAGAAGCACGGCGTCGCTGTCGGTCGTTATGCCCGGGATTGTGCCGCCCATGACCACGAATCGGTGCTTTTTCGACTGCTCGCGGGCGGAAACGAAGTCCTGGCACACCACGCGGTTGCAGTCCTTCTTGATTATGTCTATCACGAACTGGGCGTTTTTCTTGGTGGCGTCGATTGCCGCCTCGTCAGCCTCGAATTCAGACGCGCCTTTCTTGCGCGCGGCTTCGGCCCATTTCCTCGCGAGCTTGCCCCCGCCCACGACTATCCCGAAATTGTATTTCGTGGAGCGCAGCATCTTCACGAGCGAAACGACGTATTGCGAGTCGGGCGTGCCCGGGTTCACGAGTGAGCCGCCCAAGGAGAGTACAACGGTTTGCATGATGATGCTTTGCTATGCATGTTTTTATCCGTATTGGAACGCTCCGGCGTTCCAATATCTAAAAAATCACTACGGTGATTTTTTAAATGCTGTTTTGGGAGAATAAAACGTACCGTGGAGATGGTGAAATGGCAAAAGGCAGGTTTTCAGCCAAAATAGGCGCGATTGTGTCGGTCCTTGAGAAGAGGGAGAAGGAGCAGGACGCGATATTGGGCTCGGTGAGGGAAATCATCCGCCACTGCGCGAACGGGATAAAGCTCATACATGCGGGAGACATAAAGGCGGCGAAGAAGGACATTGCGCAAGCGGAGAAGAAAATCGCTCCCTTTGCGAAAACAAAGCAGTTCGAATACCTTCTTTCGCAGCCATGGCAGGAGATAGCCGAGGCGCGATTGCTTCTCGCCGCTGTCGAGGGCAAGGAGCTTCCCAGCTGGGAGGAGCTTGGCATGCCATTCGAGCCATATCTTCTCGGCATCTGCGACCTGTCGGGCGAGCTTCGCCGCGAAATGCTTGAAATGCTAAAGAAGGGCAAGAAGAAGGAGGCCGAGCGCTATTTCGAATTGATGAACGAGACTTACAACGAGATGCTGCCAATCCGCTTCTCCAACTCGCTTTTGCCCAATTTCAGGAAAAAGCAGGACGTGGCGCGCTCGCAGACCGAGCAGGCGAGGTCCGAGCTTGTGCGGGCAAAGATGGGTTAGGGGTGGGATTGTGGAATTCTTCAAAACAGTGGAGACGCGCGTTTCAGTCAGGGGATACCTCCAAAGGCCCGTGAAGGAAGCCGACTTGCAAAAAATACTCCACTGCGCCTGCCTTGCCCCGAGCGCGGGGAACATACAATCGTACCGAGTTGTCATCGTGCGCAAGAAAAGCGACAGGGAGGCTCTCGCAAAAGCCTGCCACAGCCAGATGTTCATGGTGGATGCGCCTGTTTCAATCGCCTACCTTGCAGACAAGAGGCGCGACAGGGCGAAATACGGCGAGCGCGGCTCGGAATTGTTCTCCATACAAGATGCCACCATAGCCGCCGCCTTTTCGCAGCTCGCGGCGGCAGCCCTTGGGCTGGGAACGGTCTGGATTGGGGGATTTGACGAAAAAGCCGTCGCGAAAGTGCTCAAGGCGAAAAAGCACGAAAAGCCGGTTGTCATACTTCCGCTCGGCTATGCGGCGGAGAAGATGGAGGGGCATGAAAGAAGGAAGCTTTGCGACCTTGCCACCGAGCTTTGAATCAAATTATGCTCACTTTTGTCACGCCCGGAATTTTCGAGAACTGCGATATCAGCGCGCCGGGAATGGGGCGCTCGGTGATTATCACCAGAGTCGGCACCTCGAAAAGCTCGGGATCCTTTGCGTAAATCTGGCGGATGCTTATCCTTTTTTCCGCAAGAAGCGCGGTCGCTGCCGAGATTATCGAGGGCTTTTTCGCGTCGGCTTCAAGCTCGACTGCGCCGAAGCCGAGGTCTTTTGCAATCCCTTTGAGAAGCGAGCCTGCGGGCTGGATGCCGGAAAAAAGCTTGTGCAGGTTCCTGTCCGAGAGTATCGAGGAAACCGTGGAAACGACAATCCGCCTGTCCACTCCCGCGGCTTTGGCAAGGCTTACCTCTTTTACTTCAACTTCGCCGCAGAGTATCCTGCCATCGTCATCGATGCGAAGCCCGAGTTCAATCATCTTCCGTGCGACCGAGCGCTGCGCAGGAAGGCTTGCGAATATTTCGGATATGCGTCCCCACATGGATAAAACCTGCGGACAGGTTTTGTCCGCAGCGGAAGCCTACAGGATTCCGCTCCAAGGTACATTCCTGTGCAGCCAAAGCTTATAAGCTAATGTATTTTTTTGTGCAACTTAGTATTAAAAAGGACAGTCGACAGAAACGTGCCAAGGTGAAAAAAATGGCTGAAGAAAGAGTGAAAATTTTGCTTGGGGAAAACGACGTTCCGAGGAATTTCTACAACATCGTGCCGGACTTGCCGCGCGCGCTTGACCCGCCGCTGCATCCCGGCACAAAGGAGCCGGCTACCGCGGGAATGCTCGAGGCGATTTTCCCCAAAGAGGTCGTAAGGCAGGAAATGTCGCAGGAGAGATACATTCCGATTCCCGCGGAAGTGAGAGATGCATTATTGCGCTCGGGAAGGCCAAGCCCGATGTTCAGGGCGACGAAGCTTGAGAAATACCTGAAAACGCCTGCGAGGATATACTTCAAGCACGAGGGATTGAACCCGTGCGGAAGCCACAAGCCAAATACCGCTATTGCGCAGACTTATTACAACATGAAGGAGGGAGTGGAGAACCTCGCCACCGAGACCGGCGCAGGGCAGTGGGGAACGGCGCTTGCGTACTCCACCATGCTATTCGGGCTGAAATGCGAAGTGTTCATGGTGAAGATATCATTCACGCAAAAGCCGTACAGGAAAGTGATGATGGAGACATACGGCGCGAAGGTGCATGCCTCGCCCTCCAATGCCACGTCGTTCGGAAGGAAGGTTCTTGAGTCAGACCCGGAGCACGGCGGAAGCTTGGGGATTGCGATTTCCGAGGCGATTGAGACCGTGGTCGGCGACAAGACGGGCAAGACGAAATATTCGCTCGGAAGCGTGCTCAACCACGTGCTCGCTCACCAGACAGTAATCGGGCAGGAGTCCATAAAGCAGCTTGAGATGGAGGACGTGAAGCCCGATTATGTAATCGCCTGTGTCGGCGGCGGGAGCAACTTCGGAGGCATGGTTTTCCCGTTCTACTACGAGAAGAAGAAGGGGAAGAACAACGCGGAATTCATCGCGGTCGAGCCCTCATCCTGCCCCTCGCTTACAAAAGGCGAGTACAGGTACGACTTCGGCGACACGGCGGGAATGACGCCGCTGATGAAAATGTACACGCTTGGCAAGGATTTCATGCCCTCGAAAATACACGCGGGCGGATTGAGGTACCACGCCATGGCGCCCACTGTCTCCGCGCTGATTGCGGAAAAGGAAGCCGTGCCGGTTGCCTACGCGCAGAAGGAGGTCTTCGACGCGGGAATGCTCTTCGCAAGGACGGAGGGAATAATCCCCGCGCCCGAGTCCTCGCACGCGATAAAGGCTGCGATTGACAAGGCGCTTGAGTGCAAGAAATCCGGCGAGGCGAAGACAATACTCTTCAACCTGTCAGGGCACGGGCTACTCGACCTCGGCGGCTATCAGGCGTACATGGAAGGCAAGCTTGACTGAGCTTGTTTTTTGTTCTGGCACTTGTTTTTATTTTTATTATTTTTTCCCTGCACGGGCGGCAATAATATAAAGGTTGATGGACAGAACCCGTCTGCACTGAGAAGTGTAAAATTGTGGTTCGAATGGCAATCGCGGAAAATCTGAAGAGCAACTATTTCGGTTTCGGCTTCTTCAGCTTTAGCTATTGCCTGTAGGAAACCCCGATTTTTCTGTTTTTATTCCGGGTTTTCCTGAGGCTTTGACTGATAGTGATAACTATAAAGGTTGGAAATGAATTGATGGTTGGAACGGGGATGATTGAAGTGAAAAATATCAAACTGGCGGCGCTGAACGGCAGCGGGCGCACTGTTGTGCGCGTGGGCAAGGTAAAAGTCGGCGAGGGATTCACGATTATCGCAGGTCCCTGCGGCGTGGAGTCCGAGGAGCAGACTATTGAAACCGCGGTTGCAGTGAAGGAAATGGGAGCTGACATGCTGCGCGGCGGCGCGTTCAAGCCCCGCACTTCCCCGTACGCGTTTCAGGGGCTTGGCTTGAAGGGATTGAAGATACTCGCAAAGGCGCGCGACATCACAGGCTTGCCCATTGTCACGGAAGTGATTGACACGAGGGACGTGTCATGGGTGTGCGAATACGCCGACGTCCTTCAAATCGGCGCGAGGAACATGCAGAACTTCTCGCTTCTCAAGGAAGTGGGCAAGTCAAACAAGCCGGTTTTGCTCAAGCGCGGCATGTACTCCACAATCGAGGAGTGGATGAACTGCGCGGAATACATACTCAACGACGGGAATCCGGACGTGATATTGTGCGAGCGCGGCATCAGGACGTTTGAGACATACACGAGAAACACGCTGGATTTGTCCTCCGTGCCCTCGGCAAAGGAGCTGACACACCTGCCCGTAATAGTTGACCCCAGCCACGCGGCGGGAAAAGTCAGCCTGATTGAGCCGTTGAGCCTTGCGGCTGCGGCTGTCGGGGCGGATGGATTGATTGTGGAGGCGCACAGGAATCCTGCCGAGGCGCTCTCGGACAAGGACCAGGCGCTCACGCCCAAGCAGTTCGGGGAGCTTGCCAAGAAATCGAGGGCGGTTTCCAAGTTCGTGAAGGGATTGTGATTCGGATGAGAACAATAAAACTCAAGGCGCAGAGCGGAAGTTGCGATATTCTCGTTGGCGAGTCTATTGCGAATCTTCAGGAGTACTGCAAGGAAGGGAAAGTGGCGATAATTACCGACGCGAATGTCCGCAGGCTGCACGGCGCGAAGTTTCCCAAAGCCCCAGTGATTGAAATCGGGCTTGGCGAGGGAAACAAGACGCTTGATACTGTGCAGGAGATTTACGGAAAGTTCCTTGAGATGGAGCTTGAGCGCAATTCGCTTGTAATCGGCATTGGCGGCGGGATTGTGTGCGATATCGCGGGATTCGCTGCGGCAACTTACGCAAGGGGAGCGCGCTGCGGCTTTGTGCCGACCACGCTCATTGCACAGGCGGATGCGGCAGTGGGAGGCAAGAACGGGGTGAATTTGCAGGGCTACAAAAACCTCGTTGGCACCATACGCCAGCCTGAGTTCGTGCTGTGCGACTTCGAGCTTCTGAAAACCCTTCCTCCGCGCGAGTTTGTGTGCGGATTTGCGGAAGTGATAAAGCACGCGGCTATCGCGGATGCGGCGCTTTTCTCCTACCTTGAGGGGCATCTGGCAGAGGCGCTGGCGTTCAAACGCCCTGTGATTGAGAAGGCGATACATGATTCGCTTCTGGTGAAAAAAGCCATTGTCGAGGCGGACGAGAAAGAAAGCAACAGCCGCATGAAGCTCAATTTCGGGCACACTGTGGGGCACGCGGTTGAAAAGTGCCTGAAGCTTCCGCACGGCGAGGCTGTTGCAATCGGCATGGTAGCTGAAGCCAACCTGTCCTGCGCAAAGGGCATGATAACTGCGAAGGATGCGGAACGCGTGGCAGCCCTGCTTAAGAAAGCGGGATTGCCGGTTGCGCTTCCCGAAGGGAAGGTGGATGCGGCTCTGCTTCTGGATGCTGTCAAGAAAGACAAGAAGCGAAAGGGAGAAAGCATCCGCATGTCGCTTTTGGCGGAAATCGGCAAGGCGGCGATTTGCGAAGTCGAAATAGGGGAAATTGAGGGTGTGTTGAATGATTTGTGTTAGCATAGCGGATTGCACTGCAACTGAATGCCTCAAGGCGTTAGTTGGCGTCAAGGCGGCTGAAATCAGGCTTGAGACCATTTCCAAGATAGACGAAACAGCCGTAAAATGGATTCTCGGCTCCAAGGCAAAAATTGTCGCGACCTGCAGGCCGGGCAAGATGCCTGACGAGAAGAGGAAAAAGCTTCTCTTGGCTGCGATTGCAGCTGGAGCGGCATATGTTGATGTGGAAGTGGATGCTCCGGACGAGTACAAGCAGGAAATTGTGGAAGCCGCCAATGCAAAAGGTTGCGAAGTTATCGTTTCGTTCCACGACCACGAGAAAACGCCTGTGCGCGAGGAATGGAGCAGACTATTGACTGGTGCTTCAATTCCGGCGCGGACATCGCAAAGATTGCCTGCAAGGTGAATTCCAAGGCGGAAGCCGCGAGGCTGCTTGGCTTGCTGGATGATGAGCGCGAGCTTATCATCGTTGGCATGGGAGACGAGGGGAAAATCGTGCGCATAGCCGCGCCATTGCTTGGAAGCAGGATTGCATATGTTTCGCAGGGCAAGGGGAAGGAGACTGCAAGCGGGCAGATGGCTGCCGAGGAGCTTGAGAGAAAGATGAAGGAGATTTCAAATGGCAAGGACTAGGATATTCGCAAGCACGGGAAAGCCCATCATGCATAGCATAAGCCCGCAGATGCACAATGCCGCATTCCACGAGCTTGGCATGGATGCTGTTTACATCAGATTGGCGGCTGCGAACGCGGATGCCGCGCTTCTGGCTGCAAGGCAGATTGGAATGGACGGGCTGAATGTCACAACGCCATACAAGGAGGAGTTTGTGCGGCTGATGGATAACGTGGATGAAAGCGCTGCAAGCGTGGGCGCTGTGAATACCGTCAAATTGGAGAAAGGGAAGGCAACAGGATTCAATACGGATGGGAACGGAGTGTCGGGCGCGCTTATCGGCAATGGAATTGAGATAAGCGGGAAAAAGGCAGTGGTTCTTGGCGCGGGAGGCGCAGCAATGGCAGCAGTGAATGCGCTTTGCAGCAACGGGGCGGAAGTGATTGTGGCAAACAGGACACACCGGAAGGCAAAGGCATTGGCAGAAAGGTTCGGATGCGGTGCGTGTTCGCTTGAGGAAAAGGAGCTGGGGGCTGCACTTGATGGCGCGGACATTGTTGTTTCTGCTCTAAGCACGCACGAGCGGGTGGTTCCAAGGGGAATGCTTGGAAAAAACACGGTTGTGCTTGAAGCAATATACGCAAAGGGCACTGCACTTGCGGCGGATGCAAAGGAAAACGGCTGCCGCGTGCTTGAGGGAAGGGAATGGCTCTTGTGGCAGGGCGTGAAGGCATTTGAGATATTCACGGGAAGCAAGGCTCCGGAAAAAGCCATGCAGGCTGCGATTGCGAAAAAGGAGGCGCACAAGGGCAATATCGCGCTTGTCGGTTTTATGGGAAGCGGAAAGAGCCGCATTGCAAGGGAAATTTCCAAGCTTGCCGGCATGGAAAGGATTGACACTGACGAGAAAATCAGGGAAATTGCCGGAAAGAGCATCAACGATATTTTCAAGCAGGATGGCGAGAGGGCATTCCGCGAGCTTGAAAGGCAGGCGATTGCCAATCTGCAAGGCGTTCACGGGAACGTGATTTCCTGCGGTGGCGGGGCGGTGCTTGACTCGCGCAATGTCGCTGTGCTGAAGGAAAATTGCACGATTGTCTGGCTTTGGGCAAGTGAGGAGGAGACGTGCCGCAGGCTGGAAGGGGAGAAAGGCAGGCCATTGCTTGATGCGAAAGACAGGAAGGAAAGGATTGGGGCGCTTCTGGCAGAGAGGATTCCTGCATACGCCACCTGCGCGGACTTGGTTGTCGGCACGGAAGGCATGAGTGCGAATGATGTTGCGAAGTTGATTATTGATGAAACAGGCATTGCCGGGAAAAATTAGGGGCAGCCTTCAGGCGCCTTCTTCAAAGAGCATGGCACAGCGCGCCGTGGCAGCCGCGGCAATGGCAGAAGGCATATCCGAGATAAGGAATTACCCTGATTGCGACGATGCGCTTGCGGCGATTGAGTGCGCAAGGGCGCTTGGGGCAGGAGTAAGCAGCGCGAATGGCAAGCTGATTGTCGCGGGCAACGGGAAGCCGGACGGCTCGGAGTTGCATTGCGGCGAGTCGGGGCTTTGCCTTCGCATGTTCACGCCGATTGCCGCGCTTTCGGATACGCAAACCGTGATTACCGGCAAGGGCTCGCTTCTTTCCCGCCCTGTTGGCATGGCGCAGCAGCCGCTTGAGGCGCTTGGCGCTTCATGCGAGACGAACAGAGGCAAGCCGCCAATCACAGTCATTGGCCCGATTCACGGCGGAAAACTGGAGGTGGACGGCTCGGCAAGCTCGCAGTTCATAACGGGATTGCTGATGGCGCTTCCGCTGTGCAGGGAAAATTCCGTGATTAGTGTTTCAAACCCGAAAAGCAAGCCATACCTGCGGATGACTGTTTCGCTTCTGGAAAAATTCGGAGTAAATGTGGAATGCAATGCCTCGATGGACAAGTTCGTAATCAAAGGCGGGCAGAAATACAAGCCAACCGCCCATACCGTAGAGGGGGACTGGTCCGCTGCCGCGTTCCTGCTTGTTGCAGGCGCGATTGCAGGGAAAGTCCGCGTGCGCGGGCTTGGCATGGATTCGCTTCAGGCTGACCGCGCGATAGTGGATGCGCTGAAGCTTGCAGGAGCAAAAGTCAGGGTGAACGAGGATTGTGTGGGTGCCGAGAAGGCGGAATTGAAGTGTTTCGAGTTCGATGCCACGGACTGCCCAGACCTGTTCCCGCCGCTTGTGGCGCTTGCCTGCAATTGCAGGGGGAAGAGCAGGATTTCAGGCGCGCTTCGCCTGAAAGGCAAGGAGAGCGACAGGTCTGCGGTGCTTGTTTCCGAATTCGCGAAGATTGGCGGCAAAGTCAGCATAAGCAATGGCGGCGACGTGATGGAAATTGAGGGCTGCGCGCTTTCCGGCGGGAAGGCGGACTCGCACAATGACCACAGGATTGCCATGGCGCTTGCGATTGCGGCGCTGAATTCGCAGAAGGGCGTGAGCATAGAGGGGGCGGAGTGCGTTTCAAAATCATACCCCAAGTTTTTCGAGGACTTGGAAGCTTTGCAGGAAGGAGGGAGAAGCATGGACCCATTTTCATTCGGGAATAATTTCCGCATAACCGCATTCGGAAGCAGCCACGGGCCGCACGTGGGCGTGGAGATAGAGGGCTGCCCTGCCGGCGTTGAAGTGGGCGAGGCGGACGTGCAGATGTGGCTTGACAGGAGAAAGCCCGGCGCAAGCCCGCTTGCCTCTGCGCGCAAGGAAGAGGACCGCGTGATAGTGGAGAGCGGGATTGAGAACGGGAAGACCACGGGCGGGAAGATGCGGATGATTGTGAAGAACACAGATACGAAATCGAAGGATTACGAAAAGTTCGGCGAAGTTCCGCGCCCGGGGCACGCGGATTACCCGTCCATTGCCAAATACGGAAGCGCGCAGGCAGGCGGGGGTTTCTTCTCCGGAAGGATGACAGCGGCATTTGTCATGGCGGGGGCTGTTGCAAAGAAGCTCCTTGAGGCAAGGGGAGTGCAAACGCTTGCGTTCTCGCGGCAGATTGGAAAAGTGCGCGATGAAAAGGGCACCAAGGATGCGGACGTGCGGAAGAACGTTTACCAGAACGCTGTTCGGGCGGCTGACCTGTCGCTTGCGGAAGCGATGCAGAAGGAAATCGAATCCGCAAAAGCAGAGGGGGATTCTGTCGGCGGAGTGGTGGAGTGCCGCGTAATCGGGCTTCCGGCAGGGAAGGGGGAGCCGATGTTCCTGTCCATTGAGGGCAGGCTTTCGCAGGCAATGTTCGCAATTCCCGCGGTGAAGGGAGTGGAATTCGGCGCGGGGTTTGCCGCTGCGGGAATGCTGGGCTCGCAGAATAACGACCAGTTCGTTGCTTCCGGCGGGAAAATCGGCACGAAGACGAACAATGCGGGCGGGATACTGGGCGGGCTTTCGACCGGAATGCCGGTTGTGTTCAGGGTGGCGTTCAAGCCGACCTCCAGCATTTTCAAGCCGCAGGCGACTGCGAATTTGAAGACCATGAAGGAGGAGAAGCTCGTGATTGCGGGAAGGCACGACCCGTGCATTGCCATCCGGGCTGTACCCGTAGTGGAATGCGTGGCTGCTGTATGCGCCGCGGATTTGATGCTTGCAGAAGGGGAAGCAAAGGGGGAATGAGGATATGAAACTCGAGGAATTGCGCGGAAAGGTCGACCTGATAGATGCGGAAGTCATCAAGCTCCTTGCAGCGAGGATGGAACTCGCGCTTCGCACGAGGAAGCTCAAGGATGGCGTGGTGGACAGCGGGCGCGAGAAGGAGGTAATGGAGCGCGTGCGAAAGTCGTCCGTGGGGCTTGTGTCACCGGAATTCTCCGAAAAATTGTTCAGGGAGATAATCGCGGAATCGAAAAAGCTTCAGGATAAAAACCCCGTTCTTATCGGATTCCAGGGCGAACACGGGGCGTACGGCGAAATGGCTGTGCGGGCTTATTCCCATTCGGCGATACCCATTTCCTGCAAGGAGTTCACGGATGTTTTCTCGGCTGTTGAGAAGGGGCAGCTTGACTTCGGAATCGTGCCAGTGGAAAACTCGCTTGAGGGCGCGGTAACGCAGGTGAACGACCTTCTGGTCGAAACAACGCTCCAGATTGTCGGCGAACTTCGCGTGCCGGTGCACCACTGCCTGTTGTCATTGCCTGACGCGGATTACCATGACATACGCGTGGTGTATTCGCACCCGCAGGCGCTCGCGCAGTGCAGGGGTTTCATAGGCAGGAACAAGCTTGAGCCGCGCCCGTATTACGACACGGCAGGGGCTGCGGAGATGCTTGCCAACGAGCGGCCCAGGGCGGCTGCGGCGATAGCGTCGAAACTGTGCGCCGAGCTTTACGGCTTGGACGTGCTCAAGGAGAATATCGAAGACCACGAGTCCAACTCCACGAGGTTTGTGGTGCTTGCAAGGGAGAAGCCGGAAAAGAAGGGCAACAAGTGCTCGATAATCTTCTCCACCTCCCACAAGGCAGGCTCGCTGTTCTTGGTGCTCGGGGCGTTTTCTGAAGCCGAGATAAACCTCACCAGAATCGAATCCCGCCCTATTCGGAGCGAACCGAAGAAATACGCGTTTCTCCTCGACTTCCAGGGCGCGGATACCGATTCCAAGGTGGTCGCTGCGATGAAGAAGGTGAAGGAGGAGACCTCGATGCTCAAGTTCTTGGGCTGCTACGATGAGGCGAAAGAATAGGATGGATAGCGGGTGGATTGCATGAAAATAGCGATAATCGGCGCGGGAAAGATGGGATGCTGGCTGGCATCTGCGCTTGCAGAGGGCAACGAAGTCGCCCTCTATGACAAGACGCCTGCCAAGGCGCAGAAGATTGCGGGAGTGAAGCCCCTGCAGTCCCTGCCCGAGCTTGCGGCTTTTGCGCCCGAGCTTCTGGTAAACGCGGCAAGCCTGCAAAATACCGTCGAGGCGTTTGAACAGTCTGTGCCTCACCTGCCAGAGGGCTGCGTGATTGCCGACGTTGCGTCCGTGAAGAACGGGCTTGCAGACTACTACAAAAAAAGCGGGAGGAAATTCGCCTCCATGCATCCCATGTTCGGGCCGACGTTCGCGGATTTCGACTCGCTTCGGGAGGAGAACGCGGTAATCATAAGCGAATCCGAACCTGCGATTGCCGAATTCTTCATGAAATTCTTCGCGCGCCTTGGAGTGAAGACGTATGAGATGAGCTTCATGGAGCACGACAAGATGATGGCATACTCGCTCACCACGCCATTCGTAAGCTCGCTTGTCTTCGCATCCTGCATAGACAGGACGGCTGTGCCCGGCGCGACGTTCGCAAGGCACATGAAGATAGCCAAGGGGCTGCTGTCGGAAGACGACCATTTGCTCTGCGAGATATTGTTCAACGAGCAGTCCGTCCCGCAAATCGAGAAAATCTCCGCGAAGCTCCAGCACCTCAAGCACATAATCGCGGGCAGGGACAGGGAAGAGGCGAAGGAATTCCTGGACAAGCTGCGGGAAAAAATCGGGTGAAGCCATGTTCTACAAAATCGCGGAAAAGGCGCTTGCGCTTGATGCAAAGGGGAAGAAAATCGTCCGGCTGAACGTGGGCGACACCAATCTTCCCACTCCGGAATGCGCGATTGAAGCCGCAGCCAAAAGCATGAAGGAGGGCAAGTCGGGGTACGTGCCAACGGCGGGCATGCCCAAGCTTCGCGAAGCGATAGCAGCGCGCGAGGGCTGCGGCGTGGAAAATGTCGTGGTGGGGCCGGGCTCAAAGCACCTGCTGTTCGGGCTTCTTTCTGTCCTTTGCAAAAAGGGAGGGAGTGTGGCGTTCCAGTCGCCGCATTACCCCGCGTATGCGCTTGCCTGCGGGCAGCTGGGGCTGGGCGTAAAGCTTGCTGAAACGACGCTGGAGGGGAAATGGCAGATGGGCGGCGTGCCCGCCGCGGATGCGCTGGTCATTTGCAACCCTCTGAACCCGACAAGCACCATCTGCGAAAGCGTGAATGTTGCAAAGGCGATTGGCGATGCAAAAGCAAGGGGAATCCCCGTTATAGCGGATGAGGCATACCGGGGGATTGCGTTCGAAGATATTCCGGTGCCGGATGCGATACGCGTGCGCTCGTTCTCAAAGGAATTCAACATGGAATCCTGGCGGCTGGGCTATGCCGTCGCGCCCAAAGAGGTTGCCGGAAAATTGGTGGAATTCTTGCAGGCGACTTCCACCTGCGTCGCCCCGTTCGTGCAGGCTGCGGGAATAGCGTGCCTTGAAAACGAGGAAGAGCTTCTTGAAATCAACCGCGAGATTTGGAAGATGAGGATAGAGGCGGCGTCAAAAGCGATGGGCGCGGCTGGCTTCAGGTTCGCAGCACCGCAGGCAGGGATGTATGTTTTTGCCTCGCACGAGGGGATAGCTGACGCTGAAAAATATGCGATGAAGCTTCTTGAAAAAGGGGTTGCAGTCGCGCCGGGCAAGGCGTTTGGCAATTTCAAAAGTTTTGTCAGGATTTGCGCCAACCAGCCCGAGGATGTGCTGGAAGATGCAATCGCGAAGATGGGCGAGGCGGCAAAGTAATCAGACGGCCTCGAATCTCCACGTGGGCTTCACGACTTTCAATATGACCTGCGTGTTGGTGTGCTCCACGTGCGCGAGGTTGAGGAAGGATTTAATCAGAAGCGAGAAGCTCTCGCGCGTTTTCGCGGCGATTATGGCGACTGAATCGTATTCGCCCGTCACGTCATAGACCGCCACCACGCCCTGCATGCGGCTTATCTTCTCCTGCGTCTCAAGCAGCTTTCCCTTCGCTATTTTCACCTGCACCACGCCCATGAAGTCGTAGCCCAGCTTATTCAAGTCAAGATTCGCCCCGTAGCCCAGTATCACGCCTGATTTTTCCATCTTGGCGACGCGGGTGATGAGCGTGGTCGGGTGTATCTTCAGCCCGCGCGCTATTTCGCGGAAAGAGCCGCGCGAATTGCGCCGAAGCGCGGCGAGTATTTCCTCGTCAGTCTTGTCCAACATTTGTCCATCTTTTTTCATGGCATGAACCCCCAGACTGGACATTTGAACAATAATATTAAAAATGATTTGTTTATTTGGCTATGAAAATGCCGGAGAACCATATATATAACATAGCCAGCAGCAAAGGAATATCGTTTCGGGGGGATGTTATGTTGGGAGACGTCACAAAAGAGGAAATAGACCGGATAATCACGGACGCGAACTCGAAGGGAGTGCAATTCGTGGATTTGGAATTCGTCGACGTGACGGGGACTCCGAAGATGTGCGAGATAACCGCCAAGCGCCTGGAGGACGTGCTGACCGACGGGACGTGGTTCGACGGCTCGTCAATCGAGGGCTTCGCGCGCATCGCCGAGTCGGACATGTTCTTGGTGCCGGACACCCGCACGTGGGCGACGCTTCCGTGGACGGGCAACAAGACAGCAAGGATAATCTGCGACGTTTATGTGGACGAGAAAACGCCTTTTTCCGGCGACCCGAGGAACATCCTTGTGCGCCAGCTGGCGCGCGCGAAGAAGATGGGCTTCGAATACAAGGTGGGCCCGGAGCTTGAGTTCTTCCTTTTCAAGGGAATGAACGGAGGGGGCGACCCCGCGGACGCGCAGGTGCACGACAATGCCGGCTACTTCGACTTGGCGACCCGGGACGAGGCAGTGGAGCTTCGGCAGGAAATAGTGCCCGCGCTTGAGCAGATGGGCATGACAATCGAGCGTTCGCACCACGAGGTGGCACAGGGGCAGCACGAAATCGGCTTCAAGTACGGCGACGCATTGCAGATTGCAGACTCCGTCCTCACATACAAGACGACCGTGAAAACTCTTTCGAAAAAATACGGGCTTTACGCCAGCTTCATGCCAAAGCCCGTTTTCGGGATAAACGGCTCGGGCATGCACGTGCACCAGTCGCTTTGGGACGGGAGCAAGAACCTGTTTTACGACGGGAACAACGAATACTGGCTTTCGAAGACCGGGCTTTCCTTCATCGCGGGAATAATGGAGCACGCGCGCGCTCTTGCCGCGATTACCAACCCCACAGTGAATTCCTACAAGAGGCTGGTGCCGGGCTACGAGGCGCCGGTCTACATCTGCTGGGGCAGGATAAACCGCTCGGCGCTCATCAGGATTCCGAGGAACCTTGTGGGCAAGGAGAAAGGCACGAGGATTGAGTGCCGCTTCCCCGACCCGTCGTGCAACCCGTATCTCGCGTTCGCGGCAATGCTCGCGGCGGGATTGGACGGCGTGGAGAGGAAGCTTGAGCCATCCAAGCCGATTGAGGAGCGCGTGTACGGCTACGAAGAGGAGAAGCGCAAGAACCTCGGAATCGGGACGCTGCCCGGCTCGCTGATTGAAGCCAGCAAGGAATTCGCCGCGGACAAGGTAATCTGCGAGGCAATGGGTCCGCATATCACCGAGCGCCTGCTGGCAATCCAGCGGCGCGACTGGGACGGCTACAAGACGCAGGTCACCCCGTGGGAAAAGGAGAGGTATTTCGGAGTGCTGTGAAGGCGGGCGGCGCGGGCGGAAGAAAACGCCCGCCGCCGGTTTCCGGCCGGCTTTTTCCGCCGGAATTCAGAAACCAATTAAAATGCGGCATGTGAAATGGTGCCATGAAACGCATTGCTGTTTTGCTTGCCGCATTGATTCTTCTTTTCGGGTGCGCGATGCCCATCGAACCGGTCGGTAACGCCAGCATAAAGCCCATCCCGAAGCTCCCGTCGCTTTTTCCGGAGAAGAACGCGACCAATGTTTCATCCGCCAAGCCGCTCAACGGGACGAACGGCAGCGGCACGGGCACGGACCATCCGCTTGAGCCGTCAATCGTGCCGCGCAACATATCCGACAGGATTGACGAGGGGCAGTTCGATTTGCCCGACCCGTCCGACTCCCCGCTCCTGCTGTACGCGATAAGCGCGGGGAATGCGGACGCGATACTCGTAAAGAAGGGCGAGTTCCACATGCTTATCGACAACGGGAACGCCGGGCTCGTGGATGCGAAGCTCAAGAACATGAGTATAAACCGGCTGGATGTTGTTGTTGCGACAAAGGACAGCGCGGACGCCTTCTCGGGCATTTCGCAGTCGCTTGACGATTTTGCGGTGGGCGAGCTTTGGGACAACGGGAATGCCATCGTGTCCGGCGAATACGCCGCAATGCGCGAAAAGGCGCGGGCGATGGGCGTGGTGATAAAGCACCCGAGGGCAGGGGACCACATGGAAATCGGCGGGCTGCGCGTGTACGTGCTCAACCCGCAGGGAGGGAAGCAGAATTCGAACCCTGACAACGACGCCATAGTCCTGAAGGTCCAGAACAAGGAATTCTGCATCATGCTCCTCAACCCGATTGTGCAGGACTGGGAGAACGCGATAATAACCGCCGCCGGCAACGAGAGCATCAAATGCGGCGTGATGACGTACTTCAAGCACGGGGAGGGGCGCCCCGTCCCGCCGATTGCACCCGAGAAGATAGGACCGAAGGACGCCATCATTTCGGTCGGCAGCAACACCGACGGGCTGCCGTCCCCCACTACGCTGGCCCGCCTGTCGCTGGCAGGCATTCGCGTGTGGAGGACCGACACGAACGGGACGATACAGGTCGCAAACTACGGGAGCCCGTCATACGAAGTAATACCGGAAATAGTGCAGAAAGAGACCGATAAAAGATAGCTGCTTCCTTTTTTCGCGCTGCCGGTTAAGCCGCACAGAATGGGATTTACTGCGGCACTTTCTTCGCCTTTGCCACCATTGCCGAGGAAGTAAGCTGCACGCCCACTATCTTTGAGCCGTCGTCCGTGCGCGTGACGCCAAGCGCGATGTCCGCGCTTGAAAGCACGGTGTCGTTGTGCGTGACCACGATGAACTGTGTCTTGCTCGAAAGCTGCTTTATCAGGTCCGCGAGCTTCTTGGAGTTTTCCTTGTCCAATGCCGCATCAGCCTCGTCAAGTATGTAGAAAGGCGCAGCCTTGTACATCTGTATGGAGAAGATGAATATCAGCGCAAGCAGGGATTTTTCGCCTCCTGACATGGAGTCGAGGTACTTGTCGCGCCCGTTCTCCTCGCGCACCTTGACCAGCAAGCCGGACTCGAAGGGATTGGACGGCTGCTCAAGCAGGAGCGTTCCCTCGCCTTTCAGAACGTAGCCGAACAGGCGCTTGAAGTTGTCGTTCACCGACGAGAAGGTGGAGAGGAAGATAGCGCGCTTCTTGCCCTCAATCTCGTCCATCATGTAGAATACCGCCTTCTTTTCCGAGTCAAGCGAAGCGACGCGCCCCTTGATTTCGTCAATGTCGCGTTTCTTCTGCTCGTAAATCTCGGGCGCGCGCAAGTTGGGGTTGGGGATGGAATCCATCGCCGCGCGACTCTTGTTCTGCAGGTCCTCAAGTTCGGCTTTCGTGGCGTCTATTGTCGGGACGCCGGCGTACTGCTCGAGCGCGGCTTTCAGGTCGGCAAGCCTCTGCTCCGCGACTTCGCGGCGGGACTGCAGTTCCATCTGCTCGCGCGCCTTGCGGTCGTCCTCAGCCTTCAATTTGCCAAGCTGCCCCGCGACTTCAGTTATCTGCCCTTCAAGTTCGCGGAGCTTGTCGAGAAGTTTTTGCGACGCGGAACTTATTTCCGCGAGCTTCTTTTCCTTCTCCGCCTGCTGGACCGAACATTCCTCGATTTCCTTTTTGAGCGCGGATATTTCCTTCCTGCACTCGGACACCCTGCCCTCGCCCGCCGCAGCCTCGGCTTCCTTTTCGGAAAGCTCGCCTGCAAGGCGGGTAAGGTCGAAGTTCTTGGACTGCAATTGCGCCTCAAGCGAGGAGCGGCGGGATGAGAGCTCGCGCAGCTTCTTTTGCGACTCCTCGCCTGCCGCGCGCGCCTTCTCGTTCTCCGCCGCCTGCTTTTTCTTGAGCGATTCGTATTCGGAAACTGCGGAAGTTATCTGCGCCACAAGGGATTCCTGCTCCTTGCGGGACGAGGTTATTTCCTTGCCGATTGAAAGCATGTGCTCCTCGATTTCCCTGAGCGCCTCCTGCGCCTTTTTCGCGCCCTCCATCCTGTCCTTGTAGGCGTTGGACTCGATTTCAATCGCCTTGAGCTTGACTTCCACGCCCGCTTTTTCCTTCCTGCGCGCGGACATGTCCTCGCGGATTGAGTAGATTTGCGAAAGAAGCGTGTCGCGGTCGTTTTTCACCGCGTTCGCTTCGGACTCGACCTTCTCCAGGCTCGCGCGGGAAAGGAGCGAGCCTCGCTGCGCGCCGCCGGAAACTATTCCCGAGCGCTCGATAAGCTCGCCGTCAAGCGTAATCATGCGCACCTTGCCTATGCCCGCCTTCTTCGCGCTCTGCGCATTCTCGAACAGGAGCGTATCGGAGAAAACGTATTCCATTGCCGTGAGGTAGGCGTTTGAGAATTCCACGAAATCAAGAAGCGGGCCCATGCAGCCGTCCGTCACGTCCCAGTGCGGGCGTTCCGGCGATTTGACCGTATCAAGCGGGATGAACGTGCACCTGCCGGATTTCTGCGCTTTGAGCTTTTCAATGACCTTGAGGGCAGTGTTCATGCTGTCAACGACGACGTAGTTGAGCCTCTGCCCTGCCGCCGCCTCGACAGCGACGCTTGCTTTCGGCTCGCAGGAGATAAGCGAGGAGACTGCGCCGTAAATCCCCTTCATGCCGCCGGCTTTCAGTTCGTCGACCACGCGAAGCGCGAGGCTGGTTGCCGACGGGGAAAGCGTGGCGCGGAGAGTCGCCGCCTTGTCCTTGAGCGAGAACATCCTCTTTTCAAGCTCGGGTATTGCGCGGTTGATTTCCTTTTCGCGCTCGAAGAGTTCCGCGAGGGCGCTTTCGTGGACAAGAAGCTCCTTTTGAAGCGTGGAACGCTCGCCTGTGAGCTTTTCCTCCTTGGACGAGCCAAGCGTGGATGCGAGCCGCTCCTTTTCCTCGCGGCGCATCTGCAGCATTTTCTCGGCGTTCTGCGCCGCGGCATCGAGGGCCGCCTTGCGCTCCTTGAGGGAGATTATTTTCTGCGAGGAGAATTCCAGCTTGTCCGAAAGCTCGGCAGCCGCGCCTGGGCTTGCGCCGGTTTTCTTTTCAAGCTCGGCAATCTGCCTTGCAAGCGCGCGCTCCTCGCCTTCGATGGAACTTATGGACTCGGAAACTTCCTTCTGCGATTTTCTCAGCGCTTCAAGCTGGGAGACGAATGATTTTTTGGATTTCTCGACCTGCTCAAGCTCGCGGGACCGCTCGGACATGGTCGCCTTGCCCGAGCCGATTTTCACTTTCAGCTCCTCGATTTCCTTCATGGCGTTCTCGCGGCTGGCCGAGGAGCCCATTTTCGCGACGACCTGCGCTTTTTGGGCGTTGAGTTCCGCTATGCGGGCGTTGAGGACGCCGACCTGTTTTGTAAGCTCCTCCTTTTCTTCAGTGATTGCGACATGCTTCTGGACCAGGTCTGTGTGGGACTTGTTGAGGCGGGTGAATTCCGCGGTTGTGAGGGACGCCTGTGCGCGGTTGAAGTTCTCCTTTGCGGAGATGTAGGACAGCGCGTCGTTCTTTTCCTTTTCAAGCTCGGTGAGGTGCGCCTCGCGCTCGCCCAAAACGATTGTCGCCTCGGTGATTTTCTGCTCGACTTTGGCAAGCTCGCGCAATGCCTCCTCCTTCTTCGCGTCGAACTCGGAGATTCCCGCGACCTGGTCGATTATGCCCCTGCGCTCCTTGGCGCTCATCTCCACGATTTTCTGGACCTGCCCCTGCGCGATTATGTTGTGCCCGCCGGCTTCAAGCCCGTACTGGCGCATCTCTTCCATCACGAGGGTGCGCGTGGAGCGCTTGCCGTTTATCCTGTAAAGCGTCTTGCCTTCGGAGTTGATGGCGCGCTTGATTTCGTATTGTTTTTCGCCGTCGATGAAAAGAGTGACTTCCGCGTATTTGCAGGAGGTGTTGACAAGTTCGGCGACGCGGCGGGCGCGAAGCGCCTTTAATGAGCCTTCACCCAATGCGAAGCGGATGCCGTCGGTGACATTGCTTTTCCCCGAGCCGTTGGGGCCTGCTAAGCAGACGTAGCCGTTCTGGAAATTCGCCTCCGCCTTGCGGAAGGATTTGAAGCCCCTGAATTTCAAGCCCTTTATGTAAAGCATCGCGCCCCTTCCTTTTGTCCCTGTTAATTGTCGAGCGGAAATTCCTGAATTTCCACTTCCGGAAAACTTCTGCTGAACTTTTCCGTCGCCTTGGGCAAAAGTACGGCGGCAATTTTTAAAAGACTTCGCAGGGGCGAAAAGAAGCTTTTACTGCCTGCGCTCGACCGTTGAGGAAATCCTGCCTGTCGTCACATAGGGGCCGGTGCAGTCCGCCGGCACTTTGCAGTTGTAATAAGTGAGCTTGACAAAGACCGTCTTGAAGTCCCGCTCCGAGGGCTGGCTTGAGCCGGTGACGTTGTATGAGAATGCCGCCGATTGACCCGACGCCAGATTTACCGGGCTTAGTGGGCCTTCGAAAACCGTCACGCCAGAGCCGCCCCAGCCGCTTGCCGAGTAGGACAGGTTCGTGATATTTATCGGGAAGCCAAGCCCGTTTGAGATGTTGAACGCGATTACCGTCTGCAGGTCGCCTGTCGAGGGGTTGTTTTCCTTGTAGATGATGAACGAGGAGCAGGGGATGTCGGGCTGGAAGACGCACTCCTGCGAGGAGAAATTGTTCACCGAGAATGCGCCCGAGCCGATAAGAAGCGCGATTACGAAGAAAAGCGCGAGAAGTGCCCAGCCGTAGGTGACGAGGTATTCCATCGCAGCCTGCCCGCGCAGGCTGCGAGCAGTCGACGAAGTCGACTCAATCGCCGCTTGACTGTGTGCATTTCGCATGAAACAATTACCCCGTTTGAATATTTAAGCCTCACTCTTTTTCCGGCTCGCCCTTCTTGCCGCACGCTTTTTTCAGGGTGATGAAGTGCGTGTCAGCCATGCCGAAGTGGAAGTAGTGCTTCTGCCCGGACTGGTCGTAGATGTCCATTTCCACGCCGATTTTGCCAAGCGGCAGGTCGCGGGACTTCTCAAGCATTGTTATGTAGCGGAATGGCACCTTGATTGTGTTGCCGTCCATGCGGACAATCACGCCGTCCTCGCAGAGGATTATGTCGCCGGACATGTCCATGCCGTTTGCATAAACCGGAATCTTGCCCTTTATTTCGCCAAGTATTTCGTCAACGGGCTTTGATGCCATGAATATCACCCTTCTGGTTGAATTCGGGAAATAAGCTTAAAAAACACCGATTTTAGGGGCTGATGCCACGCCTGAGGGGCGGTTCGGCGGGTTTCAGAGGGCTGAATCGGCTGCAGGGGGCGGTTTTGCCTGCCTGAGGTGCTATTCCACCGCTTTTGCAAGCGTTGTTTGCACTTCCCGTCCAGAGTCGTGCTTCGGGACAGCCGCAATTCCGAGCTTGCAGAAGTAGCTTGCAGCCTCCTCCTCACTCGCATTGGCGCAGATTACCTTTTTCGCGCCGGATTCATAGACATAGCGCATTGTTTGCTTGAAGTCCGCGTGGTCGGAAAGCGGGAACGCGGCATCCACCGGGAATCTGCTGATTGCCGCCCAGCCCGTTGCAACCGCGGTTTTCACCTCGTGCCCGAATGCTTCGGAAAGCTTGGAGCCGAAGCCGAAATTCACCATGTTTGAGGGCATTATCGCAACGAACGGGGAGCGCATCTGCTCCTCCGCCTCGTCCGTTCCTGCGGAGATGTAGTCAAGGGAGAGCCCGCATTTTTCGTAATAGGAGCAGATTTTCGCCGCTGGCTGGCTTACGACCGGGGCTACGCCGCATTCGACGTTTAAAAAGCGCACAAGCTCCTGCGTCTTGCCCTTCACATACGCGCCGAATACGATTATCGAGCGGTCGTTCTCGGAGACGAATTTGCTCATTTTTTCAAGGACAGCGCCGCGGGCTGGAAGATTGAGGTGCGGAAGCGCGTAGGTGGTGTCAATCATGAGCGTGTCGCACTGCTCAATTTTCGCCGCAGGCGAGGTATAGGAGTCGTGCAGGGCGAAGTCGCCGGTGTAGACGAACTTCCCGCCGTCGGTTTCCGCAATCAGCTGGCGCGCCCCGAGCATGTGCCCTGCGGGCGTGAGTTTTACCGAGGGGAAAGAGAGGGATTCGGGCTCCTTGCCCATTATGATGAATGTTTCGTCCGATGCCATGATTTTGCGGCGCTTGGAGAATGCCGCCGTGTGGTCGGAATGCGCGTGGGAGACGAAGCAAGTTTCGCTGCCCGCGTCGTCAAGCGCGAGGCGCACGCCGTCTATGTGAAGGGCATCTGAATGGAACATCTGATCGCAGAAGAGGAACGGATGGAAAAAATATAAGGGTAGTTATTCGCGCACAATCTGCCCGTTTTTCTTCCCGGACAATTCGGTTGCGATGTCGCGGATGCTGCGCAGACTGCTGTCGAGATTGTCGAACGGGTCGGTTTTCCTGTAGCGAAGCGAGCGGATTGCGCTTGAGGAGAGTATCTTTGAAAAGCCGTCCAGCATGCGCGAATTCTCGGTTTGAAGCTTCGCCTTTTCGGCGGAAAGCTCCTTGATGTCCTCGCTTGCGGTGAACATCTTCCAGCGGTAAAAGTCGCGCATCGCCCCGTTGCGGGTGGCGAATGGATGGAGGAGGCGGATTTTGAATGCCTTCAGGCGGGTTATCGAAGGGTCGGAGTATGCGAGGCGCGTCGCATTCCCATCGAGGAACTTCGGAAACTTAACTGCCATCCAATCAACCGCAGTGCTGGGGCTGGAAGTGCTTAAAAAAGAATGGTTGTGGAGTTGCACTTGCAGCCCGCACAACAGGTGGGAGGTTTAGTCGTCGTCCGAGCGGTGCGAGGTAAGCTCCTTTTCGAGCTTGTCAAGCTGCCTGCTCACCCGCTCCATGGTCTGGCGGATGGATGCAACCTCGAACTTGATGCTCTGGAGATAGACCTTGTCGAACACGACTGTGGGGCGCTGAAGCGCGACTTCCGTGATGGGCGCAGCCTCGATTACTTCCTCCTTTATCATGTTCACGCTGTCCTCGACCTTCCGGGAAACAGGGTGGACTTCCGGCTCGCGGACAGGCTTTGCCGCTTCCTTCTCGTGCTTTGCGGGCTTTGCCTTGGGTGCTGCCTTTGCAGATTTCTTCATGTAGGAGCGCGCTGCCTTTATCCACTTCTTGACGTTGGAGAATGACGCCGACTTGTTCGTGCCGGTTGACTTGAACACCGCCTCGCGTATTTCAGAGAGCTGTTCCTGCTTTATCGGCTGCCCGTCGAACTTGTGCAGTTTGGAAGCTACCACTTTGATTATTTTTTCGTCCATATTATCACCATATAATTCCGCAAAACTAGCATAGCGGGCAAATTTATGGCGTTCTTCCTTATATTAGTGAGCGTTATTTGTCGTAAATAGTGTTGCTGGCTGTTGGAATTTAGCTATTCCTTGTCCTCGTTTTCCTTGTAGCGGCTGGAAATCGCGTGTCGGAGTTCCTTTGCCCGCTTATCGCCTATCTTCCCGACCTCCTGAAGCTCGGATTCCGGCGCAGTCATCACGTTTTCCACTGTCTGGAAGTATTTGAGAAGCTCACGGGCGAGTTTCGGGCCCACGTTGGGCAGGGATTCGACAATTCCCCGCTGCTGCTCGGCGAGATTCCGCGCCTTTCGCTTGGCATATACTGAAAGCGGCTGGTTTTTCGCCACCTGCTCGTGGCGAGCGAGCGCAAGGAGCATTTCCGCCGTGCCTGCCGGGGAGCGGGTGAAGAAAATCGCGCATCCGAAGTCGGAAATTATCGAGGAGTAGGCGCCAAGGAGCGCGGCGCGGTTGATGCGGGTTTCATAGTCAGAATCGCCCTCCACTATGAGGACTATGCGCGGCATTGCCTGCGCAAGGTCTGGCAGCTGAGAAAAGAGCCTGTTGTCCATTATTGAGGACTCGAAGTCGGAGCGCGTCTTTCTTTCCACAAGCAGGCGGTCGGAGAGCTGGTAGTCGCCTATCTCAAGCTGGCGAAGCTCAATTTCCGCGCCCATGCCCTCGAGGCAGTCGCACACCGATTCCGGCTCGCGGTTGTCGGCGATGATTCTCGGTTTTTTCGTTTCAGGCATGTGAACACTTTTCCCTAGGCGCGCTGCATTTTCTTCCAGAGGCTTTTCATCTGCCTGTCAAAAGTGAGTATTTCCTGCCTTGCATTCCTGCCGTGCAAAAGCACGGTTGCATCCGTGTAGGAGATGGGGGCGCCAAGCTCCTTTAGCAGGAGAACGACCTGCCCGGAAGGAAGCGGATCTGTTTCGTAATAAAGCGAATCCCCAAGAATTCCTTCAACAGCGGCAAGCGAGTCGTCAAGGCTGCTCTTATAGATCAGCACTGAGCAAAGTTCCATTACGACCTCGTGAGGCACGATAAGCGTTTCTTTTGCCCTCCTCATCTGCTCAAGAGCACGCACCGCTTCTTCGTGGTTTGGGTCGAACGCGGCATAGAAGGCAAAAAGAACAGACGTGTCGATTACCATCAGCGCACCTTCCCGTAAAGTATCTCGTCAATGTGCTCGCTGACGTTCTCTTTCTTCCTTCCAGCGTATTTTTTTTCAAGCTGCCGCATAACCGCGAAGGTGAGCTCCCCGGGCTTGGCGCGGCTTTTGAGCATTTCCTTTATCACGTCGTTGTAGCTGCGGCTGCCTTTGAGCTGCTGGAGAAGCGATGCTGTTTCCTCATCCACCCGTATTGTTTCAACCATGTATACATGCATGTATACAAGATTTATTAAAGCTTGCCCAGGCAGGTTGCCAGTGGGTTGCCCACCGAGGCATCAGTTGCGTATGTGGTCCTCGACGTAGTCTTCCACTTCGCCCATGCCAACAGCGCAGCCCGCGTATTTGAGGCGGTAAAGCGACGCCTCGATTGCGTCCTGCTCCAACTCGCCGTATTCGCGGAAATACCCCTTTTCATACGCGAGCAGGAGGAGTTCGCTTGAGCGGAAAAAGCGCATGCCTTTTGTGAGGCGCGAGAATGCCGAGAGGTTTTTCTCATCAACTGTTATGGGGCGGGAAAGCTCGTCTTCGAGGTGCTTGCGCAGCGACTCCGGGTCCTCGCAAAGCATGCGGGTGGTGCGCTCGTCTATAAGCACGTTTGACACTCCGGTTTCGACCGCAAGCGCGAGCATGTCCGCTTCGCCGTCGTGGAGAAGGCGCAGCGGGGTTCCCGAGGCGTAGAAGATGTTGTTCGCAATCCACTTTATCTCGTTTGATTCGCGGGAGGAAGAGAGAGGGGAGAGGGTTATCGCGCCGTCGAGTATGGCGCGCTTGAGCCGGATTGCGTGAAGCGCGTGCATCTTCATCTGCATGGGGCGCTCCACGCACTCGTATTCCACGGAATCCGGGATGAGGAAACTGCCCTTGAACTTGCGCTTGAGGAAATAGAAGACGTGCACGAAGCAGGAATCTGTTATGGAGATGAGCGAGGACGAATCGCAGACCAGCGATTGCCCTGATAGCTTGGGCATGCGGGATATTCGGAGCGCATGTTAAAATAGCTTAGTCGGATTCCAGAAGCGACCTGAACTCCCTGCTGTATTTCACGAAGCTGTCTAGGAAATTGCCCAGCCCAGAAAGCTCGGAAAAAAGCGTCTTGCCATTGCACCCGTCCTGCGCGAATTTGACCATCTTGCGGCATAAATCAGGAAAAGGGATGGCGAGTAGGAACTGCGAATCGTTGGACTGGTGCCGCTCGGCGTTGCCCCGAAGCGCGATTGCGATGCACATTGCAAAAGAGCGCTGCGCGGCTTTTTTCTGCGTGCCGTTCGGGAGAGAGGAGATGTGTTCTGCCACAACTCCGAAATCCATGCTCTCCACTTCGAAGAAAACAGGCTCGTTGTTCCGGACATGGAAGTTCCATTCCGGGGCGATTATTCCGATGCCCGCTTCCCTGACTGCGAAGACTCGCGAGCCGAAATTGCAGGCGCGCTCTGCGCGGGAAACCATTTCTTTTTCCTGCTGTTCACGGAGTTCCTTCAAAAGAACCGGGTTGGATTGGTAGGGTGCGATGTTTTTCCGAAATTCCGCCCTTTGCGATTCGATGTAGCCCACCATGCCGCAGGCGTCGGGGATGAATTCGAAGAACAAGGACGCGGTGCCGTGCTGGGACATCGGCTTGCCGTCAAGCTCGAAGCGGACTGCCACGGGCTTCGGGAAATTTTCGGGAAAGAGGATGTGCGCGAGGTTGGAGGTGTGGAAGCGGAGCATGTGCGCGCCTGGCTCGTAATTCGCAAACGAAATCTGCACCTCTCGGGAAGCGTGGAGATTCTGGTGGCACGGGTAGAACAGGACAGGCGTCCGCCTCTCCTCAATCAGGCAGCGGCGCTCGGCTTTCCTGTTGAAAAGAAAGTGCCTTGAGAAAATCTTGCGCACCGACGCCTCGTCCCCTTTTGAGATGTGCTTTCCCAGTATGACAACCGGAAGCTTCGGGGAGTTGAATGAAACTGGGGCGGCAACCATAATGGCACCTAAGTGTTAAGTAGAATAAATGTGTGGGGAAACAAATAAAAAGAGACAACAGAGCCGGACTCGGCGTCAGGAGAAGATTTCGCGCAAGTCGGAGAACCGATATAAATTTTCATGTAGAAGATGGCTCGGGAAGAGGGAAAATGCGCGCTCTTCCCGGAGATGGGCAAATGTTCCTGTTTCAGATTGGTTTTAAGACCGGCAAAACGACTGAAATGGTGGAGAACACCTTGGTCAAGGGAAAGACCGCGACTTCATACATCGGCGACAAGTTCAACTTCACGCTCAAACCCAACAGCGACGTCGTCGTCTCCGCAAGGGGGGAGACTTACTATAGCAATTCGCAGAACGACAAGAACGTGGTTTCAAGGACGCAGATGTTCGGCATCGGCATTGAAGCGGACAGCAAAAAATTTGAGATTGCTGGGAACACGTGGAAGGTCATCGGCACGAGCGACTTCCCGAAAAGCATGACGATAAAATCAGAAGGCGGGCAAACCGTAGTTCTGGAAGACGGCAAGAGGATAAACCTCGAGGCGGCAAACGGAAAGAACAAGGACTGGAAAGTGGCGTTCGCCAAAACCGACAACATATACGACGTTTACCAGAACAAGTCAAACGGGACAGAGGAGCGGGTGTGGGTATACCGCGATGGCAACAACGAGAAATGCCTGCCCGGCGACGGGCTGAACCTCCCCGCCTATTTCGGGGGGAAGTTCACATACGACGGGCTTGTAAACAACGAGAAATATCCGCTAACAGTAAAGGTGCTGAAGTCAGACACGTATGAACTGGAGTCCACCGCATCCCACCGATCTGTCACAGGACCCGCAATAGAATTCACCGCAGAGACGCCGGGCTACATTGATGGCTACAGTGGCATCGAAGGCAGCACTACCACTCATCGGGTACAAAAAGCATTGCTGGTTTTTGCTGAGGATGGCACAATCCCAGCCATATTCCTAAAAGATAATGCCGACAAATACAGCGAGGGTGGTTTTAATCCGGGAATGCTGTCTGGTTCGCTGGATTACATTAGCATTGGCTGGGGTAAATCCGAGGTCAGAATCCGTGAATTGGCAAGGCCCAGCACAAAAAACCAGGCAGGAAGCGAAGTGGCGTTAGATATCCCGATAAGTGAAATGCGCAACAGTAACGGAACACGGGAACTGATACTCGCCGGGCCCAAATACACTGGTATTGGGCAGACACAGCCCTTTAATCTCGAAACAGGATTCATAACGGAGCGGGGAAGCGAAATTTCCTCCTGGGGCGAAAAATCCTGCAACATTTTCATAAACTGCGGCAGTGTAGGCGAAAAGTTCGGCATTGCCAAGACAAAGTGGACGCTGGAGGATGGCCCAACCACCACCGGCATCAAGGATATCGGAACGCCAGTGCCGACGGACTTCCAGCTGAAGCAGAACTACCCCAACCCGTTCAACCCGGCAACCACGATACCCTTCACGATGAAGAAGGACGGGAACGTGAAAATCAAGGTGTACAACACGCTCGGGCAGGAAATAGCCACGCTTGCCAACGAGCCGCATGTTGCAGGGCAGCATTATGTCAGGTTTGACGGCAGCAACTTTGCCTCGGGCGTGTACCTTACCACGCTGGAAATTGACGGACAGCTGGTCGGCAAGGGAATAAAGATGAACCTCGTGAAGTAGGCGGCTTTTGGATTTCGGGCGTCCTAAAGCCCGACCTTTTCTTTTTTCTTTTTCATGAGAAGATTTCGCGCAAATCCTTCATCCTCTCCTCGATGCCCTTCTTTTCCTTCAGGCGGTCGAACATCATCGTCTGCCCCGCGTAGAGGAGAAGCTCGCGCTTGTCTATTCCGGCAATCTCCGCGGCGTTGCCAAGCGAGATTCCCTGCGCGTAAAGCGTTGCCGCGATTTTTATCCTGCCCTTCTGGAGAATGCCTTTCACGAACCTGCGGTCCTTCTCGTCCATCTTCTCGATTTCGGCGATGACCTTGTTCTGGCATTTTTCGAGGCTCGAGTAATTCGCCGACTTGGCGTGCGTCTCGCAAAGCTTGAGGTCCGCGAGTATTTTCGCGACTGATGCCTTGGATTTTTCCTGCGTGAAGTAGCGCGGCTTGGAGATTATCTTCGAGAGTATGTAGGTGATGAGCGCGAAGAGGTAGGTGTTTGTCCCGAACTTTATCGCGGTCTCCTCGATGCAGCGGTCGTTTATCCTGCGCATGGCGCGCACGTCGTGGTTGCGGAGAGCGTCGGCTATGAGATACGAGGTTTCTGCGAGGGACAATGGCATGATTGCACCGCGATTTGGCAGGAATTTCTGGAAGAGAAAGTGAATTAACGTGTTTGATTTTTGTAAAGTTGCAACGTCGGACGAACCTACGCCTTTTTATATATTATCATGACAACGTCATGATAACAGATTGACAGGTTCGTGACACCAACACAGCAAACGATTGAGAAAATGAAACGCAACGAACCATATAAACCTATCGAGCAGGGATCCGGGAAGGACGCGATTGACGAAGTGAGGCACGAAATCCTCTCCCCGCTTGAGAATGACATTGCGAAGCTGCGGGACCCGGTGGTCCTGGCGGCTCTCATGCACACTGCGGCGACCGAGCGGGAAAACACCAATCGGCTGCTCAAGACGCTGATAGAGCGGCTTGACACGAGGTTCGCAGAAGTGGAATCCAGGCTTGCGGCCATGGAGCGCGCAGGCGCGCCCGCCGCTGCTGTGCATGAGGCGGGATTGGAAGGGGAAATCCTTCTCCCATCCGTTGACGAGGAGATGCTGAAGTTCGTGAAGGAAAGGAGGCATGTGAACGCGGAAGAGGTCCGCATGAAGTTCGGATACAAGGGGAAAAACGCGGCAAGTTCGCGCCTGAACCATCTCTACGAGATGGGGCTTCTGGGAAAGAAGCAGGTCGGGCGGGTCGTGATGTTTTTCGCCAAACAACCATGAATCATGAAGGAATCACAACTCACTCTTGCATAGCTGCTGATGAAACGAGGCGGCATTGACGCAAGGCGACCAACAAACAGAGTATGACACTTTTGGGGAACACGAGGGGGCGTTAATTATTCACCTCCCACACCCTTCTTTTAGTGCGCCTCCCGTTCCCCAAAGATTGTCACCCGTCTTTTCTCCCGAAATGCTCCCTGAGCGCGCGCGTTTCTGCGCGGGATATAAATCCTTTCGGAGAGTATGTGTGCCATGGGCAACTGCGTGAAGTGCGGGGCACAGCTTGCGGAATATTCGGGCGAGCTGTGCGCCAATTGCCAGTCGTCGCACGCGGGAAGCGGGGCGGCAGGGGATGTCCCGTGCCAGCGCTGCGGAATATACCTCCCTTCATACGAGCTTCAGATGATGAACTCGCGGCTCTATTGCGCTTATTGCAGGATGGACATCCAGGATGAGGAAGACAGGCACAAAAAATACGCCGAGAAGCGCGAGCCTGCGAGGGCGCCGGAAGTTCCGCGCGGCACTGGCGGCGCGGGAATGGGCGGAGCTGGCGCGGGCGCCGATGGCGCTTCGCCTGAATTCGGCAAAGGCACTGGCGGCATTTGCGAGCGGTGCGGGAAGGAGTCAGGGCACTTGTATTCCATTTCAGGAAGGCGCCTGTGTGAGCAATGCTTTACCGAGGAGAGCGGGAAGGCGCCGCCCGAAGTGGGGCCGACCATGTTCGCGCAGATTGTAGGCAGGGCAAAGCAGGCGCTCGGGATGGGAAAGCCGCGCGTGCTTGTAGCCCAAAGCGTGAAAGGCAGGGGGCTGGTCTTCGACGTGGAAACAAGAAGGATGGTCGAGAGGAAAATCAAGCCTGCCGAGAAAAAGAAATCCTGATTTTATTTACACTCGCTTGACGCTTCCGCTCGTGGAAAGCGGCTCGAGGCGCGCGGGAAGATTGCGCCATTTTGACAGGCAGGCCATGCAGAAAATGGTTTCCTCCACGCGGCTTCTTTCGCAGCGGAGAATGCCCCTGCCTGTTTTCCCATCGTATTTGACGAGCTTGAATGCGAGAGAGGAGATTCCGAACTCGCCGAACATGGAGAGGAAGTGCCCGTGTATTATGGAGCGCGCCTCGGACGGATTGGGGGCGGCGCTGTTCGCGCTAAGCGCGAAGGAAACATACCTTTTCTTGAATCTTTCAGTGGGCTTCATTTGCTCCCCTTTGCTTTTGCGTTATTCTTCACGCCTGCGAGGCGGGCAAGCGTCCTGTCGCAAAACTCCTGCTCGTGCCGGTTCATTCCAAGGATGGACTTGAACGACTCGAGCTCGTGCGCGTTTCTCGCCTCTGACGCGTCTTTTGCAAGAGTGCAGACCACGAAGCCGCAGCCGCTTTTCCTGCACTGCGCGAGTGCCATGCGCATTTTCGAAATCACGATTGCGCGGCGGAATCCGGACTCGCGGAGGATGTCCGAGAATGAAAAGACAAGCGCGCCGCCGGACTTGAAAAGCTCCTTGCACGCCCCGTCGTCAAGCTCGTAGCTCTCCGAGTAAAGGAGGACGTTTTTCATCCGGGCAACCGAGGTGGATTCCGAAGCGGCGCGGATTTGCCTGAAATTGGGAAGCGAGGAAACAGGCAAGGCATTATTTACGCCCCTGCTTTTGCCGCTGTTTTCCCCTGCAACCAAGTCAAGCATTTCCAGACCTTGCTGTCCCGATTAAACCTTGTGGAAGGTTATGGACTGCCTGCTCTTCTTGCCGGCAGACGTCAGTCCGCGGAATGCCCTTCCCTTCGCCTGCCCCGGGGCAAGCTTGCGGTCGACGAGGATGACTTCGAAGAATTTCTTCGTGCCGTCCTGCCCGACCCAGTAGGAATTGAGGACTTCGAGGTTCCTAAAAACGCGGGCTGCCTTCTCCTCGGCGGTGCGCTGGAGCGCCTTGCCGGGCGAGAGGTATGCCATGTTCTTCGCGGGCTTGCGGCCTCCCCACGGGTGGGGGCGTTTGCGCGAGCCTCTTCCGATGATGACGCGCGCCATGAAGTAGCCGTCTTTTGCCTTGAAGCCGAGCGAGCGTGCGCGTGCGAGGTTGGTCGGGCGGTCAATCCTTGCGACCGTGCCGAGCTTCCGCCATGCGGTTATGCGATTGCGATGAATCGCGCTTCTTTCCTTGTATTCTTCCTGGAAAGATTTCTGTATGTACTTGTACATTCCCACATTATCACCGTTGTATTTTTTCTGTGCTTTATGCCTCGTTCAGGTAACGAACCCCACATTCGAAGCAGACGATTGTTGCTCAAAAGGATTAAAAACACACCTCTGACGCTCAGTAGGTCCTTGACGCCGAGGGATTGCGGTCGATTTCGCCCACAAGCTCCTCGAGCAGGTCCTCAAGCGTCACCACGCCCGCGAAATCGCCCTTCTCGTTGACCACGATTGCGATGTTCCTGCCCAGCCGCTGCAGGCGGGAAAACGCGTCGGACGCCTTGGTGTTCTCCCGTATCTTCACGGGCTGCCAGACTATCTTGAAAAGGTGCCAGTCCGGGTGCTGGTAAAGCGCGCGCCCGAGTATCTTGACGCTCACCGTGCCGATGACCTTGCCGTCCATCATGACCGGGAAGCGCGAATACATGGAATTCTCAATCGCCTTCCTGTGGGCGACGGATACCAGCATGTTGCCGTCGAGCGCGACCACGCGGCTTTTGGGCGTCATCGCCTTGCTCACCGGGCGGTCGTTGAATTCGAGCACGTTCTCGATGAGCTTGCGCTCGTTCTCGCTGATGCTGTTGTGCTTGACGCCGAGCTTGACCGCGGAGCGGACTTCCTCCTCGGAGAACTGCTCCACGCCCGTTGCGCGCGAATACACGCCGGGTATGAGCTTGTTGAGGAAATCGAACACGAGCACGAGAGGGTAGGTGCAGAAATAGAACACCTCGATTGCCGGAGCGAAGAAGAGCATGAAAAGCTCGCCGTTGGACGTTGCGAAGCTCTTCGGGGCGATGTCGCCGAAGGTGAGGATGAGGAACGACATCACGCCCACGGCTATCCCAAGCCCGCTCTCGCCCCAAATTGAAAGCGCGACCGAGGTTGCGAGTGCCGATGCCGCGATGTTGACTATGTTGTTGCCTATGAGAAGCGAGATGATTACCTTGTGGCGGCTGTTGCGCAGGCGGTAGAGGCTTGCCGAGCCGGGCGTTTTCTTCTCAAGAAGCGAGTGCATGCGCACGGATGAGATTGAGAGGAAGGAAACCTCGGCTGCCGCGAAGAACGCGGAAAACGCGAGAAGCACCATGAGGACGAGCCCGTCAACTACTACTTCCATGATATCACTATGCGAAATGGCTGTTTAAATCCTTTGGCTTGCGGCAGGCGGGCTTGCGCCATCGGCGTTTCCACCGGCATTGCACTTTGCCCCGATTTTTAAACGCCGAAGAGGCAGGTTTTCCGGCGGGAAGATAACCTTATATATGACATATGATGAATACATATGTCTCCAAGGGTGTTGGAGATGCGAATAATCAAAAAGCATGAATACTGGCTGCCGAATAGGGACAGGGTAATTGTCGAGGTGCTGGATGTCGGCAATCCGTTGTACAAGGACGGGATTATGTACACGTTCAGGTGCATGGATGATGCAGGGCTGCAGCTCTTTGCCATAGAAAACTCGCATGGGCAACCGCACGTTCATCGCGGGGCAAAGAAGGAGATTGTGGACTACGGCTGGAAAACTGCAATTATGGAGTTTGATAATATGGTAAAGGCACACAGGGAGAAAATCACGAGGGGAATGATATGGTAAAAATTGTCATAGCGGATTGGGACAGCGTTATGCGAGACACAATTCGCGCAGTTGAGCGCAGGGAGTACCAGAAGGAGGACAACATAATCTACATCGAGAGCCTTGAGGTAGCGCGGAAAATACTGACCCCCCAGCGCCTGAAGATGCTTGGCATCATCAAAAGGAACAAGCCCGCTTCCCTTTACGCGCTTGCCAAGCTGATGGGCAAGGATTTCAGGGCAATCCACCGGGACGTGGGGATAATGAGCAATTTCGGGCTCATCCAGAAGGAAAGCAAAAAGACAGGAAAGAGGGGAAGGACGCAGCTCGGCGTCAAGGCGAAGGAAATAACGCTGACGGTTCCGATTTGAAGAAAAGCTAGATATAGTCTTAGCTTAGCCAGTTGCCAAAGCGTGGAACCACAAGATAAAGGACGAGCGCCACGAAAAGACTATATATTGCAATAAGAACGCCCGTAATTATCGGATTATTTGGATTCCAAACCAAATCCAATACTTTTGAAATAAGCGCGCCAGCTACGCTCGAACCCGCAATCAGCATCGCACTTTTTGCATTTTTACTCAATCCTTTCTTCTTCACCATATTTTCACATTAAGAGCATCCGGTGGTTTCCCCGCAATCGACACATACTTGGCACGAGCCGTTCTGCTTGACTTTCATGGAGCCGCATGCCGAGCACTGCGCGCCTGTGAAGCCCTGCGCCTTTGCGGACTTCGCCTTGTGCTCGTACTCGTCGGTTTCCCGCTCCTCCTCGGAAATCTCCTGCCGCTCGGGCTCGATGAGCTTCACCTGCGATTTCTGCTCTTCCACATGGGGGACGGGTGCGGGGCCGTGCGAGTCCCCGTTCACAGTTTTCACGTGAACGAAGTCCTGCCTGCCAAGGTACTCGTAGCCAAGCACGCGGAACACGTAGTCGATTATCGAGGTCGCGTTCTTTATCGCCTCATGCCCTGTCACAACTCCCGCGGGCTCGAAGCGCGTGAAGGTGAACGTGTCCACGAATTCATCCAGCGGCACGCCGTACTGCAGTCCCTTGCTTACCGCAATGGCAAAGCAGTTGAGAAGCGAGCGGTAGCCCGCGCCCTCCTTGTACATGTCGATGAATATTTCGCCGATTGTGCCGTCCGGGTATTCGCCGGTCTTGAGATAGACCTTGTGCCCGCCCACGCGCGCCTCCTGTATGAAACCCTTGCGGCGGGTGGGAAGCTTCTTGCGCGAGAGCCTGCCGACAATCTTGGACTGCAATTGCGCGGGGCCGAAGGACTCGTCGATTTCCTCGCCCAAGCCGAGAAGCTGGGCAAGCTCGTCCTCGTCCACGTCCGCAGTCGCGTTGAGCGGCTGGGAAAGTTTGCTGCCGTCGCGGTAAAGCGCGTTGCTCTTCAGCATGTGCTTCCACGAGAGCATGTATGCCTCCTTGATGTCCTCGATTGACGCGTCGGAGGGCATGTTTATCGTCTTTGAAATAGAGCCTGTGATGAACGGCTGCGCGGCAGCCATCATCTTTATGTGCCCGAGGTAAGAGATGAAGCGCGTGCCTTTCTTGCCGCACTTGCTCGCGCAGTCGAAGACCGCGTAGTGCTCGGGCGAAAGGTGAGGGGCGCCTTCGAGCGTCATGCTCCCGCAGACGTATTCATTCGCCTCCTCTATCTGCTGTTTCGTGAAGCCGAGCTTGGAGAGCAGGTCGAACTTGGGATTATCCATCTCCGCGTCGGTGAATCCGAGACGGCGCAGGAAGTCATCGCCAAGCGAGTACTTGTTGAACGCGAAGCGGATGTCGAACGCCTTGGGAAGCCCTGCTTCAGCCTTCGCAATCTTGTCTGCGGGGAAGCCCTTTGCCCCAAGCGACGCGGCGTTTATGTGCGGGCAGCCAGTGAGCGTGCCGTGCCCCATTGCGTAAAGCTCGATTTCCCGCACCTGCGAGGAGTTGTAGCCGAGCTTGACAAGCGCCTTTTTCACCGAGGCGTTGACTATCTTGAAGTAGCCGCCGCCTGCGAGCTTCTTGAATTTCACTATCGCGAAGTCGGGCTCGATTCCCGTTGTGTCGCAGTCCATCTGAAGCCCGATTGTGCCTGTGGGCGCGATTACTGTTACCTGCGCATTGCGGTAGCCGTATTTCTCGCCAAGCGAGTAGGCGCGGTCCCAACTCTCCCTTGCCGCCTGCGTGAGGTAGCCGGGGCAGTATTTCTCTTCTATGCCCACGGGCTTTGCAGTCAGCCCCTCATACTCGTTTGCAGCCGTATTGTACGCCGCGCGGCGGTGGTTGCGTATCACCCGGAGCATGTGCTCACGGTTGCGCTCGTATGCTAAGAAGGGCGAAAGCTCCCGCGCCATTTCCGCGGAAGTCGCGTAGGACTCGCCGCACATTATGGAGGTGAGCGCGCCGCAGATTGCCATCCCTTCCGGGCTTTCGTACGGGACGCCCAGCATCATGAGCACCGTGCCCATGTTGGCGTAACCCAATCCGAGCGTGCGGAATTCGAAGCTTTTTTTGGCGATTTCCTTTGCAGGGAACTGCGCCATGAGGACGGAGATTTCAAGCACGACCGTCCAGAGGCGGGTTGCGTGCCGGTATGCCTCGATGTTGAACGCGCCAGTGGATTCGTCGAGGAATTTGGCGAGGTTGATGCTGGCGAGGTTGCATGCCGTGTCGTCGAGGAACATGTATTCCGAGCAGGGGTTGGACGCGTTGATGCGCCCGTCAACAGGGCAGGTGTGCCACTCGTTGATGGTGTCGTCGTACTGCACGCCCGGGTCGGCGCACGACCACGCGGCATAGGCGATTTCGTCCCACAGGTCGCGGGCTTTCATCTTGCGCATGACGCGCCCGTCCGTCCTTGCAAGAAGGCTCCATTCCGCGTCGTTCTCCACTGCCCAGATGAAGCGGTTGGAGATGCGCACGGTGTTGTTGCCGTTCTGCCCGGATACCGTGACGTATGCCTCGGACTCGTAGTGCGTGTCGAATACGGGAAAATCGATTTTTTCCTTGCCCTGCTTGGCAAGCGAGAGCGCGCGGAACACGTAGTTGAGCGGCACTTCCTTGGCAAGAGCCTGCACGACCGCGAGCTTTATCCTCTCGTTTTTCAGGTCAGTGGATTGCTCCTCGCGGGCGACTTTCATTATCTTGTTGAGGTGCTTTCCGCAGGATTTGCTCCCCGCCACCATTGCCGCGACTTTCATCTCCTCGCGCATCTTCCAGTTCACGAACTGCTCGATGTCAGGGTGGTCGACGTCGACTATGACCATTTTCGCGGCCCGGCGCGTCGTCCCGCCGGATTTTATCGCGCCTGCCGCGCGGTCGTTTATCTTGAGGAATGACATCAGCCCCGAGGAGATTCCGCCGCCTGAGAGCCGCTCGCCTGCGCCGCGGAGCGCGGAGAAGTTCGTGCCCGTGCCCGAGCCGTACTTGAACAATCGCGCCTCGCGCGTAACCAGGTCGAATATGCCTCCGCTGTTCACCAAGTCGTCGCGGACGGACTGGATGAAGCAGGCATGGGGCTGTGGGTGGGTGTATGCGTCCTCGGACACCTTGATTTCGCCTGACTGCGGGTCGGCGTAATAGTGCCCCTGCGCGCTGCCCTTTATGCCGTATGAGTATGCGAGCCCGGTGTTGAACCACTGCGGGGAGTTGGGAGATGCCATCTGGTGGAGGAGCATGTAGGAGATTTCGGCTTCGAATGACTCGGCGTCGGCTTTGGACGCGAAGTATCCGTATTTCTCCCCCCAGTGCCGCCAGCAGCCTGCCATGCGCCGCACGACCTGCCGCACGGACTTCTCGCTTCCGGTCATGGGCTTGCCGTGCATGTCCTTCATGGGGCTGCCGTTGCGGTCGTAGAGGGGCACGCCCGCCTTCCTGAAGTATTTCTGCGCGAGTATGTCGGTTGCGACCTGTGACCAGGAGCGGGGCACTTCCACGTCGGTCATTTCAAAGACGACAGAGCCGTCGGAATTGCGGATTATGGAGGGGCGGAATTCGTATTCGGCTGCGTCGAGCGGGTCAGTGCCTTCGGTAGTGAATAGGCGTTTTACCTGCAAGCCGCCTTGGCGGCTCTTCTGCTCCGACACAGTCGCTACTTCCATACCCACACCCCTTGTTAATTGGAAGCAAGACGGACAGGGAGCGGGATTGTGTGCGAAAATGGGCGGAAACACGCACATTTCCACATTCCTTGAAACCAGCCAAAACCACAATATATGGTGTTTTGGCTGCCCTCCAACCACAACCTGTAGGGCTTGCATACTTTATCGCACATTCAGGTTTATATAGGTTTTTTCGCGCGGAAAAATCCTCTTCGTGGCTGTTTTTTATGGAACAAACACGCGAAAAATCTCCGGCGGAAGAGGGGTGCTGCCGGCAGTGCGATTTTACAAACCTTCTTTAAGCTAACGCTCGCTAACAAAAATAATCAGGAGGTTGTTTTCTTGAAGAACGCCGAGGTTGCAAAATCATCTTCATCCACAGGAACATACGCCGTGAAAGCCGGCCTTGCGCAGATGCTCAAAGGCGGCGTGATAATGGACGTCGTCAACGCGGAGCACGCGAAAATCGCCGAGGAATCAGGCGCTGTCGCCGTGATGGCGCTTGAAGCCGTGCCATCCGACATAAGGAGGCTCGGCGGCGTGGCGAGGATGTCCGACCCGAAAATAATAAAGGAAATACGGGCGGCTGTTTCCATCCCTGTCATGGCAAAATGCAGGATAGGGCACTTTGTCGAGGCGCAGGTTTTGGAGGCGCTTGAAGTGGATTATATTGACGAGTCAGAAGTGCTTACTCCTGCGGACGCGGAGCATCACATTGACAAGTGGCAGTTTTCAGTCCCGTTCGTTTGCGGCGGGCGCGACTTGGGAGAGGCGCTCCGCAGGATTTCCGAGGGCGCGGCGATGATTCGCACCAAAGGCGAAGCCGGCACTGGCAACGTCGTCGAGGCGGTCCGGCACATCCGCGCCATGAACTCGGGCATCGCGGAACTGAAGGGCAAGGGCAAAAAAGAGCTTGCCGAGGCGGCGGCTGAAATGCGCGTGCCTGCGCAGCTTGTGGAGAAAGTCGCGGAGCTGGGACGGCTGCCTGTCGTGAATTTCGCCGCGGGCGGGATTGCCACGCCAGCGGATGCCGCGCTTTGCATGCAGCTTGGCTGCGACGGCGTGTTTGTCGGAAGCGGGATATTCAAGTCGTCCTCGCCTGAGAAAAGGGCGGTTGCGATCGTGGATGCTGTCGCGCACTTCAACGATGCGAAGAAAATCGCGAAGGCGTCCGAAGGGCTGGGAAAGCCCATGGACAGCATTGACGTGAACAAGCTCATGCCTGAGGAAAAGCTCTCAAGAAGGGGCATCTGAGGACAATTGCATGATGAAAAGGATTGGCGTATTGGCGCTGCAGGGCGGAGTGGAGGAGCACATCAGCGCACTCCTGTCCGCTTCCGAAAAATGCGGAGAGCCTGTTTCCGTAGTGGAAGTGCGCGCTCCCGAGGACTGCGAGGGGCTGGACGGGATAATACTTCCCGGCGGGGAATCCACCGCGATTTCGCGCCTCATGACAAGGGCGGGCATTTTCGAGAAAGTCTACAACATGCGCAAAATAATGGGCACGTGCGCTGGCGCGATAATGCTTGCCAAGAAGGTGGACGGGGCGACGCCCGAGCAGAAATTCCTTTCGCTGATGGATGTGTCGATTTCAAGGAACGCGTACGGCTCGCAGCTTTCCTCCTTCGAAGCCGAGCTTGACACGGTTTTTGGCAAGGTGAAGGGAGTTTTCATACGCGCCCCGAAGATGACCATTGTCGGCAAGGAGGCGCGCCCCATGGCTTTCCACGGAGATGACGTGGTTGCCGCGTATCAGTCAAAGGGAGACAAGCACTATCTTGCGCTCACATTCCATCCCGAGCTTACAACTACGAGATTCCACGAATTCTTCCTGAAGCTGTGAAAATCAGTCTTCCTCTGCACTCCTGTTCTGGGCACCTGCTTTCGCCTTCTGTGCTTGCTCAAGAATATCTGCAGGAAGCTCCATTGGCGGTTCGAGAAGGCAGCGCGCGGGGGAATTCGCATCCTCGCCTCCCTTCCAGAATTCGCATTCCGGATTGTTGCACCAGATGCGCAACTTGAGGTCTCTTGGGTCAGCGAAGCAGGAAATAGTCACGCTGTCGCAGGAGATGGTTATCCCATTGCGCCCATTCTTCCTTGAGGGCAAGACTTCCCCCGTTTTTTTCTCTGTCATGCGCGTTGCCGTAAAAAGAGGTTCGTCGTAAAGCATATTTTCAATGAACTTGCGGGCGCTGCTCTTTATGCTAGCCGTAGCTTCGGAATAAAGTCGCTTCGCGTGCTCGCTGCGCATGCCGATTTTGCCGCCTTCGTATTGGCAATTCTGGACTCCCATGCAGTCCTTCTTCTGGCAACGTAATAAAAAATAGTGCTCAGTCCGGCACCCGTTATTCCTTGCCCCTTGCGCACGGAGAGGGGCGTTTTGTTACACACGGATATAAGCCAGCGGGAGCAGAAACAGCGCATGCAATCCATTGCTTTCGCTGCAACACTGTCTTCATTTTCTGGCAGCGAAAGCTTCCCCCCTCTGCCCGGGCTGGCCGCCCAACTACTTTCCTAGCCCAGAACAACAGAAAATCCGATTTTTCTTTTTGTCAAATAGAATAACGCAAGTAATCAATAGATAGGGGTGGAAATATGAAACAGGTGGAAAGGGGTCTGCTTCCTGGATAACCGGGCAGGCGTGAAAAACAGGATTGGCGCAAGAGTGGCAATTTTAGGTGCGGGAAGCATGGGCACCGTCCTTGCCGAAGGGATAATCAGGAAGGGCGTGTTTGATGCGAAGGATGTGAGTGTCACAGGGCGCGGCAAAACCGAAAATCTCGCGAAATTGCACTCGCTTGGGGCAGAGGTGGAGCAGGGCAATTGCTCGGCTGTTGAAAAAAGCGGCATAGTCATCCTCTGCGTGAAGCCCAAGGACATGGGAAGCCTTCTCAACGAGCTTGGAGATGCCTGCCGTGGCAAGCTGGTGGTATCCATAGCCGCAGGCGTGTCCATCGGCACGATAAGCAGGCGGCTGGCTGGAGCGCGGGTGGTGCGGACAATGCTGAACGTCTGCGTGGAGGCTGGAAAATCGGCAACCGCAATCTGCTACGGGGGCAAGGCGCGGGCGGAAGACAGGCTTGAAACCGAGAGGATATTTTCGGGCTTCGGCATGGTGCTTGGGGCAACGCAAAAGCAGATGGCGGCTTTCACCGCGCTTGCGGGGTGCATGCCCGCGCTTCTCTTCGAGCTGATGGGACGACTGGAAAAATTCGCCTCCGAGCGGGGCTTTTCAGCCGAAGTTTCGCGCGAGCTTGCAGCGCAGGTGTTCGAAGGCTCGTCGCAGGTATTCCGCGCAAGCAAGAAGGGAAGCACGGAGCTTGTGCGGTCGGTGATGTCCAAACGGGGAGCCACGGAAAGGATGTTCGAGTCGCTTGATGGCGCGGGATTTTTCGAAGCTTTCACGCCTGCGCTTGCGGAAGCTGAAACAAGGACGGAAGAGCTTGGCAGGGAAATAAACGGGGTGATGAAAAAGGAGTAGGGTGGGAAGCTGGATGGCTTCCCTTTTTTCTTTTCAGGGCTATTCCTTGCCCCTTGCGCAGTGCGCGCAGACAAACCCGACCTTGCACTGGGCGCGCCCGCAGTTGCCCCTGCCGCACATCTTGCAGCTCTCGGTGGCGGTACGCCCGCAAACAGCGCATAATCCGGCAATATTCATAGGAACCACTGCATGGAGAAACGGGGGCTAGATTTAAAATCCGTGCCACGGAAGTGCAGATATGGCGAAGCTTGGCTTGAAGCCCGAAGCAAAGGATGGCAGATATTACTACGGGACGTTCCCTGAAACTTCGCTTATGGCGCTTGCCGGCTATGTGAAATATTTCGTCGCAATTGTGAAGGAAAAGGAGGGCATAACTGCGGTTTTTTCCGAGGATATAAGGGAGAACATGGGATTGTATTCCCAAAAGAAAATTGAGGGCCCGTTCTGCCTGATAACGTTCGAAGCAAAGACAAGCCTCGGGGCGGTCGGGATAACCGCAGCCGCATCATCCGCGCTTGCGAAAGAGAAAATCCCCGCAAACATGGTTGCGGGGTATTTCCACGACCACGTGCTTGTGCCTTTTGAAAAGAAGGATGCGGCGATTGCCTGCCTGGCGAAACTTTAGAATTCAGTTTAATCAGTGCAGGCTAGCGGGATTCTATTTTTTTCGACACCGAGTCTAGCCAGCGATAAACTGCGCTTACTGATTTACTGCCTTCTGCGACGTCTTTTATCAATTTTGCCATTTCGCCCTGCTTATCTTCACTGACAAAAACCCCCCATGAGTTCATGTTCAGAAAGATAGTTGTGCTAATCAGCGCTGTTCGCTTGTTCCCATCGGCAAAGGCGTGGCAGTTGTACGCCAAGTGATAAAGCAGAAATGCCGCCTTCTTGAAAAGACGCTCTTTTTCATCCATTATATTTTCGCCGTAATGCTGCACCGCTTCAAGGTAGTATTCGAGATTTGCCTCTGCGTTGACTACCGAGGGTTGTGAATACCTAGAAGTAACCATTCTGTTTATCCGTATCACAATGTTTTTTTCGAGATAAATGATTTGCATCGCTACTGTTTCGAAAGTATGTCCATTGCCCGTTTGTTATCCCGCATGAACTTTTTGACAATGACGTCAACTCTCTTGATGTCGTTGCCGGGGCTTATTTTTGAAGTCATGAAACCAACTAAATCGATATGGCTTTCGCTCTATTTAAAGATTTGTTCACGCGGCGTTGGATTTTACTTGAGTATGCCGAAGCCCGACAGGCGCCATCTCTGCCCGAGGCGGCGAGTCATTGCCACCTTGCTCTTTTTCTCGGCGCAAATCGGGCGCTTGAGCTTGATTGAGACGACCGTGCCCTTGAGTTTCACGATTGCGCCGACGGATGTCGCCGTGCCTGCGGAAACCACTATGGGCTCGCCCATGCGAAGCGCGGGGTTGTCGAATCCCTCGCGCGTGAGAAGCTTGTAGTCCAAGTCGATGTCCGAGAGGACAGGGGGAAGCGTGCCTTTCTTGCCGATAAGATTGCCGGTAAGGTGGTCAGACTTCGTGACCGACGGGTCGAGCTTCGTGCCGATTCCGATGAGCCCGCCGGGCTTCGCCTCGTCCGAGGGCGTGTTGCCCGCCATGAGCGCCTCTACTTTCAGGACAACCGGCTCGATTGTCTCCTTGTCCTTTGTCTTTTTCGTGATGCCGGGGAGCATTTCTATTTCGTCCCCGACCTTGAGCGTGCCTTGTATGAGCGAGCCGCCGATTACGCCGCCCTTGAGCTTGGATATGTCCGAGCCGGGCTTGTTCACGTCGAAGCTGCGGGCTACGTACATCCTTGCCGGAAGCGTGGCGTCGCGCTTTGGAGTGGGAATCGCCTTTTCAATCGCTTCGACCAATGTGTCGATGTTCGCGTTGTAATTGGCTGAAATGGGAATTATGGGCGCTTTTTCTGCCGTGGAGCCTTTGAGGAATTTCTTTATCTGGTTGTAATTCTCAATCGCCTTTTCCTTTGTGACAAGGTCGATTTTGTTCTGCACGACCACGACGTTTTTTATTCCGAGGATGTCGAGGACCTGCAGGTGCTCCTCGGTCTGCGGCTGCGGGCATTCCTCGTTCGCCGCAATCACCAGAAGCGCGCCGTCAAGTATGGATGAGGCTGAGATGGTAGTCGTCATCAGGGTTTCGTGCCCCGGGGCGTCGAGGAACGAGACGTGGCGGGAAACCTCCCACTTGTCCTTGTCCTTCGCACCTACGGTTTCCACCGCGTAGCCGCTTCCGTCCTTTGCCTTATAAAAAGTCGTGTCAGCGTAGCCTATCTTGATTGTGATTCCGCGCTTGAGCTCTTCCGAGTGGGTGTCGGTCCATTTGCCGGTTATTGCCTTGGTAAGGGACGTCTTCCCGTGGTCGACGTGCCCGACCATTCCTATGTTGACTTCTGCCTGCAAATGTTTCACCGTCGTTTAGAATGTGCTTACTTCTTCTTTTCGTCCTTCTTCTCGCCCGCAGCCTTGGGGAAAAGCTCGTCAAGCGGCTTTGCGCCGGCTGTTGCGACTTTCGCGTTCACCTGCACGATTTGGTCGGAGATGATGTTGCCGCGGACTATGCGCGCCTCGCGCCTTCCCTTCGCCGTCTTGCGGTAGCCCGTGCCGTCCGTGAGGACGACTTTTGCCCTGCGCGGGCCGGTAACGTCGCGGCGCATGGGGAATCCCGAGAGGTCGCTGCCGCCGGTAATCTGAAGCTCGTAGCCTTCAGCCCCGATGGCGCCGCCCTCGATTTTCTCGCCGAGCTTCTTACCGATGAGCTGGGACTCCTTGTCCTTTGGCAACTCAAGCCCAAAGCTTTTGCCGGTTTTGGTATCTGATATGACGATTTTCATTTGATCACTCTCTTTGGAGAAGAACACGTCTTCGAGTGAGGGTTATTCGTCCATTCTGTTAAAAAAGCTTTCGAGAGGCACCAGAAGGGCAGGCGCCCTCGATGCAGGGGATAAGGATATAAATAGTGTGTTATATAATAGTAAATAGTGGTATATATGATGATGGTTGAGCCCAACGGAAATAGGGAAAAGCGCCAGCCAGGCGCATTCAAATCCGCATTCCGCGCCTTCTCGCCAAAGAGTGAAACCCGCCTTGCGGGGCTGGATGGGCTTTCATCGAAATTCAGCCAGTGGGAAAAATACCTGCAGGACAGGTACGGGCTTTCCGAAGGGAAGGAGGGCATGCTTTCGGCAACTGCCAGAAGGACGCTCAACATAGCGGCGGCAAAAGCTGAATTCGCGGAAGGGAAGATTCGTCTGGCAATGGGGCGCAAATCCGAGAAATCGAATGATTATGTCAAGGCGACCGAAGAGTACAGCTTGGCACATTCGCACTTTTCCAAGGCAGGAGACCTGCGCATCGACGCTGGTTTGGAGAGGGAAATCGAACACGGGATGGCATCGTATTCGCTGACAAGGCACATGATGTCTGGAAAGCTGCTCGGAATCGGCGACATTGTGGAAATACTCAAGACCACGCCGGATGGCGCGGTGCGGTTCGTGAGCGACGCCGTGGCGGAATTGGCGGCAGATTACGCGACACAGTCTCTTGAAAGCTTCCTTTACGCGGAAAAAATCGGGCGCAAAATCACGGGGCTTCCGGTTGCGGAAGCAGGGCTTGAGGCAGGGCGCCTGTATGAGCATCTGGAGGAAAAGGAGAAGGCTTCCGAAATTTACATGAAAACCGGCGACTGGTGCGCAAGGGAAGAGAAATACAGCGACGCAGCCAGCGCGTACAAGAAGGCGGCGGCAATAAATCCGCTGATGGCGAAAAATTATCTGGAACTCGCAAAGCAGATGGAAGCCCTGTCGCGCGTGGCGGGAAGAATCAAAAGCGTCTAAAGTTTTTTCCAGCCCTTCTTCGTGCAGACGACCATTTCCTCGTAGCGCACGCCATAGTCCTTGAAGTAGGCGGCTGGCTCGATTGCAAGCACAGTGCCGACGCCGAGATAATCTTCGGACATTCTTCCGAGATGGGGGTATTCGTGGACTTCCAAGCCGATGCCGTGCCCGATTGAGTGTATCAAGGCAGGCAGCCCGCGCTGCTTGAAAAGCATTGCAGAAAGAAGCGCAATGTCCTTGCCCTGCTTGCACTCAGGCAGCCCTTCGAGTATTTCCGCGAAAATTTCCTGGCATTTGTCGTACGTTTCAAGTTCCCTGCCTTGTTTCCTGAAGTAGCAGCGCGTGAAGTCCGAGCAATAGCCCTTGTAGCGCACGCCGAAATCCACAAGCACGCTGTCCCCGAGAGTTTTGCCAGTTGCGTTGTGGTGCGGGAAAGAAGTGTTCTTCCCAGTCGCCACAATGGGCTCGAATGAAATGTCCGCCCCTGCCTCAAGCGCCATTATTTTCAGGCGAGAAAGAAGCTCAAGTTCTGTTTTGCACTCCCACGGGTCAAGCGTGTTGAGTATTTCCCTCGCGATTTCCGCGGACTGCGAAAGCATGAAGATTTCGTTTTGGCTTTTTGCGCCCCTTGCCCTGAATGCGGAACTGTCCGCCTCGACGAGATTGAGTTTCGCTTTTTTCCGAAGCGCGAGGAAGCGGGAGGCGGATGCCTCGCCCAGCACGAAGCCGACTTTCCCCTTGCCGCACGCGCGGCGGATGTCGCCTGCCCTGTCCTTGCCAAGAAGCTGCACAGGGTAGCGTGAGACAGATTTTGCAGCGCCGAAATTCATTTCGTGCGTGAGCAGCCGCCCGCCGCTTGGCTTGAGGAGAAGGTAGCTTGAGTCCACGTTGCAGCCGGAGAAATATCGGAAAGACGGGTTGGGATTGCCGGCGTCATCCCCGCTGTAAAGCAGCGCCGCCCTGAATGGCGCGCCTGCGAAGAATTTTTTGCGGCGCGCGGAAAGCTCATCCATGCAAAGACATCCTATCCGGAATTTTTAACCCTTCCTCAGTCAAGCGGGAGGCAGGCAAGCGCCGTGTCGAATTTTTTGAGGAGAGCCAATGCAACAAGGGATTGCTTTTTCGAGAGGGGAAGCCTGTTGCAGGCGAAAACAAACTTTTCGATTGCTGCAACCGCCTTAGGGGCGTTGAGGTCGGAATCCATCGCCAGCAGGAAATCCTTTTCTGCGCGGGCAAGGAGTTTTTCGAATCGTGGGCTTCCGTTTCCGTCCGCCTTCTTGAGCAGCAATATCCCTTTTGCGAGCTTCGAGTATCTTTCCTTCATCTTCTTGGCATACGCCCATGTGAAATCCAGCATGCGCCTGTAGTGCACGGAGAGAAGTATGAAGCGGGTGAGCGCTGGAGAGTAGCCCCTGCGTTCCATGTCCGGAAGAAGGACGACGTTGCCCTTGCGCTTGCTCATCTTTTTCCCGTTTATTATCAGGTGGCGGATGTGCATCCAGTATTTCGAGTACTCCTTTCCTGAAAGCGCGCCCGCGATTGCGCGCGTGTTCTCGTGGTGGTTGAACAGGTTGTCGTAGCCGCCCATGGCGATGTCTATTTGCCCGCCGAGCGCGTTTGTCGACATTGCCGCGCACTGGATATTCCACGGGGGCTGCGCAGTGCCGGACTCTGATTCGCAGCAGCGGCATCCGCGCATTTTTTCGCCCGGCTGCCAGATGAGGAAGTCGCCTGCTTTCCGCGGCTTGTATTCCTCCCAAGTAACTTTGCCTTTCGCGCCCGAGAGCTTCTTTCCGGCGAGTTTCCCGTAAGAGGGGAATTTGGAGATGTCGAAGAAAACCCTGCCAGACTCATCGGGGTATGCCGCCTTTTTCGCCAGCAACCGCTTGACGACGGATGCCATCTCCTTTGCATGCATGCTTACGTGCGGGTATTTTTCCGCGGGAATCGCGCGTAGCTTGTCGAGGTCCTGCCTGAAGAACCGCTCGTTTTCCGAAGTCATCTTTTCGCGCGGGACGCCGGTTTTTTTCACCGCGCGGATAATTGTGTTGTCAAAGTCCGTTACGTTCATGACATGGCGCACGCGGTAGCCCTTGGAGAGGAGATAGCGCTTGAGCGTATCCTCCCAAATATAGGTGCGGTAGTTGCCGAGGTGCGGGCGGGAATACACGGTCGGTCCGCAGGTGTAGAGTTTTACTTCCTTTGCCGCGAGGGGCGAAAAGGTTTCCACTCGCTTGTTGAGGCTGTTGTAGATTTTCAGCATGGAATTGCCTTCAGACCTGCATCTTTTCGAAGCTCTTTGTCCCGATGATTATGAAAACGATTGTGGAGAGGATAAGCGCGGCGATATCCGCCAGAAGCCCGAAAGAGGTGCTGCCGAGTATTATGTAGCGCATCAAATCCACGCCGTAAGTCAGGGGGTTGAGCTGGATGAGGAAGCCGAGGTAAGCAGGGATGTTGTCAATCGGGAAAAGCGCGCCTGAGAGCATGAACATGGGCCACATGACAAAGCTCATGACGAGGTTGAAGCCCTCCGGGCTTTTCATGTTCGCGCCGATTATCAGCCCGAGCGAAGTGATGCAGATTGCAATCAGAAGCGCGCCTGCCAAAGCGAGCATGGCTGTTGAGGCGCTTGGCACCATGCCAAGCAATAGCCCGATGAGAAGCAGCGCCCCTGCCTGTATGAGAACGTCGGTTGCGCCGCCGAACATTTTTCCGAGGAAAACCGCGCTTCGCGGCACCGGTGCGACCAATACCTCCTTGAGGAAGTCGAGCTTGCGGTCCCAGATGATGTAAAGCCCGTAGAAGATGGAGCCGAAAAGCACCGCCATGGAAACAATGCCAGGAAAGATGAATTCCTGGTAATTCACTCCCTTTATCTCAACTGAAGAGCCCAAGCCCGCGCCGAAGATGAGAATCCACAAGAGGGGGGTGATGATTGCCGAGACTACCCTTTCCTTCTCGCGGAAGAAAACCTTCACTTCGCGCAGCCACACTGCGTAAACGGCGTCAAGATATTTCATGAATATCACTTGCAAATCATTGCTTACTTCTTCATCATCCGTTCCCAGAACCCGCCTTCCGCGGAATCCGCGCGGATTTCCCTGCCCGTGAATTTTATGAAAACGTCGTTGAGCGTGGCGGGGTGGATTTCAATGGACGTTATGCCCTTGCATGCTGCGAAAAGCTTGGGAAGATTTTCGTGGGAGTGCCGGATCGACACCTGCACGCCGCCCTCTGTTTGCGCGATTGCGCTTGCGAACTTCAGCTTGCGGAGCGCGGAGGCGATTTTTTTCGGCTCCGGCGATTTCAAAACCGCCACGTCTCCGCCGAGGCTCTCCACAAGCTCATGCGGCGTGCCCACGGCGACTATTTTCCCGCGGTCGATTATCGCCACGCGGTCGGCGAACTGCTCCGCCTCCTCAAGATAATGCGTTGTGAATACGACTGTCGTGCCCTCCCGCTTGGAGAGCTTCTGTATGTACTCCCAGATGTGCTGGCGCGTCTGCGGGTCAAGCCCCACCGTGGGTTCGTCAAGGAAGAGTATTTTCGGCTCGTGCAGTATCCCGCGCGCAAGCTCGAGGCGCTTTCTCATGCCGCCCGAATATTCCTTCACCGGGCTGTGCTGCCTGTCCGTCAAGCCGACAAGGGAGAGCATGTCGTTGATGCGCTCCTTCCTCCCATTTGCAGGCACCCCGTAGAGAAGCGCGTGCATTTCGAGGTTCTCCCTGCCGGAGAGCAGGTCGTCCACGCTTGGCGCCTGGAAAACCACGCCGATTGCCTGCCGCACTTTCAATGGCTCGGTATGCGCGTCGAAGCCCGCGACCATCGCCTTGCCCGAAGTCGGGGCGAGAAGCCCGCAGAGCATGGAAATTGTCGTTGTCTTGCCGGCTCCGTTTGGCCCCAGAAGCGCGAAGACCTCGCCTTCCTTCACTTTGAGGCTTATGCCGTCCACTGCCCGAAGCTTTCCGAAATGCTTGGATAAGTTGGACAGCTCGATGGTTGTCCCTTGCTTGGCTGCGCCTTGCTTGCTGGCGATTCCTTGCATGGTTGTCCCTTGCTTGGTGGTAGATTGATTCTTCGGCATAAAAGTCGCCTTACTCTGTTTTCTGTTGGCGGTTTATTAACCATTCGGCTGGTTGCATGCGTAGGTGCGCATATGCTTGAAACAACAAAGAAATTGGAGCTGGGAAAGATTGTGGCTAGGGGAAAAATCGCCGTGCTGTTCTATGCCGGCTGGTGCCCGGACTGCGGAAGGTTCATGCCTGTTTTTGATGCCGCCGCGGCAAAGGCGAAAGCCAAGGCGGCAAAAGCGAGGATAGACGCGGATGAAAATCCCATTTGGGAGGATTTCAAAATTGAGCGCGTGCCGACAGTGGTTCTTTTTGAAGAAGGAAAGGAAAAAATGCGGGTCGAGGAGACCGGCGGAAAAATAGACGGGAAAAAACTGGAAAAGATTCTCGGCGGAATTTAGCCCTGATTAATCGCTGTCGATTCTCGGCGCGAGGTAATAGACGACCTTCGCGGTCTCGACTTCGTACTCGACCTTCAGCGGCGCGTTTGTCTTCAGGTGAAGGGTTATCGCCGAGTTGTCCGGGCATGCGCGCACGATGTCCTCAAGATACTGGAGGGGGAAGGTCGCGCGTGCGAGCTTCTCCGCCTTCACTTCGATTGCGCCCTCGTTCTGCGCCTCGTTCTCCTCTGTCAGGTCAGAGGAGTCGCCGTGGACCTCGATTGCAAAGCCCTCCGGGCCTGCTTGGAGAGTTATGTGCGAGGAGACGAGGGCGGCGTCGCGGAGCGACTCGCGGAACTGCGAGCTTGGGATTTTCACGACCGCATCATGGACAAGCGTCGGCTCCTTTGACGCGCCGGCGGGCAGGTCGAGGATGGGAACCTTGAAGCTTCTCTTGTGCTTGGCGCCTATGAACTTGAGCTGGAGCTTGTTCTCCTCCTTTGAGATTTCAAGCTTCTCCGCCCCGCGCGTGCGGGAAAGGATCTTGGAAATCGCGTCGAAGTTCAGCCCGATTTTCGCCGAGGGCGCGGGGGCTTCGAACTGCGAGAAAGCGGCTTTCGGCATGGAAAAGGACACCATGGCGATTTGCGAGGGGTCCATTGCGCGGAGGAACAGCCCGTCTTTTCCGACCTCGAGCAATCCTTCGTCAATCAGGTTGACAATCGAGTCGGTCGCGCACTTGTAACGCTTGGCATCGTCTACTGTGAACTTGAACATGCGAATCACACTCCCGCAGAAACTACGCCGCATATGTTTAAAGTTGTTTGGACAGCAACGGCAAACATGGATGGCGCACTATATCTTAGGGATTCGTACCTGCAAACTTGCAGCTCGAAAGTCATTTCCGTGAAGGACGCGCATTCTGCTCCGCAGAATGGCTCCGCCAGCTCGCAAGGCGAGTCTGGCGGCGGCAAATATGTTGTTCTTGACCAGACGGTTTTCTACCCAAGGGGCGGCGGGCAGCCATGGGACACGGGAAAGCTCGTGAGAATTTCGGATGGGAAGGAATTTTCGGTTGTCGCGGTCGTGAAAGCAGATGGCGCGATTTCGCACGAAATAACTGGTGAGGGGCTTTGCGAGGGCGACTCGGCCGAATGCAAAATAGACTGGGCGCGCAGGCACAAGCTGATGCGCATGCACACCGCCGGGCACATACTCTCCGCGATAATGTTTCGAACGGGCATCATGATAACCGGCAACCAGATAGACGTGGACAGGACGCGCTTTGATTTTTCCATGGAGAACTTCGACAAGGAGGCGTTCCAGTCGCTTGTGGCGCAGGCGAACGCCGCGATTGCAAGGAACCTCGACGTGGAAGTAACGTTTCTTCCGCGGGAAGAGGCGATGAAAATCGCGGGCGCGGTGAAGCTTGCCGCCGCGCTTCCGCCGGACGTGAAGGAGCTTCGCATGGTGAAAATAGGCGACGTGGACTATCAGGCGGACGGCGGCACGCATGTGAAAAACACGTCGGAAATAGGGAAGCTCGTGTTTTTGGGCGCTGAGAACAAGGGCAAGAGCAACAGGCGCATCTACTACGGGCTTGAGCCCTAGCCCATTGCTTTATATTCCTTATTAATCACTCCTTACCACAGGTGTTACGGTGTATATTGGAATAATACCAGTCAGGAAGATAGAGGGCATGGCCAAAAAAGGCAGTGGCTGGGACGTCAAGCTATGTGGAAAGGAAACGGAAGTTTCAATCAGCCGGATTAGGGGGAATCTGCTGTTTTCCAAGATGCTCCAAAAGGACGTGCGCATAGCGGGAAAAAGCATGGAAACCGCCCAGAAAAACGAGGATTTGTCTCTGGCAAGCGAGACCAGAGGGGCGTTTTTGGGAAAATACAGCCACCTGGGAGGGGAGATTCGAAGGGAGCTTTCCAACACAGAGTCAGCCCAGTGGCTCCTATCCATCCTGAAAGGTTCGGCCATGGGGCTGGTTGTCGGGATCGCATATTTCGTTCTGGAAAATAGTAGCCGCATAAGCGCAGTGGAGCTTGACCCGAACGGCGCAAAGCCGTTCCTTACCATGACTTTCAATACTAAAGGAATGGGCGAACTGTTTAAGCGGTGCGAAATGCTGGGCCAGATGGCAGGCATGGTCGCAAAGCTGGCGCTCGACGCATTCTATGCGAGCAGCTTCCGCAGGAAAGCCAAGGCGCTGCTCGAGAAGGTCGGAATCGGCTCCGGCGCCCCGCAGGAATACGGCTGAGCCGGGAACCTGAATTTGCCAACTCCAACATGGGGCGTATGCATTTATATATTTTCATATGCGCATATGTGAATATGAAAAACACGGCAAGGCTGTTTTCGGTGCTGTCCGAGCCTGCGCGGCTGGAGATACTCCGGCTATTGGGCAGGAAGGAGGGATGCGTATCCGCAATACAGCTTGAAACCGGAAGGAACCAGCCCAACATAAGCCAGCACCTGCGCGTCCTGAAGGACGCCGGCCTGGTGTCGTCGAGGAGGGACGGCAAGAAGATCTGCTACTTCCTCGCAGACAAGAACGTAAAGGGGCTCCTTTCGGCTGCCGAAAAAGTCGGAGTGAGAATATGATCGATGAAACCACTGTGCCTGCGGGCGTGATAGTGTACAGCACCCGGACCTGCCCTTATTGCGTAATGGCAAAGAGATACCTGTCGGAAAAAGGGGTGCAATACAAGGACGTCGATGTCGGAGCCGACCAGAAGGCGGCAATGGAGATGGTGGTCAAGACGGGGCAGATGGGAGTGCCTGTGCTTGACATCAACGGAAGCGTGATTGTCGGCTTCGACCGCCACGCAATAGACGCCGCGCTTTCGCAGATGAAGAAGTAGCCTGTTTCTTTTTTTACAATCCTTTTTCTTTTTGCCTTGGCGCCAGGTTTCCCGCCCTGCATGCTTATTTCATGATTGACAGCCGGCAGCATTTCACTCCGCGCACCGAGGAAATGTTGTCAGCTATCTCCTGTATTGTTTTGGCCTTGCCCTTCACTGCGATTGTTTCAAGGCATTCCTCGTGCGAGATATGGACGTGCATCGTGGAGATTATGCTCGCGCCCGAGTCGTGCTGGATGTCGGTGATGCGGTCAAGCACGCCGTGCGCGTGGTGGTTGTAAACAAGGGAAATCGTCCCGACGCGCTCCCCTTTGCCACCTGCCCACTCCTCGTTTGAAAGCCAGTCCCGCAGCACGTCCGCTATCGCCTTGGAGCGGTTCCAATGCGAGCGCCTGCCCATGCTGGATTCGAGCTTTTGCAGCAGTTCCGGCTCGAGTGAAATCGCAACCCGCTCAACACTCATATTTGCACCCCGCAAAGTATTACGAAACACGCATTTTTATTACTTGCATCCGTTCCACGAACAGGTGATAGGATGGCATGTTTCATAGTCCCGACGATAATAGGCATCGGCGCGCACTCGCAGAAGGGCAGGTTCCCCAAGCACTCGCACCCGGAATGGCTTGTTGCCATGATTTTGGGCGGGTCTGCCGCGCTTGCAATCGAGCACTTCGCGCACGGCGAAATCGTCCCGTGGGCGCCGTTCCTTACCGCGATGGCAACGCCCGCGGCAACTGCCGCGATGCTCGGGGAAATGGCGGCAATCGGCATACCCATGACTCTTGCGCTTATTGCGGCATGGGCGATACTCGTGCTCGCGTACAACGGCGTGCCGGCGCTTGGGAAGGCGAAGGACGCGGCGGTTGCACCTGCGGAGTAGGGGCATTCCCATGTGGCTCGTTGTTTCGCTTGTTGCGGCGTTTGCGGCTTCTGCAGCATATTTTTTCATGCCCGCCAAAAGGAAGGGACTGCGGCTCGGGTTGCTGTCGCTCATGCTCTGGGGCACCGCGATAATGGTGGCTGTGGACCATTCCATTTCGTATCTTGAAGGCGGGCCGTTCATCGAAGCCTCAACTGACGGGCTGATAGGCAACAGCATTCTTCTCGGGATTGCGATGCTCGTGCCTGTTTTTGCAATCTGGGCATTCGCGGCGTTCACCCCTGTCGGGAAGAATATCGCCGCTTGAGCGCCGATTTCCAACACAGATGGCAATGTGTCACCATTATAAGCTGGCAATCCCAAATACGACTGACAGAAATGGTGATATAATGAAAGGAAAAGTGAAAATGTTCAACGCTGAGCGTGGCTTCGGGTTTATCACGGGCGACGACGGCAAGGACGTATACGTGCACACCTCGATGATCGAGGGCGGCGCACCTCTCGCAATGGGAACGGCTGTCGAATATGAAGTCGAGACCAGCGAACGCGGGCTTCGCGCAAAGAACGTAAAGAAAATCTAGATTGCGCGAAGATCGGAGAATGCTTTGTAAGCATTCAACCCCCAGCATGGGCTTTGCCGGTTTCTTTTTTTGTTTTATCCCGTGAGGCTTCGCCTTGGAATTTTTGGCGGGGAAAAAAGAAATGCAGGGAGGGGGATTTGAACCCACGAACGGCTAACCGACAGGATTTCCGAAACCCTTTCACGTTTTTCCGTGAACAGAGTCGAGCGAACTCGACTTGTTCACACATCGAACGGCGTTCCGTTCGATTTCCGTGAACGCTTTTGCGAGCGTCCCCATCTGGAGCGAGCAAAAGGGTTCTCTGAGTCCTGCGCCTTTGACCAAGCTTGGCTATCCCTGCAGCCTGATTTTCTGGATATGCTGGAAGGGATTTAAAAGAGCTACCTGAAGGGCTTGGCTTCCCAGCGCACGACAGGAGAGGTATCGACAAGAGCGCAACCGGTGAACTTGAGCATGTTGTGCCATTCTGCAGGCAGGTTGTCGTTCCTGTAATCGCGCACCAGAGAGAGGAGCTTGCCGCTGGTGATGGGCTTGATAATGTAATAATCATATCCGAGGGGGATGAAATGGGGCGAGTCTATGAAATCGATGTGCTCTTTGCCGCCATTAAGCGGGAAGAATTCATCGCTGCCCCTATTCTTGGCAACGCCAATCTCGCCCATGGAAGCGGATGCCCACTGGTGTTTCATATTGGTGAGTTGCCCTCCACCGCTGACGAATTGCCCGAGCACCTGCGCCTCTTTTTTCTCCTTGTTGAAGGCAAGCACGTATTCTTCGCGCCCGCCGAATTCGCGGAACCCGCCTTGCAGCGTGCCTTTGATGGGCACGAAGCCGTTCGAGCTGCCCTGGCTGGCGGATTCGAACTCGGCAGCCCGCGCTGAATAGTCGCGATAATCAGAGTCCTCCCGGCGCAAGTCCGCGAGTGCTTCGTTGGCGATGTGCTTGCGTTCGGCAGGGCTGCACGGCTTTACCACCACGTATTTGTTCATCCCGCCGACCGGGGAGTCGAGAAGCGCCTGTTCGTGCGCCTCGGTGCTTTGCAAAATGAGCAGCTCCTTGCTGCCCTGCCCCCATGAAACGCCGATTTCCCCTTTGGAGGCGTCAGCCCAGAATTGGGGCATGTCGAGGTAAGTTTCAGCGCGCACGCTTTTGTTCACCCGCTCACCGAGAAGGACGAGCACCTTGCCTGTTTTCGCAAGAACGTATGTGCCGCTCGGCAGCTTGGCGTATACTGGGGCTTCGTTCGGGAAGCTTTCTTTTTTCTTTTCGGTCTTTTTCAGCTCCTCCTTCTTCGGAACCTCGCGCTCTTCAAGATAGAATTCGAGCCCGCCGAACTGCGGCAGCTCCTGCAATTTCGAAATCAGCTCGGCATCGGCCTTGCCGTCAATCGCCTGAGCGAGAAGGTACTTGGCGCCGCGCACGTTTTTCTCAAGCGAGGCGCATTCCGCCTCGTTTTCAAGTATGTAAGTTTCGCCTGAAGGCGCGGTTGCGAGGGCGAACTGCTTCTTGAAAGGGTTGGGGTGGTGATTCATCGCGGTTGCGATTATCAGCTGCTCCTCGTTTGCGCACGCGACGCCGAGGATTGTCAGCTCCTTTTCTGAGTCCTTCCTCACGATGATTTTCTTCCCGTCAAGCTCGGCAACCATGAGCCCCTTCTGGGGCTCAACTTTGACTTGCGGCTCGCGCTTGATTATCGGCTCTGTCTGCGTACTCGCGCGCGCAAGCCCGTTGTTGTTTCCCGTATTGAAATTCCGGGAAGAACCATAGCCGTACGAGTAAAGTACATTTGGATGACTTTTTGACCTGCTCATGCTGATTTTTGGAGAACATCTTTTTATAAAACTAGCCACTAGCTAGAATGGAAAAAAATAGAAAAAAAAGCCGGCTTACTCGGTCGGCTTGCCGTCGTACTCTTCCGGCTGGGCTTCGGCGTCCTTCTTTGTGCGCCTGATTGTCCGGTCGATGTGCTCGGGTGGGGAGTAGATTGTGTAGAGCTTGAGGGGCAGCCTGTCCGAAGTGTTGATTATGTTGTGCAGCGCGCCCGCGGGAACGATTGCCCCGTCGCCGCCGTGGACCTTGTGCGGCACCTTGTCTATGATTACCATGCCCTCGCCCTCCTCGAAGCGGAAGAACTGGTCGCGGTCGTGGTGCGTCTCCTCGTCGATTTCCTCGTTCGGGGCAAGGCACATGAGCACGAGCTGGCTGTACTTGCCGGTGTATAGCACGCGGCGGAAATCCGTGTTCTTCTCCGTCTGGTGCTCAAGATGGACGATGTAGCCTTTCTTGGTCATGCGAATCACCTGTTATCGGTTCGGCTGCTGGATTTTTACTCGTATCTCAGCGCGTCGACAGGCGAGAGTTTCGCAGCCATGCGCGCGGGCGCGTAGCCGGAAAGCACGCCGACGATGAATGCGAACGCCACCCCGAAAATGCCTATGAAGGGGTTTATGCCCGTGGGAAGCCCGAAGAGGTTCGCGGACAGGGCTATCGCGTAGCCCAGAATCACGCCCGCAAGCCCGCCTATCCCTCCGACCGCGCCGGCTTCGAAAACGAATATCTTCAGGATGTCCCCGTTCTTCGCGCCCACGGCTTTCAGCACGCCGATTTCGTGCGTGCGCTCGAAGACGCTTGTGAACATGTTGTTGGCGATTGAAAGCGCGCCGACCACGAGCGAGATGCCGGCAATCGCGCCGAGGAACAGCGTGATGAGCGAGAGAACGCTATCGATGGATGCCTGTATGGTCTTGGGGTCCACGACCGAGAAGTCCTTGTCCTCCACGCGCAGCTTGTGCGCAGCGGCGAGCTCAAGCGTGATTTTCTCCACGACCTCGTCCATGTCCGCCCCGTCGCGGACGGTCACGTCTATCTCGTTCACTTCCTTGTCCGCGAGATTGTCCTTGAAAATCTCCTTGCCGTCATGGTAGGTGACGAACACGCCGTTGTCAAGGAAGGTGTTCATCCCGAAGCCGCCGCCGGATTTTTTGAGGATTGCGACCACGGGGTATTTCTCGCCGTTTATGTAGATTGATGAGCCCACGTTAAGCCGGTTTTTCGCCCCGAACCCGTCTTCGGCAAAGCCGCCGCCGACCGCGACCACGCCGCGGTCGTTGTCCTGCAGGAACCTGCCACTCTCGACCTCGATTGATGACATCTGCTTGAACACCGCCGGGTCCACGCCCATAACAAGAGAGCTGATTTTCTTGTCCTTGTAGCCAAGCGACGCCCTGCCGTAGACCACGCGGGAAATGTCCACTATGTCGGGAATGCGCTCGAGCCGCTCCGCGTCGGACTCGAACAATTTGCCCGAAGAGGCGGTTGTGAACGGGTCCGCGAACGGGTCGGTCGATGGCGAGATGGATATCATGTTTGCGCCAAGGGCGGAAAGCTGCCTGTTCACTTCGGTGTTGAAGCCCTCGCCGATTGTGAGGAGCGCGACCACCGACGCTATGCCAATCACTATGCCCAGTATGGTAAGCCACGAGCGCATCTGCCTGTGCTTGAGGCTCTGGAACGAATACCTGAGAATGTCAAAAAGCCTCATTCAATCATACCTCAATGCGTTCACCGGGGACAGCGAGGCGGCGTTCCTTGCGGGGATGTAGCCGGAAACCAGCCCTATTGCCACTGCGAATGCGAACCCGAATACTATGAGCATGGGGCTGACCACCACCGGAAACCCGAATGAGCTTGCCGCGTAGGCGACAGCCATCCCGATTGCCGCGCCGATCGCCCCGCCTATGCCGCCGACAGCGCCGGCTTCGAAAACGAATATCTTCAGGATGTCCCCGTTCTTCGCGCCCACCGCTTTCAGCACGCCGATTTCGTGCGTGCGCTCGATAACGGAGGTGAACATCGAGCTTGCGATTGCAAGCCCGCCCACGAGAAGCGAGATGCCGGCAATCGCGCCGAGGAAGACGGTTATCATGTCAAGCACGGTGCTCACCGCCTTCTGGATGCTCGCCGGGTCGATGACCGAATAGTCCCGTGCGTCGGGCTTGACCTTGTGCGAGGCGTCAAGCTCGTTTTTCAGCTTTTCCGCAACCTCGGTCAAATTCGAGCCTTCGCGGACGGAGAGGACCATTGCCTGCACTTCGTTGGGCGCAAGCGAGCTCCTGAACATTTCCCGCGCTTCGGTGAAGGGGATGTAGATTCCGTTGTCCGCGTTGGAAGCGCCAAAGCCCCCGCCGGACTTTTCCATTATGCCGATTACGCGGTATTTGATGCCCTTTATCATGAGATTGCTGTTCACGGCAACAGTGTTCCTGCTTCCGAAGGTGTCGTACGCGATTTTGTCGCCTATGACGACCACGCGCCTGTCGTTGTCCTGCAGGAACCTGCCGGACGCCATCTTTATCGCGGTGGTTTTCTCGAAAACGCCCGGCTCGATTCCGCTGACAGACGCGGAGAGGTTCTTGTCCTTGAATCCCACTGTCGCGCGGTTGGTGAGCAATCGCGCAACTTCGGAAACTTCCGCGACGCGCTTCACGCGCTCCGCATCCTTGTCATAGAGCTTGCCGGATGTTGAGCCATAAGTGCCGCTCATCAGGCCTCCGCCCGAGGTGGGGGTTATGAAAATCGTGTTGGAGCCAAGCGCGGAGAGCTGCTTGTTCACCTCCTCGCTGAAGCTCTGCCCCAGTGTGAGGAGGGATATGACGGATGCTATGCCGATGACTATGCCAAGTATGGTGAGCCAGGAGCGCATCTGGCGGTGCCTGAGGCTTTTCATCGAATAGATGATTATGTCGACGGACCTCATTGTTGCACCTGCTCATGCGCCCGAATCGGGCGGGAAAGATGGCGGACGCCAAAATCACTGCTTTGAAGATGATTTCGGTTTCCTCATCCTGAAGTACCAGTAGCCCCCGCCGATGATGGCGGCTGCCGCGCCGAGGTAGAGTATGCCGCTGCCGCCATCGCCGTTCTGCGCGGCCATTATCGACACGTTGGTCTTCACTTCCTTCTCAATCCAGAGGCCGGACTGGTCCTTGTAGCGGACCTTGAAGGCGAGCGGGTAGGTGCCGGGCGCAAGCAGCCCCTTCACCCTGATTTTGTACTGCACCGTCGAGAACGCGTCGTTGTCGAGGTTGCCTATGTACTGCTCTTTTTGGATGTTGAGGATGTCAAACGCGCTGTTGTCCTCGATTGCGATGACCACGTTGGCTATCTTGTATGAGCCGAGGTTGGACGTGGTGACCGAGAGGGTGTGGTCGGTCCCGACCGTAAGCGGCGTTGGCTTTGCCTCAAGGTAGATGCCGACCTCGGCATCCGAGCTGATTGCGATTGGGACCGTGATGTCCTGCTCCTTTTCCACGTCGTCCTCCACCCACTTGAGCTTGAACTGGGTGGATTTTACGCCGGGCTGCTGGTCAACGAACACGGGTATCTCGAATGTCCTGTTGGCGCCGGTGCCGAGGTTGCCAAGCGATATCTGGCTTGAGTCCTTGGACTTCACCAGCGTATCGGTGAGAAGCACGCGGAAATCGTTGAGTGCGCGCCCCTTGTTGCTGATTGTGAGCTTCAGGACGTTGTCCTTGTTCGTGACGATTGGCTCAAGCTGCGAGAATGACACGTCCGCCTTCGCCTTCTTGACCGCGACTGCGAGCGGCTTGGATTCGCTTACGGTGTCGCCGCCTTCCTGCTGGTAGGTGATGATGAAGGGGATGTTGCTGACTCCTTCATTCACCTTGCGGGAGTCAAGCGGCACCATCACGGACACGGACTTGGAAACGTCGCCCACGTAAATCTGGGTCGTCCCCATGAACGAGAAGTTGCCGGTGTCGTTCAGTTTTATCAGGAGTTTTGTCGCCGAGCCGCCGTTGTTGGTCAGCGTGAGGTTGATCATGTCCGTGCTCTCGATTGTCTGGTGGTCTGAGTTGAGCGTGATTATCGGAGGGTTGACCACGCGGACGACCACGTTCACGGTTTTGAGGTCGGTCTTGTCCTTCTGCGAAATGTAAAACGCAGTAGTCATAACGCCGCTTTTTGCGGTGGAAAGCACGCGGAAGGGCACGGATACGAGCGCCGAGCCGCCGGACTCGATTGTCCCGATTACAAACGGGCTTTTAGCCATGAACTCCATGCCCTCGGTCGTTCCGCCGAAGAAAACCTGCACGTCCTCAAGGGGGTCGATGACCGTGGTTGCGGTGGAGGGAAGCACGTTTTTCACGCTGAAGGATATTGAGCCCTCCTCGCCGGGCTTGAGCGTGGATGGCGTAACTGTATACGAATCCACCGAAAGCGCCGCGGACAGGGCGCCCGCAAGGAGCACCACGAACATCGCTGCAAATGCAAACATTTCACGTCTCATCCATCTCACCCCGAATTTTTCAGAACATAAATTCCAGAATCATGCCATATGCCGCCCGTCAGGAGCTCACGACCTTTCCGTCCACTATCCTTATCGTCCGCTCGGTAAGCTTGGTAATCCCGACGTCATGCGTGACTATGATTATCGTCTTGCCCCGCAGGTGCAAATCCCTGAACATGTCAAGCACGTCCTTGCCGGTCTTGGTGTCCAGGTTGCCCGTCGGCTCGTCCGCGAATATTATCTCCGGGTCGTTTATGAGCGCGCGTGCGATTGCCACCCTCTGCCTCTGCCCGCCTGAAAGCTGGTTGGGGTAGTGGTGGAGGCGGTGGTCCATGCCTATGAACTTGAGCGTGGAGAGCGCCTTTGCCTCCGCCTCGGCGGGGCTGTTTTCATATATGAGCGCGGGCAGCGTGACGTTCTCAAGCACGGTCAGGCTGGGAATCAGGTTGAACATCTGGAATATGAAGCCGATTTTCTTGCCGCGGAGCCGCGCGCGCTCGTCCTCGTTGAGCTTGTGCACCTCTATTCCGTCGAGGTATATCTTCCCGGTGGATGGCTCGTCGAGAAGCCCGAGTATGTGGAGGAGGGTGGACTTGCCGCTGCCCGAGGGGCCGAGGATTGATGAGAACTCGCCGCGGTTTATCTCAAGGTCCACGTTGGAAAGCGCGAAGAGCTTGTCCTCGCCCATCTGGTAAATCTTGCAGACCTTCTCGAGGCGCATCAGCAGCTTGCCGTTCTTCTTTTGCATAACATCAACTAAGGATTGATTGGCACAATATCCGCAGTTTCCGTTATAAATGCTACTACTTCCCGCCGCTGATGGCAAAGTGTAAATTGCTTGCGCCCGCAAATGCCTTCATGGAGCTTCCGGGCAGGCGCATGAAGGCAGATGGCATTGCCGCGCTTATCGACACCGTAGCCGCGCCCAGGCAAGGAGAGCGCGTGCTTTTCCTCACGGATTACCCTGAAGGGAAGATGGACTCCAGGCGGATGGGAAGGCAGGAACTGGTGAACAGGTGGTACGAAGCCGCCGCGCTTCTTTCGCAGAAGAAAGGGTGCAATCTTCTCCCCCTCGTGCGCTACCGTGAAACCGGCAAGAACAACGCCGACCTTCCGAAAACCGCGGCAACGCAGGGCGGCGGATATGTGGACAACCTTGCCGAGCTTGTGGCAAGCGCGAATGTCGTCGTTGCCATGAACGAGTTTTCAGCGACCGCGCCGCTTCGGAACATCGCGGCGGCAGCGGGTTCGCTTCGCGTGATTTCCATGCCCGGCGTGAGCGCGGACATGGAGCCTGCGATGTCCACGGACTACAAGAAAATAGAGGACAGGGGCAGGCGGCTTCTTGCGACGATAAAGTCTGCCACCGGCTTTGAAATAACATTCGACGGCTCGAAAATCCCCCGCGGGACGAAACTGCACGTGGACACGCGCGCGAACAACTGGATACTTGATTCCGGCATGTGCCACAACGCGGGCGAGTTCATCAATTTCCCGTCAGGCGAGCTTTTCACCCCGCCATACGAAGGAGTGTCGCCCGAAGGCAGGCGCGAGCTTGGGGACTCGAAAACAAGCGGGATATGGCCCGTGTATTCGTATTCTGACCAGAAAGTCGCGTTCCTGAAAATAGAGAAGAACAGGATTGTGCGCGTGCAGGGCGATTCCGAAGAGGCGGCAAGGATAATCGACGACATCGCAAAGGACGAGAACGCCGCGAATGTCGCCGAGCTTGCATTCGGATTGAACGAAAAGGCGCGCGCAGGGGAATTCGTGCCTGTGCTTGAAAAGGAGAAAGCCGGACCGCACCTCGCTTACGGAAGGAACGACCACTTTGGAACCCCGCTCACGCTTGCGGGCAAGGTGAAGGCGAATGTCCACGTGGATTATGTCTATACGCGGGACACGCCGATTACAGCCACGATTTTCGCGATTTACCCCAACGGGAACCGCATCCTTATCGCCGAGAGGGGAAAGGTAGTCGCGGTTTAGCCAGCGTGGCTGCACGGGCACTGGCGCCAAATCCGCTTGCGCAGGGCTTGCCAATTATTTATAATATCTACCACACACTGTGCTGCCGTTGGGGGTAGGGCAATGAGCACATACAGGTCACGAGCGTACACGGTTCCGCAGAAAAGCACGAAGGACGCGAGATACAGCCACAATACCGCTTCTTACAAGTTTGACGACATGGTGAAATTCGCGGAGACAGTCCGCTTGTGGCAAAGCTCGGAAAAAACGAGGGCGCGCCTCCTGAAAAGCAATACCGACCCCACAAGAATGGCTGTTGAAATATGCAAGGTCAACGAAGCGGTGAAAGACGGCCCCAAGGCGCTTTCCTGCATGCAAGCGTGGGCCGCGCTCTCGCTCGACAATGCGCTCCAGATTTATTCCGTGCTTTCCGAAAAGGGATTGCACGAGATTGCAGACGATGTAAGGCGAAGCGTCCTTCTTGGGATGGAAAACGGGGAGAAAACCGCGATTGCGCTTGGCGAGAACAGGAAAAGCGGCCGTTCGCAGTCGCGTTCGTGCTGAAGCAGATAGAACTCGGTTTCGGCATATTCGAAACAAAGGAAGACAGGGCGAAATACCATTCGCTGGTGGGCGAGCTCGTTCTTGCCATGGGAAGGCAACAAAGATACGGCGACCTGTGCAACATCGTCAGGGCGCTTGCGAAAAATGATTTCAAGCACTTCGAGGCGCGGCGCGTTGCAAACAGGATTGGAACCACGATAATCGAAAGGCTCGATAATGTTTATGACGAGTGGCAGCTCTCGCGCGACTTGAAGCGCGAGTGCGGGGAAGCGCTCGAGGCGAATCCCGTGAAGGCGTTCACAAAAAAAGCTTTGGCGCTCTACGCCAAGGATGACTTTTACAATGCCAGGAATCTTATGAGCACCCTGAGCAAGCGCCTCATCGGCAGCAGCGACAAGACGAAGGATTTCGAGGGCATATGCTCCGAGTTTGCCGCCTTTGCTGGCAAGCAGGGGCAGGAAGGGAAGCGCATCCTTACGCAGGCATTCGACGCGCTCCACACCGGCGCAAGCGACGAGGAAAGGCAGGTGCTGAAACAGATGTGGGAAACCGCCTACCCTGGCAACCAGTATCCTTACTCGGCAAATAACCAGCAATCCCAGCCCCGTAATCACTTTAGGGAAGTGATTACCGGCAGGGATTATGGCTGATACCTGCTCAGCCGATTACCTTCAGCTTCTTGCCGACCTTTTCGAACACGGCAAGAGCGTCGTTCAGGTCTTCTTTTGAGTGCGCGGCTGTGACCATTGTCCTTATGCGGGCTTTGCCCTGCGCAACCATGGGATAGACAATCGGGAGGGCGAATACTCCTTCCTCGAATATGCCCTTTGCAAAGTCCTGCGCGAGCTTGCTCTCGCCAAGCATTATGGGCGTGATTGGGGTTTCTGATTCTCCTGTGTTGAAGCCCATTTCCTTGAGCTGCCCCTTGAAATATTTGGTGTTGTCCCAAAGCTTGGTGACAAGCGAGCCGTCGGATTCGAGAAGCTCAAGCGAAGCTGTGCATGCCGCGACAGTCGCGGGCGGTGCGGAGCCTGAAAGCAGGAATGAGCGCGCCTTGTTCTGCAGGAAATCGTAGAGCGCAGAGGAGCCTGCAACATAGCCGCCCACCACGCCGAAACCCTTGGAGAACGTTCCCATGTCGCACTCTATTTTTCCTTCGAGCTTGAAGTGCGAGACAATGCCGCGCCCGTGCTCGCCCAGCACGCCGTCGCCGTGCGCGTCGTCAACGTAGATGAACGCGCCGTATTCGTGCGCGATTTTCTCAATCTTGTCCAAAGGCGCGATGTCGCCGTCCATGGAGAACACGCCATCCGTGACCACGAATATTTTCTTGTGGTTCTTGGGTTTTGCCTCGCGGAGCACGCGCTCGAGGTCCTCCATGTTGCGGTGCTTGAATATCGCGCGCTCTGCCTTTGAGAGCCGCACGCCGTCGATAATGGAGCCGTGGTTGAGCTCGTCTGAAATGACCAAATCGCCCTCGCCTACAAGCTGGGGAAGCGAGCCCTGGTTTGCTGCAAAGCCTGTCTGGAAGTAAAGCGCAGATGCGGTGTGCTTGAAGCGCGCGATTGTCTTTTCGAGCTTGAAGTGCAAGTCCATTGTTCCCGCAATCGTGCGGACAGAGCCTGAGCCGGCCCCGTGCGACTGCACCGCCTTTATCGCGGCTTCCTTGAGCTTGGGGTGCGCCGAGAGCCCGAGGTAGTTGTTGGAGCAGAACATTATCACTTTCTTGCCGTTCACGACGGCGCGCGGGACGGAAGGCCCGGATAGCTCGCGCATCTGCCAGTTCAGGCTCTTGTCCTTCAATGCCTGCACTTCGCCGGAAAGGTATTCGTCAAGATTTGCCATAACCTCACCCCTTAATCATCATATTCAATTCACGCCGAGCTTTTCCTTCAGGTTCCTTATCATCTCAACGGACATCTTGTGAAGGTCGAATTCGTGGCGCCAGTTCCAGTCGCGCCGCGCGACCGAGTCGTCGATTGACTGTGGCCATGAGTCCGCGATTTTCTGGCGGGCGTCAGGAACATAGGTGCAGGTGAAGCCCGGCACGAGCCGCGAGACTTCCTCTGCGAGTTCCTTTGCAGTGAAGCTGATTGCCGCGAAGTTGTAGCTTGTCTTTACCGTAAGCGAGCCGCGCGGGGCATCCATCAGCGCGATTGTGCCGCGGATTGCGTCGTCCATGTACATCATGGGAAGCGCGGTATTCTCGCCGACAAAGCACTGGTATTTCTTCGCGCGGAGCGCCTCGTAGTAGATTGCGACCGCGTAGTCTGTCGTGCCGCCTCCGGGCTCGGCTTTCCACGAAATCAACCCCGGATAGCGCACCGAGCGGATGTCCATGCCGTATTTGTTTATGTAGTATTGGCAGAGAAGCTCGCCTGAAACCTTTGTCACGCCATACATGGTGGTCGGGGCAAGCACGGTGTCCTGCGGGGTTTTCACGCGCGGCGTGGTCGGTCCGAAAGCCGCGATTGAGGATGGCCAGAAGATTTTCTGCACATTGCATTCCTTCGCAACGTCAAGCGTGTTTTTCAAGCCAAGCAAGTTGATGTCAAACGCGAGGTCCGGATTTTTTTCGCCTGTGGCTGACAGGAGAGATGCGAGCTGGTAAATGGTGTCTATCTTGTTTTCTTTCACGGACTTTTCAATCGCCTTCTTGTCAGTCACGTCCCATTTTTCACAGGGACCGGAATCGAGCATGAACTTCGGGAACTCGGACTTGCGAGTGGTGGCAACGACGTTTTCGTTGCCGTGCTTTTTGCGGAGAGCCATGGTAAGCTCGGTGCCGATTTGCCCGACTGCGCCAATGACGAGAACTTTTGCCATCTAACCACCTGACAGCTGAATTTCCGCTAAAATCAATATAAAGAGGACGACTGTTTCTACGACAAATAACGAGATTGGATTACATGCTCTCCAAAGGCTCGATTCCGATCACGCGAAGCGCGTTTTTCATGGCGACAAGCGCGGCGGAGTTTATCGAAAGGCGCATCGCCTTCTTCTGTTCGTCCTCGCACGCGATTATCGGGCTGGTGTTGTAGAACTTGTTGTAGGAGGTTGCAAGAGACAGGCAGTATTCCGCCACTATGTGAGGGCGCATCTGCCTTGCCGCGTCGGAAATCACGAGGTCGAATGCCATTATCCTCAGGAGAAGCTCCTTTTCGGAAAGCGTGAGTGCGTGAATCGGCGCATTTGCGGTGCCTTCCCCGGCTTTCGCCGCAATCTTGCAGGCGCGCGCGTGCGCGTACATCGCATAGGGGGCGGAGTCGCCCTCCATGGAAAGCGCGTCGTCCCAGTGGAAAGTTATCCTCTTCTCAGGCGTGGTCTTCAAAAACGAGAAGCGTATCGCAGCCGAGGCGACAGCCGTCGCAATCCTGCCGCGGTCCGCACCCTCCACTTCGGGCTTGATTTTCGCCTCTGCGCGCACAAGCCCCTCGGAATAAAGCTCGTCTGTCGTGAATCCTATCCACGTGCCCTGCCTGCCGGAGAATTTCGCCTCGGCAAGCCCCACGTGCTCGTAGGCGAGGTGCACTGAATTGTCCGCCTCCTTGCCGTAGCCCATGCTGCGCAGGATTTCGGATATCACCTTCTGGGGGTACGCCTGCTCCATGCCAATCACGTTTATCACGCGGTCGGCGTGCCCGAATTTCACGCCCTTGTCCGAGCCTGAGCCGGGCGGCTCGCTCATGTAGCAGTCGTGCCCGGTCGGCTGGTGCATGAATTTCGAATAGGTGAAGTCGTTTTTGAGCTTGCCGAATTTCCAGAGCTGGAAAATCACGTCCTTGCCGGTGTATGTCGCCGTGCCGTCGCTCCTGACGAGAATCTTGTCGGGCGACTCCATGTTGGCGAATTCCGCAGAGGTCATTTTTGCCACGAGGCAGCCCGCGTTCTTGCCTTCGGTCTCCTTGACGATTGCGGGGCTTGACTTGAGAAGTTCCATACCTTCCTTGAAAATCGTGCGCAGGATGTCGGACTCGAAAATCAGGACGTCGTGGTATATGCCGAACTTGAACGCGGTTTCGTATTGGGAAGCCACGCAGGACTCGACGAGCTTGCGGCATTCCTTTGCCTCGCGGTCGTTGCCGTGCTCCATTTTCTTGAGAAGCTCGCGCACTTCCTTCTGCACTTTCTCGTCTGTCTCGAAGCGCTTGGAAACCTCGACATACTGCTCGCCGAGCCACAGGTCGATTTTGCCCGCGGGCTTCTTCCCCATGTTGAGGTAGCCCCAGAATGACTGCGCCACCTGCAAGCCGAGGTCGTCTATATAGTCCGTCCGCTCCACGTTCTCGCCGGAAAAGTCGAGTATGCGCGCGACCGCGTCGCCAAGCAATGCGTTTCTCAGGTGCCCGATGTGCCACGGCTTGTTCGGGTTCACTGACGGGAATTCGACTATGGTGCGCTTGCTGTGCTTTTTCCTGCGCCCGAAATTTTCCTTTTCGCCAAGCGCCTTTGAGACAAGGGCGGTGAAAAACGATTCTGACAGGAGGAAGTTGATGTACGGGCCTTCCGCCTTGGCGAATTCCACCCAGTCCGGAAGGCGCATCCTGCCCGCGATTTCCATGGCAAGCGCAGCCGGGCTTTTCTTCTCGCGCTTTGCCGCCACGAACGCAATCGAGGACGCCACGTCGCCGAACTGCCCCTTGGGAAGCCCGATTGAGCGGGAAGCCTCCTCCAAATCCACCTTTGCCGCTTCCGCAACGGACTGGACAAGCTTTTCTTTCAGCAGGAGGAACATGTTCCTATCTGGGATTAGCCAATATTAAAATAGGTTGAGGCGGGGGCACCCTATCTCACGCCCGCGAGAATCGGGAATGCCGCCAGAATGCCGGTTATCACGAACTGCACAGCGACCGCGCACACGAGGAGCCCCATTATCTTCACCAGCGCCTCGATGCCCGCCTTGCCCGTCCAGTTGTAGATGCCCGCCGAGAAGCGAAGCACGATGAAATTGATTGCGCACGCGAGGAAAATCGCCGCCCAAAGCGCGATTTCATACCAGAGGTTGGTTGCCTGGCTTGCGAGAACGACCACGGTTGTTATCGCGCCCGGGCCGGACGTCATGGGCACTCCGAGTGGGAAGATGAAAATCTGCTTGCCTGCCGAGTGCCTGTCAGACTGCGCGTTTGCGGGAAAGAGCATGCGCATCCCGATTACCATGAGGACTGCGCCGCCCGCAATACGGAACGCCTCGACGGTTATCCCGTATATCTGGAAGATGAAGAAGCCCGAGAGGGAGAAGAAGACAAGCACGCAGAATGCGAAGAGCGAGGTCTGGAACGCGATTTTGTTGCGCTCGGCGTTCTTCCCCTGTGTCAGTGAAAGATAAAGCCCGATTGTGGAAAGCGGGTTGATGATTGCCAGCACGGATATGAACGCCGTGATGAAATATGCCGGAAGCGGGTCCATGGGAAGCGATACGAAGGCGAGTTATAAAACATAGCGGCTTACTTCGGACGGGCGCGCATTGAAACCGGCTTGGGCGGAACCCTTGCCTCGCGCGTGAGAAGCGGCTTGAAGTTCAGCAATCCGTAGTGCGAAAGCGAGTTCCACAGCTTCAGCCGCCACATGCCGTCGTCCTTCGTGAGTATGCAAAGCCCGCAGTTGCCGAGGCGCAGCGCCCTCCAGTTGGAAAGCGGCATGCCGAGGAACTTGCAGGCGAACGTGACAATCGCCCCGTGGTGCGAGACGACCAGCACTTTTTCCTCCTTTGCGGAAAAAATCGCGGCGTTGAAATACGACCACACGCGCTTTTGCACGTCGGACGGGCTTTCCCCGCCCGGGGCGCGCCTGTACGGGTCGAAATGGAAACCAGTGTATTTCACCTCATCCTCGCCCCAGACCACGCCTTCGAGCTTGCCGTAGTTCTGCTCGCGAAGCGAGGGGGAGTAGACAACGGGGCATTTGATTGAGAGAAGGTCGAGAGTCTGCTTCGTGCGGAGGGTGTCCGAGCAAAACGCCCTGCCGATGCCCTCTTTTTCCAGCCGCTTGTGGAGAAGCCTCGCCTGCTCCATGCCAAGCCCGGTAAGCGGAGCTTCGCCCCATCCTGAGAAGTATTTCTTCACGTTTGATTCCGCCTCGCCGTGGCGGACTATGAAAACCGTATTTGCCATGCAGAAAGGGCGGGTGCAAGGGTTTTATTGGTAGATGGCGAAGCGTTCCGTATGGACAAGGCACATCTTGATTTTTCAGGGAAGTGGAAATCGAAAGCGGTGAAGGGCAGCCGTCTCCGCCCGGTGATTTACCTCTTCCGCCACGCGCAGACTTACTACAACAGGAAAAAGCATTTCACGGGCTGGAAGGATTCCCGCCTCACGCCGTTCGGGGAAGAGCAGGCAGGGATAATCGCGAAGAAGATGAAGGGGAAAACGATTGATGTCGCCATCACCACGTCGCTTTCCCGTTCCAAGGACACCATGAAAGCCGTGCTGCGCTTCCATCCGGAATGCAAGGCGCGCTTCACGGACGACAGGATGATTGAACGGTGCTACGGGAAACTGCAGGGCACGTCGCACAAGGTATTCGAGCGCACGCACTCCGCGGAAGAACTCCAGAAAATCCGCAGGGGCTATGACTATCCCCCGCCCGGCGGCGAAAGCATAAAGATGGTGGAGAAGCGCGTGATGGCATTCCTTCGCGACTTGATTGCCTACATGAAGAAGAACCGCGTGAATGTCGCGATTTCCGCGCACGGGAATTCCATGCGCCCGTTCCGCCGCTATTTTGAGAAGCTGACGATTGCGGAAATGATGAAGCTTGAGAACCCGTGGGACGACTATTTCGAGTACGAGATTAAGGTTTGAAATTCCCAACTACTACTGAGTCCTTTCCCATCTTTTCCTTCTTCGCCCCTTTCAGCGAGCGCAGTATTGCGGGCGTGATTGGCGAGGCAACTGCGTTTGCGTTAGTTATTTTTTTCGGAGAAATGGCAAGCACGAGCCTGTCCGCGAGTTTTGCTTTGATGAATGATTCGATTGTTTGCGCGCCGCCTTCCACGAGGACGGAATAAACGCCGTAAGCAGGAAGAAGTGCGGAGAGTTTTTTCAGGTCGACCTTGGTTTTGCCGCAGGGAATTACTTCCACTCCTGATTTGCGCAGGGCGGCTTCCTTTTTCCTGTCCCGCTTTTCACTTGTGAAAACAAGGACGCTTTCCTTTTTCGAATTTTTCAAAACGCGGGCGGAAAGAGAGATGCGAAGATTGCTGTCAAGTATGATGCGCGTTGGATTCTTGCCGCCCTTCATACGGCAGGTGAGGCGCGGGTCGTCGTTTATCACTGTGTTTGCCCCTACAAGAATTCCGTCGTAGCGGTTGCGCAGCAGATGGCAGTATTTGTCAAATTGTTTTCCCGAAAGCCAGACCTTTCCCGCGCCGCGCACGCCTATTTTCCCGTTTGCTGATTGCGCGAGTTTCACAAGGAAGAATGGCTTGGCGGTTTTCATGAATTTGAAAAACGGCGCGTTTTGCTCCTGCGCCTCTTTTTCCATCACGCCGACATCAACGCTTATCCCTGCGCCGCGAAGCTGAACTATTCCGCACCCGTCCACGCAGGGATTGGGGTCCTCTGTTGCAATGACAACGCGGGAAACGCCGGAGGAAATCACAAGCGGGACGCAGGGCGGGGTTTTTTTGCAGCCGCCGCAGTGCGAGCATGGCTCAAGTGAAACGTAAAGAGTTGCGCCTTTCGCGCTTATGCCTTTCAGGGCATTGACTTCGGCGTGCGGCTTTCCGAATTTTTCGTGGAAGCCCTCCGAGATTATCCTTCCGTCGCGCACGACCACTGCGCCGACCAGCGGGTTCGGGGAGACTTCCCCTTCGCCTTTGGCGGCGAGCGAGAGGCATCTATGCATGAAAAAAAGGTCGTCTTTTTTTTGTCGTGCAGATGGCAAGATAGCACCTACTTCAGCTTGCACATTGCGATTGCTGCGCGGACCGAGCGGTGAGCGTAATCCTCGGCGCGTGCGCGCGCCTGCTCCTCGGTCTGCCCAGGACCGGTGATTCCAAGCCCTATGGGCTTTCCGCTTCTGGTTGCAAGATGAAGAAGTTCGCTTACCGCAGCCTGCGTTATCACTTCGTCGTGTTTTGTCTCGCCGGTTATGACCGCGCCAACAGTTGCGACTGCGTCGATGTCCTTTCTTGCCACAAGAAGGCTTGCCGCGAACGGGATTTCATACGCGCCCGGGACTTCGAGCACGGCAATTACTTCTGCGCCGAGCCTCTTCGCTTCAAGCACAGCCTCGTTTTTCATTATCGTGGTTATTTCGAAGTTGAACTGCGAGGCAACTATGCCCAGCCGGATTTTCTTTTCATTGGAAGCCATGGTTGCACCTCAGTGCTTCAGCGGGCCGGCGTCTGTCCTGCCCTGCCGCTTTCCCTTGCCTGCGAACTTGACCAGCTCTTCAGGAGCGGTTGCGAGAAGCACTGCGTTGACTGCGTGCTTGCGCGTCCTGTCCTCGAAAATCGAGTAGAGGTCCGGCTCGTCCTTGCCTTCCCACTCGTGAACGAACACTTCGATTATGTGCTTTTTCAGCTGCATCTTCGCCAGCTGTATGCCGATTGACGCCTCGTGCCCGCACTGGGTGTCGATTTGCGCGCCGCCCACCATGCCAAGCGCCATGAGGACGTCGCAGTTCTCCTTCGCGTCGAGAATTACGCAGCCGGCGGCGAGGTCTTTCACGCCCGGAACCGTGCTGCGCACAATCTTTACGTTAGGGAATTTCTTTTGTATCTCGTCGATTGCGAATGAGCCCATGTCCGCCCGCGCGAACATGGTGTCCACGATGCCGATTTTCACGTTCTTTGAAGTCATTGCAGCGCCCCTATGATTTGCTTGCCCTCTATGTAGGGCATCTTGTGCTTTTTGGCATATGCCTCGGCTTCCTTGTCCGTCGCCGCCCTGCCGCTGTCCGAGAGCATTTCGCAGAGAACCATTGCTGGCGCGGCTTTTGCCAGCCCTGCGAGGGCGACTGAAAGCTCGGTGTGCCCCCTGCGGTTCTCAATCCCGCGGCTTGTGAGAAGGAAAACGTGCCCGATTGCCCGGAAGCTCTTCTTGAAGTCCTGCCTGTTGCCCTTTTTCGCAATCAGCTTGCCGAATTCGCGGATTGTCATTGCGCGGTCGTTGTCAGTGATGCCCGTGAAAGTGCCGAGGTGGTTTATTGAAATCGTGAATGCCGGCTTGTCGCCGTATTTCATCTTGCCCTTTGCCATCTTGAAAAGCAGGGGGTTTTTCGCGGACTTGAGAACGTCTATTGCGAACGGTATTTTCAGCCGCTCGGAGGAAGCCATGTCTATTGCGAGGCAAATCAGCCCGCCAGCGTCCTTTCTCATCTGGCGGACCATCTTGGGCGTGATTTTTTCCGCAAGGCAGACCATGTCCGCCTCGTTCTCCCTTCCCTTGCCGTCATGTATGACTATGAACTGTCCTTTCTTCAGCGCTGAAATGGCGTTATCTAGGCTATTCATGGCGATTTTGGTGGAATTGAACGTTTATAACTATTCCAACTCATAGCCAAAATATGCGAGTGCTTGTGTTCGGAAACCCGATTGCGAAAATTGATTCCGCTGCGGTGAAGATATCTGAAAAGCTTGCTCCCGCAATGCCGCAAATCGAATTCGTGCGCTTCGACACATCCGAGGACCTGGAAAAGGAAGGCGGCGAGCTGGTCATACTTGACGTGGTCGTGGGGCTTGAGAAGCCGAGGATGGTGAAACTCGAGGAGCTTGAGCTTTCGCAAAACCCCCTCTCCTTGCACGGGTTCGACCTGATGTGGAATCTTCTTCTGCTGAAAAAATTGGGGCGGCTGAAGTCAGCGACCATAATCGGCGTGCCTGCAAGGCAGCCCTACACGAAAAATATCGAGGCTGTGAAAAAGCTCCTGCTGAAAATAGCCTGAGCGGATTATCTCTTCCCTTCCACGTCAAAAGTCCACGGATTCCTGACTTTCGCCTTCTTGGAGCTTGCCCTCTTCGCCTCTTTCCATTTTAGTTTGAGGAAGTGCGTGGCGCAGCTCATGCACGGGTCGTATGCGCGGACGAGCTTTTCCACTTCCATGGAAATGTCTTCCTTTTCCAAGTCCATCTTCTCCTGAACAAGCTTTGCGACGTCCTTTTCGATGTTCTGGTGGTTCTGCGCGGTCGGGATTACAAGGTTGATGTAATCTATCATGCCCTTGTCGTCCGTCTTGAGCGCGTAGTAGAGCGTGCCGCGAGGCGCCTCGATTACGCCGATTCCGTTTCCGGCTTTCACCGCAGGCGTCTTGTACTGCTCGGGCTTGAAGTCCCACGATTCGAGCTTCTCAATCGAGTGGTCTATGCTGTTGATTATCTCCACCGCCTGCGCGAGGTTGTTCATGTAGATGTTGTTGGATGGGAACATGGACATGCAGTTGCCCACATCCTTCTTGGTGTCGCGGTGCAGCGCTTCCTTGTTCAGGTTCATGCGCGAAAGCGAGCCGACCATGTATTCCTTGCCCTCGAACTCAAAGCCCGTCGCCTGGGAGTAGGGCACGACCACGCGGTCAAGGTGCTCCCAGAAATTCTGCCGGGACACGCAGTAGCCCTCGGAGGAGCAGATTTCGCCGCCGATATACTCATAGTTCGGGTTCTTCAGCGCGATGAAGTGCGTCTTGCGCTCGAACACGGGCAGCTTTTCGCGGAAAAGCTCCACGAACTCGATTGCGTGCTCGCGCGCGTGGTGGAGCGTGTGCGCCATTTCCTTTGCCTGCTCGTTTGTCATGATTTTGGTGTAGCCGCCGACCGCAGGATAGTTGGCATGGACGGACTTGCCGGCCACCAGCTTCCCAAGCTCGTTGCCCGAGCTTTTCACCTCGAGCGCCTTTTCGACGACCGCCTTGTCGCGGTCCGCAAGCTCAAGCACGGAGTCCGCATTCAGGATGTCCGGAAGGCAGAAGATGTAAAGGTGCATTGCATGGTCGCGAATCATCAGCGCGTCCATGGTAAGATTGCGAAGGAGTTTTGTCTGCTCGGATGGCGTGATGCCCAGCGTATTTTCAACCGCCTCTATGCAGCAGGTGAGGTGCGCCACCGAGCAGGTGCCGCAAATCCTCGAGACGAGCTGTCCCACATTGAGGCAGGATTTCCCGCGCACGCCCTGCGTGAAGAAGCGCTTGGATTCGGATATCTTGAGGTGCGCGTGCTGGACAACGCCGTCCTTCACCTTGACGTCGAGGTCCGCGTGCCCCTCGATTTTTGAGAGATGGTCGATGTCAATGTCGAATTCGCCCTGTTTGTGCATAAGAACAACTCCCTATTGGATACCGAACTCCGCGAAGCACTTGCCAAGGACGTCGAGGAAAATTTTCTCGTCCATGGGGCAGCCCGGCACTATGTAGTCCACCTTCACGATGTCCTTTACCGGATGCACCTTGTCAAGGTGCCCGAACCGCTCCACTGTGAGCATGATTTCGCGCTTTGTCGAATCATCGAAGCTGTTGCGCTGGGCTGATGGCAGCCCCGTGCACGCGCAGGAGCCGATTGTCACGAGCTTCTTGGATGCCGCCCGCACTTCTTTCAGCTTTTCCTCGTCCTGCTTGGTCGCAATCGCGCCCTCGACAAAAACAACATCCGTGCCGGCGAAATCATTGCCCTTGCTCTTGAGCATCTTGCAGTAGCGGAATTCGATTTTCTCCTTCCACTCGAAAAAGTGCTGGTTGAGCATCTCCACGAAAATGATGGACGAGTCCTCGCAGCAGGCGAAGGTTATCCACGAAACGGCAAGTTTTTTTCCCATACGCTTCTCCGCGCAGAATAATCTTATAAATCAAAATGCACCACCCAAGCTTATGGAAAATGCAAACGGCAAGGGCATCGCCCTCGCATACCTTACCGCGCTTGTCAGCGGAATTTCGGTCTTCGCCAACAGCTTCGGCGTAATCACGCTTGATTCCACCGCATATACGCTCGTGAAAAACGTGCTTGTCGCGGCAGTGCTTGCGGCAATAGCGCTCTCGCTTGGAAGCTGGAGGGAAGTCCTTTCGCTTGACCGGCGCCAAAAGCTCATGCTTGCGTTTTCCGGCGTTGTCGGAGGAGGAGTGGCATTCGCGCTGTTCTTCTCCGGCTTGTCCATGATATCCGGAGCGGAAGGCTCATTCATCTATAGGCTGCTGTTCGTGTTCGCCGCAATAATCGGCGTGTTTGCCCTCAAGGAGAAATTCAGCTGGAATGTCGCGGCAGGCGCGCTTGCTATAATCGCGGGCAACTTCCTGCTGCTTGGGAATGCCGCCCTGACATTTTCAACAGGCGCGGCACTCGTGCTTGCCGCATCGGCGCTTTGGGCAATGGAATACGCGGTTTCAAAGAAAGCGCTTGAGAATCTCGCACCTACCACAGTCGCAGGGGCGAGGATGGGAATCGGCGCAATTGTCCTTTTCGGAATCCTCGTTTGGCAGGGCAAGGTGTCCGCGCTTGGCGCAATCTCCGCGGAATCGCTTGTCTGGATAGCGATTGCCACGGGGCTGCTTACTCTCTTCACCACGCTTTGGTATTCCGCGCTCAAGAGCACCTCGCTTATTTCAGCCACGGCGGCATTCACGCTTGGCGGCCCGATATCCGCGCTCCTGTCGCTCGCGTTCGCGGGCAAATCACTCGCGCCCATTCAGGCGGCGGGCTTCCTGCTTCTTGCCGCGGGCGCAATATTCGTTGTCGGCGCTGCGAACACAATCGCCACGGGCAGGTACCTGAAGGAAAAGGCATTGTCCAAGCTGCGTGCTTAGATGGGAAACAAGATGCGGGGGGTGGAGCTTTCTGCAAGATTCGCCCTGCCTCCCAACTCGTTCTCTTATTGCGGAACGCCTGCTTTCAGGCGCGCCTTTGCCGCATATCTTCGGGAAAAAAGCCCTGCAAACGCCAGCAAGCTTCAACGCGCGCTTTCGAAATTCAGGGCGCACTATTCCTACCTTGAATTGATTGCAAAGGCGAACGGGAAGAAGCCTTTTGACCTCGAAGTCGCGGAAGCGCTTTGGATTGGCAGCCCATTGCTTCTGAGAGTGGAAAGGCGGGAGATTGCGAAAATAATAACCAACGAGTTTTCGGGCAGGGGGCTTCTTTCAAAAGAAAAGGCGGCGAAGCTTGCCGAGGGAATCCCGAAAGGGGCATTGCCGCATCACTCATTCCACGTGCTGTATCTCCACACCATCACCGGCATAGTGCCGCCGAGCCTGCGGACCGCTGACATGTGCAGGATAAGCTGGGGGAAAGTCGTGAGCGTGAAGGGCGGGCGGGCAGTTGTTGATTCGCAGAAGCTTGCGAGAAAGAACGGGAAGCTTGCGCTCGTGCCTTGCAGGAAAACCGTGCGCGCAACTTGCGCAGGAATTGAACTTGTGCCGGACATCAGGAAGGGAGACATTGTTGCAAGCCACTGGGGATTCGCGGTGATGAAACTGTCCAAAAGACAGAAGGCGAACCTGGAGAAATACACGAACAGGAACCTGTCTTCTCTCGCAAGCGAGTAAGATTCTTTATATTGCTTTTTTCGGAATACACGCCCACTGAAAGAGGTGGATTTGAATGAGGATTTTTTCAGCTGGAACTGTGCTTGTGATAGCGCTCATGCTTTGTTCGATGCTCATCATCGGATGCACGCAGAGCCAGCAGGCAGCTTCAGGCACGCAGCCGGAAGGCAGCGGCGGCACGGTGGACATTGCAGGCAAGGTCAACAGCTCGATGCCCGACAACAAGACGGCATATGAAAAGAACGAGACGACCATCGCGGGAGTCATCGCTGACGGCACATATGTGGGCGACATCGCGTACAAATACCACAGTGGAGATGTGAGTGCAAAGGTGAGCCTGACTGTGGAGAACGACGTCATAACCTCGGCGTCGGTCATAGGCAACAACGCGGACAACGTGTCGACCATGATAATCGGCAAGTTCAACAACGCCCTTCCCGACCTCGTGATCGGAAAGAAGATAAACGAGCTATCCATTCCCAAGAACGTGGCTGGAAGCTCGCTTACGACCGCGGCATTCAAAGTCTATGTCGAGGGGCTTGTCAGCTCCGCGCAGTGATTGGATGGAAATTGCCGCAGAGGCGAAGCAGGTTCTCGGAACGAAAGTCGAGATAAAGCTCCCCTCGCGGCACTCTTCTTTTTTTTCCCTTTGTTTTTCCGAGCTTTCAAGGATTGAGAAGGCATACTCGAGATTCATTCCGGATTCCGAGCTGTCGGTGCTGAATTCGAAAATAGGCAAATGGCAGGATGCGGGCGATGAGCTTCTTTTTCTCGCGGGAAAGGCGGAGGAGTTCAGGGCAAAGACCGACGGGCAGTTCGACATCTCCCTGAAAGAAACCCTTGAGAACATGGGATACGATTCGCAGTATTCCTTCAAGCCGAAAAAGGGGAAGAATGGCATTGCATCCGCGCTTTCGCGCCTGCTTCCCGCCGTAAAGATAGACCGCGCGAAGAGGAGGATACTCCTCAACAGGCAAATCGAGTTCGGCGGGCTTGGCAAGGGATACGCGCTTGACTGCGTGGCTGCGCTTCTTGAAAAAAACGGCGTTAAGCACTATTACATAAACGCGGGAGGGGACATCTACGCGAAGCGGGAGGAAGGCACGCCCCAGTGGGAAATACTCCTTGAGCATCCTGACGACCCCGAACGGGCTATCGGGAAAATCGCGCTTGACGGCAAGTCAATCGCCGGTTCCGCGCCCAACAGGAGGAAATGGGGCAACGGGGAATTCCACCACCTGATAAACGCGAAGACAGGGAAGCCCGCGCAGGGCGTGAAATGCGTTTTCGTCGTTGCAGGAACGGGAATCGAGGCGGACGCGTATGCCACCGCAATTTTCACCGCGGGATTCGAGCGCGGCATCGCGCTTTCGCGCAACCTTCCGGTTGAAATCCTCATGGTGTCGGAAAAAAACAAGATGTACCAAAGCGCGATGTTCGGAGCCGAGCTTTTCGGATGATGCACGCAGGCATGGGCACGTTTATTTTCTTTTTCCTCGGATATTTTCGCATGGGAACCGGAATGCTCTTCGCTCTCGTGCTTTCAGTCGGGATATTCTACATACTGTTCCATCTTGTCAGGAAAATAGCCCCGCTTGTCTACCACGGGATCGTGGGCATGGCGGTTTTCTGGCTCCTCAATTTCCTCGGGGTGATGAGCATCCCGATGGACTGGATAACTTTCGCAATCGCGGCGCTCGCCGGCGTTTTGGGAGTCCTGATTGTGATAGGGCTGGCTGCGATGGGAATCAAATTCTGAGGACAGGCTCCCGTGTCGTCAGGACAAGCCGGCAAGGACGCTTGGAAGGGAATCGCTTATTTCCGACACGCCCACAAGCGCGCGGTCGTTCACCGTGACAAACGGGACCACGTAGTAGGAATCAGGAAGGTTGAGCCTGCGGATTGTTGCGTCGAATTGCGCGTAGCCCTCGGCGGTTTCCACGTTCATCTCCTTCCAGTTGTACTCCGCGAAATTCTTCCTCATCTGGGAAATCAGCGGGGCGACCTTTGCGCAATAGGGGCAGCCGGGCTTGTAGAAATAGGTGACGTTCACCTCGGTTTTCGCTTTCGGGGGCGAGACCGGCATGGCATTGCCGTCAGATGGTACTCCGGCGCCCGCGGGGGTTTGCGCCGCGGACCCGCCGGTTGCATTGCCTGCCAGCATCTGCTGGAGGAGTGCGAGCTGCTCGGGGCTCATGCCGCCTGTGCCCGAGCTTTTCGCCATCATCTGCTGTAGGATTGCGAGCTGCTGCTGGTTCGGGGAAGCCGATCCGCTTGCGCCGCCGCTTGCAGCCATCATCTGCTGCAAGGCCGCGAGCTGCTGCGCGCCGGAATAGCCGCCGCTGCCATTCGCCATCATCTGCTGAAGAAGGGCAAGCTGCTCCGCGTCCATGCCACTTGCATTTGAGGGGGGGAAGCCCGTGCCATTGGCGCCCATCATCCTGCCGAGAAGTTCAAGCGCCGAGGAAACGTTTTTGCTGTCCATGTACGGATTGCCCATGTTCGGCTGCGGGACCTTGCCGTCCCCGAGGTCCGGCGCAGAGGAAGGCGGGGACGGGGGGAGGGGCGCGCTTGCCACCGAAGGCTGCGCGCCTTCCTTCGTGTCATCGACAATCGAGATGCAGCCTGAAAATGAAAGGAGAAGCAGCGCGCTTATCGCGAATGCCGCGAATTTTCCGGAAAGCATATATTCAATCCTCCTTGCCAGTGAGCTTGAGAAGTATTTCGTAAAGCCGCACGGTGTCTGAATTGCGCACCACCATCAGCGTGTCGGTGTGGCATGAGATGAATTCGAGCACGTTTATGCCCTCTGCCGCGACCGCGTTGAGTATTGTCGATACGCATCCCGGCGTGTCCTGAAGCGCGGGCGGGCTTGATATTATCACGAGCGAAAGCTCGTCTATCGCCTTCAGCCCCTTTTTGCGCAGCTGCTTGGAGTATGAAGAATCAATCACGCTCATCACTCCCGCCTTGGAGTTGGAAGTTGCGATGACGGGCACGCCGATGCCGCCCTTGCTCGACACCACCGAAACGTCCGAGCGGACCTCGACGGAACTTAGCCTGAGGACTTTTTCAACATCCTTTTCCCAGCTCTTCTCCCTGCCGCCATCCTCGCGGGACAATCTCAGGAGGGACGCTTTTATCGCCGTGAATTCGGACGGCTTGCCCGGGAATATTTCCTTTTGCAGGCGGCGCGCAAGCGCGGAATAGTTGCAAAGCCCGTTGGTAACCATCGATGACAGCTGCGGCCTGCGCTTGAGGTAGAGCCTTACTATGTTCGCTGTTGTCGCCATGGAATCACGGGAAACAATGTCCTGCGTGGAACAGAATGTTCTTTCCGGAATAGAGCATTTAAAACCTTAGCATGCGCTGTAGGTGCGGTGATAATATGGCAAAGAAGAAAGTGAAAGCCAAAAAGAAAGCCAAGAAGAGATAATTTTTTGATTTGGGGTGGCACGCCGCCCCGTCATTTTATTTTCAAGCCGCCTTTTTTCCGCCCGAATGATGCCGTTTTCCAAAACCAGCGGAAGCTGCCTTTGTTTTTTATTCTTTTCACCCCCTACTCCCCGTATGAAAAGCAAGAAGTCGGATTTCTCGGAATGGTACACGGAGCTCACCAAGGAGGCGAAGCTCTGCGACCTGCGCTACAACGTGAAGGGATTCGTGGTGTTCATGCCCTGGTCGGTAGCCAGCATGAAGAAGATGTATTCCATTTACGAGGCGGAACTCGAGCGCACGGGGCACAAGCCCGCATGGTTTCCCGCGCTGATTCCTGAGAGCAATTTCCACAAGGAGAGCAAGCACGTCGAGGGGTTCACCCCGCAGGTATTCTGGGTGGAGAAAGCCGGCGACAACGTGCTTGAGGAGCGCCTCGCCATGCGCCCGACGTCCGAGACCGCGATGTACAGCATGTATTCTCTTTGGATCCAGGGCAAGGCGGATTTGCCGCTCAAGATTTACCACCAGTCGCAGGTGTGGCGGTATGAAACAAAGGCTACTCGCCCGTTCATCCGCAGCCGCGAGTTCTACTGGATTGAGTCGCACGACGCATTCGCCACCCTTGCCGAAGCCGAGGCGCAGGTGCACGAGGACATGACGATGAGCAGGAACGTCATCTTCGGGCAGTTCGGCGTGCCGTTCATCTTTTTTGAGCGCCCGGAGTGGGACAAGTTCCCCGGCGCGGTGCACACTTACGCCGCCGATTGCATGATGCCCGACGGGCGCGTGCTCCAGCTGCCATCCACGCACCTTCTGGGGCAGAATTTCGCGAAGCCCTTTGATGTCAAGTTCCTCAACGAAAAAGGCGAATCTGAATACGTTTACCAGACTTGCTACGGGCCTGCGATATCGCGCATATACGCCGCCATAATTTCCACGCACGGCGACGACTCCGGGCTTGTGCTGCCATACGCGCTTGCGCCCATTCAGGCGATAGTGGTGCCCATCCCGAAGAAAGGAACAGAAGATGTTGTGAATGCCAAGGCAAAGGAAGTGGCGGAACTGCTCGTTTCAGCGGGAATCCGCGCAGAGGCGGATTATACTCCGAACACGCCCGGCTTCAAGTACAACCACTGGGAAATGCAGGGCGTGCCGTTCAGGATTGAAATCGGCGGAAGGGAAGCCGAGTCTGGCGAGCTTACGGTGGCTCGCCGCGACAACAAGGCGAAAAGCAAGGTAAAGCAGTCCGAACTGGTTGCATTCATACAAAAAGAGGGGACGGCACAGATAGCCGACCTGAAGAAAAAGGCGCAGGCTGAATTCGACGCGCGGCTTTCGAAAGCCGGCGACATGCACGAGCTTGAAGCCGAACTTGGCAAGGGAAAGCTCGTCGCAGTCCCGTTCTGCTCGTCGGGCAAGGAAGGAAAGGGCTGCGCGGATGTTGTGAAGGAAAAAACCGCTGGAGACGTGCGCGGCACGCGCTTTGAGCCAAAAGAGCATGCGCACGGAAACTGCGTGGTCTGCGGAAAGCAGGCAACCGTAATAGTTTACGTCGCCAGCCAATACTGATGCGGACAACAGGCACCGTTCCTATTGTAGCCCCTTCGTCTAGTGGCCAAGGACGCTGGGCTTTGAACCCGGTAACAGCGGTTCGAATCCGCTAGGGGCTACTCACTTCGTTCGTAGCCCCGTAGCGTTTTGCGCTTTGGCGCAAAAACTCGCCAGCCTGCGGCTGTCGATCCGCTAGGGGCTACTTTTGTTTTTCACGCATCTGCCCGACATACGCTTTTTCGCCCGGAAACCGGCGAATGGATTATAAATGAAGAAAGAGAACCCCACTGTGAGGTGGGATTTTGGCTGGCTTTGGAAAGAGTTTCGGGTATGCGAAGACAAGCATCCTCGGTTATGTGGGGATCTGGCTTCTTGCCACCGTTCTCGGCTTCCTGCCCATCGTAGAGCTGGTCGGCGGGCTCATCGGAACGCTCCAGTTCTGGATAATCAACCCCATACTCCTTGCATACGCGGGCTACGCGGCTGTCAAAATCGGGAAGGAAAACTACTCGGCAGCCGTGCTTTCCGGGGCGCTTGCGGGTTTCGCAGGCTCGGCAATCGTCGCCGTGCTCAGCGTGATTCTCGTGGTATTCGGAATCGGCGTTGCGGCGGGAAGCGACGCGGCAGGCATCGGAATCGGAGCCGTTGTCGCCGGGCTCGTTGGCGTGGGGCAGATGGCAATGGTCGTCATGATCACAATCTGCGGCGCCGTGCTCGGGCTGGTTGGCGCGATTGTGGCGGGCAAGCCGCAGGAAGGCAAAGCCAAGGCAGCCAGGAAGAAGTAGGATTCTTTTTTATTTTCCGTCCCGCCGGATTTGCCCGGCGGGAAAATTCATGCCGCGGCATTGCGCGCGGAGGCAGGTGGAAACATGGTTGATTTCAAGGCGGACGTGGCATATGCCAAAACCAGCGCGATAGCGTACGGCGCGGCGAGCATCGCACTTGGCGTTCTCACTATATTCGTCCCGGCGCTGGGCTTGGCAGTCGGCGGGATTGCGTGGCTCGCACTTTCATACGTGCTTGGGCCCATCCTGTTCGGATACGCGGGCTTCCTTGCGGCAAAGGGCGGCAAGGCGATTGTCGACAGCGCGGTTTCGGGAGTGATTGCAGGGGCGGCGGGCTCGATTGCGTTCGCGGTTTTCAACGTGATATATGTTTCAGCCACAGCGTCAATGGGCGGGGCGCCGGATGTCGCCCAGATTGTGGTCTCGATGACGATGGCATATGCATACATGGTGGCATTCGCAGCAGTCCTCGGAGCAATCGCGGGCGCGATTGGCGGTTTTGCAGCAGGAAAAATCGGCGGTGGGAAAGAAGCGAAGCCGCAGGCGCAGAGCCCTGCCCAGCCAGAGCAGCCGCAGGCACCGGTGCAGGAGTAGGCGCGCGGGGCTGTTTCTTTTTTCTTTCAGGCTTCTTTTTCTCCGGCAGGCTTTTTTCTTAAGAAGAAGCGGCAGCCTTGCGCTTGCGCCTGACGAAAAAGCCTCCGAACTGGAGCGCGAGCGTTGCGCCTGCAAGAAGGATGAGCGAGGCTTCGGAAATGTTGGAGCCGGCAGCAACGCCCTGTTTTGCCATAAGCCCGTTTGACTTGAGGATGAAGTGCGCCAGTATCAGGACGAACGCAGGATAGACGAAGTAATGGAGAGTTTTCCATTTGCCCATGCCGAGCTTCTGCACGGCGTAATCGCAAGATGTCAGCGCAAGCGCGGCGAGTATGAAAAGCGCGGGAAGCGCGATGAGATGCGGCATGGGCGAGAGCGCGAGCGCGAAATCCCAGCCGAAGTAAAGCGCGAGAACAAGGAGGGCGTGGAGCGCGGCGAATGCCGCCGCGGCAAGCCCGACAGCCCTGCGGAATTCGATGAGTTGGGCGAATGTGGACGGCTGCAGCACCGCGAGCGGGCCTATCATCAGCGAAACCGAGAGAAGGAAGAACGCCGAGAGCGCGAGGAAGCGGATGATTGCAGTGTGGCTTGATGTGTCCGCCGCGCCCTGGTATGCGCCGAGAAGCGCGATTCCTATGGCGAGCAGCAGGAAAAGGAAGCTTGGTTTTTGCATATCAATCACGGTTCATTCCCAAGCAAATATTAAAAATAACAATCCAATCCCCGCGGGCTTGGAGGGAAAAAGGAAAAAAAGCGGCAGAGGGCGCTACTGGTAATACCTGATTGGCTCGCTGCCAAGCGTTACCGAGCTGATTGGGGCGAGAGTGCCCAGGTCGTTCGCTTTCACGTACCGGTCAGACACGGTGTAAAGGTAGTTGCCCATGTAAAGCGAGCGCTTCACGTTCGAGTTGGACCAGTAGTATTCGCCGCTCTTCATCAGCTCCTCCTCGTCCGCGTGCGTGATTGTCCCGCGCAGCGAAAAGCCGCCCTCGGGAGTCACGTTGAACACGTACGCGCCCTGGAAAACGAAGCTCCCGTATGCGTTCGCCGGAAGCTCGCCCGCGTACTGGCTCCTGTCGATTTTGGCGAGGGTTATCGGGATTACGAGCAGGTTTTTAGCGCGGTCGAACAGGAACGCCTTGTGGTCCGAGAGCGCGTAGGAGTCCGTGCCCCTGTCGCCTATCTCGACCATTGCCGCCTCCACGGGGTGCGCGACATCGCGGACATCGAACAGGGAAAGCTTCACGCCCTGGTACCATGCGAAGTCGCCCTCCTCCGCGGCGACCGCGCCCTTGCCAAGCCCGATTACGTAGTTCTCGTCATACGGGTGCAGGTAGTCTGAGTAGCCCGGGATTTTGAGCTTGCCCAGAAGCGCCGGCTTTGCGGGGTTTGACAGGTCGATTACGAAGAGCGGGTCCACCTTCTTGAATGTCACGAGGTAGAGCCGGCTGCCCATGAAGCGGGCGGAATAAATCTTCTCGCCCGGCGCAAGCCCTTCAAGGCTGCCGGTAATTGCGAGTTTCGAGTCAAGCACATAGACCGCGTTCGTGGTCGAGGGCTGCTCCGAGCCACCGGCCATGCGCCCCCATCCGCCTGTGAGCTGCCCGCTCGTGGTGGCAATCCTGAAGTATCCGTTGCTCTCGTCCATGGAGAACTGGTTGAGCGCGTGCCCGGGCACCTCGCCTTTCGCAAGGTAGGCGAATCCGTCGAGTGAAATCTTGTTTATCACCGTCCTCTCGCCGCTTGCTGCCTGAGTTGATGCCGCGCTCTGGAGCTTGTCGTCAAGGACGGATTCGAGTATCGAGCGCTGCGCCGCGCTTATGAAATCCTTGCGCGATTCGTTGTAGAGGTAGGACTCGGAGAACTGCTGCGCCGATGCGACCTTGAGCCGGTCTTTCCTCCAGTCCGAGATGTCCATCGCGTCTATTTCCGCGATTTTCGCCTTTGTCGCGTTCGGCAGTATGTCCCAGTATGTTTCCTGGTACGCCTTCCACTGCGGCACGTAGCTGCCGTAACCGGTGTAAGTCACGTACATGTTTTCCTGCGAGACAAAGAGGTTCTGCCCCGCGCCCATCATGATTATTTTCCTTGTTTCGGCCTTGTTGATTTCGGACAGGTCAAGCCCCACGAACGTGCTGTACTGGTAGTTGTCGTCGGGCGAGTCGAAATATTTCACGTCAGTTGCTTCGACTTGCTTTTCTACGCCGTCCACCGCATAAAGCGGGACAGGGTAGCCCCTGTCCACATAGTCGTTGAAAATCGCGTATACCTTGCCCTCAATCATGCGTGAGTCGGAGTAGCTCCCCTTTGTTTCAATCTCTTTCACAAGCAACGGGTTTGCGCGGTCTGACACGTCGTATATTTTCATGAATGCGAAGCCCTGCGAGTAGTAGGGGGGCAGTATGCAGCGGGAGCAGCGGGCGGGCATTTCCGGCGGGATGGCATTGTTTTTGTAGATGTTCCCGAAAACCACGAGCTTGTCCTTGTAGATGAATATTTCCTGCACGCCGCCGTCAATTGCGGTTTCGGACACGGTTTCCATCCCGCTTGCGGGGTAGGCATCGATTATCGCTATTTTGCCCTGCTGGTTCCCGTCATAGTAGCCGCTGGTGCCAAGCACGGTGTAGATGTATTTGCCGTCGGACTTCACTATGTCCGCCTCGTCCACGCCTTCAACCTGCACGTTTGTTTTGGAGTAGTCGGTTGCGCCCGGTGTTTGCGGCGCCGCTTCGGAGGATTTGGCTGATGGGGCGCCCGTTGCAAGAACCGCGTCCCACATCACGCCTCCCCTGTTCGCCCCGTAGTATCCGTGCCCGCTGTAGCCAGACGACTGCACGAATGAGGAGATGTCGTCCCATGACTGGAAGGATTTGAGCGAGCCGCTCTCAGTCGCTGGGGGAAGCGGTGGCTGCGGGTTTGCGCAGCCGGCAAAGAGCAGCGCAAGCGCAATCACAATCGCGAAAGAAAAGTAAATCGAGTCTCCCTTTTTCATATCTCCACCCCGTTGATGGGATGGGGTTTCCATCGCATATAAATCGTTTGGTTTTCATTCGGCTGACTGGGAAGCGGGCGGCGGCTTTTGGAAAATCAGGCAGTAATTTAATCTTCGCTGCGAAATCCGAAACCATGAAGATATTGATTGCCATTGCCGCGCTTGCCATGCTGCTTTTCGGCTGCATTGCGCAGGAGCGCCCGCCCGAAGCCGCGGGGGCGTCCGGAATCTGCATTTCCGAGTGCCAGCGGCAGATGCTCTCCGGAAGGGACTTGTCAAGCGGACCCTGCCTTCTTGACGGGATACCGGATTACCCTGACTGGGTGTGCGACGCCGCCCACTCTCCCCGTATTGCGGTGGACAACCTCCCTGAAAACCAGTGCAGCGCATACGCAAGCGGCAGGGCGCGGCATTTTATAGAAGTGTCGCCCGATTGCAAGCTCATACAAGAATATTGATTCGTTCGAAGGAGTGGAAGCATGGAAGAAACCGGAAAACAGGAACTGCTCGCAAAGGCAAAACGGCTCGAGGGCAAGCAGATGTTCGTGAAAGCCGCGGAAATCTATTCGTCAATCGAGATGGACGCCGAAGCCGCGAAGGCGTATGAGTCTGCGGGCGCGTTTGACAAGGCCATCGCTATTTTTGAAAAAACAGGGAAAAAGGAGGACGCCGCGCGCTGCAGGAAAAAGCGCGACGCGGCATCAAGCGGGCAGACCTGGCAGGACATGCAGGCTGATTTTCAACACGACAGTGGAAACCCTTACTGAGGGGAAAATCCCGCCAGCCGGATTAGGACGTAAGCCCTAAGCCCACTTGTGCGCCGGATTTTTGGGCATCACAATCCATGCCACTATGTAAAGCAGTATTCCCGCGCCGCCAAGCAGCGTGAAGAGCACGAGCGCAAGGCGCACCATGGTCGGGTCCCAGCCGAAGTATTCGGCGATTCCGCCGCATACCCCTGCGAGCATCTTGTTGTTTGCCGAGCGGTAAAGCTTCTTCGTTCCCTTTTCAGCCATGCCAATCCCTCCTGGATTTCATATGGGCGTCGATTGCAAGCGCGCCTAATACCAGAAACACCGCGAAAACTATGAGAAGGTTCGCTCGCAGCGCCATGCCTATGTCGAAAAGAATTGATACTCCTGCCATCGTGCCAATCGCCCTGAATATCCACGCAACAATCCACGCGGAGAACGTCGCCCCGAGCGCGTTTGAGAACGGGAAAAGGTAGATTCCCGCGGGCTGGAACCTCCGCGAGAAGAAATCGAGGTAGCCGATTGCAAGGGAGAATGCGAGGAACCATTGCAGGTTGTTCAGGACCGCGCCGACAAGCATGGTGACAAGCGCGCTTTGGAGAGCCATGTTCATTATTTTCAGTATCCAAAGCCCGATTACTATCATTGCCATCCATACGGCAGTGCCGATTATGGGGCCGATGAGCCCAAGGGGCAGGAACCACAGGTTCCACTGCCTGCCCGCCTGCCCTGCGAACGCGGCTGCCGGGTGCTTCCACTCGCCTTTGGCGGGATTCCCGCCAGCTGATGAAGTTTCCTTGTGCGCCATATCAACCGATGATGAAGGGAGCGGGCAAGAATAAAAAGTCTTTCCTATCTGCGCAGCTGCAATTCGCCGTCATTCTGCCCGCCAATCAGGTTGCTCTTCTGCTCGACGAGCCGCTTCATGCTCGAGTAGTATTCGTCCTGCCTGTATTCGTAGATTACGACCTTTCTCCTGTGCAGGTCGCCCCCGTCTCGCTTTGTCTTTGCAAGCATGGCGTAAATCCACCTTCTCTCTCCCGCGTCCTCGAATATCTCGAAGGCGACCTCGCCGAACCCGAGGCGGCTGGACTTCTCCTCGGTGTATTTCCTTATGTGGGAGAGGTGCTCGGCAACCGCCTTTTTGGCAAGCGGGAGCGTGGAGAAGACTCCGCAAAGCTCCTCGAAGTCGTATACTAGGTAAATCTTCTTGTCGTTTGGCATATGACTCCCACTGGTCGCGAGTGGTTTGACTGCGGGATGAAACTATTTAAATGAGAGGGCGGTCTCCGGCGGCGAAACGCAAGACTTAAATAGATTATGTTATATATTTCTAACATTAAGTGATGTTTATCTAACAAAAGGTGAGAAATATGGCACACAAGGGCAAAGAGGCGGGAAAGGTTTCGCAGCGCTCGATATACCTGTTCCTGCTTGCGGCAGTGATATACGTGGTGGCGGCATACGTCGGGTTTTTCACGCCCAATCCCGACCAGTTCACGGTTTCTATGCTTGTTTCCATGGCAACCGCGATGGTGGCTATCGGCGCAGTGAGGGCATGGCAGGAAAGCCGCGGCGAGGCGCTTGTGGACGAGAGGGTGAAGCTCGTCAACAGGATAGCTGTAAGCTACTCGTGGTCCGCCACATACCTGCTGATTGCCGTGCTTATCCTCGTGCAGCAGTTCAAGCTCGCGGTTTTGAACGTGGAGAGCCTGCTGTCGCTGATATTCTTCTTCATGATAGCCGTGCTTATCGTGGCGAGGTTCTACCTCTCACGGAAGGGTGAGTTGGAATGAAATCCAAAAAATCAGGCGGGCTGACCGACGCGAAGATACTCGAATACGCCGGCGTCGGCGCGGCGATTGGACTGATATTCGGCGCCATGCTGGACGGCATAATGCTGTTCGTGGTGTCTGGAGCGGCAATCGGGCTGTTTGTCGCATGGATGGCGTGCAGGAAGGCGAAGGCATGAAAACGAGGATAAAGGAACTTCGGGCGCGCTACGACATGACGCAGGAGGAGCTGGCGCGAAAAGTAGGCGTCCGGAGGGAGACAATCGTCTTTCTTGAGCAGGGGAAATACACCCCGTCGCTTCAGCTTGCGCACGATGTGGCAAAGGCGCTGAAGTCGAAAATAGACGATGTTTTTGTTTTTTGACGCCTTTTTTCCAGACGGAGATACAGTTATAAACACATCTCAACACACCTTTGGATAGGTGGGAAAATGACGGTCAAATCCAATGTTTTCACTCGAATACCGAAGACGCCGGCAGGGAAGGAAGTGTTTTCCTTCTTCATGCCCGCAAGGTACAAGCGCCTGATTGAAGAGCGCACGCACAACATCCTGAAGGACTATTCCTCCAAGGTCTTGGACTGGAACAGCGTAGAGGGCGCGAAACTCGACAAGCCCGGCTATTACGAGAAGACGCCTTTCAGCGCGGACAAGCAGCTTTACACTTATCTTCGCCTGTGGCACACGCTTGGCGGCTCGAAGGGGAAGGTGGCGCCCGGTGAATTCGCGGCATACGTGGAAGAGGCGAAAGGCAATGACGCTGAGTTTCCGCTTTCAGCCCCGACCACCCTTTCCCGGCCGTTGCGCCTGCTTTTGAGGTGCGCGTGGAACATCGCAAGCGAAAGAAGCTCGGGAAAGGCAACGTCCGAAATCAGGCAGGATGTGACGGGCATACAGGCGGTTTTCAGCTATGTGGGGCTCAGCCCGTACAGCGACAGCATGCTTGACAGGTTCCGCCCAAGCGCGATGAAGCTCATCGAGGAGTTCGCGGAATTCCTCGGAGGGCACGCGAGCGTGAAGACAACCGGTTTTGCCCACGAGATAACGATTGAAATGCCGATGGCTATGGAAAAGAAAAATTAAGAAAACTGAATTTCTGCTTTTAGCCAGCTTCTTCTTCGGCACGCTCAAGCTTGCGCTTGATTGTTTTGAGCATGACAAAGCTGTCCCTTTCCATTTCCTCAAGGCGGAAGCGGATGAGCTTTGCCTGGTTTTCCAAGCGGGGAATCATCACAAACTCGAGGGAGTTCACGCGCCTCTTGGTTTTTTCGATTTCGAGGATGAGGCGGCGGATGGCGTTTTCGGTCTGCGAGAGCTTGAAAACAAGGTCTGTCGCCTTTTCGAACGCCTCTGCCACTTCGTCGATTTTTGCCGAAGTGCCGATTACCGAGTAGCCGCGGGAGAGCAGGGGCTTTTCCACCTGCGTCGCCTCAAGCGAGGGAATCTTCACGCCCATGATGTTGCGCACGTCCACCTTCACGCCAGGAGCGCGCTTCACGGCGAGTGCCGCGGACTCGATTTCCTGCATGCCGTGGTAGGATTGCGCGACTGCAAGCGCGGTGTAGGCAATCTTCATCTGGGCGTTAAGCTCTGTCCTCAGGTCCTGCGCCTGCCCGAGTATCTTGAAGAACTCCATTATCAGCGCGTCGCGCTTCTGCTTCAGGAGCTTGTGCCCCTTGCGCGCCAGCTGTACGCGTGATTTGGCTCGAAGAAGCTCCATTCGCGTCGGGTTCGGGTTTTCTGCCATTGGAATATCCTCGTTTCCTGCTTAGATTTCGGCGGGAAGCTCAACTAAGGCTTGCAGCCTGCTCGCTTTCCGCTCGTTCATGCTGAGTTTGGACATTGCAAACACCTTAGTTTTTCCTGAAGCGCCGTCCGTATTTCTCGATGAACTCCTTCTTCACCCTCTTGAGTTCGGATTCAGGAAGCATGCTCATGAGTTCCCAGCCCAAGTCGAGCGTCTGCTCGATTGTGCGGTCCTCGTGGGAGTCCTGCCTGATGAATTTCTCTTCGAAAACGTCGGCGAATTTCAAGTAAATCTTGTCGGTTGCCGAAAGCGCTTCTTCACCTACGACAGCGGCAAGGGAGCGAAGGTCGCGCCCTGTTGCATAGCCTGCGTAGAGCTGGTCGGCAACGCCTCTGTGGTCTTCGCGCGTCCTCTCCTTTCCTATTCCCAGGTTCATGAGACGGGAAAGACAGGGCAATACGTCAACCGGCGGGTAGATGTTCTTGCGGTGCAAGTCGCGCCCGAGCACGATTTGCCCCTCGGTAATGTAGCCTGTCAGGTCGGCAATCGGGTGCGTGATGTCGTCGCCGGGCATGGTAAGAATGGACAGCTGCGTCACTGTGCCGTTCTTGCCCTTGATGCGCCCCGCCCTCTCGTAAATAGTCGACAAGTCGGTGTACATGTAGCCGGGGTAGCCGCGGCGCCCTGGCACTTCTTCACGGGCTGAAGCGATTTCACGAAGCGCTTCGCAGTAGTTCGTCATGTCTGTTATGATTACCAGCACGTGCATGTCCTTTTCATAGGCAAGGTATTCCGCAGTCGTAAGCGCGAGACGCGGAGTGATAATCCTCTCCACTGACGGGTCGTCAGCGAGATTCAGGAACAGCACCGCTCGTTCAAGCGCGCCGGTCTTTTCAAAGTCGCGCATGAAGAAGAGAGCCTCTTCGTTCGTGATTCCGATTGCCGCGAATACCACGGCGAACTGCTCGCCTTTCGCCGAGGAGGACGCCACCTTTGCCTGCCTTGCGATTTGCACGGCAAGCTGGTTATGGGGCAACCCGGAACCCGAGAAAATGGGCAGCTTCTGCCCGCGCACGAGCGTGTTCATGCCGTCAATCGTGGAAATGCCGGTCTGGATGAAGTCGCGCGGCTCTGCGCGCGCGTAGGGGTTGATTGGCGCGCCGTTGATGTCAAGGCGCTTTTCAGGGATGATTGCCGGGCCCTTGTCGCGCGGCTCGCCCATTCCGTTGAATACGCGCCCGAGCATTTCAGGGGAAACGCCAAGCTGCATCGTCTCCCCTATGAACTTGACGCGGGTGTCCGAAACGTTGATTCCCGCCGTGGTGCCGAATACCTGCACGACCGCCACTCCGCGCTGGGTGTCCAGAACCTGCCCGCGCTTCATTTCACCGGATGGCAGGGTAATCTCCACGATTTCGCCGTAGGCGATATCTGACACGCCCTCGACGAACACCAGCGGGCCTGCGATTTGCGTTACTGATTTGTATTCTTTCATAATATCACCCGGTGATTATTTCTTCCCAAGCTCGTCGAACGCGCGGTCTATTTCCGAGCCCACGAACTCGATTTCCTTTATGCGCTCCTCGGGGATTTCCTTGGCGCGCGCAATCCTCTCGCGGATTGGCATGTCGGTAATCTTCTTGAGCTGGACTCCCAAATCGACCGCCGCAAGCGCGCGGTGGTGGAAGCGCAGGATGTTCCTAAGCAGGTAGTATTCCTTCTTCATCGAGGAATAGGTGTCCACTTCGTGGTAGGCGGACTGCTGGAGATAGTCCTCGCGGATCATCTTTGTCGAGAGCAATATCGCCTGCTCCTTTTCGGGAAGCGCGTCCGGGCCTACCAGCTGCACGATTTCCTGGAGTTCGGACTCCTTCTGCAGAAGCGCCATCGCCTCTTTCCTCAACTCCACCCAGTCGGAGGAGATGTTGTTGGCGTAGTAGCTGTCAAGCGAGTCCGTGTAAAGCGAGTAGGAGCGCAGCCAGTTGAATGCCGGGAAGTGCCTGCGTTGCGCCAATGAAGCGTCAAGCGCGAGGAACACCTTCGTGACACGCAGCGTGTTTTGCGACACCGGCTCGTTGATGTCTCCTCCGGGCGGGGATACCGCGCCGATGATTGTCACAGAACCCGTGCGGGTGGTGTCGGAGCCGAGGCACTGCACGCGCCCTGCCCGCTCGTAGAATTCTGCGAGGCGCCTGCCCAAGTAAGCGGGATACCCTTCTTCTCCAGGCATTTCCTCGAGGCGGCCTCCGATTTCACGCATTGCCTCTGCCCAGCGGGAAGTGGAGTCTGCCATGAGCGCAACATCGTAGCCCATGTCGCGGTAGTATTCCGCAATCGTGACCGCCGTGTAAATGGACGCTTCACGGGCTGCCACGGGCATGTTTGAAGTGTTCGCGATAAGCACCGTCCTTTCCATCAAAGGCTTCTTTGATTTCGGGTCCTGAAGGTGCGGGAACTCGGTCAATACCTCGGTCATTTCGTTGCCGCGCTCGCCGCATCCCACGTAAACGACAATCTGGGTGTCGGACCACTTTGCGAACTGGTGCTGCGTGACTGTCTTTCCTGAGCCGAAGGGGCCGGGCACGCAAACCGTGCCTCCCTTTGCAATCGGGAAGAACATGTCCACAATGCGCTGCCCTGTGATGAGCGGGATGTTCGGGTCGAACTTCTCCGCAACCGGGCGGCTCTTTCTCACGAACCAGCGCTGCATCATCTTCACGGGCTTTCCGTCGAGGGAACAAATCGTTTCCTCCACCGTGAATTTGCCTGAAGAAATGTTCGAAACTGCGCCGTCGTGCTGCGCCATCACCTTGTGGACGATAAGCTCGGTTTCCTGCACTGTTCCGAGAATGTCGCCGGTCTTCACCTTCTGCCCGTTCTTTGCGACTGCTACGAAGTCCCACTTCTTGTTCCTGTCAATGGACGGGACGGTGAGGCCCCGGGTGATGAAGTTGCCTCCTTTTTCCACGAGCAGGTTGAGCGGGCGCTGGATTCCGTCGTAAATGGACGTGAGAAGCCCGGGGCCGAGTTCCACTGATAAAGGCTCGCCGGTTGTCTCGACCGGCTCTCCGGGCTTAAGGCCGGAAGTCTCCTCGTAAACCTGGATGGTGGCGGTGTCGCCTTTTATCTTGATGATTTCGCCGGTCAGCCCTTCGGCTCCGATTTTGACGAGGTCGTACATCTTCGCGCCGGTCATTTCCTTGGCTTCCACGACCGGTCCCGAAATCCTGTGCAATATTCCCATCTTAACACCCCTTATGAGTATCCGTTCACTTCTTCTTGCTCAAGTCCAATCCGAGCGCACGCTTTATCAGCATGGAAAGCGACTCGGACTGCTCGATTGGCCCGCCGGAATCCGGTATGGGCACTACAATCGGCTTTGCAGTCGCCTCGACGCGCTTCTTCAGGCGCCAGTCGCAGTTCTCAAGCAATCGCTCGGTCACGATTATTATGCCGTACGAGCTGTCCGAGAGAAGCTCGGAGAGCTTGTGCTCGGCTTCCGTACCTGAAAGCGAAAACGCGTTTTCCACCCCTGCGAGGCGGAAGCCGGTTGAGGTCGCGTCGTCCGCGATGACAGCTATTTTTTCCGTGTTTGCCATGGGAACCACTTAGCCTACGAGTATGAGCATTTCGGCGATGCGCTCGGGCGGAAGCCCCAGCGCCTTCCCGCGCACTATCTTGCGGATGTTGTTCATTTCCTCCTCTTTCAGGAACAGGAAGCCTGCAATCGCGCCGATTGACATCATGCTGCGGCGCAGAACCACGAGGCTCTTTCTCGCAAGGGAATTTTCGAACGCAACTTCGAGGTGGGACAGCCGCCCGTCCTGGAGGAAGAGCTTCTGCGCTTCGGCAAATTCCGCCCTGCCCGTCGAGGAAAGGAAGAATTCGGAGGCGAGCTTTGCCGCCTCGTTCACGTCTTTTGCAGCCGCGATTTTCTCGATGTGGATGCGGGAGAACGTGCCGCCGCCCACCATGGAGGAGAGTATGGCTTTTTTGTCAGCCCCGCCGCGCTTCATGCGCAGGATGGTAAGGATGTTCTTCGCGTCAGCCTCGGCTGAGATGAGCCGCGATATTTCCTGCGCGTCCTTGCCGCCAGACATGGCCGCGTCGGATGCGAGCTCGTAGTAGTATGCGTCAGCCGCCGCGAGTATGATTTCAGTCTGCACGCCGTCGAAGCCAGGCTTGGAAATCGCCGCGCGTATCCGCTCCTTGGGGATGCGGGAAAGCGACGCGGAATTGAAGAGCTTGTTGCCGAATGGCGTTGCGCGCACGGACTCGTAGAGCTCAGCCGCATTTTTCGAGGCAACGATGCGAGCGAGTTCGGTATTCGTGATGCTGCCCGCGGGAATCAGAAGGTGGCTTATGTCCTCGGACGATTTGCCGAGCTTTTTGCCAAGAAGTATGGTCTTGAGGTTGTGGATGTCGTACCTTCCGAGGAATGCGCGAAGCGTGGGCTTGGACTGCTCGGGCGTTATGCGCAGTATCTTCTGCGCGGTTGCCGCGAAATTGCGGCTGATTGCGATTTCCACGCGCTCCTCGTCGGTGATTTTTGCGGGCATGTGCGCGAAATTGTCGCGGTACTGCGTGCGGGAGAGGTATTCCGCGACGGCAGCGGCAGTCTTCACCTTGAGCAGGTCTTCAGCCTGCCTGCGGGTGAGAAGCCCGGTCCTCATGGCGCGCACGCGGGCGTTGGAATAGCCGTAAACCAGGGGCTTGAAAGTAAGCCCTGAGCGGACCGCCCCGATTGCGCTTGCGTATGAGGGGATTTTCATGTTCTGCCTCAGAAAAGCTTGTCGTAAATCTGCTTTCGCAGCTGGAGTTTCTTCTGCGCGAATGTGTCCTCCAGCGTCTTGTTCACGCGGACTTTCCCGTCCGCGCTTTCAAGTATCGCGCCGCCCGAATATTCGGATGGCAGCTTCGCCAGCCTGTAGCCGGACACAAGCGCCCTGTCCTCGTCGCGGACATAGACGGTCGCGTCCTTGCCGCCAAGCTCGCGCGCGCCTTCGCGCACCAGCCTGTCAAGGAGCTGGGGGTAGGCGGATTTCTTGAGCGAATCGGACTTGAAGACTGCCCAGACCTGCTCGAGGCCGGATTCGACCGCGGAATCGCGCGCCTCGTCCACGATTTTTTTCGCGGAGAGCTTCGCGGAGGTGAGCCGCTCCGAGGACTCCTGCTTCACGAACGACGCTGCGTCCTTCTTCGCGGCTTTCACCGACTCGTCAGCCTTTTCCTTCGCCTCGCCCTCTATCTTCTCGGCGTTTTTCTCGGCTGCGTGAATGAGCTTCCTGCCTTCGGCTTCCGCGTGCTTGTGGAGCTCCGATGCCAATCCTTCAAATCCCATTTTATCAACCCGTTTGCGACTTCGTCGCGTGGCTTCCCCGAAAACCGCGTCAGCCGCGGGGAAAAAACAAACCCCGCAGCCGGTTTTGAAGAAGTGTGTCTATCTTCGTCTTTCCGAATTTATGCCACTGCCGCCGCGCCGCCAAGCTCCATCTTGCCGACGAGCAGGAAGGCTACGACGAATCCCAGAAGCACGATAAGCTCCGGAAGCGCCATGTAGACGATGAGCTTGAATGCCTCTTCGGGCTTCTCGGCAAGCACGCCCATGACGGACGAGCCGATGGACGCCTGCGCCCATGCCGTTCCAACGGCGCCGCCGAACATGGCGATTGCCGCTGCGATTCCGATTGCTCCTGCGTTGTCAAACCATACCATTTTCACACCTCTTCATTCTTCAAGCGCAATTGCGCCTTTCATTCCTAACGGGATTGACCCGGTTAGCGTGATACTTGCGATATCCTTCAGCCATCCTCCTGCGAATAAATCCTCGCGGACGAGAAGGGCGCGAAGCGTATGCCGTTGCCCTTGTAGAACTTCCCGAAGAACTCCACGACATTCAGCCTCGCCCCGTGTATGAATGACTCGAACATTGCAAGGATGCAGGAGAGCGCGTGTATCGTGAGATATGCCGCGAGGGTGAGGATGAATACTATTATGCCCACGGGCGTAAGCTCGAAGCGGGGAAGCAATAACTCGTTTATCGCCTCGGCGAGGATTACCCCGCCCACGCCCACTGCCGCGATACGGATATAGGACATGATGTTGGAGGCAAGCCCGGGTATTTCGATTGCCGCGATTATCCCCTCGGTCATTATCATCCCCACGACCGAGAGCACGAACAGCCCGATTGCCGGCATGAAGAAGGCGGGGAACGCGTTGAACATGCCGCCCGCCACGAGGAAGAAGCCGGAGATTTCCACGCCGAGCCAGCAGAGCTTGGCAATCGCATGCTTCTTGCTGTGCCCCCATTCGTTTATCGCGCCGAGGGTGAATCCGAGCCCGAGGTGCACCATGCCCACGATTATGCAAATCAGCATGAGCGTGGTGATGGACGACACGCGGTAAAGTCCGTCGTAGAACTTCATGTGCTCGAAGCCGAACAGCGAGAAGAGGTGCCCGTGCGTGAATCCGAAGAACTCGTCGAACATTATTCCGGCGAAGAATGCTGGGATTGCCGAAATCATCCAGATTGTGGCGATTTGATTGAGAAGCGAGCCGGGCTTGCTCTTCTTCACCATGGCGAATGCCATGAGGAATGAGAATGCCGCGTAGCCCGCGTCGCCGAATATGAGCGCGTATATGAGCGGGATTGTGAATGCGATGATGAGCGAGGGGTCGATTTCCCTGTAGTTGGTGACATAGAGGAAGTCCACGAGGAACTGGAACGCGCCCGCCTGCGGGGGGTTCTTGAGCTTCGTGGGCGGGGTGTCGTCGTGCCCGATTGGCGCCTCGGTTACGAACACCTTCTTGCCGAACTTCTCGCGAAGCGCGGTGTTGAGGCCGTGCATCTTGGACTTCTCCACCCATCCTTCCATGTAATATAATGAGGCGGACGAGCCGAACATGGTGGATATGCGGGCGCGCTCGGACTCGATTGCAAGAGCCTCGCCTATTGCCGCCGCCTTCGCGGAGTGCGCGTCCATGAAGCGCGAGATTTTCTTTTCCACCGCACCGAGCTTCTCTCTTGTCGCGGCTTCCTTGCCCTTGAGGGACGACAGTTCCGCCGCCGGCGTGGATGAGAGCGCGGGAAGCGGGGAGATTGAACCGAATTGCTCAAGCGATTTCGTGTCGTCGGCTTTCGGAAGCGCCACGAGAAGCACGCTTGATGCGTTGCTGTGGACGATTGTGAAAGCGCAGTTCTTGCGGCGGGAAAGCGATGCCTGCGCGGCTTTTGCCTTGTCGCCCGCGGTTTTGAGAAGCACGAACTGGAGGGATTCCGACGGAAGCGCGGAGAAGTCGACGTCCATCTGCGCGATGTCGGACAGCGAGCGCTGGGAGGACAGGTTGGAATCAAGCTCCTTGGAAAGCTCCTCCTTTTCCTTCACAAGCGCGAAGAGCTTTTCGGATTCCGCGATGAGCGAGTCCGCCTCGCGGATGGGGTCTTCGACCGCCAGCTTCTTCTTGGGGGCGCGGCTGGGCTTGCCCATCGCCTCGTTTATCGCGCGGACCCTGATTATGCGAGAGGAAACGTCGTCGAATGAGGAGAGCGGGCCTGCGCGCTCGGTCTCAGGAATAGCGGCGTCCTTTATGTGCAGGACAGCCATGTTCTGGAGTGCCTTGATTACCGAAGGCGCCGATGCCTTCAGGCAGATTGCCCTGACCTTGGACATTTCAACTGGCTTTAGCATATTTCCCCTTTAGAGAACTGTCTGCGACAATGCGAGGACATCCTTGTCCGCCAACCTTTTGCCGCGTATCTTTTCAGCCGACTTCTTGGCATCATTTATCACGCCGTTCGCTTCCTTGTCGGTTTCTTCCCTGCCCTTGGCAAGCACTTCGTTCTTGACGGCAACCGACTTTTCGGATGCGCGTGCGGCCATTTCGACCGCGCGCTCGCGTGCGCCGGCTTCGATTTGCGCAGCCTTGCCCTTCGCCTCGTCAAGCACTGCTTGCGCTGATTTTTCCGCTTCCTTGAGGGAGCGCACCTGAGAAAGGAAATCATCTGCATGCGCACCGTGGTGGTGCTCTTTCCCCTTGGTATCGACTGGTGCATTGCTCACTTAATCAACCCCTTTCAAAAGACTGCTGCAACACAAGGTGAGGCTCGATACCCTGCTGCCAGGGCAGCCAACACTCGAGTTGCCTGCCACACCTTGTGACCAAAGTGGCTCTAATTCGATACACTTATTTTTAAACCTATAGCAAACCCGACGTTGCTCAGTGAGGGTTTGCTACATGCTTGTCCGCGAAATCCGCGGACTGCTATGTATTACGCCCGACGTGCGGCTGGCGGCGCGTTCGGACGGGAACTGCATGCTTTATTATGATTTAACACAGGAAAAATGGGCGTGGGATTATGGAATCTGCAAGGGAGAAGCCGCCCGTTTCCAACGCCGACGGCGGCAAAAAAAAGATATTCCGGAGCATGGGGGCGTTTTTGAGCAGGCACAAGCCAAAGCTGTTTTGGGAAAGCCTGCCCGAAGCGAATCTCCCCCCGAAAAAACCGCAGTCAATCACGCTGACTTACAGGAATTATGCCGACGTTTTCGCGGTAAGCCCGGCCAACAGGCAGGGAACGTCCGACCTGTCCGAGGACTTTTTCAAGCTTGTCGAAAGCGTGAGGCTTAGAAACAGCCACCCGCTGGCAATAGAGATGCGCTTTACCGAGGAGCCGAAGCGCGACATGAAAATGGAGAGGCAGGATACTGAACCTGTTCAAGCTGAACTACGAGGAGGATTTGGGCGAGCTTGCCGAGCAGGCAAATGATTACAGGAAAAAATCGTTCAAGAATTTCAAGTGGACCGGCATCATGGTCGGGGCGCTTGCGGTCCTTGAAACCATGCAGTGGAAATTCAAGGCTGAGCTTTTCCAGTCGATTGCCAAGCAGGCGCTTGAGACAGTTGGGAAAATCGGGGCGGCTGCGGATGGCCTCATAAGGGACGCGGCGCACTTTGCGGACAAGAGCCTCTACCATGTGGTTTACGCTGTTTTCCTGCTCTTCCTGTTCGAAGGCTGGCACCTCCTGAAGGACAAGCCCGCCGAGATGGCGGACAGGATAAAGGAGGCGAAGAGGCATCTCGAAGCCAAGATAACGATAATAACGAAAGACGAAATCGACAAGGCTAGGGCGAAGTAGGCACTCAGAGCCCCAAATCCCGTATTATTCTCGATGTCTTTGCCATCTTCGGGTCCGCGACCACGCCGGTCAGGTGCACGGTTTTCAGCGGGATGGGAAGCTTCATGGGCGTCTGGTCGTAGCCGAACACCACGACGTCGGGGCGCACGCGGTAGAACGTTTCCATGATGTCAGAGGAGCCGGCAAGCGCGAGATCCACGTATTTCATGGAAGCGACCATCTCCCGGCGGTATTCCGCGTTGTGGACCGGCTCGTGCTTTTTCACCTGCTTCACGCGCTCGTCCGTGGAAACCACGACCACAAGGAGGTCTGCCTGCTCTTTTGCCTTCTTGAGCGTGAGCGCGTGCCCTATGTGGAGTATGTCGAACGCCCCGCCGGTGAGGGCCACGGTGAATTTCTCGCGCTCTGCGCGGGAGAGCCAGTATCTGCCGTTGTCCCCGCGCATGAGCTTTTCGTGGTCGGCGGGAGTGAGAAGCCCCATGTCGCTGTCGGAAAGCCCGTTCTCTGCCACGCAGAAAAGGTAGAGTTCCTTTGCGTCCATAGGTTTTTTGCCGTCCATGGGAATCAGGGGTAAACCCGGTTTATCGTGCGCGGGAAGGGAATGGCGTCCCTTATGTGGTCGAGGTTGAGCGTCCATTTCACGAGACGCTCGATTCCAAGCCCGAAGCCCGAGTGCGGGTAGGAGCCGAACTTGCGCAGGTCAACGTACCAGTCGTAGTCCTTGGGGTTGAGGTTGTTCGCCTTTATCTTGCTCATCAATTCCGCGTAATCCCAAATCCTCTCCGAGCCGCCGATTATCTCGCCGTGCGCCTCGGGCGCGAGGCAGTCCGCGTTAAGCACGGTTCCCGGGTTGTCCGGGTCCTCGCGCATGTAGAACGCCTTGATGTCGGATGGGAAGTTGGTCACGAAAATGGGCTTGTCCTCGTCTTTTGTAAGCAAGGCTTCTTCATCAGCGCCAAGGTCCTGCCCCATCTTTATGTTCGCGCCTTTCTTGATGGCAAGCTCGACCGCGTCGGCATAAGTCATGCGCTTGAAAGGCGCGCGGATTGCCTTCAGCTTTTCGGGTTCGCGCCCCACTGCCTGCAATAAATCGGCGTGGTTCGTTGCCATTTTCTGCGCCACGTATTCGAGCATCTTTTCCTGAAGCTCCATGTTCATCTTCTGGTTGTAGAACGCCATCTCGGGCTCAAGGTGCCAGTACTCGCACAAATGCCTCACGGTGCGGGATGGCTCGGCGCGGAAAGAGGGCGCGAGAACGTAGACTTTTTCGAGCGCAGTCGTGAATACTTCCGCGTAAAGCTGGCTGGATTGGGTAAGATACGCCTTGCCGCCGAAATAGTCAAGCGGGAAAAGCGTGGAGCCGCCTTCGCATGCCGCGCCGGTTATGATTGGCGGGGCAAGCTCCCAGAAGCCTTCGGAATCGAAGAATTCGCGGAGATACCAGATTATCTTGTGGCGCGCCTTCATGATTGCCGTGAGCCTCTGGCTGCGAAGCCACAGGTGGCGCGTGTCCATGAGGAATTCCACTGACTGGTCTTTTGCAATCGGGAAGGGCTCGCCCTTGCTTACCACTTGGACTGCCGACGCCGCAAGCTCGTATCCGCCGGGCGCGCGCTTATCTTCCTTGACAGTGCCTTCTACAAGAATAGTTGATTCGATGAACGCGCCTGATGCAGCTGCGAATGCGGATTCGCCAACTATGTCCTTTTTCACCGCGCACTGCATTACGCCAGTGGAATCGCGGATGACAAGGAACGCAAGTCCGCCGGAAGTCCGCGAGCGGTGAACCCAGCCGCGTATCTTGACCTTCTGGTTATTCTGGGCGCCGGAGAGTATGCTGCCTATCTTCGTGAAATCCGTCTCCAGTGCGTCCATGCCATTACCTCCTATTGAATGGCAGAATAGAGGTGGAAAGATATAAAACTGGTGGGGAGATCAGCCCTGCGCCACGCTGCTTTTTTGCGCAAAAAGGCGGGAATAAGAGTCAACCGGCAGCGTGTAGCCGAACACAGATAGGGTGTCGGATTGCCCCGAGCTTGTTGCCGCCACCACGCCCCTGCCTCCGAAAAAGTCCCGGCAGCGCGCAGCCAGCCCGAATGCGGCGTCATCAGAAGTGAAAAGGCGCAGCGCCTCCTTGTCGTCAAGGAAGAACTCAAGCCCCTGCCTCCTGCGGGCGAAAACCGCCTTCGGTGGAACTGACGGGTTCACGAATATTTCGCTGCCGCCTTCGAGAATCTCGAGGGGCTTTCCGCGGCTGTCGCGAATCGGCATAAGCTCGTTGCCCTCCAAGAGCCCCTGCCTGAAGAAAAGCACGCGGTCGGACATGCCGACCAAGTCCTTGCGGACAGCGACAATGACCGGCGTTTTCTTCCCGTTGATTATTGTTTCCGTTTCGACGAAGTTGCCGAACGCCTTGTTCTTTTTCTCCTGAAGGTATGCGTGCCCGGAGAAGCATCGCTGGTCGCTCACTATTGTTATCGTGTTCCTGTTTTCGCCCAAAAGCAATTTGTTGAACTGCTGGAGATTCGCGATTGTGAAGCCGCTCCTGTTCGCAGCATGGAGGGCTTCCACGCCGCTGTTGAATTTCCCGAGCGGGATTAGTTTGTTTGCCATGGCTGCCTTTCTGGCATACCTGTTTATAAACATTTTAGTCCAATAATGCACAACTTTGTGCATTAAAGAAAAAGACTACCAGCCATAGCACTTGGCGCGGGATTTCCCAAGCGCCTCCATCGCTGGAAGGAAGCCTTTTGCGAGAAGCCCGGGCGCGCGAAGGATGACATTCGTGCCTACTTTTGCCTTGTCAAGAGTGGAAATCTTGGTCAGGTCTTTTGGAATGATTGAGCCGATTTTGTTCAGCTCCGCGTCGGAGAATTTGTAGAGCGAATCCTTGCCCCCAACGAGCTTTTTGTAGTCGGGAAACTCGGCGCGCCAAAGCGACTCGTAGCGGGCGAGATGGGGCTTGGAAGTGTCGCCGTTTTTCAGGGCAACTGCCGCCACGTCAATTGCGAACTTGGCAGAAGTCATCGCAAGGGAAGTGCCGCCTTCGAACATGGGAGAGGTGAAGCCCGCGGCATCGCCAACGAGCAGTATGCCGTCGGAATAGGTGTTCTGCACCGCGCCGGACGCGGGTATCTGCCCGCCGAATGCCATCTTGCCGACTTTCTTCTTTTCCTTCAAGCCGTATTCGTCTATGAACTGCTCGAGGTATTTGCGGGTTGCCGGAGCGTCGTTTGTAACGAGCCCGACATTCGCCCTGCCGTTCTTCTTGGGGATTATCCAGAGGTAGCCATGCGGCGAGAGCCGCGGCCAGAGGAAGAAATCAATGAAGCCGTCCGACTCGATTGGCGCAAGCTCGTATTGCAGCCCCACGACTGTTTTCGGAGGAGTGTTGAGATTGAGGAGCTTGGAGGAGACACCCGCGACGCCGGAGGCGTCGATTATGATTTTTGCCGAGAATTCGCCTTGCGTGGTGGATATCTGCCAGCCAGAGCCATCACGCTTCAGTTCTGATACCCTGTGCTTCATCCTGTAGGTTGCGCCCGCGTCTGTGCCGAGCTTCCCGAGGAATTGCTCGAACTTCTCCTTTTCAAGGGAAAACCCGGGTTCCTCTATATATGAGTATGAGCGGTCGGGCCAGACCACGCGGATTCCGCGCGCCTTGGAGGAAATTGCCTCGTCGGGGATGGCAAGCCCGAGGCGCTGCGCCGCGAGAAGCGAGAGGCATTCGCCGCAGTGCACCGGCTCGCCGACTTTTTCGTGCTCCTCGAAGACAACGGCACGCAAGCCGTTCTTTGCCGCAGCATAAGCCGCGTAAGTGCCCGCGGGGCCTGCGCCGATAATCGCGATGTCGAAGGAATCCATGATGACCGGACGAAAATGGGCTTGAATGAAAATAAAAAACTAGCTATCCGGCGCAGTGGGAACACCTGACGACTGTTGCAAATCGGGGTTGACACAGTCGAACCGCGGTTCGACTTGTCAATAAGTTGTTCGGCGCGCCGAACAACTGTATTGAACCCTCAGGGGGAGATGGTGAATGGCATATGCCCCCTAGGGGTGGGAGGGGCGCCCCAACCCCGGCAAAGCGACCAAACTTGCCTGAGTTGGGGCAGAAGTAGATTCAGTCCTCATGATGGTTCCACATTTGCCTTTTCTGGTTGAGAAGCTCCTTTGCGACCGAAAGAAGCTGCGTGGAAATGCGAAGCGCCTCGTCGGGCGAGAGCTTTATCGCCTGCTGCGAGACCGTGTTGAGTATGCGAAGCGTGATTATTCCGTCTCTGGGAAACCCGTTGTATTCCGAGGTGGGCTCGGACTCGATGCGAAGCGCATTCCTGTGCGATTCGCCCTTGTCGTCCTTCCACCAATGTATTATCTCTTCCTCGACAGTCGCCATGCAATTGGGTGCCAATTTGCGGTTTAAAAACAAAATGAGAGTGCCGTGCCGGTGAGGTTTGAGAGGTAAAAACGGACAGAAGAAGGAAAATAAAAAACAAAAATGAAAAGAAAAATCAGTTTCCGGTTGTGGGCTTACTCCTCGTCCTCGTCTTCCCAGTCTTCGTCGAAGTTGTCCTCGTCCTCGTCGTCTCCGCCCTCGTCCTCGTCCATCTTGTAAATTGGGAACCGATAAAGGTCGCGCATGTAGGTCCACCTCTGCGTGTATAAAAAGGGAAAAATATAAAAAGCAGACTCCGCCACCCGCGCGCCAATCGTCGGCGGGGGCAGGATTTTATAGGTTGGCGGGGAAATCCATCCGAGGTGTTGCTTTGGCAGGCGTTGTGGACACACTTACCGGCATACAGACTGACCTTACTTCTGTGGGATACGCTTTCTCGATAATACTCATCGTCCTTGGCGGGCTTGTATATGGATTCGCCCAGATGCAGCCGTCCGACCAGAGGGGAAAATACATCACCGCGGCATACGGCATGATAATCGGCGGAGTCGTGGTGGCTGCGATAACCGGAGCTGCGAGCGGAATCTCGAGCACCTCAAAGACGCTTCTTACTTGAAATAGGCTTCTTTTCTTTTTTTCTGTTTTCCAACGCCCAACCTACGTGAGTATCGTGTATTTGCTCATGTAGATTTGCGTCTGGAAGACGACGAGGAAGGGCATTATCACAAGCGAGTTTATCAGCACGACCGCAAGCGAGCCTAACTTGTGCGGAAGCGCGGCGAGGAATATCGCGTCGATGATGGAGAGGATTACAAAGGACGCGAAGAGCCACAGCGCCACGTAGGGCAATTTGGAAAATACGAGCGAGAAGGATTTCTGCGCCGCGCGGAACGGGCGCATCTCGTCAATCACCATCGCGGCTGGCGCGAAGAACAGGGGCAGCCACACGAGAAGCGAAAGAAGCGGCGCGAGCCATGTCTGCGCGCCCATCTCGAATGTGAGAAGCTGTATTATGAGAAGCGCGATTGTGCCTAAGAGGAAAAGCAAAAACACGTTGAGCGTGTAGCCCGTGAGCCCCTTGCGGATGACCTCGTCCTTTATGCTCGTGCTCGTGCGCTGGCTTTTAATCACGATGTTGATGTTCGCGATTGCGAACGACATGAGGTAAAGCGACGCCAGAAGCGCGACGATTATCACGCCGAAGTCGGAGGCAGACAGGTCGGGGATGCTGCCCGTGCGCAGGAAAGTCCCGCCGAGCGCGGCAAATACCGGAGTGTTGACGAGCGTCGGGATGAAAAACGCGAGAAGGGAGGGAATCGCGAAAAACGAGATGAGCTTGAAGTTCTTGCGGTATGCCTCAAACGAGTGCGCCACGATGTTTTCTGCCATAATGCTGGATTGATGCCCGAATTTTATAAGGTTAGCGATAGGAAACCAGTTTATGAGATATCCGGCGGTGGCAGGCTCGTTTTACACGTCAGCCCCGTCCTCGCTTAGAGGCGAGGTGAAGGGCTTTCTTGAGGATGCGGCAGGAGAAGTCAAGGCAAAGGAGAGATTGGCTATCGTCTGCCCTCACGCGGGATACGTTTATTCGGGTGCGTGCGCGGCTTATTCTTATGCGGCTTGCAGCAACTGGAGCAGGAAGGATTTGACTGCCGTGATAATCGGGCCGAACCACACAGGAGTAGGCATGCCGATTTCGGTTTCATTCGACGACTGGAAAACCCCGCTTGGGGAGATAAAGTGCGACGGTGCGCTTGCCGAGGCGATTGTGAAGGGCGGGAAGGTCGCAAGGAAGGATGAGCTTGCGCACGCGGGCGAGCATTCCTCCGAAGTACAGGTGCCGTTTTTGCAGATGTGCGCCCCTGACGCGAAGATGGTCGGGATATGCATGGGCTGGCAGGACGTCGCATCTGCGCAGGATTTGGGGCGCGCGATATTTGATGCTGTGAAAAAAACGAAGAGGAACGCGATTGTGATAGCATCGTCGGACTTCACGCACTATGAGGCAGCAGACGTTGCAAGGAAGAAGGACAGTGCCGCCATTTCAAAGCTTCTTGCGCTTGACGAGGAGGAATTCGAGGAAATGTGCGAAGCGAAGAACCTTTCCATTTGCGGTCACGGCCCGATTGCCGCGGCGATGCATTACGCAAAGCTTGCGGGCGCGAAGTCGTGCGAGCTTCTCAAATACACGAATTCCGGCGAGCAGACCGGCGATGGCAGTTCCGTCGTCGCATATGCCGGCCTTGCGATAAGCAGGTAGGCGGCGAAAATCCGCGCCGCGCTCACTCGTCGTCGAAGACTATCTTCGCGCTGCGCCACGGGTATTTCGCCGAGACGAAGTTGCGGTGCTGGAAAACGAACCCCTTCTTTTCCCTGAGGACCTCTTTTGTGAAATAGAACTCGTATTTCCCGCCGACTTCGGAGTGGTAGGAGAAATTCAGGTGCATCTCCTTCAGTTTCGCATCATCCATGCCCTCTACGACGAAATCGGACAGGTTCCGCGTGTACGCGTGCTCGGGGTGCGCCTCGAAAACGTCGAGATGCCGCTCGGCAAGCTCAAGCGTTTTTTTGCCAAGGCGCAGCGTGGCGTGGAAGTCGTAAATCGGGTGCTTTATGGTCTTGTAGGCGAGCTTCACTTTTCCCCCTTCGCCTTCGAGTTCCCATATCAGGATGGGGCGCACGGCAAGCTCGAGGCGCGCGGTGTCCTCCTCGCGCTTCGAGGCGACGTTGAAATACGCGTAATACAGGAGTGCTAGGGTTGCCACAACGGTGAGCGCTTGGAGATAGACTTTCGCGGATTCAACGTCCATCCCACCCTGCTGGAACACGTGCATTGTCCAGATGAGGAGAATCAGCAGAGAGAGCACGACTATATAGACATACTTTTCGCGCAGCCAATCCGAAGCTTTCATATGCGCATTTCGCAAAGGCATTTAATAAGCGTTTTCCATATCCATCCGGTTATCCTATGGACATACGAAGCAGGAAGCAGGACCACGTCGAAGCCGCAAGGAAGAACGACGTGCAGTACTCGTTTTCAGCGGGATTTTCGGACGTGCGCTTCGTGCACTCGTCCCTCCCTGAAATGGAGTTCGGCGCAGTGGACACTGCAGCGAAGCTGTTTTCCAAGAAGGTGTCCGCGCCGCTGGTAATAGTCGGGATGACCGGCGGCTACGCGGATGCGGAGAAGATAAATCTCCGGCTTGCGGCTGCGGCTGAAAAGGAAGGGCTTGCGATGGGGCTTGGCTCCCAGCGCGCCATGATTGAAAAGCCCGAGCTTGCCCCCACGTTCAGGGTGAGGAAAGCCGCGCCGACAATTCCGCTTATCGGCAACATTGGCGGCTGCCAGCTCAAGAAATACGGCGTGAAAAAAGTGCGCGAAATGCTCGATGCCGTCGAGGCGGACGCGCTTGCCATCCATCTCAACCCCTTGCAGGAAGTCGTGCAGCCCGAGGGCGACAGCGATTTTGCCGGCGTGCTTGCGCAGATAGGGATTTTCGCAAAAGACCTCGGAGTGCCGGTCATTGTGAAGGAAACCGGCGCAGGAATTTCCCGCGAGACTGCGCTTCTACTCAAGAAAGCCGGAGTGAAGATGGTTGACGTTTCAGGCTCCGGCGGAACTTCATGGAGCAAGGTTGAATATTTGAGGAGCAAGGAGGAGGCGACATTCGCGGACTGGGGCAACCCGACCTGCGAGTGCATTGCATCCTGCTCAGATGTTGTAGATGTAATAGCTTCCGGCGGCGTGCGAAGCGGGCTGGATGCCGCGAAGGCGATTGCGCTGGGCGCAAGCTTTGCAGGCGCTGCGCTTCCGTTCCTGAAGGCGAAAGAGCCGGCGGCGGAAGCAGCGAAGTGGAAGCGCGACCTGAGAATTGCCATGCTTCTTTCCGGAAGCAGAGACGTGGCGGCGCTCAAGAAAGCGAAACTTGTCATCACCGGAAAGACCGCCGAATCGATGGCGCGGCTCGGAATCGACGCTGGAAAGTTCGCGAAAAGATAGTGCGGCTCGGAGAAGCGCTGGCTTGCAAAAAGATGGCTACTTTTTCTTTTTAGCCCCGCATGCGACATTGTAGATGCTGTAAGGATAGGTTTTGTCGCGCAGAAGCGTTCCGGATATTTCCTTGAGCGCAAGCGCCTTGATGCGCATGTATTCCTCCCTTGGATATTCCCTGTTCCCGATTGCGAATTTCAGGTTCTTGGCGTTGAAGCAGAACATCGAATCTCTGACGTTTTCGCAGTTGTGGCAGAAGTAGCAGTCCGAGCAGGATACCGACTGGCTGACTTCGAAGCAGCGCGAGAGGTTCACGGAATTGTAGCACTTGAGGCAGAATTTCGAGGAGAAAATGAAGTCCGAGCCGAAAATGTACTCGCTGCTTCTCGGCCACATGGTATATGCGCAGTATTTGGAATACACAAAAGAGTCGCCATTGCAGCAGAAGCTGGAGTATCCGTGCTGCCCTGCCCCTTCCACTTCCACGTTGTCGCCGACTTTCGACTCCGCGGCGTAGAGCTTTATGCTCCGCAATATTTCAGGCGCGTTTGAAAGGCAAAGCTTGTGCGCGTCCTCCCTTGAAATCGATTTTTCCCCGAGTCTTGCGCCCTCCTCAAGCTTGATTACCCTGTCTTTCGTCTCCTTGAAAAATGAAAAGAACGACAGGACCACCATCTGGTCCGAAAGCGCGGATTTGTGCGAGGTCGGCATGCGCACGTCGCGCTCCAGCCATGCGCCGTAGGATTGCATTCCTGAAAGCTCCTGCCCGAGCAGGACTTTGGTGATGGACCTGAATGCAGTTTCGATTGCCGCGTGCATGCTAATCACATATCAGCTCGACTATGGACACGAGCGACTTTTTGCTTTTGAGTTCTTCCGCAATCTCGGAAACCAGCTTCTGCTTGAGGCTCTTGTATTCGTCTTTCGGAAGCTCGAGGTTGCCGATGAGATTGCGCCTGCTTCGCTGGTTGAAAGAGAAGAGGCAGCCGAGGCAGTCCTCGAGATTGGCGCTGTAGTAGCAGTCTGCGGAAGTGAAACACCTAAGCGTTTCAAAGGAGCGCGTCAGCTTGAAAGTATCATGGCAGGTGATTACGAACTTGGACTCGCCGGTCCAGTTGCAGCCGAAGACGTATTCGTCCAGCCGCCCGTTGCTGGAGTATGCAACATAGCTTGCGCCGAAATAATCCGAGGAGTGGAAGACATATGTCGAGTCGATGATGCCGTTGCTCTGCTCCACGAACTTCGAGTTGCCTGTCACGATATTGCCGCTGTATGCCGCGCTTTCCCCGAGCGCGGACACGATAGAGTCAACGTCCTTGATGTCGTTTATGGAAAGCGGGTTGCCTGCGATTGCCTGCTTGAACTTCTCCTGCTCATCGTTGCTGATGAATTTTGCCCCGTTGCAGAAGTTGGGGAGGGAAACGAAACAGGGCTTCCCAGAAAGGAATGATTGTTTCTCGAATATCGGCTCGACATACCTGGACAGGTATTTTTCGAAAGAAGCGAGTTCACCCACTTCCTGCCCGAGAAGAATCCTGCAGGTGGCTTTCCATTTCCTGTCAAGTTCATGGTATGCCAAAGAGAGATGGGGCATGGAAAACCATTTTGCGGGTTAATCTAATAACCCTTATTCCCGAAATCAGACCATGAAAACATTCGAGGAAGTCATCCGCAAATGGGCGCTGAAAAACGCCCACGATTACAAGCTTGCAATACCTGCCAAGATAATAGGGAAAGTCATCGGCGAGTGGCCGGACGCGAAAGCCGACATGAAGGCGACTATGAAACTCATCAACGACGAGGCAAAGCGCGTGAACGAGCTTAAGCCCGAGGACATGGAAAAGGAGCTTTCCGAATTCGTTTTCGAGGAGAAGAAAGAAGAGAAAAAGGAGATAGAATTGCCTGCGGCGGTGCAGGGGCGCGTTGTTACGCGGTTCCCGCCCGAGCCGTCCGGCTACCCGCACATCGGGCACGCGAAAGCCGTGTGGCTGGACTACGAATCAGCGAAAAGATACGGGGGGAAGATGCTTCTCAGGTTCGATGACACCAATCCGGAGAAGGAAAAGAAGGAATACGTGGATGCCATAAAGGCGGGGCTGCTGTGGCTCGGGATTGACTGGGCTGATGAAACATACACTTCCGACAGGATGGAAGAGTTCTATACTTATTGCGACGAGATGTTCGTGAAATACGCGGCATACGTCTGCACGTGCAAGGCCGAGGAGATAAAGAAGGGTAGGGAAGAGATGAAGGCGTGCGACTGCTCCGCCCGCGAGCCGCAGGAGAACATGACGCTGTTCCGCAAGATGCGCGAAGGGAAGATGGAGGAGGGAGAGGCGATCGTGCGCTTCAGAGGCGACATGCACTCGGAAAACACCGTGATGCGCGACCCCGCGCTCTTCAGGATAATCAAAAAACCGCACTACAGGCAGGGTGAGAAATACTTCTGCTGGCCGTCGTACGATTTCGCCGCGCCCATAATGGACTCGCTTGAGGATGTCACGCACGCCATGAGGACAAAGGAATACGAATTGAGGAACCCGCTGTATTTCGCGGTCTTGAAAAAGCTCGACCTGCGCGCGCCGCAGCTCATCGAGTTCTCGAGGCTGCAGATAAAGAACGCCCCGATTTCAAAGAGGCTGATTACTCCGCTGATTGAAAGCGGCAAGGTGGAGAGCTGGGACGACCCCCGCCTTCCCACGCTATCTGCACTCAAGAGGCGCGGCATATTGCCCGAGGCGATAAAGTCGTTCGTGCTAACGTTTGGATTGTCCAAGGTGGAGTCCGAGCCTGGCTGGGACAAATTGCTTTCGGAGAACAGGAAGCTCCTTGATGAGAGGTCGGAGAGGCGCTATTTCGTGCGCTCGCCAGTGAAGCTCACAGTGGAGGGCGCGCCTGCGAAGGAAGCCGCGCTGAAAAACCACCCCGGAAAGCCGGAAATGGGCGAGAGGAAGATGGCGGCAGTTTCGACATTCTACATTGCCGGCCCTGACGCGGAAGCGCTGCAGATGAACGAGCTTTTCCGGCTCAAGGAGCTGTACAACCTCACGATTATTGCGAAGGGCGCGGACGGAATCACGGCAAAATACGAAGCCGACGAGGGAATCGCGGCGAAGAAGATACAATGGGTTCCACTCGAGTCCGCGGTTGCCTGCAAGGTGAAAATCCCGAAAGACCTTCTTGACGAGAACGGGAATTTCGCCGAAAACAGCATGGCTGAGGACAACGGCTACTGCGAAATGTCGTGCAGGCAGCTGCCAGACGGCGCAGTCGTGCAGTTCGAGCGCTACGGCTACTGCAAAATCGACAAGAAAGAGGAGCACGGGCTCGTGTTCATCTTCTCCTGTTGAATTACCCTTGCGAGAGTAGCCATTCGAATAAAAGCTGCCGCCCCATCAAGGGACATATAGGGGTGGGAACATGATACCTGAAGGGACGGAAGCGCCTGACTTTTCGCTGCCGGATGCTGACGGCAAGATGGTGAAGCTTTCGGATTTCGCGGGAAAGACCGTCGTGCTTTACTTTTACCCGAAAGACGACACGCCGGGCTGCACGGCCGAGGCTTGCGGGTTTAGGGACGCAAGCGCCACATATGCAAAGCGGGGCGCAGTCGTGCTTGGCGTATCGCCTGACGATTCCGCCTCGCACTCGAAATTCGCCAAGAAATACAAGCTGCCATTCACGCTGCTTGCGGATGTCGGCGCGAAAGTGGCGAAGGACTACGGAGTCTGGGGCGAGAAGAAGTTCATGGGAAGGTCGTTCACCGGAGTCAACAGGACGACATTCATCATAGCCCCCGACGGCGAAGTGGAGAAGGTATTCAAGAGCGTCAAGCCGGACGGGCACGAGAAGGAAGTGCTTGCGTGGCTGGATGAGAATAGGGGATAACCGCCTGATTGGCGAGAGCTAATCCTCTTTTCTGCGCGTTTTCTTCGCTTTCCTGCCAGCCCGCCCTCCGAGTGCGAACTTGAAAGCTGATATCATGACTGCCAGAAAAAAGGCAAACGGCGAGCACAGCCACGACGAGAAATCGGTGGCAATCGCAATCAGGCAAAGGGCGATTATGAGAACCAGCGAATCGCGCGGTATTTCGAACCACCACGACTTCCGTTTTTCAGCTTCTTGCGCAGAAGGGCGGTAGAGGAAGGCGAAATAAAGCAGGAAAAGCACGGTGGCTGACGGAATCAGGAAAGCAAATATGAGCAGGTCCAAGAACAAGAGCTGGATGAGGAAGAGGTCGGACAGTTTTCCTATTATGAAAATGGAAACCAGATTCGCGGCAAGGAAGCCGAATGCCCAATAGGCGGCGATATTCCGCGCCTTGATTTTGCCTGTTCCGAAGAAATCGAAAACCTTCTCCTTGTCCTTCTTGTTGTAGATTTTTGAGATGGAGAACAGGAAAGCTGCCAGCCAGAGCAGGAAGACAGGCACGCCTGCGAAAAGCACGACAAAACCCCTGAAATCCGGAGTCCCCATAAAACCACCTACCGTTGCTCAGCCATTATCACGATGTCCGCGGTGTTGCGAAGCGCGATTGAGAAGCCGGGCTCTGTCCCAATTACCATCGTCGTCTTGCCAAGCTCCTTTGCCTTGACAAGCACGGGGCGGTAGTCAATGTCGCGCGTCATGAGCGCGATCGTGTTCACGTGCGGGTTGTAGACCTGCGCCATTGCTTCCACAGCCATGGTGACGTCCACATCGCCCGTGGTAATGATTGGCTCGAAGCCCTGGTTGGTCATCGCCTCAATCAGCTTGTCCGACGCATACTGGTCGAGGAAAACCTTGGACACCTTTATCGTGCCGTGCGACTCTATCAGCTTGCGGACAGCCACCAAGTCGAGGCGGACATCCTTGCGGATTACGTTCGGGCCGTCAATAAGAAGCGCTATTGTCTTTTTTGCGTCGTCCTTTTTCAGGAGATTGGCGAGCTTTCCGAACATGTGACCACCTTACTTTATCTTGAAGAACCCGATTGCGTTCAGAAGCGTTTGCTTTTGCACCGCCTCCTCCTGCAGCCCCTTTATTTCCGCAATCATTTTTATTGATTCCAGCGCAGCCTCGGGCGTCTTGCCTATGTAGGGCGCGTCGGACTCAGCCACGAGCTTTTCGGCAGGCAGGTCGCGGATGAACTGCTTCCTGTCCTTGCTCCTGAGGGGCGGCACTGATATTATGCACCTGCCTGTTTCCGCCGCAGCCATGGCGATTTCGCTTTTCCCCGAAAAGCAGTGGAGCATGAAGGGAAGGTTGAAGTTTTTCACTATGTCGAGGCACTCCGCCTCGGCGTCGCGGGAATGTATGACCACCGGAAGGTTCAGCCGCTCGGCAAGCTGCAATTGCGAGATGAAGCATTCCTGCTGGAGGTATTTCTCCTCATCCGTCTTTCCCCAGTGGTAGTCAAGCCCGATTTCGCCTATTGCCACGAGCTTCCCGCCGTCGGCGATTTCAGACGCAATCGCTTCCTCCCATTCCACGAGCTTTATCTTGATGTCCTTGTGCTTCATGGCTTCCTGCGGGGAAATGCCCGCGCAGAGATAGGTGTTTTCCTGCCGCGCGGCTATCCTCGCGTTTTTCATGTTGGAGTCGTGCGAGTAGCCCGAAGTTATGAGAAGCGCATCGGGAAGAAGTATGCCCGGGCAGGACTCAAGATGGCAGTGCGCATCGGCAAACCTGTAATCCGGCATCCGCGTCCCCTCCTTGTTCCCGGCAAATCCGCCGGTTCAGTCCACGTCGCGCCTGCCGTGCCGCCTGTGCTTCATCAGGTGCTCGTGGGCCATCATGCCCTTCGTAAGCTCGCTTACCACCGAAATCAGGAGCAGCACGAGCATAATGGATGAGAGCACCTCGGAGATTACGAGCATGTCCTCGCGCATCAGGCGGAACTTGGAAACCACCTGCACGGTGAAAAAGAGCAGCACCGCGACGCAGAGCGTCCTCATGGTCCTGTAGAAGGATTTTCCCTGCGCTTTGCGCAACGCATCGCAAGCCACCCAGAAAAGACAGCCGGAAAGAATGACCTCGGCTATTCCCAGGTAAAACACAAACACGGCAATCGGGTCAGACATGCAAGAGCGACGGTTCGCAATTTTATATTCGTATCGGTCAAAACCAATCCATGAGGCTTTTCGTCGCCATAAGGCTCCCGGAAGAGTGCCGCCCGGCAGTGGCAAAGGCTGCCGCCCCACTTGAAGGGGCGCTTGGGGCGAGACTGCTTGAAGCTGAAAACTGGCACCTCACGCTCAAGTTCATAGGAGATGCCGGGGAAGCGGACGCGACGAGGATTTCCGGCGCGCTTGCGGAGATATCGTTCGCCCCGTTTGCCGTATCGCTTTTTGGGGCTGGCGCGTATCCGAGCAACAATGTGCCCCGCGCGATTTATGTGGGCGGCGAGTCGGAGGGCGCAAAAGAGCTTGCGAAAAAAGTGGATGGCGCGCTTTCGTTTTTGGGCGGCAAGCCCGAGAAGTTTTCGGTTCATTTAACGGTGGCGAGGTCGACACGGTCGTTCGGGACGCCGAACGACCTGTTGACAAGTCGAACGACGCATCGTTCGACTGTGTCAAAAGGAGTTGCCGACATAGAGGAATTCGTGCAGAAGACCGGCGCGGTCTGCGAGTTTGAGGCGAAATCGTTTTGCCTGATGAGAAGCACTCTTGGGGCGCAGGGCGCGATTTACGAAGTATTAAGAGAATATCCGGCAAACGGATGACGTGGGATTTTGATGGCTGTAGAAATAGTGCCTGCCATACTTGTGAAAAGCAGGGCGGAATTTGAAAAGAAAATAGCGCAGGTCGCGCCATACGTTTCCCGCGTGCAAATAGACATAATGGACGGCAGGTTCGTGCCGAACGAAACCCTCCGCGTCGAGGAATTCACGCCCATTCCTGAAAATCTTCTTGTGGAATACCACCTGATGGTGGAAAACCCGCTTGACTATGTAAGGAAAATCGGCAAGAAGGGCGCGATTTACGAGCTTCACATTGAATCGTTCACCAAAGCCGGCGGCAGGGGCGGGAAAAGCAGGAATCCGGACGCGGAAAAGGAAATTCTTGCCGCTATTGAAGAAGTGAGGCGGCTTGGCGGAATACCTGCGCTTGTCCTCTCGCCAGACACGCCTGCAGAGGAAGCAGAGCCTTACCTGAAAATGGTGGAGCAGGTCCTTGTGATGACTGTTTATCCCGGCTTTTCAGGGCAGAAATACATTTCCGCAATGGAAGGCAAAATGTCGTGGCTTGCACAGCACGGCGCAATCGTGGAAGTGGACGGCGGAGTGGACATGGGAAGCGCGAAGACCGCGGCGCGCGCGGGCGCGACGCTTCTTGGCGTGGCATCGGGGATTTTCGCAAAGCCGGATTTGGAGAAGGCGATTGCGGAACTGAAGAAGGACGCGGAAAACTGAGAATGCTCCCTGCCTGTAGCTAACTTTTATATTCTTGTGCAAGATATCTTTTCCGGGAGGAACTGGCTTTCTGGTTGGTGCCTGAATGAAAATTAACTCAGTCAAGGAACTACGCCTGATGGCGAATGCATTGCGGCAGGACATAATCCGCATGCTGGTCCCTGCCGCCTCGGGGCACACCGCAGGCCCGCTTGGGCTTTCCGAAATATTTGCAGCCCTCTTCTTCAACGAAATGAAATACGACGTAAAAAAGCCCGACTGGAGCGGGCGCGACCGCTTCGTCCTCTCAAACGGGCACTGCGCGCCGGTCTTTTACGCGGCGATGGCGCGGGCGGGATACTACCCTGTTGAGGAAACGCTGAAACTTCGGAGCCTTGGCTCGAAATTCCAGGGGCACCCCTCAAGGCACTGGATGCCTCAGGTGGAAAATTCTTCAGGGCCGCTTGGAGAAGGGCTTGCGATTGCGTCGGGAATGGCGCTTGCTGGCAAGATGGACAAGGCGGATTGGAGAGTCTATTGCGTTACTTCGGACGGCGAGCATCAGGAGGGCTCCACATGGGAAGCCGTGATGCTTGCGAGCAAATACAAGCTTGACAACTTAGTCGCGCTGTGCGACAGGAACTACATACAGATTGACGGGAAGACCGAGGATGTCATGCCGCTTGGGGACATGGCGGAGAAATACCGCGCGTTCGGCTGGCATGCAATCACGGTGGATGGCAACAGCATTGCGGCACTCATGTCTGCGCTTGCAGAGGCAAGGGCGACAAAGGGAAAGCCGACCATGATAATCGCGAACACCGTTCCCGGGAAGGGAGTGTCGTTCATGGAGAACAATTACAAGTGGCACGGAATCGCGCCCAAGCCTGAAGAGGCGCAAAAAGCAATTGCCGAGCTTGAGAACGAGCGGAAGGCTATCGAGGCGGGACAATGAAACTCAACCCACAAATGCATTTGCTTGACCCGCTCTCCCCGGAGCTGAAAAAGGCGGCGACGCGAAACGCGTTCGGCGACGCGCTTGTGGAAATCGGCGGAACAGACCCGTCAGTGGTGGCGCTTTGCTCTGATGTCGCAGGCTCTGTCCAAATCGAAAAGTTCGGGAAGAAATACCCTGAACGCTTTTTCCAGGTCGGCGTGGCGGAGCAGAATCTCGCGGCTGTTGCAGCCGGGCTTGCGTATTCGGGAAAGAAACCCTACATCGGCGCATTCGCTGTTTTCAACCCGGGCAGGAACTGGGAGCAGATAAGGACGACAATATGCTACGCCAATGCGGACGTCAAGATAGAGGGCTCGCACGTGGGGCTGGACGTTGGCGAGGACGGCGCGACGCACCAGGCTTTCGAGGACATCGCGCTCACGCGCTGCCTTCCGAACATGACGGTTGTCGTGCCTTGCGATTACAATGAAGGAGTCAAGGCTGTGAAGGCTGCGCACGGGAAAACAACTCCGTTTTACATCCGCGCCTCAAGAGGCGCGCTGCCCATATTCACAACTCAGGAAACCCCGTTTGAACTCGGGAAAATCAACCTGTTGAACGAAGGGGCGGACATCGCCATTGTCGCGTGCGGCAACCTCGTGTTCGAGTCGCTTTGCGCAGCTGCGGAACTTGAAAAGAAGGGCATTTCGGTTGCGGTTGCGAACATGCACACCATATCGCACCCCGACAGCGCGGCGCTTGAGAAGCTGGCGCGCGGATGCGGAAGGATAATTACTGTGGAAGACCACCAGGTCAAAGGAGGCTTGGGTTCCGCAGTGTGCGAAACGCTCGCTGAAGTTCATCCCGTGCCGGTAAGAAGGCACGGCATGCAGATGAAGTTCGGCGAGTCCGGCAAGGGGCCCGAGCTTCTTAAGAAATACGGGCTTGACAGGGCTGGCATTGCAAAAGTCGTTGAAGAGGAGATAAAGCTGAAGAAGTAGGGGGGATTTGCATGAAGATTTTCCTTGACACTGCGGACACTGAGAAAATAAAGAGGTATTCTGATTCAGGGCTTGTGGACGGAGTGACCACCAACCCCACGCTCATTCTCAAGTCAGGAAGGAAGCAAAAGGACGTCATAATCGAGATATGCAAGCTCGTGGACGGCCCTGTCTCCGCCGAAGGCGTGGAGGAGAAGGCAGCGGGCATGGTAAAGGACGGCGAGGAATTCGCCAAGTGGGCGAAGAATGTCGTTGTCAAGCTACCCATGACGGAAGAGGGGCTCAAAGCTGTCCGCATACTTTCGAAGAAGGGAATCAAGACAAACGTCACTCTTGTTTTCTCGCCTGCGCAGGCACTTTTGGCGGCAAAGGCGGGCGCGACATTCGTTTCGCCTTTCCTGGGCAGGCTGGATGATGTCGGCGATGAGGGGATGGACCTTGTTCGCCAGATTGCGGCGATTTACAAGATATACGGCTACAAGACCGAGATAATCGCGGCGAGCGTGCGCTCGCCCCTGCACGTGGTGCAGGCCGCGCTTTGCGGCTGCGACATCGCGACCGTCCCGCCGGACGTTCTTGACAAGATGTTCAAGCACGGCTTCACGGACGCGGGGATAAAGAAGTTCTACGAGGACTACCAAGCCGCCGCGGGAAAAAAGTAAGACAGGATAGCGGAAGTTGGCATGCCCGCGAAAGACGGCAGGCGGCAAGTGTTCTGGCGATTATGAACCAGCGGAAGCCATCGGTGTGCAGGCATCACTTGTAGAGCCTGTTGATTGCATCCACCATGCCATTGTAGGATTCAGTTCCATCTACGCCCCTGACTTTGTCGAGATAGGCGGCTTCCTTGAGTGCGTTATTTACTTCCGCAACATAAAGCATGGATATTGCGTCTTCGATATGGAAATTCTTCCACAAGTCAGCGACAGCGTTGGCAAACGCGATTTTGCCGATTATGCCTTCCATCTTGCCGATATCAAGCGACTTGGTGTGGTGCTCGAAAAATGCTGCCGCGTATTTGACCACAAAATTGGAAACGTTCACGGAATTGAAATTCGACTCTTCCCTTACGATGTTCATCATGTTCTTCTCGGCATCGGAGAGGTATTTCCCCTTGTCCAGCGATGCCTCGATTTCCGCCCTGTGGACCGTGTTGAGGTTGTCCAGATGGGCGGAGAAAAACTTCATAAGGTTCTTGTCAAAGTTTTGCGGGATGTTGTTTGGGAACATCCATGCCTTGGTTTTCTGCCAAGCCGTGTAATTTTCAATGCCCTTGAAGCTGTTGCCGTTTTTTATGGCTGCGACTGTCTCTTTTGGAAGCTGGAATACCTTCATGGATGCACCTCGATAATCGTTATTAATAATGTTTTATAGTGGAAATGTTTATTAATCCTCCTTCAACCGCCTTGGAGAAAAATGATGGCAGGCGGGGTGCGAATGCTTTTTTAACATCCCCTCCGCAATGGCGTCATGAGGTGCGCCAATCCCAAAAAGGCAGAGGCGGTTCTCGCCCTTGCGCTGTCAAAAATAAAGCCAAGCGGCAGCGAAACAAGGAAGGATTTCGAGGAAGCGAACCGCCTGATAAAAAAACTGCAGGCATCCTGCCCGGAGTCGGTTATCGTGAGCCTCGGCGGCTCGCTTGCCAAGGGCACGAATATCGCCGGCAACAACGAGTTCGACATCTTCCTGCTTTTCCCGCGCCACTATTCCCACCACGAAATGACAATGCTGGGCGTGCATTACGCAAGGAAGGCTTTTGCCGGGATGAGGGTGGAGAGCAGGTACGCGGAACACCCCTACATACAGGTCTTCTCCGGCGACTACCATGCGGACGTGGTTCCGGCATACAAGATTGCAGACATTTCGCAGAAGGGCTCGTCGGTTGACAGGACGCAGCTCCATACTGCTTACGTGAACTCGAAACTTGATTCGAAGGGCAAGGACGACGTGCGATTGCTCAAGCGATTCATGAAAAATTTCGGGATATATGGGGCGGAGCTCCGCGTGGAGGGGTTCTCAGGCTACCTCTGCGAAATCCTCATAATCAAATACGGCTCGCTCATGTCGCTCTTCGAGCACGCATCTTCATGGGAAGCCCCCTCGCTTGTGCTTGAAGGTGATGAAGGCGGGCAGGCGGCAAGGAAGAGGTTCAATTCGCCGCTTGTAGTAATAGACCCGGTGGACACTGGCAGGAACGTCGCCGCAGTGGTGTCGCAGACCTCGCTTTCAAGGTTCATATTCGAATGCAGGCGGTTCCTCGCCTCGCCGTCAAAGGAATTCTTCCACAAGGAGGCAAGGGCCACAAGCGTGGCGCAGATAAAGGCGGCAATCAAGGCAAGAGGCACGGAATGCCTGCTGCTCGCCTTCCCAGCGCCGCCGACCGTTCCGGACGTGGTCTGGCCGCAATTGAAAAAAACCGCGCAGGCGCTCGTGCGGCACCTGCAATCCCTTGACTTTTCCGTGTTCGGGCACTACTACTGGAGCGACGGAAAGGAATGCACGATACTTTTGGAGGTTGACAGGTGGGAGCTTCCCGCTGTGAGGAAAGCCGCCGGGCCGGCAATCAGGTTTTCCAAGGACGTGGACGCGTTCGTGGGAAAGCACTCGCGCGCCCTGAACCTGCACATCGAGCACGACAGGATGGTGGCGGTGGAAAAGAGGGAAGTGCGGGACTGTGCCGTGGCGCTGAAGTCGGCGTGCAGGAAGCCCCGCGCTGTCGGGGTGCCCGAGGGCATGTGCGCGGGGATTTTGAAATACCGCCTGCTTGAGGGCAAGGCGGTTGCGAAGCCGAAATACGCGTGGTTCCTCGGGGACTACTTTTTCGCGAAAATCGCCTGACCATAAAGGAAGATTTTTATTGGTTAAACGGAATTTTTGAAGCGAGGCGATTGTAATGAAGTTTTTCTCACTGGCGATTGTTGTTTTGATTGCCCTTTCGGGCGCTGTGTTCGCGGAAATCGACACGAGCCCGTGCTCTGACGGCACCCCGTACGGCAAATGCTCAACTGCAAACCCGGGCAACTGGTGCACCGGCTCCCCGGGCGCGCACGCCCTGATGCAGTACGTGGCGCTTTGCTCCTGCACCGCCGTGCCGGGCTGGATACAGGACGGGACCGGTGACACCGCAACATGCGTGCAGGCGACGTGCGACGACGGGACAAAGAACGGGAACTGCGCAAAGACAAAACCCAAGGTCTGCATAGGCGGCTCGGCATACGCCGACAACGCGACGAAATGCGGCTGCCCGGCAGGCAAGAGAAAGGCTGCCAACGGCATTTTCTGCGAGTCCATACCTTGCAACTACAGCGGCGAAATAGTCAACGAGGGGCTGTGCTCGGCCAAGAAGGCGAAGATGTGCCAGAACGGCGCCATGGTGGACGCAGCAACCGCCTGCGGCTGCCCTGCGGGGCAGACCAAGGTGGGTGAGAAGTGCTCGCTCGTGTGCACTGACGGGACGCTCAACAACGCGTGCTCGACGACCAAGCCCCGCAAATGCGTGGACGGCGACCTGGTGGACGACGCACAATCATGCGGCTGCCCGAGCGGACAGAGCGCGGTCGGCAAGAACTGCGCCGAATCCGTGCTGGGCGCGCTTGGAGGCGTTGACCTGCTCGGAAGCGGGAACACGAACGCCAACAACAGCTCTGGCGGGAGCGCAACCTCGAATCCGCTTTCGTGCTGCTGCCTCCCGACTGCGCTGATAGGCATAATCGGCGGATTCGCGTTCTTCAGGAAAGAGGAATAAGCCCAGCTATTTTTGCTTTATTTTTCTTTGCCCCAGCTTGAGCGCCGCGCTTGGCCGCTACTCAGATTGAGGGGGTTTCCGGCGGGTTCATGGGAAGCGTGAAGAAGAACGTCGTGCCCCTTGCCTCGGCCGCCGTGTTGCTTTCTGCCCAGAATTTTCCGCCCATCTGCTCAACGAACTCCTTGCACTGGCGGATGCCGAAGCCCGTGCCTTTCTCCCCCTTGGTGCCTTCGGTTGAAGCATGCATGCCGCCATCGAAAATATTGTATTTGTGCGCCGGGTCAAGCCTCCAAGGCGCGATGCCCACGCCGTTGTCCGTGACGGAGACTTCCATGAAATCCCCCTTGAGAGAAGATGCCACGTGGATGAAGCCTCCCTGCTCGGTGAATTTCACGCTGTTGGCAATAAGGTTGCGCAGGACGAAGAACAGCATCTTCCTGTCCGCGAATGCCATGCCACCCGCGTATTCGCCGGAGATTTCAATCCCTTTCTTTTCCGCGCTTATGCGCTGAAGCTCAATTGCCTTTGCAACCAGGTCCTGCAGGAAAAGGGGCTCGGGCGCCATTTTGGAAGCCGATGCCCAATCGCTCAAATCGTTGATGATGCTGTTTATCTGGACGGCTGCCCCATGGATGACTTGCAGGAATTTGCGCGCGTCATCCGGCATTTTCTCCCCGTGGTCCTCGTCTATTGTCACGCAGAAGCCCTCTATGTGCATGAGCGGGTTTTTGATGTCGTGGAAGAGTATAGACATTAGCTGCGAGAGGCGGTCCACCGCTTCCTTGAGGGCGAGGTTCTTTGCCGAGAGCTCCTCGCCGAGCTTCACAAGCTCGGTGACGTCCTCGTGGATTATCAGGAAGCCGAATGCCTTGCCGTCCTTGCCAATGACCGGCGAAACGGTGGTTTCAAGCACGGCTCCCTTGCAGTTCCCGTCCGTCGGGGTGAGCTTCCCTTTCCAGCTCGCCCCGCCCGCGATGCGTGCGAACTCGCCATCGGACCACATCTGCCTTAACGGAGAGTTGGCGAGGGTGAGGGGAATTTTGCCGCGCAGTTTTTCAAGAGGCGCGCCCGCCAGTTCCTCGTAGCTTTTGTTCGCATAAATCGTGTTGCCTGAAAGGCTGGTTATCGTGATTGCGACCGGACTGTGGTGCACGCCCCTGAAGAACATCTCCAGATTTTCATATGCCATTTTCCGCTCGGTTATGTCCTCGATGATTGCCATCGAGCCGAGAATCCGCCCGTTCTTGTCCGTGCGGGGAGTGGAGGTCATTAGCAGCGTTTTCCGCTTTCCGCCTACCACGGCTTCAAGCTCGTAGCTCCCCTTTTCGCCTTTTTTCCTCGCTTCGATTTGGGAAGACAGCACGTCCATCTGCGCCTTGTCAAGATAGGGGGCGAACAGCTCCACTGCGTTCTTCCCGATTGCGAGGGCGGGGTCCTGCCCGAGCATGCGCCCGAGCTCGGGGTTTGCTATCGTTATTCTCATGCTTGAATCAAGGACGACTATGCCCTGCCCCAGCTGCTCCACCACGTCGCTGCAAAGCCGCTTCTGGGAAACCATGTCGTCAAGCAGGGCGTTGAACTTGCGGGGGTGGATGTGCCTGAGAACGAGCTGCTTTGTTTTGGAGGAACTCTCGTATTTCTGCTGGAATGCGCGGGTAGCATCAGGGCTGATGGGTTTTAGAAATTTCATCCGTTCGACCGAAGTTGATATGCTGCAATAGTTTTAAAAAGTATATATATGTGGCAAAATGGAAAAACAGGAAACCAGTGGGCCCGCGGAGACGAAGTAGTTGCGAAGCAACTACGACGGATTTCGCCATCAGGCGAAACCGCGACACACGAGCGAATGCGAGTGGGCCCGCGGAGAATCGAACTCCGAATCTTCGCTGTGTAAGAGCGACGTCTTAACCATTCGACTACGGGCCCGCAAAGGCATTCTGCCTTATGGGAATTAAAATCTGTTGCATGCCGGGGCGGCAAGGATAGCGGTTTTAACTTTGCCGGTGGATGTGTTGCCATGGCGAAAAAGCGCAGTGCGAAGGAGATTGCAGAGCTTTCGAAAAAAATCGATGCGCACTGGGAAGAGGAGCGGAAGCGCAAGGGCGGCGCGCTTTTGTCGGACGTCATTCTGGGCGGGCAGGACGGGCTTGTCAACGTGCTTGGCATCGTGCTTGGAGTGGCTTCGGCAACGTCGGACAAATATATCGTGATTATTGCCGGGCTTGTGGCGACATTCGCGGAATCCGTTTCCATGGCAGCAGTCGCATACGCGTCCGCGCGCGCGGAGCAGGACCACTACCGCAAGGAGATGGAGCAGGAGAAATGGGAAATGGAGCACCTGCCCGACATCGAGACCGAGGAAATCAGGATTATCTACATGAGAAAGGGGCTGCGCGGGCGCGAGCTTGAGCAGATGGTAAAGACCGTCACCGGCAACAAGGAGCTTTGGCTTTCAACAATGATGACCGAGGAACTGGGGCTTACGCCTGTTGAGAACATCAACCCATACCGCGCAGCAGGGGTCGTTGGCGGCTCGGCAATAGTCGGCTCGATTGTCCCGCTCGTGCCTTTCATGTTCTTCGGAATAGGGGAGTCCATAATATACTCGCTTATCCTCTCCACGCTCGTGCTGTTCGCGGTCGGCGTTTACAAGGCGAGGATAACGGTCGGCAACTGGTTCAAGTCCGGAATCGAGATGGCGGCTGTCGGCATGCTTGCCGCGCTTGTGGGCTACTTCGTCGGGAAATTCCTCGGCGACTGGTTCGGATTGAAGAACGTGCCGGTTTGAAGAGGCAGGGCGTTTGTTGCACTTACGCCAGTTGAGCAGTAAGCGGGGACCCGAAGCTCTTGCGTGAAGACTGGCGCAATTGCATCTCCAGATTATCCAGCTCGCGCATCAGCTGCTCCTTGGCAGAGGAATTCACTGCCAATCCTTCGAGCTTCGACAGGACTTCCTTGTTCTCCGGCTTGACGAGGAACCCCAAAATAGCGTGTGTCTTGTGGCTGAATACCCTCAAAGCCCGCGCATAGCTTATGATTCCAAGTTTGTCAAACGGCTTTGATTTGTCAGTAAGGCGTTCTGAGATAGCCGTGCGCAGAGTCGCGCTTATTTTCGAAGAAGAACCAGTCGTAAAAGCTTGCATGTCTCCCACCCGGCTATGTTGTAGTTTATTAATATTTATATATTTATGCGCAAACCGAAAACCCGTTGCTCACTCTTTCTTGGCGTTCAGCTGAGCCAGCTTCTTGTCTATTTTCTTTTCAGCTTCCAGCCTTTCCAAGTCGTAGTTTCCGTAGTCCACGAACTTCATGCCACTGGCAAGAAGGGGGTGCGTTTTTGCGATGAGCGAGTGCATGTCCTGCGCAGCCTTGCGGTAGTCCAGATGCCCCTGCCTCATGGAGCGAAGCTCGCAGAAGTGGTACGCCTCGCGCAGGTTCATCTTGATGTACCAGTGCATGCGGCAGCCCAGCGGGACAACGTATTGCGCCTCGTGCGGCATGGACTGGGCGAGTTTTGAGTAGAGTGCGTCAGCCGCTGCGACCGCTTCAGTCACGCGGGCGTCAAATCCGGCGTCCACAAGCTCCTTGGGCATTTCGAATCCGTGCTTTGTGGTGAGAAGCTGGCGCTCCTGCGTGAGAATCCTGTGGCGGTGCAAGTCGCGGTACATGCCGAAATTTCCTGTGAGAGAGAAGGTGTAGAACGCGTTTTCGAACGCGCGCCCGGGTTTCTGCCTGCGGTTGTTGCGCGTGCCGATGTAGGCAAGGATGAGTTTTTCCTTTTCGGCTTTCGGCATTTGCGCCACGAGCTTCTTGACTTCGCCAAGCTCGGCGTGAAGGTGCGGGAAGAGTATCGCGGCGAGGATTTTCTCTTCTGCATCCGAGTCGAACTCGACAAGCGAGACGTGCGAGCTGTCCTGTGCGGCGGATTTGAGATTTGGATAGGCAGCGGACATCTGGGATATGTTTCCCCTCACTTCGTCCATGTAGCCCTGCTGCTCGCGCCCGTATTTGTCGTCCGCGCGCTTGACGAATGAGGGGATGACTTTTGAAAGTTCGGCGTGCGCTTCTTTCGCAACAGATTTCGCCTCGGAAAGCTGGGAAGCGTACATTTTCACGAGCATGTATTCGAACGCCCTGCCGTTCCCGAAAAATCCGGAGTTCGTGAGCGTGGATGCCGGAAGGATTCCGCGCAGTATGTCGCAGGTCTTTGCGCGGATTGTGGAGGCATAAGCCCTGTCCGATACATTCTCTTCCCGCGGGAATTTCTCCTGCTCGATTTTGCCCACTTCTGGCACAAGAGCGGCATATGTTTCAAAGAGGAAGTCGCACGCCTTGACGTATTCTTCGGCGAAATTGGAGGACATTATCCTCTGTTCAAGAAGGTAGCGGTAGCGCCCGTTCTCCTTCTGGTCGAAGTAGATGTAGCGCGTGGATTTCTCAAGCGGGGACATGCCTATGCGCGAGTCCTGCATGAGCTTGGTGAGGACGTTTGAAATATTCTCTGCCGCGAGATGCGCGCCTCCAAGCTCGGCAACGGAATCATCCCCGTAGCCCACAAGCACGCGGTCGTAGAAATCTTCCGCCTTTTTCGTGGCGACAATCTGCGACTGCCCTCGGCTCACGCCTTCGCTTACAATCGCGTCAAAGCCCGACTCGGGATTCTGGATGAATTCCTCCAAAAGCACGCGGCGAAGCGACTTGGGCGAGCGGGAATAGCGGGAGAAGAGCGCGCCTTTTACGGCTTCTGGCAGGTTGATGAGCGCGAACACGTCGGACGTTGTGCTCGTGCAGAACTGCGAAAGAATGGTCTTTTCATTGTCCGTGAATTGCTCAGCCACCTGCCCACCGGACATGTAGGGGGAGGGAGATGTTTAAAACATTTAGGTCATGATAAAAGACAGATTTTGTTTTTTGGAGGTAGAAAACATGACTGAAAAGAGACCATTTGACGTGCTGAACGGCTCCCTGAACAACACCGTGATAGTCGGTTTGAAGGGCGGCATCGAGCTTCGCGGAACCATGGTGAGCTATGACGTTCACATGAATCTCGTTCTCGAGAAGGCGGAACAGCTCAAGGACGGGGAAGTCAAGCGCGGAATCGGGACGGTTCTCGTGCGCGGCGACTCAGTTGTTTACATCTCGCCCTCCTAGGCGGGACATTGTTTTGTTTTTTTCTTTTTTTCACGCTTCAGGGCTTGTGGCGCAACGGTAGCGCGCCTGCATGGCATGCAGGAGGCTGGGGGTTCGAATCCCCCCGAGTCCACTTACTTCTTTTTCTTTTCAAGAAGCGAAAACACGCGCTGGCGCACGGCGCGCGAGGAGTCAAGCTGCGAATTTATCTCGGCAAGCACGCGCGCTTTCACCTTCAGGTATTCCTCCTTGGGAAGCTCGCGGTTGCCGATTGCGTATCGCAGGTTCTTCACGTTGAAGCAGAGGATGCAGTCGTGGCAGTTCTCCACGTTGTGGCAGTAGTAGCAGTCCGAGCAGTTCCGCCCCGCGTCCACCTCGAAGCAGCGGGCGAGGTTTTTCGAGAAATAGCATTTCATGCAGAACGAGGAGGAAATGCCGCATGAGTAGGAGCCGAATATGGTTTCGGAATTCCTCGGCCAGAAGTTGTAGGCACAGGACTTTGACTTGACGTTTATGACGCAGCGGAGGCAGTTTGCGGAATCGATGGAAGTCGGGCAGTCGATATTGTTCTTGTTCGTGCCTACTTCCCAAATAGGGCAGAAGAACGCTATTTTCGTGATTGCGGATGGAATAGTGGAAAGCGAAAGCTTGCCTGCCTCCTCTTCGGAAATGTGCATTTTCTCCCCGCTTGCGTCCGCCTCCTGCTGCGTCAGCAGCCTGTCGCGGGGGAATTTGAGGAAATGGGCATAATCCGATAGCTGGAGTGGCGAGCCCGAGACGCAGGATTTCCCCCCCTCGAAAACTGCCCCTTCCTTCGAAAGCCATCCTGCGTAGCTTTGTATGGCGGAGCGGGGCTTGCCGAGGATTATGGCGGATGTTTCGGAAAACGCCTGCCCGATTGGCACAAGGTCTGGCTTTTCGGATTTGAAGTGTGCAGAAGAAGAGGATGCCCTCCGGACGCCCGAAAGCTCAGGTTTTTGCTGTGAAGCTATTTCGAGGAGGGAAGGGAGCCTTTTCTTTTCCGCAAGCTCATTCCTGAATTCCCCGAGGAGCTTTTTCTTTATCGCGGAATATTTCGAAGGCTCAAGCTGCAAATTGCCGATTGCGTGGCGCTTGTTCTTCAGGTTGAAGGAGAACATGCATTCTGCGCACCCGGACAGCCCGTGCGAGTAATATATGTCCGAGGAATAGTCCACCTTGTGGACCTCGAAGTTGCGCTGGGACAGGTAGTTGTTCGTGCGTATCCCGAATGTGCAGGAAGTGCACTGCCCCCCGAAGAGGCAATCGGAGTATATCACGTGGGTGGCATAGGCAACATACTTCGACTCGAACACCTGCTCCGAGCGATAGACGAAAAACGCGTCGATTATGTAGCTTGAGGACTGCACGGAGCCGGAGTTGCCCAGAACCACGCTTCCAGTGTAGTAGATGCGCTCGGAAACCGCTTCGATTAGCGAGTCGATGTCCTTGCAGTCGTTTATGCTGATAGGGCCGTATTTTTTCTCGAAATGCACGTCATCGAACGCGAGCCACTTGGAGCCGTCGTAGTAAGGCAGCACGCCGAAAACCGCCTCCTTGCCGGATTCGTCCGATTGGCGGATTGTGCTTTCGCGCTTGAATTCGGAGAGCCATGGAGCGAAATCATCAAGCTCGCCGACCTCGCCGCCAAGGAGCACCCTGCATGTTGCCTTCCACTTCCTGTCCACTTCGGCGTATGCCTGGTCGCCCTGCATGTATGCCATATGGGCAATATGTGTCTTAAACATATATTTAATAAAGTGTAGTCTTGAATAAGACTACAAAATGGAAGCATTAAAAGATGGCAACCCGATAGAATGCCATGGAAGAGGCGGATATCCTCAGGGAGCTCGGGCTTACCGAAGCGGAAGCGCAAGTTTACCTTGCGCTCCTTGAGATTGGATCTAGCACTGCCGGGCCCGTGATAAAGAAGACGGGCCTGCACAAGGCGACCACGTATCAAATCTTCCAGCGGCTTGCCGAAAAGGGGCTGGTTTCCTCTATAATCGAGGGCAAGAAGCGGCACTTCTTGCCCGCCAACCCCCGGCGCCTGCTGGATATCCTGCACATGCAGGAGGAAAAGCTGCAAGCGTCGCTTCCGAGCCTCGAGGCGATGCTGCAGGCAGGCATGGGAAAGCAGGAAGTTTCGGTCTATACGGGCACGAAAGGCATACGCTCGGTGCTGGACGGCATGCTCCATGAAGTCGGGGACGGGGGCGAGTATTTCGATTTCGGCTCGCCCGGGCTTTTCCGAGAGGTGATGGGGGCGTACTTCCCGGCATGGCAGCAGGTCAAGAGGAAAAAAAGAATCACGTCATACGTCATCTTCAACGAGACGCTGAAGAGCAACCGCGAATTCTTCAAGGAATACTGCGGCAAGGCGAGGTTCTACCCCAAGGAATATTCAAGCATCACCGACACGTTCATCTACAAGGACTCAGTCGCGCTTATCATCTGGACCGCCAAGCCCCCGGTCGCAGTCGTGATAAAAAACAGGGACAACGCGGAGGGCTACCGCAACCAGTTCAAGCTGATGTGGAAAAAAGCCGAAAAAGCGTAGGAGAACTTGCGTCGGAACCTGCGCGTGCCGCGCGGATGCCGGAATCTTTTTTTCAAGACGGGACGCACTCGAAGCCGTAGCTCGCCTCAATCGGGTTCAGGTCGTCGGTCATGATGTCCCGCCCGACCGCAGGAAGGGGCGTTGCCCTTGCCTTGCCCGCAGTTATCACGAGGTTCACAATCTTCCCTTCCTGCCCCAGTGGCTCGCAGGAGACCTCCTCGAATGCGGTCGCGACTGTGGCGCAAAACGCCCTGTTCGCAGGCCCGCCGGCTTTCACAATCACGTTTGCCATGAGCGAGCCGTTGTCCGAGAGGGCACGGGCGGCTGTTGCGAAAAACTCCGCGCTTCCGATGTGAGGGGGGAGGTGGCAGCCGGACGAGAAAACGTCTATTATTATGAGATCATAGCCACGATTTTCCTCGAGGAATTTGCGCCCGTCCTCCACGTGGAATTTCACGCCATCATCCTCATTTACAAAGAACCTGCTTTTGCATATGTCAAAGACTTTCGCATCTATGTCAACGACGTCTATTGTTGCCGAGGGGAAGATGCCCTTCACGTGGTGGACCTGCGTGCAGCCGCCTGCCCCGATTATCGCGACTTTCCTGACATTGCCGAGGGACCGCATGCGCGCAGCCATCACCTTGGCGTATTCGAAGACCGGCGCTGAATGGTTCGACAGGTTGAGGCTGGACTCCGCCCACCCGTCCATGATGAGATACCTCGCGCCCGCGGAATCGACCACCTTCGCGGTGTAAAAGTAGGTCGGGATGCCGAAGGGCTGGGCGATTGCGAAGCCCGAGAAAAGCGCGAGTGCGACCAGTATGCACGCCGCATGCGCGCCGGACGGCTTTTTCATGAAAAGGATTGCGAGCACCGCCATCATTGCGCCGGCGGCTGCAAGCGTCGCAGCAACGCCGATTACCGGAAGCATGAAAAACGCGGGTATGAACGTGCCTGCAATCGAGCCGACGGTTGAAACCGCGTAAATCGTGCCTGCGGACGCCCCTGCGTGCCCCTTGTCCGTCTTTTCGATAAGGACGGGTGAAACAAGCGAGAGCGAAATTGCCGGCAAGGAAACCAATAGCGCGGAGAGCGGCAGCAGAATCTGCCAGGGAAGTGAGAGATACCTGATGAAATCGCCGATGAACGGGAGCAGCGCCACGAACATTCCCGAAAGCAGGAGCGCCCTGCCGACAATCTCCTCCGCGTCCTTGCGCGGGCTTATCTTCGCCCCGAGCCAATAGCCGATTGACAATACCAGCATGAACATCCCGATTATGGATGCCCAGATTATCATGGAGGAGCCGAAGAACGGGTAAAGGAGGCGCGCGCCCGCGATTTCGAGAGCCATCATCGCAAAGCCCGCGATTATCGCCTTTGCCGAGTCGAGTTTGCCCATTGCCATGGCGGGATTTGCACGGCTTCAGTTAAAATGATTTGGCAGGAGCCGAGAGAAAATATGGGCGGTGCTGCTTGAAACTTATTCCTTGAAAACCGCGCTGCCTATCCTCACCATGTCCGCGCCTTCCTCGACAGCTATTTCAAAGTCGTTGGACATGCCCATGGAGCAGAGAAGCTTGTGCTGAGTTGCCTGCTTGCGAAGGTAGCGGAAAAACGCGCGGGTGGCGGATTCATCGCCTTCGATTCCCATTCCCATCAGCCCGACGAGTTTGACATTCGGGAGATTCTGGATGGATGCGGCGAGTGCGGAAAGTTCGGATTGCCTGATGCCCCTCTTCTTTTCCTCGCCGTTGTTCACTTCCACGAAGATTTCGATTTCCTTCCCCGCCTGCTTGGCGTGGCGGCTGATTTTTTCTGCGAGGGGAAGCGAATCCACGCTTTGTATGCAGGAGAAAAGTTCCACCGCGCGCTTTGCCTTGTTGGACTGCAGCGTGCCGATCATGTGCTTTTCGATTCTGGAAAACGACGCAAGGGGGATGATGCCCGCAAGTTCATCGAATTTTTCCTCCGCATCCTGCACGCGGTTCTCGCCGATAAGAAGGGAGGGGCGAAGCCTTGCGAGTTCCGCGATTTGCGCAGCCGTTGCGTATTTCGTCGCGAACAGGATGCGGATTTCGGAGGGTTTCCTGCCTGTGCGTTCCGCTGCGCGGGCAATGCGCCCTTCAACTTTTGCCAGCCGCTCTATGATTCTCATAAAACGCCTCAGAATTTGCCGCCCAGCGACTGGTAGAGAAGCAGGACGTTAAGAAGGATTATCACGCCGGCGATTGCCCATGCGGCAATCTCGGTCTTTTTGCGGTTCACCTGCGCGCCCATCAGCTTCTTGTTTGAAGTGAAAATGATTAGGGGGATGAGCGCGAATGGGATTCCGAATGAGAGTATCACCTGCGAGAGGATGAGGATGGAGAGAGGGTCGAGCCCGAGCCAGATTACGACGAATGCCGGAATCATGGTGATTAATCGGCGGAGGAATATCGGAATCGTTGTTTTCAGGAAGCCCTCCATTATCACCTGCCCTGCCATTGTGCCAACAGCCGCGGACGATAGCCCTGAAAAGAGGAGCGCGATTGCGAATGCCGTGCTTGCCGCCCCGCCAAGAAGGGGTTCCAGAGTGGCGTGGGCGTCCTCGATTCCGACCACGGTCATGCCGTTGGAATAGAAAACCGCGGCTGCCATGATGAGCATGGCTGCGTTTATCAGGAAGGCGAGGTTCATCGCAATCCCGATGTCAAGCATGGTGTGGCGGAGGTGCTTTTTCTTGCCGTGCCCCTCGTTCACGCGCGGCTGCACGAGCGCGGAGTGGAGGTATATCACATGGGGCATGACCGTTGCCCCGAGTATCCCGACCGCGACATAGATGCTCTCGTGCCCGATTGTCGGAATGAAAGTGTGGTATGCCACCTTGCCCCAGTCCGGCTTTGCGATGAAAAGCTCGAATAAGTAAGATAGCATTATCGCCCCCACGCAGCCCATTATCGTGTATTCGAAGCGGCGGAAGCCGTAATTCTGGATGGCGAGCATGGCAAATACCACGATGCCGGTTATCACACCCGCCACTGGAAGCGGGATGTGGAACAGCAGGTAAAGCCCGAGCGCAGCTCCGAGGAATTCCGCGAGGTCTGTTGCAAGAGCCACCAGCTCGGCGACAATCCAGAGGAAGCCCGAGACCATTGGAGAGAACCTCTCGCGGCAGAGCTGCGGGAGCGTCTTGCCGGTCGCAATCCCGAGCTTGGCTGAGAGGTATTGTATCAGCTGCGCCATCAGGTTGCTCGCAAGTATAACCCAGAGAAGGGCGTAGCCGAACTGCGAGCCTGCGGCTATGTTGGTGGCGAAGTTGCCGGGGTCCATGTAAGCTATCGATGCTACGAACGCAGGTCCGAGGAACACGAGGGCGCTTTTGCACCCGCCCGCCCCGCACAATCTCTTGATAATTTCCAGGATATCACCGTATTTGCCTTGAATCGATTGGCTGCCCGTGCGGGTCTGACTGCGGCTTGCCCAAAAGCAGGTAAAGCCTGCGGGCCGTGTCGTCCGATATCGCGTGCTCAAGCGCGCATGCCTCGGCATGCACCCGCCCGGATGGCACCTTGAGCGACGAGGACAGGAAGGACTCTATCACCCTGTGCCTGAAGGTCATCTTCCGCGCGAGCTGCAGCCCCTTGCGGGTAAGCGTCGCCTCGCCGTAGAAACGTTTTTTCACAAGCCCGCTTTTGTCCAGCCGCATAAGCATCTCCGAAACGCCGGGCTTTGACACGCCCAGGTAGCTTGCCAGATGCGATGACTGCGCAGAGCCGTGCTTGGAGCGCAGGTAGTAAAGCGCGCGCACGTAGTCCTCCTCGCTTTTGCTTCCCATGAAAAAGTTAAGCTTGCTTAACTTTATAAAAGCCGCCCATCCCGGAAGCCACAGCATTTTAATCCTTGCCGTGATTCATCAAGACATGGGATCAGACAAGACAAGGGCGCTGATATCCTTCGTGAAGATAGTGGTCGCCCTGGCCGCCGGTTATGCGATTGCCCACTTCTGGAACGAAACCGGAAGCAGCAGATTTTTCGACGAGTCCATTGCGGGCTACTCGGGATATATTGCCGGATTGATAGTCGCAATCATGGTGTTCTTCCTTCTTTCGAAGATGAGCAAAGGAAGCGGCGACTAGATTAGTTCAGGCACCGGAAAAACAGCCAGCTAAGCGGACATCTCAAACATCCTGTCAAGGGACTTCTTGGCGCGCAGAAGCACCGGCTCGGGAATCTGTATCTCCTTTTCAGCCGGAAGGTCCCGCAGTGTCTCGAATATGCCGAGGAGCGAGTTCTTCTTCATGTAGGGGCAAAGAGAGCACATGCCCACGAACTGCTTGTTCGGAAGCTCGGTGCGCAGCCTGTCTGACATGCCGCACTCGGTGGCGAGGAGGAACGAGGGCGCGTCGGAATTCCTCGCGTATTTTTCCATGTCGGTCGTGCCGCCCACCATGTCCGCAGACTGCGCAACCAGCGGCGGGCATTCGGAATGCGCGAGTATCTTGATGCCCGGGAAGCCTTCCCTTATTGCGGCGATTTTTTTCTCGTCAAAATCCCTGTGGACAACGCAGCGCGCGTGCCACCCGATTATCGTCTTGCCGGTTTCCCTTGCGACGTTTTGCGCCATGAACTCGTCGGGCACGAATATCACTTCCTTTTCAGGAAGCTTGCCGATTATTTTCGCGGCATTCGCGCTCGTGCAGCAGACATCGGACTCGGCTTTGACTTCGGCAGTGGTGTTCACGTAGCAGACCACGGGCGCGTTGGGGTGCTTTTTGCGGAGCTTTTTCACGTCCTGCGCGGTTATGTCGTCGGCAAGCGAGCAGCCGGCTTCAAGCGACGGGATGAAAACCCTCTTTTTCGGGTTGATTATCTTCGCGGTCTCCGCCATGAAGCGCACGCCGGAGAAAAGTATGATGTCGGCATCCGAGTTCTTCGCCTTTACCGAAAGCCCGTAGGAGTCGCCGGTGAAGTCGGCCACGCCGTAGACTATGTCGGGCGTCTGGTAGGAATGCGCAAGCACCACGGCGCGCTTCTCCTTCTTCAGGCGGTTGATTTCGAGCGTGAGCGGGGCGTATGAGAGGCATACGTCCATGCTCCAGCCCAGTGCCGAGAGCTTCGAATACAGGCGCTTTGCCTCGTCGCCAATTTCCTCTTTTGAATACATATGTCTCCCGCGAATATCAGGAAAGATATGTTAAAAATGGAGCTTATCCGCCGCCGGAGAGGCAATGTTTAAAAGGCGGTCAAACAGGAACAATGCGGAGCGGGGGGAGAATGGCTAACCCGGCGTCAAGCCGCGGGAGGAAGTTCTGCCCACCCGAGATGGTCCGAAGCCGCTTAAGGCGGCATCGGGAACAGAAACGATGAACATTTGCGAAAGCAAATGTTCAGACGTCGAACGAAGTCGTTCGACGCCGATAAACTCGTCCGGCAGATGAGTATGACGAAAGGAGATGCCGGAGCGAGGCTGAAACGGCCCGTGCAAGGACAGTGAAGGTGCAAGGCGTTATGCCGCTCAGTCCAATGCCATGGGAAATCCCGCAAGGGATTTTCCAGATGTCGCAGGCTCGCCTGCGACACGATTAACTGAAGGCAGGCTACCACCCTCCGCTCCCAACAAAACCCCCAGCGCAAGCCCTATCCCGAGCCGGATGCCGCCCTCCGCCGCCAAGCCCACCCCCCTTATTTTAATCCCTTTCCTCTCCAAAGCCATTCGTGCCAAGGTAACTCAGCTTGGTTAGAGTGCCAGACTCATATTTGGGAAACCCCGAGAGGGGGAACCCGCAGAATGTGAGTGATGAGCCGGCTTGCCGGCGATGATATACACAGGCAAAGGCGGCAGTTGCTGCCGTCTCATAACCGAGAAATCTGGAAGTCGTGTGTTCAAATCACACCCTTGGCACATTCTTCTACCTTTAGTCTAATTCATATCGGAATAATTTTTTCAGCCAATTATATATAGGCAGGGCGCCGCCAAGTAGCAGAGGTGTGGATTATGCCACAGAAAATTATAATCGGCGGCGGGAAAGGCGGGCAAATAATTAAAGTAGGGAAATAATTCTACAGATTCAACCCCACGAAGAACATCACGTCCAGCTGGGCGCTGGCGCCGATTCCTTACGGCATGGGGAGGATTTCCGAAACAGCCAAGAAGTCCAAGCCCAAATCCGAAGGAATCCAGTAATTCCATAAAGAATATAAACAACAAGAAAAGAAGAATTGCATGGAAGATTTAGCGCAGATAAAGGAACTCCGCAGGCGGCTCGGGATGACGCAGCACCGCCTTGCGGCGATTTCCGGCGTTTCGCAGTCCCTTATTGCGAAGATTGAGTCCGGCAGGGTGGACCCGGCCTACAGCAAGGCGAAAAGCATACTCTCCGCGCTCCAGCGCGAGCGGTTCTCCTCGGAAAAAAAGGCTTCAGACATAATGCATGCAGGGGTTGAAACGATACCCGCGGATGAAACGCTGCATGGGGCGGCCGCCCTCATGCGCAAGAAGGGGATTTCGCAGATGCCCATCTCGGACGGCAAGCGCATCGTCGGCAGCATAACCGAGCAGACAATTGTGGCGAATTTCACGGGCGAGCAGAAGAAGCTTGCGAATCTGCGGGTGCGCGAGGTGATGGAGGACGCTTTCCCCACCGCGCTGCCCGCCACGCCGGTTTCCGCAATCGCCTCGCTTCTGCACCACTATCCGGCCGTCCTCGTGATGGACAAAGGGGAAATCGCGGGGATAATCACCAAGGCGGACCTTCTCAAAACGATATAAGCTGCCGGGAATACCCAAGTGTTTTAATCTTAGCATTCTTGATTTTTGCATGGACCCCTCAAAACTTTCGGCAGCCGAAGAGGCGCTCAAGCTGGTCAGGCCGGGGCAGACAATCGGGCTCGGGACCGGCTCGACCGCGGAAGTGTTCATCGAGCTTCTCGGGAGGAAAAACTCCCACCAGGACATGAAACTCAGATGCATCGCCACATCCATTGCATCGGAAAAGCAGGCGCAGAGGCTGAACCTTCCGCTGTGCGGATTTTCCGAGCTTGAGTCGCTTGACATCGCATTCGACGGGGCGGACCAGGTGGATTCCAAGCTCAATCTCATCAAGGGGCTGGGCGGCGCGCTCGTGCGCGAAAAAATAGTGGACTACCGCGCCAAAAAATTCGTAATAATGGTGGGCGAGAGCAAAGTGGTGAAGAAACTCTCGGGCGTGGTGCCCGTGGAGGTAATCCCGCTTGCCGAGCATGCGGTGGCGCGAGACCTGAAGGAGCTTGGCGCAGTGAAAATAGAGACGCGCATGGCTGGCGCCGAGAAATTCGAGTCGGACAACTCAAACCACATCCTGCACGCGCATTTCGGCGAAATTCCCGACCCGAAAAAGCTCGAGGATGACATAAACCGGATTGCGGGCGTGGTGGACAACGGGATTTTCTCGCAGAACAAGCCGGTCGTCATTGTCGGCAATGAAAACGGGAAGGCAAGGACGCTGGTGTAGCAAATGCTTATTTTGCCGGAGAAACTGCGCGAAGAGGTAAGGAAACCCTTCGGGAAAATATACAAGGGCGCATCAGTGCTGCCCGTGTGCAAGGAGGCCGAGCGCCCTCTCATAACAGTGGGTGACCAGTGCGCGCACGACCTGATAACCGCGGGCATAGTGCCGGACATGCTCATACTCGACTTCAAGATAAAGCGCGTGGAAATCCCGAAGGAAATGAAAAAGGAAATTGCCCCTCACGCGAAAAACGCGTTTGTTGTTTTCTCCCCGCCAGGCAGGATTTCAAGCCAGCTTGCAGAGGCGGTCGGCATGCTTCTTTCCGAGGGAAGCGGGGCGATAATAGTGATTGGCGAGGATGACTTGTCCTCCCTTCTTGTCATGGCGCATGCGAAGATAGGGACGCTTGTCTACGGGCAGCCGGACGAGGGCGCGGTGGTCGTGCCGCTTGGCACGCCGGAAATACAGAAAAAGGCGATGGATTTCTTGGAACTGATGGAAGAACCTGATTAAATATCGCAGATTGGCGCGGGAATGAGCTTGTGCCTGTTTTTCTCCATGCGCGAGATGATTGCCCGCACGATTTTCTTCCCGAACTTCTTTTCGATTGCGCTTCTGGTTTCGCCCCGCCCTATTGCCGCAAGCACGACATCGGCTGCTTCGTAGGTAAAGCCAAGCTCGGATTCCGCCGTCTGCCCGCCCCAAAGCGCGGGGGAGGAGGGCTTGGAGATTATTCTTGCAGGGACGCCCAGATGCGAGGCGAGCTTGCGCACTTCTGTTTTGTAAAGCCCGCCAATCGGAAAGAGGTCCGCCCCTCCGTCACCGTATTTCGTGAAGTAGCCAAGCAGGAATTCGCTTTTGTCGCCCGTGCCGACAACCAGCCCGTTCCCCTGCTGAGCAATCGAGTAGAGGATTGCCATGCGGATTCTTGCGGACAGGTTGGCGCGGGAAAGCCGGCCTGACGAAAGGGCTCCGAACGCCGCAAGCGCCGGCTCGATGCCATGGAAAATGGTCTTTACCCCGAGTTTCTTTGCCAGCGCCTTGGCATCGGACATGTCCTGCGCCGGAGTGGAGAAAGAGGGCATCAGAACCGCAACAACGCGTCGCCTGCCAAGCGCGCGGACGCAAAGCGCGAGAGTGGCTGCGGAGTCAAGCCCCCCGGACAGCCCGATTACCGCGGTTTTCTTTTTCGAGGATTTGAAATAGCCGCGGATGAAAGCCGTGATTTTCTTTTCCGCCTTTTTCGCATCCATGCCATTCCCCTGTTTCATGCCAGCGCCTCAATACACCGTAGTTGACTTGAGGAATTTCTTCTTGCACTCCTCGAGTATGACAATCAGCGAGGCGGCGAGGGTGACTGCCAGAAGGTCGCCCGGCTCAAGCGGCACGGTCTTGAATACGTCCTGCAGCGGCTCAAGGTAGACAATCGCCATGTGCACGGCAAGCGAGAGTATTATCGCCACGTATATCGACGGATTGGAGAACAGCCGCGAAAAGAGCGATTCCTGCCCCGAGCGGCAGTTGAGCGCGTTTGCAAGCTGCAGGAAGACAAAGAGCGTGAAGACAACGGTCCCCGCCTTTTCGGGGGCGAATTTGAGGTAGAAGCCGAACATGGCAAGCGAAATCGCAGCCATCAGTATGCCTATCGCGAGTATGGATGCGACCAGGTTGCGGGAGACGAAGCTCGCCTTGGGGTTGCGCGGCGGCACCTTCATTATGTCGTGCGCCGGCTGCTCCGCCCCGAGCGCGAGCGCGGGCGGCCCGTCAATCATGATGTTTATCCAGAGTATCTGTATCGGGTGCAGCGGGAGCGGGAGGGACAGCGCCGGAGCGGCGAACATGAGGGAAAGCGCGGCGACATTGGTGGAAATCTGGTAGCGCACGAACGACTTGATGTTGTTGAAAATCGTCCTGCCGTAGCGGACCGCGTTCACTATGGATGAGAAGTTGTCGTCCGTGAGGACCACGTCCGCGACCTCCTTTGTAACATCCGTGCCTGCGATGCCCATGGCGACCCCGATGTCCGCTTTTTTTATCGCGGGGGCGTCGTTCACCCCGTCGCCGGTGACCGCGACCACCTCGCCGGATTTCATCAGCGTGCTTACGATGCGGTATTTCTGCTCGGGAGTCACCCTTGCGAAAACAGCGGTGTTGGAAAGGATGCGCAGCAGCCCCTCGTCCGTTATGCCTTCAAGCTCGGAGCCGTCGATTGCCCGCTGCCCGTCAAGAAGCCCCACCTTCTGCGCTATCGCCTTTGCCGTGGCAAGCGAGTCGCCCGTGACCATGATGACGCGTATGCCGGCCGAGCGGCAGAGCGAAAGCGCGTGCTGGGCTTCCGGGCGCGGCGGGTCTTCCATGCCCACAAGCCCGACATAGACAAGCCCGCGCTCGGTGTTCTGCGACGAGTATTTGCCGGAGCCTTCGACAGGGCGGTAGGCGAGCGCCAATACGCGCATGCCGGACTCGCCAAGCGAGCGGTAGTCGGACGCGATTTTCCTGCGCCAGGAGGAATCGAGCTTCTTTTCGCCTGAAGAGAACAGCACGCGCGTGCAGCGCGGGAGCACCTGCTCGGGCGCGCCCTTGACAAGCGCCATGCGCTTCCTGCCGAAAAGCCGAATGGAGCTCATCATCTTGCGGTCGGAGTCGAACGGGATTTCCCCGACCGTGCGGTGCGCCATGCGCAGGCGGTGCTCGTCCGCCCCGCAGAGCTTGACCGCGCGCAGAAGCGCGGTTTCGGTCGGGTCGCCGCTCATGGATTCCTTCCCGGAATCATGCACGTAAAGCGCGTTGTTGCAAAGCGCCATCACTTCAACCGCGCGGGAAAGGGAGGTGTCGCGGCGCATTGCCTGCGAGTCAAGCTCGCCCTGCGATATGCCGTAAGTTTTTTCCGGAAGCACTATCTCCTGCACAGTCATCAGGTTCTGGGTAATTGTGCCGGTCTTGTCCGTGCAAATAACCGTTGCCGAGCCCAAGGTCTCGACCGCCGAAATCTTGCGCACTATTGCGTTGCGCCTCGCCATTTTCTGCACGCCCAGTGCAAGCGTGATGGCAAGAACGGTGGGCAGCCCTTCGGGGATTACCGCCACGGCAAGCGTGACTGCGACGACGAACATGTCTGCCATCGCCTCGCCGCGCAAAAGCCCGATGACGAAGAAAGTCGCCGCGAGCGCTATGCCCGCGTATCCGAGCTTCTTGGAAAGGTCGGAGATGTCCGCCTGCAGCCTTGTTTCCTTCTCCTCCTCCTTTGCCACGATGCCGACTATCTTGCCGAATTCCGTGCGCATGCCGGTTTCGACCACCAGCCCGCGGCAGTGCCCCCTCACGATTGTCGTGCCGGCGAATATCATGTTCTCCTGTTCGGAGAGGACTGTTTTCGCGTTTAGCACCCCGGTGGACTTTTTCGAGGGGTGGGACTCGCCCGTGAGCATGGACTGGTCGCAGGCGACGTTCACGGACTCGATTATGCGCATGTCCGCGGGCACGCGGCTGCCCTCCTCCAGCATCACCACGTCGCCGGGCACAAGCTCGCGCGAATTGATCGTGATGTCCTGGCTGCCACGGACCACGACCGAGCGCAGCACCACCATCTTTTTCAGCGCCTCAAGCGCGCGCTCGGCCTTGAATTCCTGCCAGAAGCTAAACGTGGTCGCGACGAGGATTGCGGCGACGATTGCGGTCGCGTCAAGGAGCTTTTTCGAGTCGACGGTGAATCCCAGCGCGGCTGAAATCGCGGCTGCGGCAATAAGCATGAGTATGGGGAGGCTTTTGAACTGCCCGAGGTACATCACGTACCACGGGTCCTTTTTTTCGGCTATGAGCTCGTTGTACCCGTGCTGCTTCAGCGCGGATTGCGCCTGCGATGCGGAAAGCCCGGACTGGGAGGAGCCGAGTTCCCTGAAAGCTGATTCTATTGAAACGGAATGCCATTTGCCATTCATTCGCCCACCGAAAGGGGATTGGCGGCGCAATATTAAAAAGAGGCGTGAAAAATTTCCGAAGAAATTTTTCAGCAGTGCAGTACGCGCACGGATTGCACTCCAATCAGAAGTCGGTCAGCTTTTTCTGCTCAAGCGCCCTCCTTCGGCGGGTTGCGGGCTTTTTCTCGGGAATGGCGGCGGGTTGCTGCGGAAGCTGCGCTTTTGCCGCCTCAGGGGGCCTCGCAGCCCGCGGGAGGGCGGATTCCCTTCCCGTGTATTCCTTCCGTGCCTTGCCCTCTTTTTTGGGCGCTTCCTTTTTCTGCGCCCCTTTCGGAGTGCGGGAGAACTGGAGCTGCATCTTCCCGACAATGCGCTTCATGTTCTCCTCCTTCTTCCTTGAGGAGTGAAAATACGCCTCGTCGCGCGTGTTCTCGGTTATCAGGACAACGACCTTGCCAGCGGAAAGCCGCCCTGCCCTGCCCCTGCGCTGTATGGTGCGGATTTCCGACGGGATTGGCTCGAAGAAGACCACGGTGTCCACCGAGGGGATGTCCAGCCCCTCCTCGCCGATTGATGTCGCGACCATGATGTCGAATTCGCCATTCGAGAATTTTGCGATTGTCTGCTTCTGTTCATCCGCTGTGACACCTTCCTTTTTCCCCACGAATCGTTCGGCGGAAAATCCTGCCGCCTTGAGGGTATCCACGATTGCCTTTACCTGGTCGCGGTACTGCGCGAAGACCAGCACCCTCTCCTTCTTTTCCTTCTTCGCGGAGAGCATTTCAATCAGCTTGTTGAGCTTGGGGTGCTCCTTCGCAGTCGTGCAGATTTCAAGCGCGCGGACAAATCGCTTGTCCGAGAAAATCCTGTGGCGCGCTTTCGTGTCAGGGCGAGCGCGCAGCTTTTCCACGTATGAAAGGAACGTGGACAGCCCCTGCGTCTCGATAAGCTCGAGCATGTGGACAAGATTGAAGATGGTGGAGTAGAAGGAAAGCATGGAATAGCGCATGCCCTCGGAAAAGCGCATGATGCGCATGCGAAGCTCGACCAATCCCTTTTTCGAGCGGGTGGGCACCGTGACATTGTAGTTTTCGAGGTACTTCACGTTGTCCGCAAGCATTGCCGCAAGGAGGTTTCTCACTTCCGAGAAAGTATCGCCAAGCGGCACGCGGATGTATTCCACGTCGAGCTTCTGTATGTATGGCGAAACGTCCGAATCGTCAGCCGTGCGGATTTCTATGTTTTCCACGCCCAATGCATCCACTATTTCCTGTATGCGTTGCTTGCTGCCGCCGGGCGATGCCGTAAGCCCCAGAAGCTGCCCGCCAGCCTCCACGACCTTTTGGGCGACGAAAGTGTATGCGTAGCTTCCCACCGCGCGGTGCGCCTCGTCTATAATGCAAATGGAGCATGCGCCGTCCGTCCTTCCCGCCTTGATGTCGTTCTGGAATGATTGCGGGGTGGAAAAACACATCCTCCTTTTCCAAAGCTCCTCGCGCTTTTTCGGGGAAACTTCACCAGTGATGAGGGAGCAGTCCGCTTCGGGAAAGTCGGACATCTCAAGGAATGTCCTGTAGTGCTGGGCGACCAGCGGCTTTGTGGGGGCGAGGAATACTGCCCTGCCCTTGCCTATCCTTCCCTCGATTACAAGGAAGGCGACAAGCGTCTTTCCCATGCCGGTTGGCAATACCACGAGCGTATTGCCCTTTGACAATGCCGAGGCTGCGATTGCCGACTGGTATGCCCTCGGGACAATGCCTGCCTTGAGGAAGCCCATGCGCGAGAAAACGAAGATAGCATTTAATTACATGCCTGCGGTAGTATGCCCGTGGAAACATGATACTTCCGAAAGCCCCTGTTGAAAAGCTGATTCGCGAGGCAGGAGCCGACCGCGTAAGCGACAGCGCGGCAATGGAGCTTGCAGAAGTGCTCGAGAAAATCGGCGTGGAAATTTCGGAAAAGGCGATAAAATTCGCCAAGCACGCGGGCAGGAAAACCGTGACTTCGGCTGACATCAAGCTCGCGGCAAAAGAATAGGCGCTGGAACCCCGGCAAAGAAAAGTTGAATTGCACGAATCTTCTTTTGGAACTTTCCCGCGCAATTGCTAATTACTCCTGCTCTTTTGGCGGGAGAAACTCAATTGGAGCAAAGAGGCACATGGCTGCAAATTCGTTTTTATTGCGCCGAGCCGAGGCGCTGTCTTGCCAGTCCAAAGTAGAGGTTATCATGAATATCATGGGCGGCAGATTGCACTTGTTGGCGTATTTCGGCGGCTTGGCATTCGCCATCCACCAAGCCAAATCCGAGAGACCCATTTCACGATACTGCGCGTTGGGCAGGACAAAATCATCATTTGCCGGCTTATTGCCTGTGTTGGATCCGGGGACAAAAACATAATTAACCTTGAACATTTCGAAACGGCTGTTGTTGGATTCAGGATAGGCAAAGAATTGCATGGCGAGCGACCTTGCCATGGTGTAATCCCTGCTCGAAACATAATGACCGGGAATGATGAGAACTGCATCTGTCCTTTTCTGCCAGAGATTTGTATCAAAGAAACTGCCGCGCGTTGGCGTTGAGTGGACAGCTTGGTTCGGATGGACGCGAGATGCAACTGCCATGCGTTGTTCAAAATGGAAGAGAATAAAAACATGGCGGCAACGGCAAAGAAAACCCGGGCGGGCGCAAACGGCGCTTACGGCACGCGCGGAAGGTACGGCAAGAAGCATGATGATTCGCCGATTGTGCACTCCATACCTGTGACCGCGATGGAAACGGCATTTGAAACCTGGCGCAAATCAGCCCCACTTTCCAGACTGTAAATTTTTGCAGGAATTGCCGGAGCATCCGATTGGGGGAGGTAGCTGTCGACCAATGATTTTACACCTGCAAGGCTCTGGGGGTCAAACTTCAATATCACGTCCCTGAACCTGCTGTCTATCGAACTTGAATAGGATGGCAGAGTTATGGAGACGTGTTTGCGTTCTACTGAATTGCCTGAAGACGCCATTGCCTCTGCAAGCATCGCTCCCTCGAGCGCTTCCTTGCATGAAAGCGCCAATTGCACCGACCTGCATGGCAGGGCTTCATCTTCGTAGTTGTTTTTGTTGAGATAAATCTGTGAAGTTCGGATGAACTCGGATATTTCATCCTTACTTGCAGCAGGAAAGACGCGGGATATTTCATTTGCAGCGCTATTCCAATCAGGAATGCGGCTTGACCATGCTTTCGCCGCGTCTGCTGAAAAAAGGCTGTAGGAAAAAAACTTGAGAGTTCCAAGGCGGTTTTTATCGCCCCAATGCTCTTCAACCAAGCTTTCATATTTTGCATATTCGCCGCCGGCATTCAACCGCGTTTCCAAATCCGCCACGAAATCAACAATCGATGGAAACTTTTTGTAAAGGTCTGGATTTTTCTTGGCGTCAACAGACCAGCGATAAACCATGTCGCTTGCAAGCCATGATAGCCGCCCGACCTCGCCCGCACCTAGTTTGGTACCAGTCGATTTCTCAAAAGCGCTTAGCATATCTGAGAGGAGCGAAACTTGTACGTAATACCTATCTGTACGGTTGCTGCAAGCGTTGATAAACGTCATTATCTTGTAAACATCTTTTTCAGATGGACTGGGCATCTCGGCAAGGTAAATGAATATCGACGTGGACAGCTGCATGCGCTCCTCGATTGACATGGCGGGGAAAAACTGTTTTGAGACCTCAAATATGAAATCCAGACCTGAACCGTTTGGATGGGAAGTAGCGCGCTTGCTTTCCGGCCAAATTCGCCCATTTTTTAGCCAAGTTCCATCTAGATTGAGTCTGTTTTCAATTTTTTTCAGTTTCCCTGGTTCGCCATCAAGCAAGGCAAATGTGCAAAACGCCTGCTCGTCGCCTATTTCCGCACCGAATCCCGCCGCCACACCTTGCCGGCCAAGTTTTCGGATTATCGAAACCGTGTCCCCCTTGAAAAAAGCCCGGATAAGCGCCACCTTCCCTACTCTTTCAGAAATGCCCTCAAGCACTGTTTGGAACGGAACGAAATATGGCTGCTCGGCGTTTTTTCCAGTCAAATTCCCGGCCACCTCGCGAGCCATGCTCTCTGCCAAATAATTTTCGATAAGCATTATGAGATGGTCTTCGCTTGGGGTGATTTTTTGACCTGCTGGCGACTTCGCCAGTTTTGCGCCTGATTCCCACAGTGAAACTATCGCTTGGGCGAATAGGTCGATTGTTTTTCCTTCGAACGCACCTTGCCCGGCAGGAGAATATTTGCATGAGTCACTAAGATGACGATAAATGCCGCCTTCTTTTCCAAGATATTTCACAAGAACGTAATCTGCCGCAAGCCTGAGAAGGGCCGTTCTTGCCTCGTTTTTCATCCCGGCGTCCACAGAATCGATATTTTCCAGATGAAAGTTCATCCGTTCGACAATGTTGTCAAGGGCATTCCCCTTGTCGGCGGCAGTTTCAAGCGGCTCGTTTTCCCAGTCGAACCTGAGCGTCCTTGCTTTCATTTTCGAAAGGAGCGAAAGCATTGTAATGACTATATCGTTCGCCTGTTTGGAATCTCCGATTTTAGGGGAAGATTGCTCAAGCAAATCGCCTAGGGCCTCACCCAATTTCAGCAGTGTTGAAATGTCCTTTTCGGAGATGCCGCATTTTCTTAGCTTGTCGAATATTTGCGCAGGCGAGTTTTGGAAAAACGCCGAGTGCACAGTGGTTTCGCCAACGACGCCGCAGATTGATTGCGCAAGCGAGCGAAAATGGATGTACTCAGTTGCAGGCGTTCTTTTTGTTTCTGGGAATAAATCGCCTGTGATTACTCTCGCAATCATCTCAGTTATGCCCTCATCAAGCCACTTTATGCGATTCTGCCCGTAGGATTCGGGGAAACCGCCATACTTTTCGACTGTTTCGTGGATGGTTGTGAGGATAAGGGCGTCTTCCTGGCCCTGTTCGCCCGAGTATTGCTGTTTTATGCGCTCCATATTCAAAACGATAAGCTTGCCAGAAATGCTACGGATGCCTTCGTCGTTCTGTATTTCATCCATCGCCGTGCGTATGAAGAAATCATCTAGGGGGAACTTGTCCTCTTCGAGAAGAAGTTTCGCTGCCTGTTTCGTACTTTCAACGATGACCAATTTTGTTTCCTTCTTTTTATCAGGATCTTTAAGGAAATTCTTGAATCCTGACTCAATGTGGTTTGTGGCTTTTTGATATGCTTCCGTCGCTTTTTTGACGATGGATGCCGAAACTGCAAGCAAGACAACCGGTCCTTCAGAAAGGGTTGCAAATAATTTCTTGATGAAACGGTTTTCTATAGGCCTGGCTGGCACAGCCGCAATCGGCAATGCAAGCGAAATCGAACTCAAATTTTCACCAGTGTTTCGAAAAACAACTTTCAGTTTTTTTGACTCCAGACGCGCATATTATCCACTCTTAACCACGATAGTGTTTCCAGCACATGAACCCTGGCTTGCCTATATTGGTCATCGCATCAGACCAAGCGGAATCAAGCCCCATATGATACGCTTTCAAAGGAATGGAGAGGTGAGGATTTCCGCATTTCTTCCCGCGTTCTTCGGCCAAAGAGAAAATCTTATTTTTCAGGCGTGTGCATTCGAATGCCTCTTCGAGGCTTTTCACTTTCCTGAGCTTTTCCCGGATGTTGACAAGGAGGACCGTGCACATGCCGAGGAAGTAGGCATCCTCCTCCATCATCGTTATTTTTTGCATGGGCTCAGTATAGTGCCCGACGTCCATCGCCTCGATTTTTGCCCATCCTTCCTTCTCGCCGAATTTCTTGAGTATCTCCTGCCGGAAATCCACCATCTTCTTCTCGGCTTTTTCGAATGCGGGGAGGACTTCGTCTATGTCGATTACGCCTTTCTTGGCAAGCTCGGCGGCTTTTTTCAGTTCCGCTTTCAGTTTTTCTGCTTTGCTCTTGCGCATCGAATCACCCACCTTACGGACGATAAAATGTATGCTTTTCCAGGTTAATAATGGAATTGCCACGATGGTGCCGAGCAGTCCTAAGAGAGTTATGGCGCTCGCCCATGTTTGCGGCACCCCTACGCCCTGAAGCCAGCCAAAAACGTCGTCCAGATGGAACGTCTTCCCGAACTTATCCGCTTTCTCCTGAAACTCGCGCCTCTTTCTACCAGAATCAATTTCCTGCATTCGCTCATCGTGTTGTTTTGCCTTGATTGCCAGTTCCTTTGCGTCATCATCTAGAAACTTGCGATCCTGCTCGTTGAAACTTACGTTTGTTCTCCACCAAGCGCCGAAATTCCTGCCTTGGAAAGCAGACAGTTTGTCCATTTCGTCCAGAATATGGACAAGGATTTGCTCATCGTCCTTCGTGCCAAACCAACCAAGCATGTTCTCGCGGGTTTTCAGCTTAAGGCCAAACCTCTCCCGCGGGTTCATGTGCTGATAATCCGATTCAGTAACGATAAAGAAATGATATGTATAGCAGCCACGGTTTCCTACAAGAAGGGACATCCTTGAAGCAAACTCGGCAAATTCCGATTCTTTGATGTCTACCCCGACTTTTCTGCCGATTTCCACCCCTATTTCTTGCCAAGCGGCCGAATCCGCCGCGGAGTGATGTGGAACCGCATCTTTCAATGGAGACTCGGGATTTTGTTCATTGTCTTGCACACGAACGGACGATTTTTGGGATTGGGGACTGCCATTTTCCATCGCACTCGCGGCAGATTGGCTGCCAAATGCCAGCATGGCGGCCAAGGCAATGGCTCCAACACTGTTCCTGCGAGATACAGCACAGCTGGGCACCCGAAATAAGTGTTTCTCCTCTTTATGTCCAGCAGCTTTCATCTGCATATTAAACATGGTTGATTGAACACTTTATAAACGAGTATCCATTAACAGCCACTATAAAGACAGTGGCTGGCGAGACTGGCTGCAAGCACTTCGCCTGCCGAAAGCCGAACGAAAAGCGAACAGTTTATATTCTCTTTTTTCAGAGGTTAGCCCATGAAAGCGACACTTGCCGCAGTATTTGCCGTGCTATTGTTCAGCCCGGCGTTTGCCGCGCAATACACGGCTTATTTCATGCCCGAGCCGTTCCCGTTTTCCGGGCTGAACGGAAGCTTTGAGGGGCATTTCGGGGATTATTGGGTGGAGGCCGGTGCAGGCAGCCCGTTCCCATATATTTCCATTTCAGGCAGGAACGCAAGCGCGGATAATCTGGCGCTTGAGCTGGATTATCTGAAAAACATGTCGCTTTTGTCCTCCAATTGCAGCGCATTGGGGATTTCCATCCAAAACAGCACGGATATCATCTGCACGCCGGAAGGCTGGGGCGCGTGCCCGCAAGACGGCTCGTGCCGGCTTTCAGAGCCAAATGCTCCGGCAGCAGCGCCCACGGCCGCCTCGCAGGAAACCAACGGAGCGCCTTCCCCGTTGCATGACACGCTCGGGATAGCCGCGGGCAGTAGGGCTGCCATGAAAACAGGCGGCGCTGGGAACGAGGCGGCGGATGCTGCGGCTCCGGCGCAATCCGGAATCGGGCTTGAGCAGCTGCTGCAGCTCGCAGGCGCATTGATTGCCGTTGTGGTCGCGTCCTACCTGATATTGCAGCAGCGGCAAGTGCAGCTTGAGATTGACCCGCAGGAGGAGAAGCTCCTTGACAACGCGACAAGGGCGGGAATAATGCAGGAATTGTCCGGAGCGGACAGGATACCCACCGACCTTTCAATCAAGCTTGGCAAGAGCAAGGCAACGGTTGTCGAGCATTTGACCACGCTTTCGTCTGCCGGCTTTGTGGAGAGGGTGGCAACGCCGGGAAGGAAGTACGTTTTCTACCGGCTCACCCAGAAAGGAAAGCGCGCGCTTTTGAGAAGGGCGGGCTGAGACAGGAATCATTTATACGCTTTTTGCCATTTTTGGCGAACAATTAAATACCATACCGCCCATATTTTGCCAACTTAGGGAGGTGTGGGAATGGCTGTGAAGTTTGTTGCGCCAACTGATTCCGTGAAGAACTGCGGGAGCTCCAAGGTAGATGAGGGCAGGCGAAAGTTCCTGAAAATCGGCGGACTGGTAGTCATGGCGGCCTTCACGAACAAATTCAGCTCCATTCCTCTTTTTGCACAGGATGCCAAAGGCATCGTCAAGATGGATCTTGACCTGATTAGTATCAAGTCGAACGGAAATTTCACGATTAACGGCGCGGAGACCGTGGTTGGGGACAGGATACTTGATGCCGTGACCAACAATGGCGAACGGAAAATTTCGGAGGCCTATCTTGTGAACGGAAAAGTCTATGTCATCAGGTTCAAGTTCGGCATGGTCGTGATAAACGACACCAACGGCGCGACCGCTCACAAGGCATACGCGAATGAGATATCCAGCTTCCAAGTCCTCCAGCCAGACAAAGGCGAAGCCGTGAGGGTGCAGGTGGGCAACGAAATCATAACTGGAAGGATGATTGGTTCCGGCAACGACAAGGAGATAAAGCTGGAAGCAAAGGCCGCCTGAACGCTTGTGGGAAAGGGTTAAATCGTCAGCCGGATTTGGTATCCCATGGCACAAGCCCAAGCCGAGCAGAAAAAGCAGTTCACTCCAGATATGGCAGGCTTGCCATTGAAGGAGGAGAAGAAGCTCGACCTAAGCCTTATTGTCCCTCGAAAGATGGACTCGCTTTCCCAGATTGCGCCCCTTGAACTGAAAAACAGGGCGATGAAGCTTATTGAAGAATCCGACCTCCAGTCCAAGCAGAAGGAGAAGATGGGGGAGCAGATTGTGAAGGCAACGACTGTCGGGGACGTGAAGGATGCCCTTGACAAGAGCATCAAATACGACCCGATAAAGCTTCTCCACGGGATAGCTGCAACAGACATGGACTACCGCCAGAAGCAGAACGTATTGAAGCAGCAGCAGGAACTAGCAGGGGAGAAGAAGCCCTGATTGCCTTTGGCTAGGAACCATTAAATATTAGCCCAGAGTATAATAATGTGGATAAACAGCGCCGATGAGGCGTCCGAAATATGGCAAACGGAACAAGGAAAAAGTACACCCAAGTGCCGACGGGATTAGACCACTTGGCGTCAAAGCAATCCGCAACAAGGCTTTTTTTGAGGAACAAGAACGACACAGCTGTAGCAAACAAGAACGCCGTTGTCAACAAGGGCTACCCGGTCATAACCAAGAAAAGAAAAAACGGCGAGCCTGCCCCGGCTGTTTATGTCGAGCCGAGCCAAAAGGGCATCTTTTCAGGAGTCGGCCCGTTTGTCGGCAAAGTCGTGGCATACGGAATGGTTCTCGTTTCTCTGGTTACATTCGGCTGGATAGGCACAAGCACCACTCATGCGCAGAACAAGCCCCAGACCGAGCAGAGCGGCAAGCAGACGAAAATGACATGGGGCATGATAAAATCGAAAATCGGGGAGACTGAAAAGAAAACCGCGGAGAAAACTTGGGTCGAAAAAGGCGAGAAAAAGTATGATGTTGAATACAATGAAGGCGTGATTACATTCAAGAATTTTGATGGAAAAGGACACAACATGACATTTTCCCTTATAGATGACCAGGAGTTACGAGACGTCACTAAAAAACCATTGAAAATGATATTGCACGTGAACAGAGACGGTTATGATTGGGTATGTCTTGTATATGATTCGAATGTAATAGCGTTAAGAACTGCAACAACAGAAAATGGCGAGCCATGTGTAGTCTCTAAACTGATGGCGATTCAAGATAACGCACTCTCAGTAAACACTAAGAGCAGATGATATGTTTCTTTTTCAAACAACCACTGTCGAAAAAAATAGTAAAGCTAGGCAAGCGATTACCAGCAGTACGCTGAGCGATCAACTTTCTAGTGACATGATAAAAAATCTGAAATTTGTGGTAGTTGCAGGTAAAGAAAAAAATAAAGAAGTGTCAAATGCGGACGCTAACGCTTTACTCTCTCAGTTAGTGGGGGACAAAACATTTACAAGTACCAAAAACGAAACAAAAAAGAAAGTGACTATTACATCTATCGGAGATGGGATAGTAAATGCTGAGGTAACAGAAAATGGCAAGACAACAACTATGAAGAACATTGACCTCAAGACAGACGAAGGACGCAAGAAACTCGAAACATTTGTTGGAAAGGACGTTTTCAGGGAGTTCGTAGATTGGATCCAGCAAGCTTACGAGGACAATATCCGGAAAGTTCTCGGCTCGAAAATATCGAAAACCAAGAATCCCTCGCCGGTCAAGATTGCGGACGATGTCAAGAAGGCGAACAGGTTTTCGGAAGAGGGGGAGAAAGCCTCCACGGACGTTGCGAAGGAATACTCTCCCCTGAAGACAAAGGCGAAAAAGGAAAAGGGCGGCGAAACGAAAGAAGACGGCTTTTAGCTTATTGGCAGTTCCTAGCCCTTGGCGAAATAGGCGAACCTCTGCGCGAATGTCACCATGCACAGCGCGGCTGTTGCGAACAGCACGCCTGACGCGAGAGCCGGATTGAAGGGGATTAGAAACATTGCCAGCGCGAGTGCGAGTATGCGCTCGGCGCGGGGCAGGATTCCGGGCTGGGCGGCTATCTTCTTGGCGTCGGCGACGTGCCTGTGCTCGGCGTAGGCTGTTGCAAACGAAGTCATTGCCGAGCCGAAGAACAGTATTAGGATAAGGAGCAGGGGCGCGGAGAGGATGAAGAGCGGCAGGGGATAGGCGAGAAGCGCGAGTATGAAGAGGAATTCCACCAGCCTGTCGGTTATTCCGTCTATGTACGCACCGTAAGCCGAGACCTGCTTTTTCGCGCGGGCGACTGCGCCGTCAAGCGCGTCAGCCGCAGCTGAGAGCAGGAAAAAGAAGAGCGAGGGATAAACCTGCTGCGAGAGGGAAAACCAAAATCCGATTGCCGCGAGCACGACTGAGAAAACCGTTATCTGGTTCGCGGAAAACGGAAGCGCGGCAAAAATGCTGCCGAATGCCTTTTGCGCGGACACAAGCGCAGGGATTTTCTTCAGGCTCATTGTTTCTTCCCCCAGTAGTCGTAGTATTCTATGCCGAGGTGGGTTATCAGCCCCTCGCCAATCAGGTAACGGAGCGTGTTTTTCAATTTCATGTGCTGGATGGAAATGTCATGCTCAGGGGAAACGGTCGGCGCGTGCATGGGCGCCTTGAAGTAAAACGACAGCCATTCCTGCATGCCCATCATGCCCGCCCGCTGCGCCAAATCCATGAACAGCGCCAAATCAAGGACAATCGGCGCGGCGAGGATGCTGTCCTTGCACAGGAAGTTGATTTTTATCTGCATGGGGTAGCCCATCCATCCGAATATGTCTATGTTGTCCCAGCCCTCCTTGTCGTCGCCCTTGGGGGGATAGTACTCGATTCTTACCTTGTGGTACATGCCCTTGTACAAGTCAGGATACATTGCGGGCTGGAATATGAAGTCAAGCGATGACTTCTTGCTCATTTCCTTGCTCTTGAAGGAGCCGGCATCATCGAGCACGAGCCCGTCGCGGTTGCCCAGTATGTTTGTCGAGAACCAGCCTTTCACGCCGAGCATCCTCATCTTGAGCATGGGCGCAACCGTGGTCTTCACAAGCGTCTGCCCTGTCTTGAAATCCTTGCCGGCAATCGGAAGCCCCTTTTTCTTCGCAAGCTCCTCAAGCGCGGGAATGTCGAGAGTAAGATGCGGCGCGCCGTTCGCGTAAGGAACGCCCTCCATCAATGCGGCGTACGCGTAAATCATGGAAGGGGATATCGCGCCGTCGTTTGCGGCAAGCCCGCGTTCGAAAGATTCGAGTGTCGCATGGACGGGCTTTTCCTCGATGTAAGTCTCGGTGCTGGCGCACCAGACCGCAACCACCCTTGAAAGGTTCTTCTCCTTTTTGAAGCGGCGGATGTCCTCCCTTACCTGCTCTGCAAGCTCCAGTTTTGTCGCGCCGGTCTTCACGTTCTGCCCGTCGATGTTCTTGATGAAATTATGGTCGAAGACCGCCTTCATGGGCTTTATTTGTTCAAGCTCCCCCTTCACCAAATTGAGGTGCTCTGGGGTGAGCACGCCCGCTTTCATCGCGGACTCGTAGGCGTTGTCCGGGAAGATGTCCCATGAGGCGAATTCGATGTCGGATAGCGACGCGAGGGGGACCGCGTCCTTTATCAGGGGCGCCCGGTTCTCGTCGCGCTTGCCAAGGCGTATTGTCTGCATCTGCGTGAGGCTGCCGATGGGCAGTAAAAGCCCCTTGCGCGCAAGCATCACGCCCGCTATGAATGTCGTCGAAACCGCGCCAAGCCCGGGAAGCAGTATGCCAAGCTTGCCCTCGGCGGGAGCTATTTTTACCTTGTCAGCCATGAAGAACACCCCGATAAAAAGTTCCCGAAGGGAACTTTTTTGACGCAGGACGGATTCCTGCGAAGATGACTATTATATGAATTGTATAATAGTATAGATTATAAAAACAGTGGGGCGCTCAGATGCCCTTCTTCTTCATTGTTATGGCAAGCCATGCCGCCACCCCGAGGACGATGCCTATGGACACCATGGCTATTGCGTAGGCGCTTTCCGGAAGGGCGGGCAGCACTTGGGCGGCGCCATTTTGGGAGGAATTGTTCCCTCCTGTTTCCTGCCCTCCTGCTGAGAGGTTGAGTCCAGCGGTTGCGTTTGCAAGGGAGGAATTGTTTGAAAAGCCAGGAAGGACCTGCTGCAACGCGTATGCCGCCATGAGTGCAGTGGTGCGGGCGGAAACCTCTTCCGCGTCGTCCGGGATGGCATAGAACTTGGAGGCGTTCTTGTAGGCTTTCTGCGCAGCCTGCTGTATGCTCGTCAGCGCGGGAAGCGAATAGTCAGGAGTAAAGCAGTAGGAATACCCGCCGTAAAGCGCACTTTGCGAGGCGCGCGTCGCCACACGGTTTATCTCCACGAGCGAGGCGAGATAGGCAAGCGCGTTGTATTGCGAGCCTTCCTGCAGGACAAGCGAATAGGTGGTGCCCTCGTTTTCATAGGCGCGGGAAAGCGCTGCGCTGTTGTTCTCGAATCCCCATATCGCGTCCACGAACGGCCTTCCCGCTCCAAGCGCCATGGGCAGGCAGAAGGACGTCACCGTGTAGCACGCCTTCTGGCACGAGAGGAAATCGTAGCAGGGGCTCCGGTCCACGCCGGTCAGCACGCGGCATTTCGATTCGCCGCCGTGGTGGGTGTCTTTTATCCCGAGTATGGCGTCATGGACCGCGGAAAACTGGGAAAGCACTTCCGGGGAATAGCCCTGCGAAACATAGTAGGACCGCAGGATGCGCCCTATTTCATCAGTGCCTGTTGCGATGCGATAGGAGCCGGAATCGCCAAAGACTATGAACCCTTGGACTTTCGCCCCTGATACTGCAGCGTAGGCAGTCGAGTTGTCGTGCTGGAACGGGACCGGGGCGTGCTGCGTCCCGTTGTTAAGCTGCGCCGAGAGCACCACGACGGGGGGAGGGGTGTTGGAGCAGGCAAGCTGGAGGGAGAGGGCAACCAGCAGCGCAAGCAGCGTCAATCTCATGGCTAAACCTCGGGAAGAAGAAATAATAAAGAGGGGGCTTGGCTTCACAGCCCCTTGCGGTGCTTCTTGAACAGCCCAAGCGCGACTGCGCCAAGCGCAATCATCGCCACTATGCCCGCGGCCGCGAGTATAAGCGGGAGAGAGATGTCCTGCTTTTGCTGTTCGGGCGCGGCTTGCGCGGGCTCTGCGTTCGCCGCAGCCGGGGGGGCTGCGCACGGCTCGGATGCCCTCAGGCACCTGCCGCTGGCTTCGCACCAGCTGTAACCCGCGGAGGGTATGCAGCCGTGGGAGTCGCGCTCCGGGCCGGGCATGGGCGTTCCATTCGCAGGCTGGGTTGCGGCGGGCTGCTGCGCGGCAGGGGCCGCCGGAGCGGGCTGCTTGGCAGACATGAGGTAGTCCGTGAAGTTGCTCACGCTCGAAGTCCTTGCCCACCTTGAAACCGAATATGTGAGCGTCTTTGACTCGCCCGGCGCAAACGAGGGGAAGGCGAATGACACCGCTTGCCCGTCCTGCGACGAATACTGCGTGCTGAACTTTATCTCGCTCGTGTTGGCGAAGGCAAGCGGCACGGTGTCACGGAAAACGAACTCGGACAGGGTGCACGCCTCGCCGCCGGTGTTCACGAGGGTGGTGGTGAGGACTGAGACCGAGTTCGAGCTTTCGATGCCGCGGGAGATGTGCACCGTGCAGCTTGTGCCGCCGATGGTGAGCGTGTAGTCCGAGGCGTACTGGGACGAGGAAGTGTATCCCCCTCCTGCGCCGACGTTCCCTCCGGCAGACGTGCCGCTGCCGCCGTTGCCGGCGGTGGACGTGGATTGCGCAGTCTGCGTGTAGGTGATGAATTGCGTGAAGTGCTTGGTCCAGATGACCAGGTCGCTTCCCGAGTCAACCTTGCATTCGAGCGTGGTTCCGGTGAGCTGCGAGGCGATTGCCGCCGAGTCGGTGGCGCTGTTGCAAACGGTCGTTATCGGGGTTACGCTGCCCGCGCCTTCGCGGGTGAACCCGACGTATGCGCCAGCCTTGCCGGGAACGACTATCCTGATTGGGTTGCTGAAGTTGAGCTGCACCGACGGCAACCCGATTTCGACCACGCCCGTCACCGAAGCAGTGTAGCCGCTGGCGGGCGTCGGGGCGTAGCTTGCGGAAGAGCGGATGTAAGGCATGTTGAGCGTACCGCTCCAATCTGCAGAGCCGCTTACCGTGGTGGCAGCCGGAATCTCGACCTGCAGCGTCCCGAGCGAGGTGTTGGCGGCAACGTTGATTGCGGAGGGGATGGTTGCAGTGTACGTGGAGGAGTTGTACACGTTGGCGAGGTTCAGAGTCACGTTGGTGGACGCGTTGGACATGGATATGTTCGACGTCGGGCTGTTCGAAGCCACGTACACCGACGTATTGGTGGTCACGCTGGTGGTGTTGTTCACCATCAGCACGCCCGAGCCGGTGGTGTCGACCAGCAGGGCGGACGTTCCAGACAAGCCGATGTTGGAGGCGGCGTCGGCGCACCGGACGTACCACGTGTACGCGCCATTTTGGAGGGTTGCCGAAAACGCCGTCGTAGTGTTGTTGAGGGAAGTGGCGTTCGTCTGGTTGAGGGCGGAGTTTATGTAAAGCGAGCAGTTCGTGCTGTTCGCAATCACGTCGGCGGCGGTGAAGTTGAACGTGACGCTGGCGTTCGTCGTGTTGGAATTGTTGGCAGGCGAGTTGGCAACGACCGTTGGCGCTGCCCCGTCCACCGTGAAGTTGATTGCGGCCATCGTGGAGTTGGTGTTGTTCGCACTGTCCCAGCAGGCGACCGACCAGTTGTGGCTCCCGTCGCTGAAGTTGGAGGTCGCATATGCCGCATATGCAGTGCCGTTCGCAACCGATATGCTGCTGCGGTTCACCGCGCCGTCAATGGTGAGGTTGCAGTAAATGACGGTGGACAGCGCGTCGGCAGCCGTCCAGTTGAGGGAAACATTCCTGTTGGAGGTGTTCGCAAGCTCAAGGGGCGAATGAGGGGTTATCAGCGGCGCGGTCGCATCGACCGTGAATGTGCTTGATGCCATGGACGAGTTGGTGTTGTTCAGGTCGTCCCAGCAGGATGCCGACCACGTGTGCACCCCCTGCGAGAAGTTGGCTGTCGCTGTGGTATTGTACTGGGTGCCGTTTGGAACCACGATGTCGCTGCGGTTCACCGCGCCGTCAATGGTGAGGTTGCAGAGAATCGCGCTTCTAAAGACATCTGTGGCGGTCCAGCTGAACGTGACGTTCCGCAGGCTGGTGTTGTACTGGCTGGCGGGGTCGTTTGGCGCAACTGACGGCGCGTGGCTGTCCACCAGGAAAACGTAGGCTGAGCTGTTCGCGGACATCCCGACGCCGTCCGTGCAATTCACCAGCCACGTGTGGCTGCCGTCGTCGGGGTGCGAAACGTTCCAGCTGACCGCGCTCCCGTTCGCCGTGGCGGAGAACGGCGACGACGTGGGGCTGCCGTCCTCGAATAGGGTGCACGAGACGCTCAGCGCGACATCGGTCACGTTGAACTGGAAAGTCACGTTGCCGCCCGTCAGGTTGGACTCGTTCGCAGGCGAGATGAGCGAAACTGTGGGGGTGGTGTTTTCCAACGTGAAATACTGCACCAGGTTCTGGCTGTTCCCTGCCGGCGGCGTGCCGTAGTCCCAGGCGCTGATGTTGAACAGGTAATTCCCGTTCAGAAGGCCTGTCACCCCGCCAAGCGAGATGCTCCTGTAGCAGTTGCGGGCTTCGCTTCCCGGAGTGGCGTTGCTGCACTGGGCGCTGCCGCCGGTATCGGAATCCGTGGTTGCGTTGTAGGTGTAGTTCACCATCAACTGGGAAGTGTTGCTGTAGTTGTACACCGCCAGCCGCACGAAGCTTATCTCCGTGCCGGTCCCGTTCACGGTGTAGTTTATCAGCACGCTTGCCGAGCTGTTGTAGTAATTCACCGGGGAAATTATGGTTATCTCGGGGGCGAGGCTGTCGGTCACGTTGTAGCCGGAAAACCCTCCGACCGTGATTGTCAGGTCGCCGACCGTGGCGTTGAAAGTCGTGTTGTACGCCTTCTGCGTCCAGACGGCGGTGATGTTGCCGGTGCCCTCGTCCCCTACCACGTCCGGGTCGGATGCGAAGGGCAGGTCGTAAAGCGTGATTGTCGCGGACGTGTTAAGCGCGGTGAGGTTCGAGCTGTTCACGTAAATCCTTGACGGGGCGAACGAGCGCGGGGGCGCGATTTGCATCCTTATGACGTTGCCCATGGAGCTCATGACAGCGCCCGCCTTTTCCTGCGTGCTCATGTCGACCGAGGTGAAGTTGAACATGCCCATCTTCTTGAAATTGCCCTCGCCCCACGGCATGGTCCGGTTTATGCCGGTCAGCTGGTAGGCGCACGCCGCGCTTCCGTTCATGTAGCCCACCTGCACGAGGTTGACCGCGTGGAAGTTGGCTATTTTGCTCATGTTGGTCTGCCCGTCGGCTTCGGTGCCCTCCTGCATGCACGCCGCCATCGGGTCGCCCGCAGGCGGGCCTTGGAACGAACCCATGTCGTGGAGGAGCACCTGCGTGGAGTTGTCGGGCATTGATGGAGTCGTATTTGTCGAATCGTAGGCAGTGATGAATGCGATGTAGCCGGATACCGGCGCGGAAGAGTTCATCGTGTTGTTGCCTTTCATGGAAACGATGTACGGCGTCGCGTTGAGCGTGCCTTCCCAGTACTGCGAGGTCGCGTTGAACGAGAGGTTGAGCGCAACGAGGGACACTCCGCCCTGCCCGGTGAGGTTCACCCTCATGGCGCCGATTGTCCCGCCCGACGCATTCGCGCGGAAGTGGACGATGTTGTAGCCTTCGACAGGGGAATAGAATGTGTCGGCGTCCGTGACGTTGGCGTAGGTGACGGTCGGCTGGCTGCCGGGGCCGGTGAGCGTGAATGCCGCCGAGTCGTAGAGGCTTGCCGGCGGGGCTGCGTCGGTGTAAGTGTAATTGATAACGACGTATTTTGAGCCGGCGGTCACGTTCGGGACGGATATCTCGCCGCTGCAGTTGCTGATTCCGAGCGGCTCAACCGCAACTGCGGTCGCATCGGCGGAAGTGGTGTTGGAGACATAGGCGAGGCAGCTTATCGCCGATTCTGTCCCGTGGGTGATGGTGGTGGTGACCGTCAGCCTGTCCCCTGCCTGCGCTGTGGAGGCGTTGAGGGCGACCGAATCGATGGTCGGAGCGACGGCAAAAACCGCGCCCGAAGCCATGGCAAGGGCGAAAACAAATGCGAAAACTTTGCAGTAGGCTGAACGCTCGGAAGAACTAGTCATCTGAACCACCCCTCACATACAAGGGAAGGAGTTGCCAGATTTAAAAGGATTTGGGTTTGATGCGGGCAGGATTTGGGCATTGGCTGGCATCGGCGTGAGAGGATGGATTAGGGAACGATGGAAAAAAGAAAACAGGAAGAAGAAAAAGGGGTAAAAAGAAAAAAATGGCTGGCCGCTTAGTAGTCGCCCATTCCGCCCATGCCGCCCGGGGGCATGCCGCCCGCGCCTGCGGGCTTGCCCTTCGAGGCTATCATGTCGTCGATGCGCAGCAGCATCTTCGCGGCTTCGTACGCGCTTGCGATTGCCTGCGTCTTGACCTTGAGGGGCTCGAAAACTCCGAGCGCCTTCATGTCGGCGACCTGCCCGGCGTAAACGTCCACGCCGAAGTGCTCGCCGCCCTCCTTCTTGTGCTTGGAGCGAAGCGAGACCAAGACGTCGATTGCGTCCATGCCCGCGTTCTCCGCAAGCGTGCGGGGCACTGTTTCAAGCGCCTCTGCAAATGCCTGAATTGCGAGCTGTTCCCTGCCGCCGATTTCGGTCGCGTACTTGCCAAGCTGCACTGAAAGCTCGATTTCCGTGGAGCCGCCGCCTGTCACGTACCTGCCGTCCTCGATTGCGGAGGAGACTGCGCCGATTGCGTCCACGATTGCGCGTTCGCCTTCCGAAACAACGTGCTCGGTTGAGGCGCGGACGAATATCGTGACCGATTTCGCGTCCTTGCAGTTCTCCACAAACACCATCTTCTCGCCGGAAATGGACTTCTCGTTCACGTCGCCTGCGACGCCGAGATCCTTTGCCGAGAGGTCGCCAAGCGTGGTGGCGATTTTCGCGCCCGTTGCGCGCGCGAGCTTCTCCATGTCGGACTTCTTCACGCGGCGGACCGCGGAGATGCCCTTCTTGTTCATGAAGTGCTGCGCCACGTCGTCAATGCCCTTCTGGCAGAACACGACATTCGCGCCGGTGACTGAGATTTTCTCGACCATGTCCTTGAGCATCTTCTCCTCCTGCGAGAGGAACGCCTGCATCTGCTCGGGCGAGGTGATTTCGATTTTCGCGTCGACTTCGGTCTTCTCGATTTCAAGCGCGCAGTCAAGGAGCGCGATTTTCGCGTTCTTGATGTTCTTGGGCATTCCCGGGTGGACTATTTCCTTGTCCACGAGGACGCCCTGTATGAGCGCGGTGTCGTTGATGTCGCCGCCCGCCTTCTTCTCAATCTTGATGAGTTCGTGGTCGACTTCGTAGCTGTCGCCCTTCTTCTCCGCGACCTGCGTGACCGCGCCGACGACGAGTTTCGCGAGAGCGTCCTTGTTCGTGCCCACGCCTATGGACTTGGAGCCCATTGCGATGGACGCGATTTTCTCAAGCGTCGCCTTGTCGTTGATTGAGACTTTGGTGGCTATCTTGCTCAGGAACTCCGATGTCTTTTTGGCAGAAAGGTCGTAGCCCTTCACAATCGTTGAGGCGTGGATGTCCTGGTCTAAAAGGTCGCCCGCCTTCTTGAGGAGCATTCCCGCGAGCATGACTGAGGTCGTGGTTCCGTCGCCCACTTCCTTGTCCTGCGTCTTCGCTATTTCGACCATGATTTTCGCGGCCGGGTGCTCGACGTTCATTTCCTCGAGGATGGTCGCGCCGTCGTTCGTGATGACTATGTCGCCAAGCTCGGATACAAGCATCTTGTCCATGCCCTTGGGGCCAAGCGTGGTGCGCACGATATTCGCAACGGCGTATGCCACTGCGATGTTTATGCGCTGGGCGTCGCGCCCCAAAACACGGTTGCTTCCCTCTGGAAGGGCTCCTTCGGAATTCTTAGTCATATAATCCACCTCTCAAGTATCAGCATGAAATAAAGCCCGCCGGCGGGGGAACCCTGCCGGGGAACAGACCATTTACAAAACGGAAATTGCAGACCACTCTCTCCAGTAAAGCTGGAAATATAAAAATTAAAATGAAAAAACTCAGACTTTGGCAATCTTGCCGAACTTGCCGGCTGAGATCTGCGGGTTGCCCTTGAATTCGGACACCCAGCCGTTCTCGATTGTGATGTTGTCGCCGACCGCGTACTTGTCCGCGTCCTCGTTCCAGAGTGAAAGCACGATTTCGCCGGAGTCGTCCTTGAGCGTTGCGGACGCCACGCGGAGCTTCTTCCCGAACTTGGTGATTACGTCGCGCGCCTCGTCCTTGGAGACTATCTCGCCTGAGACGTTCACGTTGCCTGTTCCTGCCTTCAGTTCGTTGATCTTCATTATATCATCTCCCTAATGAGCGTAGGTAGCTTAAAATCCAAAAAGTATTTAATATGTTCCGGCGGGCTTCGAAAGGGCGCGTTCTGAGCCGCTATGTCCCCTCGTCGAAGGATTCCGCGTATTTCTTCTGTTCTGCCGTAGGCTCGGCAAGGCGTATGCCCTGCGAGCGGAGGAGAAGCCTTGCCACGGCATCATCCAGGACTTTCGGGACATCGCGCACGCCAGGGGACATTTTCGGGCTTTTTGCCAGAAGTTCGCAGCAGAGCGCCTGCACCGCGAAGCTTCCGTCCATTATTTCTATAGGGTGCCCCTGCCCTGACGGGCGGGCGAGATTGACCAAGCGCCCTTCCGAGAGGAGGTAAAGAGTCTTGCCGGAAGGAAGAGTATAGCCCATCACGTTGTCTTTCAGTTCCTCCACATTCTTGCTCGCATTGCGAAGAGCCGGCTCGTTTATCTCGATGTTGAAGTGCCCTGCGTTGGAAAGGATGGCGCCGTCTTTCATAAGGGGGAAGTGCTTGGCGTCAAGCACGTTCTTGTTTCCGGTTGCCGTGACGAAAATATCGCCTTGAGCCGCTGCGCTGTCCATGTCCATCACGCGGTAGCCGTCGTAAAGCGCGGAAAGCCCGCGCTGCAAGCCGGATTCGTGGGGGCCGAGCGTGCCGTCTATTTCGACGACTATCACGTTTGCGCCCATTGCCTTCATGCGGGAGGCTATCCCCCTGCCGCACCAGCCGTAGCCTGCGATGACGACTGTCTTGCCTGCGATGAGCTTGTTTGTCGCCTGCATGATTGCCGTCACGGTGGACTGAGCGGTCCCGAACTGGTTGTCAAGCAGGAATTTGGAATATGCGTTGTTCACGGCGAAGACGGGAATCAGTAGCTTGCCTGCTTTCTGCATTGCCTGAAGCCTCGTGATGCCGGTTGTCGTCTCCTCGCATGCCCCCTTTACCTTGGGAAGCAGGGATTTGCGCGTGGTGTGGAGAAGGTTGATTAAGTCGCAGCCATCGTCGATTACGATGTCGGGCTTTGCGTCAAGAACGCTGTTCAAGCAGAAGTAATACTCTTCATTGGTCTGCCCTGCCCATGCGAACGCCTCTATTTTCCCGCCCGCTGCAAGCGCCGCGGCGACCGAGTCGTCGGTTGTGAGCGGGTTGCATGAGGACGCGAACACCTTCGCTCCGCCATCTGCAAGGGTTTCAAGCAGTATGCCTGTCTTCTTTTCGAGGTGAAGCGCGGTTGCGATAGTCAAGCCTGCGAAGGGCTTTTCCTTTTCAAAGCGCTTCCGGATTTGCGCAAGGGCAGGCATGTTGCGGCGCGCCCACTCAAGCTCTGCCGCGCCTTTCTTGGCAAGGGTCGGGTCTTTCACTTTGGACATAATACCACGAAGGAATACGCAGGCGAACTTATATTAAGCGCATTCCTCCGAAGTGAAACATGCAGAAGATGTCCGGGCTTGACCTCAAATTCGCGGTTTCCGAGATTGCCCACTTGGAGGGCAAGCGGCTGGCTAAAATAAGAAAGACGGAGAGCGGCGTTTTCCTGTTCAAGATAGGAAGCGAGGAGATGCTGTTTGAGCCGGGAGTGAGGCTGCATTTGACACGGCAGGCGCTTGTGGCATCCGAGCGGCCCGAGGGCTTCACAAGCTTCCTGCGCAAGAATTTCGAGGGCAAGACCGCGCAGTCCATAAAGCAGTACGGGACAGACCGCATAGTGGAGATTGAAACGCGCTCCAAGGAGAAGCTTGTTTTCGAGCTGTTCAGGAAGGGAAACCTCATCGCGGTCGGCGAGGATGGCGTGATTGTGGCGTGCCTGGAAAAGGAAGAGGCGGGAGGAAGAAGGATTGCGAGGGGGGAGAAATACGCCTACCCGAAAGCCACTTCGTTCGAATTCAAGGTGCCGCCGAAAATCGCTTTTGTCGTGCAGGAGAACGATGAGGGCGAGCCATCTTCGTATTCGCTTGACGCGGCAAAGGGCGGGAAGGAATTCCCGTCTTTTTCAGAGGCGCTTGACTTTTACTTCGCCAACCAGAAAAGCGAGTCCGAAGAGGAGCGGAAGGCGGCGCGGAAGCTCGAGGCCCTTTCCAGCAGGCTTGCCGGGCAGGAGGAAGCCTTAGCCAAGCTCGGCGTGGAGAAGGCGAGGGCGAAGGAAGCCGGCGACGCGATTTGGAATGATTTGGAGAGGATTGACGCGCTTGCTTCGCTTGTCCGCGAGATGAAAAAGGCGGGAAAAAGCGAGGCGGAAATCAACGCAGCGCTGCAGGGCAGGAAGGCGAAGCTTTCCGGCTCGGAGCTTGAGCTGGAAGTTTGAAGGAAAAAAGAAACTGATTTTGGAATCAGTCGTCCAAGTCAAGATAGGGCTTGAGGAGGCGCTTTGCCTTGGTGTATTTGTCCACGCGCAGGGCAACCACGCTCTTGCCGCCGTCCCTTGCAATGAAGTAGAGATTCAGGATGTTTATCTTCTGCTTGGAGAGAAGCGAGGACATCTTAGACAGCTGCCCTGGCTCGTACTTGAGTTTCAGCACCAGCACTTCGGATTCAAGCACGGTGTAGCCGTTGTTTTCAAGCACCGTCTTGGCCCTTCTCGCGTTCTTTATGAAAAACACGAGGACAGCCTTGCCTGAAAGCGCGACCGTCGAGAGGGAGTCGATGTTGATTTTCGCCTTGCCGAGTATGTAGGATATGTCGGCAAGCGCGCCGACGTTGTCGTTCGTTACTACGGTGATTTGCTCCATATGTTCACCCTTTCACGAGATACTGCGCAAGAAGCTTCCTTGCCTTCTTGGGCTTGTCGACCTTGATTGCGTTGATGGCAAAGCCGTTGCCGTGCGTTATCTGGTAGAGGTTCTCGGTGTTCACGTGCGCCTCGCGGAGCAGTTTCGAGACTTCCGCGAGCTTGCCCGGCTCGTCTTTCACCTTGAACGTGAGGAGTTCGGACTCAAGCACGCGGTAATTGTTCGCGGCAAGCAGCCTCGCGGCCTTGACCTCGTCCTTCACCGTGAGGTTGATGACGGCCTTGCCGCCGTAGACCTCGACCATGATGGTCTCGATGTTGATGCGCGCCTTGCCCAGGATATAGGAGATGTCCGCGATGAGACCCACTTTATCCTCTGCCACAATGGTAATTTGTTTCATAGCCTCCCCGAAAAATGAATGCGTGGAAGGCTTATATGGTTTGCCCTCCGCCCGTAACAAAACACTCCATGCGGGACAAATGCCGCTTTTGCTAAAACCTGTAAATCTGCAGGTGGGGCACGCTTTTGATGGATATTGCGCCGGAAATGTCCACGCCCGCCTTTTTCGCGGCGGCAAGCGCGCGCTTGCCGACAAGGTTCACGTTCTCCGCTGCGCGGAGGGCGGCTACCGCCGCAGCCTCGTCCACCTTTTTCCCGCTGTAAAACGCCGCGTGCGCGCCCAAGTCGAGGCGGATTGCGCCTTCGGAGAGCACCGCCCCGACAAGCTCGGAGTCGCAGATTGCCGTGACCTCGCCCATCGGCGTGCGATGGATTTTGAGAAGCATGATGGGAAAACTGCTGGAAAGCTAATAAAAGTAAGAGTGGAATCATGCCCCATGGGAAGGCATGCGCAAGTTGTTCTCGCCGTTGCCCTGGCGTTTTCGTTCCTGCTCTCAGGATGCGCCATGCAAAACGGCGGGGCGGGCAAGGCGTTGACGGCGGGCGGAGAGGCAAATGCTTCTGGCACGGGATTTTTGGTGCCTGAAAGCAGGGCGGCATATACTGCTTACTATATAGTGAATGAGGGGGGGCAGGAAACCGACAAGACCGTTTACCGCATGGGGAGGAAGATGCGCATGGACTACGGGCTGGGCGGCGCGAACATCAGCGTGTTTTTCCTGGATGACAAGGCGTATTCCTGCGCAAGGTCGCTTGCGAGCGGCGAATACGGGTGCTTTGACATAACCGAAAGCGCGGCGTCGCAGGGCGTGTCCTCGCTGATTGGCGAGCCGGATTTGGAAAACGCCGAGATGGTGGAAATGGTGGATGTCGGGAGCAGCGGGCAGATGAAGGCGCAGTGCTACATATTCTCAAGCGCGGCTTTCCCGGCGAGGAAAACGTGCTTCGTGGAAGGCGCGATTCCCGCCTATGACGAGTACGTGCTTGGCAACGGGCAGAAGCACGTGGAATATTTGGCATATCTCAAGATGGATGCGAACCTGAGGAATTTCGGGCTGCCTGCAACGCCGGTAATTCCGCCCAAGAACCTGACGGAATACTAAAAACTATATTTCCTTTTGCATGTAGGCGCCGTAAAGGGAGTAGCCGAGTTTCCGGTAATAGCCGCGCGCGCCGGGGCCGGAAAGGACGGAAATTTCCGCAAGCCCGAACTCCTTTTTCGTGATTTGCTCTGCTTCCTGAAGGAGTTTTTTGCCCAAGCCCTTGTGCTGCATTTTGGATGCCGATTCTTCGCCAACCGCGGCTTCCTGCCCGTAGACGTGCAATTCGCGCACAAGAGAGGAGAAGATGTGCGGCTCGTGTTCGGGCACTGTTCGCGCAGGGCGTTCTGCCACGGGGAACTTCTGGAACGAGTATGATTTGGAGTCGGGCGCGGCGGCGTCTATTTCGCGCCTGTGCGACTCGTTTGGGATGCGGAGGCGCAGGAAGCCGGCAAGCAAATCCTGCTTTTTGTCCTCGAATGAGAGGAAGATTTCCTTTCCGCCTGATGCAAAGTAGTCTGTTCTCTCAAGAGTGAGATTCAGCTTTCCGGCAACGCCGCCTTTGCGCTCGGAGCTTCCGATTTCACGGCAGCGAATGCAGCGGCATTTCTCCCCCCTCTCCCGCAGCTTCTCATCCACAATCTGGCGCAAGTTGGAATTTTTCACGCCGGCTGAAACTATTGGCGATGGGATGTCGCGCTGTATGCGGGGAATGCGCACGTAGGGCGGGATGTGGCGGGTTGCCTGCGCGATTGTCTCTGCCGCAGCTTCCGTGTCGTAAGGCGCGAACCTGCCGCTTTTCCAAAGAGCGTGCAGCCCCGTGCCCGTGATTACGAGGGCGGGATAAATCTTGAGCATGTCAGGCTGGAAGCGGGGGTCGGAAAAGAGCGTGCGGAAGTAGCCCACGTCCTGCTTTTGCGTGGAGAACAATCCGGGCATCATGTGGTAGCAGAGCTTGAAGCCGGAATTCTTGAGTATCGAGGTTGCGTGAGCCACATCCGCAACAGTGTGCCCCCTGCGCACTTTTCTGTAGACTTCATCCGAGAGCGCCTGCACGCCCATCTCCACCTGCGTGCCGCCCATTGCGAGCATTTCGTCGGCGTGGTATTGAAGCGAATAGTCCGGGCGGGTTTCGAATGTCACGCCGATTGCCTTGTGAACCGCGCGCTCGTTTGCGTTGATTGCCGAGGAAAGCGAGGGGGATTTCTTCCCGTTGAGGGCGCAAAACGCCTGCTTCATGAAGCGGTGGCGCATTGCCTGCTTCCCGTAGAGGAAAGTCCCGCCCATCACTATCAGGTGGCACTTGTCCGCGAGGTGCCCCTGCTGGGAGTATTGCGAGAGGCGGGCGTCGATTTGCTTTTCCGCGGAATAGTTGTTCTGTATCGCCCGCATGGTGGTCGGTTCAAAGCCGGTGTAGGACTGCGGCGCGTTTTTCCCCTTGGGGCAGTAGATGCAATGCCCCCCGCACAGAGCTGGAGGAGGCATGATGGCAATCGGCGAGACTCCGGAGAGCGTGCGGGTGGGGGATTTCAGCAATCGCGCGCGGAGGGCGGCGTGCGCAGCCGTGCGGGGAATGTGCCTTAGGATGTCGGAATTGCGGAGGAAGGGCGAATGGTGCCTTGCGCAGACCTCCTGCTTGAGCGGCTGAAGCTCGAGTGCGGGATTTTCAATGAGCATTTGCGCGGCTTCCCTTGCCGAGGAATCGAGTGCGGATGTGTTTTTCGCCGCCTTCTTTTTCATGGGGGAAAATTCCGGAAGCGTTCCCGTGGATGCCTGTATCAGCGCGGCTGAAGAAGCATTGTGGGCTTTTGTTTTATCAGCCAAAAATCGCACCCGGGCGCCATGCGCAGCTTTCTTTCTTATGCAGGAAGCAGGTTCGAGAGCAGCCCTGCCATGAAGTAAAGCGGGGCAACCGGCGTTGGGAAGAGGAGCACGCCGTGGTTCACCGCGCGGTAGTCGGAGAACAGGTCGGTGTTCACGCGCAGCGACACGTCTCGGTTTGAGGATATCGCGTCGCTTGAGGAGGAGCGCGCCCAGATGTTCACCTTGTAGTCCGCCTCGTCATCGCCGGCTATTTCGTACGTGATTGTCTTTGACGTGCCGGACTGTATGTAGACCGCCCTGCGGAACTCCCAGTTGCGCACTCCGGACGAGCCGATTGTGAATATGTCGTTTGCAATCCCCTTGTTGACAACTGTAATGGTGTAGCGTGCGGGCTGCCCTGCGCCAACGGAAATGTAGGACGGCTCGACTTTCATGTCCATGACTTCCTTGGTGACTTTCACCTTGGCAATGAACGTGAGGTTTTCGCCAAGCCCTTCGGCGCCCGCCTCGTCCCAGAGGGACATCTCAACCGTGTATTCGCCGTCAGATGCGTCCTTTGGCACCGTGATATCCGCCTGAAGAGGGCTTCCGTAAAGCTTTGACGGAGTGGATGCCCAGCCATAAGGCATCTTGGATGCCGAGAGCTTGTCATACGCGCCGCCTATGCCGTACTTGCCGCCTGTGCTTGCCATGGGCTCAACCGAAACTGCGAATGTCTGCCCTGGGCCGACGTCGCCCACGCTGATTTGCGAGCCTTGCGTTATTTCCGCGGAGACTGGGTAAATCGTGTTTATCGCGAATGCCGGAGCCGCGAAAAGCACGAAGAGCGATGCGAGAACTGCGAGGAGCTTCATGTTGCGGTTTCTTCTTCGAAATTTTATAAAACCATGCTATTCTTGCCGGAAAAAGACCTCGACGCCTGACGTTCGGGCGCGGCACTCCCTTTTTAACTTTTCTCGCCTGAAAAAAAGTGCCGGTGCGCGGCAGCGCGCGCGGCAGTTGGGTGATTGATTGGCAAAGACGCATCTTCTGTTCACAGGCATCCTGATACTTGCCCTTGTGTCAATAATCATGCTTTCGGGCTGCGGCCAGTCCGGCTGCACGACCGACAAGCAGTGCAAGGCGTGGCAATCGTGCGACACTGGCAAGAAAACGTGCATATTGAAATACGGGTACTGCAACACGGATGCGGACTGCAACGACACGCTGAAGATGTGCGCCCCTGCTGACCACAAGTGCACTTACCTCCCTGACAGGTGCAGAAACGACATAGACTGCCAGGGATGGCAGCTGTGCGACGAGGAAGCGACAGTTTGCAAGCCGAAAGCCGGGTTCTGCTCCGGAGATGACATGTGCAACCCCGAGCTTGAAATCTGCCACCCCACACGCCACGTCTGCTCGCCCAAGCCCGGAACGTGCAACAACCAGTACGACTGCGAAGCGTGGCAGACCTGCGACACGGGCTCCCACGTTTGCACTCCCCTCGCAGGCAAGTGCAGCACGGACGTGGAATGCAAACTCTGGCAGACCTGCGACACCAAGGCGCACAACTGCCTGATAAGGGAGGGCTTCTGCAACAACGACTTGAACTGCCAGAAATGGCAGGTATGCGACCCGTCGAGCCACCGCTGCACGTCTGCAACGGGCAACTGCGAGCGCGACGAGGAATGCGCAAGCTGGGAGCTTTGCAACAACAACACCCACGCCTGCGAGGCGAAGCGCGGGCTTTGCTCCTCGCTTTCCGACTGCGGAAGCTGGCAGATATGCGATGTGGTGAACCGCCGCTGCGTGAGCAAGGCGGGCTTCTGCTCGTCCGACTCCGAGTGCGGCATATGGCAGAAGTGCGACCAGACGACGCACGCCTGCAACACGCGGTTGGGCTACTGCGGAAGCTCCGCGGACTGCAAGTTCGACGAGCGCTGCGAAAATGACGCCCGCTCGCCCTCGGCTTACAGGTGCATCAAGATAACCTGCTCGAGCAACGAGGACTGCCCGGGCTCGACCTGCGACCCGACGACGCAGAGGTGCAGGGGGACGGGCACAACGGGGCAATAAGCGCCCTTTTTCATTCTTTCCTTCGTTTTTATTTGGAAAACAGGCAGAGTAAGCCCTAATGCTGGGCTGAAAATCGGGCGCCGCGGGCGCAAAAGCTGATGTTCAGGAGGTAATTTCAATGACTTTCGAGGATGCAATCGGGCCGGAAAGGATTCTGCACGTATACGACCCCATAACCGGGATGCATGGCGTTGCCGTCGTGGACAACACGGCGCTTGGCCCCGGCAAGGGAGGCGTGCGCCTCCAGCCCGACGTCACGACCGAGGAGGTCTTCGGCCTCGCCCGCGCGATGACATGGAAAAACGCGCTTGCGGGAATACCCTTCGGAGGCGCGAAATCCGGCATAAAGGCGCCGGGCAACGCGAAAAACAAGGCCGAGCTTATCGCGGCATTCGCACGCGCAATCAAGCCCCTTGTCCCGGAATACTACATCCCCGGGCCGGACATGAACATAGGCGAGAGCGAGATGGCAATCCTCGCCAACACAATCGGCACGCCAAAGGCGGCGACAGGCAAGCCCTCCAGCATGGGCGGGCTGCCCCACGAGCTTGGCTCCACCGGATTCGGCGTGGCGCTCTCAACGGAAGTGGCGCTTGAGCACAAGAAAATCGCCCTCAACGGGGCGACAATCGCAATCGAGGGCTTCGGGAACGTGGGAACGTTCACCATGAAGTTCCTCACGGAAAAGGGCGCGAAGGTCGTCGCTGTGTCCGACTCCAAAGGCACTGTTTACCTTGAGGGCGGGCTGAACTACGAAACGCTCATGGCTACCAAGAAGGAAAAGGGAACGGTCATTGCATACCCGGGCGCGAAGGTGCTTGACGCCGGCGCGCTGTTTGCGACCAAGTGCGACGTCCTTGTCCCGGGCGCACGCCCCAACGTAATCCATGTCGGCAACGTGGAGAAGGTCAATGCCAAGATAGTCGTCGAGGCGGCGAACATCCCCATGACGCCTGAAATCGAACATAACCTCGAGAAGAGGGGCGTGCTTGTCATCCCGGACTTCGTGGCGAACGCGGGCGGCGTGATTTCATCCTACGTGGAGTTCAAGGGCGGAAGCGAGAAGGAGATGTTCTCAATGGTGCGCGAGAAAATCACGCACAACACCCGCCTTGTCCTTGAGAGGACGAGGAACAACGACACCAGGACGGCTGCGCTCACGATTGCAGAGGAGCGCGTGATTGCCGCCATGGAAAAGCGCGCAGGCGTCAAGATCCGCAAGTAAAACAGGGAATGGGGCGCAGCGCCCCGTCCTTTCTACTCCCTTGCAATAAAAGAAGGGTTATAAGCCGGCAGACAGGAGTGTTGGCAGGGATACTGTATGCTTTGTTTCGTAGCGCTTGCCGTGCTCGCAGTCATGTCGGTTTTCTCGGCAAAATACCGCCCGCTTGCAGCGCGCGCCTTTGACTGTGTTGTGAAGAAAGCCACGCTGCGCCCGTGCGACACGGGATTGGACGAGGAGATAAAGGCGAAGAGCCTCGCGGGAATAATGAGAGTCTCGCCAAAGGCGGCTGAATTCACAGCCAGGCATTTTGAAATCCTGTCCTTCGCGTTCACAGCGCTGTTCTTCCTCAGCATCGCCTTCACCTTGCAGGGGCTTTTCAACTTCGCAATCTACGGCAACTGCAACGGCGCGGAAGGGGGGTTCTGCATCTACAACGGACTCCAGAACGAGGCGTTTTTGAAGGCGCCGGGCAGCCTTGACGGCATAACCGCTGGCAACGCAAGCTCGAACATCACGGTCATCGAGTTCGGCTGCTACTCCTGCCCGTACACCAAGCAGGCGGAGGCGCACGTGCTTGCAATGCTTGCTGATTACAAGGACCGCGTCCATTTCGTATTCAAGCCATTCCCGCTCCCGTCCCACCCGTATTCCACGGAGTCCGCGATAGCGGCATCCTGCGCGAACGAGGGCGGCAAGTACTGGGAATACCGCGAAGCCCTGTTCGGCAACCAGACAGCGGTGAAAACCGAGGGCGACGCGAGGCTGCTTGCAATTGCGCACGACCTTAACGTCAGCGGGTTTGACAGCTGCTATGCGGGCAGGAAATTCGCCTCCTTCGTCGAGAAGACGGTGAAGGAGGGGGAGGATTGCAATATCTACGGCACGCCCACTTTCTTCGTGAACGGGAAGCCCTTTGTGGGGCAGGACGCCGTGAATGAAGCCGACGCGGAAATAAGGAGACTGCTCGGTGGCTGAGGCAATATGATGGATGCCCAAAAAATCAGGCAGGATTTCCCCCTTTTGCAGAAGCGCAAGATAATCTATTTCGACTCGGCATGCACCACGCTCAAGCCGAAAAGCGTGATTGAAGCCGAACGGCAGTATTATGAGGAGGCTTCGGGCTGCGCTGGGCGAAGCGCGCACTCGCTTGCCAAAAAAACGTCCGAGCTGTTCGAATCTGCGCGGGAAAAGGTTGCACGGTTCGTGAATGCGAAAAGCGGCGAGGTCGTGTGGACGAAAAACGCCACCGAAGGGCTGAACCTCGTCATCCGCTCGCTTGACTATTCAAAGAGAAAGAAGATCGTGACCACGCCCCTTGAGCACCACTCGCTTTTGCTTCCCATAATCGAGCAGCAGAGGCGCGGGATTGCGACGATGGAGACGCTCGCTGCGACATCGCAGGGGGAGATATTGGAGGAGGGCCTCGGCGCCATCGACAAAAATACTGCGCTTGTCGCAATCCATCATACCGCCAATACTACGGGCATGCGCCCGCCGCTTGAGAAAATCGTGAAAGCCGCGCACGACAACGGCGCGCTTGTGCTTATTGACGGCGCGCAGGGCGTGCCGCACTCGAAAGTGGATTTCAGGAAGCTCGGCGCGGATTTCCTCGCCTTCTCGGGGCACAAGATGTGCGGGCCCACGGGGATAGGCTGTCTTGTCGGGAAAGCCGAAGCGCTTGACAAGCTTGATACGTTCATAGTGGGCGGCGAGACAATAGAGACAGTCAGCCTGCAAAAAGGCGTTGTGTTCAAGAAAGCCCCCAAGAAGTTCGAAGCGGGGATACAGAATTACGCCGGCGCGATAGGCATGGGCGCGGCTTGCGATTACCTCGGAAAAATAGGCATGGGCAATGTCGAGGAGCACGAGAAGAAGATGGCGAAGAAGCTGATGGAAGCCATTTCATCCGTGCAAGGCTCGGAAATCTACGGTTCGCAATCTCCTGAGAAGCGCTCCTCTTTGGTCTCCTTCAACCTGAAAGGGGTGTCTGCCCATCAGACAGCGCTCATGTGCGATTCCCTCTCGCAAATTGCGCTTCGCTCGGGAGTGTTCTGCGCGCAGCCGGCAATGGAGCTCATGGGCGCACCTCAGGGCGCCGTTCGCGCTTCGCTTTACATTTACAATACCGAGGAGGAAGTGCGCGTCTTTTCCGAAACGCTTGGGAAGATTTCCAAGCTTGGGAACTGAGGTTCTTCGGCATGCCCCAAGGTTTATTTAAGCGGTTTGCGTAGCAGATGGCATGGCAATTGACACAAAGGCAACTTCTGATTTTGAAAAGATGTCGGCGGCTGGGGCGTTCGCGGCGCTTCAAAGCGGGAAAAACGGGCTTAGTGCAGCGGAAGCAGGGAAGCGCGCGGCGGAAATCGGCTACAACGAGGTCACTGAGAAGAAAACCAGCCCAGTCCTCGAATTCCTGTCGCACTTCTGGGGGCCCATACCGTGGCTGCTGGAGTTTGCCGCAATCGCATGCTATTTCATAGGCAACAGGATAGACGCGGTCGTGCTTGGGATGATAGTGGTCGTCAACGGCGCTGTCGCATACTACAACGAGCACGACTCGAAAAAGGCGCTTGAGCTTCTCAAGAAGAAGCTGTCGTTGAGGACGAGAGTGCTTCGCGGAGGGAGCTGGAGTAATCTTGATGCGCGCGAGCTTGTCCCAGGCGACGTGATAACCATCGGGCTTGGGGACGTGGTGCCGGCGGACGCAAAAATACTGGAGGGCAATGTTTCTGCAGACCAGTCCGCGCTCACTGGCGAGTCATTGCCAGCCGAGCTTGCAGAGTCGGGCATACTTTTCACCGGCTCCACGATAAAGCGCGGCGAGGCGAAATGCATCGTGATAAACACGGGCATGAGGACGTATTTCGGAAAGACCGTGGAGCTTGTCAACATCGCAAAGCCCAAGTCGAAAACCGAGGAGATAATGTTCACGATAGCACGAAACGTCGGGTATCTGGGCGCGGCGCTGTTTGCAGTCGTGCTCGTGTACGCAATGATGATTGGCTCTCCCCTGATTACAATATTCACCTTCGCAGTGCTTTTCATCGGAGGCGGCATACCTGCGGCTCTTCCCATGATGTTCACGATTGCGCAATCCAAGGGCGCGACAGACCTGTCCAAGAAGGGGATACTTGTCACCAAGCTCGACTCGATTGAAAACGCCGCGTCCGTCGAGGTAATTTGCCTTGACAAGACAGGCACGCTCACCATGAACGAGCTTGAAGTCGCGGATGCCATTCCGCTTGGCAAATGCAACAAGGGCGAGCTTCTTGCGCTTTGCGCGCTTGCCTCAAGCGAGGCAAGCAAGGATGCAATAGACCAAGTCGTCTTGCAATACGCGAAGAAGAACGGGGCTGCGATGGCCGGCTTGAAACAGCTCTCATACACGCCTTTCGAGCCATCCACCAAGAGGGCAGAGGGATTGGTGCAGGGCAAGGGAAAGAAGTTCAGGGCAATCAAGGGCGCGCCGCAGATGGTGATGTCGCTTTGCAAGGGGGTGGATAGGAAAATGAAGGCGGCTGTCGAGGCAAAGATAAACGCGCTGTCGCTTAAGGGATGCCGCGTGCTTGCAATCGCAAAATCGTCGGGCGCGGGCAAGGCGGACAGCCTCACGCTTTGCGGGCTGATTGCGCTTGCCGACCCGATTCGCAAGGACTCGTCTGAAACCATTGCCGCGCTCAAGGAAGCTGGGATAAAGCCAATCATGCTGACAGGGGACAACATCGCGGTTGCCCGCGAAATCGCGAAAAAAGCCGGCATCGGGGAGAGAGTGGTGCGCATCGGCGAGATAAAATCGCTTCCGGAAAATAAGCAGGCTGACGCGGTGCTTGCCTGCGACGGCATAGCCGAGATTTACCCCGAGGACAAATACTGGGTTGTGAAACTGCTCCAGTCAAGGGGCAAGATGGTCGGCATGACCGGCGATGGCGTGAACGATGCCCCTGCGCTCAAGCAGGCTGAACTCGGCATCGCGGTTTCCAATTCCGCGGACGTTGCAAAAGCCGCGGCGAGCATGGTGCTCACCGAGCCTGGCACAAGGGCAATCCTCGATTCCGTGAGGGTGAGCCGCGAGACGTTCCAACGCATGCTCACGTGGACGCTGAAGAAAATCGCGCGCTCGGTGCAGTTCATGCTGATTCTCATGCTTGGCTTCTTCTGGTTCCATGACATCGTGGTATCCATTACCGGGCTTGTGTTCCTGATGATAGTCAACGACTTTTTGACCATGTCCCTTGCTGTGGACAATACGCGCGCTTCCCGCCGCCCGAATCTCTGGGACCTGAAAGGGATATCCCTTGCCTCGGCATTCATCGGGCTGCTCTTCTTCGCAATAGAGGTCGCGGTGTTTTTCGCGGGCGTGCGGTATTTCGGGCTTGACCTTTCCGGGATGCAGACTTTGATGCTGCTTTCGCTTGTTTACACCGGGCAGATGGGAATATACATCGTGCGCGAGAGGGGGCGCATGTGGGAGTCGTGGCCGAACTCTGGCGTGGCGCTCACGCTGTGGGGCGCGATAGCGATATTCACCGCTCTTGCGATATTCGGAGTGGGCATGGATGCCCTTCCGGCAGGAGAGGTGCTGATTACATTCGCGCTTTGCGCAGCCGCAATCTTCCTGTCCGACTTCCCGAAACTGTGGGCGTATCGGAAGCTTGGCATCTGATAAAGAGGCCGCTTTCGCGCATGGCTGAAGCTGGAGGGGATAGCGTGCGCGCGGATGGCGGGGCGCATTACATGAATTCTTCGGCGTATTTCGTTATGTCCACGTTTGAGATGTCGTGCTTGACAAGCGGCGAGTCCTTGATGAACGGAATTTCGTCAGTGTAAATCGGCTTGTCCGCCTTGTAGAAAACGCCTGTCGGCCAGCGTTCCGTTTCCTGCGCCTTCTTCATCGCGGCTTCGAGATTCGTGCGGTCGTGCCCCTCGTTTTCGAGTTTGTAGACCATCTTCTGGTAAAGCTCGTAGGGCAGGTCCTTGCGCCACGTGGTGCAGGGCTGCAATACGTCAATAAGCGCGATTCCCCTGTGGGATATGCCCTCGGCGATAAGGCCTGTGAGGTGCGGGATGTCGCCTGAAAAACCGCGCGCCACGAACGTGGCTCCGGCGGAAAGGGCGAGGAGGAGCGGGTTTACCTCCTGTTCGATTGCCCCGTGCGGGGTGGACTTGGACTTGTAGCCCTTCTTGGTGGTGGGCGAAGTCTGCCCCGTTGTAAGACCGTAGATTTCGTTGTTGTGGACAATGTAGGTCATGTCGAGGTTGCGGCGCATGGAGTGTATGAAGTGCCCCATGCCGATTCCGTAGCCGTCACCGTCCCCGCCAACCGCGACGACTGTCAGCTTGTTGTTGGCGAGGTGTATTGCGGATGCCGGAGGAAGCGACCTGCCGTGCAGCCCTTCGAAGCCATATGTCTTGATGTAGTGGGGAAGCTTGCCCGCGCAGCCGATTCCCGAGACAACCACGGTCTCGTGCGGCTCGCGCCCGAGTTTCGCAAGCGCGCCTTTGAGCGAAATCAATATGCCGAAGTCCCCGCAGCCAGGGCACCATTGCACGGTGTGCGTGTTGTTGAGGTCTGTTACGGTAACCATAATATCACTTCTTCGCAAGCGCCTTGACGTGCTCCGCGATTTCCTCGGGCGTGAAGGGCCTGCCGTCGTAGCGCAAGTACGCCTTTTCGATGTAATAGCCCGTCTTTTGCAGTATGAGCGTGCGCATCTGCGCGTTCGAGTTGCCCTCGAGTATCACGGTGTGCTTCGCCTTTGTGAGCGCAGAGAGGACCGCGCGCGCGGGGAACGGCTCTGCGTAGCGGATGTGCATCATCCTCGCCTTCACGCCGGATTTGTCAAGCATCTTGAGCGCCTCAAGCGCGGGCATCTTGGTCGAGCCCCAGCAAACTACGAGGATTTGCGCCTGCTCCTCGGACGCTCCGTGGAACGAAGGCGCAATCATTTCCAGCTGGATTGCGGCGAGTTTTTTCGCCCTCTTGTCAATCATTGAAATGCGCATCTGGGGGTCTTCGCTCGTCCAGCCCGTCTCATCGTGCTCGTAGGAAGAGCAGACGTAGTTGCCGTTCTTCTGCCCGGGGAGGCAGCGCGGCGAAATTCCGTCCGGCGTGAACGCGTGGCGCTTGAAACCGGGCTGGTTCTCCATCTGTTCGTCGCTCTGCAATTTGCCTCTCTCCACTTTTGCCGGGATTTTGCGGAAGTCCTCAACCGTCATCGAGGACTCGGAGAGGAACTTGTCGAGAAGAACTATCACCGGAGTCTGCACCAGCTCGGAGATGTTGAACGCGTTGATTGTTTCTGTGTAGCATTCCACTGGGTCGCCAGGCGCAATTACCACACGGGGGAATTCGCCTTGCGAGGCGTGGATTGAAAAGAGAAGGTCCGCCTGCTCGGTGTAAGTCGGCAAGCCGGTCGAGGGGCCGCAGCGCTGCGAGTTGAATATCACACAGGGCGTTTCCTGTATGCCCATCATGCCGAGAGCTTCAGCCATGAGCGAGAAGCCGCCGCCTGAAGTTGCTGTCATGGAGCGCGCGCCTGCGAAGCCGGCTCCGCAAATCATGTTCGCCGCGGCGATTTCGTCCTCTGTCTGCTTGACTATGATTCCGTAGCCCCACTCGTGCCCTGCCATCAGGTGAAGGATTGCCGAGGAGGGGCTCATCGGGTATTCGGCGACGAACTTGCAGCCCGCCTTAATCGCGCCCGCGACCGACGCTTCGTTGCCGTTTATGAACATGGTCTTGTCGCGCTTGATGAACTCGATTTTCGCCTTGAAGGGCTCCTTGAGCGCGGCTTGGGAAAATTCGTAGCCGGCTTTTGCCGCGGCGATGTTTGCAGAGACGACCTTCTCGCCTTTCCTGCCCCACATCTTTTTCATCATGCTCTCAAGTATGGCGAAGTCGAGCTGGAGGAGCCCCATGGACGCGCCAAGCGCCACGGTGTTGAACATGATTTCGCCGCCGGCGTCGGCAGCCATTTTTGTCAGGGGCGCGCCGATGAAGATTATGTCGCCGCGCTTTGCCACCTGCTCGGCTCCGGTGACCTTGTTGGAGTCGTAAATGAGCGCGCCCTTTTCCGAAAGGCAGGATGACTGGACCTCGACTGTTTTCTTGTCAAGCGCGATAAGTATGTCGAACTGCCCGCTGAGGGAATACAAGGGCTCTGGGGATGCCGCAACTGAGTAGGTGTTGTGCCCGCCCTTGATGAGCGAGGGGTAGTCGTTCGTGCCGAACACTTCCAAGCCCGCGCGCTGCAGGCATTTGGCAAAAAGCGTGCCAACTGTCGCCACGCCCGTGCCCGCCTGCCCGCCGATTTTGAAACTTACCTTGTTGATCGCAACCATGAAAACCACTTGTCGCCTTGACGGGAATTCGTTCTTTGTTCAAATTAATAAAGGTTATATTAAGCGATTGACGTAGTTTCCAGCCCCTTGCAAGATTGGAAATAGTGCCTGAAAAATAAAAAATTGGAAAAAATCAGTTGCTCTTTGCCCTTTTCCTTGACTGCCTCTGCCCGCTTGCAGACATTTTTCCTCGTTTCATAGTTTCACCATCCAGTTGACGCCCTCGTAGGGATTTGAACCCTAATCTCA